>Ga0247841_10000101_pt1 | contig 217922 bp, 216 predicted proteins | sample LaCruzMarch2015__2_FD_192410 | JGI IMG/M metagenome (GOLD analysis project Ga0247841, IMG submission 192410) | Freshwater microbial communities from meromictic Lake La Cruz, Castile-La Mancha, Spain - LaCruzMarch2015_18m | ecosystem: Environmental > Aquatic > Freshwater > Lake | place: Spain... | reverse complement strand
TACATGTATTGTAATATAAAAACTAGGAAGAATTATTAATGATACCTTGTTTGGGAACAAATGCACAAGGGAAAAATAATTTTGTGGGTCATTGTATGAGTCTCGTTCGCACCGACCCCATAAGGCTGAAAGAAAAAAGTATATAAAAAAGCTTCCCGAGGAGGAGCTTTTAGTAGCCTAAGTTGCGGGGGATACACGAAATTAGAACCTGCCTGTTAGCCTCATGTCAGCCTCGGTTGGTCTCAATATAATATAAATATGAACTAGTTCGGTATTCTCCTTAATGATTTTGGTTTGAAAACCAAGAGATAAGAGTGTCAATGAAGAATTGATTCCATTGCGGTTGTGTAAGTGCGTGGTCAGCACCGGGAATAAGCACCCGCTTCAGTTGTTTCTGATCCCGAATTGCTTGAGCGTATGAATTCGTGGTCGGTTTTGGAACATCTGTATCGTTTTCACTTTCAATAAGAAGAACATTTTTATTGTATGAATGTATTGCTGATAATGCCTTGTTTTCTTGATAGGTCAAATTTTTTTGCTGATAAATTTGTATATCTTTTCTGACAAGATGAAGAGTTGGGGTAGTAACTTGTTCATCGGGGTAAAGTGCTGGCGCTCGTAGAACAAGAGAATCAGCAGGTCGATTAGCACTGAGTAATGACGCCAGATACCCGCCATAACTTGCGCCGACTAAATGTATTTTATTACGAATAATGTTTGGTTGAGAAGCAAAAAAGTCGTAGGCTGCTATGCAATCTTTCAAATGATCCCTCCGGGATAGGTATTCCAGATTTCCTTCACTTTCTCCATGACCACGCATACTAAATGTTAGACAGATATAACCTAAATTTGAAACTGCTTGTGCACGAGGGATATATCCTTTTTGACTACTCGTCCATCCATGAATAAATAAGACTGCGGGAGAATCTATTATTGGTTCATTCTCGGGAAGTAGTAATGTTCCTTGGATTTTTTGGTTGTTTACAGAAAAAGAGCATGTTTTTTGCATGAAGTAATTATATCAAAACCTAGTAAATTAAAATTAGAAGGCTTAAATGCTGGTGTAGTTTATTACTTTAGATTGTTAGTACGCTATAAATCATATTTTGTTGCGGGGGATACACGAAATTAGAACCTATATGATGGCCTCGTATCAATTTAGAGCGTTATGAACCACAAAAAAACCTGTCATGTATATATTTGAATATGACAGGTTGATAAGAGTTATTTGTATGTCTGAAGCATACGCTGCTCTTGTGAAGTCTGTTTATCCGTACAATCGGGATTAACTGAATATTTTTGGTCTAGGTATTTCCAAATCTGCGATAACGTCATCTGTCGTGAAAACGGAACATCCCTATCTTTTTTTGTGGTATTTGAAGTATCCATATATATCACCTCCTTTCATCATATGTATCATTAGCCTTTTCCAATAAAAATGACGATTTCATGTTTTTGATTATGCGCACGGGCTTTGTTGTACCCGGCATCAATTTCCGTTTGCGGCGGAAACTGACCGGTTCCGTAGCCGTTGTGTTTCATGAAAAGAAGCTCAGGAAGATTCATATGGTTCCGGCATGTATAACAGTCAACTTCCGTAAATTCCGCACCCATTTCCGCTCTGCGTTCTTCTATAGGTGTCATAGTGTTAGGGTTTTTCATCTTCTGGATATGTTCGTACGCCGAGAAAAATATCCGTCCATTGGGTTCGTTTTGTTTTCGGATGTTCCAGAACCTTTGGTTTTTTATCTTCTTGGTGCTTAACTGCGTACATCATTTGTGTTTCCCGAACCCGTTGCCTTAGGCTTTCATCTCCATCACTGTTCCAATACACCACTCCTTCACTGGAGAGTCTTGAATGATTGTGCGCCATGGTTTTAAATGCGTCTTTTGCTCCATGTCTGAATGCTTCATACGTTTCTTTCAGATCGGGATGTTTTGCCTTATGGTCATCTTTGCAAAGTCCGGCTGCAGTGGATTGATTCGGATCAAAAAAATCTTCATTTCCGTGTAGAACCCATGATTCCGGTTCAATATGATGCACATGTTCAACCGGGTTTGGGCAACGAATAAATCCCTGTTCTTCGGAATAGTGCACAGCTATGCATTGGTTGTCCTGAGATCGTTTTACCCATTGTGCGAGTTCTTTCGGAAACGGCATAGATGTGCGTATAGAGTTAAATTAAAAAATATATATTATTGTTATTAACTAAATAGTTCGATATAATATACATATATTGTTAAATACATCATGATGTTAGAACAGAAGGAAATTACTATGAGATTGATAGAGCAACAATTAGATATAGATTGTTCTGTCGAGCTAAATTAATATATCGGATATCTCCTGAGATATCCCGAGAGGTCAAGATCATATGGAAACCAGATGCATTCAAAAAACCGGAGGATCAAGCTTTACCCTTACATTACCGAAATCATGGGTCGTGCAAAATGCGCTTGAACAAAACGGTATTGTCGAAATTCACCCGCGCAACAAAACACAACTTGTTATCCAGCCGCATTCCTATTCGAAGAATCATACGGCTAGTCTTGACATTAATTATCTTCCTGATGTTCACATAATTCGTGAGATTATCGGTATGTACATATCCGGTGTGGACGAGATAGTCATTACAGCAAAAAGTATATTGTATGAACAACGGTCACTCATCAGGTCAACATCCTTCAAGCTTATTGGATTTGAGTTGTTTGAGGAGTCTTCTGACCGTATTCTCCTTAAAAATGTTGCCAATCCGACGATTAACTCGTCTGAGTATCTGAAAAAGATGTTCGGTATTATCAGGTCGATGCTCAGTGATGTAATTAGTGCGTTAGAAAAATCCGATCGCAGACTTGCCCGCGACATCATAGAACGGGATGTGGAAGTAGACAGGATTCATCTGGTCATATATCGGCAATTTAACACGATTCTCAACACCATGGTTTCTGATCGACCGACTGATTTGTCAGTCGTCGATCTGCATTTTTATATGCTTGCAGGGTTACGGTTTGAACGGATAGCAGACCATATTGTACGGATCGCTTCCGTGATTGCCATGCTCAAAGACGCGGAAAAAATTGCATTGAATAAATTTCAGCACGCGGATGTCATACGGATTACAGAATACCTGGATGTATTGCCGAACATTATATTTACGTTGGATAGGAGACTGGCCCACGCGACGCTGGATTTATATGACAGCAGAAAAAAGAACGAATTCATTAATCACACAATTAAAAATACCTCTTCGATAAATATCCTTATCCAGGATAGTATTGAGCGGATCCGTGGATATGTGTCAAATATAGCCGAAGAAACGATTAACTACATAAACATGCAATCCGTCTCAATGAAATAAACCATATGGAGACAGAACAAACTATAATGTGTTAGTAATTAAAAAAAGCAAAACCCTGGGATGAATCGCCAGTAGTAGAATTAAATATAGCAGAAAATGAGGGGTTTATTAAACTATAGGACTATTTTGTTGCGGGGGTTACAAGAAGTTAGAACATATTATCTCATGCCACAATGTTCTATTTGAAATTATCTTGGATTTATGAATATACTATAAATGCAGGGGTAACCCTTGTCCGCGACTAACGCTTATTCCTAGTTCTATCGACTAGGATAAACTTCTGCCGTACTCCGAACCGATTTGGTGGCGTTATATCCCCTCTGCTTAGAGTAATTTCGTTAACTCCCCCGGAGGGTCTGTATTGACCAGAAACCGGTGCCGGTTTGCCCGTTCGGGCAATTATCTTTATCTTCATTTGTTTTCACCTCCGATCTTGCCGGGAAACGGCGTCCCCTCGTGAGCAAATTATGCTCCTATATCCACCGTTATATTCTCGGAAAGAAAGAGATGATTATAGGGTTACCCCTGCAACGAAAATTATACGTTCTTCTGATTGAAAATCAATAGGCAATGTGTTACATTCTAAGTACGAAATTGTAACACATAATATGGATAATACTCCGCATCATCTCATGACTGCAATTGAAGCTGAGGATCTTTTTGGTGTGAAATATTTTTATCGTCAAAGGATTTATAGAATGGCTGAATCCAACAAAATAACGCCTTTCCAATTACGAGGTCAAACATGTTATCTTGGAAGTCATATTTTGACTGCTTTTCTAAAAGATTTAGAGCAACGTATTTCTTCAAAATATCCACAAATAGATATAAATGCTCTTCGTATTTTTTACGATGTAGCTACAGGCAAAAGGATTGTAATAGATGGATTATATGGTAGATGGATTACGATAAATACAGACAAAGAAACAGAAGAAGATTTGTTACAAAAAATAGGAAATATAATAGAATTTATGCAAGAAGATAATAAGCCTGAAGTTCTTGATGTTAATAAAAATGAAGAAGCTGAAAATAATGATAATAAACAGAGCTTAGCAAAAGTATTACCGGAGGATATTAGTTGGATCAGAGTAGATACAGGAACAATTGAAGGCGTAGAAATCAAAAGTTATATTCTCATCAGTTTACCTTCAGTTGCTCAATTTGTGGGTATTCGTACAGACAAACTTATTGAATGGGTATCAAAGACAACATTTGCTAAATATGTTTTAAGTGCACACAGTAAACATTTTCATGATCCCCAAATTTCGGTACCATGGAAAAAGGGTGTAGTAAAAGGTTTTATTCCACTCATACCTTTTGAATTACTTCCTGAAATTATTGTAACCTTCAGACAAAGCGGAAGAACTGTGGAATATCCAGCAAAAGCTGATCTCTTGTATAATATTGCACGATCAACGCTTGAGGCTGTAGGTTTAGCAATATCAGGTGATAAAGAGAAAGCAGCGGAAGAACTTGCTCGTGTGGGTAGAGGATTAGGGATTAACGTTGCAGATCAAATTATTGCAATATTTAAGCAATATGAATCAAGAGATTATCAGGTGCAAACTAATAAAGAGTTTAACAGTAAAGTAAAAGAGATTGGTGGGGATTACGCAGTTGTAACAGGTCAGATGACTGTAGGAATTACGAGTAGAACGGCAGGGATGTGGAAGGCTTTTGGTTCATCACGTCATTTACCATGCAAATTAGTTAAAAGTAGTCGGGATGTAATGAGAACACTGTCTCCTGCGGATGGAGTGGGAATGACCTTTGGAGAACGGCATTTTATAAAAGATCCGAATGTTAATGAAGCTATTCAAACCGGAAAGCAAGGAAAGGATTTTTATCAAAGGCTTAAAAACGTAGGATTATTGGATGATAAATCTTAATTTTTTTCCTCTATATGTACGAAGCGGAACAACTGGAAAAACTAAAAACAATCAAAAGAAAGGCAAAAGCTTTATACAATTGCTTGCATAAAATTTATAGCTTCAAAATGACCTCATCCTCAGTGGAGGAAAGAATGGTATTTTCAGAGGCTATTTCTGCTTTAGAGAGGATGTATCGGATGTATGAAATGTTAAAAACCGATATGCGGAAAGAGTCCTTCAGTGACCAGATAACGTTTGCCTCAAACTGGAATACCTATCTCATCAGCATTGAAGCGATGACCGCATACAAAACAAAGGATAAATACCTTCTTAACGGAGTCACGATGGATGCATCGCTTGCCAAGCAAAAAGCGTTAGAAATATACCGTAATTTCAACCAACTCGTCTCGTTGCGGAGCATGTAATCACAGCTGGTACAGCTGAATAAGCACGCTCAAAAACTGAATGTATCAAGCGTACCATTTGTTTTAGCGCAATGAAGATAGAGTTCCTCTATATTTCTTCTCATTCTCCATCTCCAATAAGAATCTTTTACTCTTTCTTTCATTTTTTCATCCCCAGCTGCAACTTTTGAGGTACAACTGTTAATCTCGGAAGAAAATACAGAATATATCTGTGTAGAAAGTCGTCCTACATTCCGTTCGAGGGAATCTGTGCAAGACGTATATACTTTCGGAGATACCATCCTACACACACTCTGGAAGAGGTCTCCAAGTCCGCTTTTTGCTTGCGGAGTCAATTGATACACGGCTATTATTTCTCTCATCTGGTCGATTGAACCTTTATTTTTATCTTGTTCTGATTTTTTCAAAGCATTTTGATATTCGTCATAATAGCAACCAAATCCAGCAAAATACTTCTCCGGCTTTGATACGTTTTTACATTGCTCCATAAGTTCTTGAGAAACTGTAGGTGTTGGGGTTACGGTAGGGCTATTTTTTGGAATAGTCTGTATTACAATGGTCGGAATTAGCGTTATGGGTGGAGTTACACTCGGAGATTCTACATTCAAAGCAATATCGTTTGTATAGGTCGGTACTTCTGTTTTTGAAATACCGAAAAAGTTTGTTAAGGAAATAATAATCGCTCCCAAAAATGCAGATATTTTGGCCATATATTAGCTAAGAATCGCTTTGTCAGGATGTTACCGATTACCTTTTGCTCGATTATGGGTTTTGCACAACATTTGGCAATTTTTAATATCACTTTTACCGCTTTTACTCCAAGCTGAAACATGGTCGGCGTCCATTTCGCCAAAATTCCAAATCTTACTGTTGTTAATATCATGTCCAATAGCACAAAGCGGGCAGTTTGATTTACCCTTTGATTCAGCTTTGATAGTCTGTGTCGTGTAAACTACTTTTTTTGTTGCTTCATCAAAAAAACGAACATCAAGTAACTTTGTGTCTACAAAACCGCCAAGAATATACTCAAAAATACCTTTACGATTTTTAACATAAGGATCAGCGTAGAGTTTTTTTACTTCGGCTGAAACTTTCGCAGGGTTATATGTTTTCTTGTGATGCTCTTCGTATAATCTTCCCCACTCAAGCCCGCGCATCTCGCTTTCAACATCAATAAATACGCTAGAGACCCAGTCAATCACGCTGTTGAAATATTTTTTTAATTCTGTGATGTTTTTGTCAAAGCGGTGACGGCTCATGTAATCACCGATATTTCCTTTACTTACCCAATCAAGTGCACGTTCCAAAAACTCCTGTCGATTGGCGCTACCGGATATATATGCGCCCCATTTCTGGATGTTGGCGTTTTGGCTATTACTAAACTCCTCCTTGCAGAGTGTTACAAAAGGACCAGAATATACAGCGTTGAGTAATTCCTGATCATTGAGCGGGACACCGGCAATATTGATTGTTTTAAACCACTCTTTTATCTCGCTTTCGGTTCCTGCACATTCGTAAATAAGCAGGTTTGTTTCCAAAATCTTGGCCTGCTTATCTGCTGCAATACCGGTAAAATATTGCTCCATGCCATTTTCATCTTTGATAGCGAATTTGTCAGTTATGAACCGCCCTAAACTGGTGATGCGCTGCTGTCCGTCTAAAACTTCTAAATTATCAACACTAACTTTGTTGAAATAAATCAAACCTATCGGATATCCTTTTAAGATTGATGCTATAACAGCTACTTCTTTTTTCCCGCCATCGGAGGCATAGATATAGTTGCGCTGATATTCGGGTTGGATGGTTAATTTTCCAGATAGGCCAAACAGCCCTTTACCCTCAAGTTCGTTATAGACGAACCCTTCGCAAATATCTTTGACAGTGATGTTAGTTTTAAGCGTTGTTATCATATTATTTTTTTATGCTTAATAAGCACTCTTTGATAGACTTTTTCTAATAAACCATCTCGAATAACCACTCCGCTTGCGTTCAAGTCATAAGTTCCTTTTTTTCCGAATTTATCCAAATACGCTTGTTTACATTCTGAGGATGTGTACACTTTTGTTTTTAGTTTATATAAATCCTCATTCTCGCACATCCCAACAATCTTAAACTGATCGGGGCTATATTTATCAAGAATACTTACCGGTACTCCCATTATGCCTCTGTAATCGCTCGGAATATTCTTTACCAACGGCACTTCTATAGCTTCGTAATTTTCATACTTCTCAAACGGTTTTTTTGTTACGAACTTGATCACTTCCACCTTGGTCATGAGTGGTAGTGGTTGATGACGGCGCCCATGGTCAAGATTGGTGAACCAGCGAACACCCTGCACTCTGGTGACATAAACTTTTTTTCCGCTTTCATTTGTTTTTATTTCACGAACTTGCTCCAAATTGGCAATGTTTTCGGGTATCTCAAAAAACATCGCACCAGCATTGACTTTGTAATTATTACCTAACCAAACCTTATTCTCTTTAAGTAATGGGAATACTTCTTTGTAGGTGATAGCGTTCAAGTTACCGATGATTAAAAATTTTTTATCATAATCAACAAGCTGTCTTATATACTCGCGAAACAGACTGAATGGTGGATTAGTTACTACTATGTCAGATTGTTTCAGCAGATTTATAGATTCGTCACTACGAAAGTCGCCGTCGCCCTCTAGTGGCGTCCATTCGTTGTATTTGTTTGCCTTCAGTTGCTTAGCAACATCCCTCAAGTTGAACTCGCCGTCGTCGTCCATATCGTGTACTTCATTGATAATGAACTTGTTGGCGGTTATCTTAGGACGACCTTTTGATTTCGCAAGAGTCTTGTCATCGCCATACAATTCTAGCCCCGTGTTGGCTACAGGCGAAGGTTTGTAACTGGTGGTGATAAGCTGTTTTAATCCAAGTTTGTTGAAATTTAGCACAAAATAGCGGAAGAAGTTGCTCTCAAACGGATCGTCGCAGTTGCAATACACCACCTTGCTTCGAAATACATCAGGGTTGCAGTCCAGATATGCTTCAATCTCTTTTTGAATATCGCTGTACTGGGTATAAAACTCGTCGTTTTTTACTCTTTTTGCATTTGTAAGATTACTGTTTGCCATAAACTTATTTGTGATAGCTACTAACAGTCCCAATATACATTATTCGTTTTCACGCTACAAGCAGAAGCTGGTCTACTAGTCCCATTTACATTAGCCTGTGGGTACATGGAAGCTATTTCATCCACCCATAAGAATCTCGGCCTGAGAATAAAAGAGTTGAGAGCATGCCGGAAAATGACACAGGAAGACCTAGCTTTTGCCGCAGGTGTTGATCGCAGTTATATGGGGTTTATAGAGCGAGGAGAACGAAATTCCACATTGGCAAAGTTGATCAAAATTGCCAAATCCTTCAACATATCCTTGTCGGAATTATTCCAGTCCGTCTAACCACAGTTCACTTGCCATTTCCTCATAAAGTCATACAATAGGCTGGAACAGTAACGACCCTATGTTTTGATTAGGGAAATAAATATAAATATGACTCCGGAAGAAATCTACAACCGTCAGGTTTGGACGGTGCTTCAGACCATAAAAGAAGATAGTTTTACTCCAGATGAAAATGGTGTTTTCTTCTATGATACAACCAGGACGGTAACCGTTGCTGGAGAAAATAGCCCTACTCAAGAAAGAAAAATTGCGATTATAAATAATATAGCTCGTGATGAAAAAGCAGTGGAGATAGTTGATTTTATGGCTCCAGATTGGAAAACAACCAGAAACGGATTTTATCTAAAAATAATAGAACCGCAATTTAGTAGGGTTTATGTCAAATATCAAAAGGCATGTGATATAACAAGTTATCTTAACGATTATCAAGAAAGAATGTTCAAGGGTGATAATTTACCTGAATTTTCTCAGGTAGAACATGTAGAACGGAAAATCCTTTCTAACTCAAAGAGTGTTTCTGAATATGCAGTAGAGGAGTTATATAAGGATGAGGTGCAATTAGTGGGTAAACTATTAGGAATTTGTAGTGAGAGAACAAAATCTGTAGTTTTAAAATATCCAGCAGAATTATCTAAAAATGATCCAGATAAAGCGGGTTTTAACAATCTCGCCACATTGCAGACATTATGTACACAATACTCTGTATTTAAAAGTTTTTCAGAGCCACTGCCTAAAAGGGTATCGCATGGTGATAAAATTGAAGCACAGATAGATTTTTCAAAATTAAAATCTTACGCAGAAATACTTCATGATAAAGTTGAAAGTTGGAAAGGAAACGTATTTGGAATAGAAGAACAGAAACGACGAATATTAGATAAACTCCAAGGACGATTTAAAAAGAATCCTCAAGAACAATATGAATATTCGGAATGGCTTTTAGGATCATATACACCTCTAAGTGAAGACTATCCGCTTGGGCACTCTATAGCTATGCCTGATTCAAACCGAACTGATATCAGATATCAGTTTATGAGAGCAATGAGAGAACTTGAAAAAGATGGTCACTTTGAAATTGTCAACGTGGAAATAAATTTTGATGCTAAAGCTGAACCAAAAGATGCATCTTCTAATGATCACAGATGGTCATTAGGGACAAGAAATTTACAGTTTAACCCAGCTAAACACTGCCGTGTAACCCTACAACCCAAGAACAGTAGTTCTATGATAGAAAATCATCCAGAGATTTCTTGGAATGGTTTATTTTTAAATACTGATACTGGTTGGGGAAAATATAATAATAAACGTCATAGGTTTAGAACATCGTTACCTCCGTATAAGGTTTTAAAAAAACTTCTTGAAGCAAAGGGGGAACCTGTTACATACGATCAATTTTTTGAAGTCGTAGATATTGCATTAAAGAACAATTTGAAGTATGGAAAAACATTCATTTGTCAAAAGATACGTGATATTAGGAAACAATTCAAAATAAATCGGAAAATAAATCCACACGAGGACATATTTTTTGATACGGGTAACGGTTTTCAGTTGAAACATTACACCTAGTCCTCAGTAAATCACACAATCGTCACAAAGAGTCCCGCATTTCACCTTTTGACCCCTCCCCCTATTTATCCGCTATCCTATGGTTGGCTATACAAAGACGCCAATAAATATGAATAAATATTCAGATTATCGGTATTTCCGAACCACCTCTTTTTACACTGCTTGTTTTCTATTTGTGCGCGGATTGGAATTGGTGAACATAGAAACCGACCCGCAGAGTCCAAATCGTTCTCAGTTCGTTTTCCGAGATACTCCAGATCGAGAACTTCTTACCCATAATTACAACTACGCCAAAGAAGACGCCCCGGAAGTGATGGTTGATCCTCGGAAATTTGTGATGGCAATTAAGACGCTCAAAGACAAGCTCTATCAGGAAAGGTTCTGACATGTTAACGCAGGAATCCGTGATCGAGTATCAACGACTATACAAACAAACATTCGGAAAAGAGATTTCTTATACAGAAGCTGTGAATCAGGGAGAAAGACTGATAGGACTCGTTAGGGCAGTATATAGACCATTACGGGAAAATATAAAAAAATATGGACAAACTATTAAAAACGGAAATTGATACTCTTATCGCATATTTAGATGAACATATAGATCTATTCTGTAAACGAATTGATTATATGGGTTCAGGTGAACGAGGTAGAGCAAGGTTTATTGACGAAAAGATTTTACCGAACGTAGATAAAAAGCTCAAAGAACAGAATGAAAAGATTATAAATCTGTTGTCTCAAAAAACCGTATGACAGACAAAAAACCAAAAATTAAACAGACAAGTTTTCTTGATCCAGGCACTGGCGACGTCGTTGAGCTTATTGGCGACAATCAGGCAACCATGTTTGTCGTTTACAATGTGTTATCTGAAAAATTTGAGGTTAAGGACACATTTGAATGTAACGAAATAGTATATATTCCGCCAAAAGATGATTTGGTTGCAAACGATACCATACTCTTGCCAACCTATCCAGAATTTGGAGTGCCGATCACTGACCTCGTGAATGAGATTGAGGACTTTATTTATCGGTATCTTGATGTATCTGACTCTTATCGTAAACTGGCAAGCTACTACGTGCTCCTCACATGGGTATATGATTGTTTTGAAGTGCTTCCATATTTACGCGCACTTGGTGACTACGGGACGGGTAAAACAAGATTCCAGAAAATTATTGGAAGTTTGTGTTATAAACCAATGTTTGTAGCCGGTGCCACAACCCCGTCCCCAATTTTTCGTATCATAAACCTTTATCGGGGAACACTCATCATGGACGAAGCTGATTTTCGTTTTTCGGACACATCAGCGGAGATCATTAAAATACTTAACTGTGGCTATTGTAAGGGTGTGCCGGTACTTCGGACTGAGGGAGACGCTAAAGACAGAACCCCCACGAGTTATGTCGTATATGGCCCAAAAATCATTGCTACACGCAAAAGATTTGATGATTCCGCTCTTGAAAGCAGGTGTTTGACTGAAATTATGTCAGGCAGACCAAGAAGCGGTATTCCTATTCACTTGCCAAAGCAGTTTGACAAAGAGGCGTTGAAGCTCCGGAACTTTCTTTTAGGCTTTCGGTTGCAGAATTATGGTCAATTAGAACTCAATGAGAAGCTGGCTTTACCTCATGTTGAGCCTCGTATCAATCAGATCATTCTTCCTATTCTCAGTATTGCAAAAGATGAAGATACGCAGGAAGAAATTACCCAATTTATTAATAAATATGCAGAGAACCTTACCGCTCAACGTGGAGATGAAACGCCTGCACAAGTCCTTCGTGCTATGGTTACAATGATCTCAGAGGGATCAGAGCTAAAGTGTAAAGAGATAGCCAAAAAAGTGAACAGTGAACGAAGCACAGAACAAGGCGAGCGTCCCATTTCTCCGACAACCGTCGGGCGTATGAACTCAGCCCTTTTTAACTTCAAAACGAGACGGGTCAACGGAAAAACAGAAATTCTGTGGGATAGCGAGAAAGGAAAAATGCTCTGTGAACGTTATGATATTGCTCAAGATAAACCAGTAGAGGTTGTAGAGGATGTAGAGGCTTCTCAAGAATCACCACCAGTGATAGAAAATGACCTTGAAGCTCAAGGTGAGTTGCCAGCGGGATCGGAAACAAGCTCTACATGATCTACAAGGTCTACAAAGAAGAACCGACTATCGGAAATAACAGGAAAAAAACCGAAGCTAAAATGAGAGAATCCTTAATGATTTCGGTTAATAAAGAGTATGAGTAGATACAGGTACGCATCAAAACAAGAAGCAGACAGTTTGAAGCATATAGAAATAACGTTTCTCAAAAATCATGGTTTTCTTCAGAGACAGATTATGTTCGGAGGCATTATGTGGTCACGAAATGGTGAAAAGACGGGATCTATCAGCGTTCAATCTCATATAGATGATGACGAGCAGTATATAGAGTTCACCTATACTCGAACGGATCGGGAAACTGATGAAAAGCAGGATTTTGAATATAAGATACCGCTCGTTACGACACCCTGCTACTTCGGCGGCTTCCGTTATTGGTTCCGCTGTCCCTGGTACGCCAATGGTGTCTATTGTGGCCGGAGGGTTGGAGTGCTTTACCTTGGGAGTAAATATTTCGCCTGCCGTCACTGTTATGATCTTACCTATGAAAGCAGAAAGCTGAGTGGGTGGCAGAAAGCCTTTGGACGCGTAATAAGTATACCGGAGCTTGACGAGTTAAAAGCAAAGATCAAACGAAAACACTATGCAGGTATGATGACTAAAAAATATAGGAAATACCTTGAAAGAAACGAGAGAGCTGAGAGAGCATTTATGTTTACTTGCAGTCATTTATTTACGATGCGAAAACCTAACATAACTTAACATTTTCGGACTTGAGAAAACTTGAGTATTGAGTAATAATGAATAAGCAACCACATTTACCTTTCGGCTTTTTAATGGCCGTCTTGGACACATCCGAAAGGTTGTGGTTGCACCAGGGCGGCCTTTATTATGGAAACACAAGATATTCAACTGAAATACATAGGATATGTCCGTAAGTCGTCAGAGGATAACAAAGAACGGCAGGCTGCATCATTGCCGGAACAGTTGTATATTCTTGAAGGACTCAAATCACGACACAACCTTCGGGTGATTGAGGTATTACAGGAAAGCCGGTCGGCTCACGAAAAAGGAAGACCTATATTTGAATCAATGGTTCAGCGGATAGAGAGCGGAGAGGCAAACGCTATTGTGGTATGGCACCCGAATCGATTAGCCCGTAATATGACTGATGGCGGTCGGATTATTGACCTCTTTGACTTAGGGAATCTTCTTGAGGTTCGTACACCCTCACGAACGTATCGCAATTCTCCAGAGGATAAATTCATGCTGACTCTTGAGTTTGGATTATCCAAAAAAGACAGTGATGATAAGGCAATAGTGGTAAAACGTGGACTTGATAAGAAGTGTCGTGATGGTTGGCGGCCAGGGGTTGCACCACAGGGATATTTGAACGACAAGGCTACAGAAAGCGGCTTTAGGCGCATCCTAACCGATCCAGAACGGTTTCCGTTCGTGCAAAGGATATTTGAACTGTTCCGGAAAGGTACACCGGTCACTGAAATTCACCGTTTAGCAGAAAATGAGTGGGGGTATCGGTCGCAACAGAGGAGAAGGAGTGGCGGAAGACCGCTCTCTATCAGTATGATTTATAAAATACTTGGTAATCCTTTTTACACGGGAAAATTTGAATATCCTGAAGGAAGCGGAAACTGGAGTGAGGGAAAACATGAACCGGCTATCAGCGAAGAACTGTTTAACGAAGTCCAGGTTATACTCGGTCACAGAAGCCAATATAAGCTCAAACATACAGAGTTTGCGTATACTTCACTTATAAAATGCGGATACTGCGGATCATCCATTACTGCGGAAGAGAAATGGCAGTGTATCTGTAGACACTGCAAAGTGAAATTTTCCCTTACGAAAAAGAATAAAGAGATTTGCCCAAAGTGTCTGACACGTATTGATCACATGAAAGACCCAAAGATACTGCACTATGTGTATTACCGTTGCACACGGAGGAAAGACCGATCATGCAGACAACTGGCGGTTCGTGTTGATGAATTAGAAAAGCAAGCAGATACAGAATTATCAGCTCTTGAGATTCCGGAGTGCTTTCTTGATTGGGCTATCCGGCAGATCAACCTCATGAACGACGGAGAGAGGAGTTTTCGTGAAGAAACCATACAATCCGTTACGAAAACACATGCGGACGCCCGGACTCGGTTGGATAATCTCGTAAGACTCAAAATTTCGCCAATGAATAGTGACGGAAGCTTATTATCCGATGAACTGTTCAGAGAACAGAAGCTGGCGCTTGAATCTGAAATTAAAGGATTAGGACAACAGCTGGGAAACATTGATCAGCGGATGCTTGAGGTAGCTGACGAAGTGAATGAAAAATTTACATTTGCCGCACGAGCCCGCAGACAATATGAGGGTGGAGATCTCAAAGTGAAACGGGAGATATTGTCCAAGTTAGGTTCGCACCTACTTTTGGAGGACAAAACACTGCGTATAGATAATCCAATACCGTTTATGACGATCAAAAAGATGAAATCGGAAGCACCAATTCTTCAGGAACTGCTCGCACCTGACAAACAGAGCCTTCCAACAACAAAAACGGACGCATTGTTTGCGTCCATTCCTGCCTTGTTGCGGGGCCAGGAATCGCACCTGGTCTAGAAGATTATGCATCTGTGTCTCCCATTCCTGAGAGTGTCGGACTATATCATCCCCGATATAAATCGGAGTTTGGCGTATAGTCTCTACGGACTCGCTCCAAAAAGGAGATTGCCTCGGTATTGCCCGGTCTGGGTTTCACCGATATAGCCAAATTCTCATTCAATAATTTCGTATTGACGGGCCCATTTTGAGCCTTCTGTGCTGCTTTACACTACCCCGCGATTCTATAAAAGAACAGTATTGATTATAGAAGACTGCGTGAATATAGTCAATTTACGAATCGAACCCTTTTATGCTGTATAATATATCCAATATGGCAAAATCAATCCTTCGATTAAAATCTCGCGCGCTAAGGAAACGAGGAGTGGGAATAAAAACAATTGCATACCAATTAAAAGTATCATCAAGCACCGTAAGCTTATGGTGTAGAGATATAACATTAACTCCGAAACAAATACAGCTTCTTCAAAGAAATGCACGTGACCCATTTTTTGGTAGGCGATTAGAATATATTCAAAAACAACAGAAAATTAGAATAGAAAAAATTCTATTCTTAAAAGAAGAAGGAATAAATGATATTGGAAAACTTTCAAAAAGAGATTTATTTATTAGTGGAGTTAATCTGTACTGGGCAGAGGGATTTAAAAAAGACAATCTTGTGGGATTTGCCAATTCTGATCCAAACATGATACGAATTTTTATTCTTTGGTTAAATAATTGTTGCAATATTACTCGGGATAGAATCAAGTGCCGATTAGGAATAAACGAATCATATAAGCTAAAAACAAAAGAACTGGAATTATATTGGTCTAACGCCATACGAATCCCTTTAACTCAATTCCAAAAGCCATATATCCAAAAAGTACAATGGAAAAAAATATATGATAATCCTGAAAATTATCATGGAGTATTGAGGATACGAGTATCAAAAAGTATAGATTTACTAAGAAAAATTCATGGATGGATAGAAGGAATAACGCGTATGTCTGTGGTCAATTGACGGTATTGGTATACGCGTTTCGTACTCTCCGTACCTGTGACACGATTTGAAAAACTTCCATCGCCATAGGATCGTTTGGGTCATTGTTGATTGCCTTCTTGGCGTATTCAAACGCTGTATCATTATTATTTTCCCGCATTTCTAATACTGCAAGATCGCAAAGAAATCTGGGTTCATCTGGCATTTGACGTAGCGACAGTTCCATGAGTTTTCTTCCTTCATCAATACTTCCGTTCATAAATGATGCCCATCCCAACAGATGGATTATTTCCGGATTTTTGGGAAGAAGTATGTCAGCCATTTCAAGAGACACTATAGATTCGCCGAATTTTTGTTGTTTACAGAGCGCTTCTCCAAGAAGATAAAACCCTTCAGGATTCGTTGCGTCAAGTTCAATAGCGTCTTTGAGAAGAAGTTCTGCTTCCGGATATGCCGCCCGCTCAATAAATTTTTCCGCTTTGCGGATAAGTTGAAAAGCCTGAATTTGTTTGTCTTCATTTTTCATGTAACTTTTTTGCTGTGTGTTTTGAGCTATAAGATTATCTTTTTGCTAATTCCTTAATTAATTCTTTATCTTCTTCAAGCGTTTGTTCAAGCCACTGATCAAATTCTGGCGTTGTGCTGGAATATTTATTTTTCGGAATAATTTTGCTAGGCAATTTTATTGTTTTTGTTTTGATTGATTTTTTCATATGGTAAAACATATTGTAACACGTGTGTGGTGTTACGAATAGAGTTTTTCGTGGTACAATACCTCTATATGAAACGCATACTGTCAGGAATTACTCCAAGCGGAGATGCAAGTCTCCACATTGGAAATTATTTAGGAGCAGTCAAGCAGTTTAAAGATCTATCAAAGGAAAATGACTGTTTTCTTTTCGTGGCAGATTTACACGCTCTTACTACGGTTCAAAATAAAGAACAGCTGGAGAAAAATATTGAAACATTGATTCTTCACGAGTTAGCCCTTTTGGGCGACCTTTCAAATATTACATTTTTCCGTCAATCTGATGTGCCCCAGCATTCGGAATTGAGTGTTATTCTTAGCAACTACACACCGCTTGGGCTTATCAAACGGGCGCATGCGTATAAAGATAAATTGCAAAAAGATGTTTTAGAGGATGATATCAACATGGGATTATTTAATTATCCTGTTCTCATGGCCGCTGATATTCTTTTGTATAAATCAGACCTTGTGCCGGTCGGAAAAGATCAAAAACAGCATGTGGAGATCATGAGGGATATTGCCCAGAGGTTTAATAAAACGTATGGGAAGACAATAAGACAGGAAGACGGTAAGACGGTTAAGACAGATGTTTTTAAGTTGCCGGAACCGTATATCCCTGAAAATATTGCGACTATTCCGGGAACGGATGGGAAACGGAAAATGAGTAAATCCTTGGGCAACGTCATCAGTATTTTTGAAGATGAGGAAGTGATTAAAAAACAGGTTATGGGGTGTTACACCGATCCGACGCGGATGCATGCCAATGATCCTGGACACATCGAGGGAAACATGGTATTTACCTATTTGGATTTCTTCCCCCCCTCCGCTAAAGCTTCAGCGGGCAAAGGTGAGAACAAAGATCTTGAGCAATTAAAAGAGCTTTATCGTCAGGGAAAAATTGCTGATGTGGAAGTGAAAACCTATTTATTCGAATCTCTCATGACCTATTTTGCCGATGCCAGGGAAAGGTATCAGGAGTTGAAAAATAATCCTGACGAAGTGAAGAAAATCCTGAAAATCGGCGCGGAAAAAGCAAGAAAAGTTGCAGGACAAACAATGATTGAGGTGCGGAAAACCATCGGCCTTACCACGAGGTACTCGTTTTCATGAAGAATTGTCACCCCGCACTTTATGCGGGATCTTTAAGATTCCTGCTTTCGCAGGAATGACATTAGAAAACTATTTATTTGGAAACAGTGGGCCGTCATACTTAGCGGTATCAGTGAGAGATTCTTCAGAAGTGATTGTTTCTGTTTCGGTTGGTTGAGTAACAGTTGCAGTTGCTTCAATAGGTGGAGTTATTGCAATCCTTTCAAACGAACCACCATGTGCATCTTGTACATGAACTTCTATTCCATTTATTTTACATGGCATAACAATTCCTTTCTTTTCTGGCAGGGGATGAAACCACTGTATTGATTTAGTATTTGTTTGTCAAGAGAGGGAGACCCCTTTAAGGCCACCCCTTTTGAAGCTAAATTAGCGGATGACGAATTCTTCTTTTTTGTAGATCTTCAATAGATGATTGACAGTAGGAATATTTGGTTTGATGTTTAATTGTTTTATTTGGTCCTCATATAATTTTATAGCAAGCGGCGGACAATAGTAGTCATTGCCAAAATCCCCTCCGACACAAAGATTGGGACTATACATGTCAATAAATGTTTTTTGATCTCTGATATCAATCGGTTCACAATCGGAAAGTCCCCACGGTTCGTCATATTTATTTTCCGGATTGAGACCAAAAAGCGCTCCCCATACGATAAATGTGGTTTTAATCTTTTTTGTTTTTATCAATTTGCTTAGTTGATTGATGCCCCACCGATTGCCGATAGGAACGATAAAAAGAAGTTCTTTGGGGCGGAATTTTGTAAGGAGTGATTCTAGAGTAGCAAGAAGGTTTCGTCCTGCCGCTACGCTATCTGCGATAATCCAAAGGCCGTTTGGATTGAGTCCTTCCGTGTTTTCATATGCGTATGACGTGGTAATCGAATGATTATTTTTTATGTGATTAGCGCCGATGAAGCAATCTCCATAATGCATTTTTATACCAGCGTTATGAAGTGCGAGGGAAAGATGGCAGGCAATAGTTTCTCTCAGTAGCGTAATCGTTGATATTTCCTGAGGTTGATAGCTATGAAGAATGGTTTGGGATTCAGATAAAAGAAGTGATTGTATAGTAGCAGCAAATGTGTCCTCTTCTCTTGTTCCGCCAAGATTAAGCCTTCCGGGAATAAACGTCATGTTTCCCCCATTTTTTTCGATATAGCCGACATTGAGCGCGCGTGTTTCTTTAGATTGGAAGCCGATGATAGGATGACCGGAGGATGTTTTTCTGAATGTTTTGACGGAATGAATTAAGGTCATCTAAAAAATAAACTATAAAGATACTCACTGACTCTGTCAAGATAGCAAATGCTGTGTTATACTACACCTTCAATGGAAGGCATAAAATCGATTATTTCTTTTGATGAATTTAGTAAAGTAGACCTTGCTGTTGGGAAGATAGTGGAAGTGATAGACGTGCCTCAAAGCGAAAAATTGTACAAGATGACCGTTGATTTTGGCCCTTCGACAGGGGCTTCGACTGAGCTCAGCCGAACGTCCTCAGGGTTAAAAACAATTTTTGCAGGATTAAGAAAATTTATTCTGAAGCGACAGTTAAAAAATAAAAAATTTGTGTTTGTCGTTAATCTTGCCCCGAGACCCATGCCCAGCGGTGAAAGCCAAGGGATGATGCTCGTAATTGAACACAAGGATGGATTTATACTGCTCCCTGCGCCAAAAGGATCAGTGGAAGGATCGAGGCTTACATAATATGGCTGATAAACAATCTCCAAAAGGAAAAAAGAATGGAAACGGGAAGAAAAAAATGCGGATTTTTGAGATGAAATTAAATTTTAATCTTAAAAATATCGTGTTTGGTTTTCTTATCGTTTTTCTTATTCTTTCTGCTATCGGAAGCTATAATGGTTCTAATGGGGTGTTACCGGAAAAACCCTTGACTACCGTCATAAATGACATAAAAGAAAAGAAGGTAGATAACATTGAAGTCGAGGAAGGGAAACTGACTGTGTCTTACAAAGATGGTGGCAAATTCGTATCCAGAAAAGAACCACAGGAGTCTCTGTTTAAAATGTTGGAATCTTCAGGAGTAGACCCGAAGAGTGTAGAAATAAAAGTAAATAATTTTAATGCAGGAGCGGTGTGGATGAATATACTGGCAAATATTCTTCCTCTCATTCTTACCGTAGTTTTTTTTCTTTTTCTTTTCAGACAGGCACGGGGAGCACAGGATAATATCTTTTCATTCGGACAAAGCAAAGCAAGAATTTTCAACAAAGATCTTCCGAAAGTGACATTTGCTGATGTAGCGGGGGTCGATGATGCGAAAAAAGAGCTGGAAGAAGTTGTGGATTTTTTGAAAAATCCTAGTAAATACAAGGCGCTCGGCGCCAGAACCCCAAAAGGCGTCATTCTTGTCGGTCCATCAGGAACAGGAAAGACGCTTCTTGCCAAAGCTATGGCAGGAGAGGCACGCACGGTGTTTTACAGCATCGCAGGAAGTGAATTTATGGAAATGCTGGTGGGAGTAGGAGCTGCTCGGGTTCGCGATCTATTTCTTCAGGCCAAGAAAAATGCACCTGCCATCATTTTTATCGATGAAATTGATGCTATCGGGAGGATGCGTTCCGTTGGCATTATGGGAGGACATGATGAACGGGAACAGACACTTAATCAGATACTTGTAGAGATGGATGGTTTTGAGCCAAACACCACTGTTCTCGTCGTAGCTGCTACTAATAGAGGAGATTTACTTGACCCTGCTCTGACCCGTCCCGGACGGTTTGATAGGCGCATCCAGCTGGATCTTCCTGATATGGAAGGCAGGAAAGCAATTCTTGCTATACACGCCAAGGGTAAGCCTTTTGTAAAAGATCTGAATTGGGATAAAGCAGCCAAGCGTACCGTTGGTTTCAGCGGTGCTGATCTTGAGAATATGCTCAATGAAGCTGCGATACTGGCGGCACGGGACAATAAAACGGAAATTGATTTTAAAGATTTTGAGGAAGCGGCAACAAAAGTAAAATTAGGCCCTGAAAAGAAACGGCTGCAAACAGATGAAGACCGCAACATGACTGCGTACCACGAAGCAGGGCATGCGATAGTGACGTATCATTTGACAGGGATGGATAAAGTGCACAGGATATCTATCGTGTCACGGGGGATGACTCTTGGGCATACCCTTATCCCGCCTGAAAAAGACCGTCTCCATGAAACAAAATCACATCTTATCGGTCAAATTGCCAGTATGATGGGGGGGCGTGCTGCTGAGGAGTTTATTTTCAAAGATGTCACAAGCGGAGCGTCCAATGATATAGATCAGGCAACGCGCATTGCTCGGTATATGGTGATGGAATTCGGGATGAGTGATTTGGGACCTATCAATTTCGGTCCGCAAATGGATGTGACGGAATGGGGAAAGTCATTGGTTGAACAGCAACAAATTTCTCCGGATATGCTTTCGGCTATCGACAAGGAAGTGAAAAAGCTTATCGATGCCGGATATAAAACAGCTCAGGCGACGGTCAAAAAGCACAAAAAACAGATGGATATTGTCGTGAAGATGCTTCTGGAAAAAGAAACGATTGAGAGTGAAGAATTTGAGCAATTGATGAAGGCATAATAGTTTTTGAAAATCGAATCATGAATCGCCTCGTTCTCATAGACGGTAATGCAATCTTACACCGGGCGTATCACGCACTCCCACCTCTGACATCCCCTGATGGAAAAATTGTCAATGCGGTCTACGGATTTACGACGATGCTTATCCGGCTTATCCATGATTTACAGCCCACGCATATTGCAGTTGCGTTTGATCGGCCGGCCCCAACGTTCCGGAAAAAACTGTATGCAGACTATCAGGCAAAACGGCCGAAGATGGACGATGATCTTATTGGGCAAGTAGAACTGGTTCATGAGGTCGTGCGCGCATTTGACATTCCAATTTTTGAAATGGATGGATATGAGGCGGATGACGTTATTGGGACGATAACCAAATCCAAAATCCAAAATCCAAAATCCGAAATAAAACAGATTGTTATTGTCACTGGAGATAGGGATATTCTTCAACTTGTTGAAGATGAAAAAATTCTTGTATATATGCCCACAAAAGGATTATCTGAAGGAAAATTGTTTGGTGTGAAAGAGACAGAAGATCGGTTGGGGGTCAGCCCAAAACTTATCCCTGATTTTAAAGCCCTTGCCGGAGACGCATCAGATAATTATCCAGGGATAGCCGGAATAGGACCAAAAACTGCCGTTGAGATATTACAAAAAGCAGGATCGATAGATCTATTGTATAAACATATTGAAAAAAAGACATTTGGATTATCAGAGGCTCTTGTTCAAAAAATTAAAAAAGGAAAAGAAATTGCTCTTCTTTCTCATACACTTGCAACGATTAATCAGGAAGTTCCTATAGACATTGAGATTGGTTTATTTTCTGAAAAACAATTGACGAGCCCGCAGGCAATTGAGACACTACAGGTATATGGATTTCAATCACTGATAAAACGGTTGGAAAAAGAAAGTAAAAAGGAATTAGGAGTAAGAATAAAGGAAGAGCAAAAAGAAGAGAAAGATATTGGAGAACAGTTGCCGCTTGTATGAAAATTGCATTAGTACATGACTATCTTGCGGAATATGGAGGAGCGGAAAGGGTGGTAGAGGCTTTTCATGAGTTATGGCCGGAAGCACCCTTGTATACCGCATTTGTAGATTGGAAACGGTTAGGGAGTCATGCGGATAGATTTCGTAATTGGAATATTAAAACAAGTTGGGTGCAACATTTCCCTCTTATAAAAAAGTTTATTTCGCCTTTACGATTTTTGGCTCCGATTATTTGGGAAAGTTTTGATCTGAGAGAATTTGACGTGGTTTTGACGTCCAGTGGTTGGTTTATCCCACGAGGTGTGATTGTGAAAAAACCTACAGTTCATATTTGTTATATTCATCATCCGCCACGAAATCTTTATGGGTACGCCACAGGAAGTAATCTCCAAAAATATTGGCCCGTTCGGCTCTATACGATATTTGTAAACTTTTTTTTGCGAAATTATGATTTCAAAACAGCACAAAAGGTAGATTATTTCATCGCAAATTCTAAAGAAACAGCAAGGAGAGTGGAAAAATTCTATCGAAGGGATAGTACGGTTATTTATCCACCTATTGAAACAATGAGCAAAGCAAAAAAAATGTCTCCTGCTCATTGTCACCTGTCACCGAAATCATATTACCTTTCTGTCGGGCGGTTGAGTTGGGCAAAACGAATGGATATTATTATTGAAGCGTGTAATAAACTCAAACTTCCTTTAAAAATTGTCGGAGTCGGAAAGGAGAAGGAGTCGCTCATGAAAATTGCGGGCCCAACTATAGAGTTTTTAGGAAGTATATCTGACGTTGAGCTTGTCGAAGCGTATACACATGCTAAAGCTTTGATATTTTCAGCGCTCGATGAAGATTTTGGTATGGTGCCGGTCGAGGCGATGGCATATGGAACTCCGGTTATCGGACTATCACAAGGGGGAATAAAAGAAACAGTAATTGAAGGAAAAACAGGTGTGTTATTTGATACGCCGAATATAAAAGATTTGATGGATGCTATAAAACGTTTTGAGAAGCAATCCTTAGTAACGGATTGGACAAAAGAGTGTATAAGTCGGGCAGCAGTGTTTGACAAAAATGTGTTTAAAAGAAAATTAAAGGATTTCGTACTGCAAAAAATACGTTGTATTGACAAACAATCTTGAAAGATATTAAATAGAATTTGTTCTAAAATCCATTATCATTCCCCGCCCTCAAAATAAAACAATGATTGGTAATAAAGAAAGTGATGTTAGTTCTATACGTGAAAATATATATACTCGATGTGAGGCTGAACGCGTCCTTTTTTCAAATATCAAAAGATCGTTATTCATAGATCCTTTATCTCTCCCCATCGCAGGACTTCGTTCAATTTCTTCAGATGAGATTCATACATCTCTCAATAGTGTTCCCAGGGAAATTCTTCTTTTTGAACATAAACCAATACTCTTATTTGATCTTGATGAGGTAATGTGGCCACACATATATGATTCAGTTGTCGTGGCAGTAGGGGAAGCTACGGGCAAACGAATATCGCGTGATCGATATAGGACAATCGGGAATACCCGATGTATTCCTGAATGGAAAGATGATGCAGAGATTATGAAAATTCACGATTCGATAGTCCGTGGTGAACACCCGGAATATTATCCATATGTGAACATTGCTGATCCAAAAGCAATTGCGACGCTTCATGCAGTTAAGAGTATGGGGCACACCTTTTCGTATCTGACATCCAGACCCTCCACTGTGCTGAGAGATACACTGCGGGTCATTGGCTGGAACGGAATGCCTATGGATGAGAATCAGCGTGATTTTGTTGACGCGTTTGAACATGATAAGCCAAAAAATGGATATGTGTATGGTGGAAATGGCATACCTATGATGGAAGGACGTAAAGGTGAGCATAAGCGTGAAATAGTAGATCATTGGTTAAAAAATCTTAGAGCAGAAGGATGGAAAGGTCAGATGGTTTTTATTGATGATTTACTTTATCCATTTGAAAAGCTTATCGAGGAAAGAAATATGTTAGGCATCGCATTACGAGGGGATGTGAATGCTTCAAGAAAGCCTATAAAAGGAGAGGTACGAGTGGATTCATGGCTTGATATTAGTTCAATGCTCATGGAAGTTCACAAAAGAGCGGTCGCTTCTGATTCTTCGCCTTATCGGATATTTGAATATCAGGGGAAGAAGCTTATTGTAGACAAAAATCAGGCGGGAGTTGGCGTGTTTTCTCTCCGGACTATTCCAAGAAGTGCGTGGAGATGGGAAGATGTGGATATGGAATCGGATGTTCAGAAAGATTTCGGAAGAATAAGCAGTTAATGAGGAAATGCAACGGGGTTATAACTAAAAGGGATGATAAGATCAGCGTATTGTTTCATAGGTTCAATATGTTTTCTGTGATTTTTTTCGACAACTATTGACCAGGAAAGTGTATCTATATCAGATCGGCCTTTTTCCACATCGCGAATCATACGCCTGGCGACCCGGATTTCCGGTGGAATGTCCAGATATATTTTCATATCTCCGATTTCTCGAAGAGGTGAGTAAAAAGAGAAAATTCCTTCGACGACGATGAATTTTGTTTTTTCAGGAATATGCAGTGTTTGTGTTCCGGTTCGATCGCTTATTTTCATGTCATAGACCGGAATGATCGTTGTTTTTCTTTCTGCCAAAGATTTGGTTGCTTCAGCGCACGCTTCGATGTCTACAGAAGTCGGAGCATCAAAATTATATGATCCGTCCTTTTCTTTTTTCATCTGCTTTTTTCCAAAATAGAAGTGATCCATAGAAAGGGTGAATGCATGTTTAAAAAAATTGGTAAATATTGTTTTTCCTGAGCATGATCCGCCGCAGATGAGGATAACCGGAAGTTTTTTGTTGGTATTCATGGTATTAGTTATATCATTAATTACATGGTATGAGCAATGTTTACATTCGTATCGTTCTAATAAATTGCCGATTGACGAATGAAAGAAAAGTCATTAGACTTAAATTCCAGGAGTACTCTTATGCTCACTGGATTTTTTATCGTTCATCAGCGTAATAATAATTTTATCTCTACAAGTAGAGAGCTGTAAAAGGCTCTTTTTTTTTGGGGAAAAGGAGAAATTTATCATGAAAGAACAAAAAAATTCTAAAGTATCTCGTATTGAAACACCATTTGGATTTAGAGAAGGAAATCCTTGGGAAATGACAGAATATCTCGACAAAGAATGGGATAAGCAGGTGCACATAGAAATAGCACTTTTTGGTCAAGAACTTGTAGTGCCAAATGGCTGGCATGGGGCAGGAAAACGAGGGGATGCCATGGTTGTATTTGGTGACGTGTTGACAAAACCTTTTGAGGAAACATATCTTTCTTCACATGCATGTGTTGACTGGTTATCCCAGAAAGGATTTTTTTTTGAAAATACTGGTCCGTTGACAACGGAAGCAGCAGCAGAACTTTTGATATCTAAAGAAACGCACGATAATGGTGTCCCGATTTTTCGTGCTGTGCGAGGAAAAAAATATGGAGTGCCGATCGTTATAGAATATTATCATGGATCACAATCTTCTGAGATGCAGGATCTTGCGAAAATCGGAAACATGGACGAAAAAGTGCGAACAGAAAAGGAAAAAGAGAAATATCGTAACACAGTGACTAGTCTTATGATGCCATTCGTCAGTCATGGTGCAACAAAAGCAAAAAATCGTATGGGGCTTTCGGATGAGTGCTACAAGATTCGTCGTATTGACGATTGTGCAGCAGCACTTACGACGATCGCTGCCGATATGATTGTTGACGATTATTATGGAATGCCAAAACCTGATTTTGATGAAATTGGAGTTGCAGTGGCAACCACACAAGCCATGGTTGTGGCGATATTTCTTGCAGAAAAACGTCATGTACCATTATTTGTTAGAGCAGGAGCACCATCATTCGGATTGTTTGGAGAAAAACAAGGATTAAACTATATGGCAAACACGCAAAAACAAATGTTAGCGTTAGGTGCTTTCACAAGTGGTGATTTTGGAGAGATTATGAAACGGGGATTTGAACAGTATGAAGAGCCGCACATCCGATTATATGGAAGCGCAGATACAAAAAATATTACCCGATTTTATTTCAATGGAGGTGGGCCGATACAAATCATCATGCGCGAACAATATCGTATGCGGGAAAAACCTCATCATGGCATCGTTCACGTGATCAGAGCATCCCGTATTGATAGAGGAGCGGGGATGTGGGGGGTAATTTTTTCCGGTAAACATTTAGGGTGTAAAGATGTGATTGCGCAGATGTGATGATATGCTATGATTGTAACCTCTAAGAAAAGGAGGTGAAAAATTATGGCAATACATATAGAGCTTGATCATATGCTCAGTACATCAGTGTGCACGCAGTGTAATAGTTGTGCTGATTTTTCTCGGCTAACAACGACTGATTTTGAAGAAGGAGGAAATCTTTTTAATCTTGGACGTGCAGCAGATCATATCAAAAAAGCACCGGGACATGAAGTTATTATTGATATAAAGCCAATAAATGTGACTCATGTTCAGGAAGAAGTTCCCATATCAGGGGGTTGTTAACGTTTTTTAAAAAATTGACAATGGTCTTTGATGTCAGTACTATACTAGTGGTACATCAACCGTGATGTTCTTTTTTTGTACAAGATAGATGTGAGGAGGAGTTATGGGTATTGGCGATGATGCATTTATTTTATCCCTTGGAGGATCACTTGTGGTCCCCAACGGTGGTATTGATACTCAATTTCTTACAGAATTTAATACATTTATACGAAAACAAGTCTCCGAAAAAAATCGGAGATTTTTTATTGTCGTCGGTGGCGGTTCGACTGCAGGTCATTATATTAAGGCAGGAAAAGATGTTGTTGGCCATGACCTTACGGATGATGATTTGGATTGGCTTGGTATTCATGCGACACGCTTAAACGCTCAACTGGTGCGTACAATATTTCGGGATATCGCAGATCCCCGCGTCATCAAGCATTATGAAGTTATTTTAAAGATAAATCATCCTATTGCTGTTGCTGCAGGATGGAAGCCAGGTTGGAGCACTGATTATGATGCAGTAACGTTATGTCAGGATTATGGAATAAAAAATATGATCAATATGAGTAATATTGATATGGTATACGATAAAGATCCGAATAAATATCCAGATGCGAAATCGATTTCTACCATAACATGGTCGGAATACAGGAATATCTGCGGAGATACATGGTCACCGCGGATGAACACACCCTTTGACCCAATCGCTTCAAAGCTCGCGGAAGAATTAGGAGTGACTGTCAAAATTTTGAATGGAAAAAACCTTCAGAATCTCGCAGCGGCTTTGGATGAAAAACCCTTTGTCGGATCCACGATTTCTCTATAAATTTTATTTCATCCTTGTAAAGAAGCGCGAAATACGCTACAATACAATCCTATTACATCAGTATTACTTATGGCAAAAGCAACAAAACAACCGGTAAAAAAAGACCTGCGAGCCCGCTTCGCCGGAATCGAATCGAGGCGAGCCGACAAGCAGGAAAAAAAGACGATCGTTGAAAAAAAATCGATCAAATCTCCTAAAAAATCTTCAATAAAGAAAGTGGAGACCCCTGTCATACCGGTTCCAAGTGAGGAAAAAATGCAGGTGATAGAAGAATATCAGGTAAAACCCGGAGATACGGGTAGTCCTGAAGTACAAGTTGCGCTTCTGACCAAACGTATTGAAACCCTTACAGGACATCTAAAAGGAAATCCGTCAGATAATCATTCCAGGAGAGGACTTTTGGGAATCGTAAGCAAGAGAAGAAGACTTCTGAATTATCTCGAGAAAAAAGATAAAAAACGGTATACTGAGATAGTAAAAAAAGTAGGTCTTTCAAAATAAACGAGGATTGAAGTAAAAGAAGAGGAATGTGGAATATACGCGAAGTGTGATAACTTGAGTTTTTGATCCTTCGACATAGCTCAGGATTGAGCAATGAAGAATGCTAGTCAAAAATTCTGGCCATCCCACTTCAGGCGCCACTTCACTTTTTCTTCTTTCTACACTTCAAAAAATAATATATGAAATTAACGAAAAAAACTGTTGAAGTAGCAGGTCGAACATTATCATTGGAAGTCGGTCGGTTTGCCGAACAGGCCAGTGCAGCAGTGGTAGCACAATATGGAGAAACTGTCGTTCTTGCTACTGTGACAGCATCATCCAGAGAAACGACACTCGACTATTTTCCACTCAGTGTCGAATATGTTGAGCGACTGTATGCCGGAGGAAGGATAAAAGGATCGCGTTGGGTAAAACGTGAAGGAAGACCGTCTGATGACGCAGTCCTCACAGGTCGTCTTATTGACCGTTCGATTCGGCCACTTTTCCCAAAAACATATAAGCACGATGTGCAGGTTATCATTACCACGCTTTCCATAGATGGAGAAAATGATCCCGATGTATTGAGTTTGGTGGCAACATCAGCAGCTATTGCGATATCACCTATCCCATGGAATGGACCAATCTCTGCAGTTCGTGTTGGGTATACCAAGGGGGACCCTTCGGTCAGTTCAGGAGTAGAGGAGGGGGCATTTCTTATCAATCCACGCGCTACAGAACAGGAAATTTCAGATTTTGATTTTGTCGTTTCTTCCAATAAAGAAAAAGTCATGATGCTTGAGGGTGGATTTTGTGAAACTCCGGAAGATGTAGTGCTGGAGGCAGTCAAACAGGCGAAAGCTGAAAATGCAAAAATCATTGCATGTATTGAGGATCTGGTGAAAGAAGTGGGAAAAACCAAAGTGCCGGTGCCGCCGGAAAAAGATTTGAAGGAATTAGAAGAAAAGATAGCGAAAGATTTCAAAAAAGAAGCTGATGTTGCGTTTCAGAAAAAAACAGAAAAAGAATACGGAGATACAGAATTAGCAACGCTTGCCCAGATTATCGCTACGACCTATGAACAGAAATTTACTATTCCTGACATCATGGGAATTCTTGACGGGATGTTTAAAAAGAAACTGAGAGAAGATATCTTGAAAGATGGAAAACGCGTCGATGGAAGGAAAGCTGATGAAATCCGACAGCTCACCATGGAAGTAGGAATTTTACCCAGAACTCACGGGAGCGCTATGTTTAAACGCGGTCAAACACAAGTGTTAACCATTGCAACACTTGCCTCTCCTGAATTGAATCAGCTTATCGAAAGTCCTACAGGAGAAGAATCAAAGCGATATATCCATCATTATTCCATGCCACCGTATTCAGTGGGAGAAACAGGACGGGTTGGGACTCCATCCCGAAGAGAAATCGGACATGGAGCGCTTGCTGAGCGCGCGCTTCTTTCCGTCATCCCGACGGAGGCAGAATTTCCGTATACTATTAGGTTAGTGTCAGAAGTGATGTCTTCAAATGGGTCTACATCGATGGCATCTACCTGTGGATCAACACTTGCTCTTATGGACGCAGGCGTTCCCATAAAAGAGCCGGTAGCAGGAATTTCTGTAGGAATTATGACGGATAAAAAGTCCGATAAATATGTGCTCCTTACCGACATTATGGGAGTGGAGGATTTTGGTGGAGATATGGATTTTAAGGTTGCAGGAACTAAAAATGGCATCACCGCAATTCAGCTGGATATGAAAATTAACGGAATTACGGACGAGATGGTACAAGGAGCTTTGGAAAAAGCACAAGTTGCCAGAATGATTATTCTTGAGGATTTGCGAAAAATTATCGGATCATCCAGATCACATCTTTCCCAGTATGCACCAAAAGTGCAGATGGTAAAAATTCCAGTTGAACGAATCGGTGAAGTAATCGGACCGGGCGGAAAAATGATTAGGCAAATTCAGACGGTAACAGGTGCGGTCGTTGATGTAAAAGATGATGGGTCTGTGTTTATATCCTCAATAAAAGAAGAATCAGTCAAACACGCGGTTTCATGGATAGAAGGACTTACTCATGAAGTTAAACCAGGAGAAGAGTATGAAGGAGAAGTGAAACGAATGTTGCCTTTTGGAGCATTTGTAGAAATATTACCGGGAAAAGAAGGGTTGGTACATGTGTCTCAAATGACCACAGGATTTGTAAATAACCCTTCGGAAGTGGTATCACTCGGTCAAAAAGTAAAAGTACGGGTCATGGAAATTGATGATCAGGGACGTGTAAATCTTTCTATGCTATTTGGAGAAGATGCAAAAAAAGAATCTCCACCCAGAGAGCCACGCACGTTTGACAGACCAAGACGCTCGTTTGGCGGCGGCGGCGGAGGAAGACGGAGATTTTAAATCTATTTTTGTCATCCCGCACTTGATGCGGGATCTTAAGATTCCCGCTTTCGCGGGAATGACAGGCACAATGTATTTATTTGCTTTTAGTCGCCCCTAGTGACACCACAGGATAATCGTGTATCATGGATATATGAGTAAAATTGCCGATGAACTGCCCGGCCTGCGCCGGCAATTAAAAGAAAAAGATATTCCGCCCCCTCTTGTTTCCAGGATAAGCGATCAGCTGGAACAAGTAGAACGGCTGCAAAATGATATCAGTGCTTCAGTGTATGTAGAGCAGATGCTTTCATATATTAATTGGGCTTTGAATCTTCCATGGAATCAGCGAACTGTAGACACATTGGACCTTATGAAGGCAAAACAGATTTTTGATCAAAATCATTATGGTCTGAATGACGTTAAAGACCGTATTTTGGAATATTTAGCAGTTCTTAAACTCAGAGGAAGCATGGAAATTGTATCAAAAGAAGAATCAGATGCCGCTCCTGTTCACGGAGCATTTGCCAGACGCGCGCCGATTTTGTGTCTCGTGGGACTGGTCGGTACCGGAAAAACGACACTTGCCAAATCCATAGCTCAGGCTATGGGGAGACGGTTTGTGAGAATTCCGTTTGGAGGACTTGCGGATGCACTGGAACTCCGTGGACAATCCCGTGTCCGTCCTGATGCTGAAATTGGACTTATTTTAAAAGGAATGCGTCTTGCAGAAAGTAAAAATCCGGTTATCCTTTTGGATGAAATTGATCGTGTTGCAGAAGCCACACGCGGAGACATCATGGGAGTTTTAGTGGAGCTTTTGGATCCGGAGCAAAATAAGGCGTTTACCGATCATTTTTTAGATTATCCGTTTGATTTATCAGAAGTATTATTTGTCGCAACAGCCAATAATACGACACATATCGCTACCGCTGTTCTTGATCGGTTGGAACCGATTCAAATGCCGTCCTACAGTGATGAGGAAAAGATTAAAATTGCCAAAGACTATGTGTTACCAGCACTTCTCCAGGAATCAGGACTCAAACCGGAACAGGTAATCATTGATGATGCTATCTGGGCAAAATTGGTCCGGCCTTTAGGATATGATGCGGGGATCAGAAGTCTTGAGCGGAATATTAATTCATTGGTGAGGAAGATAGCTCGAGAAGTAGTAGAGGGGAAAGGAAAACAATTTAGAATAACTGAAGAGACAGTGAAACAATATATACAGATGTATTAAGGGCGTTTAGATTTAAGATTTAGGATTTAAGAATAAGAAATTATTTCTTCGTATTTCTTTTTCAATAGTATTTTTCGAAGAATAAAAAAATTATGAACAGATATTTTCAAAGGAATCAAGGATTCCGAAATCAAAATAAAAAGAGAGATATATTTATCGGATCAGCAGATTCCGGGAAAGGGTCAGTGCGGATTATCCCTCTTGGGGGAACCGGAGATGTGACTAAAAATATGTTTGCCTATGAGTATCGGTATGACGGAAAATTGAGAGATATATTACTCGTAGACTGTGGGATCGGATTTCCTGATCCTGACATGTATGGGGTAGATATTGTGATACCCGACACCCGGTATCTTCAAAATAAAAAAGAAGCTATTCGCGGACTCATATTTACGCATGGTCACGATGATCATATCGGGGCCATCCCATACATCTATCCAAAACTTGGGAACGTTCCTATGTGGGGGACACCACTGACTGCCACATTTGCCAATGTGAAGCTCAAAGAAGCAAAAATAAAAGAAAAAGTAACATCGGTGGGATTTGATAAAGAGCTTCAAATCGGGTCATTTCATGTCTCTTTTGTGCGGATGACACACTCGGTACCGGATACAGCAAATCTCATCATCGAAACGCCTGTGGGCATTTTTTACCATGGCAGTGACTTTAAATTTGATTTTCATCCGCTTGATGGGAAACTTTCCGAAATCGAGAAAATTAATGCCGTTGGGAAAAAAGGAGTACTTTGTTTGCTCACGGATTGTCTAGGGTCAGAACGCGCCGGATTTACCCCGTCTGAGCAAAAAATTGGAGATGTACTGGAAAAAGAAATCACCATGTGTCCGGGGAAGTTTCTTTTTACCACCCAGTCCTCAAATATTTCTAGGATGCAGCTTGCTATTGAAATTGCGATTCGGCAGGGAAGACAAGTTACCTTTATTGGGCGATCGGTAACAAAAAATGTGGAAGCAGCACTTGACCTGGGATATATGAGATTTCCCAGAGAAAAGATCATACGGGATAAAGACTTGCGTAAAGTCCCCGCAGTTAAACAATTTCTCATAGTAGCTGGTGCTCAAGGTCAGCCGGAATCAGCGCTTGTCCGGATAGCCAATGACAATCATACTTATGTGAGTCTCAATGCCGGTGATACTGTGCTGTTTTCTGCAGATCCCATTCCGGGCAATGAAAATGCGGTCAATGATTTGATTGATCAAATTTACCGGACCGGATCACGGGTGTCCTATACCAATATTATGGAGGACCTGCATGTATCCGGACATGGAAGCCAGGGAGATCACATGCTTCTTCTGTCAGCGCTTGGCCCAGATTATGTGTTTCCCATCGGAGGGACAGCACGGCATATTATAAATTACCGGACTGTTGCTTCTGAAATCGGATTTCCAAAAAGTAATTTTCTCACTCCCGAGGAAGGAGAAATCATAGAATTTAGACAATTTCAGAAACCCAGGGTTGTGGAAACAATTTCTTTGGAAAATATTTTGGTAGATGGATTGGGAGTGGGGGATGTGGGAGCCATTGTCCTTCATGATCGGCAGACGATCGCGCAGGAAGGCATTGTCGTAGTCGTTGTACCCATTGATCGAAAGTCTGGAAGAATCATCGGAGAGCCGGACATTATTTCCCGTGGTTTTGTGTATATCAAAGAATCCACAGCACTCCTGGAGCGCGCAAAACGGTTGGTCATAGATTGTCTCAAGACCAAAAAGAACAGGATTCGTGATTGGCGGTATATTCGGGAACTGGTAGAGGATAATCTTCAGGTGTTTTTACGCAAAGAAACCGGCCGTCAACCCCTTATCGTCCCGGTGGTATTGGAAGTGTAGATATCAGACTGTTTAGGATAATCCTCGTCCGGCGCGGGAGCGGTCAATTTTCGTGAGGTATTTTTTTCGTAATCTTAAATTTAATGGTGTGACTTCCACTAGTTCATCATCTTCAATGAAATCCAGACACTGCTCGAGAGAAAAAACAATTGGCGGATCGAGCTGTATGGCGATATCTGCGTTTGCCGAGTGGATATTAGTGAGTTTTTTGCTCTTGCACACATTGACGTCGATGTCTTCATTTCGATTATTGATGCCGATAATCATTCCTTCATAGACAGGAATTCCCGGTCCGACAAATGCTTTTCCCCGTTCCTGTACTGTTTGAAGTGCATATCCGGTTGACTTGCCGGATTCAAAAGATACAAGGACACCGTTTCTAATTTTCGGTATTGGTTGACCTTCCTGAAAATAGCCAATCGTTCTGGTGGCAAAAATTCCGTTACCCCGCGTTTTTGTCAAAATATCTCCGCGGAATCCTAGAAGATTTCTTGAAGAAATTTTATACACCATAGAAGTGACCCCTCGGTCGTCTGTGTGTGTATCCAGAAGCTCTGCTTTTCTTCGGCCTAAATCTTCTGAAATGATCCCGACATAAGCCTTATCAATTTCAATGGTTATTTCCTCATACGGCTCGGAAGCGATCCCATTAATAACTTTTTTGATAACTTCGGGTTTTCCCAATTGAAATTCGTATCCTTCACGTCGCAAATTTTCAAAAAGGACTGCCAGATGAAGTTCTCCCCGTCCGGCAACGATAAATCCGACTCCAGCCGGATTACTCGTGATTCGGAGTCCGATATTCACTTTTTTTTCCTTCAAAAGTCGTTCTTCAATCTGACGGGCCGTTGAAAATGTTCCCTCACGTCCGGAAAACGGAGAAGTGTTAGGTGATACCAGAATTTTTAGTGTAGGCGCCTCAAGTTCAATCATTGGAAACCCTGTCGGATCAGACGGATCGGTGAGCGTTTGGCCGATTTTTATATCATTTAATCCTGTGAGAGCAACGATGTCACCGGTTTGCGTATCCTCTACATCAATTCGTTTAAGTCCGGCACTGGTATAGACATGTTCGATTTTCCCCTGTCCCACACGGGTATTTTCTTCCATGATGAGGACTGATGTTCCGGGTTTTATTGTTCCCTGCTGAATTTTTCCGATTGCATATGTACCTTTGTAATCATCAAAATCCAGGTTTGATATGAGAAGTTTAAACGGTTTGTTGGGGTCTCCTGACGGAGCGGGTATGATCTTCAGAATAGATTCAAATAATGGAGCAAGCGTAGCCGGTTCATCAGGATTTTCCGGTTCGTGATCCCATGCTTTACCGTCTTTTCCGATGGTGTAGATGACAGGAAACATCAAATCATCATCATTTTTTGCCAGATGTAAAAATAACGATTCTATCTCATGAAGTACCTGGATGGATCTTTGGTCTTTTCGGTCGATTTTATTGATAACCACAATTACCCGGAGATGGTGTTCAAGAGCTTTTTTGAGTACGAAATGGGTTTGAGGAAGTGGACCTTCCGCTGCATCTACTACCAAAAGTGCTCCGTCTGCCATATGGATCACCCGTTCCACTTCTCCACCGAAATCTGCATGACCTGGAGTATCAATGATATTAATTTTGGTATCTTTATATACAACAGCGGTATTTTTAGCTAGGATTGTGATGCCCTTTTCTCGTTCCAGAGCATTGGTGTCCATGATGGTCGTTTGGGTCATTTCAGATTGGTTTTCCCGAAACGTATGGGTTTGCTTAAGCATCCCGTCAACGAGCGTCGTTTTGCCGTGATCTACGTGGGCGATGATAGCAATATTTCGGATGTCCATATTTTTTCAGAAAACTCAGAATACTCAGAAAATTCAGAATACTCAGAGAGTCAGATTTTCAGAAACTCTGATTTTTCGGTTTATCCGAGTCTTCCGAGTATTCTGATTTATCCGATTTTCCGACAGAACTAAAAAACCCCGCAGGGCAAAGCGGGTTAAAAACCTTTTTTTCGTCTACCTATGGTACAGTATACCATAAAAGGAATTGTAATTGGGAGGAATTGCCCATATACTAGTAAACACGATATATGTTTCACAAAAAAAGAAGTTATAAAAAACGCGGACCATTTAAAATGATGAAGCTGAAAAAGCAGACGGTCTATACAGTTGCGGCTGTCTGGCTCTGGCTGTTTTCCGCCACCATCCTCCTATCATTTTTTACTGATGCCCAAATGCTTTCTCCGCTTAGGGAAGAACTCTATAATAGCTTAGGTTGGGCGATGTATCCGCTCCCCCCGCTTTTGGTTTCCATCAGCCTTCTTTTTTTCAAAATAAAATCAGAAATTGCAAAACCAAATGTTCCAATCGGAATTTTTATTATGTTTATGGGGTTAACCGGTGTAACGCAGGCAGGTATGTTGGGAGAATATGCCTGGCGGATACTTGCAAATGCAATTGCAGCAGAAGGGGCAGTTTTGGCATTTTTAGGGTGCATCATCATTGGATTTATTGTTACTTTCAATGCATCTCTTGATAATATGGTCGACGTACTGTTGAAAACACTCACGTTTTTTGCAGAAACAATCGGCAAGATGTTTGAAAAAAAACCTTCATTTGGGTCGATAAACGATAAACCAAAATTAACTATCAAAGGAGAGGACGAAGAAAAACCACCGTTGAAAATTGGTTCACCGGCGTTTGCCGGCGTAAAGACAGGACCTACTGCCCTTCAAAAAGAGCAATTGAAGGCCAATAATCCTATGGCCAATGACCCAAATGATACTGCCATGTGGGAATATCCTCCTGAATCGCTTCTATCAGATGGTCCGAAAGAAAAAGCAGATCGCGGGGATGTCCGGAAAAACGCCGATACGATAGAGCGGACGCTTGAAAGTTTTGGCATCAGGGCAAATATTGTTGAGGTAAACCCGGGGCCTGCGGTTACTCAATATGCAATGAAAATTACTCTCGGTACCAAACTTTCAAAAATAACGTCGTTATCAAGCGATCTTGCTCTGGCTCTTGCTGCGCCCACAGGACAAGTCCGTATCGAAGCACCAATACCAGGGCGGGATCTTGTTGGTATTGAAATTCCCAATAGAGGGTTGGAGTTTGTAACCCTCAAACGCATGCTTACGTCAGATATTTTGCGGCACGCCAAAAGCAAACTTACGGTAGCTTTGGGTTTGGATGTGTCAGGGAAACCGGTGGTAGCAGATATCGGAAAGATGCCTCACGTGCTGGTAGCCGGAGCGACAAATTCCGGAAAATCAGTCCTTATGAACGCACTTATTTGTTCCATTCTTTTCAAAACCACACCAAAGGAGGTTCGGCTCATACTTATCGATCCAAAGCGTGTTGAATTGACCGGTTATAATGGCATCCCTCATTTACTTACTCCTGTCATCGTTGAACAGGATAAAATTTTGTCAGCTCTCCACTGGGCAATTAATGAGATGGAAAATAGATATAAAAAATTTGCAGAAATCGGAGTACGAAATATCGATGGTTTTAATGAATGGTCAGGATTCCAAGCTCTTCCGTATGTCATTATTTGTATTGATGAGCTTGCAGAGATTATGGCGTATGCTCCAGCTGACGTGGAAGATTCGATCTGTAGGCTTGCGCAAATGGCACGGGCAGTCGGTATTCACCTCGTAGTGGCCACACAAAGGCCGAGTGTGGACGTTATCACCGGACTTATCAAGGCAAATATTCCCTGCAGAATCGCCTTCAATGTCACCTCTATGGTGGATTCACGGGTCATTATCGATATGCCCGGAGCAGAGAAACTTTTAGGTAGGGGGGACATGCTCTTTATTCCTCCTGATCAGAGTAAGCCCAGCAGGATTCAGGGAACGTACGTGTCTGAAGGAGAAGTGAATAAAGTTGTAGATTTTTTGAAAACAAAAAATGTGGTTGCTCAGTATACGGAGGAAGTGGTGACCACGCCGGTCATATCACTTAGGAAAGGGAATATTTCTACCAGTGGGGCTGAAGGAAAAGATCCGTTATTTGAAGACGCTATTCGGCTTATCTGTCAACACGATAAAGCATCAGCCTCGCTTCTCCAAAGACGACTTTCTGTTGGATACGCTCGAGCAGCACGCATATTAGATCAGTTAGAAGAGATAGGCATCATCGGGCCGGGAGAAGGAGCAAAACCAAGAGATGTATTGGTCAAAAACGCGGAAGAATATATTGCTTCACAACAACAAAAAACAGGATAGTAATAATGTCGTAATGTCATTCCGGTCCATGAGTCAGAATTTAGAGAGTAACGATAGATTCCTTTTGATTCCGTCAGTTGGCGGATTTGTAGGAATGACATAGTATGGATGTATGAATTATGAAAAGTGTCGGTTCCATATTACATGAAGCACGTATCAGAAAATGCATTCTTTTAGAAGATGTTGAAAAAGCCACAAAAATACGGAAAAAATTTCTTGAAGCAATTGAGGCGGATGATTATACGATAATTCCATCAATCGCATACGCAAAGGGATTTGTCAAAAATTATAGTGAATTTTTAAAATTAGATAGTCAAAAAACGCTGGCTTTTTTTCGAAGGCAATCCCAAGATATCCCAAAACAAAGCTTACTCCCAAAAAAATCAATGGGATCAGAAAATACACTGTTCCGTCTCACGCCCGGACGCTTTCTTATACTCCTATTTGGAATATGTACACTGGTATTTCTTTCATATTTTATTTTTCAATATCGAAATCTTCAAAAAATTCCTATATTATCTATAGAAAAACCTCAGCAGGAAAAAATTGTTGAAGACAAAAAAGTGGATGTGTTGGGAAATACCTCCCCTGATGCCACGGTAATGGTAAATGGAGTGAGTGTACTGGTCCGAAGCGACGGTAAATTTTTTGATCAGGTATCTCTAGATCCGGGAATAAATACCATTACCATTACCGCCACGTCACGGTATGGCAAATCAACCACCGTAGTCCGTAAGGTGGGGCTGAAGCAATGACATGGTGAAGCAGTTGACAGAGGGATGATTTTCATATATTGTTACCATACAAATTAAATAGCTGCCCATATGGATCCAATACAAATAATTATTGTTTTTGTAAGCGTTACCCTCACCACTATCATCGCAATCCTCAGCATCCAGATATGGAATATCCTCAAAGAGTTTCGGATTTCTATCCAGAAAATGAATGGCATTCTTGATGAATCAACGATTTCCGTTCAAAAAGTAAACAAAATGCTTGATGATGCAGGAAAGGTATCAGGAACTGTGAGCGAAGGTGTTGTGCAGGCATCAGGATTTGTAAATGGTATAAAATCAGGAATATCCATGCTTACTGCGATTACAGGACGAATGTCAAATTCTAGAGATACAGACAAAAGAGAATAGTATGAATAATGAAAAACCGGATGGTAGATTTTTATTGGGATTTTTTATCGGTGGGTTGATTGGAGCCATCGTTATTTTCTTTTTAGGAACAAAAGAGGGGAAGAAAGCTGGAAAATTTATTGAGAAAAAAGGTAGAGAAACCATTGATGATATAGAAGAAAAATTGGAAGAGATAGAAGAAAAAGGAAAAGAACTCATAGAAAAAGGCGAAGCAATTAAGGATCGGGTTATCGATAGGATTGAAGATAAAACAGATGATTTGTCTCAAGAAGTAACAGATCGGCTAGATAGGGCATTGGAAAAACTTGAAGATGTTCAAAAAGATACACTTCAAAAAACAACAACAATCAGAAAACACTTCATAAATCTTCCGAAGAAGAAATAATTAGCCTCTTGTAGAAAATCTCAATTGGATTAGAATGGGTATCATAATTTATGAAAGAAAAATATTTCGGATTTTTGTATCATTACTATCGGGCAGAAGTATACCGTGAGACGAATTGGAGGGGGAGACTTGATGTTACTACGAATTGGGCTATAGTCACCACAGCAGGAATTTTATCTTTGGTGTTTAGCACTGAAAACATCAGTCATATCATGATTATTGTTAATTACGTCCTCGTAATTTTTCTTCTTTTTATTGAGGCAAGAAGATTTCGGTATTATAGCCTTTTAAAAAAAAGAACCAGGCTTATAGAAGAGCATATATTCGCACCTATGTTTTCAGGAGATGTTTCTTCAGGTCAATCCGATGAACAATGGATGAAAACATTAAGCGAATATCTCATAAAACCCATAATACCTATATCCAGATGGGAATCTATTGCATGGAGGCTCAGGAGAAATTACATGTTTATCCTTCCATTTCTTTTTTGCGCATGGATTGTGAAGTTATCTATGCATTCAGTCAATGAGACATCTATCGTGAATGTTATCCAACAGGGATACATTTGGCATATTCCGGGAGAAATTGTCGGCGCATTTTTTTTCGTAAGCATTCTCGTGTTTTTAGGTATTGCCATCTATATCCCTGAACATTCCTCATCTGATGATCTGCCGTAACACTTCATTAAATTGATCTGTCAAAATGCTATAATACACTCATGACTTCCTCTGATATCCGGAAAAAATATATTGAGTTTTTTAAAGCGCGCGGTCATAGGGAAATCGCTTCCGCACCTCTGATTCCTGAAAACGACCCGACGACACTATTTACTTCCTCCGGTATGCAGCCTTTGATTTCCTATTTATTAGGAGGGTCACATCCTTTGGGGAAACGATTGGTTGACAGCCAGAAATGTTTCCGGAGTCAGGATATCGAAGAAGTCGGAGATAGTTCCCATACAACGTTTTTTGAAATGTTGGGAAATTGGTCGCTAGGTGACTATTTTAAAAAAGAACAATTACCATGGATTTTTGAATTTTTTACCAAAGATTTAGAACTGGATCCTAAAAAATTATTTGTAACTGTATTTGAAGGAAATGAATCTGTTGTCAAAGACGAAGACTCAATTGGAATTTGGAAAGAGTTATTTAATAGTGTTGGAATTGATGCGACAGTTGCTGACCATGCTTTATCAGCGGATGCTCGTATTTTTACCTATAATGCTCGTAAAAATTGGTGGAGTAGGTCAGGGGAGCCGGAACATATGACGTCAGGGGAACCAGGCGGACCTGATAGTGAAATATTCTATGATTTTGGTCAAGAATTACATTTCCATGAGCATTCTCAATATAAAGGAAATAAATGTCATCCAAATTGTGAGTGCGGGAGATTTATGGAGATTGGAAATAATGTTTTTATGCAGTATCAAAAACAGACAGAAGGAAGTCTGAAGGAATTGCCACAGAAAAATGTTGATTTTGGTGGAGGACTTGAACGGTTAGCTGCTGCATCTAAAAATAATCCTGATGTATTTTTAATAGACTCATTTGATCCGATTATTCAGATAATAGAAAAAACTTCAAAGAAAAAATACGGAGAAACTATTGAGAATACGAAATCCATGAGGATTATTTCAGACCACATGCGCGGAGCAGTGATGATGATTGCTGACGGAGTTGTGCCGGGAAATAAAGCACAGGGGTATTTCTTAAGAAGACTAATTCGTCGATCACTTCTTTATAGTAAACAGCTTGGGATCTGGAATAAATGGGATTATTTTGGCGAATTAGTTGCTCCTATCGCTTCACACTATACATTCGTATATCCAAATGTTTTTCAAAAACAAAAAGAAATTCAAGATATCATTCTAGATGAAGCACAGCGGTTTGGAAAAACAGTAGACAAAGGAATGAAGGAATTTGAAAAACTAGATGCGGTAAGCGGAAAAGATGCATTTATTTTGTATGAAACATACGGGTTTCCTTGGGAGCTCACGGAAGAGTTAGTTGTCAATAAAGGTCAGAATGTAGATAGAAAAGAGTTTGAAAAAGAATTTCTTAAACACAAGGAACTCTCTCGTAGCGCATCAAGCGGTATGTTTAAAGGCGGACTTGTGGATGCGAGTGTAGAGACAACGAGATTACATACAGCAACTCATCTCCTTCATCAGGCACTTCGGATAGTCTTAGGAGATCACGTGAGTCAAAAGGGAAGCAATATTACTGTTGAACGTTTGCGGTTTGATTTTTCCCACCCGACGAAAATGACTTCTGAAGAAATAAAAAAAGTTGAAGACATCGTCAATGATCAAATACAAAAAAATCTTGAAGTTACCGTAGAAGAATTAGATAAAAATGAAGCGCTCAAAAGTGGAGCATTAGGGTTTTTTATAGAAAAGTATGGGGATAGGGTAAAAGTCTATTCAATGTTAAATTTCAGTAAAGAAATTTGTGGTGGACCTCACGTAAGCTTTACAGGAGAGCTTGGTCACTTTACAATACAAAAAGAGGAGTCTGCTGCTTCAGGGGTTCGCCGTATATACGCTTGTCTGACAGTGGTCAAGCCTGTTTAAAATGGTCATGAAATTGTTTGAAAAAATTCAGCATTTGGTTCACAAAACACCGAAGGTCGAATCTGAGATCTTTCTCTCCCTCATTCTTGATGAATCATATATTCAAGCCGGAGCATGGGAGCTAGACGCCGGAAAAAAATTACGAATTTTGAGTGTTACATCAGAACGCGCAGTGTCCCCAACGTGGGAAGACCGGATCAGAATGGCAGATCATGCTATAGGAAAGCTCGAGGAAGAAACAGGGTCAACAAAATTATTAAAAGTTGTGTTTGGTTTGGGAGAGAATTTTTTGACAAAAGACGGAGATATTGAAAAATCCGTTCGTCCTGCTCTCAAGCAATTGACGAAAAGCTTAGCATTGTCACCTCTGGGATTTGTTCCTTTGTCCACCAGTATCGCTCATTTTTTGAGAAAAACAGAAGGTATTCCGACGAGCGTGATATTGATCGGAGTAAGAGAAGGAGAATTTGATATCAGTATCTATAGAGTTGGTCGACTTGCATTTTCCATTTCTGTAAAAAGAACGGAATCAGAGGGAGAAGATATAGAAAATGGACTAAAAGCCTGTGCTGATGCGAACGTTCTTCCTTCCAGAATTCTTCTCTACGGAGCTGATGATATACGTATTGAAGAATTGAAATCCGTGCTTCTTCGGCATCAATGGACAGCGCGGGCAAATTTTCTTCATTATCCAAAAATTGAAATATTCCCTTTTGATCACATGATAGATACCGTGGTGGAGGCAGGAGCAAATGAGATTACCCATGAGCTGAAAGAGGAAGATCAGCAAAAAATTGTTGATTCAACAGTACAAGAAGATGGAGAACGTCAGTTGGGAGAAGAAAAAACTATTGAATATGAAAATGTTTCAAAAAAACAATTGTTAGTGGAAGAGCCGGAACTCGTGAAAAAAGAAGAGAAAGACAAAGCGCATATGGTGGTCGTGCAACCGGAAGTGCTCGGTTTTCATGAGTTATCAGAAGTAGGGGGATCTGAAGCGAATTTTTCGGAAAAGAAACAGGAAATGAGTCCAGAAGAACCTGTGGAAAATCCTTTGGAATTCGATGAAGTTGAGAAAGAAAATTTACTCCAAAAATCCCATGAACACCAAGAGGAAAGAGGTTCGATTGATGAGACGATTCATAATCGTTCATCAGGAAGCGCGTCTTTTTATTTGCCTGTCGGTTTTCATACTCTTATACACATAGCTAAAAAAATATTACGCAAAATACCAAAAGCAGGTATCGGTATTGCCATAGTCTCTTTGGTGGTCATTGTTGTCGGGTTTTTGGGAGTTACCCGGTATCTTCCGCGGGCTATCATTACTCTTGCTGTACTTCCAAAAACGATTACTCTGGAAGATACCGTTATTATTGATCCACAAGCGACAATCATTGATATGGAAAAAAAGATTATTCCTGCTAAAAAATTAGAAAAAGTAGTTACAGGTGAAAAAACAGTTCCAGCCACAGGAAAGAAAAAAATCGGGGATCCGGCAAAAGGAACAGTCACGATATTTAATAAAGCAGAAGGGACTGCGTATTCTCTCAAAAAAGGAACGGTACTAAGCATCGGTTCACTTCAATTTACTCTGGATAGCGATGTGTCTGTTGCATCGGCCGCTACTAATTTATCGAAAGATCAACTTATATTTGGAAAGGCGCCGGTAGCAGTCACTGCGGGTGCTGTAGGTCCGGAAGGAAATATTGAAGTAAACAAGGAATTTACGGTCAAAGATTATAATTCCGGCATTTTAGTGGCGCGCAATGATCAGGCATTTACTGGTGGAACGAGTAAGGAGGTAACGGTTGTTTCCAGAGCTGATACAGAAACACTTCTCAAATTACTCACCGCTGACCTTATAGAAAAAGCAAAAACAGAATTGACCCAAAGCGTCACGGGCAAAGAGAAGATGATAGATCAGACCGTAAAAACACTTGTGAAAGAAAAACAATTTATTGAGGAAATTGATCAGGAAGCAAAAGATCTTCATGGTACGTTGACTGTATCGGTTTCTGCATATACCTATAATGAAGAAGACGTAAAATCTCTTCTTGCCGGAGTTTCCCAGAAGGATATTCCTCCAGGGTATGTGGTCAATCCTGGACGGACAACTGTGACCATCGGTGACGTCACCATAGCCAAAGACGGGAAGATGACGACCAAAGCAGTACTTTCGACAGGAGCAATTCCGGCTATTGATGCGGAGAATATAAAAAAAAGTATAGCAGGAAAAAATCTTGTTGATGTAGAAGATGAACTGAAAACAATTTCCGGGGTCGCAAGTGCTGAATTTAGATTTCAATCGACATGGAAAAAAGATGTGCTTCCGATAAATTCTGATCATATATCCATTTCGGTAATAACAGTTGAATAATTTTTTCTCCGTATGGCACTGTACCGCTATGTGAAAGAGACCAATGAGGAAAATAAGCGCATACCCCGTATGGTGTCTTTAGGATTTATTGGTATAGGACTAGGGCTTTTAGTGTGGACTGTATGGCCGATTATTGCGTTTTCCGCTATGGCCCAGCAGTTTTTTGTACAGACAGTCACTCCTGTTTCTGAAGATACGATGCGCCTCAACACGCTTGTCTCTGCAAATTCGGGTGATGAAGTGGATTACTCCAATGCCAATATGTGGTTCCCGACGCATCCGCAGAAAAAAGGCATGACACCGGCGAATACCTACCTGCTTTCTATCCCGAAATTAAAAATTGAAAATGCTGAAGTTATGGTAGCAGGAGATGATTTAAATGTAAGTCTTATTCATTATGGAGGGACACCTCTTCCAGGATCTGGCGGAAATACTGTTATTTTTGGTCATTCTACCCTTCCTCAATTTTATAATCCAAAAAGTTATAAAACGATATTTTCATTGCTTCCGACCCTCACTATTGGAGACAAAATTTTTATTACCTATGATGATGTGAAATATACCTATGTTGTGTATGATATGGTGGTAGTAGAACCGACAGATCTTACTCCCTTACTGCAACGATTTGATGATTCATATCTGACTGTGGTCACATGTGTCCCGCCTGGTACGTATTGGAAACGATTAAATGTGAAAGCAAAACTTGAAAAGGAAGTATGAAATCAGAAGGAAAACATATCGCAGTTGAAGCAATAAAAAAGAAATTATTAGGAAAAGAGCTTTCTTATAAAGAAATATTTTCCATCATGGATGAAATCTCTCATGAACGTTTGGGGGACGTGTTGACTACATATTTTGCTGCCGCTGGTTTTACTGAAGGATTTTCTACTGACGAGCTGTATTACATGACTAAAGCAATGGTAGATACAGGAGAGAAATTACATTTTGATGGAATCGTTGCAGATAAACATTCTACAGGAGGAGTTGCTGGAACCCGGACGACCATGATTTTGGTACCAATCATTGCTGCAGCAGGATTTATTATCCCAAAAAATTCGACTCGCGCAATCACGTCTCCTGCAGGAACTGCAGATTCAATGGAAGTACTTTCGCCAGTAACATTTTCCATTAAGCAAATATTGCACATTGTTCATAAAATTGGTGGATGTATTGTTTGGGGTGGACATTTGGGACTGGCACCGGCTGATGACATTATCATTCAGATAGAACAGCCGATAGCATTTGAGTCCTACGATAAGATAATTGTTGCAATTATGGCAAAAAAAATCGCATCAGGAGCAACACATGTCATATTTGATATTCCTGTTGGTCCGACGATGAAGATTCAACATTTTCGAGATGCAGAGATTATAGCTAAAAAATTTACCTATTTAGCAAAAAAATTTAATATCGCTGTCGTTACTGATATTAACGAAACACGACAAAATGCCGGACGCGGTGTAGGACCGATACTGGAAGCTAAAGATGTACTCCAAGTGCTTGAACAGAAAAAAGACCGGTCGTTGGCTCTTGAGGCCAAAGCCCTCCGGCTTTCCGGAAAATTATTGGATATTTGTTTTGCAGAGAATAAAAAGAAACACACAGAAAGCGGAGAGGAAATAGCAAAAGAGCTCTTGTATTCCGGGAAAGCACATGCGAAAATGCGTGAGATCATACGCGCGCAGGGCGGAAATCCTGACGTGGAAAGTACGCGCCTTCATGGCGGGAAGCATCGTCAGGAAATCACCGCACATCACAAAGGAAGAGTCGTGAGCATCGACAATAAACAAATCAGTATTATTTGCCGGATTCTGGGTTGTCCGACAGATAAAAGTGCCGGACTGTATACAAACAGACGACTTGAAGATCAGGTAGATAGAAATGATATACTATGTACGTTGTATAGTTCTGATAAGTGGCGTCTCAAAGAAGCATTTGAGACTATGAAACATTTGTCGATTTATACCATTTCATAACATATGCTGAAAAACATTATTGGTCCGGTACAAGCATGGTTGCTTTCGCAGGGAAAATGTGTGGGATGCGGAAAGAAATTGCCAACCAAAAAAGGTGAGGGTCTGGTACACATTATATGTGAATGCACGAGGATGTATATGTATGATGAAGGAACGGGTACGTATAGGAGGGCAAATATAGATGAAATCAAATAATACTTTTCCCATACGACTCAGTGCTTTTATTATTGCAGTCGTCATAGTCGTCGTAGGATTTCTTTTATGGTGGAATGATGCCATTGCACCTTTTGATCCGATAGACACCACTCCCGTAACATTTTCTGTGTCAGAGGGGGATAATGTCCGGGAAATTGCTTCCAATCTCGCTTCCCAGCGGCTTATCAGAAGTCCGATAGGATTTTATCTGTTGGTAAAAATATTAGGGCTTGAGCGTCAGATTCAAGCAGGTGAGTTTCGGCTTCTGAGAACTATGAATAGCTCGACTATTGGCAAAGAGCTCACACACGGCATGATGGATACATGGGTCACGATCCTCGAAGGATGGCGGATAGAAGAAATTGCCACCAAACTTGCAAAGGAATTTGATATTCCGGAAAAGGAATTTTTGAGTGTTGCACAGGAAGGGAAAATGTTTCCGGACACGTACCGCGTTCCTAAGGATGCGTCAGCCGCCGCAATAGTAGCGTTATTGAAAGAAAATTTTTTGAAAAAAATTACTCCAAAAATGCTGGAAGATATGAAAAAAGAGAATATGACGCTTGATGAGGTTATCATCCTGGCGTCTATTGTGGAGAGGGAAGGAAAAACAGAGGTAGACCGTCCGGTGATAGCAGGAGTTCTTTTCAACCGTATAGAACAAGGATGGCCCCTTGAAACAGATGCCACACTCCAGTACTCGTTGGGATATCAATCTAAAGAAAAAACATGGTGGAAAAAAGAATTGACCAACGAGGATAAGCTTGTTGATTCGCCATATAATACATATAAAAATACCGGACTTCCACCCGGCCCCATTGCAAACCCCGGTATACAGGCAATTACTTCCGTTATTTATCCGAAAAAAACTGATTATATGTTCTATCTTCATGATACGAAAGGAAATGTGCATTATGCCAGAACACTTGAGGAACACGAGAGGAATATAGAAACATACCTCAATTAACGTTTCCATTCATCGTATGAAGAAAATAGTTTTGTTTTTTGTTCTTTTTTTTGTATCATTTTTCTTTCCTCTTACTTTGCTCCACGCAGAAGAAATCAAATCGTTTGATACGTCAATTTTTATCGGGAAAGACGGAAGTTTTACCGTATCAGAGCATATTCTGTATGATTTTGGTTCAGCGGAAAAGCATGGAATATTCCGTACGATTCCTTATGAAAAAGTAAATAATGATGGAAAAAGGTATACGATGGACATCGGATCCCTTTCTGTTGTTGACGGGGAAGAAAAGCTGTATGACTTTACCAAATCGACAGATGGAAAAAATATTGAATTAAAAATCGGAGATCCCAACACACTAGTTACCGGAGAAAAAGTATATGTCATACACTATACGGTACGAGGCGGACTCACGTATTTTTCTGATCACGATGAGCTCTACTGGCAGGTCACCGGCACCCAGTGGCAAGTACCGATTGGTAACGTATCGGTGACAGTCTCTCTTCCTGAAGTTGTTGACCAGGCAAATGTCCGGATGGTGTGCTATACGGGGAGCGCTGACAGTTCAAATTCAGATTGCACTACCTCGTACGCAAAAAATTTGATTACGATTTCCTCTCATCAACCGATTTCATCCGGAGAAGGAATGACCGCAGTTGTAGGATTTCCGAAAAATATCGTGGCAGTATTGGAGCCAAAGCCTGTCAACACGTGGTTTTCTGATTTGATGGCTCTGGTTATGACTATTGTTTTTACGGTCGGGATGGTTCTTTGGTATCTGGTGTTCCCGGTTTGGATAGTTTTCCATTGGTTCCGGGTCGGCAGGGATCCAAAACCGCCGATGGGAGTCGCATCCGCTTGGTTTGATGTCCCCAAAACCGAGAAAGAGAAAAGGCCGCTCACTCCCGGTGAAACCGGTACACTGGTCGATGAAGCAGCGGATATGCGCGAGATAACTGCAACGATTGTGGATTTGGCACGGCGGGGATATTTGAAAATAACGGAAAAGAAAAAAGGAGATTTTTCTTTGGAAAAAAGAAGTGCCATGAAAAAAGGAGATGTCCTTGAGCCATTTGAGAAAACTCTACATGACGGGATATTTTCAGAAGAAGAGACGATCCGGTTAAAAGATGCTGACCTTATAACTCCGGTCAGTAAAACAAAAAAACAATTGTATGAAGCAGTGGTAGCAGAGAAATTTTTCGTAACCAATCCGGAATCAGTCCGGACAAAATATACGATTATCGGAGGAATTGCGATTTTTACTATGAATTTTCCTCTTGCTCTTGCCGCGTTTATTTTCGGGAGAGCAATGCCGAAAAAAACTCCATACGGAGCGCAAAGCGCAGCGATAGCCAATTCCTTGAAAAATTTTATTGTCAGCCAAAACCGACAATATGCGTATCAAGCAAAGAACCAAATCTTTTTTGAGAAGTTTTTGCCCTATGCAATCGTGTTTGGTGTGGAAAAAATATGGGCAGAGCGGTTTAAAGATGTGGGGCTTACGAAGCCGGATTGGTATGATGGATATGACATGAGGACGTTCAATAGTATATATTTCGTCAATGCATTAAGTTCCGGCATGCACAGTGTGGCAACATCCGCCACTCCTACATCGTCGTCATCGGGATTTTCATCAGGATTTTCCGGTGGATCAGTCGGTGGAGGTGGAGGAGGGGGAGGCGGAGGGAGCTGGTAGTGAGTGCAAAAATTGATCACTTGACACAGAATGGAAAATGCCTATAATACAGATTAGTTGAATAGCCAAACTGAGGCGGACGTTCCTTGTTCGCTTTTTTTTACGTTTTTGTAAACCGTTCTTATTCAAAAAAAGGAATTATTGTAATGGTTCAGGACAACGTGTCTTCCCATCGTTTAAATTGGGGCGTTGAGTACGCTCACATCCCACCACTGGATCTCACGCTCGTGCAACGCGAAAGTTATCAATGGTTTCTCGATGTACGCATCAAAGAACTTCTCTCTGATATTTCTCCAATTTCTGATTTTACGGGAAAAAATTGGGAGTTATCATTTGGTGATTATTTTTTCGGAAAACCAAGACTCACTCCAAAAATTGCCATTGAAAAAGGTCTGACGTTTGATATGCAGTTGAAAGTCATTGCGTCTCTGACCAACAAGCAAACAGGACATCAGGTGACCCAGGAAGTCTTTTTGGGAGACATTCCTGCCATGACGCAAAACGGAACATTCATTATTAACGGGATAGAACGGTGCGTCGTAAATCAGCTCGTCCGGTCTCCGGGTATTTATTTTACCGGTGAAATTGATCCGTCTTCAGGAAGAACGCTGTACAGCGCTGAAATTCGTCCAATGCACGGTAGTTGGCTCGAATTTTTTATTACCAGAAACGATTGTCTTATGGTAAGGATTGATAGACGGAAAAAATTTGTTGCCTCTACATTTCTCAAAGCAGTAGGGTTCGGAACACATGAAGAAATTAAAGAATTGTTTAAAGATGTAGATACGAATCCTGATCATCGGTATATCGAAACAACATTAGGAAAAGATACGACTACGAATTATTCTGAAGCAGTATTGGAACTGTACAGAAAATTGAGACCAGGAGAACCAATCGTATTAGATAATGCAAAAGAGCTTCTGAACACGATGTTTTTTGACTACCGGAAATACTCCCTTGAGCGGGTTGGTCGGTATAAAATGAATAAACGGTTAGAAATTGATGTTCCGAATACAAAAGAAAATTGGGTCCTCACAAAAGAAGATATTATCGGAGCAATCAAAACATTATTTGGGATCACTCAGGGTAAAGGCGATGTTGATGATATCGATCATTTGGGCAATCGCCGTGTTCGTCGGGTTGGAGAATTGGTCGCTACAAATGCGTTTCGTGTCGGACTTTTGCGATTGGAACGGTCTATCCGAGAAAAGATGAGCTTAGCAGGACCACAGGCTATGGATTTAATGCCAACACAACTGGTAAATGCGCGGCCCATCATCGCAACGATTAATGATTTTTTCCGGACCAGTCAATTATCCACCATTCTTGATCAGACAAATCCACTGGCTGAAATAGACAATTTACGACGTTTGACAGTCATGGGAGTGGGCGGTATTTCACGGGAACGCGCGTCATTTTCCATTCGAGATATCAATGCATCACAATATGGACGTATTTGTCCGGTCAGAAGCCCTGAAGGGCCAAATATTGGACTAGTGACTTATATGGCGCTTTATACCCGGATAAATGAATATGGCTTTTTGGAAGCTCCCTACAGAAAAGTTGAAAAAATTGAAAAAAACGGTGTCGTGAAAATCCATGTCACGGATGTCGTAGAATATCTGGACGCCAGTGATGAGCAGTATCATTATATTACCCACGCAGAAGTCTCCATGGACAAAGACGGATATATTCTTGATGAGCGTATCCCTGTCCGGTATAAAGGGGAATTTTTGGAAACTGATGTGAGCCTTGTCGAATATATAGATGTTGTCCCACGGCAAGTGGTCGGAGCGCCTGCTTCACTTATTCCATTTTTGGCTCACGATGAAGCAAACAGAGCACTCATGGGTACCCACATGCAGTGTCAGGCAGTACCGCTTTTGAAATCTGAAGCACCCATTATCGGAACAGACATGGAAAAAGCAGTAGCGGAATCTATGGGAAGAGTCATATTAGCTAAAGAAGATGGTCTCATTTCTTATTCAGACGCCTCAATAGTAAAAATTGTATATAAAAACGATCAGGAATCAGTCTATACGCTGGAAAAATTTAAACGTTCAGCCCAATCCACCTGTTATAACCAAAAAGTACTGGTAAAAACAGGTGAAAGAGTGAAAAAAGGGCAGGTTCTCATAGACGGACCTGCCACAGACAACGGAGAACTCGCACTTGGGGCCAACGTCGTGGTAGCGTACATGAGTTATGACGGATTGGGTTATGAAGACGCTATCGTTATCTCTGACCGGCTTGTCAAAGATGATGTGTTTACCTCCATCAACATCGAAGAGTATGAAGCAAGCGTTGTGGATACTAAATTAGGACCGGAAGAAACGACCCGTGATATTCCCAATGTCGGTGAAGAAGCCCTTCGGAATCTTGATGAAAACGGTATCGTTGTAGTCGGTGCTGAGGTTGCACCAAATGATATTCTTGTCGGGAAAATAGCGCCAAAAGGTGAAACAGAGCTGACTGCAGAAGAGCGACTTCTGCGGGCAATATTCGGAGAAAAAGCAAGAGAAGTCCGGGATACGAGTTTGCGGGTCCCACATGGAGAACGCGGTACCATTATTGATGTCTCAATTTTAGATAAAGAACAGGGTGATGAAATTGAACCGGGAACAAACCGGAAGATTATCGTAAAAGCTGCACAGATGAGAAAAATCGTGATTGGTGACAAACTTGCAGGAAGACATGGAAATAAAGGAGTTATCTCAAAAATCATGCCGGCTGCCGACATGCCGTATATGCCGGATGGAACTATCGTAGACGTTATTATTTCCCCCTTATCAGTACTGGCCCGTATGAATCTAGGTCAACTCATGGAAGCGCACCTCGGGCTGGCTGCAAAAAAGCTCAATATTAAAATTGCCCTTCCGGTGTTTGAAAAAATTGAAGAGAAAAAAATCATTGAAAAATTAAAAGAAGCGGATTTGCCGGTTTCCGGAAAAACGGTGTTGTATAACGGAAAAACAGGACAACCGTTTAAAGAAGAGATAGTGGTCGGTATCGGATTTATTTTGAAGCTTATCCACATGGTGGAGGATAAGACACATGCCCGTTCTACCGGTCCATACTCCCTGGTTACCCAACAGCCGCTCGGCGGAAAAGCACAGATGGGCGGACAGAGATTGGGAGAAATGGAAGTATGGGCCCTAGAATCTCACCGAGCCGCTCATGTCCTGCAGGAAATGTTGACGATCAAGTCTGATGATGTTGTCGGCCGTGCAAAGGCATTTGAGTCAATAGTCAAAGGTGTTGATATTCCAGCATCAAGTGTACCGGAATCATTTAAAGTGCTCGTGAAAGAATTACAGGCGCTCGGACTTAATATTTTCCCCATGGGTGTGGTCACTGCAAAATCACCGGTTATCACCGCATCTGACGCGAAAGATGAAGAACAAGTAGAAAAAGAAGGGGTGGCATTGGCAGTACAAAGCGGTGAGGAAGTAGTGATAGAGGAACCGGTAGTTGAAGTGTTGGTACCGGAAGACGAACAAGTAAAAGAAAAGGAATAACGTATGGATACAAAAGATTTTAAATCAACATTTGGCAATATCGTCGATTTTACGGGGTTAGTGGTAAAACTTGCATCTCCTGATGACATAAAATCATGGTCACACGGAGAAGTGACAAAACCGGAGACAATCAATTATCGGACACTCAAACCTGAAAAAGACGGGTTATTTGATGAACGGATTTTCGGCCCGACAAAGGATTGGGAATGTTACTGCGGTAAATACAAGAGGATCCGGTATCGGGGCATTATTTGTGACAAGTGCGGTGTGGAAGTGACCCAGAGTAAAGTTCGGCGTGAACGGATGGGACATATTACTCTTGCTGCACCTGTTGCTCACGTATGGTATTTCAAAGGTGCTCCTTCAAAATTATCCCTCCTTTTTGATATGAGTCCGAGAGCTCTGGAAGGTGTTATCTATTTTGCTCAATATCTCGTCACATCTGTGGATGTTGAGAAGAAAAAGCACATGATAATCGAACTGACAAAACACGGAGAGGAACGGATTGACGAAGTAAAAAAACGGGTGAAAGAGGAAAAGAAAAAACTGGAAGATCCGTACACGACAGAAAAAAATGACACAAAAGGCAGGATTCATAATAAAGAAGCACAGGATATGGCTCTTTCAGAAATTAGCCTGAAACAGCGGCAGGAGCTTCTCAAATTAGATGAACAGACCGAAAAGGAATCAGGCAAAATAAAAGAAGTTGTTGATCAGCTTATTTCTTTGGTGAAAAGCATAAAAGCTCTTTCAACGATCACAGAAGATGAATATTTAAAGTTGACAGAATATGATGCAATATCCTGTTTTTCCGTAGGGATGGGAGCTGAAGCAATTTTGGATGTGATAAAAAGAATTGATTTGGCAAAATTAGCTGCAGAGCTCCGTGAGGAAATTCTTGAAAGTACAGGGCAACGGCATATTAAAGCCACAAAACGCCTCAGAGTGGTAGACAGTATGCGGAAAGCTGAAGTCAATCCGGTATGGATGATATTAAAAACACTTCCGGTATTGCCTCCTGATCTCCGGCCGATGGTCCAGCTCACCGGCGGACGTTTTGCAACAAGTGATTTGAATGATTTATACAGACGCGTTATTAATAGAAATAATAGACTCCGCCATCTTATGGATCTTGGCGCACCGGAAATAATTTTACGCAATGAAAAGAGAATGCTTCAGGAAGCGGTGGATAGTTTAATTGACGCCACACAAAGACCGTCATCCCGGGCAGTTATTCAGCCACTCCGATCACTCTCTGACATGCTCCGGGGGAAACAAGGAAGATTCAGACAGAATCTGTTGGGGAAACGGGTTGATTATTCCGGACGGTCCGTCATCGTTGTGGGACCAGAGCTGAAATTGACCCAATGCGGAATTCCAAAGGAAATGGCTCTTGAAATGTTTAAGCCTTTTGTTCTTCGTGAGCTTATCGTCCGGGGAATAGCGCCAAACGTGAAGAATGCAAAGAACGTCCTTGATAGACGTACTCCTGAAGTGTTTGATATTTTAGAAGAAATTACGAAAAATCATCCTGTGCTTCTTAACCGTGCGCCAACACTTCATAAACTTGGAATACAGGCGTTTTATCCGGTCCTTATAGAAGGATCTGCAATTCAGATTCACCCCTGTGTTTGTGCCGGATATAATGCTGATTTTGACGGAGACCAGATGGCTGTACACATCCCTTTGTCGCGGGAGAGTAAATTTGAAGCAGAACATTTGATGCTTCCGACACAAAATCTTTTGAAACCTGCTGACGGATCACCCATCACTGTACCAAATAAAGAAATGGTTATCGGATGTTATTACTACACGACTGTTGACCCGAATTATGAAGGGAAAGATGAAAAAGACCTTTTGATTTTTGGCGACAGCGAAGAAGCAATTTTTGCCTATCAGTCAGAGAAAATTCAATTGAGAGAGCCGATAAAAGTGCGGATTGATAAAGAGATTATCATTACGACCATCGGACGGATTTTCTTTAATGAAATTTTACCTATTGGGCTTCGGTATAATAACGCTCCGGTAAAGGCAGCAACCATAAAATTCATTATTACTAAGGCGCTTCGGATGTATCCTCAGGAAGAAGTGGTCGTCCTTATAGATGCCATCAAAAAGATTGGATTTGACGGAGCCAGTAGCTGCGGAGGTCTTTCCGCATCAGTTTTTGATAACGTGATTGTTCCGGAAAAGAAAGAGATTCTTGATGATACGGAAAACAAAATTAAAGAAATTGAAGGGAATTATCAACAGGGGCTCATTACCCTTGAAGAAAAGAAACGGTTAAGCAATGAGATATGGATTGAAGTTACCGAACGGCTTGCTGATCTAACGTGGGCAAATATGAAGGAAAATAATCCCGTAAAAATGATTATTGAATCAGGGGGAGCACGGGCTTCAAAAGATCAATTGAAACAGTTGGCTGCTATTAAAGGACTTGTCGTTGACCCACTCGGAAAAATTGTTGAATTACCGACCAAAAGCAATTATCGGGAAGGATTGTCAATTTTTGAATATGTGACTTCAACCAGAGGCTCACGGAAAGGTCTTACGGATTCAGCGCTCAAAACTGCCGATGCCGGATACCTGACGCGGAGATTGGTAGACGTAGCTCACGATATGCTTATACGGATGGATGACTGCGGAACAAATGAAGGAATTGAAATCGTGAGAAAAGAAGACCGACAGACAGCGTTTGCAACCAGAACGCTCGGAAGATACGCAGCCAGTGACATAAAAGCACCAAACAGCAAAAAAGTACTCATAGCCAAAGATGAACTTATTGATGAAACAAATGCAAAGTTGTTGGATGAACATGATATTCAATCAGTGACAGTCCGTTCACCTATAACCTGTATAGCACATGTAGGGTTATGTGCCAAATGTTACGGCCGTGATTTTTCATCAACAAAGCTCGTTGAAGTAGGAATGCCGGTGGGAGTTGTGGCTGCCCAAAGTATTGGGGAACCGGGAACGCAATTGACGATGCGGGTAAAGCACGCAGGAGGAATCGTCGGACTGGACGTGACACAAGGATTACCTCGTGTGGAAGAACTCTTTGAATGTAGGACGCCACGGGTTCTTTCTCCGATATCTGAAATTGCAGGAAAAGTAGAAGTAACGGAAACGGAATCAGGCTATACGGTGCGGGTAAGAAATACATCCATGAAGCCAATTGAAGAGCGGGAATACGCCATATCACTGGCTTCAGAACTCACGGTAAAAGACGGAGATTTGGTGGGAGCCGGAGATCAACTCGCTTTGGGGTATCTTGATATCAAAGAAGTGTTGCAAATTCGAGGTCTTCGGGGAGCCCAAAAATATTTATTGACAGAAGTGCAAAGAGTGTATGAATCACAGGGTATCGCTATCCACGACAAGCATTTTGAAGTGATTATCAGAAAAATGAGCGATAAAGTTCGCATAGAATCTTCAGGGGATACGATTATGCTTCCAGGGGAACTCGTTGACCGGTCACGGTTTAAAGAAGAAAATGCGCGGGTTCTTACCGAAGGGGGAGAACCGGCTACAGCACAGGTCATCCTTCTTGGTATAACGAGAGCCTCTCTCTATACGGAATCATGGCTTTCAGCCGCGTCGTTCCAGGAAACAACGAATGTGTTGACTGACGCTTCCCTTGCGTCTAAAGAGGATAAGTTGTTAGGTCTCAAAGAAAACGTTATAATCGGACGACTCATACCTGTTGACGAAGGTCGGGCAAGGATGGGGAATTAATATGCCAACGATTAATCAACTTATCAAATACGGTCGGAAAAAACGTGTAAAAAAAATTAAAGCAACAGCGCTTCGGAAATTTTTTAACGCCAAGGACCGTATCACCAAACAGGTGCCGTCTCCTTTCAAAAGAGGAGTGGTCACTGTAGTGAAAACCATGACGCCAAAAAAACCGAACTCAGCTCTTCGTAAAATTGCCAGAGTCCGGTTATCCAATAAGCAGGAAGTGACTGCATATATCCCGGGAATCGGACATGAGCTTACCGAACATGCAATTGTTCTTATTCGCGGAGGAAGAGTGCCTGATCTTCCGGGAGTAAAATACCACATCGTGCGGGGTAAATATGACTCCTCAGGAGTGGTCAATCGAAAACAAGGGAGAAGTAAATACGGGGCAAAAGCAGGGAGTCCGGGACCGGTAGCTGCCAAACCAAATTAATATGAGAGGAAAACGCGTTACCAAAAAATTATTAGAGGGAGATCCGATGTACGGAAACAGGCTCGTTTCACGGTTTATCAATCGTGTGATGCAGAGCGGGAAAAAGTCCGTAGCCCAGGCCCTTGTGTATAAGGCATTTGACAGCATAAAAGAACAAGGCGAAGATCCCGTAAAAATTCTTGAAACTGCGGTAAATACCGTTGGGCCGAAAATGGAAGTCCGGGCCCGCCGTATGGGAGGAGCATCCTATCAGGTACCCAGCGAAGTACGGGGAGACCGACGTATTGCTTTGGCAATACGCTGGATTGTGACCTTTGCCAAAAAAAGGTCAAACAAAGAATATAAAACATTTGATCAGAAACTTGCCGTTGAGCTTATGGAAGGCGCAAAAGGAGTCGGGGAAGCTATCAAGAAACGCGATGCCGTCCACCGCATGGCCGAGGCCAATAGGGCTTTTGCGCATTTTAAATGGTAAGACTAGTTGCCAAACAAAATATACCCCTTAAACACCTTGACAGTGAAGCCCCCTACTACCGCTCTGATACGAAAAATACCCTCAGTGTTGGCGCAATCTGTTTCATATTTTTTGCCGTCCGAAGAAGGTAATTTCAGTTGTCGACAAAATGTCGACAACTCAACTCCTTCATCCTGTTTGACTCGAATTTTCATTCTATACCAATAATCACGGGGATTTACACTATTAGTGAGCGCTTCGACGACATCCACCACCGAAAACCACCAAAATTCCTTAGACAATGGCAGGAAATATAAATGCGTACTTTATGGCAATAAGAAAAATCTGCACATATTGGCTAGTGAAAAAGCCTGGTAGATCAATATCTATCTGGAATCCCAAAAAGAGAAGCTGGTAATAGTTATATCTATTGTATATACTAACATTAGGTATAAATCACATATAATGTATAGATACATATGAAAAATACAATATTATCAGAAAATGACGCAAAACTAATAGAAAAGGCCATTATTCAATATGGCCGGATTTTGAGTGTTCAAAATTTAGCGGCTATTTTTAAAGAATTATATACTGACGCTTCAGCTCACAACAGAATAAATCAGTTGGTTCATGCCGGATGGCTAAGGAGAATTAAACAAGGATTGTATCTAATTGTGGATAGCCTTTCTGCCAGATCGCAAAATGACATGTCACTTTATGTTATCGCCAATTCTTTGGTTAGCGAATCTTATGTCAGTTTATCGTATGCCCTAAATTATTATCAAATGTTTGACCAATATGACAAGGTGATTACAAGCGTTACTGTTAAAAACAGCAAAAAATATAATTTTGATGACCACATCTATAATTTTTCTAAAGTTAAAAAAGATCTGTATTTTGGTTTTAATGAAAAAAGGGAAAATAGTAAAATAATTAACATTGCCGAAGCGGAAAAAGCCCTCATCGATTATCTCTATTTAGATCAAAGTTTTAGTTCAGCCAGTCTGGTTTTTGAAAAAATAAGAGATTATCATTCAGAGCTCGATGTAAACACATTACAGGCATACGCGATACGTTCCGGCTCGACCGTACTTCGTAAAGTTGGCTTCATATTGGATACTCTTAATTTAAACTCGGATCAAGCGAGCAATGCTTTAAAAAATAATTATGGCAGTTCGCATTTTACCGCCGATTCCAAATTATTTAACGCCAAGTGGCGTTTGTATTATGATACTAGAATTATTGGATAAATCGGCGTTGTTATTAATAAATAGGAAACTTAAATATCCTTTAGCGGTCGCGGAAAAGGATTATTTTTTGGCACTTGTCTCTAAAATCATTTATGATTCACCTTTAAGAAAGAAACTAATTTTCAAAGGCGGAACCGCTCTGTATCATGTGTATCTTCCGCAATTGCGTTTTTCTGAAGATTTGGCTTTTCAGCCAACCGATTACCCCTCGCCTTGGAAGAAATGAAGACGGTGCTGGAAAAACCGGATTTTTTATCTGTGAAAAAGTCGTATGTTTCAGGGGCAACCATAAAAATTGAGCGTTTGCTTTTTATCGGACCGTTGGGTCAGTCAAATTCTTTGAAGGTGGAAACCGATTTTTTGCAGAACGTTATTTTACCTCCACGGGATCTTGTTTATAAAAATGAATATGGGGTAAAAACAAAAGTGCGGGTAATGGATATTCGGGAAATTGCTGCTGAGAAGATACGGGCAATGAATGACCGAATCCGTTATCGTGATTTTTACGATTTCACAATGATTTTTTCAAAGCTCAAACTTGATTTGGGAGAGGTGGTTACATTGGTAAAACAAAAAGAGATCCGTAAAGAAATCAGCCCGGGTACTATTTTACGTAATTGGAAATTGGCAAAAAAAGATAAAGCCAATGAATTGTCAGCTATTTATTTTACAGAAGAACTCACTGACGAACAAGTGATCAAGCAACTCCAAAATTTGAATTTTTCTAAACTAGCGCCTAAGGTTGGGAAAATGTAGCCGGATTCCTGTCGTTGACGCCATTATCCTTCGGGGTGGATATGACGCTGTATCATATACACCAATAATATTTTTTCTTCCGGGATTGTTTATTATACTTATTAAGCCACGGTCTATTATGTATATTCCAAAAATGATGCACGCTTCAGTTTTAAAAAATCTGACATTTTTCAGCATTTTTTATGCAATTCAGGCGATTACGTATTATGTGGCATTTGAACGAGGCGCCGGAGCAGGTCAACTAAGCGCAATTGTAAAATCAAGCATTATATTAACGGTGCTATTTGCGGCAATAATGCTCAAGGAACGGAATGACTTAGGAAAAAAAATTATTAGTGCAATTATTATGACATTAGGCGTGTTATTACTTCGATAATCGCTTTACGTTTTTTTATGATTGAGTTTAGTTCAAAGTGAGTTTATCTTTTTAGGTTCTTTATTTAGAAGAAAATTTTTGTTGGAAACGACCGTCCGGCCGAGTTCTTTTTTTCATCTGAAGGTACTAACTACAGTTGTCCGATTTTTTCGGACGACTGTATATACCAGAAATACACTTCTTGTTTGTCTCTCGCAGTATCTGCCTCAAGCACAAGGGGTGGTACAAAATGTACCACTCATTGAATAGTCAGTTCATTATTCCATTCGGCGTTATCAATTTCAACTGGTGACATTTTGTCACCACTTGACTTCCTTCTTCTCTCAAACGTTGCGCCAGTTTATTCCAGTACTTTCTGGCAGCATGGTCATCTTGTTGATCAGTAAGCACTTGAACAACATCCACCACCGAAAACCACCATTCATTCTGATAGATGATTTTCCTGATTTCTTTCCTTTGAATATTGCGATTTTCGTGGCTTCAACCGCAGGAGGTTTCATACGTATGAGTATACCAAATTATCGAATATTATTATTTTTTTCTATTTCAATAAGCAAGCGTGACCTTTCGCGTTTTTCCGCAGGTGTTGGTTCATTGGGAAATTTTTTTGCTGGGGTTCCCGGTCTTTCGGAATACCGGAAGACGTGGATTTTATCAATCGGTGCTTGTTGTAAAAAATTATACGTTTCCTGAAATTCTTTGTCCGTTTCTCCGGGGAAGCCGACGATGATGTCCGTACCGATAAAAGCATCGGGATTTATTTTTTTAATCTTTTGTAATTTTTCCAGCATCTCCTCTTTTGTGTATCCTCGGTTCATGAGTTTGAGAGTGGTATTGCTTCCCGACTGGATGGGGATATGGAAAAAGGGGATGAAGCGGCCACTTGGCATTATGGATTGGTAATAGGACAGAAATTCATCCGTAACACTCCACGGGTGGATTGAGCCAAAACTGATTTTTGGAATGATTGTTTTTGTGAGAATTGAATCAATTAATTGTATGAGCGTTTCTCCTGTATCTTTTCCAAAGAACTCCGTATTGATTGCCGTGAGAATGACTTCTATAATTTCGTCATCATAATCTTTTATTTCTTTCATTATTTCTTTTATTAATCGTGATTGCGGTTTTCCGCGTACGTAGGGGACGATACAGTATGAACAAAACCTATCGCATCCATCCTGAATTTTGACCATGAGCCGGCCGGAATTCAGGAACTTGTCATTGCGAGCGTAAGCGAAGCAATCTTTATTATAGAGATCGCCACACCCCTTGTTTGCGCTCGGGGTTCGCGATGACAATTGAAGTAATAAATCCGGTATGGAAGATTTTTCCTTGTTTTCAATAAGTAAATCCACACCGTTAACAATGACATTGTTCTGCTTCCAGTTTGTCGCCGCGCATCCGGTGACGACAATTTTTGTATGGGGGAATTTTTTGCGGGTTTGGTAGATATGCTGTCTTACCTCCCGTTCTGCTTTCCCTGTGACCGCGCAGGAATTGATGATATAAAAATCAGGAGCATCGTCACTCCACACAAATCCTAATTCAAGAAGTTTCTTATCCATCACGACTTTTTCCGCCTCATTGACCCTGCACCCGAAGACGTATGAGAAAAATGTACGTATCATGGGCTGTATTATACCTGTTTTTTTAGAAAAGGTATGGTATAGTCATACCGATGAAAGACAAGTACTCCGCTACATGGGTTTCATATTCATCACTGAGCGACTATCTCAAGTGTCCGCGCGCATATTTTTTGAAAAATATCTATCGGGATCCGAAGACCAATCATAAGATTACCCTCATGCAGCCCGCTCTTGCCCTCGGGCAGACCGTCCATGACGTCATAGATGCGCTTTCAGCTCTCCCTGTTGAAAAACGATTGGACAAGCCCCTCATGGATATTTTTGAAGAAAAATGGAAAACCATTTCAGGAAAAAAAGGCGGATTCCGTGACGTTGAGGAAGAAGAATCTTATAAAAAACGGGGCACATCCATGATTGAGAGGGTTGTCCGAAATCCCGGACCGGTTCTCCGGAAAGCCATAAAACTCCGCGACAGCCTTTCGTGGTATTGGTTATCCGAAGAAGACAATCTTATTCTCTGCGGAAAAATTGACTGGCTGGAGTATTTGGAAAAGGATGACAGCATAAGGATTATTGATTTTAAAACCGGAAAATTTGATGAAGATCCGGATTCTCTTCAATTACCGATATATTTTCTCCTTTGTGTCAATGTTCAGAAAAGAGGGATACGTGGAGTTCAGTACTGGTATCTGGATAAAGATGATGAGCCTCTCGATATGCCGATCCCTGTCTACGAAGAAAGCGAAAAAAGGCTGTTGGAGATAGGGAAACGCATCAGCCTTGCCCGAAAGCTGGACCGGTTTGTCTGCAGCCAAAAAGACGGGTGTCAGTCGTGTCGTCCGATGGAGCGTATCGTACAGGGAAAAGCGGAATTTGTGGGAGTCAATGATTATCATCAGGATATGTATATTTTATGAACACACAATTTATTTGTCCTCACTGTAAAAAACCAATCGAACTCACTGATGCCCTTACCGAGGATTTGAAGGGACAGCTCAAAGAAACGCTGGAAAAGGAATACAAGAAAGAGTTTGAAAAGGAAAAAACGGAATCCAACAAAAAATTACTGGATGAAATGAAAATATTGCAGGATGATGTGGAAAAGAAAAAACAGCAATTGGAGATTGCCCAAAAAGCAGAACTGGATATCAGGAAAGAAAAAAATAAACTTGATGAAGAACGGCGCACGTTTGAATTGGAGAAACAACGGCAAATGGACAAAGAACGGGAAATCATCCGACAGAAAACATTGGAAGAAGCTGCAGAAAAAAGTCGTTTAAAAGAAAAAGAAAAGGACATGGTTATTGATCAGCTGAAAAAATCTTTGGAAGATGCCCAGCGTAAAGCATCCCAAGGATCGCAACAACTTCAAGGAGAAGTGCAGGAATTGGATCTCGAAGCGCTTTTTCATAGTTCGTTTCCACAGGATGCGATAGAACCGGTAGGGAAAGGTGTGTTAGGTGCTGATATCCGTCAGATTGTAAAAAGTCCGATGGGGGTGGTGTGCGGAACCATCTTATGGGAATCCAAACGTACGAAACAATGGTCAGACGGATGGATAACAAAATTAAAAAATGATGTTTTATCCGATAAAGCAAACATTCCTGCAATCATTTCCGAAGTTCTTCCGGAAGAAGCAAAATCGGGGATCGGGCTCAAAGACGGCGTATGGGTAGCAAGTCATAAGCTTGCCATACCGCTTGCGACACTACTTCGGAAATCACTTCTGGATGTGGCCAAGCAGAAAAAGATAAAAGAAAACCAAAAGACAAAAGCAGAAGATCTCTACGCCTATGTGACCAGTCATGATTTTCAGCATCAGGTAGAGGCGATGATTGAGATATATCAGGATATGCAGACGCAGATTCAAAAAGAACGTATTGCATATGAGCGGTCATGGAAACTCCGGGAACAGCAAGTAAATCATTTGCTCTCTGGGGTTGCCGGCATGTATGGAAGCATGCAAGGGATTGCCGGTCAGGCGCTCCCTTCGATCAAACAATTGGAATTTTCAGATACTATTGAAGATGATGCACAATAATTATCATGTCATTCCTGCGAAAGCAGGAATCTAAAAATATAACTATGGATTGTCGGGTCAAGCCCGACAATGACAAATGGTATTGAATTTTTGTTGCAAAGTGTATATAACAAAGATAGTGGAAAGGAGAATGATTTATATGGAAGAAAAAAATAATGATCTTCAACCAGTACAAAAAAGTAAATTACCTCTCCCTGTCGTTCTCGGCATCGGGTGTTTGGTTATTGTAGTTCTTTCACTTCTTGCATTTGGCCTCGCGTTTACTGTGGCCGGAAAATTTTTGTTTTCACCGTTTGGGGAAAATTTCCTGAAAAACACTATTGAAAAGACAACCGGGATAAAAGTTGAGAACGAGAAAAACGGAGAAAAAATAATGGAGTTGGGAGAAGGAAAAATACCTGCAGATTTTCCGAAGGATTTCCCGTTATATCCAGGAGCCGTCCCAAGCGGAACTGCAGTAGGGTCCGAACAATCTATGGGGAAAGGGTTTTGGTTAGTTTTAGACACGGGCGACGCTCTTTCGAAAGTTACTACGTTTTATAATGATCAGCTGGAGGCAAAAGGCTGGACGGTAGAGGAAACCAATACGCTCGGAGATGGTTCAACGTATAAAGTGAAAAAAGAAAAACTCATCGGTAACATCATTCTTTCTACAGAGAAGAGTTCAAATAAAACTACAATTTTGATCACGCTCGAACCCACCAATGAGCAAAATCCCGAACCGCTTGATGTCGGAGATGATACGTCGGTGATTCCGGAAGAATTACCTCAATAGAAATGAAAAAAAGAATTGGGATTGTCTTAGTTATTATTCTTCTTGCTGGTGGATTCCTTTTTTTTATTCCCAAAAATCAGTTTCCGTTCGTCTCTCCTATATCCACAAAAGAGTTCATCAGTTTACTGCCTACTCCCTGGATGCCTCCGGCTCTTACCCTTGATTCCATATTTTCAGATGATAAAGAAATAGTTGCAACAATTCCGGCTGATAAAAAATGGACATTGGTGGCAACCGGTGATGTCATTCCTGCCCGTTCTGTGAATTATAAAACAGTTAAGCAAAATGATTTTACCTGGGCTTGGAAAAATATCATTCCAATTCTTATAAAAGGCGATATCACGCTTGTCAATCTTGAAGCACCCCTTGTGCCAAACTGTCCGGTGACAGTAGACGGGATGGTTTTTTGTGGAGATCAGAAACACACTGAAGGACTCAAAGCGGCCCATGTGACTGTTGCAAATTTTGCGAATAATCATATGGGAAATTGGGAGGAAGAGGGAATTGAACAGACAAGAAAATTAATGGAAGATAATGGCATCCGGATTTCCGGATTAGAAGAGCCAACACGTATTGAAGTAAAAGGAACAAAGGTTGAATTTTTAGGGTTTGATGATATCGGTCCGTACGTTTTTCCCATTGCAAAAGCCGATGAAAAAGCGATGGAAAAAGAGATTTCTGAGGCTAAAAAGCAGTCAGATGTCGTCATCGTGTCCATGAATTGGGGAGTGGAATATACGGAAAAACCATCAGAGCGACAAATATTGTTGGCTCATCTTGCCATTGATAGTGGCGCAGATCTCATTGTCGGCAATCATCCGCATTGGATACAGCCGGTAGAATTATATAAAGGAAAAGTAATCATGTATGCGCATGGCAATACGATTTTTGATCAGATGTGGAGCGAAAAAACAAAAGAAGGAGTCATTGGAATATATACGTTTTACGGCAAAGACCTTGTCAATATCGAATTTATCCCACTCTATATCAAAGATTACGGCCAACCAGAAATTCTTGAGGGAAATAAAAAAAAGCTTATTCTCAATCAGCTAAAAAGTATTAGTAAAATTCCTAAAGAATAAAATTTTGATGACATAAACTATTTCCTTCTATCCCATTTCTAGACACACCAACAAATTTCTAGTACAATAGAAAAGAATTGCCCTAGTCAGTTTTCTAAAAAGCATGGAAAACCCTCTCAAGGAGGGTTATAATTTTTTTATGGCACAACCACAAACTACCATTACTGAAAATCGCGATGTACCGCTTGAGAAAGTCCGGAATATCGGCATTATTGCTCACATTGATGCAGGGAAAACAACGACCACAGAACGGATCCTCTACTATACCGGCAAAAGTTACAAAATTGGGGATATTGATGATGGTACGACCGTTATGGATTGGATGGATCAGGAGCGAGAGCGCGGTATTACTATTGTTTCTGCTGCTACCACGACGTTTTGGAATGGATATCGATTTAATATTATTGATACGCCGGGACATGTGGATTTTACCGCAGAAGTTGAACGGTCGCTTCGGGTTCTGGACGGAGGCATAACAGTTCTTGACGGAGAAGAAGGCGTGCAGTCGCAGTCAGAAACCGTATGGCGTCAGGCTGACAAATATAAAGTTCCCCGGATTTGTTTTGTTAACAAAATGGACAAAGTCGGAGCTGATCTTTGGACGACAGTCAAATCCATTGAAGAACGGTTAGGAGCAAGGACTGCTGTCATGGTGGTTCCGATTGGGCGGGAAAATTCATATATCGGTAACGTTGATCTTCTTACCCGGAAGGCGTTTACATGGCATAGTGATGATTTGGGGGCAAAATATGAAATAACGGATTGTCCGGAAGATCTAAAGAATGAAGTAGAAGAACACCGTCACAAGCTTATTGAAAGGATTTCCGAAACAGATGATGTGCTTTTGGAAAAATATTTGAACGGGGTTGATCCTACAGTGGACGAGTTAAAAAATGCGCTTCGCAGAGCGGTCATTGGATACAAACTTGTTCCGGTATATGCAGGAACCAGTCTTCGGAATAAAGGAGTACAGCCTTTATTGGACGCTGTTGTTGATTATCTTCCGTCACCACTGGATATGCCTGAAGTGAACGGAACCAATCCCCAGACAGGAGAGGCAATTACAAGAAAGCGCACGATTGAAGAGCCTTTTTCCGGATTAGCATTTAAAATTCAAATAGATCCGCATGTAGGGAAACTTACCTATGTCCGGATATATTCAGGGAAAATTGTATCCGGATCATATGCCTACAACTCAAGTAAAGGCCTCAAAGAACGCATTGGCAGACTTCTTCTCATGCACGCCAATCAACGGGAAGATATCAAGGAAGCATACGCAGGAGAAATTGTTGCCGTTGTCGGATTTAAAGACACGATTACAGGGGATACTATTTCAGATGTTGATGCACCGATTGTTCTTGAGCAGATTTCATTTCCGGATCCTGTCATATCGCTTGCTATAGAACCAAAAACGAAGAATGATCAGGAAAAAATGGGATATGCACTTCAGCGTTTGGCGGAAGAAGATCCGACGTTTAAAATAAAAAGCAATCTTGAAACCAATCAGACGATTATTTGGGGTATGGGAGAATTACATCTGGATATTCTTGTGGATCGTATGAAGAGGGAATTTAAAGTAGAAGCAAATGTGGGAGCCCCACAGGTGGCATATAAAGAGACTATTACAAAGGTTGCCGAAGGAGAAGGAAAGTATATTAAACAAACAGGAGGCCATGGTCAATATGGTCATTGTTATCTCCGAGTTGAACCGAAAAATCGTGGAGAAGGATATGAATTTATCAATGAGATTAAAGGCGGAACAATTCCCCGGGAATTTATCAATCCGATTGAAAAAGGAGCAAGAGAAGCTATGGAAAACGGATGTATTGCCGGATATCCGCTTGTTGATATGAGTGTAGCGGTCTACGACGGATCATTTCATGATGTAGATAGTTCGGAAATTGCTTTTAAAATCGCCGGAAGCATGGCTCTTCAGCACGCGGTAAAACAAGCAGGTCCTACGCTTCTTGAGCCAATTATGAAAGTGGAAGTGACGACTCCGGATGAATATATGGGAGACGTCATTGGCGATCTTTCCTCCAAGCGCGCTCAAATTTTAGGAACTCAAAAACGGGGATTGGCGACAATTATTATAGCTAGTGTTCCTTTGGCTGAATTATCCGGATATGCGACCATGCTCCGGAGTCTGTCAAAAGGAAGAGCGTCATATTACATGGAGCCAAGTCATTACGAGGAAGTACCAAAAAATATTCAGGAAAAGATCATTGCGAAACAAGGCTAATGTGTGTTACAATATTCAAAGCTAAAAAATAGCTGTTCGATTTATTAAAGTTTTGCCCGTCTGAACTTATTCCGACGTAATGTCGGGGAGTGTTCTTAGTCGGGTTCAAGAAATAGTATCCCGCTAAGCGGGACTGTTTCTAGAAAGGTTTATATGGCAGACCAACAGAAATTTATTCGCAATAAGACGCATCTAAATATTGGTACGATCGGACATGTTGACCACGGAAAAACAACACTTACTTCAGCAATTACCCACGTTTTAGCAAAAGCAGGTTTGGCAAAAGCACTGAAATATGAAGAAATTGATAGTGCGCCGGAGGAAAAAGCCAGAGGCGTCACAATAAACATTCATCATTCAGAATACGAAACAGTAAAACGTCATTACGCTCATATTGACGCCCCAGGGCATGCTGATTACATAAAAAATATGATTACGGGTGCCGCTCAAATGGACGGAGCGATTCTTGTCGTGTCCGCGCCTGACGGTCCCATGCCACAAACCAGAGAGCATATTCTTTTGGCTAAACAGGTGAACGTTCCGGCAGTCGTTGTATTTATGAACAAATGCGATATGGTAGAAGACAAAGAGCTTCTTGATTTGGTTGAAATGGAAGTTCGGGAGCTTCTGACCAAGTATAAATTTCCCGGAGACACCATTCCTGTTATCCGAGGATCAGCGCTGAAAGCTCTTCAAGGGGATCCTGAAGCAGAAAAAACCATCATGGAACTTATGAATACCATTGATGAGTATGTACCGGATCCGGTACGAGCGTTAGACAAGCCATTCCTGATGCCTATTGAAGACGTTTTTTCCATAAAAGGCAGAGGAACAGTGGTAACCGGAAGAGTAGAGAGAGGGAAAGTAAAAATTAACGATACTATTGAAATTGTCGGTATCAGACCGACCCAGTCAACAGTCGTCACAGGAGTGGAAATGTTCAGAAAACTTCTTGACGAGGGACTCGCAGGAGACAATGTCGGAGTACTTCTCCGGGGTATAGAAAAAGACCAGGTGGAACGCGGTCAGGTACTGGCAGCAGTTGGATCAGTCAAACCACATACGGAATTTGAAGCAGAAGTGTATATCTTAGCCAAAGAAGAGGGTGGAAGACACACACCGTTTTTTACTGGGTATCGGCCACAGTTTTACATTAAAACCACTGATATTACCGCTGAAGTGACACTTCCTACAGGTGTTGAAATGGTCATGCCTGGAGACAGCACAAAAATGACCGTTAAACTTATCGTACCTGTTGCCCTTGAAGAAGGACTACGATTTGCTATTCGGGAAGGTGGACACACAGTAGGAGCAGGAGTGGTAACAAAAATCATTGCTTAAATAAAAATGCCTAAAGGAAAAATACGAGTACGTTTAAAATCATACGATAGCAGGGTAATAGACGATTGCTGTCAAAAAATTCTTGATGTAGCAGTCAGGACCGGTGCTAAAGTTATCGGACCGGTTCCACTCCCGACATCTCAGGAACATTTTAATGTGGCCAGAGCGGGATTTATTGATAGAAATAGCCGTGAAGATTTTAAAATAATGACTCATAAACGACTTATTGATATTATGGAGCCGACCGATAAAACTATAGATCAGATGATGCATTTGGATTTACCGGCAGGAGTGGATGTAGAGTTGAAAACGTAAGAGATACTTTGGTATACTTAGGTTTTGCTTATGGCCTATAGGTGGAAACTTATCGCTACATAAGGAAATACCAAAAGTCTCGGTTAAAAGGGATCGACCTTGTTACCGAGGTCGTTTTTTTTGGAAAAAATATGTTGAGTGCAATTCTTGGAACAAAAATAAAACAGACGCAAACATTTACCGAAGCAGGGAAACGGATTCCTGTTACGGTCGTATCAGTTGGTCCATGCTTTGTTACTGCTATGGGTGAGCAAGAGGGTAAACATTGGGTTCAGCTTGGATTTGGAACCAAAAAACATATTTCAAAACCACTTCAAGGGCATATGAAAAAAGCGGGGATAGAAGAAAAACTTCGCTTTTTGCGTCAGATACAGGTGTCAGAGATCGGAGATTTGAAGCTCGGACAGGAAATTCATGCAGAAGAGATATTTATGGCAGGAGACATGATACATGTCATCGGAACATCGAAAGGAAAAGGATTTGCAGGAGTCATGAAGCGGCACGGATTTCATGGAGGACCGGCGACACATGGTCAGTCAGACAGAGCGCGTGCTCCGGGATCCATAGGGGCGACAACGACACCTGGTAGGGTCTACAAAGGAAAACGGATGGCCGGAAGAATGGGTGGAGAAAGAAAAACAGTCACAGGATTGTCAGTGGTACGCATTGATACAGAGCAGAAAACCATGATGGTCAAAGGACTTATCCCGGGTGGAAAAAATGCATTGGTTATCATTCACAAGGGACACTAATATTCATATATGCCAAAAATAAAGAAATCAGTTGCACTAAAGAAACTAAAACTCCCTGCGAAAAAGAGAGCGGTGGTTTCCGTAAAAAAAGAAAAAAAAGAGATTGATAAAAAAGAAGTGTTGGGAAAATTATCATTTCCTGTCGTATCTCCGGAAGGAGAAAAAGCAGGTGTTATTATATTGCCGCAAGAGATATTTGGAGTACCTTTCAATGCCCAGCTTGTCGCTCAGGCTCAAAGGGTGTATCAGATGAATCAGCGTGAAGGATCAGCCGCGACGAAAACCAGGGGAATGGTAGAAGGATCAACGAGGAAGATTTACCGCCAAAAAGGTACAGGAAGAGCACGTCACGGAGGGATACGCGCTCCGATTTTTGTCGGTGGAGGAATTACCTTTGGTCCTGTACCCCGTGATATCCATAAAACAATGCCAAAACAAATGAAAAAGAAAGCGTTAGCAAGTGCTCTTTCTTTTGTAGTAGAAAACAATGCTATGAAGGTGGTCGACGGTTTACTGAATCTTCCTGTGAAAACAAAATCATTTGCAGACATGTTGGAAAAAATACAGGTATCCAGGCGTATTCTTTTTATCTACGGGAAAGAAACGAGACCTCTTGTCAGAGCAGTACGCAATATTAAAAACGTTTCTGTGCTCCCTTTCGATTCTTTTAGCGTACATGATGTGATGACCCATGCATATGTCGTGTTTACGAAAGATGCACTTGTTTCTTTTATCGCCAAAGGAAAGAATGCGTAATATGAAAACATATATTATAAAACCATTGATAACGGAAAAAACCATGAGTTTGGTAGGAGCAGGGTGGTATACGTTCAATGCTGACGTATCTGCAGATAAACATACGGTGAAGAAAGAAATTGAAATACTGTATGCGGTTTCCGTAGTAGCGGTACGGTCATGTTTGATGCACGGGAAAGTACGGCGTGTCGGACGAAAAGGAAAAAGTATTGCAAAAAGTGACTGGAAAAAAGTATTTGTAAAACTCAAATCCGGACAAACAATCGAGGCGTTTCAAATAGGCGGGCCAACGGAAGAAAAAAAGTAATATGGCTAGACAAAAACATCTTTCATCAATTTTACAAAAACATTCCGGCCGTGATTCACATGGTCATGTTTCCGTGCGTCATCAGGGTGGACGGCATAAACGTTTTTATCGCAGCATGGACTGGCTTAGGGATAAAGATGGGATCGGAGCCGTCGTGAGCGCGATTGAATATGATCCAAACAGATCATCTGATGTTGCCCTTCTTACCTATCGTGATGGAGAGAAGCGCTATATTGTAGCTCCGATAGGTCTGGTGATTGGAGCTGAAGTGATAAGCGGAGAATCAGTGGATATAAAAGTCGGCAATGCATTACCACTGCGTTCTATCCCAATCGGAACTGTTGTCCATAATTTGGAAATCAAACCAAAAAGCGGCGCACAAATGGTCAGAAGCGCGGGGACAGGGGCTATCGTTTTAGCAAAAGATGAAAACAATATTCAAATGAAACTTCCGTCAGGAGAAATTCGGGTATTTCACGGAAGCTGTAAAGCAACAGTCGGACAAATCGGCAATGTCGAGAGAAAGAACCGGGTCATCGGAAAAGCCGGAAGAAGCCGTCATATGGGTATCCGTCCGACAGTCCGTGGAGTAGCTCAAAATCCACGGTCTCATCCTCACGGAGGTGGAGAAGGGCGAAGTGGTATTGGTTTGCCGTCGCCGAAATCTCCCTGGGGAAAACCAACACTGGGCAAGCGAACCCGAAAACGTGTAAAATATAGCGATCATTTTATTATTAGTCGAAAAAAGAAAAAATAAATAAAGTTCCTGGTTCGTAGTTCCTGATTGGACTAAGAATAAAGAACAAAGAACAAAATATGGCACGAAGCAGTTCAAAAGGTCCGTATATAGATAAGCGATTACTGAGTAAAGTCCTCAAGCAAAAAGGAGGGGGAGATCGTGTGGCTATCAAAACATGGTCACGGGCATGCCAAATTCCACCGGAATTTGTAGGGTCCAGAATTGCCGTTCACAACGGACATATTTTTCATGAAGTTTTCATAAGCGAATCAATGGTAGGACATCGGTTGGGAGAATTTTCTCCGACACGTACGTTTAAAGGACATGGTCAAGTGACGAAGAGAACGATGGATAAGACGTAAAATATATGGAATATATAGCAAAAGCAAAATATTTGAGAATCAGTACCCGGAAAGTCCGGTTGGTTGCTGATGCAATCAGACCTCTTTCCGTAGAACGGGCGATACAACAGCTTTCTATCATGCCAAAACGTGCCGGATCCTTTTTGAAAAAGATTATTGATTCAGCAGTGGCAAATGCGCATAGCAAAAACGGAAAAGGAGCAGATGTTCTTAGGTTTAGCCGTATTGACGTAACTGAAGGGCCATCGATGAAGAGGTGGCACGCGGTATCAAAAGGTACGGCACATGCATATAAAAAACGTATGACTCATATTACTGTGGTGTTGACCGATGACGAGAAAAAAGTAAAGGAAGGAAAATAATTCATGGGACAAAAAATTAATCCAAAAATATTCCGGCTCGGAGGCGTCTATACGTGGGGATCACGATGGTTTGCCAATAAAAGACGGTATGGGGAATTTTTACTTGAAGATGTGAAACTTCGGGAATATTTGGCAAAAAAATTAAAAATCGCAGGATTTTTGGAAGTTGAGATTGAACGGTCAATCAATAAAATGAAACTTATCATTCATGTGTCTAAACCCGGTATTGTTATCGGCCGCGGAGGAAGCGGACTTGAGGATATGAAAAAGGCAATTGAGCGGTTTCTCCTTCATTTCAGAATGGTGCGTCAGAAAAATGCAGCGACTCGATTTTGGAAAGAAACAGGGAAGTTAAAAGTAGAGATAGCGGTTGAGCCGGTTAAAGAGCCAAATTTATGCGCGCCGCTCGTAGCGGTTTCGATTGCCGATCAATTGATACGGAGAATTCCGCCAAAACGTGCATGTAATCAGGCAATGGAACGGGTTATGAATGCAGGAGCTGTAGGTGTAAAAATTTTATTGGCAGGACGGATTAACGGAGCTGAAATAGCCCGCCGGGAAAAATTTTCAGCAGGATCTATTCCTCTCTCAACCATCCGTGAGGAAGTGGATTTTGCGATAAGTCCGGCATTAACAAAATCAGGATATATCGGGGTGAAAGTGTGGATATGTAAAAAGAAAAGTACATAATGTATGTTACAACCAAAACGAACAAAATATAGAACGACATTTCGGGGAAAATGCAGAGGAAAAGCAGTGAGAGGAAGCAATATCGATTTTGGAGAATTTGGGTTGAAAGCCATGACTCATGGGTGGGTATCGGCCCGGCAAATTGAAGCGGCGAGAAAAGCGATGACGCATTTTATTAAGCGTGGCGGACGGGTGTTTATACGGATTTTTCCGGATAAGCCGATTACCAAAAAGCCACCGGAAACACGTATGGGAAGCGGAAAGGGAGATTTCTATGAATATGTCGCAGTGGTCAAACCCGGACGTATTATGTTTGAAATGAGCGGAGTGCAGGTTGCGGATGCTAAAGAGGCTATGCGGTTGGCATCAGCAAAATTACCGATACGATCACGATTTATTGTGAAATAAAAGAAAGCATTATATGAAATATAAAGAAAAGCAGAATTTTATAAAGACAAGTATACAAGAGCTTACGAAAGAGGTGATCAGTCTGGAGGAAAAATTAAAAAAAATGAAAGTAGACCGACATGTGAAACAAATGAAAAATTCTCGTGAAGGAAGAACTATGCGAAAAAAAATAGCAATCCTAAAGACCTTTATAAAACAAAAACAGCTTGTTTCGGTGAAGTGAGTTCCTAGAAAGGGCATATGAATACAAAAAATACACAGTCAAATAAAGGAAAAAATTTTATCGGAACAGTCGTTGCACTTCACGGAATAAAAACAGCGAAAGTCGAAGTTCCGTATGTGAAGAAGCATCCGATATATAAAAAATCATTAAAAAGAACAAGAAGATTTGCCTGTCACAATGAGTTGACTGATATAGCAGTTGGCGATACAGTTGAAATTTGCCAGATGAGGCCAATGAGCAGAACAAAACATTTTTCTCTCGTGAAGAAAATTTAATTTATTTATATGATACAACGAAAAACAAAATTGACGGTTGCAGATAATTCAGGGGCCACTGCCATGTCAGTTATCCATATTTATGGATCGTCAAAGCGTAAGTTTGCACGTATCGGAGATATTGTTCAATGTGTGGTAAGAGCGGCCGATCCGCAAGGCACAGTGAAAAATGATGAGCTCGTAAAAGTGGTCCTCGTACGGACAAGAAAAGAATTCGGACGTTCTGACGGTTCATATATTCGATTTGATGATAACGCAGGTGTGGTCATAGATGAAGCTGGGAATCCGCGGGGTACCAGAATTTTTGGTCCCGTGGCTCGGGAAGTAAAAGAGCGTGGATTTGATAAAATTGCCAGTATGGCTATGGAGATGTACTAATTATATGAAACTAAAAAAAGGTGATGAAATCATTGTAATAGTCGGAAAAGATAAAGGCAGGAAAGGGAAGATAGAGAAGGTATTTCCTAAAGACAATACCATCATTGTGGCCGGTATAAATGTTTATAAACGCAATACAAAACGAAAAGATGATAAGCATCCGGGTGGGATTATTAGTTTACCAAAAGCAATGGATATATCTAAGGTCATGTTTTTGTGTCCTTCCTGCGGTCAAAAAACTAGAATAGGATATAAAATTCTTAAGGATGAGAAAGTACGGATATGCCGAAAATGTGAACAAAAAATATAATTATGAATTCATACGTCTTTAATCAGTATAAAAAAGAGATACGTCCGACATTACAAAAAAAATTCGGTATAAAAAATCCGATGGCGATTCCTGCGTTGGTAAAAATCGTTATCAACTGTGGATTAGGAGAAGCACTCACGGATAAAAAAATATTAGGGAAAATGGAATCACAACTTTTAATTATTTGTGGTCAAAAGCCTGTGACAACAAAAGCAAAAAAGGCCATTTCATCTTTTAAACTCCGTGAGGAAGATCCTATTGGTCTAAAAATAACACTTCGGAAAAAACGTATGTGGGATTTTTTTACGCGTCTTATCAGCGTAGCGTTACCCCGGGTGCATGATTTTCGGGGGGTACCAAAAAAGGGATTTGACGGGAAAGGAAATTATACGTTGGGGGTTTCTGAACAAACGATTTTTCCTGAACTGGATTTTGATCTTGTTGATAAAATTCGCGGTTTTGAGGTGACATTTGTGACGACTGCCGTTTCAAATGATCAGGGCAAAGCGCTTTTAGAAGAATTAGGAATACCATTTGAAAAATAGATTTGGCGGATGAAGGAGATTATATATGGCAAAATTATCTGATGTTGTAAAATTTTTTAAAAAACAGAAATTTACCGTTCGATTTAAAAATCGATGTTCTCTTTGCGGAAGATCGAGAGCATATATGCGAAAATTCGGTGTTTGTCGGATATGTTTTCGGGAACGGGCATATAAAGGAGAACTGCCCGGAGTGACAAAGGCATCTTGGTAAAAAAGGAGATATATATATGGTAAGTGACCCAATAGGTGACATGATTATTCAAATAAAAAACGCAGGAATGGCTGCTAAAAAGACAGTAGTGCTTCCATTTTCTAAAGAAAAAGAAAGAATTGGAAAAATTTTAGAACATGAGGGATATGTGAATACCGTTGAAAAAGTCGGAGAGTTGCCCTATGCAAAACTCCGTATAGTACTTCGGTATGTTGATGGGGTTCATGTCATTGACGGAGTGAAACGAATGAGTAAACCCGGTATCCGGTTGTATGTGGATAAGCTTTCCATTCCTTCAGTGATGGGGAATATCGGCATCTCAATTATTTCTACTTCAAAAGGCGTTATGACCGGAAAAGAAGCAAAAAAACAAGGGGTTGGAGGAGAGCTTTTGTGTGAAATTTGGTAAATAAAGGAGCATATGTCACGAATAGGAAAATCACCAATTATCGTTAAACCAGCTGTTACTATTGCGGTAAGCGGCAATAGCATATCGGTGAGCGGTTCAAAAGGATCATTGTCTTTTGTCATTCCCGTGGGGATATCCGTGACAATGAATGACCAGATTATTTCTGTTGAGACATTCGGAAAAGATAAAAAAATAAGCGCACTCCATGGATTGGTCCGTGCCCATATTGACAATATGATCCACGGGGTAAGCGAGGGGTGGACAAAAACGCTTGTGCTTTCCGGTGTCGGATACAGAGCGGCGCTCACAGGCACTGATTTGGTGCTAACAGTCGGTTTTTCTCATCCGGTCATCATTGTACCGCCAGCAGGCATTCAATTTTCTATAGTAGAAGGGAAAGTTATCGTGAGTGGGGTAGATAAGCAGACTGTCGGACAAATCGCTTCAGATATTCGAAAAGTGAAACCGCCGGAGCCATATAAAGGAAAAGGGATTATGTATGAAGGAGAACATATTCGGAAAAAAGCAGGAAAATCTGCAAAAGGTGTCGGAGGCGCACCTGGTGCAGCAAAATAAAAAGGAATATATATGATAAAACTAAGTACTATAAAACAGCGACGGCCCAAACGAGTAGCAAGAATTCGTGCGACATTAAAAGGAAGTACAATTCGACCCCGATTGGTGATATTTCGATCCAATACACGTCTCTATGGACAACTTGTTGATGACGGAAAAGGAATAACTCTGGGATCAGCGAAGGCTGAAGGGACTAATCGAGCTTCAGGATTTGCATTAGGAACTTCAATCGGCACTCTGTGCAAGAAAAAAGGAATAAAACAACTCGTATTTGACCGTGGAGGATATAAATATCATGGCGTTATCAAACAAATTGCAGATACGGTTCGAGAAGGAGGGGTAACTATATGATGAATGATAATCGTCATGTTTCTGAATTTGAGGAAAAAATTGTTCAGGTAAATCGGGTATCCAAAAAGACAAAGGGTGGAAATAAAATCGGATTTTCAGTGTTAGCTGTTGTGGGTGACAGAAAAGGGAAGGTTGGTGTCGGTTTGGGAGGCGCACCCGATGTGAGCTCCGCCGTGAAAAAGGGCGTGAGTTATGCAAAAAAACATATGATTACGGTCCCTATGAAAGGGACGACGATTCCTTTTGAAATGTATGTCAAACTTGGTGCTGCGAAAATTATATTAAAGCCGGCACATCCGGGAACCGGAGTTATCGCAGGCGGTGCCGTTCGGGCTGTTGTTGAGGCTGCAGGAATTAAAGATATCGTATCAAAAATTTTGGGAACAAAAAATCAGGCATCCAATGTGTATGCTACCATCGAGGCACTCCGTCAGCTTGGCGAAAAAGGGAAGCAGCGGTTGTCTCATCGGGAAGCCAAATAATTATAAAAAAAGGATACGTCTATGAATAGAACACTGTTAAAAAAACTGGTACAAAAATCAAAGAAACGTCTCGGACGGGGTCATGGATCCGGCAGAGTCAAAACCAGCGGGAGAGGTACGAAAGGTCAAAATGCCAGAGGGAAGGTCCATCCCGGATTTGAAGGAGGACAACTTGCCCTTACCCGACGCTTGCCGTTTTTACGGGGCAAAAGTAAAAACAAAAGCATTCAGGAAGATCCCAGACCAATACCGGTATTCCAATTAAATATATTTTCAAAAAATACTCTCATCACAGTAGAAGCGCTTAAAGAAAAAGGACTTATGAAATCAAGAGATGGACTCGTAAAAATTCTTGGAAGCATAAAAAAATTAGAAGTATCACTGCGGGTCGCAGTACCGGTTTCCAAAAGCGCAAAGAAAGCTATAGAGGACGCCGGAGGAACTGTGGTCCTTGAGAAATAAGAGAATCTCAGGTACGCTACAAGCATGAATACAATTCTGTCGCCACTTATTAACAGTTGGAAAACGCCGGAACTTCGAAAGAAAATTCTTTTTACCGCATTCCTTTTTGTCATATTCCGGTTATTTGCCCATATTCCTACACCGGGTGTAGATACCGCCAAGCTTGCGCAATTATTTTCTCAAAACCAATTTTTAGGGCTATTGGATATATTTTCCGGAGGAACGCTCGTAAATTTTTCCGTATTGGCTCTTGGCATAAACCCATATATCAATGCATCCATCATTATGCAGCTTCTTACTATTGTTTTTCCTGTTCTTGAAGCTCTGCAAAAAGAAGGGGAATACGGACGGGAAAAGATGAACCAGTATACACGCATGATCACCGTGCCACTTGCCACCTTTCAGGCTATCGCTATGTACGCGCTTCTGAAAAATCAGGGAATCGTCTCTCATGCTGATCCCCTCACGATTGTCACGATTATTGTCACCATGATAGCCGGAACCGTTTTAGTTATGTGGCTCGGAGAACTTATTACAGAATATGGGATCGGAAACGGCATATCACTCCTTATTTTTGCCGGAATCGTAGGACGGATGCCGATAGTGCTCGGTCAGACATTTGCCAGTGCCACACCTGAAACCGCCATGAACAGTATTTTATTGGGGGGAGTGGGACTTCTCGTTATCGCAGCTACAGTATATATAAATGAAGCGGTACGGCGGATCCCCGTACAATATGCCCGGCGCGTCAGGGGCAATAAAGTGTATGGTGGAGGGACATCGTACCTTCCTCTTCGGGTAAATCAGGCAGGAGTCATTCCAATCATTTTTGCTGTATCTATGGTTTTGATCCCATCCCTTATTGGTGGGTTTTTACAACAAGTACAACAGCCAACTCTTGTCGCAATAGGAAAATTTCTTACGTTTGCATTTAATCCCAATGGCATATGGTATAACCTTATGTATTTTTTGCTCGTCATCGGATTTACGTATTTTTATACGGCCATCACCTTTAATCCGTCAAAGATTGCTTCTGAAATTCAAAAGTATGGAGGATTTATCCCCGGTATCAGGCCCGGAAGTCCGACATCAGCATATCTCAACTATATTCTTACCCGTATTACGCTTGCAGGAGCGCTATTTTTAGGACTAATCGCAATTTTTCCGTCAGTTGCCAAAGGAACGACCGGTATGGCAACACTCCTCATAGGAGGAACAGGAGTACTCATCGTCGTATCAGTAGTTCTTGAGACAGTAAAGGCATTAGAAGCGCAACTCGTTATGCGTAATTACGACGGGTTTTTGAAGGAGTAAAAACATATGCATATTATTTTTTACGGTCCGGAAGGATCAGGCAAAGGAACGCAGGCAAAATTACTTGCAGAGAAACTTCATTATCCAACGCTTACATCAGGAGATCTTGTGCGTGATGCAGCTGAAAATGACAAAGGTATTATTGGTGCGGTTGTTAGACAAGCGTTGGAAGAAGGGAAATATGTAGCAGACAGCGAAATGCTTGTGTTGTGGAAATGGCGTTTAAAAGAAGATGATGCAAGAGGGGATTGGATTATGGACGGATTCCCAAGAAATGTTGAGCAAGCGAAATTTTTAGATGATAAGGTTGATAAATATGGATATAGAATTGAAATGGTAGTGTATTTAAAACTTTCCGAAGAAGAATCCATAAAACGTTTATTGAAACGTGCACGTCCGATACATGCAAGAAGTACGGTGCTTCATGATTCTTTGGAGCGGATAAAAAGTAGATTAGAAATATATAATGAGGGAGAGAAAGCAGCGCTCGATTATTATCGAAAAAAAGGAGCACTTGTAGAAATTGATGCGAATCAACCTATTGAAAAAGTACATGCGGATATAATAGAAAAAATTGAAAGTTATCAAAAAAAATAAATGACCAACAACGTTCCTCTTCAAATTGCTATTGATGGACCTGTAGCTGCAGGAAAAGGTGACATCGCAAATCGACTTGCAAAAGAATTACACCTTGTTTTTATCAATACCGGTGCGATGTATCGGATGCTCGCACTTGCTTGCATTAGAGATCAAATTGAAAGAAAAGATGAGTCTAAAGTAATGAATGTATTAAACAGAATTAATATCGAGCTTCAACCTCCGATAAAGGGGTCGGAAAAGACATGTATTGCCATATTAGATGGAACAGATGTAACTGATCGATTGTTGGATCCTGATGTATCAATAGGATCTTCGGATGTTGCTACCCTGTCTTTGGTGCGAAAAAAAATGGTAGAACTCCAACAAAAAATGGCAATAGGGAAACGCGTGGTTATGGAAGGGAGAGACATTGGACTTCGGGTGCTTCCAACAGCACGGCTAAAGATATTTTTGACAGCCTCACCTGAAGAACGTGCAAAAAGACGCCAGGAACAATGGCAGGAAAAAGGAATAGATAAAACATTTCAAGAAGTTTTTGATGAAACAAAATTACGAGATAAGCAGGATTCTGAAAGGATTACTGATCCTTTACAAATACTTCCCGATGCGTGGAAATTGGATACGACCAATTTAACCCAAGAGCAGGTTGTACAAAAAATTATTGAGGAATTGAAAAATAGAAAACTTCTATGACCTCCTTACGTATACCTGAGGAAATTTCAGTCATGCGGGAGGGTGGAGGAAAACTGTGGAATATTCTTCAACTACTTCTTGAAAAAGCCAGCGTGGGAGTATCTCTTAATGAACTTGAAAAACTCGCTCAACAATATATAGAAAAAGCCGGTGGTACACCGTCATTTATGACCGTGAACGGATATAAGTGGGCAACCTGTTTATGTATCAATGATGAAGTTGTGCACGGTATCCCTTCACCGCGAATGTTAGAAGACGGAGATGTGCTGACTATTGATGTCGGCATGATATATAAAGGATTTCATACCGATACTGCGTGGACGAAAATTATTCAACAAAAGACAGAAAACAATAAACAAAAAACAGATAAGGAAAAAGAGAAATTCCTTCGCGTTGGGGAGGAAACATTACAAAAGGCAATTGGGGTGGCAAAGCCGGGAAACAGGGTTGGACACATCTCTCAAATCATTGAAAAGACCATAACTGATGCAGGGTATTCTGTGGTGCGGTCGCTTACTGGGCACGGTGTGGGAAAAACGCTTCATGAGGAGCCGATGATTCCTGAGTATCTTGATAAATCCGTGGAAAAAACACCGCTTCTCGTTTCAGGAATGACACTTGCCATAGAAGTCATCTATGCGATGGGCAAAGGGGCGATTGTCTATTCCCGGGACGACGGATGGACGCTTGCCTCAAAAGACCGGTCATTAACCGCAGTTTTTGAAAAAACGATAGCACTATCTGAAGAAGAAACCTTCGTGTTGACCGGAAGCTAAGTTTACGATACAATTGAGTTTCTTGATGAAACAATTATTACCCGCCATGCAAAAAGGTCATGGATGGGTTTGTTTTTCATGTTTTCAAAAAGTATATGACCCATCAAGGAAATATTGAGGTAGAGGGTGAAGTAACAGAATGTTTGCCGAGTACATTATTTCGTGTAAAGTTGCAAAATAGCAGGATTGTTTTGTGTCATTTGTCTGGGAAGATGAGGTTGCATTTTATTCGAATATTACCGGGAGACAGAGTCAGGATTGAAATGACACCCTATGATGCGTCTAAAGGAAGAATTGTATATAGAGTGAAATAAATACTATGAAAGTTCGAGCAAGTGCAAAACCAATGTGTAATAAATGTAAAGTTGTTTGGAGAAAAGCCCGGGTTTATGTGATATGTGAAAACCCAAAGCATAAACAAAGGCAAGGATAAATTATGACTAGAATTTCAGGAGTAGATATTCCCAATGAAAAACGGCTCGATATAGGGCTTACCTATCTGTATGGCATAGGACGTTCTAATGTAGATTTGCTTTTAAAAGAAGTTCAGATGGAGCCAAACAGGAGAGTTAAAACGCTCACTGATGAAGAAATTAGTAAAATTGCTAAAGCGATTGATAAGCATTTTCTCGTTGAAGGAAACCTTCGTCAGGAGGTTTCTGCAAATATTAAACGTTTGAAAGAAATAGGCGCATATCGTGGTACGAGACATGCGCGAAATCTTCCGACAAGAGGGCAACGGACCAAATCAAATGCACGCACCAAACGCGGGAAGCGTTCAACAGTAGGAGCTCAAAAGAAAGATGATCGTGCGAAACAGACGGAATCAAAAACAGAAAGTTCTGATAAGAAATAAACATATATATGGCGCAAGTAAAACAAAAACAAGTCGTAGAAAAAGGAAAGGTATTTATCACTGCGACATTTAATAACACACTGGTCACGATCACAGACGAAAAAGGTAACACACTTTTTTGGGGTTCATCCGGACTTGTTGGATTTAAAGGTGCAAGAAAATCAACTCCCTATGCCGCTACGACTGCTGTTGAGGTGGTAGCCAGAAAAGCACAAGATGCCGGACTTCGAGAGGTGGAAGTATTTATAAAAGGTCCGGGTTCCGGTAGAGATGCTGCGTTGAGAGCTCTTAAAGCCGTAGGACTTCATATTACGCTTATCGCAGACGTAACGCCGATTCCTCATAATGGAGTTAGGCCAAAAAAGAAAAGAAGGGTATAAAAAGAAGCATAGAGGGTTAGAGGCTTAGAAGTTTTTAAAACTAAGCATCTAAGTTTCTCAACTTCTAAAAAACTTAAAAAATATGGCACGTTATACAGGACCAAAAAATCGATTAAGCAGACGTGAGGGCGTTGACTTAGGTATGAAAACCGTAGGGTCTCATGCGCATGCTCAGCTTTTAAGGCGTCTTAATATTATACCAGGTCAACATGGGGTGAGAGGGAAACGAAAGGTTTCTGATTATGGAATTCAACTTAGGGAAAAACAAAAAGTGAAACGCATGTATGGAATGTTGGAGCGGCAATTCCGAAAATTTTTTAAGAAGGCAAAAAAGTTTAAGGGAAACACAGGAGAACAATTTATTCAGTTTTTGGAGCGGAGACTTGACAATACGATATACCGAATGGCGCTTGCTCCAACGAGAGCATGTGCACGTCAGCAAATAACTCATAGACATGTTTTGGTTGATGGGAAAATTGTAACAATTCCGTCTTTTGAAATAAAAGCAGATCATATTATTTCTTTTACATCCAAAGGAATAGAAGTGCCCAGTATCAAAAAAATTCTTGATGAAAAAAATGTACAAGTACCGGCATGGATAGAGCGAAAAGGACCAGTTGGAAAAGTTATTCGTTTGCCAGAAAGAACTGATGTGACTGACGATATTAATGAACAATTAATAATTGAATTTTATTCACGTTAAGGAAGGAGATATTATATGATGCTTGAACCAACATTTTCAATAAAAGTTGATAGCGAAAAAAGTGACTACGGAAGATATAGTATTGAGCCATTATCACAGGGATACGGGCAGACACTTGGTAATAGTTTGAGGAGAGTTCTTCTGACTTCTCTCTCTGGTGCTGCAATAACTTCAGTAAAAATAGAAGGAGTTAAGCATCAATTTACAACAATACCGGGATTAAAAGAAGATGTTATTGAATTTTTATTGAACATAAAACGAATTCGTTTGAGTGTCTCGGATACCACACCAGTAACACTGAATCTAACGAAAAAGGGACCTGGCGAAATTCGTGCTGGTGACATCCATACGCCAGCGGGAGTTGTGATTGTAAATCCTGATTTAGTACTAGGAACACTTTCTGACAAAAAAGCGGAAATTGAAATGCAATTATTTGCTCAAAATGGGTATGGATATGTGACTGCGGAAGAAGTGCCAGTGAGAGAAGTGGGAGTTATTCCGCTGGATGCATTATATTCACCGATTGTTCGAGTAAATTATAAAGTAGAAGCAACCCGAGTAGGACGAATGACTAATTTAGATAAACTTGTTATTGAAATTTGGACTGACGGAACATGTGCGCCAATGGTTGGGTTAACAACAGCTGCAAAAATTCTTGTTTCTTATTTTACACAGATTTATGAGCCGAAAATTAATAGCATTAATGAGCCTGTTGCGTTGATATCAAACGTGTCTGAAGAAATATTAAAAATGCGGATTGAAGAATTAGATATTCCAACTCGTATAGTTAACGCGTTAAGTAATGGTGGAATTGAAACTATAGGGCAGTTATTGAACACTCAAAGATCTGAGCTTATGAAGATTAAAAACTTAGGTGCAAAATCACTTTCTATTGTTGAGGATAAATTGAAAGAAAAGGGTGTTGTATTATCGGTATAGTTATTATGAATCATTCAGTATACGGTAAAAAATTATCTCGGACAAAAAATGAACGGAGACGCTTATTTTGCAATCTTGCGAGATCACTTATTCTTCATGGGAGTATTGTGACATCGCGTGCTAAAGCCAAAGCAGTGCAGCCGCTTATAGAAAAGCTTGTCACAAAAGCTAAAAAAGGAAGAGATGTGGATCGTCGTTTGATATTAAAGACTATTTCTGATGGTGTTGTCGTGAATACGCTTTTAGCGGATGCAAAAGATCGATTTTCTCAAAGAACAAGCGGATTTACCAGAATGATAAAAATCGGAAATATCAGAAGTGACGGAGCAGAAGAAGTGATGCTTTCATTTGTTGATGAAGCGGTCAAAAGAGAGCCGGTTACATACGAAAAATCGATAAAAGAAAATAGTAAAGAATTAGAAAAAGAACCTAAAAAAGGTATTGAAAAAATAAAAACAATTAAGAAAAAGAAATAATTGGAATTTAAATTATGAAATCAACGATCATCAAATCAACAAAAGCGAAAGACATTAAGCGCTCCTGGCACATCGTTGATGCAAAGGGAAAAACTATAGGAAATGTCTCAACAGAGATAGCTGTCAAACTTATGGGAAAACAAAAGCCAAATTTTGTCCGTCATCTGGATTGTGGTGATTTCGTTGTTGTTATAAACAGTAAACTTGTAGAATCCACAGGTAAAAAAGAAACAAAAAAAATGTATGGAAAATATTCCGGATATCCGGGAGGGTTGAAGGAAAAAGCATTGTGGCAGATACGAAAAGAAAATCCAAATGAAATTATCCGTCATGCAGTATGGGGGATGCTTCCTACTAATAAGCTTCGTGACCGTTTAGTTACACGATTATATATTTATTCTGATGAAAATCATGAGCATAAGGATATGTTCATAAAATAGAAGGAGTAATTGTCTATGACAACGGAAGAAACAAAACCAAAACAATCAAGTAAGGCAGAAAAGGAACAAAAGAAATCTGAGCAAAGTATTGCTACATATTATGAAGCAGTGGGGAGACGAAAATCTGCCACAGCACGTGTGCGATTATACGTGACCAAAGAAGACATAATGATTATTGACGGAAAAGAAGTTATGAAAGGAAATCTCCTGGTAAATGGGAGATCAGGAGAACAATATTTTCCTGGAGAAATCATGAAAAAAATGTTTATGGAGCCGTTTCGGACGACAAATACGATGAACAGATTCGTAGTGAGTGTAAAAATTATGGGTGGAGGACTTCATGGGCAACTGGAAGCATTTATCCACTGCGCATCACGCGCTCTTATCAAAGTTGATACGGAAAAATTTCGTCCTATCCTCAAAAAACGCGGATTTTTAACCCGTGATGCCCGCATACGTCAGCGCCGACAACCCAATACCGGTGGAAAAGCGAGACGTCAGAAACAAAGTCCAAAGCGATAATTTTTTTTGTCAGGCTGGCGGGATTTCCTGCCCGCAATCGTTTCCGCCAGCAACTGCGTAGCTGTTGGCGGATGCAGGCGGGGAACTCGCGATCTCTCCGACGTTACGTCGGAGCGTTCTACTAATCCTAGTACGAACTTAGAAATTTTGTCGGGGTAGGCAGACTTGAACTGCCAACCTCACGCACCCCATGCGTGCGCGCTACCAATTGCGCCATACCCCGAAAATTGCTATTGTATTCTATCATTCTTTATGTAAAAATGGGAATAATCTTCAAGTAGTGCTTGCCCAAAAAGGAGTTTATATGGTTGCTCAAGCTGATGCAAAATTGACTGCGATTCGTCTTGCGATGGAGCAAATCGAGAAACAATACGGAAAAGGTTCCATCATGCGGTTAGGTGAACAGGCAGGAGTAAGAAATGCTATTGATGTTGTTCCTACGGGAATTCTTCCTTTAGATTTAGCTCTTGGCACAGGAGGGTTGCCCAGAGGACGGATTGTAGAAATTTATGGACCGGAAGCATCGGGAAAAACTACGGTGTGTTTGGCAACGATTTCCGAGGCGCAAAAAATTGGGGGCACTGCTGCGTTTATTGATGCAGAACATGCTCTTGATCCACAGTGGGCACAAATATTAGGAGTCAAGCTTGATGATCTTCTTATATCCCAACCGGATACAGGAGAACAAGCGCTTGAAATTGCGGAAACACTCATTAGAAGCGGTGGCATTGATGTTATTGTCATTGATTCAGTTGCAGCCCTTGTTCCGCGCGCCGAGCTTGAAGGCGATATGGGAGATAGCGTCATTGGAGTACAGGCCCGTCTCATGTCACAGGCGCTTCGACGGTTAACTGCTGTTATTTCCAAATCAAAAACAGTAGTTATTTTTACTAATCAACTCCGTCAAAAAATTGGTGTGATGTTTGGAAATCCGGAGGTCACTTCAGGAGGGATGGCATTGAAATTTTATGCCAGCGTCAGAATGGACAGCAGAAAAATTGAATCTCTCAAGGATGGAGACAAAGTAATCGGAAGCCGTCACAGAGTGCGGGTGGTTAAGAACAAAGTTGCTCCACCTTTCCGTGTGGCGGAATTTGATGTGATGCATGGAGGTGTTTCCAAAGAGGGAGCTTTGATTGATGTGGCGCTGGAATTTGAAATTCTTTCTAAATCCGGTGCTTTTATTAAACGTGGAACTCAAATTATCGGACAGGGAAAAGAGGCGGCAAAATTATATCTGAAAGAGACGCCAAAAGTCGCAAAAGAATTAAGCGATGCTATTTGGAAAGTCGTCCACTCAGGAACTGTGCAGGAGAAAATTGCGTTAGGTGTGGAAGATGAAAAAGAAGAATAGCAGTGCTACCATTTCATGGATGATGAGATTTATCAAAGACTTTTAGGCTTTGGATTGAATTATGTATCGATCCGCTCTCGGAGTGAGGAAGAAATCCGTTCGTATATTCTAAAAAAAATTACTAGATGGAATATCTCGTCTGAATACCTTGAGAAGGTTATGGGAAGGCTTAATGAACTCGGATATGTTGATGATTTGAAGTTTGCTCAGGCATTCATTAGTTCCAGAAACCGTTCCCGGCCAAAAGGACAGATGTTGATCAGGATGGAGCTTCAGAGAAAAGGATTGGGTCGGGAGCTTATTGAGAAGGCGCAGGAGCTCTTAAAAGCTGATGAAGATGATGTTGAAGTGGATTTAGCCATAAATGCCGCTACAAAGAAGCTCAGAAGCTTAGGAAGGTATGATAGAGCGGTCCAAAGGAATAAATTGTATAGTTTTCTTGCTCGTCGTGGATTTGACCATGCCACCATATCCTCAGTTATTGACGAAATGTTGCCAAAAGGAATACAATAAGAAACATAAGAAAGTGAAAAAGACTTTCTTTTTTGAAGCAAACTGGAACAAAAATTCGTTTTGTAGGAATTATGCACGACTTTCATCACTATCACGCTCCTACAAGATTCTCGTCATAAGAACTGAGAGTGTTTCTTTTGTCTTCAAATTGTATTGAATCATCAAAAGTTATTGTTTTTTTTAAAGGAGGATGTACTATGTTTGACGTTTTAAAAACACTATCAGGTTTGGTCAAGGCAAGAAAAAATGTTCAGGTACATAAACCTGAAAAATCAGAGAAAATAGAAGTGAAAAAAGCTCATCCTCAGACGTTTATTCCTGCAGTAAAGATAGAAAAAACACCACAAATAGAAAAAATGCACATTGAAGCAGAAGCACAGCTTGCTCTCGCTCAAGCAAAAGCAAAGGAAATGCTCTATGAAGCTAAAGATGAAGCATTCCGTATCAGAAGAGACGCAGAAGACGAGGTTCGTAAAAAACTTGAGGTTATGGATCGCAGGGAAGGTGCGTTCTCAGAACGGGAAAAATTAGTTCTTGAAAAAGAATTGAGCATTCAAAAACAACTAACAGACGGAGAAGTATTGAAAAAGAATTGGTCAGATAAATTGGAAAAAATTGCTCATTTGACTACAGATGAAGCAAAGGAAATGATATTTAAAGAAGTAAAAGAAAAAGAAGCGGGAATGATAGCCAGGCAAATCAAAGAAGCAGAGATAAAAGCAAAAGAGGAAGCGGATGTAAAAGCGAGAGAGATACTCGTAGATGCTATGCGGCATGGTGCGACGGACTATGTTGCGGAATATACCGTATCGACTATTAAAATTACTGATGAAGACATGAAGGGTAGAATTATCGGGAAAGAGGGAAGAAATATTCGTGCATTTGAGACTGCTACCGGTGTAGATGTTGATTTAGATGAAGAAGGTGTGATTCGACTTTCTTGTTTTGATCCCGTACGTCGGGAAATCGCCCGCATATGTTTGGAACGGTTATTGAAAGACGGGAGAGTCCAACCGGGTCGGATTGAAGATATTGTTGGAGAAGTGAAAAAAGAGATTGACCGGATCATGTTTGAGGAAGGACAAAAGCTCTGTCACGGGGTAGGAGTCTATAATCTTCCGTCACCGATTGTCGCACTACTGGGCAGATTTAAATATCGGTTTTCATACGGGCAAAATATGATAGCTCATACACTTGAGGAAACAAAAATCGGAGTGGCGATAGCCAAAGAAACCGGAGCTGACGCCAATGTTGTACGACTTGGATGTCTATTGCACGATATCGGGAAAGTCATAACAGATAAAGAAGGAAGTCATGTGGAATTGGGCGTTGAATTTTTAAAAAAATACGGACTCCCAAGCCGAGTCATTGATTGTGTCGGACAACATCACGAAGATATACCGTTTACCTCTGTTGAATCAGTGATTACGTACATCGCTGATGCAATTTCAGGAGGGAGACCTGGAGCGCGATATGAAAATTATGATGAATATGTTAAACGTTTAAAAAGTCTAGAGGAAATCGCGAAATCCCACGCAGGAGTGAAGGAATCATTTGCATTTCAGGCAGGTAGGGAACTCCGGGTTATTGTTGATCCGGGTCAAATAACGGATGCAAATGCAGTGGTTCTTGCGCAGGAATTAAAAGAAGAAATTGAAGGAAAAGTAACATTTCCGGGGCAGATAAAAATTACGGTGGTCAGGGAAATCCGAGCAATTCAGACAGCGAAGTAAAAAAGATTGTTTTATTGGTAAATTGTAAAAATTGTGGCGTTATAACGCCACAATTTTTTTGATATATTGACACGGCAGTCCAAACTCTTTATCTTTTCGATTAGAGATTGTTGTGTTCAATCTTTTTACAAAAAACATCATCTTTCTGCCCGGGGGGAGGTGAGTAGAACATATGACAAAAGCAGACCTCGTCGAGGTAGTTGCAAAAAAAGCAAGCTTAACTGCAAAAGCAGCCCGTGAATCAGTCGTAGCAGTCTTTGGAGCAATCACAGATGCTATGAAAAAAGGTGATAAGGTAGTTGTCACAGGATTTGGTACCTTTATGGTCCGTTCACGAAAAGCTCGAACTGGGAGAAATCCGCAAACAGGGAAACCAATTCAGATTCCAGCTCGGAAAACACCGGGATTTACAGCAGGAAAAGCACTGAAGAAATCCGTTCGATAGCCTTTGGTTATCACAAAAATAAAAAAGGGAAGTGTATGTTTATAATAAACTGAGCTTTCCTTTTTTTGTTGTATAATGAGCACCGTATGGCTATTTCCGTTTCTCATCTTTCTAAACAGTATCAAACATATAAAAAAGAACCTGGATTTTTAGGATCTCTTACATCACTCGTTTCGCGGAAATATGAAACGGTGAAAGCAGTTGATGATATTTCTTTCGAAGTACAAGAAGGAGAATTAGTCGGATTTATTGGTCCAAATGGTGCAGGAAAAACTACAACATTGAAATGTTTATCAGGACTTTTATATCCTTCCTCTGGCATAATTAATGTTCTCGGATACATACCGTTTGATCGGAAAAATCCATATCTCAAACAAATTGCGCTTGTCATGGGTCAGAAAAATCAGCTTTGGTGGGATTTGCCTGCGCAGGAAACATTTCTTCTTAATAAGGAAATTTATGAAATTCCCGACGATATGTATAAAAATACACTCGGACAACTTGTCGAGCTTTTGGATGCAAAAAAAATGCTGCAGGTGCAGGTGAGGAAACTCTCTCTTGGGGAGCGGATGAAGATGGAATTAATTGCTGCGCTCATTCATTCTCCAAAAGTAATGTTTCTGGATGAACCAACAATCGGTCTTGATGTTGTAATGCAGAAACAGATGCGCGATTTTCTGAAAAACTATAATGAGCTTCAACGATCAACAATTCTTTTAACGTCTCATTATATGGAAGATGTACGGCAACTCGCTAAGCGTGTGATCATTATCGATCATGGAAAAATCTTGTATGATGGGAAATTGGATAATTTAGTAAAAAAATTTGCATCACATAAGTTGTTGTCAGTCGTCCTTGAAACTTTTGTTCCCAAAGAAAAATTTGAAGAAATCGGAACAGTTGTTTCTTTTGAATATCCGAAAGTAGTAATAAAAGTAAAACGGAAAGATAGTAATGATGCTGCATCAGCACTTTTGAAAAAGTTTCCGGTTGATGATCTTAACATTGAAGAGCCAGATATTGAAGATGTAATCAGAGATGTGTTTAATTCGAAGAATGAATAATATATGCGGTATGTGCGGATATTTTTTCTTAATTTTCAGGAAGCGTTCAGTGAACGCGGTAGATCGGTCGTATGGTTTTTGATTGCACTATTTAATCCTTTATTGTATTTTGTTTTTTGGTATGCTGCTACAGGGAGCGGGAATCATAATATTGCCGGGTGGAGCATACAAACTATTTCTTCATATTATTTTCTTCTTATAATTGCCGGATCATTATTTCAATCTTTTGCAGATGAGCAAATCGGCTATTGGCATATTTATCAGGGAAGATTGACGAATTATCTCCTCAAACCAGTATCATATTATGCGATGAATTTTATTTCGGAAATACCCTGGCGGATTATTCAGGGATTTTTTGGCGTTATTGTTTTTCTTCTGATGAAATTATTTTTTGGTAATTTTATCGTTATGACGTCTGATGTACAGACGATTGTTTTATGTATTTGTATTTCTTTTCTTGCATATGCAGTCTCATATGCAGTAAAGGCAGTTATCGGAATTTCAGCGTTTTGGTTGACGGATTATTATGGATTAGCGGAAGGGGTTAGCATGATTCTTCTCATAAGCGGAGGGTTTGTCGTACCTTTACGATTCTTACCTTCGTGGATAGAAAAAATAGCGTTGTTATTGCCGTTTCCTTATGCTATGTATTTTCCCATTCTTGCATGGATGGGAAAACTATCAGTAGGAGAACTTTTTCAGGTGATTGGTATGCAGATTATGTGGATATTATTATTTTTTGGGCTTTTTACTGTGTTATGGAAAAAAGGCGTTCGGGAATATAGCGGTGTCAGCCAATGATTATGAAACAGTATATCCGCGTTTATTGGAAATTATTTTTTTTGAATGTTACATCACTTACGGCCTATAGGTCAGGACTTATAAGTAATCTTATAAGTAGTACCGTGTGGGCATTATTTCCATTTATTTCAATTTTTCTTTTGACAGCGAATACTCCTGTTCTTTTTGGTTGGCGGCGGGAAGAGGTAATTTTTTTATCAACAATGTATGCAGTATACTATGGTGTTTTTCAGATGGTCTTTGCGAAAAATTTTCTTCGACTTGCAGTGTTGATTAATACCGGGGAAATTGAGAGTTTTTTTCTTAAACCCATTGACGGACAATTTCTTGTAAGCGTTTCACGGGTTGGTGTGACCGCGTTTGTGCGTGTGATCATCGGTATTGGTTTTGGATATTTTTTTGGAAAACAACTGGGAATATCCGTATCATTTATTGATGGCATATTGCTTTTGATTGCTTTATTTTGCAGTCTCATGCTTTTGTATGCAGTGTGGATGAACATATTACTTTTCCTTATATGGAATCCAAAATTATCAAATCTCGTAGAAGTTCTTTTTACGATTTCAGGTATGGCACGGTATCCCTCAAATATGTATCGAATGGTGAATGAAACATTGATGTACGTTCTCCTTCCATTAAGCTTAACAACCGTTGTCCCTGTAAAAATTCTCTTTCATAATATTTCCTGGCAAGACTATTTTTTATTAGGAGGAGTGTCAATAGTGTTGTGTGGTATTGCCAGATTATTCTGGCTTTTTGCAATGCGTTTTTATACAAGTTCGAGTAGTTGATTTGATTTATTCGGGCGTTCTTTGTACACTCAAAAGATATATGATGAAAAAAGATGATAAAGATGATAAAAAAGTTTCATCCCACGGTCGCATTATGCAGGTCGTGGAGGTAGAAGAAGAAGATGCAGCCAAACAAAAAGTTGATGTTCCCGTACCCTCTGAGATAGTACGAGACGAAGCCCCTCCCGCCACTCTGCCGGAGGATAAGGAAGAAAAGCCTGATATATCTGCTTCTTTTGGGGCTCCCATACATCCTATACATGAACAGCCGCAATCTGATTCAGACCGGGATTTTCAAAAAGAAATCCAACCATTAAAATCAGAAGAAAAAAGGGATATTGTTTCAGAACTTTTTGAAACCAAAAAAAGCGCCGTTGCATATCCTGATATTTCTCTCGACAAAAAATCTTCACCCTTCGGATTTATTTTGTGGGTCGTCATACTTTTAGCAATAGTAGGAATTATCGGTGGAGGCCTCATTTATTTCAAGCAACAGTCTGTTTCTAAAGAACCCGTACAAAGCGCCGTTGTGACATCTACGCCAATGCCGACGATCGAAGAAACAGAAACCCCGACAGCCAGTGTATCGGGAAAAGTAACGGGCACTCCAACAAAAGCTGCCTCTCCGTCGGCCACACCAAAGAAAACAGGATTATCTATACAAGTCCTAAACGGGAGTGGGGAAAAAGGAGTGGCATCCACAATGAAAATATTCCTCGAGGGAAAAGGATATAACGTCGTAGGCACCGGAAATGCAAAGAATTTTGATTATGCGCAAACGGAGATTGTCATAAAAGCGGATAAGACGTCATCCTTGGATAAGCTGAAAACTGATTTATCAGTCAGTTATTCTGTAGGAAGCACGTCTTCAACTCTTGACACTACAGTTTCCTATGACGCGCAGGTGATTATCGGGAAAGAGTAAGGACTTATAATTTCGCTATACAACCTTCCATTTGATACAATTCAAGCATGAGATACTTCATCATTACCTTCGGTTGTGCTGCTAATGAGGCGGATAGCGAGAGGATTGCGGGATATTACAAGAATAAAGCATGGGTGAAAGCACGTTCTGCCAAAACAGCTGATGAAGTCATTATCGTTACCTGCATGGTAAGACAATCGGCAGAGGATCGGATCACTGGAGTAGTTAGAAATATTGGAAACGCGAGAAAGGGAGGGAAGCCAAAAATCATTATTTCCGGCTGTATGGCGGGGATGGCAATTCGGGACACAAGCGGAAAATTGTTACAAGCGTTACAAAAAAGAATGCCTTATGTTGATCAATTTGTACCAATAGAAGAAATAGGATGTGATAATTTTCAGGTTCGAACCGACAAGCATCATGCTTTGGTTTCCATAAGTAACGGCTGCAATAATTTTTGTAGTTATTGTGTCGTACCATATGGTCGGGGTAGGGAAGTGAGTAGGTCATTTGAAGAAATTATTCATGAGTGTCAGAAATTAGCAAAAAGGGGATATACATCAATGACACTGCTCGGACAAAATGTGAACTCGTATGGGAGTGATTTAATTCAGTCATCATCTGTCAGCAATCAGTTATCAGACAAAAATCATATTACGTATGTGAAGCATCTTGGAAAAATGAGAATACCGACTCTGTTTCCTTATTTACTAACTGAAATATGTAAAATTGACGGGATTAAAGAAATAGATTTTTTTTCCAGTAATCCGTGGGATTTTTCTGATGAACTTATTGATGTAATAGCCGGAAACAAAAAGATCAAACGTCAAATTCATCTTCCGGTACAGTCCGGGAGTGATGAGATTTTAAAAAAAATGAATAGGTGGTATACGGGGAGGCAATATTTGGAATTAATCCGGAAAATTAGGGAAAAAGTTCCCGAAGTTACTTTCTCTACGGATATTATAGTCGGTTTTCCCGGAGAGACAGAAGAGCAATTTCAGCACACAGTGGAATTGTGTAAAAAAGTAGGCTTTGTAAAAGCCTATGTTGCGATGTATTCGGACAGACCGATGACAGATGCTCATAAAAATTTTCCCAATACACTCCCCTATCCGGAAAAAAAAAGAAGATGGGGGATTCTAGAGAACCTAATTAATACCAATACTACAAATACTACCAATGCCACAAATACTACAAATGAATGAATAAATAATTTAATAATTAAGAATTAAATCATTTATTTGTCGGATTTATCGGATTTGTAGTATTTATCGGATTATTTACGTATGAAAAAATTGTTAATCATCTGTGGGCCTACGGCAACCGGAAAAACCGCACTGGCAATTGATTTGGCAAAACGGTTTAACGGAGAACTCATATCTGCTGATTCACGGCAGGTATACCGTGGTATGGATATAGGAACGGGGAAAGACACGTTAGGAAAGTCAAAAGTAAAAAGTCAAAAGTTAAAAGCACAGATTAAGAATAAAATATATGAATTATTACCATATGATATTGGCGGAGTTTTGTTGTGGATGGTAGATGTGATCGATCCGGATGAGGAGTTTAGCGTAGCTCACTATCAATATTTGGCAACATGTGTAATTGAAGATATTCGAAAACGTGGAAAACTGCCTATTGTAGTTGGAGGAACCGGAATGTATATCGTTTCCATTCTTTCCCCTATTGAGACGTCGCACATTCCACCAAATAAACAACTGCGAAAAATACTGGAACGATATTCCCTCGAAGAGTTACAGGTGCGATTAGAAAAAGATGCTCCCCTTGTATGGAATGTGATGAATGAGTCAGACCGTCAAAATTCCCGAAGACTGGTAAGGAAAATAGAGATAGTAGTATATCCAAGAGGCAAAGAATCTAAGATATTTAGAGATAAAGAAAAAGAGAATGCCCTTATTATCGGACTTACTGCTTCCTATCCGATGCTGTATGAAAAGATTGATCAACGGGTTGATAAACGGGTAAAAGAGGGAATCATTGGTGAAATTACATCTCTTTTGGAGAAAGGGTATTCATGGGAATTGTCTTCCATGAACACATTCGGCTACAAAGAGTGGAAAGACTACATGCTTTTGTCCCATGCTCATTGTCGCATGTCACAAAAAGATGTTGTTCAACGTTGGAAATGGGATGAGCATGGATATGCTAGACGGCAGATGACATGGTTTAAAAAAATGGGAGGAGTTCATATGGTTGACATAACTGTTCGTTCATGGAGTGAAAAAGTAGAGGCAATCGTCAGTTCATGGTATACTTAGAATATGTTGTCCAAAATAGAAATTTCCCATAAGACTATCATTTTTACTGCTGTGTTTATCGCAGCAATATGGTTTGTATTTCAAATCAGGGAAATTCTGTATCTTCTGTTTATTTCCTTTATCATCATGTCAGCGCTTCGTCCAACCGTTGACTGGTTGGAAAAACGGAGAATTCCTTCGGTTATTTCTATTTTATTCATGTACGTCATTGTCTTTGGCGTATTTGGGGTATCGTTGATTGGGACTATTCCTTCACTAATTGTGCAATTTACCCATTTGACGCAAGCGTTCCCTGAATTTATCGCGCGCGTTATGCCATATTGGAATATCAACATGAGTGCATTTTCCGAACAGATTGCACCTCTTAGTCAAAACCTCCTGAAACTCACTGTTGAAATTTTTTCAAACATTATCACTATTGTTACGGTATTAGTCTTCACATTTTATCTTCTTTTGGAGCGCAAGCGTATGGAATTGTTGTTATCTAATTTTATGGCGGAAGATGTGGCCAAGAGGGTAAGCGCAGTACTCAAAAAGATTGAACAACGAATGGGTTCATGGGTACAAGGAGAATTACTTTTGATGCTTCTTATTGGTTTACTGTCCTATATTGGACTTGTCTTGTTGGGTGTAGATTTTGCGTTGCCTTTAGCAATTTTATCCGGACTTTTGGAAATCGTTCCAACCGTTGGACCTATCATTTCTGCAGTTCCCGCTATCATAGTCGGACTCGCTACATCTCCGCTTTTAGCAGGAAGTATTGTTATCCTCTTTTTCATTGTGCACCAATTGGAAAATACACTTGTTGTACCGTTTGTTATGAAAAAAAGTGTTGGTTTGCCTCCACTTCTTACGATTATTGCCCTTATGATTGGTGGAAAATTGGCAGGTATTGCCGGAGCTGTTCTTGCCGTCCCCGTGCTTTTGGTTATACAGGAAATTTTTCAGGAAGTATTTTCTAAGCCAAAAAATCCTTAAATTGCGCTGAGACACACGTAAGCCAGATTCTGTTTTTAAATCCTCATTTCTCTTATATCGAGTTAAACTCGACTACCACGTTTGACGTGGTGCCCGCATACTTTGATTCTCGCGAATGGTAGCTCAAACGAATCAGTCGTCGGTTGCAGCGAGTGGGATTGCCATCGTTTCACTCGGTAACCATAACTTTTCAGTTTTAGGTTTCCGCTCGTCTCTGTGGCTCTCTCATCCTGTCAGTTCAGGAATCGTACTTTTAACCTTTTGGTAAAAAGTCACCAGCAACGCACCAGAACGCTTACGCGTACGGTACATGGTCACCACTTACGTGGAGTCCCCCTCCATTCAGCTGTCTGGACTTTCCTCCCCGACGAAACGTCGGGGCGAGGATTCAGTGTCCCAGCGCGATGATATTATATCACGGGAAACATTATTTCCTAGTTATTTTTTGGTTTTGTTAGCATAAAAAATGTTATTCATTCATGATATAGTATTTTGTAATGCTTGCAAAAATTCAGTCCGGGGTGGTTGTAGGACTTACCACTGTGGGCATAACAGTAGAGGTTGATATTGCAGCACAAGGACTCCCAAATTTTACGATAGTAGGCCTTCCGGATAAAGCAGTTGAGGAAAGCAGGGAGAGGGTACGTGCTGCTATAAAAAATAGTGGTGCTGAATTTCCAGCTAAACGAATTACTGTAAATTTAGCTCCTGCTGATCTTCCGAAAGCCGGACCTATGTATGATTTGCCGATAGCTCTCGGTATTCTTATTGCTTCAGAACAATTCATTCCAGAAAAAGAAAGTGCTCTTTATTTAGGAGAGCTTTCTTTGGACGGAGGAGTGAAACATACAAACGGTGTGCTGCCTCTTACTTTATTTGCAAAAGATGAAGGAATACATTCCGTATTTGTCCCGGCAGTGGATGCTAGAGAAGCTGCCATTATAGGAGGTATTGATGTCTATCCGGTCCATTCACTCATTTCTCTTTTTCATCACCTCAATAAACTTGAAGAAATAGTACCCATGCCGCATATTTCTTTTGATGAGATTGAGGAATCCCAGCATTTTGAATTTGATATGGCAGATATTCAGGGACAGGAGCAGGTCAAACGCGTCCTGGAAATTGCTGCAGCCGGCGGACACAACCTCTTCATGAAAGGGCCACCCGGGGCAGGCAAAACACTCCTTGCCCGCACATTGCCTTCCATATTACCGTCCCTTACAGAAACAGAAGCATTAGAGGTAACAAAAATATATTCCGTCACCGGCAATCTTCCGCCGGGGGAGTCGATCATTAAACACCGGCCATTCCGCTCTCCCCATCATACGACCTCCAGAATTGGTCTCATCGGCGGGAGTGCACACCCCATACCGGGAGAAATATCCCTTGCCCACCGCGGCGTTTTATTTTTGGACGAGTTTCCGGAATTTCCGAGGCATGTTCTCGAAGCATTACGTCAGCCCATGGAGGATGGGACTGTTACCATTTCACGGGCATCCGGTGCGGTTACCTATCCTTCTAAATTTATGCTGGTGGGAGCGGCTAATCCATGTCCGTGTGGTAATTATGGCTCTCTTACCAAACGATGTACGTGTCTTTTGGGAACGGTATCCAGATATGGAAAGCGGATTTCAGGACCGCTTCTTGACCGTATTGATCTTCATGTACAAGTGCCTGCAGTACAAGCGGAGAAATTGACGACGAAATCTGAAAAAGGAGAATCATCAGAATCTGTCCGGAAACGGGTGCAAAAAGCACGTACGGTTCAGGTAAAGCGATTCAAACAAATCAATATTCAGTCCAATGCAGAGATGAGTAATAAGATGGTGAAAGAATGGTGTTCGTTATCCGATGAGACGCAGAAATTTCTGCGTCAGGCAATCTCGCAATTTTCTTTGTCTGCAAGGGGATACTACCGGATGATAAAAGTCGCACGGACGATTGCAGATCTATCCGGAGATACAAATATTACCACGGTACACATTGCTGAAGCCCTCCAATACCGCCCGAATGAGGAATAAAGTGATATTAGATATCTAATTTTTTACAGTTTTATATGTATGTTTCAGAATGTCTAAAAAGGGATATACCCATCCCAATGAAATGATTATGATAAAAGGTAAAAGTGGAAGATAATATCGAATTTCATCAAATACGACGTATGTAAGCACTCCAATAAAGGTAACGTACCCTAGAATTAGCATTTGATAAAAAAAAGAGATGAAAGCCTTTTTTTTATGAATTATGGGTTGGAGTAGTATATATGCTAACCCGCTACAAAAAAACGGAAGTATCCATAAAGGAAAACAGTGTTTGATAAGTGAATTGAGTCGATCCGGAATAGTAAGGATTACATGACTCGGATTTATTTTGGAATACAAAGCTATATGATGGGATGTTATCGTAATTCTATCTTGAATCATTTGTAGTGGGTTAAAATTTGGAAAAAAGAAAAAATTTGGATGTAATAAAAGAAAAAATAGCATCGCTTCAAAAGATATTTTTATAACGGATGAAATATATATCGATTTTTCTTTGTATTTTATTTTTGTTATATACATCCAAACAGCTAAAAAACTCATAGCGCCTAAAAAAAGAAGCCCATTTATTTTTATGCTTACTAGATATGCCAATATAATCGCGTTGTAATGGATGATAAATTGATATTTTTTGTTATTATCAGCTTTATCTTGAAAGAGCATGTATATGCCAATAATCAAAAGAAGAATAAAAAACAAAAGAAAACTATCAGAAAATGCATGAGTAGCAACATATTGGGTTATGGGGTGTATGAAAAGAAATATGCCTCCAAGAGTACCTGCGATTACATTTTGGAATATTAGAAAACATATAAATGCCATAAGACCGACACTGAAAGAGATAAAAATTGAAGATATTATTCGTGCATCTCGGAGGATTGGATAAAATTTATTGTCTTCAGGAAACGCATTTCCGTCGTAAGACCTCCAGTTATAATATGTATACGGTGCGATGCCAGCCAGATCAATATCTTTTTCGGTATGTTTAAATAACAAAAGTCCTATGCCATAAACATATTTAGCTCCATTAAAATTAGTAAAACCATAGTATTCCTTCCAAAAAGGATCCTTAAAGCGAGCCGTGAAAAGTTTAGGTATGATTTTTGCTGTGCTTACCCAATATGCTTCATCGGTCTGAAAAGATATTTTATTGTTCAGTATGGATGAAAGATAAATAATGAAAGAAGATATTGTAAGAATGCAGATAATTATAGTCATGAGAATTTTTTTATTCATATAAGTAGTATAAACGATCTACAAAAACCCCATCAATGACGATGGGGTTTTTAAAGCAGTCTCCTGACGTAACGTCAGGGTAAATTCTTAATTAAAAATTCAATTATCCGCCGATTTTGAACATTCCGGTTCCGCATTTCGGGCATTTGCCTTTTAATGCTGGTTTTCCGTTTTTCAACGTTACTTTCACTGCATCCGGATCTTCTTGCTTTGCTCTACATTTTACACAGTACATTGTTGCCATAGATTATCACCACCTCTCTTAGAAACTGTTTACGAGTTACTACGAGTAATTACAGTTTCTTAGACCCTTCCGAAGTCCCGACGTACGGTCGGGACGAAGGAGGGCTAATCCTTTTGCCTATCCTACCACTCTCCAAATAATTATCTGTCCAATCAGAATACACACAGTTAGCGCAAGTGTCATCATAAGATCTTTTTTTATTGCCAAAAATTCCTGGGGATCCAGGGTCAGGACATCATGAGTTTCATTTTTGGGAGCTGATTGTTTCAAAGTAAATGTTGAGGTGAATACGGAAGATGATTGTGTCGGAAGATGTTCTCTGACTAGTTCTGTCTTGTCAGGACGGGAAGAAACAATTGAAAGTTTTCTTCGATATTCTGCTATGATTTTTTCCCTCTTTGTTTTTTTTGGCATAGCCTTATTCCATTCGTGGCTAGAAGCGTATCATAGCTTTGTTAGCCTTGTCAATCGGTTAGGTCAGGGACAAATTTTCAGAAAGTCATTGACAAAATTTCTATGACCCCGTAGTATGATGCATACAAAGAGTGTTCACTTTTATGTCAATAACAACAATCGGTATACTCGTATTTGCACTTTGGAATCTTGTCATTTCCATTTTCGTTTTTCGGATGGTTTCCCATTATAATCGTTTAACGTTTGGGGTAAGCACTCATTCATTAAAAGAGTCATTAGAAAGGATATTGGATGCATATACAAAAAATAAAAAAGATATCGCCGGTCTTTCGCAGGCAATAACAAAACTGGAGATTGAAGGAGCTGCACATCTTCAGCGTATCGGCATTGTCCGGTTTAATCCGTTTTCGGATACGGGAGGCAGTCAGAGTTTTACCATTGCTATTCTAGATCAAAAAGACAATGGGGTCGTCATGACTTCTCTCTATGCACGAACCGGCAACCGGTGGTATATTAAATATATAAAGGCCGGTGCAGGTCAGGATGTGGAGCTTTCAAAAGAAGAAAAGGCATCCATAAAAAATGCAATATAATCTGGATATGGAACAAACACTATCTCAACCGAAAACAGAAAAAGCGACAATGAATATAAAGCAAAAACAGTTTATATTTTTTGGTGTAATCGGAATTGCGTTGTATTTAGTGTCTACGGGAATTTCTTACGGTCTTTTTTCTACGTTTGGAAAAAACATCGTAAAAACAAATACGCCCACAACCCTCAACGTTCCTTCTACAAAGCCCCAGCGGCATTTTCTTACCGATCCGTCTGTCCCAAGGGATCAGATGTGCCCGTTAAACGGCGAGATGTATACTAAGCAGGAAAAGGAAATTTGGGATAAAAGGAGGCCGCTTGCGGTGATGATTGAAAATCATGCAGAAGCCCGTCCTCAATCCGGACTCTCTTTCGCTGACGTGGTCTATGAATCCATTGCTGAAGGCGGGATCAGCAGGTTTATGGCGGTATATTATTGTGGTATTTCTACAGGAAATGTGCTTTTGGCACCGGTTCGAAGCGCACGAACTTATTTTTTGCCATGGGTTCTGGAATATGACGCACTATATAACCACGTGGGAGGAGCCGGTAATTGTAATGATGATACGGTAGACGAACGGGCAAAAGCGCTTTGCCAGATAGATGAGTGGGGCGTAAAAGACCTGGATCAGTTCGGCATTTCTTTTCCGACGTGTTACCGGAATTATGACCGGTTGGAGCACCCTGTGGCTACAGAACATACCATGGTCTGTCAGACAGATAAACTTTTCAAGCTGGCATCAGACCGGGGATGGACCAATGTGGACAGTAAAGGGGTTTCTTGGGATAAAAAGTTTGAACCATGGAAATTCAAAGATGATGCCAAAGAAGCAGACAGAGGAGCCACTAATACCATTAGTTTTGTAGCATGGAAGGGATATGAAAAAGATTATGGCGTTCAGTGGTTATATGATAAGGCAACCAATATTTATAAAAGGAATAATGGTGGAGTTCCACATAAGGATTTAGAAATAAATGAACAATTGACTGCAAAAGCTGTTGTTGTGCAGTTTGCTAAAGAAATCGGTCCGGTTGACGATCATATGCATCTTTTGTATAACACTATTGGAACAGGAACAGGACTTCTTTTTGAAGACGGAAAAGCGGAAAAAATTACATGGGAAAAGGAAGACCGCGCAAGTAGAACAAAATTTATGGGTGCAAGCGGAAAAGAAATACAATTTACACGCGGGCAGTTGTGGATACACATGCTGCCGATTGGTACGGCTGTCACGTACTAGTCCTGTCAGAACTGCCCCAAATAAAAAAAGGATATTTATATGCCTCTGGAAGACATCATTATTTCTCGAGTACGAAGAAAAATACTGGAATTATTTCTTACCAATCCCGGATCCATATTTCATGTCAGAGATATTGTACGGAGGATCTCGGAAGAGATAAACGCAGTGAGACGTGAACTTGCTCACATGGAGAAAGCAGGAATGGTCACGAAAGAACAACGGGCAAACCGCTTGTTTTATGCGTTTAGAAAAGATTATCCATTGTATTATAATTTATTGGAATTGATCATAAAATCCACAGGTTTAGGGTGGGAAATGATTAAACGGAGAGTAAAGCTGGGAAAAATTAAATTCGTGATGTTTTCCGGAAGGTTCATACGGGGTATTACACCAAAAAATGCCAATGATATCGATGCACTCATCGTAGGAAATGTAGTGTTGCCTGAATTATCACAACTTGTAAAATCTGAAGAAGTGAAACGTGGAAGAGAACTCAATTATACGGTCATGAACGAAGAAGAGTTTGAGTATAGAAAAAGACGCAGAGATCCGTTTGTCGTTTCAATTCTCGATGGATCCCGTGTCATGATTATCGGAGATGAAGAAGAGCTCGTGCGCACTTCATAAAAATTTAGTATACTTGAAAATCACATGGCAAAAAATTCCCGAAAATTTTTTATTTATCTCCTCATTCTTACGTTTATCGTCGCGCTTATTGATTTACCGGAAAAATTTAAAATTTCAATTCCCTGGCGGGGTGGGACGATTCAGAAAGAAATAAATCCGCCAAGCATCAATATTCAAATCGGAAGTCTGAAGATACAAAAAACATTTACGACGCATTTAGGATTAGATTTGGCAGGAGGCATTCATGTAGCCCTTGAAGCGGACATGAAGAATATTCCTGTCGAGAGCCGTATGGATGCTTTGGAGTCAGCCAGGCAAGTCATTGAGAGGAGAGTAAATTTTTTTGGCGTATCCGAGCCGGTTGTTCAACATATAAAAAGCGGAGAGACCTATCGGGTGGTTGTTGAGCTACCCGGCGTCACCGATATTGATCAGGCATTATCTCTTATCGGACAAACTGCAAAGCTTGAATTCCGGGAGATGAATGATATTTCAGAATCAACAGAAGCAGCATTTCTTTCCCCAACGCTTGAAAATACTCAACCTGTTGATTTGACAGGGAAGGATTTGAAACGAGCGACCCTTTCGTTTAACAGCAATAACGGAGAGCCGGAAGTAGCTATAGAGTTTACTCCGGATGGCGGGAAAAAATTTGCAGACATTACCAAACGATTGATAGGCAAACCACTGGCCATTTTTTTAGACGATACTCCTCTCATGTGGCCGACGGTGAAAACAGAAATCACTGACGGCAGCGGAGTGATATCCGGAGGATTTACCTTTGATCAGGCAAAAAGACTTACACTCCAGCTGAACGCAGGAGCCCTTCCCGTACCGGTAGCGGTGGTCGAAAAAAGGATTGTCGGGGCCACGCTTGGTGCTGATTCTGTTTCTAAAAGTATGCGTGCAGGATTTATTGGACTTGGGATAGTTGCCTTGTTTATGATATTAAAATACGGATGGTTAGGATTGTATGCAGATTTGGCACTGTTTGTGTATGGGCTCATCACGCTTGCCTTGTACCGCCTGATTCCCGTTACCCTTACCCTTCCCGGCATAGCAGGATTTATTCTCTCTATTGGTATGGCAGTGGATGCCAATATTTTGATTTTTGAACGGTTTAAGGAGGAATGTCGTAAAGGAAAACCATGGGTTATTGCTATGGAGCTTGGATTTGGAAAAGCATGGGATAGCATTCGGGATGCGAATTTTACCACCATTATTACATCTATAATTCTTTATAATCCGGGAAATTGGGATTTTCTTCCGAGTTCAGGATTGGTACGGGGATTTGCGGCGACGCTTTTTATCGGAGTCGTCATAAGTCTCTTTACCGGCATTATCGTTACCCGCACGTTTATCCGTGTTTTATACAGAGGTCCTAAAGGAGGAAAAGCATGATACGGTTTTCTAAATACATCTGGATTTACATTGTGTTGTCATCGTTGGTTTTAGTACCGGGAATTTATTCGCTTATCACATGGGGTCTTCGACCGTCCATTGATTTTACCGGAGGCACTGTGTTGGAATTGACGCTCGAGAAAAAATTGACAAACGATTCTCTCCGGGAGATTGCCAAAACTAATGCCATTGATCTCGTTGAAATTCAGCAAAGCGGAAAAAATACCTATACGTTTCGCATAAAACCCACCACGGAAAGCGCTGTTGATGCATTTCAAGCACAACTGGGAAAAGAAGGGGGAAAAATCGATCTTTTGAGAAAGGATACTGTGGGTCCGGTTATCGGAAAAGAATTGCTCTCTAAAGCAATTGTTGCATCAATATTTGTAGTAATTGCAATCCTTTCATATGTTGCGTACGCGTTTAAAAGTTTTCGCTTTGGTATAGCGGCTGTAGCGTCACTGGTTCATGACATGCTGGTCATGTTTGGAAGTTTTTCTCTTTTGGGACATTTTTTTGGTGTTGAGGTGGATACTCTTTTTGTAACTGCATTTCTGACAACTATGAGCTTTTCCGTGCACGACACCATTGTGATTTTTGACCGTATCAGGGAATACCGTCGAAAAGACACCAGAACGAAGTTGACAAATGTGAGCAATGTTGCCCTCACGGAAACCATGGGAAGGTCATTAGTCAATTCATTCACCATTATGTTCATGTTATTGTCTCTGGTTTTGATGGGCGGGGAAACAGTCCGATGGTTTGCAGTGGCACTTCTTATTGGAACCGTCACAGGGACCTATTCATCTCCGTTTGTGGCCACCCCGGTTCTGCTTCTTTTAGATAAATGGGAAAAGAAAAGAAATGAGAAACGCTAACTGTTTTTTGATTTGAGTTCTTCGATTTTTGATAAAAGAAGATTCCGGTCATTTGTTAGTTTTCCTTCTTCTATTTCCTGAAAAAGCGAGTCAAGAGTGCTTCCGATAATTGGTCCCGGTATGCAATCCAAAATTTTCATCACGTCAAATCCGTTTACCTTGAGATCCCGGACGGAAAATGGTTGTTTTTGCACGTCCTCTAGTCTCTGTTTGAATAGTTCCAGCCGCCACGATGTTTCTCTGGCTCCGCCTCCAAGTCTGTCACCAATCCTTAGCGCGAGGGAATCATCAAGATGTTCCTTTCCGACATGACGGATAAATCTCCGTATTGCACTGTCTGTTTGCCGTTCATCGACAGAAAATTGATGCCACCTGATAAGTGTCAAAATTTTATCCGTGTCTTTTTTTGATAATCGCAGACGTATGCAAATATTTTTTGCAATTTTCGCCCCGACCAATTCATGATTATAAAACGTAATGACTCCTTCTGAATCCTGATTAAACGTAGGAGGTTTTCCTATGTCATGGAGAAGTGTAGCCAGCCGTACGATCGGATTAGGAGACGGGCAGTATTTGAGAGACATCACACAGTGCATTCCTACATCATATAAGTGGTGGCGTTTTGGGCTTTTTTGAGGGGTCGCAAATGATGTGTCAAGTTCAGGAAGAATGTAGGAAAGAATGTCAGTGTTTTTGAGAAGGAGTATCCCATCTGATGCAAATGAGCTTTTTAACAGTTTGAGTAGCTCATCACGAATACGCTCAAAAGAAATTTCTGTGATGAGTTTTGCTGACGTTTTTATGGCCTGAAAGGTTTCTCCTTCAATAGTAAATCCAAGTTCGGATGCGATACGTATGGCACGCATCATGCGAAGGGCGTCTTCAGAAAATCGTTCCTCAGGATTTCCGACAGCGCGCATTACTTTATTTTCAATGTCAGACATGCCATTATACGGATCAAAAAAAGTGTTCCCGTCATAGGCAATGGCATTGATAGTAAAATCCCGCCTCCCCAAATCTCCATCAAGGGTTTTTCCCCATGTTATTTTGTCAGGATGACGGCGGTCGGTATACCCCTCCTCACTCCGAAAAGTTGTTATTTCATATATATCTTCTAAAATATTTTTATCATTATTATTTGTCGGATTTGTAGATTTGTCGGATTTGTAGATTTTAATCCCCACTGTTCCGAATTGATTATCATAAAAACTATCCGGAAAAATTTTTAGTATTTCTTCCGGCGTGGCATCAGTCGTGTAATCCCATCCGAAGGTAGATTTTCCCATGATAATATCCCGGACCGACCCACCGACTGCATACGCCTGAAAATTATGCTTTTTTAACATGTCTATTATTAATTGTGCTTTTTGTGGTAACGGAATCATAAATTCGGAATACTCAGAACTTTTCAGAAAACTCTGAAATCTCAGAGTATCGGATATCCAGACTTTCAGAAATTCAGAGATTCTGATTATCCGAGTTTCTGACCTTCCGAGTTATCTGAGTTTTCCGGTATCGTTGCTTCTATGATACCATAGAGACCATGAAAAAATGGAATATTAAGGCAAGTATTGGAGATAAGGAAAATACTCCTCAAATAATTGTAAAAGCATTATTGATAGATCGGGGAATTAAATCAAAAAAAGATAAAGAAAAATTTTTTCACCCAAAAAATCCATTAGAATTAACTCCCGAGGAGGTAAAAATAAATAAAGTTGTATTAAAAAAAGTTCTTATTCGTATTCGAAAAGCTATACAAAACAAAGAATCGATAGTGGTTTATGCTGATTATGACGCTGATGGAATTACAGCCGGCGCTATCCTGTGGGAAACGTTGTATAGATTCGGAGCCCGTGTCATGCCGTATATTCCAAATAGGCAGGAAGAAGGATATGGATTTTCTGAAAAAGGATTGAACAGTATTTATAACAACTATCATCCTTCATTGGTAATCTCTGTTGATCATGGCATTACCGCGTATATGCTCGTGAAGTACGCTGAAACATTAGGAATGGAAGTTATCGTTACCGATCATCATTTGAAGCCAAAACAAATACCGGAGTGTCTGATTCTTCACACAACGGAGCTATCCGGAGCCGGTGTTGCCTATTTTTTGGCAAAAAATCTTTTTTCTACTGTCGATGAACTAAAAACCATGAATGATGAACTTCTTTCTCTTGCAGCAATCGGCACCATTGCCGATATGGTACCTATGATAGGTTCGAACAGATCCATTGTGAAGTATGGCTTAGAAGCATTAAACACCACAAAACGTCTTGGATTGGTTGCTCTTATTGAAAATTCGGGAATTGAGTATGGATCACTAACCACATATAGTATTTCTCATATGATTGCTCCACGGCTTAATGCCATGGGTAGACTGACAAGTGCTATGGATGCGTTACGGCTCCTGTGCACCAAAAAGAAAGAAAGGGCTGAGGAATTAGCGCAAACATTGGGATCAACTAACAAAGAACGTCAACAAATGACGTCGGATTCAGTGTTTCACGCAAAAGGAGAGGTCGAAAAAATTTATGGAAAAGAAGTATTGAAAAAAATTGTGGTAATTTCTCATAATTCTTACAACCCTGGTATTATCGGATTGGTTGCCGGTAAACTGATGGAAGAGCACTACCGTCCGGCTATTGTTATTTCTATAGGAGAAGTGATTTCAAAAGCTTCAGCGCGTTCTATTTCCGGATTTAATATCGTGGAAGCCATTCGAAGCTTCCAGAATTTACTCATTGATGTTGGCGGACACCCGCTTGCCGCAGGATTTACGATTGAAACAAAACAGATTGCCCTGTTTCAGGAAAAAATTCAGGAGTATGCAGATGCTCACATTACCGAAGAGATGCTCAATCGTACACTGTCCATTGATCTTGAATTGCCAATTCAAATGATAACTGAAGATTTTTGGGAAACATTGAAAGACTTTGAGCCGTATGGTCTTGGAAATCCGGAACCGGTTTTTGCAACGCGTCAAGTGACCGCAACAGATGTCCGCCGTATCGGGAAGGACCAAAAACATCTTAAATTTCGCCTCCAACATTCAACTCTTGACGCAATCGGTTTCAACATGGGAAATTTTTACCCGCAATTAAACACTAATAATCCTGTTGATATTGCGTATATGATTGATATGAATGAGTGGAATGGAAAGAGAAATATTCAGTTGAAAATAAAAGATATCGTTTAATTTTATGTGTACGGCATCTCAATTCTTGTTTCCTTCGAAGAAGGAACGTACAATGATAAGCACATGAAAAATAAATATTCCTTTTTTCATTATAAAATTCAAACATCGTCATTTTGGTACATAAAATTATTCCTTCTTATATTTTTTGTTCCGGTTATCTTATTGATAATATCTGTAAACGGAAAAAAGGAAAAAATTGCAGAAAAAAACAGCATTATTCCTACTCCAACCATACCTATTCCATCTCCGGCTCCGTATCCGGTAAACACAACAAATATATTTCCTGGTGAAGAAATTACGGCTGCCGGTGTGGTGGTTGTAGATGTTGATTCACATGTATATTTATATAAACGCAATGAAGATATGTTACTCTCTCCTGCTTCGACAACAAAATTATTAACCGCTCTTGTTGCTTTAGATATATATAAACTTGAAGATGTTATAACCATAGGTACTCTTTCTTCAAACGGTCAATCAATGGGGCTTGTGTCCGGAGAAAAAATTACCGTTGAAAATCTATTATATGGCGCGCTTATTCAATCAGGTAATGACGCTGCAGAGGCTCTTGCTCAACAGTCCCCCCAGGGAGTTGAAAAATTTATTGATCGTATGAATGAAAAAGCAAAAATACTGCATATGGATCAGAGTCATTTTACCAATCCTATGGGGTTTGATGGAACGGAGCATAAAGTCACGCCAAAGGATTTATCTCTTCTTGCTCTTACGGCTATTCAAAACAAGGTAATTGCGAAAATGGTAGCCATACCTCAAATTACCGTATCAGATGTAAATCATATTTATTTTCATAAATTATCAAATGTAAATCAGCTTTTGGGAAAGATTCCTGGGGTGGGAGGTATAAAAACCGGATGGACTGAAGCTGCGGGTGAAAATTTGATAACGTATGTTGAACGGAACGACCGAAAAATTATTTTGGTGGTACTTCACAGTAAAGATCGTTTTGGAGATACGACAAAGCTTATTGATTGGGTTTTTGAGAATTATAGATGGGATATTCTTAATTCGTAACTCCGAATTCAATTCTACTCCGTCCATGGGGGAGCTACTGCCGGTACATACGCCATAAATCCATTATCGCCTTCAAATACAAAGATTGGTTGAAGATATGTTTGTGAATCCAAGGAGTCATAATATCCAAGATATATTTTTCTTATGACTATATTTTTACTGTCGCCTTTTGGAAAACGGGCTATATATCCCAGTCCGCTTTGTAGTTCCTGCCAAGCCTGTGTGCTTGTTTTTAAGGTATATGTGGCATTTGTTATGGGATCAATGGGCCAATAATTATACGTGAATTCTAGAAGTCTTTTTTTGGATAGTTTTGATCCGGAATAAATAAATGTGATTGGACCTTGATCTGGATTCGGGTAGAAAATTTTTGTATCGGCAATATTTTCTCGGAAATAATCTATACGCAATGCATCCGCCTGCGAATGACTTGTGGTAAGGATTAAACTATCTCCTGAAAATTTTAAGAATTGAACAGTGTTTATTCCATTTGCGATATCTGTAGAATACAATAAATAATTTTGAAGTATTCCCAGTGATTCCATAAGCGCGGTATCAGGAAGCGGTACATCACGTTCGGTAAAAAGAGATGTGTCTTGTTCATAGAAATACCGTAAAGAAAAGTTTTTTGATACGATATCAAAGCGCATTTGCCGCAGCGGTTCCTGAGGGTCGATGAATTTATACAGGTATTTTGTTTCCTGTACAGATTCATCTGTAAATTCGAGCTGTTTTGCAAATTCTTTTGCATTGGTGAGAGCCAATAAGTTAGCAGGGTTTTTTGGCATAAAAAATACCATTGCGGACTCTGATGCAGGAGGAACATATCCTTCTACGGTTTCTAATCGGTATCGAAGATCTGATGCATCGGTCGTTGTAGGAAATTTTATTGCAGAGAGTTTTCCGAATGCATGATTGGCGGGTGTTGGGGGTGGAGGAAAGAGCATGAGCCAAATTGCAGCAAATATTCCCCAGCTCAGTCTGATAATTATATAAAGAATCAGTCCCAATATCGCCCAATTAATTGCGCGTCTAGTATGATATGCAGTAATCGTGAGAGATGCCATAAAATTATTATTTAGTATATCGTATCTAGTATACAATATTTTACCAGCATGATGACTTCGTGATATCATCTCTCTATGAGACCCATTCGTACCCGTATTGCACCATCTCCAACCGGTTTTGATCTGCACATTGGTAATGCATACGCAGCCCTTATCAACTATGTATTTGCAAAAAAGCATAAAGGTCAGTTTATTATCCGTATAGAAGATACAGACAGGAAACGTCTTGTTGACGGATCAGAGGAGCGGATATTGAAATCTCTGAAGTGGTTAGGAATTTCTCATGATGAAGGGCCGGATATCGGAGGAACATATTTTCCGTACCGGCAATCAGAACGATTGCCAATTTACAAAAAATATGCCGAGGAATTAGTGAAAAAAGGATATGCGTATTGCTGCTTTTGCACATCGGATCGGTTGCAGGAAATGAGAGAGAAACAGGAAGAAGAGCATAAACCGCCGATGTATGACGGGCTTTGTAAAACACTTTCAGCCACAGAAGTTCAAAAAAGAATGGAAAACGGGGAAGGATATGTCATTCGTCTCAATGTTCCTGATGGTGGAGCGACAGCCTTTCATGATCTCATCCGTGGGGATATTTCATTTGAAAATGCGCTTATTGATGATCAGGTGCTTTTAAAATCTGATGGGTTCCCCACGTATCACTTGGGAGTGGTCGTTGATGATCACCTCATGGAAATTACTCATATTATCAGAGGTGAAGAATGGATATCCTCCACTCCTAAATCCATTCTTCTCTATACCTATCTCGGATGGGAATTACCGAAATTTGCTCACGTATCAGTTTTACGAAATCCTGATAAAAGTAAGTTGAGCAAACGGAAAAATCCCGTATGGGTCGGGGACTACAGGGAAAAAGGATATCTTCCTGAAGCGCTAAAAAATTATTTAGCGCTCATGGCATGGGCGTATCCGGGTGGAAAAGAACTATTTAGTGTTGAGGATATGATAAAGGTATTTCAAATAGAAGATATTCAGACGACCGCACCGGTTTTTGATCAGGAGAAATTACGATGGATGAACGGAGAATATCTGAAAAAAATTCAAAATTCAGATATAAAAATAATGATTTATGAATTTTATAAGAAAAAATATAGTCTTGAGATGATAGAAAAAATTATACCACTTGTGAAAGAACGGATGAAAATACTCTCGGAGTTCGAGAGTTTAGCAGGATTTTTCTTTGAGCGGCCAAAGGAATTTGAAAAGCCTTTGAATGAGAGTCCTTTAAGGGTAGGGGTGGAGTCATTAAAAATATGTGAATGGAATCATGATACGATGGAGAAAGCAATTCGTGAAGCATCAGAAAAAGCTGATATGAAAGCAAAAGATGTATTTATGGAACTCCGTGTGGCTGTGACCGGTAAAACTGTAGGCCCTCCGCTTTTGGAATCTTTCGAAATACTTGGGAAAGAGGAAATCTTAGAAAGAATTTTTGTTCGATTGGCGTAGTATCAATATCTGTTTATTCCGCGAAGCGTTCCATCCAATGTGGATCAGTTTCCACTTGAAGATCCATAAATACTTTTTTTCGTGTCGCAGTTTCCAGCTCTTTTCGTGTAGCCATGCCGATTTCTTTGATCATATATCCATTGTTGCCGATAATCATTTTTTTATATCGGTCATCCGATGTGAGAATCCGTGCTTGTACATACAGCGTTCCATTTGTCCGTTCTGTAAGTTCATCCACCACAACAGTGAGGGTGTACGGTACTTCTTTTCGTAAAAATAAATATGCTTTTTCTCTGATAAGTTCGGAAATAAATAATTTGCTGTCCATATTTATACCCGGATGAGCCATTTTTTCGGTATCAACCAAAGGCTCACCTTCAGGAAGATATGAAAATATGGTGGTGAGAAGGATATTGAGATTTTTGTGCATAAGAGCGGATATTTCTATAACTTCGTCAAATTCTTCTCTCATGAATTCATATTGAATGATGTGTGTTGGATTTTTTATATCTGTTTTATTTATCACCAAAATTTTGGGACCATGAGCTTTTCGTACGATACCCAAAACGCGGTTTTCTTCCACATCGCGCTCTCGGGTATGGTCGATTAGATAGAGGACGAGAGATATTTGTTTTGAAAGTTCAGACTCTGCATTTTGATTCAATTTTCGAGAAAGGGGATTTGAGGATCTTGCAAATATTCCCGGAGTATCGACAAATACAATTTGTCCCCGGTCATCCTCAAAGACCGCTTGTATAGGAAATCGTGTCGTTTGAGGCTTGGGAGACGTTATCGAAACTTTTTGTCCGATAATATTATTGAGAAGTGTTGATTTCCCTGTATTTGGCCGTCCGATAAGGGCTACGATACCGCATTTCATTCCTATATTGTACTATATGAGAGTATTGTTGCATAATTTTCCATACACGCTACTATTGATAGTAGGCATACACGAGAAGGAGGTTTTTCTTTATGAAAAATACGATGATGGTGAGTATTAGCATTTTCATTTTACTTATGATAGCCATTGGAATTGGTGGATTTATTGTATTTAACAAGCGTCTGGCAGAATCAAAGTTAAACAAAGAATCAGGAGAAATTTCTACGGAAAGAAATATTCAGGCGGATGTACTCGAATCAAAGGAAAAGATGAATGTAGGAGAAAATAGTCTTCAATTACAGATTATTTCTCCGTCGGATCAATCGACAGTTACGTCTGCGTATATAACTCTTCGGGGAAAAACAATTTCAGGAGCGGAAGTATTTATCAACGGCAAAGAAACCATTGCTGACGTCAACGGTGATTTTTCTGTGAGTCTGACTTTGGAAGAAGGAGATAATCCGATTATGGCTGTGGCAAATGATCAGGAAGGAAATGTTGGTGAAGCGGAAATCACTGTTTATTACGAAACAGCAGAATAAGGAGGAAAAATATATGCAAAAAAAATATTATGAAATAGCACTCTGTTTTATAATGGTATTCATTATTGTTCCTTCAGTATTTGCTGTAGCACCTCCTCTACAGGAAAAGAGAAAAGAAGTGATTCAGGAAAGAAAAGAAAATATACTAGATGTAAAAAATATCGCAAAAGTAAAAGCAGCGCTTCTCAATGCTATTGTAGTAATGAAAGGGACCGATTCATTCACAGTAAAAGGAGAGGATGAGAAAGAATATACAGTAAAATTTGATAATTCTACCCGGTGGTTGAGAAAGTTTTGGGGAAAATCAGATTTAACAGAAATCAATCTGAATGATGCGGTGAATATTCATGGGAAATGGAATAATCAGGAGATGAGTGAAGTGCAGGCAAGACTGATACGCAATATTTCGATTCAAAAGCGTCATGGAGTATTTTTTGGAACAGTAAAATCAAACAATTCAAATAATTTGGTTCTTACTACGGCAAAACGTGGGGAACAGATTGTTACTATTGCAGGAATTATAGTAAATAGGATTCAAGCAAATATTAGTGTAAATTCTATTTTGGAAGGCCACAGGATTCGGGTAAAAGGGTTGTGGGACAGCAAAAATAATACACTTACTGAAGTGATGCAAATAAAAGATTTTGATTTGCCCGCAAAATCTACACCTACTCCTAAACTATAAATTTGTTTGCCATACTCGTTTTAGATATCTTATTGGTTCTATCTCTTTTGTTGTATGACGTTAACACCACAAGACATCCGGAAATTTCAAAAGATGATATTTGATTGGTGGAAAGTAAATAGAAGAGATCTTCCCTGGCGTCATACCCATGATCCATATAAAATCATGATTTCCGAAGTGATGCTTCAACAAACGCAGGTGCAGAGGGTGACTACAAAATTCAACGAGTTTATTGATGTTTATCCAACGGTCGAAGCGCTTGCTATGGCTAAAACAGCAGGTACGTTACGGATTTGGAAGGGTATGGGGTATAACAGGCGTGCTTTATACCTCAAAAAGGCTGCTGAGGCTGTTTTACAGGCTCATAAAGGGGTATTTCCAGCTTCAGAGGAGGCGCTTCGAAAGCTCCCTGGTATTGGCCTGTATACCGCTCGGGCAATACTTGTGTTTAGCTTTAAAAGAGATATTGCCATGGTGGATACTAATATAAGGAAGATCATCACCCATTTTTTCTTTCAGGATCAGAAGCAGCCGGAAAAAATCATTCAAGAAGTTGCTGATCAGCTTGTTCCTAAGGGTAAATCCTGGGAATGGCACCAGGCTCTGATGGACTACGGCGCGATAGAATTATCGCGCAAGTTAAAAGTTTATCAAGTTTATAAAGTTATAAAGTCAAAACCATTTATTGAATCAAATCGGTTTTTTCGGGGAAGAATCATGGATAAATTACGTGAAAATGATCGAAAAGAGAAGGACATGAGAAGATTGTTAAAACAAGAATATCAAAAAGATGCAGAATCTGCATCTAACCTCATTAATGGGCTGATAAAAGATGAATTAATTGTTCGGTCTCAGGGTGGTATAATCAGCTTGCCAGAATAAAGTGGTACTTATATATTTTGGGAGATCGTACAATGGTAGTACACATCCCTCTGGAGGATGGTATCTTGGTTCGAATCCAAGTCTCCCAGCAAATATTTTTTACAGATTCGAACCGACGGTGAGAATCTAGGGAGCACCGTAATCGGTGCGGAAATACCCGCAAGGGCACAAGTCTCCCAGCATAAAGATATTTTTTAGGAGAAAAGTTCTATTTATTCTCTCGAATCTTTTTTCGTGAAGGTTTTTATCTGATCCTCTAGGAGATACCAATTTTGTGTCGTGTTTTCAAGGAATCGATAGTGGAAGATATAGGCAATAAAAAGGAAAAAAAGAGGAATACCAAAAATTAGAAGATCCGGCTTTGTCGTTACTATGGTGAAGAAAACGGAACAGGACATAATGATTCCGACAAACATCATGACGAGTAAGTGCATGAGCCTTTCATGCTGAATTCTTGCTAACATGATTTTATGATATTCCAAAATATTTCCCCAATTCATATCAGGAGCTTTTGCGGATAATATTTCTTTAATATTTTTATCGTACGTTTTAAACATGATTTCATGGTACCATAAAAGGAATAGTTATGAATATCACATCAGCTGAATTTATTAAAGGCATCAAGGGTACGGATAAGATTCTGTATGAACAAAAGCCGCAGATAGCATTTGTGGGAAGGTCAAATGTGGGTAAATCCAGTTTGATTAATTCACTTGTTGGAAGAAGTAATCTTGCGAGGTCCAGCTCTCAACCGGGAAAAACTATCCGTTTGGATTTTTTTCTTATCAACGGAAATACATATTTTGTTGATCTCCCCGGATATGGGTTTGCCAAGATGTCCCAGGAAAAACACGAGGATATACGGAAAATGATGCTCTGGTATCTGGAATATTCAGAAGTAAAAAACCGTCGCGTTGTTCTCATCATAGATGTTAATGTCGGAGTGACCGAATTTGACTGCCAGATGATGGATATTTTGACTAAGCACCACATTGATTTCGTCATAGCGGCTAATAAAGTGGATAAACTGAAAGCAGGAGAGAAAGAATCTACGTTGAAAACTATTGAAAAAGAATGTGGGGGGGTAAGGGTTATTGCCTACAGTACAAAAACCAAAGAAGGAAAAAATCAGCTTCTCAAAGAACTTTTTCTTTAGCAGAAATGAAGCGATTTCGGTATTTACTTTTTATTTCCTGTTGGCGTAGTATAAAAGTATGCCCAAAAATTTGCCTCAAAGGAAATCAGGGTGGTTCAAATATATTTTTTTTATCATAGTCTTTCTTATTTTTGGCAGATATTTAGATTTTTCATGGGATTTTCCGTATTTAGACATTCTCCATTACCTCCGTCCGAAAATGTCGTTTGAAGATACGATGAAACTCATAAACCCGCTTCCGGAAAAAGGATATCAATATCCAAATCCTTCAGAAACGGCACTGAACCGAATTGTTGATTGCAGCGTTCTTTACAGTATGTCTGAATTTCCTAGAAAAAATCCATTATGTCTGAATATGTACCAGACAAGTGAAAAAGACATGGGTGAGCTGGTTGCCACAGGAAATTACGATAGAATCGTTTTGTATGGTGAGTTGTCAGTCTTTGATGCTCCGGTATCTGCAGATGCGTTGCAAGATTATATGAAGAACCTCTATGGAACAGTGAGGTTTATGGACAGCATCGCTCTTCCTAAATTTTTATCAGCATACGGATTATCCGATGTTTCCTATGTAAAAGCGACCAAGCCGTATCCATATTTGTATTACAGAATCAGTAGTCTTGATGAGTCTGATCAAGTCTGTGATCAGGAAGGATTGAGTGAGCAAGTAAGCGGTTGCGCGCGGAATTATTATGCGAGTGTCATTCCTTTTTCCGCTGTTGGACCGCAGCTGTCAGGTGCCCGTCCGGTGCTAAGGAAAACTGACAAGAAGCGTTTTTCCTATCTTACACACTATCCTGCTGATTGTTTCACCAATGATGTCTTTGCGCATGAAACATCACACTTACTAAACGGCGCAATTCAGTCAGAGACGGGGAATCGGGTTATGGAGAGCTGGTTTAATGAGCAAGTGGCAGGTTTTTTCAGTATTTACGGAGCTGATCTTGCCTGCGGCGAGGGGACCGTGACAATGCAAAAGAAACCTGATATCAAAGACGTCCCAAAAGCGCTTGCGGAATTTAATTCTACATTTGCAGCTGCATCACTTTCTCACGGTTATCCGGATGACAACGTGTGCCGCCAGGCGATACTTACCGGGTGGTATCAATGGCTTTCAAAAGGCAATTACCGGGATAATTTTAGAAAGTTTTTTGTGGAGCAACGTACGACAACACCATCAATTGTTGATGATACGACGCTTGCCAGATTATTGCTTCGCTTGGATACTGACCCTACATTGAGAGCTCTCCTTGTCTCCAAAGGTTGTATACTGTAGGGCATGGTTTATTTCGTCTATATCCTCCGCACGTCAAAGAATACGTTATATGTCGGACAAACCAATAATCTGGAAAAACGGATGAAAGAACACAAAGAGAAATCGCGGAAATCTGCAAAATATCTCCGTATGTTTTCTGATTTTACCCTTGTGTACAGCGAAAAATATTATTCGCGATCAGAAGCTTTGATACGGGAAGCAGAATTGAAAAAATTATCAAAAGAGAAAAAAGAAGTAATGGTCGGATCATGTGCTCAATGCGGCATATGCTGCAGATTGTTCTATATTAATTTGACTCAAAAGGAGTGGGAATCCGAAACATACGAAACACAGGTAAAAGCATCTGAGATTTATGATAAGTTTCGTATTGTCCAAGGATATGGCGGTAATATTCTGTGTCAGAAAAACGACGGGAGTTGCATATATTTAAAAAATAATATGTGTTCAATTCATACAAGAAGACCTCAGTCCTGTAAAGATTTTTTTTGTACGTCAAAAGCGGTAAAATTTAAAGGTATGGTCAGTATGATAAAGCAAAAAAGAGATGGTGATATAATGCGGTCATGTTAGTAGATGATATCAATCTCACAGTGAAAGCCGGAAGCGGGGGAAATGGAGTTGCAACGTTTCGGCGTGATGCTATGACATCCCGAGGGGGGCCGGATGGCGGGAATGGCGGGAATGGCGGAAATATCTATGTACTTGGATCCACAAATATCAATGATCTTCGGGAGTTTCGATATAAAAAGAAAGTTGCAGCAGAAAAAGGTACGGATGGATCCCGTCATAATGGGTTTGGAAAAAATGCACTTCATAAAACCATTCTTATGCCTCTTGGCACGGAAATTACAGATGTGGAAACAGGGAAACATTTTGAACTTGAAGATACGAGAACGCCGATACTTCTGGCTCAGGGAGGAATTGGTGGAAAGGGTAATGTAGTTTTTAAATCTCCTACAAATAGGACTCCACGATATGCAGAGAAAGGTACAAAAGGTGAAGAACGGATTATCCATTTAGAGCTTCGGTTCATTGCAGATATTGGGCTTATAGGACTTCCGAATGCCGGGAAAAGCAGTCTTTTGAGGATGCTCACCAACGCCACTCCTGCTATCGGTGCATATCCTTTTACCACATTGGAGCCAAATATTGGGATGTTCGGAACATTTCCCATCGCTGATATTCCCGGGCTTATTGAAGGAGCATCAAGTGGGAAAGGATTGGGCATAAAGTTTCTTAAACATATCGAAAAAACAAAAATTCTTGTTCACTGCATTGACAGCACAATTACAGATCCTATGAAAGCATATATTACGGTTCGAAAAGAATTTGAACAATTCAATCCCATGCTTCTTAATAAGCCGGAAATATTATTTTTAAATAAAACTGATCTGATTGATGAAAAAAAAGAAAAGGATATCGTATCATTGTTTAGTACATTGAAGAACAAAGTGTTGAGCGGGTCTATATATAAACCGGAAACCATAGATAAGCTAAAAAAGGTCCTCACTGAAGAACTGTCGTAATCAAAGGTTTGGTGCTATGCTGGATGTATGAGAAAGTTGATCATCTGTATCCTCGTCATTGTTTCCATACTTATTCTTTTTCGCTATTGCCGCACCGTTGCTTTTCCAAATCTGGACTCGCTCATCTATTCTTTCATGAAGCCCAAAAATCAAATTCCCACTCCGGAGTCTCAGGAAGAGTGTGTAAAAGCAGGAGGAGAGTGGAGAAGACCGGGTCCATGGCCCAGAGAAGTGTGCATGATGACGCACATGGACGCAAATAAATTTTGCATGGCAGGATTTCAGTGTAGTTCAGGCAAATGTATTGCGCCTCTTAAAAATCTTCGTCATCCGGAAGCATTTGCAGCCGGCACGTGTCAAAAATATAGAATTCTTTTTGGATGCATCCAGGAAGTGCATTTTGGATTTACCAGTAGTGCCGTGTGTTTAGATTAAAAATATATATGCATATTGCGTTTCATCACGTGCTTAAACGAAAAAAACTGACAAAGCCAAAGAAGTACTATCGCGGCAGGGGGTTTGATTTGGAAAAAATCATGGATAAATTGGTATATATAGCTGCACTATTTGGTATCGTTGCCATTATTCCCCAGCTTGCGAAAATTTGGATTGACAGATCGGTGGCCGGAGTATCGATTATCACATGGGTCGGATTTTTATTCGGATCTTTATTTTGGATGATATACGGAATTATTCATCGGGAAAAGCCGATTATCGTGACCAATGGTCTCTACGTTGTAATCCAATTTTTGATCGTTTTAGGGTTATTTCTTCAGCATGTCCCTTTTTCGTTTTTTTAATTATTCTGTAAAATAGCGGTATACAGCCTCTGAAATATCAGCAATGTTTTGTTCGGCGGTCAGTGGATCATCAGTTTCCGAAAGCACAGCGATGATATAATCAATTTTTGGAGAGTAAACAATACCTGCATCATGAGTGAAATAGCCTAATTCTCCGGTTTTGTGAGCAATGATGATATCTTGAGGAAGATTTTTAGGAATTTTGTGGTTCAGTTGTTGTTTTTTCAGGAGATCAAGCATTTTTTCATCATATTCTTTATTAATAAGAGTCCCCTGGTATAACAAAGTGAAAAATTTAACCATGTCGGATGCTGTTGTCGTGGGCATACTTCCGTCAGTGCCGACCTTTGACTCGGCAAATCCATGGGAACTGAGGAATGTTGCTACATTGGAAAGTCGTACTTTTTCTGATAAAAGCAGTGCCGCATAATTATCTGATACGGTTATCATTTGAAAAAGCGCGTCAGAGACAGAAAATATAATGTTGCCTTCGGTAAGCTCCGCATTTTCAGTAGAAATATTAAATTTTTCATTGAGAATTGGAATTTCTTGTTGTAACATATCCGTTTCACATAAGAGGCCTTTTTTTATCTGATCATACGCAGTTGCCATTACCCATAATTTATAGAGGCTTCCTGATTGAAATATTTGATGTTCGTTGAGCGTATAATTTTCATTGTTTTTTAAATTTTTTACCATTATGCCATAGTCTTTTTGTGAGCCATTGAGGATTGTCTGGACTGTCTGGTCAATAGAATTATTTTTTGGTTTATTAGGATGAATAAATGGGATATTTACTGAGGCAAGCGTTTCTGAAATCGGAACAACGAGTGCTGTGGGATCTACATTGAGAATTCGGATGAGAAGTGTACTTGCACAAAAAATAGTCAGAAGAAGAAACACTAGACCCACCTGATATCGGATATTTTTCATAAATGAATTTGATTCCTATATTGTTTTTATTCCTAAAATCTGAAAAACTGCTGAATTTGGGTAAATTCCATAATTCAAATATTACCGATAGTATGATACCATGCCATGTATGGTAAAGAAGATAAGCATCGTTGCTATTATTTTTGCAGTTATTTTTGGCGCAGGAGTGATATATATAAAAATAAATTCAACTGCACAAGTAAATACAAAAGAAGACCCTGTGGTTCAAGGAGTAAACACAACGACGCAACCGGAAAAATCGTTTGATACGATTAATCAATCAGTAGTTCAATTATCATCGGGTGCTGCTACGCCAACAGATAGCGTACCAATAATCAGTCCGTCAAAAGCGGAGAAAGGACCATATTCTATGGAAATCGATACGAAAAAAACATATGAAGCAGTGTTAAAAACAACGCTTGGAGACATTACTATTCAATTGAATGCCTCAAATACGCCGATTACAGTCAATAATTTTGTCGCTCTTTCTCGGAAAAAGTATTATGACAACACTATTTTCCACCGTATTATTAAAGGATTCATGATTCAGGGAGGAGATCCGAAAGGTAATGGTACAGGAGGCCCTGGATATACATTTGCCGATGAACCATTTCAGGGAGAATACGCAAGGGGAACGGTGGCGATGGCCAATGCCGGACCCAATACTAACGGCAGTCAGTTTTTTATCATGCACAAAGATTATCCTCTTCCGAAAAATTATGTCATATTTGGGAAAGTTACTAAAGGAATCGAAGTGGTAGATAAAATTGCTGAAGCTCCTACTCAAACAGGAGGAGAAGGATCTAAGCCTGTAGCGCCGACAACGATTTCTTCCGTTCAAATCGTTGAACAGTAATTATTCTCTTAGCCATCTTGCAAAGATTCCCTGTGGGAGAAGCTGATTACATGATGCTTCTTTCGTTGCCAATTCTCCAAATGTTATTGCGCCACCAAACCCTTTCATAAGATCTTGCATTAGGTGAGAAAGAACCAAGGATGAGATATCTGCGGTATACGCATTGATGAGGACAAATAATGGGTTTGGAGAGAGGATCTGTTTACAGGCAGATAGGAGTTTTGGTAAATCATTTTCTAATTTCCAGATTTCTCCTTTACTGCCTCTTCCAAATCGCGGAGGATCCATGATGACTGCGTCATATCGTTTACCCCGTTTTGTCTCCCGGAGGACAAATTTATACACATCGTCTTCTATCCACCGGACGCGGTCCGCTGGGATATTGTTGAGTTTGCAGTTTTCATTTGCCCAGGAAATTGTGTTTTTGACGCTATCTACATGAGTCACAAACGCTCCATTTTTGGCTGCTACGAGAGTTGAAGCTCCGGTGTAAGCAAAAAGATTGAGAATTGAAGGGGCGCGTTTTCCGATACTATTTGTTATCCAATCCCAATTCACTGCCTGTTCCGGAAATATGCCGACGTGTTTAAAATCCGTCGGACGAAGAAGAAATGAATAATCTTTGTAATGGAAATGCCAAGGCATAGGAGGAGTCTTTTTGATGTTCCAGGAGCCACTGTCGCTTGTTGTCCGTATAAATTGTGCATCAGCACTGTCCCATAGTTTTTCTTGAGATTTATTCCAGAGAGCTCTGGGATCGGGCCGGATAATAGTATAACCTGAAAATACTTCCAGCTTTTTTCCGTCCCCGCTGTCCAGAAGCGCATAATCAGGGAGGTTTGTCGGGTATTCGATTTGGATGGTATCCATGGTATGATTGTATCACTATGGATAAAAATGAGAAACTCAAAGCGTTAAACGATAAGCTCATGGAATATGAACGGAAGTTAGGGGGTAGGATGAAAGGGTACAGAGGGGTAATTCATGAAAGTGCCAGTAGTGAGATGCGGCATCAGGAAGTGATGGTTTTGAAAGCCATGGTGGCGGATCTCAAAAAGGAGATATCGAAATTGAGTGAAGAATCGTAATTTCGGAAACCGCGGACATTTCAGAAAACTCAGAAAACTCAGAGAGTCAGAAATATCAGATAGTCAGAGCATCTGACTCTCAGATATTCAGAAATTCTGACAATCCGATTTTCCGAGTGTTCTGATAAAAATAGTTATGAAAACAATGTTACTGGTCTTCGCCCATCCTGATGATGAAAGCTTTTCAGCAGGAGGTACAATTTCGCTGTATACCAAAGATGGTTGGCATATCACTCTCATGACAGCTACGAGCGGAGAAAAAGGATCCTCCGGACCTTTTCCGGATGATTCGGAACAGGCAATAGGAGAAAGAAGACAGGAAGAACTAAAAAAAGCAGCTCACCTTTTGGGCATTGAGCGCGTAGAGTTTTTAGGTTTACCTGATTCTGGGTTGAAGCAACTCACTCCAGGTACTCTTGAAGATCCCATCTACGCCCGGATGTTGGCAACGCTTCCTGATGTGGTCATTACTCATGATCCTACCGGTATATCCAACCACCCTGATCATATCAAAGTTTGTTTTGCAGCCACCTACGCGTTTCAAAAATACGCAGCGCATCTGAGTGAGCTTCAGAATTCGGAAAAGCAAATGAAGGGGAGGGGAAAAATTTGGATACAGGCAGAATATACGCGTGCCTTTGGTGAAACACAGACTTCTATAAAAGAGCCGAAATTATATTATGTATGCCTCCCGCAGCGGTCAGTCGATTTTTTATTAAAAGAAAAGCAGATTCCTGAAGAGTCATTCGGAAAACTATTCAGGGGAACGCCGGATAAAGAAGTCACGACCGTTATTGACATTACCGCTACTCAATTGATCAAGGGAAAGGCACTGCTTTGTCATGAAACGCAAATGGAAGATGTAGACCGGTTTATTTCTTTCGTAAAAAATCCGGAAGTGAAACAGGAATGTTTTATTTTGCGTATGCAGGGGGTATATGAGGTTTTTATGGGAAAAAATGACCGGATCGCAACAACTTTATAGCTTCTTGAATTTCAGGAATACATTGTTTATACTATACTGATACTAATTAAGTATCAGTTATGAAACTAACCAGACAAGAGGAAATCGCACTTCTTTTTGCTTCCGAATTAGCCAGTCAGGGAGATACATTTATTTCTTTATCAGATGTGGCTGATATGCATGGAATTTCTCCGTTATTTTTGAAAAAAATAGCCAGAATGCTAAAAAAACAAGGATTGGTATTCAGCAGAGAAGGACAGCATGGAGGATATGTGTTGGGAAAGCCGAAAGAAGAAATAAGCGCATGGGACATCATGCAAGCTGTTGCCGGGAAATCTTCAGATACAGAAGAGGCGAAAGGAAGCTTTAAATGTCCGCTTCAATCATCCTGTGTGCCACAAACAATACGGCATTTAATTTTTGAAAGCCTGAAGCGGTATTTATCCGATGTCACGATAGACCAATTTATCAAGGTAAAAAAGCTGTTATGAAACACCCATTATTAGAAGTTCGTCACATCAATGCATTTGCCCGGGATAAGCAAATTTTGTATGACATATCCTGTGTCTTTGAACAAGGGAAAATAACGGTGCTTATGGGGCCAAATGGGAGTGGAAAATCGACACTTGCCCATGTTTTGATGGGAGATCCCAAGTATAAAATTATAAGAGCAGAAAAAGAAGGAATAGTATTAAACGGAAAAGATATTACATACGCTTCACCGGACGTGCGGGCGAAAATGGGATTATTTTTGTCTTTTCAATCTCCCGTTGCCATCCCCGGAGTGAGCGTGAAAGAGCTTTTACATGCTTTTTATCATAATCAAAAAACAGCCAAAAAAGAATCGTTGTCTGTATTTTATGCGCGTATCCGATCTATTTCAAAAAAACTCCGTATTGACGCCACACTTCTTACCCGTAGTATCCATGAAGAATTTTCAGGCGGGGAACGGAAAAAAATAGAACTTTTACAGGCACTTATTATGAAACCGAAATTTGTTATTTTTGATGAAATAGATACGGGAGTTGATATAGATGCTCTTCAGTTGATTGCCGGAGGAATTATAGAGCTTCAGAAAGAACATATTGGCATAATTCTTATCACTCACAGTGAGCGAATTTTTCGATATATCAATGTTGATAGAGTATTAGTTATAGCAAGAGGTCGAATCGTAAAAGACGGAACCCGTGCAGCAATAAAACAGATCATCAGAAAAGGATTTGAAAATTATTAAATCATATGATTAAAAAAAATAGTATTCCCGGTCAGAATGTATACGGGTTTCATACAAAAGAGACATCCGTATATAAAGCAGGAAAAGGACTTGATAGATCAGTTGTGGAGGAAATATCAAAACAAAAAAATGAGCCTAAGTGGATGCAGCAGTTTAGACTTGATAGTTTTGAGTTATTTTTGAAAAAACCCATGCCTTCATGGGGACCTGATCTTTCTGGAATTGATTTGAATACGTTATGTTATTACCTTAAGCCGGTAAAAAATATTCAGTCAAAGTGGAAAAATCTTCCGAAATCCATATTGGAAACATACGAAAGAATTGGCGTTCCTGAAGCAGAGAAAAAATTTTTAAGCGGTGTGTCTGCTCAATATGAGTCTGAAGTTGTCTATAAAAGCATACAAAAAACACTTTCAAAAAAAGGAGTGATATTCGTATCCATGGATGACGGGTTGAAACAATACCCGGAAATCATTAAACACTATCTGGGATCCATTATACCGCCCCAGGATAATAAGTTTGCAGCGCTTAACTCAAGCGTTTGGTCAGGAGGCACATTATTATATGTTCCAAAAAACGTAAAAGTAGATCTCCCCCTCCAAGCGTATTTTAGAATTAATGCTGAGAATTTAGGGCAGTTTGAAAGGACACTTATTATCGCTGATGAGGGGAGTTTTGTTCATTATATAGAAGGTTGTACTGCTCCGATATATTCAACAGACAGTCTGCACGCGGGAGTCGTGGAGGTTTTTGTGAAAAAAGGAGCACGCGTTCGCTATTCTACAGTTCAAAATTGGAGTACGAATGTATATAACCTTGTGACAAAACGCGCAAAAGTGGAAGAAGAAGGAGTGATGGAATGGGTAGATGGGAACATCGGAAGTAAGTTGACTATGAAATATCCATCAACAATTTTAGCTGGGTATAAAGCCAGAGGAGAAGTGCTATCGGTTTCTTACGCAGGAAAAAATCAATTGCAGGATACGGGAGCAAAAATGATTCATTTGGCTCCGGATACGACATCCCGGATTATCGCAAAATCCATATGTCAGAAAGGCGGAAGAGCTTCGTTTCGTGGATATGTACGGATCGGTAAAAATGCAAAAAATGCAAAAAGCAGCGTTTCGTGTCAGTCACTGCTTCTGGATAAAACATCCCGCGCAGATACCTATCCTTCTATGGAGATTTTGAATCATGAAGTAGAAGCGACACACGAAGCAACTGTTTCACGGATTGAAGATGATCAACTATTTTATCTGCAAAGCCGGGGGATACCAAAAGATATGGCAGAATCCATGATAGTCAATGGATTCATTGAACCGATTGTAAAAGAATTGCCGCTTGAGTATGCGGTAGAGCTCAATAAACTGATTGCATTTCAAATGGAAGATAGAGTAGGATAAAACACATATGATTGACGTCAAAAAAATTCGTAAAGATTTTCCTATATTGAAACGGATCATCAACGGGAAACCCATTATTTATCTGGACTCTTCAGCTACCGCTCTCAAGCCACAATGTGTCATTGATGCGGTCAATACGTATTACATAAAATGTACGGCAAATGTATTTCGGGGAATATATACGCTTTCAGAAGAAGCAACTGAAGCATATGAAAAGGCCCGAGAAACTGTTGCGGCATTGATCCATGCGAAATCTGAAGAAATTGTGTTTACCAGAAATACATCAGAAAGTCTTAATCTCATTGCTTATTCATGGTTGCCTGATCATGTAGGAAAAAATGATGCAGTGATCACAACCATTATGGAGCATCACTCTAATTTTGTGCCGTGGCAGCAGATGTCAAAAACGTTGGGGTATACATTTACCGTGATGAAAATGACGCCCGGAGGAATACTGGATCTGCATGTGTTGAAAAAGTTGGTTACCAAGAAAACGAAATTGTTCGCATTTACTGCAGTATCCAATGTTTTGGGTACGATAAATCCGGTAAAAGGAATCGTAGATATTGTTAAGAAAATAAATCCTGATTGTCTGGTGGTCGTTGATGCTGCTCAGGCAGTTCCTCACATGCCCGTTGATGTAGTGGATTGGGGAGCAGATGCCATAGCATTTTCCAGTCATAAAATGCTTGGACCTTCCGGCATGGGAGTATTGTGGATGAAAAAAGAGCTATTGGAAACCATGAAACCGTTTTTGTACGGTGGAGATATGATAAAAGAAGTTCATGAACAAGAGACTGTGTTTAACGATATTCCCCATAAATTTGAGGCAGGAACGCCGTATATTGAAGGAGCTATGGGTTTGGGAGCAGCTGTTGAGTATCTGGAAAAAATAGGAATGAAGCACGTTCGGAATCATGAAAAAGAATTGACCGCATACGCCTATGAAAAACTTTCTAAAATAATTGGAATCACCATTTATGGTCCTAAAAATATGGAACACCATGCCGGTGTATTAGCTTTTCGGATGAAAGGCATCCATCCCCATGATATCGCGCAGATATTAGATGAAGACAATATTTGTGTACGTGTCGGATTTCATTGCGCCATGCCCTTACATGAATATTTAAGTATCGGCCCGACAGTACGTGCTTCATTTAATATATATAATGATAAGGAAGATATCGATGCATTGGTTGCAGGATTGAGGAAAGTGAAAAAAATGTTTGAATAATATGGATATCTATCGTCAACAGATTCTCGATCATTATAAACATCCGCAGAATTTTGGACATCTATCAAATGCAGATGTTTCTATTACGCTTTTTAATTCTGCATGCGGAGATAAAATTATTATGGAATTGAAATTCGGAAATGATAAAAAAACCATTAAAAATATTGGTTTTTTGGGAGAAGGGTGTGCGGTGAGTCAGGCTTCTGCATCGCTTCTGACAGAGCATGTGCGGGGAATGGTAAAAGAAAAGGTAATGAAATTGACTGTGAATAATATTGGAGACCTACTTCATACCACATTGACTCCGTCAAGAGTGAAATGCGCACTTCTTCCACTAGAAGCCCTGCAAAAATGTATTCTTGAATGGGAAAAGCCCAAAGTGGTATAGTGTATGCGTATGAATGTTACAATTCATCATAATGTATGAAACAATTCGTGACGTGGAAAATCGGAGGTGAGGCAGGATTTGGAATCATGTCAGCCGGCACGATGCTTGCAAAAGCCTTTGTCAGGCGTGGATTTCATACTATTGCTTCTAATGAATATCCATCCCTCATTCGGGGTGGACATAATGTCATTACGGTCGGGGTTGGAAGTCAACCATTCCACTCTCTTTATAGAACAGTCGATATCCTTGTCGCTCTCAACAAAGAAACGATTCAGGCGCACAAAAAAGAGCTTCACCCCGGAAGTTATGTCGTATTTGACCCTAAAGATCAATCTCTTCAGACTTCGGATTTTCCGGTTTCAGTGCAGTTGATCAGTCTTTCTTTATCCGACATCGTTAAAACGCTCCAAGCTGATGTGATTATGCGGAATACCATAGCATTGGGTGCTACTATTGCGCTATTAGGATCGGATCTTTCAATTCTCACTGATGTTATTAATTCACAATTTGAAAAAAAAGGAAAGGGTGTTATTGATGAAAATATTCGTGTTGCCAAAGCAGGATACGATGAAATAAAAAAAACGTATTCATTCTTGCAGGAGTATTATCTTGAAAATCCAAAACAGATAGAAGAAATGTATGTCATGAATGCCAGCGAAGCAGTCGGGATCGGAGCTCTTGACGGAGGCATGAAATTCGCTGCAATTTATCCCATGACTCCGATAAATGCCCTCATTTCTCTTTTTGCAGATCATAAAAAAGACCTCGGTATCTCATATATTCAACCGGAAGATGAAATAGCAGGTGTCAATATGGCCATCGGCGCATCAATTGCTGGGGTCAGGAGTATGGTTGCTACCTCCGGAGGCGGATATAGTCTTATGGTGGAGGGGATATCATTGTCAGGAATTACTGAAGTTCCTTTAGTAATTGATTTGGGGATGCGTCCCGGACCGGCAACAGGAATGCCTACATGGACCGAACAGGGAGAACTTCTCTTCGCCATATTTTCAGGGCATGGAGAATTTGCGCGTATTATTTTGGCCCCAGGAGATGTAGCCGAGAGTTATCTTTTGACAAAACTCGCATTTGATCTTTCCCAAGCATATCAAATTCCGGTATTTATTCTCACAGATAAATATTTGAATGAAAATCAGTGGTGTGTGGCAAAAAGTATTTTCGTATCTCCTAAGGTTCCTCAAGATGGAAAACGTATCGCAAAAGATGCAGTCCTCACAGATTTTAAACGGTATGATCTGAGTCCTACTGACGGAATATCTCCGAGAAGTTTGCCGGGCATGAAGGACGGACTGTTTATTTCAAACTCTTACGAACATGACGAAAAAGGATTTACCACTGAAGATTCGACAATGAGAATAAACATGGAGGATAAACGGGCAAGAAAAGTAAATACAATTATCAGTCATTTTCCCATGCCCTCCATATATGGCGAAAGTGAAAGTCAAATTACCTTTGTTTCCTTCGGTTCGACAAAAGGGCCAATTCTTGAAGCCGTCAAATTATTACAGGAAAAAGGAATTACAGCAAAATTGATTCATTTTTCATGGATATATCCGATGAATGGTAACAAAGTAAAAGAATTATTGAAAAATGAAAAACGGCTTATTGATGTTGAAGGAAACGGAACTGGTCAGTTTGCCAAACTTATCATGCAGGAGACCGGTATAGATATACAGGAAAAATTATTAAAATATGACGGAAGACAATGGTATCCGGAAGAGATAGTTGAGAGGATTAGAAATTTAGACGCTTAGAAGTTTATGTTGAACGCAATGTTTAAATAAATTGTGACTAAGCTGCTAAGCATCTAAGCTTCTTGAATAAAACATTATTAAATATGAAACTAGATGAAACAAGGAACATAGATCAATTTAATACTGGCATCCTTCCCACATGGTGCCCCGGGTGTGGCAATTTTGGGATATGGATGGCTTTGAAAAACGCTTTGACGAAGCTTGCAATACCCAATCACGATACAGTCATCGTGTATGGCGTGGGGTGTCATGGAAACATGCGGGATTGGATGCATGTATACGGCATTGAAGGGTTACACGGAAGAGCAATCCCTATAGCGCAGGGAATAAAGATGGCAAATAGCGGATTAACCGTCATTGCTGTTACCGGGGACGGGGATTGTATCGGAGAGGGCGGAAACCATTTCCTACACGCGGCAAAAAGAAATCCAAATATCACCGTCATCATTCATGACAATCAAGTGTATGGTCTCACGACAGGACAAGCTTCTCCGACAGCACAGAAAAAATTGGAAACCAAATCAACTCCGGAAGGCGTGGTGGAGTCACCATTTAGCCCATTGTCTCTGGCACTTGTCGCTGGAGGCACGTTTGTGAGTCGAGGATTTGCCGGGGACATTCCGTATTTGACTGAAGTTTTGGGAAAAGCCATACATCACAAAGGTTTTTCTGTAGTAGATGTTCTTCAACCATGTGTGACGTTTGATAAAATTCATACTTATGAATGGTATAAGAAGCGCATATATACAGTTAATCCATCAGGCACAAAAAAGGAAGCATTAGAGGTATCCATGGAATGGGGGGATAAAATTCCTTTAGGAGTTCTGTATGAAGAGCAAAAAGAAACATCAGAAGATATTGAATCTGTAACGACACTTCCTCTTATTGATTCTCCATTGGGAATACCCAAACGGGATGGATTATTGCGGATGTTTATTTAGTCTAAGTTGACTTTGAAATTAGCACTTATTATAATTGAGTGCTAATACAGGAGCAGATGTTCCTTATTATTCCATATGGCAGATTTATATACACAGCAGGATATGTTATTGCCGGTCGTTCCCATCAGGGATGGGGTGGTATTTCCCGGGACAGAAATGATTCTTACCTTTGGGAGATCGCGGTCAGTTTCAGCGATTGAGGCGGCGCAGACGACAGGAAAACGGGTGATTTTCGTCATGCAAAAAAATACGAATATTAGTGATCCGGTTCCATCTGATTTGTATACGGTGGGAACTATGGGGGAAATTGTTCAAATGATGAAAAATGAAGGCGAAATAAATGCACTTGTCAGAGGGCTTACAAAAGTGGAGATACAGGCGTTTGAGACAGTAGATCCGTTTTTTGTAGCAAAAGCCCGGGAGGTTGTAGATATATCGATTGATGACGATGAAATGAAAGCGCTGTCTAACCACCTGGTAAGTGAACTTCGCCGGGCTGTCAAACTCGGGAAAACCATTGATTTTTTGACATTCATGAATATTATGTCCGGAAATACTCCTCTTACTATTTCCTATCAATTTGCTTCAATTTTAGATCTCAAACCCAGAGAGCGACAGGAACTTCTGGAAAATTCTTTTGTCAAAGATCGACTAATTCTGGAAACGCAATTTTTATCCCACGAAGTAAAAATTTTGGAAATTGAGCAAAACATTGCTACGAAAACACAGGAAAAATTTGATAAAAATGTTAAAGAACAAGTGCTCCGTGAGCGGATAAAAACAATAGAAAAAGAATTAGGAGACGATGACGATGATAAGGATACGAAGGAGCTTCGGGATAAAATAAAAAAAGCCGGAATGCCTGAAGAAGTACGGGTAAAAGCAGACAAAGAATTGACCCGTCTGTCTAAGATGTCTCAATATAATCCGGAAACATCCTATGTCCGGACATATCTGGAAACACTTGTTGAGCTGCCGTGGTCCATAGCAAGTCCGAATAATGTCCATATAAAAGATGCGGAAAATGTCCTCAACGAAGATCATTACGGTTTGACGAAAATAAAAGAGCGGATCCTTGAATATCTGGCGGTTATGAAGCTCCGGGCCCAAAGAAGTCAAGAAGAAAGTGAAAAAAAAGCAAAATCTCCAACTATATTGTGTTTTGTCGGACCTCCGGGAGTCGGAAAAACTTCCATAGGGAAGTCTATCGCTCGTTCAATCGGCAGGAAATTTGTCAAAATGTCTCTTGGAGGAATACGGGATGAAGCGGAAATCAGAGGTCACAGAAGAACGTATGTAGGAGCACTACCAGGAAGAATTATTCAGGGGATTAAACAGGCAGGAACAAAAAATCCGGTATTTATGTTGGATGAGATTGATAAAGTGGGAACGGATTTCCGGGGAGATCCCTCGGCTGCGCTCTTAGAAGCCCTGGATCCCGAACAGAATTATGCATTTTCCGATCATTATCTGGATGTGTCGTTTGACCTTTCCGATGTTTTTTTCATCACTACCTGTAATATTCTTGATACCATTCCTCCTGCCTTGCGGGATCGATTAGAGATTATACATTTTCCCGGATATACTGAGGAAGAAAAATTTCATATTGTGAAGGATTTTCTTTTTGACAAACAAGAGATTGTTCATGGAATTCCAAAAAATATCGTAGAAATGACAGATGGAGCATTATATGAACTTATTAGGCGATATACCAGAGAGGCAGGAGTCAGAAATTTAGAGAGGGAAGCTGCGGCAATATTTCGAAAAATTGCAAGAAAAATTGCAGATAGTGATATATCCAAAATAAAAACATTTTTAATAGGAAGAGGAGATGTACCAAAATATCTAGGTCCGTATAAATTTTCTTCGATACTGGCTGAGAAAAAAGATGAAGTTGGTATGTCTACTGGCATGGCGTGGACAGAAGCAGGAGGAGAAATTCTCTTTATTGAAGTAGCCCTTATGCCGGGACGCGCCGGAATTACGCTTACCGGACAGTTAGGTGATGTGATGAAAGAATCCGCGCAAGCAGCCCTATCCTATGTGAGAAGCAGATATAAAAAATTTGGGTTAGCGGAAAACTTTTTTCAAAAATTAGATGTTCATATCCATGTGCCGGAAGGTGCAGTCCCTAAAGACGGACCGTCAGCGGGAGCTGCAATAGCGAGCGCATTGGTTTCAGCCTTGACAAAAATTCCCGTAAAACGGGCAGTGGCCATGACAGGAGAGATTACTCTTCGGGGACGGGTTTTAGAGATAGGCGGAGTAAAAGAAAAAGTAATAGCAGCTCATAGAGCTGGTATCAAAACAATTTTGTTGCCAAAAAATAACAAGAAAGATTTAGAGGATATTCCAAAAAGTGTGACAAAAGACCTCATTTTTATATTTGCCGAACATATGGATGAGGTGCTTTCCGCAGCGCTTATCAAATCCCCGAATAAGAAAATGAGCCTCAAGGCGAAACCCCGTATCGTACGGCGAAGCAGGACTGATACTGGGAGAACTATTTCATAAAATCATACACCGTTTTGGATAGCTCCGCGAGTTTTTGAATCGTTTCTTCTTCATTGGCGACATCGCCGGTAAATAAACCGATATAATATGTTGTTTTTGGTCCGACCACAATACCTGCATCATGAAGAAATCCTACTCCATTACCGGTTTTATGGTACACCGTCGTTCCTTTTGGTAATAACGCCGGAATCCGGTCTTCTATCGTGCCGTCTTTTAAAAATGAAAGCATTTCAAGGGTGAGGGCCTTATTTGCAATTTTTTCCCGGTATATTTTATCCATAAGCCGGGCAACATCAGCATTTGACGTTTTATTGTTTTCCATATCGGTTTGTGTCATACCCCAGTTATCAGTGAGCTGTTGAATTTTATCCATGCCGATCATCTGTCTTCCAAGCAAATACGCGGCTGTATTATCACTTTTTTGCATCATAAGATGGGCAAGTGTTTTCACCGAATACGTTGTTCCCGGAGTATCATATCTCATGGATCCAGTTCCATAATTTTGGATATCATCTTGTTGTAAAACAATTTTTTTATCCATATCTATTTCTCCTTTTTGGACGAGGTAGTAGAGAGCTCCGAAAATAAAAAGTTTATGTACCGATGCTCCGGTAAAGATATTATTTTCATTTATTTGTACAGAAAAATCACTTTGAAGATCTTTCACAACGACAGAATATTGCGGAAATGAATTTCCTACATTGTCCATGATTATTTTTTTTAAATCATCAGGATTTTTTTTTCTGGAAAAAATAGGAATGAAAAAAGAAAACATATCCCTTTGAGGAAGAGGAGAGATAATGACAGTTGATGATTTATACAAAAAGAAGAAAATTATCACAAGAATTCCGATTATGATGAAGATAAAAATAATCGAAAAAAATCGGTGAGTTTTTCTTCTTATTGGGTCAACTGTTTCATATACCATGGTGCAAATTGTATCACAGAAATATTATGTATCGTTGATACATTTATTCTTGAGCGGAGATTTTGAGGGTTTATGCGTAAAATCCGCGCATAGAAGTGGGTAAGCATAACGCTAAGTGTTCCATGAGATGTTGAACAGTAACATTTTCGCTTCGACGATTTACTTGTATAGGAGAACCAACAATTAAAGAAGTTGTTTTACCAAAATTTATACTATTCCTGTCGTATCCATGGGGATAGATAATGCCAACCGGAAGATATAAGACGGGAGATAATATATTTCCAATGACTTCTATTCCACGTTCAGTTTCATGTAGTGAGCCAGTTTCACTTCTATGTCCTTCAGGACTTATAAGGCAAATAGTGGGTTGAGCTGTTTGATGTAATTGTTTTAGGCGATGCATGAATTTCATATTTTGTTCTGTAGCTTGGTTTTTTGTATATCCGAATTCCGGATTGTCAACTTGATAATGTTGAATAACTCGATGAATTTCGACACCACAACGCTCTGCTTCTTTTACCATTTGGGAAAATGTACTATTTTTTGGGTTATCCGGATCGGTATGTGAATATGATGCAGGACAAATCAAGAGATGAGAGTGAGTAGGTGTAATTTGTTTTGCAATATAGGCAGCAAACAAAGGATCTCCATAAGCAATGTGATTAAAATAAATAATTACATTTTTTGGTGTTTGTTTGAGTTTTTCCCTGACAGATGAAATTATGTCTTCGGAAGACTGATCTATTTTAATGGGATATAAAAAACGAGGAAGTAATTGTAGCTCTATATGTCTTCGGGATATTCCTAAGCGTTCCGGATTCATATGTGTTTTTAAACACGGAAAATAATGTACCGCGTATCGGATTCGAACCGATGATTTGCTGGATGAGAACCAGCTGTCCTAGGCCACTAGACGAACGCGGCGAAAGTGTGCTTCAACATTATTTTTAATGTTCGTTTTCCTTGAGTTGTTTTGAGATATTTTTCTCGATCTCTTGCGTCCTCTTCAGAAATAAATGCTTCATAATAGATGAGATGGATTTCTCCCATCCTTGCTGTTGTTTGTGTTTTCTTTTGTTTATGTGACTGAATTCTTCGTTTTAGATCTGTTGAATATCCTGTATACAATTTGTTATTCTTTTTACTTCGTAAAATATAGACATAATACATATCCAAATAGGCCACTACCATGTACTAGTGCAAAGCACAGTACATGGCCCCGTATGGTGCTTCGCTCTCATACGGGGGACGAACGCGGCAAACTTCAGTAATAATATCAGTTTCCTCTTGACAGCTCAAGGAGGGTGAGGTACACTTTCTTTTGTTCATTTTGATTTATTGAGCTTATTTTAGTCATTTAACGACGCTCCCCGCAACAAACAGAGCAAGATAGTGTGGGGAGGTTTTTTTTCAGCTATGGATAATCATAATCATCAACAATTACTGACCAAAGAAGGTCTTGATACATTACACGCAGAACATGAGGAGCTGGTAAAAATAAAACGGCCGGCTACTGTTGTGCGGCTCTCTGACGCGCGTGAAGCCGGGGATCTTTCTGAAAATAGTGAATATGTAGCGGCAAAACAGGATCTTTCTTTTATTGACGGTCGGATTGCAGAGCTTGAAGATATTCTCCGCGGAGCAAAAATAATTAGCTCAAAAAAGACGGGATTGATAGATATTGGCTCCAAGGTCACTCTTCATGTAAACGGCAAAAAAGAAGAGTTTTCCCTCGTTGGAGAATGGGAAGCAGATCCGATGCACAAAAAAATTTCTCATGAATCTCCTTTAGGAAAAGCACTTCTTGGTAAAAAAGTTGGAGAAATTGCAGAGGTTGAAGCGCCGGTTGGAAAAATAAAATATAAGATTTTAGAGATCGGTTAGGAACGTGTATAATAGTCTCATGCCGACAATTACAGATCTTCGAAACATTCGAATTGAAAAACTCCATAAGCTGGAACAAATGGGTATAGACCCTTACCCCTCATGTGTTACCCGTGATCATACGATAGAAGAAGCAAGAGCCAAAGAAGGGGAAGATGTCAGCATTGTAGGTCGGGTAACCGGAAGACGGGGACATGGGAAAATAAGTTTTTTGGATTTGGTCGATGAATCCGGTCAGATACAGATAGTCTGTAAAGCAGATAAAATTCCTGATCAATCAGCACTCCTTGCAGAGTTTATTGATTTGGGCGATTTTGTGAGTGTCCAAGGATTAATTGGAAAAACTGAAGCCGGAGAAATTTCGGTGTTTGCAACTGATTTTCAGATCATAACAAAAACAATCAGGCCGCTTCCCGAAAAGTGGCATGGACTCAAAGATACTGAGGAACGCTATAGGAAACGGTACCTGGACACCATTTTTAATTCGGAAGTGAAGAACCGGTTGATGTTACGAAGTAAAATTATTGATGCGCTCCGTGATTTTTTAACCAATAGAGGCTTTTTAGAAGTTGAAACGCCGACACTTCAGCCGGTATATGGCGGTGGATTTGCCCGTCCTTTTACGACTCACCACAATGAACTGGATGCAGATTTCTATCTTCGAATTTCTGATGAAATGTATCTGAAACGTCTCATTATTGGAGGATTTGAAAAAGTATTTGAAATCACAAAAGTTTTTCGAAATGAAGGTATTGATCATGACCACAATCCGGAATTTACGATGTTTGAAGCTCAAATTGCATACAAGGATTATTTGTATGGCATGGATATCATTGAAGAAATTATTGAATATATTGCTCAAAGGACACTCGGGAAAACAACATTTATCTATCAGGAACAAGAGATGAGTGTAAAACGTCCGTGGCCACGATACCGTTTGACAGAGGCAATTCATACGTTTACCGGCGTAGATTCAAGTTCCTGGAAAAATCTCAAGGAGGCTAAAACGGCTATTCAGGGTATGGATATATCAGAAAAAGGGCTGGAATCGTTGAAACATATAAAAACAATCGGAGAATGTATTGCGTTTGTGTTTGAAGAGGCTGTAGAATCTCAACTTATACAACCGACCATTATTTACGATTATCCTATTGAGGTATCGCCTCTTGCCAAAAAATGTGAAGATCCAAGATTTACCCAACGGTTTGAAATGTTTGCATTTGGATTAGAGTTGGGAAATAATTATTCGGAATTGAATAATCCGATTGATTTAACAAAACGATTTATTGAAGAAAAGAAACGGGAAGATGCCGGATTTGAAGAAGCGCATCAGACCGATGATGATTATCTTGAAGCGATTGAACATGGTTTTCCCCCTGCGTGTGGTCTTGGAGTTGGTATTGACCGTCTGGTTATGCTCCTCACTGACGCGAAATCCATAAAAGAAGTTATACTTTTTCCCACTCTTAGACCAAAAATTGAAAAAAGAAATAATTATAAGCACGAAAAAGCAACAAGCAACGGAAAGGAAATAAATCAAGATTCTTACGGACACGATACGAAAGATATTGGAATTGCGTATGAAAAAGCAGAACAATTACTTGATGAGTATATAAAAGATCCGGTGACGAAATTACATTGTATTGAGGCAGAAGCAATTATGAGAGCACTCGCCCGTCATTTCAAAGAAGATGAAGAAGTGTGGGGGACAATTGGACTTCTCCATGATATTGATTGGGAACTCACGAAAACCGATACGAAACAACATTGTTTGAAATGCGTTGAGATTCTTCGTTCGCATGGCGGAACAGATTTTCTTATTGAGACCATACAGTCGCATGGATTTAGTCAGGGATTCGGTGATGATCACTATGGCCCACCGGAATTGAAAGGGAAAGAACGCACCACGAAAATTCAGCATGCTTTAGCTGCAGCGGAAACATTGACCGGACTTATTATCGCATCAACCCTCGTCCAACCGGATAAAAAATTGGAAAATGTAAAACTGGAATCCTTGATGAAAAAATATAAAAGCAAAGCGTTTGCCGCCAACTGCAGAAGAGAAATTATTGCAGAGTGCGAACACATCGGACTTTCTGTGGAAGAATTTTTAGAGTTAGGCTTAAAAGCACTTCAGAATATCCATGGGAAATTGGGGTTATAGGAGTATGGTAAAACTACTCATTGCTACGACAAATCCAGCCAAACTTGCTGAAATAAAAGAATTTCTTTCTGATCTTCCCATTGAGTGTGTCGGAATTCAGGATGTCGGAATTACCCAATCAGTTGAAGAGACAGGAGAAACATTTGAGGAAAATGCGATTTTAAAAGCAAAAACGTATGCGAAGTTATCTGGTTTGCCAACCCTTGCTGATGACGGAGGGCTTGAAATTGACGCATTACATGGGGAACCGGGAGTACATTCTCACAGATGGATTCATAAGAATAGAGAAGATGAAGATGAGGAATTGATTCAACACGCTATTACGTTATTGTTGGGACTACCGGATGGTAAACGTGGTGCACAATTACGGTTGGTTATGGCATTTGTTTATAACGATAAGATTCAGACAAGTGAAGGAGTAATTAGAGGAATTATTGCTCAACAACCATCGATATATAGAAGAAAAGGCTTCCCATATCGCTCTTTATTGTATTTACCAGATATTTTTAAATTTTATAATCATGATGAATTAACAAAAGAGGAGAATATAGAGTATAATCATAGAAGGAAAGCAATTGAAAAGCTGAAACCGATTATTCAAAAACTTTCGGAATACTCAGAAGACTCAGATAGACCAGAAAATTCAGAGAGTCAGAAGATCAGATAATCAGAACCTCTAAATTTCCGGTTTTTCCGACACTCTGATTCTCAGATATTTCCGAGTTTTCTGAAAATATATGTTAGACATCAACTTCATCCGTCAGAATTTAGACATTTGTAAAGAAGCTGCAAAGAATAAAAATCGTCAGGTAGATTGGGATGAGTTACTGGCAGCCGACAGTAGGAGGAGGCAGCTCATCATAAAAATCGAAGAGCAACGGGCCAAACGCAACAAGCTCGGGAAGCTTGAAGCTGAAGAGGATAGAAGAAAAGCTCGAGTTTTGAAAGATGAATTGAAAAATACAGAAGATGAGCTCCGTGTTGTTGAAGAGAAATTAAAAACATATCTTCTTACAGTTCCCAATATTCCCCATGAGAGTGTTCCTATAGGAAAAGACAGTTCAGCAAATGTAGTGGTACGGAAGTGGGGAGAACCAAAAAATTTTGATTTTCAGATAAAAGATCATATGCAGCTCGGAAGAGATTTGGATCTTATTGATTTTGAGAGGGGTACAAAAGTTGCAGGATTTCGGGGGTATTTTTTGAAAAATGAAGGAGCGCATCTGGAGCTTGCTGTGTTATGGTACGCATTTCAAAAGCTTGCAAACCGCGGATATACCCCTATGATAGCTCCATCATTGGTACGGGATTTTACTCTATTTGGTAATGGTCAATTTCCATGGGGAAAAGATGAAGTGTATAATTTAGAAAAAGATAATCTGTATTTAGCAGGTACTGCTGAAGTTCCTATTACTTCCTATTACGCAGATGAAATTCTCAAAGAGGAAGAGCTGCCGAAAAAATTTGTCGCCTTTTCACCGTGTTTTCGAAGAGAAGCAGGAAGTTATGGGAAAGATACAAAAGGATTATACCGACTTCACCAGTTTAATAAAGTAGAGCAGGTCGTTATAGCAAAAAACAATGAAAAAGAATCCCTCGCGATTCTTGAAGAATTGTTGGCAAACGCAGAAGAGGTGCTTCAGGATTTAGAGCTTCCGTATAGGGTGGTTCTTATGTCCACCGGTGATATGGGGGAGCCGCAAGTAAAAAAATACGATATCGAAACATGGATGCCCGGAAAACAAGCGTATGGAGAGACAATGTCGGATTCTTATATGGGAGATTTTCAGGCACGCAGGCTCAAAATTAGGTATAAAACAAAAGACGGAAAGACGGTATTTTGCCATACACTCAATAATACTGCAATAGCCAGTCCCCGGATCCTTATCGCAATACTTGAAAATTATCAGCAAAAAGACGGATCTGTCCGCGTACCAACTGTACTCCAGCCCTTTGTCGGGAAAGAGCTTATTAAACGGTAATCGTTCCATGTCGTGGCGTTCTTATCTATTTCCTCAGACAATCCTTATCACTTCATCCAGGTTTAATTACCACATTCGGGTGAACAAAGAGTGGGGGAAGATGAAGCTCCTGGTGAATGGTTCACCCCAATCCGGATCATATATTGCGAATTTATGGAAACGAGCATTTGCTCATTTTTCGGTACATTCGCAAAAACCAAAGAATGCGTTGATTCTCGGTATTGGCGGAGGGACAGTCATGTCGTTATTATTCAAGTATTTTCCAAAAATTGTTCTAACGTGTGTTGACATAGACGGGGTAATCATTGATATTGCAAAAAAATATTTTAACCTATGTTCGATTCCGAATATTACCATTATTCATGCTGATGCAAAAACGCATATAAAACAATTAGTCGCAAAGAAAAAAATGTATGATTGCATCATTGTTGACCTTTTTATTGGGGGAAGTATTCCGTCATTTGTTGAAGATAAAAAATTTATTGAATCCATACACAGACTTCTCACGTCAAAAGGATTTCTTTGTATAAATTTTCTTCGGGAAGCGAAATATCAAGAAAAATCAGATTGTTTATACACTATTCTGCAATCCGTGTTTTCTCAAATACAAGATTTCGAAATTGCCCGTAATCGATTCTTTTATTTACACAAATGAAGCTGAAATTGTGATATGATGAAGTTTATGTTTGGATTTTTAGGAAAATTACTGGATAGCAATGAAAAGGAAGTCGCAAAGCTTCGGAAACTTGTTTTAGAGATTAATTCATTAGAGGGAGATGTACAAAAACTTAAAGATGAACAGTTTCCTCAAAAAACCGCTGAATTAAAAACAAAACTCTCAGGAGGCGCTCTTCTTGACGATCTAATTCCTCAGGCGTTTGCGCTTGTCAGGGAAGCCTCTAGAAGAGTGAATGGTGAACGCCATTATGATGTTCAATTGATAGCTGCAGCTGCGCTTCATTTTGGGAGAATTGCCGAGCAAAAAACAGGAGAAGGAAAAACATTGTCAGCAATTCCTGCTTTGTATCTCAATTCCTTATCAGGTCAGGGAGCTCATTTGGTTACTGTAAATGATTATTTGGCCCGTCGTGATGCCGGATGGATGGGGCCGATTTTTCATTTATTAGGAGTATCGGTATCAGCTATTATCAGCGATCGATCATTTTTATATGACCCCGCATTTATTGATGAGAGTGCAGGGGATTTTCGGATTCGTCATCTCCGTCCTATTACGAGAAAAGAAGCGTATGCAACAGACGTAACGTATGGAATAAATAGTGAATTTGGATTTGATTATCTTCGGGATAACATGGTGTCTGATGCATCTCAACTGTCCCAACGGGAATTTCACTATGCGGTGGTAGATGAAGTGGATTCTGTTTTGATTGATGAAGCGCGGACTCCTCACATCATTTCAGCTCCAGCCGCAGAAGCAACACATAAATATTATGATTACGCAAAAATGGTAGATAAGTTGACCTCAACAACTGACTATGCGATTGATGAAAAAATGCGTACAGCTCATCTTACCGATCACGGAGTTGTGAAGGTTGAAAAAATGATGGGGCTTGGAAATATTTATGAAGAAGATTTTGAAACAGTGCATCATCTGGAAGCAGCGCTGAAAGCCATGACGCTATTTCTCAAAGACCGGGATTATATTGTGAAAGACGGGCAAGTCGTGATTGTAGATGAGTTTACCGGACGGCTTCTGACAGGACGCAGATTTTCAGAAGGTATTCATCAGGCAATTGAAGCAAAAGAAGGCGTATCTATTCAGCAGGAAAGTAAAACGCTTGCGACGGTGTCACTTCAAAATTATTTTCGTATGTATCAAAAGCTTGCCGGTATGACAGGAACGGCAGCTACGGAAGCAGAAGAATTCAAAAAAATTTACAATCTTGATGTCGTCATCATCCCGACCAATAAAGATATGGTGAGGAAAGATTTTTCCGACAGCGTATACAAAACTCCCCGGGCAAAATACGGAGCAATTGCCAATGAGATTGCCGAACTTCACAAAAAAGGCCAGCCGGTCTTGGTAGGAACGACATCGATTGATAAAAATGAAATTATTGGTGAGCTTCTCAAGCGCAAAGGTGTTCCTCATCAGCTTCTCAATGCAAAAAATCATTTGCAGGAAGCGCTCATTATCGCGCAGGCCGGTAAAAAAGGGTCTGTTACAGTTGCTACAAATATGGCAGGACGAGGAGTGGACATTATTTTAGGCGGATCAAAACCGGAAAGTCTGGAAACAGAGACAGTGGCTGATAGGAAAAAATTTGAAAAAGAAATAGTTGATTGGAAAAAAGAACATGACGAAGTCGTTTCTTTAGGCGGACTTTGCGTCATTGGAAGTGAGCGACATGAAAGCAGACGCATCGACAATCAACTACGTGGTAGGTCCGGTCGTCAGGGTGATCCTGGGACCAGTAGATTTTTTGTATCTCTTGAAGACGATATTATGCGGCTTTTCGGTGGAGATCAAGTGGCTAAGCTCATGACTATGTTTAATCTTCCGGAAGATGTGCCACTTGAGCATCCAATGGTGTCCCGTGCCATTCAACAAGCACAGGTAAAAGTTGAAGGCTTTCATTTTGATTCCCGAAAACATCTTGTGGAATATGATGATGTTCTCAATAAACATAGGGAAATTATTTACCGGCTTCGAAGGAAAGCATTATTTGCAGAAGATCAGAAAGAAAAAATATTGGAATACATGACGGCTGATATTACCACGTTAGTCAATCTTCACATGGGTGAAGGAGGAGCGATAGAACAGGAGCAAATAGTCAATGAATTTGTTACTATTATTCCTTTTGATGAGTTGTCACAAAAACAGCTTTTTACCCAGCTTTCACAAATGCATGCTGCAGAAGAAATTTCTGATTTTTTGATAAAACTCGTGCGGGATATGTATGAAAATCGGGAAAAACAGGTGACGTCTGAGGTCATGCGTCAGGTTGAACGATGGGTATCCCTTACTATTATTGATAATCTCTGGATGGAACATTTGGAGGCAATTGATGACCTTAGGGAAGGTATTGGACTACGAGGTTACGGACAGCGGGATCCTCTCGTTGAATATAAAAATGAAGCATATAGTATGTTTGAGCAACTGATGTCCGCAATCGGAAGCGATATCGTCCACAGAATATTTAAAGTGCAGATAAATATTCCTCCGAATCAACCCGTAACCCGCAACCCGCAACCTTCTCAACTAATACAAACGGAAACAGTTATCAGTAAAGCTGCTAAACAAATGCGGACAAATCAGGAAAATTCTTCTCCGCAACCCGTAAAATCTCCAAAACAGCTCGGTAGAAATGATCCATGTTGGTGCGGATCAGGCAAAAAATGGAAACGCTGTCATTATCCAGACTTGAGGTAAATAGTTTTAGCGGGGTTAATTTTTTATGCTGGGTTTATTCCCAAGAGTTGTTTTCGGACTTCTTGAACATCCTCATTATTCAGAATTCTGATTTTCTGTTCTTGAATTTTTGTAAGAATATCTGTTGATACATTGGAAGTATCCAAGAGAGACTGTGCTTTTATTGCATCATCGTCACCGGCTATTCTATTGATATTTATTTTTTCGCATGTTGTACACCGGTGGATAATCATTATTTCTCCTTGTTTCTGTTTTCCGTATTTATCCATGCCTTCCTGTTTAAATGTGAGTCCGATTGGTTCCATAGCTGATTGACAAGTAGATATCCTATCGCCGGGAGTTAGACCATCAACATGCTTAGACCAGAGGCAATATGGACAATGATTTCGGTGAAGTGTCCCAATAGACTGTTGAGTAGTAATTTTTTTTCCACAGTGAATGCACTGGAAATCGCTTTTGTCATCCCGCACCTGATGAGGGATCTTTAAGATTCCTGCTTTTGCAGGAATGACAGTGAGTGGATTTTTATTCATACCTGATTGCTTCGATAGGGGAAAGGTCAGCAGCTTGCTTGGCCGGAAGTACTCCGAAAAGAACGCCAACACCGGATGATACGCCGAGAGCGATAAGGACTGTTGGAAGGTCTATATAGGCTGGGAATTGAGTACGAAGAGCAAGAACGACCAAGAAAGATAACATGAGCCCCATCGCTCCTCCAATACCGGAAAGAAGCACTGCTTCAGCAAGAAATTGCCAGAGAATATCTATTTTTCTAGCTCCTATTGCCCGCCTGATACCAATTTCCCGAATTCGTTCAATGACCGAGACAAACATGATATTCATGATGCCGACTCCGCCAACGATAAGAGAGATGGCTGCGATAGCAACGAGTACGAGATTGAGAATTGAAAAAATTGAATTGATTGTGTTTAGGATTTCCGTTTGTTCAACCACGGAGAAATCATCTTCATTTGTATAGCGTTTTGCCAGCAGTTTTTTTGCTTCCAGCTTTATTTCAGGAATCGTTTCTTCAGAATCTGCCTTTATATAGAGCGTGTAGAATTTTTTATCGGGATTGAAACTGATTGTTGCAGTATGAGGCATATATACATGTTCGTCTACGCTTGGCATTCCTAGACCTCCACCGCCTTTGGATTTAGCTACTCCCTTAACTTTATATCCCTGTCCCTCGATTTTTACGATTTTCCCAACCGCCATTTCAGCCGTTCCGAATAATTTTTCTGCAATTTTTGGCCCAAGAACGACAACTTTACTGCCTTTATCGACGTCACTTTTTTCAAAAGCTTTTCCGTATTCAATATCCACATTCATGACTCCAAAAAGATCCGCAGTGGAAGCAGCAATTTCATAGGATCCGGACTCTGTATTCGATTGAATTTTTGTCATTTTTACTACAATAGGGAGTATTGCAGATATATTTCGTATGCGTTTGAGTGTCTGGACGTCTTTTTGGTCAAATTTGATACCAGTTGCTGAACTTCTCATGCCTCCTCCCCCGGTGATATTTCCCGGCATGACATAGATAAGGTTTGTTCCCAAACTATCAAATTGCTGTTTGATATACGCTTTGAGTCCTAAACCTAAAGAAATGAGAAGTACCACAGATGATACGCCGATGAGAATTCCCAGTGATGTCAGAAGTGTCCGCAGTTTATTTCTGTAAAAATCTTCAAATGCGGACCGCAGGATGAAAAGAAAATAAGTCATAGTTACTCTTTGACGATTTCTCCGTCGCGGATTTGGATTTTTCTTTTTGTTCTGTCGGCAATATCTTTTTCATGAGTAATAATAATGACCGTAGCTTTTTCTTCTTTATTGAGTTTTTCCAATAAGTCCATGATCGCATCTCCGGTTTTACTATCCAGGTTGCCGGTCGGTTCATCAGCAAGCACTAATTTTGGATTCATGATGAGTGCCCGTGCGATAGCTACGCGTTGTTGTTGTCCTCCGGAAATTTTATTGGGAAATGACCGTATTTTACTTTCCAATCCAAAATCCTTGAGAAGTTTAAATGCCCGATCTTTAGGATCAAAAGAGAGTGTGCGTTTTGCGTAAATAGTCGGAAGGAGAACGTTTTCAAGAATAGTAAGTTTATTTATAAGATTAAACTGCTGGAAAACAAATCCGATAAATTCATTTCGTGCAATAGAAAGCTGATCGTCGGAATAGGTAGAGACGTCGATATCATCTATTAAAATTTTACCCTTACTTGGGAGGTCTAGAAGTCCCATGATATGCATAAGTGTTGATTTTCCGGAACCGGAGGGACCTAATATTGCCGTGTATTCTCCTTTTTTGATTTCCAGTGAAACATCATGTAATGCTAAAAATGATTCGCCGTCGAGGGGATATTCTTTAGAAATATGTTGGAGTTTAATCATAGATGACGTCGCCTTCTGCCAAACCGCCGGTTATCTCCACCATTTGATCGGATTCAATTCCGAGGTCTACATAGACCTTTTCTTTTTTGTTCCCTGTTTTTTTCATGACATATTTTTTATCTTTTTCTGTTTTTAGAAACGTAATTGGAATAGTTAATACATCGGGTTTTTCCAGTATAGTAAACGTTGCATCTCCGGTCATTCCTATCCTATATTTCGTATGTGTATTGTCGTTTAACGGATAGGTGATTTTTACTTCATAGACCGTATTGGTTTCTCCGGTTTTTGGAATAAAATCAATAGTTTGAACGGTACCTACAATTTTTTCATCAGGATACGAATCAAATACGATGTCTGCTGACATACTTGCAACAAGCTTTGTCACTTCTGTTTGATCCGGAAGAAGTGAAAAATAAATTGAATTGGGATTGATAACTTCAAATTCCGATTGTGTTGCAGTTACATTTACGCCGGCAACAGGAGCTGAAACTTTGGTAATAATGCCGTCAATAGGAGAGAATAAGTAGGCGTATTTTAATAAAATATCTTTGAGCTCCACATCCAACACGGAATTATTCAAATCAAATTGTGCTTTTTGGAATGCTCTGTCGATTTCATTACGCTGATCCCAGGATAACCCCCAATAGTTTTGTGCGGGTTGTCTGTATTCATCTTTTGTCTGTTCAAAATCCCATCGGGAATCCAAATAGGTATTGAGATATTTTTCAAGATTTTTTTTCTGTTCTTTTTGATCAAGCGTTGCGATAAGCTGATTCTTTTTTACAAAATCGCCTTTTTTTACGCCGATGGAGGAAATGAGCCCTGATGATTGAAACCGGAGTGTTATTTTTTCTTCAGCTTCAAGTTCACCGGAGATTGTGAGAGTCTCTTTGATTGTATTTTTATTTACCGTGTATGTTGTTATTTTGCCGTTTTTTGATGTGCTGATATTTTTTTCCTGTTGCGGGATGATAATAAATTTCCAGACAAGTACGCCGATAGCTATACCAATCAGAAAAAACCATACGATTTTATTTCGAAATAACGCCTTCATAAGAGTATTATACAATTATTCACTATTGACAAACAGAGGGGATTTCTGTAAAACTACACTATTATGAAAAAACAAATATCGAAGAAAATAAATATAATTGGAATAGTTGCAGGAGTAGTTGTTATTAGCATGATTGCTGGAGTAGGAATACTGAAAATCAATCGTGATCGGATGGCGAATGCGAAAGCAAAAATTATTCCGGGTATCGTACAAAAACTTGACCCCTCGGTGAAATTGAAAGAAGTGGCAAGCCTCAAAGAAGAAAGTGGTATTTTTGTGTTTGATCTCAAGCTTGATGTTGCCGGAAAGGAACAGAGTTTTACATCTTATATGACTAAAGACGGGAAGCTTTTTTTTACCGGAGGCATAAAAGTATCAGATCTTGATAAAAAACCTGATGTGAAAGGAGAAGCAACCGGAGAACAAAAAAAGCCACTGACGTGTTCAGATGTGAAAAAAACTGATATCCCTACACTGACAGCATTTGTCGTTGCAGATTGTCCGTATGGATTACAAATGCAACGACTTATGAAAGTGGCTGTAGCCGAACAGCCTGAATTGAGTAAATTTTTTGCAGTGAAATACATCGGAAGTGTAGAAAATGGAAAAATTATTTCAATGCATGGCGACAAAGAAGCACAAGAAAATTTACGGCAGATCTGTTTGAGAGAAGAACAAAAAGCTTTGTATTGGTCATATGTATCCTGTTATATGAAAGAAGGAAAATCTCCTGAATGTTTGACGGAAGCAAAAGTAAATCAAACGCAATTGCAGACGTGTATGAGTGACGCACAAAAAGGGCTTGCGTATGCGCAAAAAGATTTTGACGAAGCAAAAGTCCTCAATGTGAGCGGGTCACCGACACTAGCAGTCAATGGTATGGTAGTTTCAGAATTTGATTTCGGAGGACGAAATGCCGATGCGCTTAAACAGGTAATTTGCTGTGGATCTAATGCCAAATCAGGGTTTTGTGACAAAACGCTCTCAAAAGATGAAATTGCCAGTTCTTATTCAGCCACGGATATTGGACAGGCAGGAAGTACGACAGGAAGTGCGGCGGCTGGTTGTGCACCTGCAACTACGCCGTAAATATTATTTTTTGAGAGGTATTTTTTTCAAATGGGTATACGCTTCATCAGTGGCCATACGTCCCCGTGTCGTTCTTTTGATGAGTCCTGTTTGAAGAAGGTACGGTTCAATGACCTCCTCTATAGTGCCGATATCTTCAGATAATGCTGCAGCGAGTGTCTCTATCCCGATAGGACCGCCGGCGTGTTTATCTATTATCACGGATAGATATCGTCTATCTGAATCATCAAGGCCCAAATGATCAATATCAAGTATCGAGAGAGCATCATGGAGAATGCTTTCTGTTATTTCATTGGCGTTTTGTACCTGGGCCTGATCACGGACCCGCTTCAAAAGTCGAAGTGCTATTCGGGGTGTCCCACGGGAACGTTCTGACAATATTTTTTTTGCATCCGGGTGTATGTGTATAGAGAGTTTTTCTGAAGCACGCTCTATAATATGTTCCAGTTCATGTGGCGTGTAAAATGAAAGACGGAGAATGACTCCGAATCGGTCCCGCATCGGGGAAGAGAGGAGTCCGGCGCGGGTGGTAGCCCCTATGATAGTAAATGGAGGGAGGTCCAGACGTAATGTACGGGCGGAAGGTCCCTTTCCTATGATAATATCGAGTGCAAAATCCTCCATAGCAGGATAGAGTGTTTCTTCTACAACTTTGTTCAGACGATGGATTTCATCGATAAAAAGGATGTCTTTCGGAGTGAGATTGGTAAGAATTGCAGCCAGATCACCCGCTCGTTCAATAGCAGGTCCTGACGTAATTTTGATATTGACTCCCAACTCTTTTCCGATGAGGTGTGCGAGCGTCGTTTTTCCAAGTCCAGGTGGTCCATACAGGAGTATATGTTCGACAGCCTCTTTTCTTTTCTTTGTAGCATCGATAGTTACGCGTAAACTTTTTTTCACCTGTTCCTGCCCGGCAAATTCGTTCCATGAAGATGCTCTGAGAGAGGTAAAGAGTTTTTCTTCTTCAGGAGAATCGTTTTCTGACACAATAGTCTCGGTGACTGTCGGATGAATTTTTTTTATGTTTTTCATGCGGTTTTTCCTAATTCTTTGAGACAGTACCGGATTTTTTGTTCAAGCGTAATTGTGTTTGAGGGTATTGTTTTTATTATCCGCATAGCTTCATTTCGTGCAAATCCCATAGAAGAAAGTCCATCAAGGATTTCTTTGGTTTCTGATGAGGCATATTCAGAAAGATCCAGATCAGCTAAGCTTCCAAGTTTTTGTTTTAGTTCAATAATAATTTTTTGAGCATTTTTTTTGCCAAGTCGGGGAATTGTGGTAAAAAATTCGACATCTGATTTTTGTACTGCACTTGTTACAGCTCCCACACCGTGATTGATAACGGTGAGGGCAGTTTTTGGTCCGATACCCGAGACGGTTATGAGAAGTTTAAACATATGAAGTTCCTGTTTTGTCGGGAAACCGAAAAGGTCAAAAACGTCTTCCTTGATATTGCTATGGGTAAAAAGAAATACTTCCGAATCAGTTTTTGATTCTTCTAAAAATCTATTTGTTACATATACACTATACCCAACCCCTCCGACAAAAAGGAGAATGGAATTTTGAGATTTTGAATATAATGTTCCTTTTAATGCCCCTATCATATATTGCTCATTGCTCATTGCTCACATATCGTTGTGTGTACGCATGTGTTGCTGCTATTGCCAACGCATCTGTCGTGTCATCAATTTTTGGTGTTTCTTTTAAATGGAGCACCTGAACAATCATCTTCTCCATTTGTTTTTTATCTGCATGACCGTCTCCGGTTATCGTTCGTTTAATGGCAAGCGGAGTATAGGATACCACAGAGATATTTGATATTGCAGCAGAGAGAAGTATGACGCCGCGAGCTTCGCCTACGGAAATAGCAGTTTTTGCATTTGTGGCAAAAAATAAGTCTTCGACACTCATGACATCCGGTTTATATTTTTTTATTATCGATAACATCCCGTCATAGAGACTTTTTAGTCGAAGTTCTTTTTGGATTTCTTTCTCAGTGGTAATCAGGCCATATGCGATCACAGCGATATTTGTTTCTTTTTTTTGGATAACCCCCCATCCGATGCGAGCTACTCCAGGGTCAATGCCTAAAATGATCATACAATTATTGTTCTTTTGTTTGTAGGATAACCAAGGTATACTATTGAGGCTATGATACCACAGTTTATCGGAGCATTTTTGTTTGCCTCAGTAGTTATGATTGGCGGAAGTCTGGCATGGCCAATGATTATGAAACAGGAGCGCCCTCCTCTGCTTCAAGCAGTGCGGGATAGAGTGGTGGAAACGGATATCGGAAAAAATATTGAAAACGTATTGGGAGTGTATGCAATTCCCGAAGATGTTCCTCAGGCTATAAGTTCTGCTTCGTCACAGGTAGTAAATCAAGTTGGAACTGCTGTTCAAAAAAAGGTGGAAGATGCAGTGACAGATCGGGTTATTGAAGAAGTTGTAAAGCGATTTGACACACTCACAACAGCTGACAAAGAGGAAGTAAAAACAGTTATCTGTAAACCTACCCAATAATATATGGACGAAGACCTTATTGTCAGAGCGAAAAATATTTTAGAAAAATTAAATGTTGATAAAAAGCGACAGATTGTGAGGGGATTGGAAGCAGATTCTTTAAAACAGGATTTTTGGCAGGATCATGCTCAAGCTGCGCAGATTATGAAGCAGATTTCGGTGCTTCTGAAAGAGATTGAGGAAGCGGAGATGCTGGAACTCTATATCCAGGAAGGGAATGCTGAATTATTGACAAAAGAAGTGGATAGGTTGGAATTCGCATTATATCTATCGGGTCAATATGATCATTCTGACGCTATTTTTTCTATCCATGCAGGACAAGGAGGAACGGAAGCGATGGATTGGACGGCTATGCTTTATAGAATGTACAGCAGATTTGTTGAGCGCAAAGGGTGGGAAAAAGACGAGGTGGACTATACTCCGGGAGATGAAGCGGGGATAAAAAGTGTTACGATGACGGTTTCCGGATCGTACGCATATGGACTTCTGAAAGCAGAAAGTGGCGTACACCGGCTTGTCCGTCAATCACCGTTTAATGCTGATAATTTGAGACAAACATCATTTGCGATGGTTGAAATATTGCCTCTTATCGTCGAAGAAATAGTGCCTCTCAAAGAAGATGAATTGGAGTGGGATTTTTTTAGAAGCGGAGGAAAGGGCGGTCAAAATGTCAATAAGGTTTCTACAGCGGTGCGGCTTCTCCATAAACCTTCAGGCATTGTCGTTACGTGTCAGACAGAGCGGTATCAAGGGCAAAATCGTGAGTATGCATTGAAAATTTTACGGTCTAAATTATGGGCATTGGAAGAGGAAAAAAGAAAAAAAGAAGAAATGAAACTTCGTGGTGTGTACAAAACCCCGGGTTGGGGAAATCAAATCCGTTCGTATGTCCTTCATCCGTATCATATGGTGAAGGATTTGCGTACACAATACGAAACGGGAAATACGGATAGGGTCCTTGACGGAGATATTGAGGATTTCATCATGGCATACTTGAAAAAAATTTCATAAGTAGTGATAATAGAAACATATGCAAACACATCATCCATCTCATGAGCCGGAAATTGTAGAAAAATCATATGTTCAACCAATAGACCGTAAGCAGCCAAAAACGGAAAAGCGGACGCTATACATAGCGTTAGGAGTTGTATTTGTTATTCTTATATGTTCGGGTGTCGGTACGGGATATCTATTGGCAAATACAGGGACGAAGATGGGAACTCCAGAAGGAGTGGCGGTGTCAACAGACGGAGGAAAAAAATTTGGTAGCACAGATACGAAAACATTTACCGATACAGCAGTTGGCACCATAGAAAAAGAAGGTATAAGCGGAGAGGGGACGCATAAACTTATCCGTGATGGTGGACCTTCACAAACTGCGTGCCTGGTATCATCCGTTCTTGATCTAGATGAATTTGTAGGGAAAAAAGTAAAAGTCCAAAGTAAAACTATGTCAGCAAAAAAATGTCCATGGCTCATGGATGTCGGAAGTATTGAACTTCAGTAATAAATACGCGGGTACATCAATGATTCAATTTGACCATGTATCAAAAGAATTTGGGCTTTCCTCAAAAGCTCTGTCAGACATAACCGTTGAAATTAAAGACGGTGAATTTGTTTTCCTTATTGGAAAATCAGGTGTCGGCAAAAGTACATTTTTGCGTCTCATTCTCCGTGATATTCTTCCTACTGTTGGTACGGTCATTGTTGACGATTGGGATGTAACGAAGCTTCCACAGTCAAAAATTCATTTACTTCGAAGAAAAGTCGGTATGGTATTTCAGGATTTTAAATTGCTCATGGACCGGACGATTTATGAAAATATTGCATTAGGGCTTGAAATATTAGGCAAATCAAAAGAGGAGACGGAAAAAGGAGTTTCAGAGGTTTTGGAATTAGTAGGATTATCCCATAAGAGAAATTCATTTCCTTTACAGCTTTCAGCAGGAGAAACACAACGGGTTAGTATCGCACGGGCTATCGTGGGCGGACCAAAAATATTACTGGCTGATGAACCTACCGGAAATCTTGATCCGGATACTTCATGGGATATCATGCAGATACTCGAGGAAATTAATTCATTAGGAACCACTGTGATAGTGGCTACACACAATGAAGCATTCGTAAATAATATGAAGAAACGGACTATCACGATAAAAGACGGAGAAATAAAAAGTGATGAAGAAAAAGGCCGATATCATCAATCCGAACGCGCTAAAGAGCATCACCATCATCATGCAAGCGGCGGTCGTAAAGAAAAATAATATGAAACCATTACGTGTATCATGGACCCATATCAGACGATCTCCTTATCAGGCTTTGGCGGCTATCCTCACGATGTTTCTGACGTTTTTAGTTAGCGGTGCTTTTGCTTTGACCGTCATAACGTCGCTATTAGTCCTTCAATATTTTGAAAGTAAACCACAAGCCACGGTATTTTTTAAAGATACAGCCCAAAAAGCAGAAGCGGATGCGCTCAAAACTATCCTTGAAGCCACAGGGAAAACTGCAAGTATCAAATATGTATCCAAAGACGATGCACTTGCCATTTACAAAGAGCAAAATAAAAATGACCCATTACTTTTGGAGATGGTAAATGCCGATATTCTTCCTGCATCTCTTGAAGTATCTGCTACAGATCCACGACACCTCAAGGAATTAGAACCGATTATGAAAGAAGCAGAAGGAGTAGAAGAAGTTATTTATCAAAAAGATGTCGTTGATACGCTCGTTGCCTGGACAAATGCGGTCAGGCTCGTAGGAGGAATTTTGATTGCACTTCTCTCTCTTGATTCGATTCTTATCGTAATGACCATTATCGGCATGAAAGTAGCACTCAAAAAAGATGAAGTAGAAATATTGAAATTGATAGGCGCTTCGAAATGGTACATCCAATTACCATTTTTGCTGGAAGGGGGGATGTACGGAGTTTTAGGTGGTTTTATGGCATGGACCGTCATGCTTGTCCTGCTTCTTTGGTTCCGTTTATCGATTTTATCGTTTTTGGGCATTATTCCTATCATTCAGGCAATTTTGGGTCACCTTCTTTCATCGGCATTTATCGGGTGTTCCCTGGGATTTCTTTTTATTCTTTCCGCACTTGGGTTTCTTCTTGGGAGTATCGGAAGTTTAATTGCTCTCAAAAAATACATCGCCTTTTAATAATGCATGAAGACACTTTCCAATGTCGTAATGATTTTGATTTTCCTATTTTTGTGGAGTACTCCTATATATGCTCAGGAAGTATCTTCCGTTGATAAAAAAATTGAAGAATTAAAAGCTAAAATTGTAGAACTTCAAACACAGGAAAACAGTTTATCTAAACAAATTTCACTTCTGAATTCCAACATTGAGCTCACAACGCTTCGCGTCGATACGATAAAAATGGCAATTGAGAAGTTGTCAAAAGAAATTGATGAACTCGCAGGAGAAATAGAAAAATTAGAAGTGCTTCTCACAAAACGTTCAGAGCTTATTCTTCATAGAATTCCCGAAACATATAAACGCCAAAGCATACCTAGTTTTGGAGTGTTATTTTTTAGTAGTGATGTTTCTGATTTTATATCTAGGATGAAATATATGAATCGTGTTCAGGAGGAAGATGCACAGCTTCTCGTTCAGCTTAAAGCGACACAAAATAATTTTGGTGAAAGGAAAGAAACGCGTGAAAAAAAGAAAACACAGCAGGAAGCATTGAAAAAACAACAGGAAGAAGAGCAAGTAAAGCTTGGACGTCAGAAAAAGGAAAAACAAATACTCCTTAACGAAACAAAAAACAGTGAATCCCGTTATCAATCTCTCCTGGCTCGAGCACTTGCTGAAAAAAATGCTATAGACAGAGCGCGTATTGAGGGAATGAAGGTGGGTCCTGTAAAAAAAGGAGATGTTATCGCTATCGTGGGAAATACCGGATATCCGGGGTGTTCAACCGGAGCACATCTTCATTTTGAAGTGCAGAAAAATGGGTCGTGGGTCAATGCAGAAGAATATATACAAGGAAGAGATGTGTATGATGACCAAAACGGAGGAAGATCAAGAATTGGAAGCGGTGGGTGGGATTGGCCTCTTGATGGCGATGTGCGGGTGACGCAACGGTTTGGGAAAACTCCATATTCTTGGTGGTATGCATATAGCGGTGGCATTCATACGGGGATAGACATGGTGTCAACAAATGAGCTCATCAAAGCTCCGAAAGACGGGACACTTTATTCATCTTCCCAATCATGTGGCGGAGGGAGTATTATTAAAATTAAATACATCGAACACGGAGATGGTATAACAAGTTTTTACTTGCATGTTCAGTAAAGATAATAATATCTAAGGGTCTAGTTGAAATTTTATACTGTCATTCCTGCGAAAGCCTGCCTGCCGGCAGGTAGGCAGGAATCTAAATTATCCTCGTATGTCAATCATGCGATTAGGATTAATAGTTTTATTATTTTTTTTCTGTTTTGTACCTTCTGTTATCGCTGCGAATTTATTAATAAATCCGGGTTTTGAAGATGGTATTAGCAATTGGGAATTTACTCCATCTACAGCAACTGTAAGTGAAACTCAAGAGGTGAAACATAGTGGTTCAAAAGCTGTGATTGTTACGAAAAAATTAAGTGCGAGTTGGGCATATATAAGTCAAAAAGTAACAATTGAAACGGATAAATATTATAAATTATCAGGATGGGGTTTATTAAATGATGACGCTATTGGTAATATTAAATTGAGGCTGTATTGGCTAAATTCACAAAATGAAAAATTGTCGCCTGATTCTATAGGAAAAGAAATTACTACAAAATCGAATGATTTTCAGTTTATTGAAACAGAAGGATCTAAGCCGCCGGAAGGAGCACAATTTGTTGATATTCAAGCCTATGTTTATTTAAAAAATGCAAATCCAACTACGTCTGCCGTTTTTGATGATATAAGTTTGGAAGTGTTTATCCCACCAACTCCAACTCCGTCTCCTGAGCCGACTGCAACAAAAACTCCAACACCTTCTCATACAAATACCCCATCTCCAACTTCTAAATCAATAAGTACATCAACTCCAAAACCAACAAATACATCTACCCCAAAGCCCACGGAAAAGGGGACGGCAACGCCAACGAGTGTTCAATCCATCGTAGGGACTTCCTCCGGTCAAAAAAGCGAGGAAGGGGGAATACTGGGAGCAAAAGAGGAAAACATGGCAACATCATCAGTTGCTATGGAACGTGCAGCGTCATATAAAGTATTTATCATAACATTTCTTTTTATCGGTATCGGATGTGCGCTTCTTTCCTGTATGCTTGTTATCCGAAAACAATTTTTTTCAGAACAGCTTCAAAAGGGGACTCCATCATCTGACAGATTATGAAATTAATTTTTAGGGTGATGAATTAGACCGTATAAACAATCTCCGACAAAAACTCGCCATGGCGGGATTTTGTCGGAGAAAACGGACTAGTCTACTGTGCAGGTAAACACATTTTTTGTTACAATGGATAAGAAGAAAAATTATGGACAAAAAAGACCGCTTTTACAAGGCATACAATAATCTTCCGCTAAATTTACGTGAGGAAGTTATTCTTGTTATCAACGATGAACCGATTACCTGGAAAGTCGCAAGGCTTGAAATAGATGGGAATACCAATATATCTAAAATAATTTTGGAAAAACTTGATACTTTAAAATTCATATGAGTGCTCTAATTTCGCAGGTGACAGATGAAGATATTCGAAAACTGGTGGTAGCACGGCTTCGTTCATTTCCTGCTGGACGGAAGATTTCCATAGGTGCTGATGGTGAATTTACGAAGGATGAACTTATCGACAGAGTTGAAAAAGATGACCGTATCGGAAAAAAAATTGTTCAGGTCCAGCTATCGTATCTTCAATCCTTGAAAGAACAGCGTTTTTTGGAGGAATAACTCTCCTATATGCTTATCACCCGTCCAAACCATGACGTTACCACAAATTATCTTTATTATTGGAGTCAATGCATTATTGATATAGGGAAAACCCATAAATTAACCGTTATAGACGTTGCGGGAAATCGGGCGAATAAAAAGGAAGTTGAGGGTATCATAAAAAAAATAAAGCCCTCTTTTATTTGTTTCAACGGACACGGTGATGAAAGAACAATCGGAGGATATGATAATGAACCTCTTATTCAAAAAGGTGATAATGAGTCGCTACTCTCCGGTACGGTTATCTTTGCGAGAGCCTGTCGGTCTGCTAAGGAGTTAGGACCGGCGTGTGTGAAAAAAGGCACAGAGGCATATATCGGGTATTCAGACGATTTTATATTCCTTACGGAAGAAGCAAAAGAATCACGGCCATTGACTGATAAGGTAGCAAAATTATTTCTTGAGCCGTCCAATTATGTTGCAATCGCTTTTATGAAAGGGCATTCTGCGGGTCAAGCAAATCAGCGGTCAAAAGACTATTTTAAGAAAAATATAAAAAAACTGATGACGAGTGATACATTGAAAGAAGATCGGGAATTGATACCATATCTTTTGTGGGATATGGATCATCAAATTTGCGTTGGAAACGATAAAGTTGTTCTTTAGCAGTTAGCTTTGCAATCCGCCAGTTGGCGGACTGGCCTGGCGAAGCTAGATTATAAATATGAAATTTGTCCGTTATTGGATTCCGGTGATGCTTTGGATGATGGTCATTTTTGCCTTTTCCAGCAGGCAAAAAGTGGTTCTCACGGATTCGTATGCCCTAAGCTTCCTTTTTTTTAAGACTCTCCATCTCATTGAATATATTTTTCTTTACGTGGTATGTTACCGGGCATTTTTTAATACCGAAACGAGCAAAAATAAAGCTATTTTGTATGCATTTATCGTAACGTTGTTGTATGCAATTACGGACGAAATTCATCAGCGGTTTGTGCCCACACGCGAGGGGCGCCTCCGTGATGTTATAATTGACGCTATCGGAGGGGGATTAGGATGGATACTACTCACACAATTATTACCAAAAGCTCCAAAGAAACTCAGGAACTTGGCCAGGCAATGGCAACTTCTTTGACGCTTCCTGCAGTTGTATGCCTTTATGGGGAGTTAGGAAGTGGGAAAACGACTTTTGTTCAGGGGTTTGCCAAGGGACTGGGAATACACACTCGCCTTCTTTCTCCAACATTTATTATTGTACGACGTTATTCAATAAAAGATAAAAATTATTATTTCTATCACATCGATCTCTATCGGATAAAAAATGTGAGTGAGCTTGATGGATTGGGGTTACGTGAAATTTTATTAGATCCGCATGCAATTATTTGTATTGAGTGGGCTGAGCGGCTTGGGTCACTCCTTCCAAAACAGCGGACGGATATCCATTTTTTAATGATTTCAAATGATGAGAGGAAGATTATTGTGTCAGAACACTCGGAAAACTCGGAGAACCAGAAAGTCGGAAAGCTCAGAATACCGGATAATCGGAATTTCTGACACTCTGATATTCAGAAAGTCTGATTCTCTGACATTCTGAGTATTCTGAGTTTTCTGAATTATTTATGAAAAAGGACATTCAACAAGCCATCAAGATATTTACGGAGGGTGGAATAATCATTTTTCCCACCGATACCGCCTTTGGTATAGGGTGTAGGATAGATGATGAGAGGGCAGTTGACCGGTTATTTGCCATTCGAAAACGGCCGCGTGCGCAGGCAACACCGGTACTTGTTTCGTCAATTTCTCAGGCACTTCCCTATCTCGATTCCCCGTCAGATATTGTCCGACATTTGATGAAAACGTATTGGCCCGGGGCATTGACTATCATCACTTCGTGTAAAAAAAATAAAATATACTCCCCTATTCGGGGCGGTGGAGAAACAGTCGGAATCCGCATGCCTGATCATTCGGATATCCTTACTGTTATTACTACAGTTGGTGTTCCGATTTTAGGACCATCTGCCAATATCCACGGAGAAAAAACACCGTTTCTTTTTGAAGACCTTGATTCGGCATTAGTGCGTCAGGTAGATTTTGTATTAGCGGGAACGTGCAAAGAGAAGGTTGTATCAACAGTTGTTGATTGTTCAGTAGATCCGTATGCAATTGTCCGTCAGGGAGCAGTAATCCTATCGAGAAAATCCTGCACAGTCCATATTGATTCATCCAAACAACATGAGACAGTGGTTATTATTCGTATTGGAACCACAGAAAAGAAAAAAACTATTGTTTCAGACGTCCACACATCCCAACAAGTGCTTCCTCTTTTGGAAACGTTGCTTTCCCAAAATTGTCTGACATTTGAGGATATTACTAACATTGAAGTGAATACCGGTCCTGGGTCATTTACTGGTCTTCGGGTGGGTGCGGCTATCGGACAAGCATTAGGTTTTTTGTTGGGTATTCCAGTAAACGGAAAAAAGGCAATACCCTCAATTTCTCTTGATTATGGGGCAGATCGTTGGAAAAATGATTTGCACTAGCATTTCTTCGCCTTTGTTATTATCATGGAATTATGTACAGGTTTCTGCGCCATTTTTTTCTTCCGCATCACACCAATAATCATCGGGCCAAGGCACTCCACCCCGATATACTGCTCGTGTACATTCTGTTGCTTGCAGTCTTTAATTTTAGCTTCAGATATATCCATAACCAGTATCCGTCAATATTGGGGTATGCTACAGACATACGGATGGGTGAACTCTTAGATTTAACGAATCAAAAAAGAACAGCACTTGGATTATCTCAGCTTAAACTGAACGAAAAACTTTCCCTGGCTGCTGCCAAAAAAGCACAGGATATGTTTGCAAACAATTATTGGTCCCATACCAGCCCGGAGGGAAAAACTCCCTGGGAGTTTGTAACCTCTTCCGGATACCAGTACACTATGGCCGGAGAAAATTTAGCAAAAAATTTTTCCAACAGCAGCGGCGTGGTAGAGGCGTGGATGGCATCGCCGACACACAAAGACAATATTGTTAAGCCGGGATATAAAGATATCGGATACGCTATAGTAAACGGAGTTCTCAACGGGGAGGAAACAACGTTAGTTGTCCAGATGTTTGGGGCTACAAACAAGGAAGATGTTATTGCTCAAAATCCCGTACCGCTTTCCACAGGAACGAGCACGGAAGCGCTTGGTGATCAAATACCTATGAATATCATTGATGTCGCTTCACCGGAAGCAACAAAGAGTTTTTTGAGCTCACTATCTTCTGTCATTCAAACACCGAAAATCAATATTCCCACGATGACCAGAGACATTGTATTTATATTTCTAGGATTTTTAATTGGCATTCTTATTATCGATGGATTTGTTGTTTCCAAACGGAAAATTATTAGAGTTGCCGGGCATAACGTAGCTCATATCATGTTTTTTATGGCAATATGTTTGGCGCTTATGCTTGTAAAACGGGGGGCTCTATTATGAAAAGAAAATGGATGCCTGTGCTTAATTTTGTCGTTTTAGCCATTATCCTTTCGTCAACTGTTTTTCTTTTCGGGCAGGTACGGGATAATAAAATGATGCAAATCCTGGTCGGAATACTTATTTCCATTCTCTACGTCACATGGGGAATGATCCATCACGCTATGCAGGGAGACCTTTATCCGAAGGTTGTGGTAGAATATCTTCTTGTCGGGGCCATCGCAGTCACATTAATAGTAACTGTTGTGTGGATATAATATAACATTATGCAGGGACTCATACTTGCCGGAGGATTAGCAACGAGACTTCGGCCATTAACGTTAGTCACCAATAAACACCTTTTGCCGGTTTACAATAAACCGATGATTTTCTATCCCATAGAAGCTATGCAGAAGGCCGGAGTGAAGGAAATTCTCCTTACCACAGGAGGGGAAAGTGTTGCACAATTTGCCAATCTTTTGAAATCCGGGGAGGAGTTTGGATTGCATCTGTATTATGCAGTACAGCAAAATCCAAAAGGTGGTATCGCTGATGCAATACTACTGGCTGAGGAAATGACGAAAAATGAGCCTCTTATGGTGATTTTGGGAGATAACATTTTTAATGTCAATCTGAAAAAGGTCATAGAAGAATTTGAAAAAACCAAAGACGGAGCCGTGATATTCGGGTACCAGGTAAAGGAGAACCAGAATCAATACGGCATTGTAGAGATTGACGGAGACGGCAGGGTTCTTTCCATTGAGGAAAAACCAGAGCATCCAAAGTCGGATATTGCCCAAACAGGCATTTATATTTATGACCATAATGTTTTTGATTATATTAGGATGCTGAAACCTTCAGGCAGAGGTGAGTTGGAAGTCACGGACCTGAATAATATGTATTTACAGAAAAAGAATCTCCGGTGCCACGTAATCGATTGGTGGATAGATGCAGGTACATCCTATGATGAGCTTCTGAAGGCAAATATTCAGGCAGAACACATGGTCAAGGAAGGAAAATTATGATTGCTGGAGTACTGACAAAAAAATTGATCCGTTATCCGGATGAACGGGGGTTTTTTGAGGAGTGGATCCGTGTTTCGGATCCATTTTTTGCAGAAGGATTCGGTCAATTATCCCATTCACATATGATCGAAGGAGTGGTAAAAGCGTGGCATGTACATAAGGTTCAGGTTGATTGGTGGTATGTGATGAAAGGAACGGTAAAGGTAGCGCTCTATGACACCAGACTTGATTCAAAAACCTTCAAAGAAATACAAGAATTTGTTGTCGGAGATGATAAGGAAATTATGATATTAAAAATTCCTGCAGGGGTAGCTCATGGATGCAAGGTACTTATTGGACCGGCTGATTTGGTCTACGTGACCAGCTCTGTGTACTCAAAAGACGAAGAAGGACGAATTCCATACGATGATTCAGGTATTGGATACGATTGGGTTCAGGGAAAAGAGATTGCGAATAAGAATATAACGTAATTTATTCTGTCATGCCGGACTTGATCCGGCATCCAAAGAATTATTGCCTAGATTCCTGCTTTCGCAGGAATGACAAAATATATCTATGAAACTTTTAGTTACCGGAGGAGCCGGATTTATCGGTTCAAACTTTATTCTCTATTGGATAAAAGAGTATCCAGAGGATTTCATAGTGAATTTTGATGCTTTGACGTACGCGGGAAATCTGGAAAATCTCAAGGAGATTGAGAAACTCCCGAATTATTCATTTGTACGCGGTGATATCTGTGATCCGAAGAGTGTTTCGGAAGTCATGGCAGGTATTGATACCGTTGTTCATTTTGCCGCAGAAAGCCATGTAGATAGATCAATTTTAGATTCAACTCCCTTTATTCAAACAAACATTGTCGGAACCCACGTCCTTTTGGAAGCAGCGCTCAAAGCCGGGGTGAAACGGTTTCATCACGTGTCAACGGACGAGGTCTTTGGGAGTTTAGCTCTTGACGATTCTCATAAATTTACGGAAAAAACCGCATATGATCCCAGAAGTCCGTATTCAGCAAGCAAAGCCTCATCTGATCATTTGGTACGGGCCTATTATCATACATTCGGACTTCCGATCACCATCACAAACTGTTCCAATAATTACGGCCCATTCCAATTTCCGGAAAAATTTATTCCTCTTGTTATAACCAATGTATTAGAAGGAAAAAAAGTGCCGGTCTATGGAGACGGAAAAAATGTCCGTGATTGGCTGTATGTAGAAGATCATTGCCGGGCCATTGATGTCATTCTCCAAAAAGGAACAGTTGGAGAGACATATTGTGTAGGAGGGACAGATAAGGATCTTGAAAATCTTGCGGTCGTTAAAAAAATTCTTTCCGCTTTAGGAAAGGACGAATCGCTTATCGAATTAGTGAAAGACCGACCCGGACATGACCGGAGATATGCAATTTCATCCCAAAAAATTCATGATGAGCTCGGATGGAGCGCGCTGCATGATTTTGATGCGTGGCTAGGAAAAACCATTGAGTGGTACAAAAATAACCAACCATGGTGGTCTCATATAAAAACCGGAGAATATCAGGCGTATTATAAAGAACAATACGGAGGAAAGGTCTAAATGGAAATTATCGGCACCGGATTATCCGGTTTAGTTGGATCACGCGTGATAAAACTTCTTTCCCCGGGGTTTGTATTTACTGATTTGAGTAAAGAAACCGGAATTGATCTTCTGGATTTTTCTAAAGTCAGAGAGATGATTTCTGCCTCAACTGCTTCGTGGGTATTTCATTTTGCCGCATATACTGATGTCCAGCAAGCTGAAGCAGAAAAGGCAAAAGAAAAAGAAAGTGTTTCATGGAAAGTAAACGTCGGCTCTACAGAAAATATAGTGAATATTTGTAAAGAGACAGGAAAAAAGCTCCTTTATATATCCACTGACTATGTTTTTGACGGGACGAAAGAAGAATATGATGAAGATGATTCTCCCCATCCGATATCCTGGTATGGACAAACGAAATATGAAGGGGAAAAACTGGTACAAACATTGGGGAATCACTCACTTATCGTTCGCATAGCCAATCCCTACAGAAGCAATCCTGTTGGGAAAATGGATTTTGTCCATAAAATGCTGGAACGGATGAATGTCGGCTTGGAGATACAAGCGCCATCCGATCAACTTTTTTGTCCGACGTACATAGATGATTTAGCTTCTGGTTTGGAAAAACTTGTTTCAACTGACGTTCATGGCATATATCATGTGGTATCAGCCACGGGAATAACTCCATATGATGCCGCCAGGGAGATTGCACTGGAATTTGGCTATAAAGATGCTCTGATTACCCCTGTTTCTTACGCACAGTATTTTTTTGGAAAAGCGTTTCCTCCCAAGCAGGCACTCCTGAAACATGATAAAATAGATACCTTAGGAGTCCAACTCCATACGTTTGGCGAAGGACTCAAAGCAGTAAAAAAGCAAGAAAGGAAATAAAGGATTATGACAGTAGCTTTTATCGGACATGGATACGTAGGATTGGTGACAGCATCCGTATTTGCGGATTTGGGAAATACGGTATGGGTGGTCGGCAGAACGAAAGAAAAAATTGAAAAACTGAAAAAAGGTATTGCTCCGTTTTATGAGCCGGGATTATCCGAGCTTGTCAAAAGAAATGTCGAAGCAGGACGTCTGTTGTTTACGCTTGATTATAAAGAGGCAGTCCTGCCATCACAGATTGTTTTTATTTGTGTAGGAACTCCTCCGAAAGAATCCGGTGAAGCGGATCTTACAGAAGTGTTTAATGCGGCAAGGGAAATCGGAAAATATATTCGTGGATATAAAGTTGTTACGATTAAGAGTACTGTTCCACCCGGAACAAATAAAAAGGTCAGCGATATTATTTCAGAAACCAAAGAAGAAGGATCCTCTTTTGCCATGGCTTCGGTTCCGGAATTTTTACGGGAAGGTACTGCAATTAACGATACACTTCATCCAGACCGCGTTGTCATAGGAACTTCATCAGATCGGGCAACAGATTTGTTAACCGAATTTCATAAACCTATCGATGGTACAGTGGTTTTATCTAACGTCGAAACAGCAGAACTCATAAAATACGCTTCTAACTCTATGTTATCTACGAAAATTTCTTTTGCAAATGCAATTGGTATTTTGTCTGAAAAAGTAGGAGCGGATGTTGAGAAAGTTTTGGAAGGAGTGGGACTGGACAGAAGAATCGGAAGAGAATTTCTCTATCCGGGAGTCGGATATGGCGGCAGCTGTTTTCCAAAAGACGTAAAAGCGCTGATTGCTATTGCCAAAATTCATGGATATGACTTTTCCATTCTTACTGCTGTCGAAGAGGTGAATAAACAAGTAAAAATGAATTTTATTGAAAAAATCATAACGCATTTTGATGGAGACCTACAAGGGAAAACTATTGCGATTTTCGGATTATCATTTAAACCAAATACTGATGATATGAGGGAAGCTCCTTCTATCGATATCATTACCAAGCTTCAAAAAAATGGAGCCCGCATTGTTGTGTATGACCCGATTGCAATGGAAAACGCAAAAACAGTGCTTCCAAAAGGTGTTGCGTACGCACCATCAGCCTATGAAGCAGCCAGAGGAGCCGATGCGGTTGCTGTTGTGACTGAGTGGAATGAATTTCGTCAAATTGATCTGGTGAGGCTTGCAAAAGAACTGAAAGGGAGGGTACTTTTTGACGGACGGAATATCTACGATCCTCAATCCGTGAAGGATTTAGGATTTATGTATTATGGTGTCGGACGGATGTGATGACACTGAAGTGGAGAGTAAGGTATAATGAAGTATTCGTGTAAATACGTTTATTTAGTATCAGGATAAAGGAGGAAACAGTGTATGGCAGGAAAGAAAGCTCTTATTACCGGTATTGCAGGATTTGTCGGGAGCCACTTAGCTGAACTTTTGCTTTCAGAAGGATATGAGGTCTATGGATTATCCCGGCCACGTTCAAAGATGGATCACATTGAATCCATAAAAAATAAACTTCATTTGGAAGACGCTGATCTTCTGGATTCCCATAGTCTTTATGCCATGATATCGAAAATAAAACCGGATTATATTTTCCATCTGGCAGCACAGTCTTTCGTGCCCACGTCGTGGGTTTCGCCATCAGTGACTTTAGAGGTAAATATCATCGGGTCAGCAAATCTTTTTGAGGCAGTACGTCAGGCTAAAATTGATCCTGTTATCCAAATTGCGTGCTCATCTGAAGAGTATGGACTCGTTCACCCTGATGAAGTACCGATTAAAGAGACGAATCCACTTCGGCCGCAAAGCCCATACGCGGTATCAAAAGTAGCAATGGACTTTCTTGGATATCAATATTTTTGTTCCTACGACATGCGTATTATCCGGACACGGGGATTTAATCACACAGGCCCCAGGAGAGGCGAAACGTTTGTCACATCCAATTTTGCCAAACAGATTGCCATGATTGAAAAAGGCAAACAAGAGCCTATTATCCATGTCGGAAATTTGGATGCAAAGCGCGATTGGACTGACGTCCGTGATATGGTCAAGGCGTATGTTTTGGCTGTAGATAAATGTGATCCGGGAGAAGTGTATAACATTTGTGTAGGAAGTGCCGTGGTTATCAAAGATATGCTTGATATGCTGCTTTCCATGAGTAAAGTAAAAGTTGATATTAAACAGGATCCTTCCCGCATGCGGCCTTCAGAAGTGCCGGTTTTGATCGGTGACAATACTAAATTTTGCCAAAAGACGGGGTGGAAACCGGAAATTCCATTTGAAAAAACAATGGAAGACCTTCTCAATTACTGGAGAGAACGGATCTAATCTTCCCCACCACCTTTTATGAATATCGTAGTTATTTTGCCTACGTATAATGAACGGGAGAATATCATTCCGCTTCTTACTGAACTTGAATCGTTGAAACACACGATAAAAAAACACACCATAGTGTTTCTCGTGGCAGACGATACGTCTCCGGATGGAACAACAAAAGCTGTGGAAGCATATCAAAAGAAGCATAAAGATGTATTTTGTATTTCCGGGAAAAAGGAAGGTTTAGGAAAAGCGCTTCTTCGGGGGATGACGTACGCCGTCGGTACGCTCCATGCAGATGTCATCGTACAGATGGATGCAGATCTTTCTCATGATCCAAAGAAATTTCCTTTGTTTATCAAAGCAATTGACGACGGGGCTGATTTTGCCGTGGGGAGCAGATATATCAAAGGAGGATCAATTCCTGAAAATTGGGGAATCCACAGAAAAATTTTTAGTATTGTCGGAAATGCGATTGTTCGGTATGGATTAGGATATCCTTCCATTCATGACTGGACCGGCGGATACCGCGCTTTCAAAAAGCGGTTTTTTGAAGAGGCTAAAGATGAAATGAAAGCATACAGCGGGTATGTGTTCCAAATTGCATTCCTCCATAAAGCAGTCCAAAGAAAAGCCAAGGTTGTGGAAATTCCGTTTCATTTTACCGATAGGCTATATGGAAGATCAAAAATCGCACCATTTGAATACATCAAAAACGTTTTGGAATATGTGATTCGGGCACGCATCAATGACGTGATTCATGGATCGTTCGGGAAATTTGCCGTAGTGGGAACTATTGGGTTTATCATAAATACGGGAATCCTTATCGGGCTCAAGCAGTTTGGATTTCATCCGGCCATAGGAAGCGCGGTGGGAGCCGAATGCGCAATTATTTCGAATTTTTTTCTCAATAACGCATGGACATTTAAAGAACGGAAAGTATCTGGCCAGAAAATGATCGGAAAGTTTGTGCAATTTAACGGTACGTCGGTCGGAGCGATCATTATTCAATCCTCTACAGTCTATATTGGGACACTGTTCTTTGGAATTCCTGCCTATTTCTATGCGTATATCGTGGGGGTTGGATTCGGACTCATATGGAATTACTGGATGTATTCCCGGGTCATCTGGAAAGCATGAAAAAATTTTTCTCTCCATTGTGGTCACTGGCGCCGATTATCAGCATTCTCATTCTTGGCGCGTTCCTACGACTGTATAAAATTTCTCTGTATATGACGTTTTTAGGCGATGAGGGAAGGGATGCTCTTATCGTCAAGCGCATGATTGCTGACGGAAAATGGACCCTTCTGGGGCCGACCGCTTCTGTTGGCGGATTTTTCATGGGACCAATTTATTATTATTTTATGGCGCCGTTTTTGTGGCTCTGGAACTTTAACCCTGTTGGACCGGCGATCATGGTTGCCTTATTTGGAATTATCACCATATTTTTGGTTTATTATGTGGGAACGAGGCTGTTTGGGAAGGAGGTAGGGTTGGTTGCGTCCGGTCTGTATGCTTTATCACCGCTTGTCATTTCATACTCACGCTCTTCATGGAATCCAAACATTGTCCCGTTTTTTGGAATACTCCTGTTTTTTCTTCTTTGGGATGTGATTGTCCATAGTCATTGGAAGCATGTGTTTTGGATCGGTATTATTTTGGGTATCGGACTTCAACTCCATTATACGTTTCTTGCACTATTTCCCGTTGTTGGTGTCTGGTTTTTGCTGTACGGAAGAAACCGATCGCATATAAAGCCATATCTTCTGGGATGCGCCGGATTTTTTGTAGGATTCCTTCCGTTTCTGGCGTTTGAAGTCCGGCATAGTTTTATGAATATCCGCTCAATTTTTACGTTTGTTTTTGAAGGGAAAGACACGGGATTTTCCATGGGTCATTTTTTTACAAACATCAGTGATGTCTATTTTCGGTTATTCGGCAGGCTGATTGTGAGAATCCCTGAAAAAGGAGTTCTTGGTAATTTTCCGTTTTTAGAAAAAACGCTTCTCATTGATAGCACATGGATTCTCGCTGTCAGTGCTCTTCTTTTGGTGGCAGGCATAATTTTGTTTAAAAAATATTTTATTGCCTTGTATAAACTCAAAGATAAAAGAAAAGATGAATTTTTTTATGGAATCAGACTTATTGTTCTGTGGACTCTGGTCATATTATCTTTTTTCGGTTTTTACAAAAAATCAATCTACGATTATTATTTTGGGATGATGTATTTTGTGCCGTTTCTTTTGACTGGTCTTCTTTTTAAAACACTGTACTGTAAAGGGCTGATAACAAAGATCTTTGGTTTTGTAGTCGTAGGAGCATTAGTATTTTATAATTGGCAGGGGATGCCGTTTCGGTATCTTCCAAACAATCAGTTGGGGCAGGTGGAGCTCATTGCACAGGAGATTGTAGGGAATACGGAAGGCAAACCGTTTAATTTTGCTCTTATTACGGGAGGAAATTCAGATCATTCCTACAGATATTTTTTTGAGTTATGGGGAAAATCACCGGTCACGATTGAAAATGCAGTACTGGACCCGGACAGGAAAACAGTGAAGGATCAGCTTCTCATAGTCTGTGAGGATGTATCCTGTAAACCGCTTGGAAATTCTTTATGGGAAGTGGCTGGTTTCGGAAGAGCACAAATTGAAAAAGAATGGAACGTTTCTGTCGTAAAGTTATTTAAACTCGGTCATTATACAGGGGAAGATTTAAATCCATGAAAAATCCATATCTTACGGTCGTCATACCTGCGTATAACGAAGAAACAAATATTCGGTTGGGCGTACTCGATAAAGTATCCCGTTATTTAGATCAGCAGCCATATGCTTGGGAGGCAATTATCGTCAATGACGGATCCTCGGATCAAACAGGAGCTCTCATAAAAGACTTTTTGAGAACCAATAAGAGTTTTATATATATCGAAAATCCTCATCAGGGGAAAGCGGCAACGGTTATTACCGGAGTGATGGCGGCAAAAGGCACACATGTTCTGTTTTCAGATCTGGATCAGGCAACACCTCTTAAGGAAATCGAAAAATTGTTACCCTGGTTTGAAAAAGGATTCGACGTCGTCATTGGATCCAGAAAAGACAGGCGTGAAGGAGCACCCATACTCCGGCGCTTTATGGCACGGGGATTTATGTTTCTGCGAACGACGATATTGGGGCTGAAAGGGATTTCCGATACACAGTGCGGATTTAAGGCCTTTAAAAAAGATGTCGCGCGGGCGATATTTAAACGGTTGGAACTATACGGAAAAAACAAAACAGTTGCCGGGGCTATGGTGACTGCCGGTTTTGACATAGAAGTATTATTCTTGGCAAAAACGTTAGGGTATACCATTAAAGAGGTGCCGGTTGAGTGGCATTATGTGGAAACCAGACGGGTAAACCCTATTACAGACTCCTGGCAGGGGCTTATGGATATTGTTCATATTCGGGTAAATGCTTGGAAAGGCAGGTATTCAATTTCCTAATTCCAATCCCATGAAAAAAATTCTTTTACTGTGCTCTCCGCGGGGATTATTTGTCGGGTACGTAATCTTTGGGCTTCTCCTGTTTCTTTATTCCTTTACTCAGGTTGATTTGGGGTTGACGCTGACACAATTTTCCTTTTGGCAGGTTATTCAGAAAAGTTTTCAGAATATCGGATATTTTCAGCGTCCTTTTTCGACTTCGGCATATCTTGTTTTGGTTGTCGGGCTTTTTTTGCTTTACGGGTATGCGATTCGGTGTATCACAAAAGGTCAGGTATCGGCCCGAACCCTGAAACTGTTGATAGCATTGATTTTTTTTCTTCTTGTTTTATCGTATCCTGCTTTTTCCTATGACTTTTTTAATTATATGTTTACTGCAAAAACAGTGCTTCTCTATGGGAAAAATCCGTATCAAGTGATCCCTCTTCAGTTTAGCGGATATGAGCCATGGCTTAGCTTTATGCACTGGACTCATTTACCCAGCGCCTATGCACCACTCTGGATTCTTCTTACGCTTCCGGCATATTTTTTCGGATTTGGGTATTTTTTATTCATCCTATGGAACCTAAAGATTACCGTCGGAATATTCTATTTAGTTACGGCCTGGGGGATAGGACAAATACTCCGGGATGAAACGGAAAAAAATAGGGTCTTAGGGGTTGCCTTATTTGCGCTTAATCCTCTCATACTTATTGAATCGCTGGTAAGCGGACACAACGATATCGTTATGGTAGCATGTGCCATTCTGGCACTGCTGGTTCTGTGGCAAAAAAAATATATCTATTCATTTTTTCTTTTTGCGGTATCGGTAGCATTTAAAGAAATAACGATTATTCTTGCTCCGCTCTATTTCATCCGGAAAAACCGCTTTCTTCCTTTTCTTTTCATGAGTGTTGGGCTTATCGCATTTCTTATTTTTTTTAAAAGGGAAATGCTTCCGTGGTATGGGGTTTGGATTCTGCCGTTTTTTGCGCTGATTCCAAACGGCACAGCGTATTTGCCTCTGGTATATGGTTTTTCATTCGGGCTTTTGCTTTCCTATGTGCCGTTTCTTTATTTTGGTCACTGGAACGATCCGGTTCCTGTCTGGAAATTTTGGTTGACGATCGTACCGATGGTCCTTGCATGTATATATATGGCTTGGAAACGGGTATATTTATATATACGTGAGAAACAAAATTAACGTAGGGTGATGTATGAAAAAAATATTCCGAAGTCCGTGGTTTTGGTTAAGTATCCTCATGGTCATTTACGGAATTTCCCGTCTTATAAATGTAACGACCTTACCGATTTTTACGGATGAAGCGATTTACATCAGATGGGCTCAAATTGGCGGAAGAGATGCCAGTTGGAGATTTATTTCCCTCACTGACGGTAAACAGCCATTGTTTACTTGGCTTATGATGGTTGCTCTTAGGTTTTTTCAAGACCCGTTGTTTGCAGGGCGTTTCGCATCCGTTATTTCAGGTCTGTTCGGAATGCTTGGCATGTATGTATTGGGGGCAGAACTATTTAGAAGCAAAAGGATAGGGATTATTTCAAGTTTTCTCTATGTTATTTCACCTTTTGCATTATTTTACGACCGTTTAGCGCTGTACGACTCATTGGTTGCTGCTTTTTCCATTTGGAATCTTTACATAGCTATCCTTTTGGTCAGATATGTACGGCTTGATATCGCCCTTATTTTTGGATTGACCTTGGGTGTTGGGATGCTTAATAAAACATCAGCATTTTTCAGCCTCTATCTTCTGCCTTGTACACTTATTTTGTTTGAGTGGAAAGAGAAAAAGGTGGGTAAGCGACTGCTCTCATGGATAGGGTTGGTGGCGGTAAGCGCTGTTCTTTCCCAACTGGTTTACAGCATCCTTCGGTTATCACCGTATTTTTATATCATTGCCCAAAAAGATACTATTTTTGTTTATCCTTTTTCACTCTGGATTACCCATCCTTTTGAATTTTTTTATGGTAATGTGAAGGGCATGTTTGACTGGCTTATCGGATACCTGAGCTGGCCTATCTACCTTTCTGCAATCGGATCTCTGTTTTTCTTCAAAAAAGAGATTCGTGAGAAGGTACTCCTTCTGTGCTGGTGGTTTTTCCCTTTTATCGCTCTTGCGCTTTTTGGAAGAGTGCTGTATCCCAGACATATTTTTTTCATGATCATGCCCCTATTGGTAGCAGGGGCATGGACTCTCGATATGATCTTAGAACGGATACAAAATCGATTCTTCGGATTTTTGTGCATTCTTCTTATGTGTGGCATAAATATCTTTAGTTCTTATAGTATTATCAGCGACATCAAAACAGCCCGTATTCCGAAATCAGAGATGGGTCAGTACATTGATGATTGGCCATCCGGCTGGGGAGTTTCTGAAATTGTCTCTTTTTTGCAGAACGAATCGAAAGCAGGGAAGGTGAGTGTATTTACTGAAGGAACATTTGGTTTATTGCCGTACGCGTTCGAAATTTATTTGGGAGAAAATAAGAATATTGATATTCATGGAATCTGGCCGGTACCTACAGAGAAGCCCATTGAAGTCGTGGAAAATGCTGCTGACCATCCGACCTATTTCGTCATGTACCAAAGTCAGACCCCTCCTTTTCAGTGGCATTTGGAGCTTATTGCAGAATATCAAAAAGGATTAAATAAAAAATCCAGTATGCGTCTCTATAAAGTGACTCCCTGAGAGACTTCAAATGTATGAAGAGATACAGAATACCATTACTTGGAACTATATTATTTTTACTTTTTCTTACGCTTCTCATTTTAGTTCCGCTCATGATGCCGGGATTTATTGTGACTGACGACGGAGAGTGGATGGTTATTCGGCTTACTGCTTTTTATCAGGCTTTCGCCGACGGTCAATTTCCAGTTCGATTTCTTAGCAGACTCAACAATAATTATGGGTATCCTGTGTCGAATTTTCTTTACCCAGGATTTCTCTACCTCGGATCCATCCTCCGTTTATTTAAATTATCATATCCGTTTATCATTGAGTGTATTCTCGGGGGATCAGTCATCGTCAGCGTCGTGTTCATGTATTTATGGTTAAGGAAGTTTTTTTCGAGTTTTTTAAGCTTTATCGGTGCGTGTTCTTTACTGGTTTCCCCATATTTTTTGTATGACCTCTATAAAAGGGGATCGGTAGGAGAATTATTTGCAACAGCCGGAGTCATCGTTCTCCTGTGGAGTATCGAGTCCGGATTTGTCTGGATTCTTCCGCCCGTCACCGCTGTATTTCTTATTAGTCATAACACACTGGCATTTCTTTTCAGCTTATTTCTTGTTGGTTATGTATGGGTTCGAAGGAAGTATGCGGCGATTGTTCCTCTTTCCATTGGTTTGTTGATATCTTCATTTTTTTGGATACCGGCAATCTTTGAACGCTCATTTGTCCGTTTTGATGGAGTTCAGGTAGCTAATCCTTTTGATTATCTCCGTATCAGTCAGACGCTGCTTTTTATGAGTATTCCTTTTTTTGTTCCCCTTGTGCTGTTGTTGAAGTCAAAAAAGCGATTGTTTGATCATGAGTATCTTTATTTTTCTGTTATCCTTTGCCTTGTTGCTACGGGGTCTTCAGTTCTGGGAATGGTATTTTGGAGCTCATCGGTGTTTATGCGTTTTGTGCAGTTCCCATACAGGCTTTTATCGCTTTTGTTTATCGCAGGACCATGGCTTTTCGCATATTTTATTTCTCAAATGAAAGACAAAAAAAGGGTATGGATGGCCTCCCTTGCTCTGGCAGTTCTTTTTTCCGTAAATATTCCCCTTCTTTTTGGTGTACAAAATGTTATACGTGAAGAAGGATATTATACAACCAATGAAGGAACGACCACGGTGCGTGATGAATATATGCCCAAATGGGTTACCGGGAAGCCTGATGTTCGACCAAGAGAGAAACTCGAGATTTTTTCGGGGAAAGGGACACTCCTCATCACAGAAAGTTCAACAAAAAAATTTGATGCAGAGATGAAGTTGGAGGAAGAGAGCGTTATACGGCTCAATACCGTTTTTTATCCGGGTTGGGGAGCAACTCTGGACGGAAAACCGGTTGAGCTTTCCTATCAAAATGCTAAAGGAGTGATGGAGGTAATAGTTCCGAAAGGCGATCATACTATTTCCTTTGAATTCCGTGAAACCGGCTTCCGCTATATCTCTGATATATTGAGCAGCATTGGGATCATTGCCTATGGGGGATATTTGTTGTTTTTATTGACCAAAGGGGTGAGGAAAAAATCAAGAGTATGATACGAAAGTTAGTACCATACATGATCATTCTTTTTTTGTCGTTTCTTACGATCCAGCCGTTATTATCTTCAGGGTTTTTTCCGATGCATGATGATACACAGGTCGCCAGAGTGATTGTCATGGCCCACGCACTCCTTCATGGTCAGTTTCCTGTCCGTATGGTGTCAGATCTCGGATATGGCTATGGTTATCCGATTTTTAATTTCTACGGACCACTTCCGTATTATGTTGGGGGAATTCTTCATGTGCTTGGGCTAGATGCCCTTACTGCGACCAAACTCATGATCGGAATAGGAGTCGTTATCGGGAGTATCTCCATATTTCTCTGCTCTGCCTCAATTTTCGGAACCCTTGGCGGGCTTTTTTCAATGGTTTTATTCACGTATTTTCCTTATCGGGCTGTACAATTATATGTCCGCGGAGCAGTAGGGGAATTATGGGCAACTGCTTTTCTTCCCCTTGTCCTTTTTGGCTTACTCCTGGTGACTCAGAAGGATAAACGGATAAAAGGAGTACTCATTGGGAGCATATCTCTCTCAGCTGTTATTCTTTCTCATACCGTATTTGGATATATCGTTACTGGCGCAATAACGTTTGTAGCCGTTGTACTTTTTATTGTTTCATTTTTTTGGAAAAAAGAAATGACGAGATCCTTAGGCATATCGGGTATCCTTTTGACAATGTTTGCTCTTGGAATTACTGCTTTCTTCTGGCTTCCGGCATTCACTGAAATGTCATATACCAATGTTGGCAAAGTTATTGGAAGTTCTGCAAATTTGAAAGATCATTTTATTTGTCCGCTTCAATTGTGGGACTCACCATGGGGGTTCGGAGGATCAGCTCCGGGATGTTTGGATGGCATGTCCTTTAAATTAGGAAAGCTCCAAATAATATATTTTATTGTTCCTTTGTTTCTTTGGATTTTAGCCAAAGAAAAGGGAAAACGGATAAATACTATCATGATGATGTTGACCGGATTGACCGTATTTTTATTCTTTTTAATGCTTCCGGTGTCTGAGGCTGTTTGGCGTTATGTGCCTTTTTCCTCTTTTGTCCAGTATCCATGGAGGTTTTTAGGGTTATTGAGCATCGGTATGGCATTGGTTTGCGGGTATATATTTTTCAGAAAAAAATCAGTAGTTTCGATCCTTATTTTTATTCTCCTTGCGGGATCGGTCGTGATGGTAAATTTAAAATTATTCTCTCCCCAGTATATCTACGAAGGGTCAGAACAGTCATTTGAAAGCAAAGAAGATCTCCGTTGGCGGGCATCGAAGCTATCAGATGAATATTTGCCAAAGGACTTAAAACTTCCTGAAACTGCATCTCAGATTGTGAATGATCGGGTAAGCGGAAATGAGGGGGTCAGGGTGCGTACCCTTTCAGAGACGGAGACATACGGGCTGTATGAGATAGATGCGGATGAAAGCAAAGATTTGAAGCTAAATATGGCATATTTTCCAGGTTGGACCTATAGTATTGATGGAATTCCAGCGAAGCTAAATGTTGTCGAGGGACAGCCTCACGTGGTACTATCATCTGGGATAAGTCTTTTAGAGATACGGTTTACCGATACGGTTGTGAGGAAGGTGGGAAATGGAATTTCAGTCCTTACCGTGTTGGGATTAATCGTCGTTTTAGTTTATGGAAAGAAAGTTATCCGTAACCATCGTCATACCCGTATACAATGAAGAAGTAGAGCTTTCCGAGCGTATAGAAACCCTTTTCGGATACTGTAAAACCCACATTGATGCCTTTGATTGGGAAATTGTCATAGCAGACAACGCTTCTACGGATAAAACCCTTGAGATAGCCAGGACTTTGTCAAAAAGGTACAACCGGGTCCACGCTCTTCATCTGGACAAAAAAGGAAGAGGAAGAGCAGTGAAATACGCATGGACGAAAAGCAAAGCTGACCTGATGGCCTATATGGATGTTGATTTATCTACAGACCTCCGTCATTTTCCATCCCTTCTCCAGTCTTTGACCCGAGGATATGATATCGCCATTGGGACGCGGAATGCCGTGGGTTCCCGGGTATACGGCAGAAATTTTCTTCGAACACTGACTTCAAAAGGATATATTGCCCTGATAAAGCTGTTTTTCTGGGTTCGCTTTACTGATGCCCAATGCGGATTTAAAGCAGTTACCAAAGAAGTGGTAAAAAATATTATTCCTCATATAAAAGATAATGCGTGGTTTTTTGACACGGAACTCCTGATTTTTGCAGAAAAATCACGTTTAAGAATTTATGAAGAACCCGTAACGTGGGTCGATAATCCCGGATCTACCGTAAGGGTACTGAGGACCGCCCAAGGGGATCTGGAAGGCTTGAAACGATTATTCATGACCCGTCCCTGGAAGAAACAATAAAGAGGTTTTCCCCAATATGCAGGAAATAGATATTGCTACTATCAGAGAAAAAGCAGTGAAAGGAATCGTTGCTTTGACCGGAAGAACATTTCTTATTCAAATCATTGCATTTGCTGCAACATTTCTTTTGACCATATTTTTAAGTCCTGCAGTCTTTGGTGTATTTTATGTCGTCTCTGCGTGTATTTCATTTTTATCGTATTTTTCCGATATAGGGCTTGCCGCAGCGCTTATTCAAAAAAAAGAAACGCTTACCGGAAGTGATCTTCAAACAACTTTCACGATCCAGCAGGGGTTAGTACTTTTTCTTTGTATCATTATGCTTCTTCTTTCTCCGGCAATTGGAATATTCTATAAGCTGGATCAAAGTGGTATTTGGCTTTTCAGAAGCCTCATTCTTTCATTTTTTCTTTCATCTTTGAAAACTATTCCATCCGTGCTTTTGGAACGGAAGCTTGAGTTTAAAAAATTAGTATTTCCTCAAATACTGGAAACAATCGGATTTTATGGAGTATCAGTGGTCCTGGCGTGGAAGGGGTTTGGAATCACCAGTTTTTCCTATGCGGTGTTAGCCAGGGCAATTATCGGACTCGTCACGCTCTACGCAATAGCTCCATGGAGAATATCCATTGGGTTTTCCCTCCCGGTTGCTAAAAAATTGCTCCGTTTCGGTATTCCGTTTCAGATGAATTCCATATTGGCACTTGCGAAGGATGATCTCATGACCATATTTTTAGGCCGTATTTTAAGCTTTACAGAGATCGGATATATCGGATGGGCAAAAAAATGGGCTGAAGTGCCTCTTCGGCTTATCATGGATTCTGTCATCAGGGTGACATTCCCCACATTTTCACGGCTTCAACATGATAAGGCAGTCTTGGGAAAAGCAATTGAAAAAACACTTTTTGGACTTGCGGCAACGATTATTCCGATTTCTGTTGGTCTCCTGTTTTTTATAGAACCGGCAGTAGCCCTTATTCCAAAATATGCAAAATGGTACCCTGCGCTTTTTTCATTTTACCTTTTTGTTCTCACATCCATTGTCGCTTCATTTTCTACGCCTCTTACCAATGCTCTGAATGCTGTCGGCAAAATCAAAATAACGTTGTTTTTGATGGTATTCTGGACCATAGCGACATGGGTATTGACTCTCACCTTTATTCCGATAGTGGGTTTTGGTGGGGTAGCACTGGCTCAAGCAGTGCTTTCTTTATCGATTTTCGTCGTTGTGGCTTTAGTCAAAAAAGTAAGCCCGTTCTCATTTATCGCAAGTATCCGTTTTCCGGTTTTAGCCTCTCTTATCCAGGGATGCATCTATTTCTTTTTTATAGGAGCCAGACCATATAATCTCAATAGAATTGTTTTTGTGGGCCTCATCGGTGCTATACTTTATACAGGTTTGGTCTGGATTTTTGAGAAAAAAAGAATTCTTTCGGTATTGGCACTTTTTAGGAAAGCGTGAGTATGAAACAGACACTTTCAGTGGTCATTTCCGCGTATAACGACGAAAAAAACTTAGAGCTCTGTCTCTCTTCAGTAAAACAGGTGGCTCACGAGATCATTGTCATAGATAATTCTTCGACGGACGGGACCGCAAAAGTCGCCAAATCATACCATGCAAAGGTTTTCAAAAAAGAAAACAACCCCATGCTGAATGTTAATAAAAATTATGGCTTTGAAAAAGCAATAGGGGCATGGATTTTAAATCTCGATAGCGACGAAGAGATTACTGAGGAGTTGCTGAGAGAAATTCAGGATATTTTGAATTTAGAATTGACCGAGGCAAAAAAAGGATATTGGATACCACGGAAAAACATTATTTTTGGGAAATGGATTCAGCATGGCCCGTGGTGGCCTGATAAACATTTAAGACTTTTTCAGAAAGGAAGTGGAAAGTTCCAGTGTAAGCACATCCATGAGTATATCGACGTGGATGGAGAATTGGGAGAGCTCACTCACCCGTATATTCATCATAATTATGATTCCATTTCCCAATATTTATCCAAATTGGAGCGATATACGACCAATGAGGCCACTGTGCTCAAAGAAACCCAATATCAACTTTCCTGGTATGATGCGGTTCGGTTTCCGTTATCTGATTTTATGAAAACGTATTTTGCGGAAAACGGATATCAGGACGGCCTTCACGGTATTGTATTGTCCTTGCTTCAGGCTTTCTACTCATTCGTGGTATTTACAAAGTTGTGGGAAATGGAGCAATTTCCTCAACAAACAGTGGGATTACCTTCAGTTCTTCATGAGTTTAAGCGGGCCGGAAGTGAGTTTTCTTATTGGATGATATCTGCAAAAATCAAAGAGTCACATAATCTTCTCCATAGGATAGTATTAAAAATGAGGAGACGGTTATCCGTATGAAGTCCCCTTCGGTCTATGCAATTATTATAAATTGGAACGGGAAGATTGATACCCTTTTGTGTCTTTCTTCTTTAGAAAAGGTGAGAAAGAATTATCCGACTTTGACCGTTATAGTTGTTGATAACGGTTCAACAGACGGTACTTCTGAAGAGGTAAGGAGGAAATTCCCTTGGGTGCGCATCCAAGAGGTCGGGACAAATCTCGGATTTTCCGGTGGCAGTAATGCCGGCATCTCCTTTGCAAGAGACCAGCACGCAGACTTTATTTGGCTCTTAAACAACGATACGGTCGTAGATACAAATGTACTGTCGGCTCTTTCAGCGTTTCAGGACTTGTCTGTGGGAGCAGTTGGGTCAAAAATATATTTTTATAAAGGATGTGAATTTCATAAAGACCGATACGACAAAAAGGATTTAGGACGTGTATTGTGGTACGCAGGCGGCATTATTGACTGGAACAATATGCTCGCGTTTCACCGGGGAGTGGATGAGGTCGATCACGGACAATATGACAGGGAAGAAGAAACGGATTTTATTACCGGATGTTCATTTTTTATGAGAACCAGCATGATGGAAAAAATCGGTCCCCTGGATGAATCCTATTTTATGTATATGGAAGATTTGGATTTTTCCCTTCGCATACACAAGGCGGGATTGAAAACCGTGTATAATCCCACTTCAATCGTGTGGCATAAAAATGCATCCTCGTCAGGCGGATCCGGGAGTAGTTTGCATGTGTATTACCAAACAAGAAACCGTCTAAAAATTGGCATGACTTATGCCCCTTGGAGAACAAAGCTTGCGCTTCTCCGGGAAGCTGGAAAAATTCTTTTTGGATCACATTCGATTAAAAAACAGGCAGTTGTTGATTTTTTGCTGGGCCATATGGGGAGGCGTCATGAAAAGTAACGGAATGCACCTGTCTGCTGTTGTAATTGTAAAAAACGAGGAATTGCGGCTGTCCAGATGCCTTGAAAGCCTTTTGTTCTGTGATGAAATAATCGTTATCGATAACGGGTCAACAGATAACTCACTAAAAATAGCCAAAACATTTCAGGCAAGGATCTATTCAGTGAAAGAGACTGATTTTTCTGAGTTACGAAATACCGGTAAAGAGAAAGCCAGAGGAGAATGGATACTCTATGTAGATGCTGACGAGGTCGTGACCCCGGAGTTGAGGGAGGAAATTTTTAAAACCATTGGACATGAGACAGTGAGCATAAAACAAAGGACATGTGACAATGAGCATATGACAACTTTGTCTGTCTCTGGCAATTTATCTCCTGTTTCCTGTAATTCGTCTCCTGCTCATTGTCCTATGTCACATAAATATAGTGCATATCACATAAGACGTCGAAATTTTTATCTCGGCCGTCAGTGGCCGGTACAGGATAAGATGCAAAGACTTTTTTTGAAAGAGAAGCTGATCCGTTGGGAAGGAAAACTCCATGAAACAGCAGTTATTGATGGAGAGATGGGGGATTTGCAAGAGCCTCTTATTCACAACACACACAGGACGCTTTCTGAAATGGTTGAAAAAACGAATCAGTGGTCACAATTTGAAGCACAACTGCGGTATGAGGCCCATCATCCAAATGTCGTGTGGTGGAGGCTGTTGAGAGTTATGGCAACAGGATTTTTTCAATCGTTTATCCGGGAAGGCGGATGGAGAGCGGGAACTGTCGGATGGATAGAGAGTCTGTATCAGGGATTCAGCATGTTTATTACGTATGCAAAGCTGTGGGAAATGCAGGAGAAAAAAATATTAAGTATAAAGTATCATAGATAGAAATTTATTTTATTGCGATTTATATTCACACTTAATACTTGATACATAACACATAATACTCACATATGGACATCATAAAGTTTGGAAAGAAAATTTGGCCTGTATTTATAATAATTGCGTTGTGGGTGATATTCAGCGCGCCGTATCTGTTTGGCGGTTTAGTGCCGTTTCCGTCCAAATATCTAGTTACTTTTTTTCCACCGTGGAGCGCCTCATACGGAATGCCGGTCAAAAATAACGCAATGCCGGATGTGATTACCCAAATTTACCCATGGAAAATGTTGACTATCGACTCGTGGAGAAAAGGAGAAGTTCCTCTGTGGAATCCGTATAGCTTTTCCGGTACAGTCCATGCCGGAAATTACCAAACGGCAATTTTTAGTCCGTTTAATCTTCTTTTTTTCATCCTTCCTTCTCTTGATGCCTGGAGCATCCTTATCCTTCTTCAGCCGCTACTGGCAGGCTTGTTTATGCTGATGTTTCTACGGGAGATCAACTGTTCTGAGAGGTCTTCGGTTATCGGGTCCGTAGGGTTCATGTTTTCAGGCTTCATGGTTACCTGGATGGCATATGGGACTCTTGGATACGCAGTACTCTTCTTGCCGCTTATTTTGTGGAGTATTTCCAAATACATGCGTTCCACTTCTCTACAGAGTCTGTTGGTTTGTGTTCTCGCTGTTGTGACCTCTTTTTTTTCCGGGCATTTTCAAATGAGCCTTTACGTGTGGCTAACGTCGCTCTCCTATCTTATTTTTGAGACGTACAAATCAAAACAATGGAAAAAGGGAATCATTCTTTTTATTGTGCTTTGTATTGGACTCTGTGTATCGGCACCGCAACTCTTGCTTACATACAACGCATTCCAAGCATCAGTACGCTCGATATCAAACACGCAGTTAAAAGAAGTAATCCCTTGGCAATATATTGTGACGTTTTTCTCGCCAGATTTCTTTGGTAATCCCGTGACCCGCAATGATTGGTTTGGACATTATGCGGAATGGGCAGGATTTGTCGGAATTATACCTTTGCTGTTATCTTTGTATGCTGTTTTATTCTCCGGTAACATGAGAAAAATCTTTTTTATCGGGCTGGGGCTAATAACGCTTCTTTTGGCGTATCTCTCACCGTTATCCTTCGCTCTGTTTTTTTTGAAGATTCCCATTCTTTCAACAAGCGCCGCTTCCAGAATAATCGTTATTACCAGTTTTTCTCTGTGTGTACTGGGATCCTTCGGGTTTGATCAGCTTTTTAATGATTGGGAAAAAAGACAGTGGAAAAAGAGAATTGGGTTTGGGATAGGGGTGGGAATTATCCTTGGAATCATTTGGACCGTGGTGTACCTGCTGAAACCTTTTCCTCCTGAGGAGTTGTTGGTAGCCAAACGTAACCTGATTTTGCCAACAGTGGTCGTCATTTCCGCGTTTGGAGTCATAGTGTCAGGATTTTTCAACAGAAAATATAGCATAATTATTGCATCCTCAATCCTTATTTTTATCGGATGCTTTGATTCTTATCGGTATGCATCGAAATGGATGCCTTTTGAACCCAAGGAATTTGTATACCCTGCGGTAAAAACCATAACGTTCCTCCAAAAGGAAATAGGAGATAACAGGGTATTTGGCAATATCGGCAATGAGGTAAGCGCGAATTTCCATATACCTCTTATTGAAGGCTATGATGCCATGTATCAGGGGAGGTACGGAGAGTTTATCGGCGCAGTGTCCAAGGGCATAGTGACTACACCGGAAAGGTCTGTGGTGCAGTTAGATAAACATGGGTTGCATGTACTTCCTACTCTTCAACTTCTTGGAATTAAATATATCCTTCACAGGATAAGTGACGGGAGAAACGTATGGGCCTTTCCTTTTTGGCAGTATGGAGATGATCAGTTTAAATCCATCTACCGCGATGAACATTATGAAGTGATGGAATTCAGGCAAGCATATCCGCGAATATATCTCGCCTCCGCATACGTGATTGTCCGTGATTCGCAGGAAATCATTGACACGCTTTTTCAAAAAGATTTTGACAGGAGAAGTTCGGTTGTATTAGAGGAGAAACCAATGATCGACCCCATGGAGGGAGAGGGAAGTATTGAAGAAATAAAGAATACTCCCTCAAGTGTAACATTGAGAATAAGAAATTCTGTTCCAAAGCTCGTCTTCCGATCTGAGGTTTTTGACTCCGGTTGGAATGTAACTATAGACGGAAAACACGCACCTCTGTACCGGGCTGATTATGATTTTCAGGCAGTCGCAGTACCAAGCGGAGAACACGTAGTAAAATTTTACTATTGGCCAAAATCATTTACCTATGCACTATTTGTAACAGTATTCGGAATCGTCTGTTTCGTGGGTATTCTGATCGGGCATAAAAAGCGAAAGCAATAAAGATATGAAAATAGGTATTTTTAATCCATATTTTGATTCCTACGGCGGCGGAGAACGATATATGTTGTCTATAGCTGAGCATTGGTCAAAGACCCATGACGTATCGGTGTTCTGGGACGATAGCACTATGCTCTCCCAATCCGAGAAGCGATTTTCCATTGATGTGTCACGCGTACGAAGCGTTCCGAATGTGTTTCAAAATGGATCCTTAATGCAAAAACTGCGTGTATCTTCCACATACGATCTGATTTTCTTTTTAAGTGATGGAAGTGTTCCGACAAGCCTAGCAAAATACAATATATTGAATTTTCAGGTACCATTTCCCCATGTTCCAATGACTCCGTGGAAAAGAACCAGATTTCAGGCAGTCATCTGTTATTCAGAATTTACGAAAATGCGGCTTGATAAGGGTATCGGTATCCCCGTCCGCATCATCTATCCCCCTGTGGATGTAGCAAAATTTGAAATAGGAAAGAAAGAAAAGATTATACTTTCGGTCGGAAGGTTTAATAGTTTATACGGTGCAAAGAAGTACGATATTCTCATTGAGATGTTTAAAAAAGCAAAGCAAAATAAGAAATGGAACGGTTGGAAATTGATTCTGGCCGGCGGGTTACTAGATACCGATAGAGAGTATTTTGGACAGCTTTCCAAAATGGCCTCAGGGTTTCCGATAGAATTTCATCCCAATTGTTCCTTTATTGATTTGAAGAAGTATTATAGTGTGGCGTCCATATATTGGCACGCGGCCGGGTTTGGGGAAACAGATCCCCAATACATGGAACACTTCGGGATCACTACAGTTGAGGCTATGGCGTCGGGTTGTATTCCCATCGTGTATAACGCAGGGGGACAACCGGAGATAGTCGATCACGGGACAAGCGGTTATTTGTGGAAAACCACAGAAGAATGCCTGAAGTATACCCAGGATTGCATTCATTCAGACAAGACTCATAAAAGTATGCAGTCTCAAGCGTTGAAAAAAACTAAATTATTTTCTACTGCAAGTTTTTGTAAGCGCTTTGACGAACTATTGAAAGATATTACAAAGAAGTAGATGGAGTATGAAGAATAAGATAATCGTCATCATTCCATTTTTATGCATTTTGCTGTTTGCCGGAGTGTTTTTTCGGCAAACGTTCTTTTCCGGTAAATTGCCGGTTCCGACTGATACGCTTGTCGGGATGTATCATCCGTGGCTTGATTTTATTGCCAAAGAATACCCAAGCGGAATACCATATAAGAATTTTCTTATTACAGACCCGATCAGGCAGCAGATTCCATGGAGAAAACTTGCTATAGATTCAATTAGGAAAGGGAACTTTAACCCCTGGAATCCCTATGCATTTTCCGGAACGCCGCTTTCAACCAATATTCAATCAGGTTTTTTCTACCCATTTAACGTGTTATTTTTATTTCTTCCTTTTCCCATAGCTTGGACCGCGCTTATTATTCTGCAGCAGATACTATCCGGAATGTTTATGTACGTATTTTTGAAAATCAGCAACAAACTTTCCTCGCTCGCGTCACTGTTTGGCGCATCGTGTTTTATGTTTTGCGGATTTTCTACTGTCTGGCTTACATGGGGAACAATAGGACAAACGTTGTTGTGGCTCCCATTATTGTTATTTTTGTGTGATGTGCTAACAACTCCATCCGGTTTGAAGAAAAGAATTTGTATCACTACGAGTCTTGGTGTGATCTTGACAACACAATATTTTGCAGGACACAGTCAGGTATTTTTCTATTCATTTTTGGTATTTATTGCATACGTTCTGTATCGGTTGATTATCAGTACGCCAAAAGATATTTCGCGTAAATACCTTTGGATGAGTATCGGAGGAAGCGTTTTGGTTTTTGTTTTCCTTACTGCTATCCACTGGATTCCATTTTTTTCTCAAATATCTGAGTCAAGCAGGGTATTGTATGGGTCATTGTTTAAAGAGGAAGGTTTTTTTATTCCACTGCAAAACATCGTTCAATTCGTTGTTCCTGATTTTTTTGGAAACCCGGCAACGCTCAATTACTGGGGAATATGGAATTATGGAGAGTTTAGCGGGTATATTGGCATTGCAGGACTCATGTTCGTGCTGTACTCGATATTTTCCAGAAAGAAACATGAGGTCATATTTTGGTTTTCTATCACTATGATCGCACTTTTATTTGCTTTTCCTACGACTCTTTCTCAATTGCCATATACGCTTCGAATACCGTTCCTGTCATCCCTTCAACCGACAAGACTTTTAGCAATAGTTGACATAGGACTCTCAGTGCTGGCTGCAATAGGATTTGATGCGTGGTTGAGGTATAGCCGGAAGAAGTATGTGATGATCACTATTTTTATTACGGCAATAATTATAAGTTTTGTGTGGTATGTCGTTAAGATCAATCCTTATGGAATAGCGAAAGAACAACTCGATGTAACATACCGAAATATTCTACTGCCCAGTGTTATTTTTCTCCTCGTATCAGCAGTGTTTAGTTTTTGTGGTGTGTTAGATTATTTTTTGAAAAAAAGAAACCAATCAGTTGCTGTAGTGGGAGCAGTAATTTTCATCGGAATATCATTTTTTGATCTTTCGCGATTCGGATGGAAATTCACTCCGTTTACCGACCCGACACTTTTTTTCCCAAAAACCCAGATTATTTCATATCTACAGGTGCAGAAGAAGCCATATCGGATAACGGCACTTGATGACCGGATAATGCCTCCCAATGTGAGTTCATACTACGGGATTGAGTCTATAGCGGGATATGATCCATTGTATGACCGTAGATATGAGATTTTTATTGCTGCTATGGAGCGGGGAGAGCCGAATATCAATCCTCCATATGGGTTTAATCGAATTATTACTCCGAAGAATATCGGTTCTCGTTTGTTTCAGCTTTTCGGAGTGCGCTACGTCATTTCTTTATCGGACGTTACCGACATTCGTTTCAACAAAGTTATGCAGGAAGGGCAAACAAGACTTTATGAATATCTTGACGCGTTGCCGCGGGCATACATGGTTGAGAAGGTAGTGTATGAGAAAGACGAAAAGAAAATATTTGAAACCTTGTATGACCCGTCTTTTTCTATTGAGAAAGATGCAATTGTTGAAGAACAGATGTCACTTATACCAAGTAAGGTCTCTGAAAATGAGAAAGTTGTGATAACATCCTATTCAGACAATCAAATCCATATATCAATCCAGGCAAACACATCAAGATTTGTAGTGGTTGGGAATCTTTTTCATAAGGGGTGGAATACGTATTTAGATGGGAAACCCGTTACTCTCTTGAGAGCTAACTATCTCTTTATGGGAGTCATAGTACCGGAGGGCCCCCACTCGTTGGAGTTAAAGTATGAATAAATATAAAAAGAGATTATTCGGAATAGGACTTGGGGTTGTGCTCGTCGTAGCTGTATTTTTTCGTTTTTTTCAGTTTCCTACAGTCCCTCCGTCTTTAAACTGGGATGAAGTGGCTTTCGGGTATAATGCCTATTCGATATTAAAGACGGGAAAAGATGAATACGGTACATTCTTGCCGCTCTATTTCCGGTCACTTGATGATTATAAACTTCCCGTATATACGTATCTGACCGCAGGCTCGATTGCTCTTTTGGGCTATAACGATTTTGCCGTCAGATTTTCATCCGCATTTTTGGGAGTAATAACCGTTGTTCTTGTAGGGATATTGACATGGAAATTGTTCGGCAACAGATGGATAGCGCTGATGGCCAGCGGAATGCTTGGGATTTTACCGTGGCATATCCAATTTTCCCGTATGGCAGCTGAGGCAAATGTCGGACTGTTTTTTTTGGTTTTAGGAGCGACATTATTTGTGTATGGCATAAAGAAAAGACACTGGCTTTGTCTGGCATCGGTTATCGCTTTTGGTCTTTCAACATATTCCTATTTAAGTTTTCGTATTGTTGCGCCACTGGTAGGATTATTGATAATTATTTTGTATCGGAAAGAAGTATTTTTTTTGGGTAAAAAGTATCGTATTGGATTGGCAATACTTGCAGCATTATTCGGAATGCTTCTTATCAGAGATACTTTTTTTAATTCCGTACACATCCGTTTAAAAGCAACAAGCGTATTCAATACAAAAGAAGCACAGGACATTTTTGAACACAAACAGGCTGAGATGTTTTATGATGCCAAACTCGGTATTAATCTGACACGGAGAGCGTTTCATGATACAACATTTTTTACTTCAGCAGATATAATACTCAGAGCTTATCTGACTCATTTTTCTCCAACCTTTTTATTTTTTGATTATGATCAGAAACAGCATCACACGCCGTTTGTAGGGCTTTGTTACATCTTCATGCTTCCATTTATTCCTGTCGGATTATATTATCTGGTCCGGAAATATAGAAAAAGGGAAATTCTTTTTATCATAGGGTGGCTCCTCATTGCTCCGATTCCAGCATCTGTAACCTGGGATATTCCTCATGCAATCCGTGTCTATGGAATGGTTATCCCCTTAGTAATGATAACCTCTATAGGAATATATTATGTTTATTTTTTGTTAAAAGACAAGAAAAATATCGTTGTGCTTTATTGTATCGTCGTAAGTTTTCTTGCAGTTCTTTCTTCCTATTATTATCTTCATCAATATATGATTCATTTGCCCGTTGAACGCTCACGTGATTGGGTGTATGGAAGAAAGGAATTGACAAACTATCTGGAATCCAATAAACAGAAATATGAACGCATAATCATATCAACGAGGCTAGAATGGCCGCATATTTTTCTGTTATATTATTCCAAATATGATCCGGGTGCATACCTTAAACAGGGAGGGACAGTATCAGGAAGCTGGTCAGAAGAGGGCAATAAATATGATACCTACGAATTTCATAAATTCAGAGCAGAAGATTTGCGTGCACCCAGAACGCTGTTTGTAGGAACGCCGGATGAATTCATAAAAACAGTTATCCCTATGAGGACGATTTATAATTTGGACGGAACACCGGTACTATATATCGCTGAAGGAGATGGGAAGCCATGAAACAAAAAATTGCTATTAATTTATATCCAGGGGTATGTTTTGGATTGACGGAAGGTTTTCCAGAGGTGTTTTTTCTTTATTCGGACCTTCAATGATGCTGTACATCGGATCACCCGAGGGAAGCAGGATGTTTGTTGTTTTAAATACGTTTTGAAAATATGATGGTATGCCGGTAGTTTTGACCACGATAATTGTGTCTTTTACGTAGGGATCTTCTAATAAATCAATATTTCTGAATTCATAACGTCCGAATCCTTTGACATGGACAAATCCTTCAGGAGTCATTGGATACCGGACAGCCTCTTGTTGGTAAAGCGCGGGATCATACTTACTATAAAACAAAAAGTAGATATACGGAGAATTGTCCGGACCTTCCATGACGATTTTTTTGTCCATAAATTGCTTTTGCGAAAAAAGGGTATTCATTTTCTCATGGAGTACTCCCCAATATTGACTTTCTTCATAGGGAAAATGGACATAGTATCTGTCTAAATACAAGCAGATATTAAAACAATAAAGAAGAACAAGTGCGGCCAGAACACTGTATCTGAAATATCTTTTAAAAAAACGGATGAACCAAAGCAGGCCAAAAGCGGTTATCAGAGGCAACATGGGAAATATGGCAAACATTCGATTGGTATGTGGCGCATCCTTGGTGATACTCGGAGCCAAGGGAGCGATGAAAAACCACCAAAGGACGAGGTATATTGCCCCAGTCTTTTTTTTCGAGATTAGGTATATAAATCCAAGAAGAAGGAACGGGGCCTCGACCAGATACATATTACCGAATTTAAAAATATTGTGGGCGTAATTTACTCCTCCCCTGATAAATAAAAATTCCGGAGAGAATGCGTTGAGATAGTTTTGCACCAAACGCTGTGCTCCAAAAACTGCTTTATTGTGAAAAATTTGAGCAAGTGAAATTCCTAAAACAGCATGTTCATTTCTGGGTATTTCTATCTCAGCATTGACGATAGATGGATCACTGAATATTCCGATACCGGAGATTTTGACAACACTTGCTCCTGTAATGTTAAACCAAATCAAACTACTCAGAAGCACATAGATTATTATTGCCGTAACACCGAAACGTTGCTTCAATATTTCCTTTCGATAAATGAAAAAAAGACCCAAAGAAAGAAGGGGAGTAAAGATGTAGTTTCCAGCATAGGTGCTGAAGCTTAAAACCAATAATCCCGCCGACGGGATAATAAGCCATTGACGTTTCTTAAAACTTTTCAGAAGCAGAAGAACCCCCAGCGTCACGAAAGTGACCGCGGTATTAGATTCGGATTCTACCCTGGACAGATGAATGCTCCAAGGAGATATGGCGGTGAGAAACATGGTTGTCAATGCCAGGATTTTATCTTTAAACAATTCCTTAACCAAAAAATATACCAGTATGACAAATAGTATGCCGGCAAGGGCAGATGGAACGCGTACTGCAAACGTATTTAAGCCAAACACCGCTACCGATAGGACTGTCTCATAGATATAGACCGGAAGTTTCCAGTCTCCGAAAGACTGGAAAGAAATCGGCAGGAAGCGACCGTATTCATCTTTGCCGGTATGAAGCAGGGAATATGCGGTATATCCGATGGAAGCTTCATCGCGGTTTACCCCGGGAGGTACTTGTCCCAGATTATAAATCCGAAGAACCACTCCTACAAGAAGAATCAAAAAAAATAGAATGGGAATTATTTTTTTCAAGGCACTCTGATTATATCTGACTTTCTGTTTGTTGTGAATATTTCATAAGCGAAAGAGAATACGATATAATGAAAATATGGCAAATACTACCTCACATTCAGTATCTATTATCATCCCTAACTGGAATGGTTTGGAACTTTTGAAAAAACACCTTCCAAGTGTAATGAAGCATAGTGACGGAGCACATATTATCATCGTTGATGATCACTCGACTGATGAATCCGTCTCGTATGTTCAAACTAAATTTCCTGATATTACGATTATCCGGAAGAATACGCATGAAGGATTTACCTCTACGGTCAATGCGGGCGTCAAAGAGGCAAATACTGATATAGTCGTACTTCTCAATACAGATATTGAACCCGAGAAAAATTTTTTGAAGCCACTCTTTTCTCATTTTTTTGATTCCGGCGTGTTTGCAGTTGGATGTATGGATAAAAGTGTAGAAAACGGAAAAAAGTTGTTGCGCGGAAGGGGTATCGGGTGGTGGGAAAAGGGATTTTATATCCACAAGCGGGGAGAGGTGAATGAGTCTGTTACTGCTTGGGTGTCTGGTGGAAGCGGCGCTTTCCGGCGTTCCATGTGGAATGAATTGGGAGGAATGGATACAATCTTTAACCCTTTTTATTGGGAAGATATTGATCTTTCCTATCGAGCTAGAAAAGCCGGGTGGAAAACACTTTTTGAACCAAAAAGCTTGGTCGTGCATTTCCATGAAGAGGGAAAAATCAAAAAAGAATACACGGAAAAGGAAATTAAGCGGATAGCGTACCGCAACCAATTTATATTTATTTGGAAAAATTGTACGGATTGGAAGATTTTGTTAATTCATTCTATATGGTTACCTATTCGGCTTATTCAGGCATTTTTTAGAGGAGACTTCTCTCTGATTTGGGGATGTATCGAAGCACTGTGGAATCTTCCGAAAATTATTCAGCGTCGATGTATGCAACAAAGATTTTCTCATTTATCAGATAGTGATTTAAACATGTCCCACTGATCGTGTATGGATTGGAAACGAATCGTTACATCTGCAATAACAGCTTTCATCATCTCAGTGATTGTTTTTTTGAATCTCAATGATTTCGGAATTACATGGGATGAACCTATCTATTTTGCACGAGCTGATCATTATTTCGTATGGCTAAAAACTCCGAGATTAGGGACCGCGCAGGATGTCTTCCGGGTAACAACAGCTGATTATCACCCGCCGTTTAGAAAACTCGTTGGAGGATTAACACACGAAATTTTTGTAAATCAGTTTCATCTCATTGATAATACCAGAGGGTATAGAATATCTGCACTCTTGTTTGTTTTTCCGTTTGTCCTGTTGTTTACGTATATTGCAATCGGACAATTCGGTTATTGTATTGGTATTCTGACGCCTTATGTCTTTTCATTCATGCCGCATGTTTTCTTTTTAACCCCTCTCATGACTACGGATTACGCAATGGCTGTTATGTGGTTTACAGCGGTTGTCGTGCTGGTAAAAGGCTTTAAAAATTCATATTGGCTACCGGTGACAGCAGTTCTTTCAGGATTTGTATTTCTCACAAAGTTATACGGAGTTCTTATTATTCTTCCTCTTGTCGGGTATTGGATATGGAAACAGAGAAATATATTATTTAAGGCAAAGAAAATGCAGGTGAAAATGAAGACGATGTCCAGTATATTATTTGTTTTGATGGGATGCGCTGCTACGTACGTGGTATTTTGGCCGTGGCTTTGGAGTTCGCCAATTGTTCATTTCGTAGAATATCTTATGTTCCAGCTTACAGATGCAGGAGTTCCTGTTGCAGTATTCGGACAGACGTATACGCATGCTCCATATTGGTATACGCTGGTAATGTTACTTTTGACGACCCCGATATTTGTCTTAGTTTTTTTTGCCATAGGAATACTTTTTATTGTCAAAAAGGGGAAAGAATGGGATTGGGTGTTTTTACTCAATGCGTTATTTCCTTTAGTATTTTTTTCTCTTCCGGGAGTTTACCGGTACGACGGAATCCGGTTATTTTTAATATCGTTCCCCTTTATCTGTCTTGTTGCGGCACGAGGTATACAGTCAACAGTGAAGATGTTTACAAAGCAAGTACAACCTTATGTAGTCTGCGTTATATTTATTTTTTGGATTGGGACGGTGTATACATCAGTTATTCGGATACATCCCTGGGAATCTTCGTACTATAATGAATTGGTTGGCGGAGTCAGTGGAGCCTCACAGCTTGGTCTCGAGACGGAATTTTGGGGGAATGCATATCTGGGGGTTCTTCCGTGGATGAATGCGAATAAGAAAGATATGATGTGTGCGTATCCGACGACGAATCCTTTTTACTATTATCAGGCGATGGGTCAGATCGAAGGTGGGGTAGTTTTTAATGCCGGACGGGATGTATGTAAATACATGGTGGTTCTCATGCGTCAGGGTATGTTTAGTCCGTTTGTACAACACATGGTTGCATCCGATAAGCCAGTTTATCAGCTTCTTCTACAAGGCGTACCTCTCGTTGGCATTTATGATATCGAAGGGAAATAATTGACAAGAGGTTTTATTTTGCAAATGGATTGATGATGAAATTATCACAGAAGGCTTCACGCTTGCTGTATCCATCGGTGATAGTTGAGAAAGATATGAGTTCCGGGTATCGGCGGAGAGGGCGGTCAGAACAAAGTACATCGCCATATATTTTATACATGCTTCCAGAATCGGCCAGTTGGGGAATGGAAAGATATTTTTTTTCTTGTAATGCCACACTAAGTTTTAGTTCGCAATCTCCTGATTCGACAATAAATGTACTTGTTAAGAGAGATGCATCGATGTCATCGCATTTGACAATTTTTATATTGCCATTGTCAATGATCGGTTTATTAAGTAAAGTCGAAATGGTATCGGAGGTTTCCTTTTTTAGGAGATCATTGCTGAAAATATAATGCTTAAATAAATCATTAGGCGTCTTGGTATATATCGTAAGAGGCGTAATTGTTAAGGCATTATAGTGTGACACATATGTCATAAGTAATTTTTTGGAATAACCATAAGCTTCTGATGCATACATGGGATAACGAAAAAAATATGTATAGCCAAGGTTAACAAATGAAAAAAAGTAGAGTATCGAAATGGTTATTCCCACAATAATTAACCGGCGATTATTTTTTTTGGTTTCCAACAAAGATGCTATACCGGCACCAATGAGAATACAGAGAAGTGGATAAATAAGTGCGGCTCGAAGTGCTGCAAATCCAGTAGGATTATTGCTGATAACAGCTGGGATAGCGCCGATGAGAAGGAGGTAAAATAGGAGAAAGAGAAAGGTTTTATTCCTTTTTGAAAGAAATAGAATTCCCAAAATTAAGAATATAATATCTATATAATAGAAATAACCATGGGTGTAAAGAGAATAGGTAGCTCTGTTTTCACCCTGAAAAAAAAGAAGGGGAAATGCAAAAACCTCAAAATATTTTCCGATGATGTATTTAGTGTATACAATCATTTTATTGGTAATCAGAGGAGTGAAAGGATTTGTTATCGCAAGCCGTCTCTCGTTATTTACAGATTGAATAATAGTCGGTGCATTCGGCAGTACGAGTTCTCCTACCCTTTGACCAATAGCCTCTGATTGAAAGGTATAGAGCTGAAATGCAAATAATCCGATACATAAGGCAGTAAAAAGTAAATACGGAGTGGTATATTTTTTATGTTGAATGTATTTCCATGCATGAAAGGTTGTACCGATGACAAACGGAATAAGGATAAGTTTCGTTCCTGTATAGCTATAAAATGCAAGGATAATGGGAACGAATGAAAAAAGAAGGAAATACCCTCGTGCGTAAACAAGTATTACCCATGAGCTAAGATAAAACAGAACCGCAAGAGGTGCTTCAAAATTGGTTCGGGAAAAAAAGAATGACCACGGGTTAATCATTGATACGGCAAGAGTGAATAAAGCAACTTTAGTGTCAACAAATTTTTTTACGAGGAAAAAGAGCAGTACAATGATTCCGAGATGGACAAACACGGATGATATTTTTGCGGCAAAAGGAGAAAATGGAAAATATCCTACAACAGGAGCGAGGAAAAGATATGGGACCGGGGGAAAGATATTAGTCAAAACAGTGCCGTTAAAAGGGGACCATAATGTATCAATACTCCAGCCAGTCAGAAAAATTGATTTTGCGTTTATGATTAATTCTAATTCTTCATCTCCAATCCATGTCGGAAATGAATTAAGAAAAAATATCCGTATAAAAAATCCAAACAGAAGTAGGAGTATAAACAGCAAAGTCAACCTATATTTTTTCATAGTTAAATTATGAGAGGTGTTTATATTATACAGCACCTTTGACAGGGACATGAAATCTAAGAATTATGAGAGAGATAAAATATCTCAGAGTATCGGTAAACAAATTTAGGCTCGATTTATTATTGGATTTGATATAGGTAACCGGTACTTCAGAAATTAATAATTTGTGAATACGAAAAAGATATACTAATTGAAATGAAAAGAAATATGAATTATCCATAACATTGGAATTTATAATGTGTCGCGCTTTATCAGTGTTGGCAAATAATGTGCCATTTACATCTCGCACCTTAAGTTCTGGAAAAAGCAAAGCGGTACATAAGAACTGGAAATACGAAAGAATTTTTCTTCCAATAGATATTTTATAGATGGAATTCGGGTGAAGTTTAGATCCTATTAATAGATCATATTGGGGAAAGAGATGAAGCATTTCCACAAGATCAGTAAAATGAAAGGGATTGTCAGCGGGCATGAAATAAAAATATTTTCCTTTTGAGCATAAAATCGCTCGTTGAAGAGCAATTCCCAGTCCTTTTTTTTCCGTACTGAGAATATGAACGGAGGGGTCTTCAATCTTCAAATAGCCAGAATCAGGACTGCCATTTTGGGAAATAATAATTTCATATGATATGCGATTTTTCTTTAGGAACTGCTTTATTTTCTGAATTGCCGTAAGAATTTCTAGTTTAGTATCTTTATAGGTCGGAATAAGCACGCTTATTTCTACAGGTTTTTTCATAGTGCGTTTGCGCGTATGATTTTAGCAGGATTACCAAAAACGACAGAATTATCCGGAACATTTTTTGTGACTACTGACCCTGCTCCAATAAGAGAGTTAGTTCCGATAGTTACCCCAGGTAAAATAACGGCCCCTGCACCAATGGATGCGCCTTTTTTAACTTTTGTCTTTTTTGCTGCCCAATCTGAATTTGTTCTTAATGATCCGTCGGAGTTTACTGCTTTTGGATATTGATCGTTAGTAAAAATGACATGAGGTCCGACAAAGACTTCGTTTTCAATAGTAAGTCCATGAAAAAGCGATGCGTTATTTTCAATTTTGCAGTTTTTACCTATACTAACACCCGTATCTATATACACATTTTTGCCGATTATGCAGTTGTCTCCGATCATGGTATGCTCCCGGATTTGTGCAAGGTGCCAAATCTTTACCCCGGTTCCTATGATCGCAGTCGGGTCTATTTCTGCCGTCGGATGGGAAAAATATTTCATAACTATTATGTAGTAACAATTTTTAAAGCCTCAATTGATGATTGCAGCATCTTTACATCCGGAACATCATTTCTGTGTGTCAAAAAATAACAAATTTCCTCTTTTAATGGTTCTTTTTTTGAGATAAATAGTTCCTTTTTTGGAGATTTTAAAAGTGAAATAAATTCAAAAAAATTTCCATCTGATACGGTATGTACTATTTTACTATAAAAAGTGAGTTTTTGATTAATATAATCAAGCTCAATGAATCCGTCTGTTCCGGTGGCATAAAGGCGTCTTATTTTTATTGGTGTTACCCAATTGGTGATAATAACTCCGTTACATGACGGGTATGTCAAATGAAGTGAGCAACTGTCAGCATCCGTGTGTTCAAATATTTTTTGTTTGGACGCATACTGTTGTGTCGGAAACTCTTCTAATAAATAATTAAACACATCGACATCATGAATTCCTAAATCAACGAGTACATTGGCATGCGGAATCAAAGGGGGAGATATGCCCACCCGTATAGCCAAAAGTGATATGAGTCTTCCTATTTTATTGTGCTCAATATAGCTTTTTAATTGGACAACTGCAGGGTTAAATCGTTCAGTATGACCTACTAATAGGTACATTTTTTGGTCTAAGGCGGTCCGAAGCATATGTTCGGCTTCGGATACGGTCAAGGCTATCGGTTTTTCTACGAGTGTTGGAATATGCCGTACAAGACATTGTTGCACAACATCTTTGTGATATGGTGTCGGCACAACGACAGAAACTACATCTGGCTTTTCCCGGTCCAACATTTCTTTATAATCTGCATAATATTTCGTGGAGAATTTTTTGGCAATTTTTTTCCCGAGTAGCTGATTGCTATCCGAAATTGCACAGAGGGTTGAAATATCATGGTAGACACGAGCGTGATTTTTTCCCATGTTTCCAACTCCAATGACTGCTGTTCTTACCTTGCTAAATGAATTCATATAGATTGTATAGCTCTAATAATATATTGAATCTCTTTTCGGGTCAGTTGTGGATATACAGGAAGCGATAATACTTGTTTTACAGCCTTTTCTGATACTGGATATTCATTCGGATTATCTCCTTGAGGAGTTAAATGTTTACACCTATACAAAGGAAGGGGATAGTAAACATTTGCACTAATACCTTTTTTTTGAAGATACCTCTGTAATGCGTCTCGGGTGAGTGGAAAGGCCTCGGTGACCCTGATGGTGTACTGGTGAAACACATGGGTTCGGTTGCTCGCGGTTTTTGGGGTGACTATCCCCGCTATTTTACTCAATGCACTTGAGTACAAGGAAGCATTCGTCTGCCTTTTTTGTGTAATGCAATCGAGACGCTTTATCTGTTCTGTCGCGATGCCCGCAGCTAAATCCGTAAGCCGGTAATTATACCCGATGTCATTATAGTGGTAACGGGTAGTTTTTGATTGGCCGTGGTTTCTGAATTCCCGGGATTTATTGGCGAAATCTTCATTGTTCGTCGTAATGACTCCTCCTTCTCCGCACATGATATTCTTAGTGGCATAGAGGGAAAAGGCCGCAATGTCACCGAGGTTTCCGCATTTCTTTTTGTCGTATGTGGCTCCTATTGATTGGGCAGCATCTTCAATAACGAACAGTCCATTTTTATTGGCTATCGTATGTATTTCCCCGTAATCCGCTGGTTGACCAAAGATGTCAACGGCGATGATCGCCTTTGTTTTTTTTGAGATTTTTTCTTCAATTTTTTTTGCGTTGATTAAAAAAGTATCTGCATCAATATCGATAAATACCGGTACAGCGCCAATCATTTTGATGGCATTTGCGGTTGCCACAAAGGTAAAAGGCGACGTGATGACTTCATCTCCGTGTTTTAAGCCAAGGGCATAGAGAGACGTATGAAGGGCTGCAGTGCCGGTATTTACAGCAATTGCGAACTTTGTATTGCAATAAGAAGAAAAGAGATGCTCAAGTTTTTCAACATACTCCCCCTCGGTGATATGTCCTGATTTCAGGATTTGCAGTGCAGTCCGAATCTCTTTGTTTCCAATGAGTGGTTTTGCGATAGGTATGAGCATTTGGGAATCGCGTGAGAAAACATTATAAGTTTATTGAAGTATACTACATTAAAACAAAGAACTGGTATATATCATATGTTTGTTAAAAACATACTATATTTTGGATAAAAGATTAATTATACTAGTAGACGTATATATGAGACGATATATTTCTTTCTTTCCAATTGCTCTTTGCGTGGTCACACTTCTTGCCGGTGTTTTGAGAATTTCCGGATTATCCCAATATCCCACGGGATTTCATACAGATGAGGCGTCACTTGGGTATAACGGATATTCCTTACTGAAAACGGGAAAAGATGATAATGGAAACAGATTCCCCTTATACATTGACATATTTGGCGACAACAGGCCATCTGGATATCACTACCTTACTGTCATTCCGGTTGCGGTTTTCGGCCTCACTGAATTTGCTACCAGACTGCCGGGAGCATTATTCGGAACGATTTCGGTTATTGCGCTTTTTTTTCTCGTCAAGGCGATTAGCAAAAATAATACAATTGCGCTTACCAGTAGTTTTCTTCTGGCAATTGCACCATGGCATGTTGTATCTTCACGGGCTAGCGCAGAGTCCATTGTTTCTCTCTTTTTTATTATTTCCGGAGTTACCTTTCTTCTTTATGCGTTTGATACGAAAAGAATACGGTTTCTCACGATTGGAAGTATTTTGTTGATAACCAGCTTCTTTTTTTATCATACTCCCCGTGTTTTTGTGCCTCTTCTTATTATTGGTATCGCCCTTTTGAAATTTCGGGAGAGAAAGATGTTTACTTTTAAATTTAAACTGACGGGAGTTGTCTGTTGTATTGTAATTGGCATAATTTCATTTTTACTGGTTTTTGTCGTAAATGGCGGCACGGGAAGATTCAGTCAAGTCAGCATATTCGGATTTCCCGAAACAAAATTAATTTTAGAGGAGCAGATACGGGAAGACGGTACGAAAAATATCATTCCTAATGTATGCAGATTTTTTCATAATAAAATCATCAATTATTCACTAACGTTTGCGAATAATTATTTAGATTATTTTAGCGGAAAATTTTTATTTATATCTGGCGGACGACCACTTTGGTATAAAGTGCCGAATATGGGATTGGTGTATCTCGTTGAACTCCCTTTTATTATTGTCGGTTTCATCTATCTGTCTGTCCAGAAAAATGCAATATTGTCTATTCCAATCATGTGGTTATTTATTGCGCCGGTCGTTGCTTCAATAACCATGGACGATATTCCGAATGTCCAACGAGTAATGGTACTGTTTCCCATGCTTGAAGTGATGGCAGGATTCGGAATTGTGAAGATTGTTTCCTTATTGAAAAAAACAAAGAAAATTATTTTTCTGGTAATACTATGCATCGGGATGGTTTTTAGTGTTGCATATTTTATTCATCAATATACCGTCCATGGGGCGTCACATGAGACAATTTATCGATCCAACGGATTTAAAGAATTGATGCAGAACATCCGTGGGGAATACGACAGCTATGATACCGTTATTTTCACCAAATCACTTGGAGGGTATCCACTCGTACTTTTTTACATGACATATGATCCAGCAATGTATCATAAGGAAGGATCTCCGAAAGATAAAGATTATAAGGGATTTGGGAAATTTATTTTTACGTCTCAAGCATGTCCGTCAATTGACGGAGACGATAACCTCCCAAAGACAGGACGAATTCTTTATGTCAATAACGGAGTATGTAAAATTTCTCCTCTTTTTAAGCAAAAAAAGATATTGAGAGAAGACGGGAGCGTTGCATTTATTCTTGTGGGTTCTCAGGAATAGTTGATACTTATGAAATTACGATGGAAATGGATTGCACTACTAAGTATTGTAATAATTGCGGCCGTGCTGAGGTTTTATAGGTTAGGAGATTTTCCGGTCAGCCTCAACGCTGATGAAGTCGCCAATGGGTATAATGCCTATTCAATACTGAAGACCGGTAAAGATGAGTATAACAAGAACCTTCCTTTTCTTTTTCAGTCGTTTGATGACTATAAACTTCCCGTCAATATATACTTTACCGTTCCTAGTATTGCAGTTTTTGGTCTGAATGGTTTTGGTGTTCGTTTTCCCTCGGCATTATTCGGAACACTCACTGTGCTTCTCACCTATTTCCTTGTCAAAGAGTTGTTTCGATATGGACAGGGGACAGTGAGCAGCGGACAGAAAGAAGAAGATAGTGCTCATTGCTCATTGTCATATGTCACATATTTGCCGCTACTATCCGCGGCACTGTTGGCCATCTCGCCCTGGCATTTGCAATTTTCCCGCTGCGCACACGAAGGAACTATTGCAGTTTTTTTTAGTGTTTTAGGAATTACCTGTCTCTTGAAGGCCTCGAAGTATTCGTGGTTATATAGTATTGGATTTATTTCACTGGCTTTGTCTGTATGGTCGTATCACAGCTCCCGAATTTTTATACCGCTTATTCTCATATGTTATTCAATATTTTATTATCGTGATATTTTGAAAGCGAAACTAGCATTTATATTGGGATTAGCTATTTGTTTTACTCTCTGCATTCCGCTTTTATTGCTTACCTTTTCATCTACCGGTTTGGTACGCGCACGGGGGGTAAGCGCGCTTGATGATCCGGGACTTGTCAAGCGGAACGTTTCCTGGAGACAGACAGATGTTAAATTTACTATTCCTTTTTCCAATATCTATCATAATCACCGTTTGGTGAATATTCCGATTATCCTAAGAGGATATTTTGATCATTATAATCCGAATTTCTTTTTTTCCGAATTAGCTCAGGCGAAATATCGTGCACCCGGCATGGGACTTTTGTATCTTTGGGAATTGCCATTTCTCTTGTATGGGCTATTTATTTTACTCAAAACCAGGAACGAGGAACCAGGAACAAGACTATTACTTTGTTGGTTTCTTTTTGCACCTGTGGCTGCTTCATTTACTTTCATGTTACCCCATCCGGGGAGGACATTGATATTTTTACCGACTCTGCAGATTTTTACTGCAGTTGGAATTGTGGCATTAGGATTAAAGATAAATGATAAAAGATTAAAGATTATGTGGTCAGCTGCTTATTGTTTTTTGCTTTTTGTCCTTATCACCTCCAGCACCGCCTATTATCTTCATCAGTATTATATTCACATGCCGATAGATTATGCCCTCGATTGGCAATATGGTCATGAACAAATAGTGGAAAAAGTAACAAAACTGCAAGACAAGTTTGACAGGATTGTCGTATCTACATCGCTTGATCAGCCGTATATATTTTTTCTGTATCATCTCCGGTATGATCCATTTACGTATTTGAAAAATGGCGGGACGGTTTCGGGTAAATTTGATGAAGAACGAAATGCATTTGGCAAATATGCATTCCATTCATATATGAAATCAGAAATGGCTCCGGATCCTTATACGCTCTATGTTGGGACACCAAGTGAGATGCTTCCGGGGACATATCCACTGCTAGATGTGAAAGATCCGTCAGGAAATTCCGTATACGTTCTGTATGCAGCGATTACAAAATCCGAGTGGAACAAATTAGGATACCTCCCGTATTTAGAATAGAAGAATCTAATTTGACAATTTATTTTTTAATAGATTCCAGCAAAGAAGAATTATGCTGGCTCCAATACCGATACCCATTAATCTCAAACCCCACGTAAATGAATTTGGCTGATAAGAAAAAATAATGGTGTGAGTGCCGCTCGGAACCACTATTGCACGAAATGCATAGTTTGCTTTGTAGACAGGAGTTTTATTCCCATCAACGGTAGCATTCCAGCCGTAGTCATAAGTATCGGAAAGATACAGAAGCTGTGTGGAGTCAGTTTTGGTTTCAAATACAACGGTATTCGGCTTATAGGATACCAGTGAAACAGCTCCTGAAGTGTTTCCAAGAACCGGAAGATATGATGCATCCTTTTTGGTGAGAAGCACTGTCGATTTCGGATCGAATGCCAAAGAAAAAAATTGTCGTTCAAATTCTTCAGGTTTTTCATATGTGAGATAGTTCGTGGTAAGGAAATATCGGGGTGCGGCTTTCAGATTCTCATACACCTTCCAATCCTGGAAGTTCCAAATTTCATTAAATCTATCCGTAGAAAATGTTGTATTGTCTTTTGGGTTTTCCGTTCGGTCGATGATGTATTTGACACCCAGACTATCCATGACGCGGAGTCTATACGGATTATCCGGAAGATCACGAGTACCGTATCCGGGAGCCAGTAGCGCATCGGACCTGGTCGTGTGAGTGAATTTTATTGCGATATTTCCGTCACGGCTTGCCTGTGTGAACTCGTTGTACCATTTGAGGTTGAGAGGGTCCGTGCCGTCTGTAGAAAAGAGGCGATATTGGGTGGCAAAATTTGCTTCCATTTGAGCGGTACCGTAACCCCAGATACGGTCTATCCCTGCGTTTTTTTGAAAATAGGTTAACAGAGGATTGTCAGGAAAGGCAAATCCTTTTGGAACAAACGGATTGAATTTGATAAATCCATAGAGAAGCTCAATGCCGACCAGAATCACGAGTCCGTATAAAGCAATTTTTTTCTTTGTTCCGATATACATAAGGCATACGGAAAATCCTATCAATCCACTGGAAAGGAGCATTGCTTTTTTCATTGCTTGGAAAGATATCTGGGTATATGTGATATTCGGAAGACGTGGATGTAGGAGTGCAAAACCCCAAAGGAATACCAGGATCATTCCCATAATCGCCAAGGGTTTCCATTGGATCTTCTTTGTGTACCAAAGAGTATCAAATCCTAAACCGGCCAAGAGAGAAAGCGAAAAACAAAAAAGAAAAAGTACGCGCGTCGGAGTTCCCGTTGAAAGGATAGGGAGAGGATACCGGTGAAGAAGCGCCCCAAGCGGAGTGTTGAAAGTGTAAAGGAGCAGTCCGATGCATGCTATGGAAAAAAATTTAATATGCCAAGTTCGTTTTGGAGAACAAATAGAAAAAAGAGAAAGAAATAATCCTACCACACCGATTGAGATTGCTTTTTCAATGTATGTGTCTTTTAAAAAATACGTTTTGGTGGTTGGGTTGCCAAAAAATTCCTGAACCGCGATGAGACCCAATTGCCACGGCTGGAAAAGTTTCGAATTTAAGACATACTGAAAATCATGGGGAACCCGTGCAGAATTTTTGAAAAGTTCAATAGTAGGGAGGAGTTGGGGGGCCGCAAGGAGGAAGGGGATGCCGATGATTATAGACAGGGGACAGAGAGCAAATGACAATTTGTTTCTATTTGTCCAATTCTTTTGTGAAGCGATTCGAGCGATAAGATATATCAGGAAAAAAAGAAAAAGATTGATAAAATCCTGAGGGTGGCCTCCGGTAATGGAAGAAAAAAGCGCGAAGATAAATACACATTGTTGGCCTAAGGTAATCTTTTTGTTTTGTATTCCTTTTTCCAGTATATAGAGGAGAAGTGGAAGCCATAAAATGGTATGCCAGACTGTATTAAATTCCATCCAGACATTGGCGAAGCTGGAAAAATTAAAGGCTATGGCAGCTAGGAGTGCTCCAGCAGGGCTGATGCCAACGGTTGAGGCAAAAAGAAACATGAATATGCCTCCGAGCATTGGTTGGAGGATAACGAGTGTGGTCCAAGCATAGAGTTGAGGCATAAGGAAGTAGAGAAACCCGAAAGGGTAGAATACCTGCGATTGATAGTTGGCAAGAAGCGGACTTCCTGAAAAGCTATATGGATTCCATAAAGGTACGGTTTTCTCAAATATCTGGCGCAGCACTTCTGTTTTCCAGGGGTAGAGTTCACGGATCACATCGAAATATTGATCTTTGGACGGAACTGATCCTTCGACATACCCGAAGTAGGATACATGCCGCCAGGGGGCATATGTGGAAAGGAGAAGGTCTCCCGGAAAGGGAATGTTCCCGAAAAAAATAGTTTTATAAAAAAAAATAAAGACAATACCGATGATGATGCTAAACGGGAGCAGTTTTTTCATGGATGTATTTCTTTTTTATAAATTCGGAATACGAGATCATTTGAGTTGCTATAGGAAAGAGATACGAGTGGTGAGTTGGTAAGCATGGTAAGCATTTCATGTCTTTCAACGGATTCATACTGCATACTATGTACGAGTATATGGGTAACACCAATCTTTTGCATAGTCTGAATTGAATCTTCGGAAGGGAAGTTTCCTAAAGTTTCTGTAAGTCTATTATAACTGTCAGGAAGAAAGCCGCTATATCCGTTTATCATTCTTTTTTTATGAAAAGCGGAAAAATAGACCCTGTACGTTTCCAATGCATAGACGTCTTCTTTTTGAAGCAGATTGTATGGGATAGAAAGCTGTTTTTCCATGGTTTTTCCAAAATAGAACAAAGAGATCGGTAATTCTGCAAGGATCATGGGTTCCGGTTGCTTTTGGATCCATACATAAACATCAGGAATGGAGTTTTTGAGAGGTACGGAGATAAACGGAGTACGTAGCTGCCATATCTCAATGATAAATATACAAAGAAAGACGGCAATACTCCATTTGTAACGTTTTTGCTTCATAACTGCGTCGATACCCCATGCCGCCAGTATGGAGAGCATGAGGATAACAAAAATAGAAAAACGAGCAGGTACCCGTATTGCCTGAAAAACCGGAAAAAATGTATACAGATAATAATAGGGAAGTCTAAGTGTACCTGTGAAAAGCGATCCTATAGAAAAAAATTGCTGATCTCCGAGAGATAGAACTCCAGATGAGATCGCTATGATGACAGAGAGTAAAATCATATATCGGTTGCGTTTCCAGGCTAAAATACTGCCAAGAAATGCAAGCGTGAGAACGGTCAGTGTCGGATACAAAACATGTTCATTTATATTGTTTGGTAGCATTGGAGAGATAAGACTTGTCGGGAGTACGCTGAAATAATCAACGGGTGTAGCGCGGAGATTAGTCATATCATCAATACTCCTTTTCATTTCAGGATTTTCTACTTTAAGGCGGATATACGGGAAATTGACGATAAACAAGATAACAAGGAAAAAAAGTACGGAAGGAAATATGGCAGAAAATCGCTGTTTATAGACATGGAGTGTATGACTACGGAATCGCTTGCATATATCCGCAATTATGATGATTGCCGTTATGGGTATGAGAAAGACCCCAAAATAGATGCTGGATGCAACTGAGAGCGTATACCAGAGGCATACGAGGAAGAAATTCTTCCGTTTTCCCTCATTAAGAAATTTGAAGAGATAGAGAAGGTATAGAGGAAGCCACTGGCTGCTTATCATCGGAAGATGACCGACTTGGGAGAGTCGTGGATAGGAAAAAGCAAAAAATATTCCGGATATGCAGGAGGCAAGTACATTTTTTGTGAGATAGAGTGACAAAAGAAACATGGAAATGGCCGAGAGCGGAAATGAAATCAAAACAGCTACGTTTTGAGCAAGTATCGGGTTGTCTGTAAGCCAGATAATGGGACTAGTGATAATGCTCTGTCCCCACAGCGTGTCTGAAAATGCCAGCGTATTGGTCAGAGGATAGAATATATTCGTATTAAGAAGTTTGGCCATCCCGCTAAATGTGTTACTGGCATTATGAGACAGGTTCCACGCATAAAAGAGCGGATCTACGACATTCGTCACTCCATGGGAAATACTAAAAGAGTAGGGATACAGCAGTAACACTGTAAAAAGAAGGCTGAAGAAAAACAGGAGGAAAATCGTTCTTTTCATGAGCTATTAGAATGAAATATACCTTTACGATATAATACAATATGAGAGTAGTATTTGAAATTAGGAAAATACCATGAAGTTTAAAAAGATCAGTGTCGTTTTACTTCTGATTGTTATTTTTGCCTTTGCGCTGCGGGTGTATAAGGTATCGGTCATCCCCCCAGCGCTATCATGGGACGAGGTATCGATTGGATACAATGCGTATAGCATCTTCAAAACCGGAAAAGATGAACATGGACGGCTTTTTCCTCTTGATGCATTTGCCGCGTACGGAGATTACAAGCCTCCGTTTTCCATCTATCTGACCGTTCCGTTTGTTGCTCTGTTTGGGTTAAATGAATTGGCTGTCCGATTGCCCTCAGTCCTTTTTGGAACACTCACGGTACTTCTCACCTATTTTCTTGTGAAGGAGTTGCTGAACAATGGACATCAGACAATGAGCAGCGGACGTGAATATGTGACAGGAGACAATGAGCAGGGGACAGAAATTCAGAACGGGAGACAAAATACGTTGTCACATGCTCATTGTCATATGTCTATTTTAAATGCTCATTGCTCATTATCACCTGTCACATACTTGCCGCTCTTATCCTCGGCACTTCTTGCCATCTCCCCATGGCATATAAATTTGTCCCGCGCAGGATTTGAAGCAAATATTGCGTTATTTTTTATCGTTTTGGGAGTAATTCTCGTTTTGAAAGCAATTGATCGTCCGAAATTATGGATCGTCGCCTGGATCCCGTTTATCGCAGCTCTCTATACATTTAATAGCAGCCGTTATTTCGCTCCTCTTTTGGGACTGGGATTAGTTTTTATCGGAAGGAAAAGCATCATGAAAAATTTTCGGTTTTTTATCATAGGAATTTGTTTATCAGTAGTTCTTATGCTTCCTATCGCGACGCATCTGGTATCCAAAGAGGCAAGGCTCCGGTTTACGGAAGTAAATATCTTCAGTGACGCCTCAGTTGTTCTTCTATCCAATAAAAGAATTGAGGACGCAGGAGGAGCTTGGTGGGCAAAAATCGTATATAACCGGAGAGTCGGCTATGCACGGAGTTATGTACTCCATTATTTTGATCATTTTCAGCCGGATTATCTGTTTGTAAAAGGGGATGGCAATCCAAAATTTTCGATTCAGGATGTGGGACAGCTGTACATGATAGAGGCGCCATTTTTAGTAATCGGTGCGTTTGGACTCATCCGTCTGTCTCCGACAGTCGGCCTATTTTTACTGTACTGGCTTTGTATGGCAATAGTGCCGGCTGCAGTAGCCCGCGAAACGCCCCATGCGCTCCGCACCCTCAACAGCCTTCCTACATGGCAGATATTCGTTGCCTTTGGAATATTATCAGTTATACGTTGGATACAGAACAGAGAACAAATAGCAGAGAACAACATGCAAGTGACAAGAGACAATGAGCCCGCTCCGACTCGGATATATTCGGATCGAGGCGAGCAGGGGACAACAGATAATAGGCAGAAAATAATAAACAATAAACAGAATTGTTTTTTGTCATTTGCTCATTGTCATATGTCCACAGTCTTCTGTTTTCTGTTATCTGTTATCTATATTTTCAGTGTTGGCTATTATCTATCCAACTATTATGTTCATTACCCTTGGATGTATTCCGGTGAATGGCAGTATGGGTACAAACAAGCTCTTGCGTATGTCCACCCAATCGAAGCATCCTACGATACTATTTACATGACTGAATCAATCGGGAGACCGTATATGTATACTCTTTTTTATAACCAAATTGATCCGAAGGAGTATTTGAGGATAAAAGATGCGTCATTTGACGCGGCGGGGTTTTACCATGTCTATGGGTTTGGGAAGTATCGTTTTGTGAAGGACATGCCCCAGGTGTGCAGTGGGAGATGCTTATTTATCGCTCCCTCCAACGCTACTCCAAAAGATGCAAAAATTTTAAAAACTATTCCGCTACTCAATGGTCTTCCGATTCTCACTATTTATGAATAATAATATGAAAAAATTTCTTCCCTTCATAGTCATTGTTGTGATTGCAGCATTTTTACGTTTGTACCAGCTTGGCATTGTGCCTCCAAGTCCTGATTGGGACGAGACAGCGCTCGGATATAATGCGTATTCGATTTTGAAGACCGGTCGGGATGAATACGGTACGTTTTTGCCATTAACATTTCGGTCATTTGATGATTATAAACCGCCTTTGTATGTCTATCTGACTGTCCCGTCGGTGGCGCTCTTCGGACTTTCTCTATGGTCTACCCGTTTACCATCTGCCCTCATGGGGATACTGGCGGTCATCGGAACGTATTTTCTGGTGAAAGAGCTGTTTATATATAGACATAAGACAATGAGCAGCGGACGAAATGAAGATGACAGAAGACAGACAGCAAGTGACAGAAAAAAATGTCTTATGCTCAATGTCCCATGTCACATTTTTGATGCTCATTGCTCGCCTCGATCCGAACATATCCGAGTCGGAGCGGGCTCATTGTCACCTGTCACATGTATGCCGCTTTTGTCAGCGGCATTGTTGGCCCTCTCCCCCTGGCATATTCAGTTTTCTCGTATTGCCTTTGAAGCAAATTCCGGGGTCACTCTCAATATTTGGGCCGTGACCATGTTTCTGGCAGGGTTTCGAAAGAAAATTTATTTTCCAATTTCTGCAGCACTTTTTGGACTCGGGATGTATGCATACCATAGCGAGCGTGTTTTTCTACCGCTTATGGTTTGTTTATTGCTTATTGTTTATTGGAAAAAACTCATGGTTAAAGAAAATGCTAAAACATTATGTATATCAGTAATAGTTGGTCTTCTCGTATTTATGCCTCTCGTGCCGGTGCTTTTCAATAAAACTTCAGTTCTCAGGCTTCGTGGAACCAGTTCTTTTCGTGAACAAACGGAAATATTATCAAATACTATAAAAAAATTGGAATACGACAGAGCTCATGGGTATATTCTGGGTGAATTTTTTGATAACAGACGGGTAGAATACACAAAAATAATTATCCGCGGGTATTTAGTTCATTTTTCCCCGAAGTGGCTCTTTGTTGCTGGTGATCATGAGCGGCACCACGGGCCTGATATGGGACTTCTGTATCTTTGGGAGCTCCCATTCCTCCTCCTCGGCATTTTTTCTTTACTAAGAACCAGGAACCAAGATACAGGAACTAAACTTTTAATAGGATGGCTCCTCATTTCTCCTATTGCAGCTTCTCCAACAACGCAATTGCCTCATGCTATCCGCACTCTCGTATTTTTGCCGACATTTCAAATTTTTATCGCATATGGAATTGTTGTTGCAGTATCAAGTATCAAGTATAAAGTATCTAGTATCAAGAAGGTGGTTAATTCCTGTTTATTGCTTATTGTATTTTGTCTTATTGCATTTAATATTCTGTATTATTTTGCAATGTATTTTGGCCGGACAAACCAGGAATATTCAAAGTTTTGGCAATACGGATACAAAGAAGCGGTTCTGTATACTGAATTCGTCAAGGATAAATATGAGAAAATCGTCGTATCGACGAATTTGGAACAGCCGTATATGTTTTTTCTGTTTTTTACAAAATACGATCCGGTGAAATATCTCTCTGGGGGAGGAACGAAGTCGGGAAATTTTGCCGAGAATAGGAACAGTTTTGATAAATATATTTTCCGCCCTTTTGACTGGAGAAACGAAAATTTTGACGGAAAAACACTCTATGTTGGAAACGCAGATGAGATGCCTCATGGCAATAATGCGCATATACCCTTCCTTGACGGCACACCGGCCATCGAGATAAAGGATAGAATGGATTGATCGTATGAAAATATTTGAGAAACAAAAAATCTTTCTCCTTCTTGTACTATTTGTTTTTTTATGGGGGTTCCTGCTCCGGGTAGTAGAAGTGGCAAACGGAAATTATTTGTTTGGTTTTGATCAGGGGAGAGATTATCTGGCTGCATACAATATTGTTGAGAACAATAAACTGACGCTTATTGGAGCAGAGGTTGGAGCCGGATCGGCGGGATTATCCGGACTGTTCCATGGACCTGGCTATTATTACCTGATAGCCCTTATGTATTATCTGTTTCAGAGCGACCCATACGGAGGATTAGTTCTTATGTTTGTCTTTGGTATCGGAACGCTTTTGGCTGTTTACATGACGACCAAACGGATGTTCGGAACACTTGGGGGATTCATCAGTCTTGTGTTGGTCAGTATTTCTCCCCTTATCGTATCCCAATCCAGATTTCTGTGGAATCATCACCCTTCATCGTTTTTTATAGTGTTCTGTCTGTATTTTGTATACAAAATGAAAGATAGACCCCGTTTGTATGCACCGCTTGCCATATTTACCGCCGGAATAATATATCATTTTGAATTGGCAATCGCCGTACCGATGATGATCGGGGTATTTTTATCCATTGTCTTTATCTATCGGATAAAAGATATTCGGACATATGGATATTTGGCAGTTGGAAGCATTATCGCTTTTTTACCCATGATCATATTTGAAATTCGCCATGGATTTACGGCAGTCTCGGGATTATGGACCTATATTTTTGGTGCTCAATCAATTAGCCGTGGTATTCCGGTAGTTCGAATCGCCGATCACTTTGCCAGTTATGTGAACAACGCGAGAAATTCTTTTGCTATTGAGGACGGATTTCTTTCTGAAAGATTTTATTCATTTTTTATCATTGCAGTCATAGTGTTGGCTCTTATGTATGCTGTCCGAACAAAAGAAAAGAAAATCTCCCTGTTTATTTATACCCAATTTCTTATCCTCATTGTGTCTTATGGAGTGTTATTATTTTTGAATAACTCTATTTGGGATTATTACCTTCTTCATGCACATTTCATCTATATGTATTTGACTGCGTGTGTGTTTGCGTGGATTTGGAAAAACAGAGATGTCAATAAATATTATATGATAGCAGGAGTAGTAACTCTCGTTGTTTTCCTTTCTATGGCAAAAGGGACATCAATGCGAATGTATAGAAATATTAAATATGATTTTTACGATTATGGCGGAATAGAAAAAATAAAAGGAAAGAAGTTTGTTGTGGATTATGTTTATGACGGAGCACTGGGAAAACCATTTAATGTATTTGTTTTTGTGCCTCCGATCTATACGTATCCATATGATTATTTATTTTTGACGTACGGAAAGAAAAAATATGGATATGCACCGGGGAATATAAAGGAAGGTCTTGCGTATCTCATTATTGAGAAGGATCCTTCAAAACCCTGGACTTATAAAGGATGGTTGGAAACTGTTATTAAGGATGGAACAACAATCGATCAGACAGTATTGTCCTCAGGACATATTGTAGAAAAACGACTTTTTGAAAATATACGTCAATAATGCCTATGAAACGAATCAGCTATCCTTTGATTTTACTCATTATTTCGTGCATACCGTTAATTTCTTTTCTTACTCCCGGACTGCCTATATCCCATGACGGTCAGGATCATGTGGTTCGTATAGCGAGTTTCTATACATCCCTTACCGAAGGGATATGGGTTCCCCGCTGGGCCGGAAATCTCAATTGGGGATACGGGCATCCGATTTTGATGTTTCTGTATCCGTTTTCTTCATATCTTGCATCGGCATTTCATTTCATCGGCTTTTCATATGTTGATGCGACAAAAGCAGTCTTTGTGGCCGCATACATCGCAAGCATTCTCAGTATGTATCTGTGGATGAGTACGGCCTGGGGCAAGCGAGCCGGAGTAATCGGAGCGCTCCTGTACGGATTTGCGCCCTATCGTTTTGTGGATATGTACGTCCGTATGGCCATAGGGGAGCACATGGCATTCGTATTTCCCCCTCTGATTTGTTTTTTCCTTTACAAACTGGCAATCAGAGAGAAGAGCATCAAGTACCAGGTATCAAGTATTAAGTATGGGATTGGTTTGTCTTTGTCCTTTGCCGCTCTCATTCTTTCCCACAATGCCGTATCCCTTATGTTTCTTCCTGTCATTGGTTGTTATGTATTGTATTTGTATTTTTTTGAAGCCAAAAAAAGCTTATTGTTTATTGCTCATTGTCTCATGTCCTTTATGTTGGGTTTTGGCCTATCCGCATTTTTTTGGGTTCCGGCACTCCTGGAGGGTAAATTTACTCTTCGGGATATCGTCACGGCGGGGGAAGCATTGAAAAGGTTTGTGCCATGGACGTGGTTTTTCTATTCTCCATGGAACTTTGGAGGCAGTGCAACACTCACAAAATCGCTCGGCATTGTTCAATGGATTGGAGTCGTAGCATCATTGGTAGTCATGTTTACTACAAAGGAAAAGAAATTACGTTCTCTGTTTTTTGTTCTCTGTTCTCTGCTTTTTGTTTCTTTATTCATCATGACTTCCGCGTCGGAAAGTATCTGGAAACAATTTATTATGCTCCAAAATTTTCAGTTCCCATGGCGGTTTCTTAGTCTTACCACATTTATCGCTGCAACACTTGGGGGTATTTCCATAAGCATATTGTTGAATATGATTGGACAGAAAAATCTTCGGCAGGACTTCGACGGTGAGCTCAGTCGAACCGCTCAGGGTGGTACAGAAAACAGAAAACAGAAAGCAGAAAGCAGAAAGCAAAATTGCTTATTGTTTACTGCTCATTGTCCCATGTCCAGTGCTCACTGCTCGCCTCGATCCGAACATATCCGAGTCGGAGCGGGCTCATTGCCTAATGTCCTGTTTTTTGCTTTCTGTTTACTTCTGATCTTCTCCACCTTCCCCATGTGGCATCCAATTGATTATCAGAAAAAAGATGAATCTTTTTATACCGGTGTCTATTTTGGTACCACGGATACGGGGGAAAGCACCCCTATTTGGACAACGCGGTTCATGGAACACACAGCTCCCAACCCCATGGAAGTTATATCAGGAGAAGCAGTGATAGAGGTAACAAAAAGAACAACGACTATTCATCAGTATCACGTATTAGCAAAAACCCGTGCAGAATTATTGGAAAATACTCTTTTTTTCCCCGGTTGGAAGATTACGGTTGACGGAATCGGTGCAGGCATACAATACCAGGATGGAAATCACCGTGGTCTCATGACCTTTTGGATTGATGAAGGAGAACATGATGTGAAAGTTGAGTTTAAAAACACAAAACTACGGAGTATTGCAAGCTATATTTCGATTGGGTCTATAATAAGTATACTTTGTATCGGAGTAGGAGCTCTTTTATGGGAAAAAAGAAGATAATCTTATCAATAGCACTCGCCGTATATAATGAGGAAAATAATATCAAACCCTGCCTCTCTTCAGTTGTCGGTTTTGCCGACGAGATTATAGTGGTAGACGGCGGGTCAACAGATAAGACAGTAGAGATTGCCAAGGGATTCGGTGCAAAGGTAATTCTTACCGATAACCCTCCGATATTTCATATTAATAAACAGAAAGCCCTGGATGCCTGTCATGGAATGTGGATACTCCAGCTTGATGCAGATGAGGTAGTGACGGAAGAGTTGAGGAAGGAGATTGTTGCCACAATAGGACAGAAGACAATGAGCAGGGGACAAGACATTGGACATAAGACAATGAGCAGGGGACGTAAATATGTGACAGGGGACAATGAGCGGGGGACAAAAATTCAGGATAGTAGAGAAAATTCGCTGTCATATGCTGATTGTCACATGTCACATGAATATAGCGGCTATTACATTCCCCGCCGTAATTTTTTCCTAGGTCACTTTATGAGAAAAGGAGGTCAATATCCGGATTACGTCATCCGTCTGGTAAAGCGGGGATATGCTGAGTTTCCCTGTAAAAGTGTCCATGAGCAGATTAAGATAGACGGTGAAGTCGGATATTTGAAAAATCCGCTAATGCATTATTCTTATCGATCGAAGGCGGAATATTGGAAAAAGGCAAATACGTATATTACCCTTTCGGCAAAAGAGCTGAAGGGAAAAAATATTAGGATTTCTTTTTCTACATCCGTGGAGTATTTATTTGTTAAGCCTATGAAGACATTCTTTTCATTATTTATCAGGCATAAGGGGTTTATGGATGGATATTATGGTTTTCTGTTTGCATTATTTTCAGCATTGCATTATCCGCTGTCGTGGAGAAAATACACGAAGGGTATTTAGTATGAAAAAAATATTTTTTTTGTTTTTTGTTTTTTGTTTTTTGTTTTTTGTCCCATGCTCATTGTCTTATGTCCATCCTGTATTTGCTTCTTACGTTCTCCCGTATCCTTCCTTCATGCCGGGGAATAAATTGTACTCAGTATCCCGGGTAATCGATCAAGTAAACAATTGGTGGTTTTTCGGAAGTATTGCGAAAGTGAAATATCACCTCGGACTTTCAGACAAATATTTGGTGGAAGCAAAAACGCTGTTTGAATACAAGCAATATTTATTGGGAGTTGATGCTTTGAAGCGGTCAACGATGCAATTTCAGATACTCCCCTTTTATGTGAAACAGGGGATATCAGAAGACAAAAATATGGATATTTTCATTTCAGCAATTTCTGAATCTGCAGAAGTGCATAAGACCGTATTGGAGGAAATGAAAAATACTTGCCCGGAAACATTTCAGTGGATACCGGAAAAAGATTCCCCAACGCATCTACCGCTTTGGAGTGAGATAGAAAATGCGATTGGATCTGTTACGTCTGTTGTGAATGAACTCAAATAGTAGATTGCTGTTATGTATATTTATTACCTATTACTCTTCGTTATTCTTGCTTGTGGGAGTTACGGATTTCTTGATCCGAATTTAACACTATCGGGCAGTCCATTGGTTGCAGCGTATATAAAACCATTATTTTTCATGGTATATCAGCAAAGATTCATAACGGCAGGAATATTTACGTGTATCCTTTTATTCTTATTTTTTCTATTCAGAACAATATTTATTAAATCCCAAACAGTATTTCCTACTATTGGTGTATTTTGGAGATGGATCGTCCCTCTTGTATTGATCCTTATTTTTTCGTACCCGATGTTGTCGTACGATCTGTTTAATTATATGACAACTGCCAAAGTTGCATTTACCTATCATGAAAATCCTTATATCGTTATGCCGATAGAAATTCCGAATGATACTAACCTTGCATTTACCCGAGCTGCCAATAAAGTTGCACTCTACGGACCCGCATGGCTCCTCCTCACATGGGTTCCCCACAACTTGGGGATGGGGAATATCTGGCAGACCATCATAGCGTTCAAATTCATCAATGCCATCTGGTATGTCGGATTTTGCATTCTCATCTGGCGTGTGACCAAAAATATGAAAAACGTCATTTTCTTCAGCTTGAATCCACTCGTCCTTATTGAAACGCTTGTTTCAGCACACAATGATATTGTCATGATGGTGCTGGCATGTGGAGGGCTACTTCTCTGGGGAAAAAGAAAATGGTTGAGTCGTTTTATGGGAATTTCACTTCTCATTTTATCGATATGTGTCAAAGGAGCAACAGTGGTGCTCGTCCCGCTTCTGTTTTTCCGTAAACTGACTCAAGACCGTCTCATGTTTTTTGCTTCCTGCTTATTGCTTATTGTTTTTTTCGTTTTTGCCCCTATCCGTGAGGAGTTATATCCTTGGTATGCAGTTTGGTTTCTGTCAATGGCAGCGTTTCTCCCGTATCCCAAATATTCGTTGTTTTGGCAATTTTGTATAGTGTTGTCTCTTGGACTCGAACTTCGCCATATTCCGTATATAGCAATGGGGTACTATGAAGGACCAGGGCCGGTACTTCGAACGACCCTCACAATTATTCCGGTGGCCATATGGGGGATATGGTATAGAATAAATAACAGAGAACCCGCTCCGACTCGGACATATTCGGATCGAGGCGAGCAGAGAACAGAAAACAGAAAACAAATGACAAATAGCAGATAACAGATACTTTTAGATCTAAGACCTAAATCTGTTATAGTAAATAAAGAGGGTGATATGAAATATAAAAAAACAATACTGGGAATGAGTATTGTTCTTTTCGTTACTTTAATAGCTTCTTTTCCACTCTTCGGAAACGGATACATTCCGACTCATGACGGTGAGTATCATATCATTCGATTCATAGAATTCTTCCGCATGCTGACAGCCGGATATTGGTTTCCCAGGTGGGCGCCGACTCTCAACAGCGGATACGGAATACCGATTTTTCTCTTTCATTATCCCTTTCCTAATTACGTCGGCGCTTTTATGCAGGGAGTGGGTCTCAATGCCGTTAATGCGTTTAAATTGAGTTTGGCATTTTGGTATATTTCAGCCGGATTTTTTTCATTTTTCTGGCTGAAAAAATTATTCGGAATCAGAGCGGCAGCATTGGGAGCAATTCTTGGAGCATGCGTTCCTTATTGGTTTGTTGATCTTTATGTGAGGGGGTCGGTAGGAGAGGTATGCGCAATAAGTTTTTTATTTTGTTCTCTTATGCTCCTGGAATACCGGATGTTTATTCCTTATGCATTTGCCATAGGAGGACTCGTTCTTAGTCACAACATCCTTTCTTTGATGTTCGTTCCGTTTCTTTTGGGGTATGCGTTTCTTCGGGATAGAAAATATATTTTGGGCATATTTTTTGGAATTTTTCTTTCTTCTTATTTTTGGATCCCTGCTCTTTTTGAGCGGGGATATGTTGTTGGACTCAACACAGTCAATTTCAGAGAGCATTTCGTTCAGTTATATGAGCTCATCGTCCCTTCGTGGGGGACAGAACTGTCCGGACAGATATTCGGAGGCAGTAAAATGTCTTTTCAGATAGGTATCATTCCGTTTATAGTCATTATCGGATCAATTTTTGTAGTACATAAAGACAAGAATCAGTCAATGAAACGGTTATACGGGTACGTCATGGTTGTTTTGGTGTGCGCTATGGTATTGATGTTTTCATGGACGTCATTTATTTGGGAAAGATTACCTTTTCTTTCATTTGTTCAATATCCTTGGCGGTTTCTTTCCATGGTCATTCCCGTAACTGCATTTGCAGGAGCATTTGTTAGTTATCACCTCAAAATGCGATTTTGGTCCATAGTACTTATCGGAGTATCAGTGCTTTTTTCATATTCTTACAGCCGCCCAGTGATATATGCTCCACGCGATGATCATTACTATTTATCAAGAGTAAATTTTACCGATGGCACCTCATCCATGGGGAATAGTTTTTCAACAATTTGGACCGGCTGGAAGAGTAACCGCTCGCCATATATGATCGCGGTGGCAAACGGGAGATTGGTTGGAGATTTTACAAGGTATGCATATCTAAAGAAAGAATTTACGGTTTTTTCTGACAATGGAGCGTATGTGTATACGCCAATATTGTACTACCCCGGTTGGAAGGCTCTGATTGACCAAAAAGAGACGTCAATTGACTATGCTACAGACGGAACCATACGATTTGCAGTTCCCGGAGGAAATCACCAGGTGAGGGTAGTTTTTACCCAAACACTTGTGCGAGCGTGCGCTGATATCCTTTCCATTGTTACATTGGTTTGGCTCCTCGGATGGGGTATACTTGGGGTATATGAAAGTCGCCATAGACACAGCGCCTCTGGTTAGCGGGCACTCCAATCGTGGTGTCGGAGGGTACACAAAAAATCTTATCGAAGCGCTCCGTACCTACGAACCCGGGCATACGTACCTTTTATTTAATTCAAAGAATCAACCCACTCCACAAGCAGACTGTATCCATTACCCCTATTTTGATCCATTTTTTCTGACACTTCCCATATGTTCCCCAAAACCAACCATTGTGACAGTACATGATCTCATTCCCATCGTATTTCCAAAACATTTTCCAAAGGGTATTAGGGGAAGCATCAAATGGGAAATTCAAAAATATTCCCTGCAGGGAAAGCATCGTATTATTACAGATTCCGAATGTTCTAAAAAAGATATTATGAAGATAACGGGTATTCCGAATGGAAAAATTGATGTAATATCTTTAGCGCCATCGGTACAGAAAAGAGCAGAAAAAACGAATTTCGAATCAATAAGAAAACAGTATGGGATAGAGGGTGACTATTTTCTTTACGTTGGAGACGTAAACTGGAACAAAAACATCCCCGCCCTCCTGTCAGCCTTCGCTAAATTTTTAGAACGAGAAACAAAGAACAAAGAACAAAGAACCTTACTGCTTGTCGGAAAAGCATTTCTTGATACAACTTTGCCCCAAATCAGGGAAATTGACCGTCTGATATCTGACCTGAAGATTCGAGACTCTGTGGTGCGTACTGGGTATGTACAAGAAGACGTTCTCGTATCGCTCTATGCGCACGCTCAAGCACTGATCCAGCCGTCACTCTACGAAGGATTTGGATTTCCTGTTTTGGATGCCATGTCTTTGGGTTGTCCGGTCCTCTGCAGTGATACTTCGAGCTTGCCAGAGATCGCAGGGCCGTCAATTATGGTTGAACCCAGTGATGAGGTGTCCATGGTAAACGGGATGAAACAGATATACGCTCTTTCTAAAGAGAAACGGAAGGTTCTCATTGCGCGTGGATACGATTGGGTAAAACAATTTTCCTGGAATAAAGTAGCACGCGAAACCGTCAAATCGTACGAAAAAACAGTGGAATGCAGTAAACAGTAAACAGAAAACAGGGGACAAGACATTGGACATAAGACAATGAGCAATGAGCATAGGACATGACACTGGACATAGGACAATGAGCGATGAGCATGGGACATTTTTTCTGTCACATGCTTATTGTCACCTGTCAGATAAATTATGAAACTCTCAATAATCATTCCCGTATATAACGAAGAGGCTACCATTGATGAGATTTTAAAGCGTGTTTATGAAATGAAGCTAATTAAATGGGAAAAAGAGATCTTCGTGATTGATGACGGTTCGGATGATAATACACGAACCTTACTCAAAAAATGGGAAAAAAAGGTGAAGGTTATTTATAAAGAAAAAAATGAAGGTAAAGGAAGCGCAGTAAGTATCGGATTTACTAAAGCAAACGGTGATATTATCCTCATTCAGGATGCGGATCTGGAATACAGTCCATCGGATTATCCTGTTCTTCTGGCTCCTTTTGCAAATAAACAGGTTGATGTTGTGTACGGATCCCGGTTTTTAGGACCGCACCTCTCAACGATGTTTGTGTATGCCCAGGGAAATAAGTTTGTGACACTGGTAACCAATATTCTTTTTAATACCAATATTACGGATATGGAAACCGGATTTAAGGTGATGAGGAGAAAAGTCATTGAAGGTATGAATATGCACGCAAAGCGGTTTGATATGGAGCCTGAAATTACGGTTAAAATATTAAAGAAAGGGTACCAGATATATGAAGTTCCGATATCATATTTCGGAAGAAAATTTTCAGAAGGCAAGAAATTAACCTGGAAGGATGGCATCGTTGCGTTGTGGACGCTTATTAAATACAGAATTGTGGATTAGTATAAGGGCAGGTGACAATGAGCAGGGGACAGGGGAAGACATTGGACAAAGGACAATGAGCAGGGCAAATGACAAAGGGGGGGGAAATATATGATTGATAGTCGAATTGGACACCAAAATGATATATTGCTTCAAAAAAGCGAT
>Ga0247841_10000100_pt1 | contig 218380 bp, 195 predicted proteins | sample LaCruzMarch2015__2_FD_192410 | JGI IMG/M metagenome (GOLD analysis project Ga0247841, IMG submission 192410) | Freshwater microbial communities from meromictic Lake La Cruz, Castile-La Mancha, Spain - LaCruzMarch2015_18m | ecosystem: Environmental > Aquatic > Freshwater > Lake | place: Spain... | reverse complement strand
TGGAATACGAGAAGAATTAATTTGTTTTCTTCCTATATTTTAACATACGAACCGATTGATTTTAAGGGGATTCGGCGACAGGCCCATAAAAGCTAAAAGCATTATAAATCGGCAAATTATAATCATCAAATCCAGTGCTACAAAAAATAAGTTTAACCAAACTATAAGTTTGATATTATTTACATTGGGTTTATTATGAACTGGCATCCGTAAAAACGGCTTAGTTTGCACATTCCGAAAACAACATACGAGGAGGTTACCGATGTTCAAGCCAGTTATCGTTAGTCGCCATAAGGAAGTGGCGCACGACATCAGCATTTGGCAAGGCGACGTCAAAGAGTTCAGCCACGACGGATCGAGAGAAATTGTCTTCGTCATTTCGCCACCCGAATCTCCGGAAGAGGGTATGATGCGAGACTTACTGAGGGCTGGTTATCACGTTGAGAAACTGCCCGAAGGAAATGTGTACGTCGTAACTGCGAGGGTGCAAGAACCCGACAAGTTCTCGATTTACCACACATCCTTTGTCGGTTCCAGTAATTGTCCTCCGTCTCCGTCATCCGATGCCCGTTACCACTTGCAGTATTCCGTCACAAACTGCGGCATCCTTTGGCAGAGGCTTGAGAAACCCGTCGAAAGGATGTTTGCCCAGACGTCTAGCCATTTCCATGAAAAACAACATGAAAAGTGGCTCATCCTTAGTGGAAGTGGTGCATTGTTGTCACGACTACATGGTCGCACCAACGAGCCGTGGCGCACCACCACAATGCACAAGGGTGATTGCTTAGAGGTTCCGCCAGGGATTGAACACCAACTCAGAACCAATTCGAGTGTCAGCACTGTTCTGGTTATGACAGGCGATCCAAGTGGGTTCTCTTTGACAGATCACCACTATGTGGAACCCCCGCCGGCGGATATGGCAATTGCCTGACCGCACACCCTCCCCCCAAAAGGAGGGTTTTTCTTATTTAATTATCTCCCTAAAATATTCTATTGTATTTTTTAAACCGTCTTCTAGTTTAATCTTTGGTTCCCAATTTAAATATTTTTTCGCCAAAGAAATATCCGGCTGACGTTTGCGCGGATCATCCTCCGGTATTGGCTTGTATGTAATATCTGACTTAGAATTCGCCAATTTTACTATTTTATCAGCCAATTCTTTTACTGTTATTTCAACAGGATTTCCAATATTAATCGGCCCAATTGTTTCAGTGTTTTCCATCATTCTCACCAGTCCATCCACCAGATCATCAACATAACAAAAGCTGCGCGTATGAGAACCATCTCCATAAATAGAGATGGGTTCATTTTTTAATGCTTGCACAATAAAATTTGAAACCACTCTTCCGTCATTAGGATGCATGCGAGGACCAAATGTGTTGAATATTCTTACGATTCGCACATCAACATCATTTTGACGGTGATAATTCATAAATAACGCCTCTGCCACACGTTTTCCTTCGTCATAACAACTCCGCACACCAAGTGGATTTACATTACCCCAATATGTTTCTTTTTGCGGGTGCTGTTCTGGATCGCCATAAACTTCAGAGGTTGATGTTTGCAAAATTCGCGCTTTAACGCGTTTTGCCAAACCAAGCATATTAACAACACCGACAGTGGACGTCTTTATGGTTTTTATGGGATTGGACTGATAGTGGACTGGGCTAGCCGGACAAGCAAGATTATAGATTTGGTCAACTTCTACAACCAACGGATTGACGATGTCGTGTCTTATTAACTCAAAATGGTCGTTGCTAATCAAGTGTCGAATGTTTTCTTTGGCACCAGTGTGAAAATTATCGGCACACAGAACATCATTACCTTCTGCTAATAATCTCTCACAAAGATGACTACCAATAAACCCGGCTCCACCGGTCACCAGTATTGTCTTACGATTTTTCATTCTTTCAAAACGATACTCGTCGTAGATTATTTTTTTCCTTTCGGCACATCCCATTCCGCGTCATGGAGAACTTTGTCCATAACATTTTCGTATTCCGAAATTTCACTTTTAGAAAACCATAATTCAATTTCTCTTTTCGCTTCATCGGGATCAGAAGAAGCGTGAATCAAATTACGTACGGATCTTCCTTCCATATTTGCTATTTCAATCGTATCTATAGAAAGATCGGCTCTAATACTGCCTATATCGGCCGTAACAGGGTTTGTTCCACCAACAACTTGCCTAACATTCGCAATAGAGTTAGTGCCCTGCCAAACCATTGCCACAACAGGACCGATAGAAAGATAACGCCCCAGTTGACTGCGGATCCATTTTCCAATCTGCAAAGGAGTACGGCTGTCAGAAAGTCCGGACTTAGCCATTCCCGCTTTAGCTTTTTCTCCCAGTTCCGTTAGGTAACCAACATCATTTGAATAATGTTTTTCAACCAACTCTTTTCCCGGCCAAATCATTTTCATCGCAACCAATTTCAATCCGCACTTTTCAAATCGACCAATTACTTCACCAATCAAACCGCGTTGAACTCCATCCGGTTTAATTAGAACCAAACTTCTTTGGCGCTTTATTTCTTGTATTCTAGGGTTTACTTGTGAACTACTTTGAATTTTAGGCATGGCAAAAATATATAACATTTTTCTATTTTCAACAACCATCCCCTACCAACAACAAAAACTACTATTTTTATAAAGGATCAAGAAGTACTACAATTAACCCTGTGGAAAACGGGTGTTGGTTCCGCGAAACATGTCCATAAAAGGAAACGATACATGGAGCAAACATGTTTACTCGAGCATGTGAAGAATGTGGCAAGAGCTCGATCAAAGTGAAACAACATCTTCCATGGGGACCGTGGAAGAAACAGTGGCTGACACAAAGTCAGCCGATACAGTGGGCTCTTTGTCCAAAACACCAAAAAGAACGCGTAACAAAAAACCGAGAAAGGGAGGGGATACGATGAGCGTTTATCTTCGATGCCCTCGATGCGGAAAAACTTCGCGCAAAGACGAGAGCTCTGGTCGCTTTGAGGATTTCACAAGCAATGATCCTCCACCCGAAAGCACTGTTATTCAAAGACAGTGCCCCTGTTGCATAAGGCGCAATGAAGCAGGGCTTCCTTCGCTTCAATTGGCCACAAGCCATTGACACGAAGCATTCAACCAAAGACGTGGAGAACACTCTCCCCCACGTCTTTTTCTTTTATTTGGTATTTTTTATTTCACACCCTTTCTGGCAAATTAAGTCAACTTGTTTACTTTCTTTTTTACTGATTAAGGTGATCGTTCCGTTTTTGTCCGTTCTAAGATAAGAGATACTGCCGAAACGCTTTAATATTTCAGAGTGAGGATGTCCATATCGGTTTTTCTCTCCAACGGAAAATATCGCCAGTACTGGTTTAACAGCCCTTAAAAAAGAGGCACTAGAAGCTGTCTTGCTTCCGTGATGAGCAACTTTGATAACATCGGCTTGCAATAATTCAGGAACGTAGCGCAATAAATATTGTTCTTCCACCACTTCCATATCGCCGGTAAGAAGTAACACATACCCAGGAAGAGAGGCACGCAAAACCATTGAACCAATATTCGTATTACTTTCACTCCACGTGATTAATTTTTTGTTAGGAGCTAACACGGAAAAATTTATGTCACGATATTTTATTACAATCCCCGGTTCGGCAAAAACTACTGGGATATTTTTCTTCAAAATTTCGTCAAGAAACATCTTATAATCCTTTCCCTCTTTTTTTAATTGTGGCATGACAACTTGACCAACCTCATACTTTTCCACCACCTCAATCAACCCCCATAAATGATCCATATCGGGATGCGTCAAAAAAATAATATCTATTCTTTTTTTCCACGGAGGAATTGTCTCACCTAATCTACGCAATATTGTTTTATCAGGCCCACCATCAATAATAAAAGCTGCGTCTCCTTGCCTAATTAAAACAGCATCACCCTGTCCAACATCAAAGAAACTGGCCTTTACTTCATCAACATCGCTAAAATTTTTAAAAACCAAAAAACCAAAAATAAAATTAATAAAAATGAGTCCTAAAATAATTTTGTTTTTCATTGCCATGCCTGTTTACAATAATTGTTCATCGAGAACAATTATTGTGTTCTCGGTGTTCTTTTCGAACCGGTAAAAATTGCAACCTTGTTTCTCGCGAAATTACCAATGACATAAAAAATATTACAAGGTAAACAATTAACAATTTCTCTGCGGAAAAATTGTTTAATACAATATTTGTTCCAGGCATTTTTGAGGAAAATGTAACCACAGAAAGAAAAAACAATGTTAAATAGTGAGCACTTATCGCAATAAACATTCCAAATACAGGAATCCACCCAAAAAATATTAACAATACTCCTAAGCACATAAGCACAGGATACATCGGTCCTGCCAATACATTTGCCCATATTCCCACTAAAGAAATTTTTCCGAATGCGTATCCAATAATCGGCGTTGAGGTGAACATGGCCGATAGTGTCATTAAAAATATTCCTTTTCCCCAAAACGACCTTTTGCCCAAAAACGTAACCAACACGGGATAAAAAACGATAAGACCCCACATAGCTAAAGCCGACAATTGAAATCCTAAATCAGCCAACAGAATCCTGGGGTTAAAAGCCACCATTACCGAACAAGTTAGCAGAAGAATTCTTAAACCGTTGGATTTTTTTTCGGCCAAATAGGCAGCATATACCGCGGCAATCATAATTACAGACCGAATTCCGCTTGGTGGGTAATTAACTAAAGATATAAATATTATGGACACAAAAAGAGTTAAAAGAGCTGCGCTGTTTCGTGACAACCCTACTCGTAATCCGATAAAAAACACCAAAACAGCCATCATGGCAACATGCTGTCCAGAGATAGCAACCAAATGAGCAAGCCCAGACGCAGAAAAATCATTCCGCAAGTCTTTTGGAACATCATGCATATAACCCAATAACGTTGCAGAAAACAAACCAGCGGATGGCTCCGGCAAGTATTTTCGCAAAACAGAACGAGCCAAAACTCTTGTTTTAGTAAGCATTCCCTCCCCTCCTTTATCCATCACCTTTATACGTGGATTATTCATTGTTCCGTAGATCCCGAATCTAGCGTAGTACCGCTGCGGATCAAAGTGACCAGTGGAAAGTGATTTATTATCAGGAACTATTATTTTACCAGTCAACCTCACTTTACTATTTTCAGACACATCTTCGGTCGCAGGCACCCTTGCTTCTAAAATACCGGGAAATATTTCTTTTTTGCCAGAGATCTTTAAGTTTTCAATCAACACCTTCAACACAAGATCTTGTTGCTCAACATAAGTAACATCTCCCTCTAAAACCAGTGGACTTTTTGCAATAATTTTCCATTGAGCAATATTCAAGTCATCGGACTTAGTAACAAGATTCGATTGAATAATGCCAATACATACTGAACAGTAAAATATCAATAAAATCTTAAACAACCAAGAACGTGAAAATAATGCCAATATCAGACAGATCAACCCAAAAAACAAAATCAAAAACAACGACGGCAAAGAATATACTAATCCCAATCCTGCGCCCAACAAATAGCCAAGACAAACATACGGCAATATTCTCGGTATCATAAGTTAATTATACATAAAATATGCATCACTCCCGCGAAGACAAGAATCTTATTTTTTACTAAAATCCCCGCCTTCGCGGGGATTGGTTGTTTTGTATATCCTATTGTGTCTTTGCTTTAACTTTTCATTTTCCTTCTGATAAACGTTGGTATATCCAGATCTTCTTGTGTTGATGGCGGCTGATTTGTTTTGGGAATAGATGGCGTAATTGGATGAGAAGGCATTGGAGAAGCGTGCTCCATTGGACGAGCAAACGTCGACTGAGAAGAAACCGGGCGTTTCTGTACAACTTGTCTCGGTTGATCTCGATGAACCAACGCTTCTTTTTTTCCAGAATCAAATCCGGTGGCAACAACTGTGATACGCACCTCTTCACTGGGCTGAGTTTCATCAATGACTGCGCCAAAAATAACTCGAGCATTTGGATCAGCATTCTCAGTGATAACTCTTGCCGCTTCCTCCACTTCATACATACCCAAATCAGAACCACCACTTATGTTGAACAAAATTCCACGGGCCCCATCTATGGAAACTTCCAAAAGGGGGCTGTCGATAGCCGCTCGCGCCGCCTCAACAGCACGATTTTCTCCAGTCGCACGTCCGATACCCATCAAAGCAGAACCAGCATCCGACATAACTGTCTTTACGTCGTTGAAGTCAACATTAATCATGTTTCCGTGTTCTGTAACTAAATCAGTTATACCCTGAACACCTTGACGCAACACATCATCAACAATTCTAAACGCATCTAAAAGAGAAGTTTTTTTATCAATTACTTGCAATAAACGATCGTTAGGAATAACTACCGCGGCATCAACTCTTTCGCAAAGCTCGGCTAATCCTTCTTCTGCAATAATACGACGCGCTTGTCCTTCAAAAGAAAAAGGTTTCGTTACTATAGCGATCGTCAAGGCGCCACTTTCTTTTGCTATTTCCGCAACAACAGGAGCAGCACCAGTACCCGTTCCTCCGCCCTCACCACAAACAACGAAAACCATATCACTGCCCTTTAAAACTTCATGAATTTCTTCTCGACTTTCTTCGGCCGCTTGTTGTCCGACAGAAGGATCCATTCCCGCGCCAAGACCTCGTGTAAGTGTCTGTCCAATATGTATCTTTTGGCTGGCGCCAGAATGATGCAGTGCTTGCGCATCAGTGTTGACCGCAATTAATTCAACTCCTTTAATTTTTGCTTCAACCATCCTATTTAAAGTCGCATTACCAGAACCTCCGACACCAACTACTTTTATTTTTGCGAGTGTTTCTATTTTAGGTTTTACTTCCGCCATATTCGTAGGGAATAAGTTAATAGGTTACGAGCCCAGAATAGCATTTAAAAAAACGTTGTCAAACACAGTCATTGTTCACAGCGAACACTATTCTTGTTCATGGTGAACAAAAACGTTCCACAAAAAAGTGCTCGCGACGCGAGCACTTTACAAATTTATTGTTAAAAAATAAAAAAGGCTACGGCACAAGTGATCTAAACCAGCCACGAATTTTACTTACAGTAGGACCAATAGATGATAATCCAGAAGATAAAGAGGAATGATTTTTAATCTGCCTATTATCAAGTGTATGGTAAATCAATCCCACAACAGTAGCCCATGCCGGATCATTAATATCATCTACTATACCAGGCAAGGATTGCGGAAAACCAAGTTGTGCCGGCAATCGTAATTCTTTTTTAGCTAGTTCCACTACACCATGCATTTTTGATCCACCTCCAGTTAAAACTATTCCAGCCGGCAAAAGACCAGAACGCTCAACAAATTTTAATTGTTTATTAACCAAAGAAAAAATTTCTGATAAACGTGCCTCAATTATCTCAGCGACATGGCGTCTGGGAATTTCTGTCTCTTCTTCTTGTTCATCAATATGTCTTAAATTTATTACCTGCGTCTTCTTAACCTCATCCGGTAAAGCCGTCCCCAAATCAATTTTAATTCTTTCTGCCACATCAATTGAAGAACGCAACCCAATGGCTATGTCATTTGTTATATGCATCGAACCTATAGGTAATGTTGCTGTTTGCAATAATCTATTTTCTTCAAACACGGCAATATTTGTGGTTCCACCGCCCAAATCAACTAACACAACACCTAATTCACGTTGGCGTTTAGATAAAACTGCTTTAGCTGCCGACAACGGAGAGTAAACTAAATCCTCTACTGATACACCAGCCTGATAAACACACTTAGTTAAATTTTTTATAAACGGCGCTGATCCCTCAATAATATGAGCGTCAACTTCTAAACGCACACCTGTCATACCAAGAGGATCGGTAATCCCATCCTGTCCATCAACAACGAATTGTTGTGGAATAACATGCAAAATTTCCCTGTTCGATGGGATAGAGATTGCCTGAGCCGCATTAACGACCCTTGAAATATCGTCTTCGCTTATTTCACCATCTGCTCGTGATACAGCAATTACCCCCCTACTATTCAATGATGAAACATGCGCACCTCCAATACTGACAGCAACGTGTTCTATTGGCATTCCAGCCATTTGTTCCGCAACATCTAGGGCATTACTTACAGATTTGATTGTTTCTTCAACATCAGTAACAACACCTTTTTGAATACCAGATGAAGGAACTGCTCCAATACCTACAACAGAAGGTTTTTCCTGTTCCAAAGAATTAACCGCCACAACCACTCTTGTAATAGTGGTTCCCACGTCTAACCCGACAATTAAATCATTCTTTGCCATATCGTTTCACCTTTATCATACCATGATAATTTTATATTCCACTTAACAAAGCAAAAATTGGAGGAACAAATATGATAATTCCTACAAAAAATGCACAAATAGAAGCCAGGAAAACTGCTGCAGCCGCTAAATCTTTTGTATTCTTTATGGCACTATGATGATCGGGATGGACACGATCGGCAAAAACCTCTATCGCTGAATTAACATATTCCAAAACCATTACCATAAAAATTGTTATCAACAATATAGCCCATTCCACGGGAGGCAACTCAAAGATCACCCCAAACAATATAACCAGAAAGGCAACCATAAAATGCACGCGAATTGATCGATCAGTAACCAGGCCTATCCTGACCCCACTAAAGGCGTGCTTAAATTTATTTAGCATTTCGTACATCTTTAATTATACGCTCTGTCATATTATTCATGCGAACTTCTTTGTTTTTAGTATCATGATCAAAACCGCATAAATGAAGGAGTCCGTGAACAACTAAAAAAATGATCTCCTCTTGTTTAGTTATCATATTTTTTTTTGCTTTTTTTGACGCAACAAGAGGATCAATCATAATATCACCCAAAATAATCATTCCTTCCACGTCAGGTTTGTATGGTTTCTTGTTGTACAAAGGAAAAGAAAGAACGTCCGTAGTGGCCGCAATGTGTCTACTTTCCCAGTTAAGCTTTTTCATTTTTCTTGTCGATAAAAAGAAAACATTCGCTTTTGTGTTTTTTTCTAAAGACAATCTGCCAGCAACAGCTTTTTCTATGTTTGAAACAACATCAAGACCAATATCATTCCTTATATTTTTTCCCATTTCTATTATCATGCCGCAAACCTTGAAATAGTTGATCTAAAAAAATCAAAAACTACACTTGGCGGAAGTTGTAAGCTTGTCGTTTGGAGAAGGAATTAATGGATCATGACCATTGACCACTTCTTGCCCATCTAGGTAACCGTCTCCGTCAGTGTCTGGATTGTGCGAATCTGTCCCCCAACATTTTTCGTCAGGATCAGCAAGACCATCACGATCTGAATCCAACTTTCCTCCTACCGTCAAAGGATCATATCCCGCATCCAGCTCTTGCTTATCGCTATACTCATCACCATCTGTGTCTGCTTTCAATTGGTCAGTTCCCAATTGCTGTTCTTCCGCATCTGTCAAACCATCACCATCAGTGTCTTGCTGTAGAGAAGAACTTGCTGAAGGTGTAGACTCCATAACATCAGAAGTTGGACTGGCACTAGACAGCAGTTGATCAACAGGTTGTGTTGTTGTAGTCCCGTTTCTCATGAGAAAAAACCAAACAGAAAAAATAATCGCTGCAACAATCACCACTAGAGTTATAACAACTATTGCTAAACGACGAGGTCGAATATTTTTATCTACATTTACAGACTCTGAAGCAACTTGTGTTTTTTGGGTATCTGGAAGAACAATACTTCCTGATGCTTTTTCCTCATATTGCCCCTTCGGTGTCGCTTTGGTGCTAACAGAAACATCCGGCATTTTCGGCGGTAAAGGAACTCCGATTTTTGGCTTGGGCATGATTGGATTGTTTAATTTTTCATCGTTACTTACAGATAAATTTTGCTTTATCTGATTAGCGCTCCCTTGTTCAATTTTATTTACAGAACCATTGGCTGACAAACTCCTTAGAGGCGTTCCAATTCCAAACTTCGCTTCGGATGTTTTCATTATTTTAGCGGGCGTGGAAGGTAAAGGACCACGCGCTCCTGGCACAATCTTTGCGGAAGGATTTATTTTGTTTTGCAAGACATCGGGTCTTTTAATATCTTCCTTCATATTATCGATGAAAGGAATATTGTCCGGCAATTCCTTTTCTATATTGCTTGGAGGATTAGCTGGTAACGCTGACGGCTTTGCAACTATGTCGGACGCAGATATTTTAGGTAAATTAGAACCACCGCCCGCGCCCACGGAATCAGCATCAGTTTTCCCATCATTTTTTTGTGTATCCATTTTGTTGTGTTAATTTATTATGCCTCCTACTTCATATTCTAACCTACTGGGAATTGGGTAGCAATACTTTTTCTACAAGCGCCTTAACTCTCCCCCCATCAGTCTTCCCTTTGGTTAATGCTAAAACCCTTCCCGTTATTTTACCAACATGTGTTTCAGAAGGATTTTCATTGATTGTCTTACGAATAACTTCCTCCAATTCTTCATCGCTTAGCTGTTGAGGCAAATATTTTTCTAATATATCTTTCTCTGCCAGTTCTTTTTTTGCATCATCCAATCTTCCTCCTGTGGTAAACATTTCAGCTGATTCTTTTCTCTTCTTTATTTCTTTCTGCAAAATCCTCAGTTCTTCTTCATCAGAAAGAATATCCTTTTTTGAGGATATTCTTTCATTTATTATTTGCGCAAAAAGCAGTCTAAGTGTGGAAACACGTAATTTATCGCCCGATTTCATCGCGACGTGTAAATCTGAAGTAACTTTTTCTGCTAAAGTCATTTTAATATCCGCCAAATCGTTCATGAGTTCTCTCTTCCAGTTTCCCAAGTTTTTTGAGAACATCACGCTCTTGCTTCAGTTCTGTACGCCTAATTGCCTCTTTTCTTTGGCGTTGCTTACTTTTTGGACGTTCATAATAACGCACTTTTTTCGCCTGAATAATCACACCGCTCTGTTGAACTTTGCGATGAAAACGTCGCAAAAGGCCGTCTAGAGACTCGTGATCTTTTTTCTTCACTTCAAACATGAATTAAATTCACCTCTTTCTTTAGGTCTGAATGGTAACATACTAGCAGATAATTTCGATCTTGTCAAAAAAAACGTAACTCCTCACTGTCTTAAAAGCCGTGCACGCCAAGATATATTTTCTTGAACGGCCTCACGACTTTGCATAACAATGCAAAACGTGCAGAGTGAGGTCTTGCGTCGTACTTCGACACAAGCCAGAGCGTACGCTCAAGAAAATATATCTTGGCGTACTTTTTGTGTAGGTGAACAGTTACAAAAAAAGAGTTCTAAACAAATATCAGATGGCTCTTAATTTTTCCCCACCCAACAAATGGACGTGCAGATGCTGAACTGATTGCCCCGCATTCTCACCCGTGTTCGTTAATAATCTAAAACCATCGTCTGCTATGCCTTTTTCTCGCGCAATTTTTCCACCAACCCTCAACATTTTCCCCAAAATATCATCATCCTTAGGAGAAGCATCCAAAACAGACACCAAATGTTTCTTTGGAATTATCAACACATGAATCTTGTATTTTGGAAAGATATCAGGAAAAGCGATGACATCTTCATCTTCATACAAAATACCCCGAGAAACACCACCCTTTATTAGTTTGCAAAAGACACACTCGGACATTACACAACAATTCTCAATGAATCGTCTGTATTTCGTGACGCAAACGTTTTTTTAAGGAAGGAACCAATGAATCCAGATTCAGATCCAGAGTTTCTTGCATACCACTTTCCATGTTACGTAAAATAATTGTGTTATCCAAGGCCTCTTTTTGACCCAAGATTAATGTCCATTGCACTTTTATTCTATCCGCATTACGTAATTGCGATTTGATACCTTCTTTGTGAAATGCCTCCGCAACTTTAAAACCAGATCGACGCAAGTCATCCAGCAATTTTACGGCACGGCGTCTTCCCAAGTCACCCAAGTGCGCCAAGAAAACATCAGGAGCATCATCAACCTTTACTTCTACTCCTTCCGATTTCATTTGCATAATCGTCCGTTCAATACCACCGGAAAAACCAATAGCCGGAGTGGATGGACCACCAAGCAAGTGAATCAAATCATCGTATCTTCCACCTCCACCTAAAGCCATACCGCTTAAAGGATCAGTATCCGGTAAGGTGGAAATAATTTCAAAAGCCGTTCTAGTGTAATAATCCAAACCACGAACCAAACGCGGGTTTTCTTTAAACGGAATCTCCAGATCATGCAAATAACGAACTACGTTTTGGTAATGATTTTTACAGTCATCACACAGATGATCCGTTATTTTGGGCGCAGTGTTTGCGACCATCTGACACTTCTCTTCTTTGCAATCAAAAATTCTTAGAGGATTCAATTTTGTCCTACGTTTACAGTCCACACATAATTTTCTGGTATTATCCTGAGCGTGTCGTTTAATAGAATTCAAATAAGCCGGACGGCAATTTTTGTTCATGCATCCAACAGTATTTATGTCAATACGAAAAGCATCCAGTTGTAGCGCCTTGTAAGTTTCGTAAGCAAGATGAATAACCTGAACGTCAATAATAGGATGCCCTTCTCCAATCACTTCTGCGCCAAATTGGGTGAGTTGACGATACCGTCCCGCCTGAGGTCTGTCATGTCGAAAAACAGGACCGCTGTACCACATCTTTACTGGCTGTGGCTTAGAACTCATACCATTCTCTAAATATGCACGTGCAACACCAGCCGTAAATTCCGGTCTTAAAGCAAGACGTGAGGTTCCGCTTCTGTCTTTAACAAAAAACATTTCTTTCTCCACAACATCAGTATTTTCTCCAATACTGCGTTCAAAAAGAGCCGCTTCCTCAACAACAGGAACAGAAATGTGCTTCATGTTAAAACTTGTGCAAACTTGTTTAAAGGTGTCGTTAACCACATCCCAATAACGCATGTCATCCCATAAAACATCTTGCATTCCTCTTGGTGCCTTTACTACAAGAGCTATCGGTGCGCGTGCTCTTATATCCTCTTCTTCCTCTTCTGGGGGTTTTTGCATTCCTCTTCCATGGTGATGTTGGTTCTTTTTATCGTCCTCTAGTTTTTGAACATTCTTTTCTAAATTTTTTTTCGACTGTTCTTTTTTATTCATGATGATGATAAATAATTAAACTTGCGGAACTACTGTTGAAACCGACGGAACGATTCCGCCATATTGCGGGGTATTAAAAGCGGCTACTTCATTAATCGGGTACAGTCTAAGCCAAGCGCGACCAATTATCAAGTTTTTGTTCACTGCGCCCCAAATCCTTGAATCGGAACTATGTTCCCGATTATCTCCCAGCACAAAAAAATCACCATTAGAAAGAGTCACATCTGTATCACCAGCCGTATAATCAGCAGATGGTAAATACTGACCCTCGTTAAGCTGTAATCCCTTTGGATTTTCACTATTGATGATTATGATTTTATCATTATTAATTACCACTCTCTCACCAGGAAGCCCGATAATGCGCTTTATGTAAAATTGCGATGGATCTTTTGGATAACGAAAAACTATTACATCCCCACGACGTGGAGAGCGTAATCCTAACTTATAAGAGAGTTCTTCTATAACCAAATATTCCCCATCATGAAAATTGGGAACCATGCTTTCGCCCCGAACAAAAAACGGTTGGGCAATATAAGCACGTATAGGCAATATTATTACTGCACTGATAATAAAAACTTTCGCCAATCCCCAAACATTTATAAAAAAACTTCTAATTACAGAATCTTTTTGGGCATCTTCTTCCTCTTCTTTTTCTTCCATCGTTATTATGTGTTTTTAGATTTATTCCAATATACTATCAAACTTAACCAATAAGAGCTAGATAAAAAGCCACAAGTATGCAAGAAATCAACAGCACACACAAAGGACGCACTCCTTGCTTCTCTTCCTCTGTCCCGTTATAATCTTAAGATACCATGAGTTCACGAGTATCGCTCTCATCTGATGAGCGCGCCGGGATATTGCGGGAAATCCGCTCCGCTGATGAAGGCGCGCGTGTTTTAGTGCGCACTTCAAAGAATAGTGGGAAAAAATCTTCAAGAGGATCAGGCAGCTCCATGAAACAACCATCAAACAAAAAATCACGAAAACACGGCTTCAGCAGAACACTTTTTGTGATATTGGTTTTAATTTTATTAGGAGGCGGACTACTATCCGCCAAAGTTCTTAAGGTGGGACAAAATGTCTTAAATAAGGAACGATCAATTTTTGCCCAGCTCGCTGATTTAATAATACCGGGAGATAGAAAATTGGTAGGAGAAAAAGATGGTCAAATAAATATACTGATGGCTGCCATAGGAGGAAAAGGACATGAGGGAGAAAATTTGACTGACACAATTATGATCGCGATGATTCGCCCTCAAGAAAAACAAGTGGCTCTGCTGTCAATTCCTCGCGATCTTTTCGTACGTCTTCCCGGAACAAACTCATTTACAAAAATTAACGCAATAAATGCATACAAAGAAAATTCCAACTCCAAAAAAGGAGAAGGTATTGTTGCTCTGGGGGAAAAAGTGGAAGAAATCACAGGATTATCAATCCATTATTACGCGCGTCTTGATTTCACCGCCTTCAAACAAATAGTTAATCAAATAGGTGGCGTTGAAGTCACCATCCCTGTTTCTTTTTACGATTATTGGCATAAAATTTCTTTCCCCGCAGGAAAAGAATTAATGAATGGGGATCGAGCCCTTTCCTATGTTCGTGCTCGTTACGTCGAGGGTCCTGAAGGAGGAGATTTTGCGCGCGCTGCCAGACAACAGCACTTACTACTTGCCATCAGAGAAAAGATTTTTTCTGCCAATACGGCATTCGATCTAAGAGCAGTTTCCGGTATCATGGATGCCTTGGGTGAAAATGTTATAACGAATTTCAATCTATGGGAATTTAAACGAGGATTCGAAATATTCAGAGACATTCCAAAAGACAATATTCACACTGCAGTTCTCACTACAGGTGAAAATGGTCTTTTAGCCGGCGGAACAGAAATCCTAGACGGCACACCCGCTTCAATTCTTCGCCCACGTGCCGGAGCGGAAAATTATGGTCCAATACAAGATTACGTTAAAAATATTTTTAACGCAGCCAATAACGTCGGTGATAATAATACTTCTTCAAACGAGCAACCTTCCCCAACTCCAACTCCTTCATCGGAACCCTCTGCCACACCAATTCCTCTGTCAATTGACAGTGAAAAACCTTCTGTTGAAATCCGTAATGGCACAAACGTTGCAGGACTAGCCTCGCGAACAGCGTCTACGCTAAAAAATGCCAAGTTTAACATACAAACTGTAGGAAATGCGGCTAAACGCGATCGAAATGTCACAATAGTAGTAGATCTAACAGGTGGAAAAAAACCAAACAGCCTTAAAATATTGCTGACAACATTAAAAGCAGATAAAGCTGTTTCATTTCCAGATTCAGAAGCAACCTCTAAAGCAGATTTTATGGTAATACTTGGAACCGATCAGGCAGAATAAAATGCTTATCGTTGGTCTCGGTAATCCAGGAGAAGAATATGCAATGACTCGGCACAACGCCGGAGCAATGTTGCTTGAATATATAAGAAGCAATTGGAGTTTCCTGGATTTCAAATTAGATAAGTACACAGAAGCGCTGACTTCGAAAAGTAGTGATTCTATTCTTTCTTTTCCACAAACATTTATGAACGAGTCAGGAAAATCAGTTTCAAGTATGATGAAAAAAGAAAATATTTCCCCAGAACAACTATTAGTTCTTCACGACGACAAAGATTTTTCTTTTGGCGAAATAAAATTACAAAAAGAAATATCATCCGCTGGACACAAGGGCGTGCAATCAATTATTGATACACTTGGCACCAACAATTTTTGGCGACTAAGAATTGGCATAGGTCCAGTTCCTGAATTTATTCCAACAGAAGATTTTGTTTTGCAAAAATTTTCAGATTCAGAATTAGAAAAAATACCCGAGGTTTTTCAAGCTTCTAAGCAAAAAATAGAGCATCTGCTACAAGAAAATATAAGTAAATAAAAAAATAATAGTTTAAATACGAAATATTGATTTAGTTTTTTTCTCTTAAATCACTCAAAAATCACAAATATGTTCTTTTGAACGGCCTCACGACTTTTTATAACAATAAAAAGCGTGCAGAATGAGGATATTGGCGTAGTTAGACAATATCCGGAGTGTACGCTCAAAAGAACATGTCTGTGATTTTTGAAATAATAATTGCCAATATTAAATAGTTCTGATATTATATGAAAGCAACCTATCGGGAATGAACATCCCGCGAATCTCTGTATTACAGGACCTTTGGAGCGCCGTCGCAAAAGACAAATCAATTGAGGCGCCGACTCTTCCAGAGAGTATCCTTCCCCTATTTTTAGCAGGTCTTCCGATTTCCGAATCGGGTAGGCCAATTGTTGTGGTACTCCTGGAACGTTCAGATGTGACTCTTCCAGGCATTTCTCGCGCCATTTCTTTCTGGAAACAAACAAAAATAGGAGATACTGAACAAAATTCTCCATATCCGCTAACTATCCTACCGGTTCTCCTTGCCCAAGAACGTTCAGGAGATATTCCAACCCCGCGTCTTCGATCATATTGGCAGGCATTGACCGCTTTAAAAAATAATCACCCTCGTTTAATCCTCTCGACAGCAAAAGAACTTCAACAGCCGGCCCCTAAATTGTCTTCAGACTTAGGCGGATTACAAATAAAAGAAAAGCAACAATTTTCTCCCACACTTCTGATAGAAAAACTCATCAATTTTGGTTACAGCGAAGAACGAATAGCTGAAGACCCGGCTACGTTTTCTCATCATGGAGGAATTGTGGATATTTTTCCTTTTCACTCCGATGCCCCCCTAAGAATTGAGTTTATGGGAAATGAAATAGATCATATTAAATCTCTTGCCCCACGCAACGGCAATGGAACAGACACGGAAAAACTCTTTGAACGCGTTGCGCAAACAGATGGCAGAGTCCGCAATATTTTTCCACTAGCATTACCACCCACCCTGCCGGTTAATTTCGAAAAAATTATTAGTGCCGCATATATTATCGCGGAGGAAGGAGCTCTTTCCGGTAAACAAAAACCGGATATGCTTTTCCAAAGTTTCTCTTCGTCACTAAATATAAAAGAGCCAGACGCATGCGGAGGCGACATGGAAAAATTCAAAATTCAGGCCTCTAAAGCTATTGCCGAGAACAAAAAAGTGATTATTCTAACCGCACGCCCGGAAGCAACAAAGTCCTCTATTGCAGAAAATAACAACTTAACAATTATTCCTGCCGAAACAGCCACTGATGCACGTGGTTTTATTTCAAAGGATGATTCTGTCGCTATTTTTACCGATGCTGACATAGGTGAATCGGCGGAAGAAGATCCTCTTACATGGGATACCGGCATGGCTTATTCTCGTAGATTTGAACCCAGTAGTTACGTCGTACATCGAGACCACGGAATTGCGCGATTCCGTGGCATCGAACGTAAAGAATTGCGCGATTCCGCGCGTGATTATCTAGTCTTGGAATATGCGGCTTCAGACAAACTTTTTGTACCTGTAGAATTATCATACAAAGTTACCGCCTACATAGGAGCAGCCAACCCTATTGTCCACAGATTAGGTGGTGGCGAATGGGAGTCCACAACAAGGGAAATAAAACAAGAAACCGCTGAACTAGCCAAAGAATTGCTGCAATTATACGCTGCGAGAAAAGTTCAATCTGGCACAGCCTATCCCCCAATTACAGAACAAGAAAAAGCACTGGCTGATTCTTTTCCCTTCAACGAGACGCATGATCAAGAGGCCGCTATCCGCGAAGTTTTTCAAGACATGGAACGCGCTCAACCAATGGATCGGCTTGTTTGTGGAGACGTGGGTTTCGGAAAAACTGAGGTGGCTATTCGCGCCTCTTTTAAAGCAGTTAATTTTGGACGACAAGTAGCAGTTCTATCACCTACTACCCTTTTGGCTCAACAACATTTTGACACTTTTTCTGAACGCCTAAAACCATTCAATACTCGTCTCGCTTTAATATCCAGATTTCAAACCCCCGCGGAACAAAATCAAGTGATCCACCAGGCAAAAAGCGGAGAAATAGATATTGTAATTGGCACTCATCGCATTCTTTCTGAAGATATGCAATTTAAAAATTTAGGATTAATGATTATCGACGAAGAACAAAAATTCGGTGTCGAACAAAAAGAGCGCCTACGAAGAATGCGTGCCAGTGTTGATGTTCTTTCCCTCTCTGCCACACCGATTCCCCGCACGCTGAATATGGCTTTATCAGGACTACGTTCGCTTTCTGTAATTGCTACACCCCCGGGAGGCCGTCGACCCGTTGTAACAAAAGTTATTCGTGAAAACGATGAGATTATAAAGAAAGCCCTACAGACAGAAATGGAACGCGACGGCCAGGCTTATGTTCTCTGGAATCGTGTGGAGACCATTGAAGCGGGCGCAGAGCGTATAAGAAAATTAATGCCGGGAAAACGCGTTGTCGTTGGGCACGGCCAAATGCACGAACAAAAACTTATGGAAGTAATGGAACTTTTTGATACAAAAAAAGCTGACATCCTGGTTTGTTCAACAATCATTCAAAATGGCATTGATTTACCAAACGTCAACACCCTTGTTGTTTTTGATTCGCCATCTTTTGGTTTATCAGATCTTTATCAGTTGCGCGGACGAGTCGGACGTGGAAATAAACAAGCATATGCTTACTTTTTATATCATCAAGGCCGTCTGCCTTTCGAAGCGCGCAAACGACTCACGGCACTTTTAGAGGCAGTGGAATTAGGAAGCGGTTGGACACTGGCATTACGAGATTTAGAAATACGTGGAGCTGGTAATTTATTAGGAAAAGAACAACACGGCACGATTCGTGCGGTGGGCGTACATCTTTTTGGAGAACTCTTAAACGAAGAAGTAGAAAGATTGAGAAAAGGGCAAGTTGCGCAAACTATTACAGATGTTCAAATCGATCTGCCGGTTAAAGCATATTTACCCGAAGAATACATCCCTAATACCCACGAGCGTTTGGCTGCTTATACAAGAACTGGCTCTATAAAAACTCAAAAAGATCTCACTGCCGCAAGAGAACACTTGGAAAAACAATACGGCCCTCTACCGGAAACAGCAAAGATGTTTCTTCAAATTTTGCGCTTAAAACTTTTGGCGGCAAATGCCGATGTTTCCGCCATTGTAGTCTCCCAAAATCCAATGGCCTCAAAACGAGATTCCAAAAAAGATTACCGCTTAACATTGAGCTTACAAGACGGACTCACACCAACGCTGGCATACACTGCTATAGCCGACAATGCCCACTGGACCTTTACGGGATCATCTATGAATATTTCACTGACTGATCTTGGGGATGATTACATAATTGGAATTGAACACACATTAAAGTTAATAGCTCAAACTAGAGAAAAAGAGAGACTGACAGGAAGAAAGAAGTAAATAAAAAGAAACCGTCTTTGCGAATCGCGCGATAGTCGCGCTCCGTCTTTGCGAGGACTAACAAGTCCGAAGCAATCTCCACAAATAAAATAGCGACCTACAACCATAAATCCCTATGATTACCACCGCGACCCCATTTGTGCAGTTCTGGCTTTGCATGAATAATGTATAAATAATGCAAGAGGAAACAACAGAAACAAAAACAAAAGAACTGGAAAATAAATCTTCGGAAAATACATTCGAAGATATTGCGCTATTAAACGCACTGGCTTCTTTCCGACCATGTACAACCTCTCTAAAGCTTCACGAACTTATTAAATACACGGGTAGTGCCGAAAAAGCATGGGCGATTCCGGATGAAACTCTCGAACAATATGGCTGGACAACGGAACTACGCGAAAATTTTAACAGACACAGAAATCATTTCAATATTGAACAAGAATTTCAAAAACTGTACGAACAAAATATTTCTTTTGTTTCTTTTTATTCTCCAAAGTATCCCACAATTTTACGCACTATTTTTGACCCACCCCTCGGTCTTTATGTACGCGGAACCCTGCCTGAAAATAATCTTAGTATCGCCTTTGTCGGAAGTCGCAAAGCAACACCATACGGTAAAACTGCGACAAATATGCTTGTCAGACCACTTGCCTCCAAAGGCGTAACTATTGTTTCCGGCCTGGCATATGGTATCGATGCCGAGGCACATCGCGCCACACTGAGCGTACATGGAACCACTGTGGCTGTTTTGGGAAATGGTTGTGATGAACCAACGATGTATCCAAGAGCCCATCGTGAATTGGCAAGGCAAATTATTACCGAAGGAGGCGCGGTCATTAGTGAATATCCGCCGGGTACACCAGGTTTAAGTTATTATTTTCCACAACGCAATCGCATCGTATCAGGACTTTCACGCGCGCTCGTAATTATTGAGGCTGGAGAAAAAAGCGGCGCTCTTATTACTGCTCGCCTCGCGCTTGATCAGAACCGAGAAGTATTCGCTCTCCCAGGTCCCATCACCTCTGAAACATCTCGTGGAACAAATTCCCTCTTAAGAGAAGGAGCGAGCCCTGCTTTGAGTGCTGAACAAATAATAGAAACACTGGAATTATTTAGCTTATTTGGAGAGAGAAAAATTCAGCAAATTCCTACAAAAAATGGACTCTCTGACACTCCCCTTGCAGATGATGAGAAAGTTTTAGCAATACTTTCTTCAACTCCAATCACAATTGACAAAATTGTGGAAGACAGTAAACTCCCGTCTAATGTTGTATCGTCGATAATTACAATGTTAGAAATTGACGGATTAGTAAAAGATACGGGAGGAAGGAACTATGCCAGAATTTGATATTTTAATTTTATACATAATATAGTTTGCCATGGATTTAGTCATCGTAGAGTCACCCGCTAAAGCGAAAACTATTGCCAAATATCTTGGTAAGGGTTTTACAGTCAAAGCTTCTTTTGGACACGTAAGAGATTTGCCTAAAAGCAAAATAAGTATTGACGTAAAAAACGATTTCACGCCTACATACGAAACCCCCGCAAAAGCAAAAAAGGTTGTCGCGGAATTAAAAAAATATGTCTCTAAGGCAGACAATGTTTACTTCGCAACTGATGAAGACCGCGAAGGTGAAGCTATCACATGGCATTTGGCAAAAATTTTGAAAATAGATGAAAAAACTGCGCAACGTATTACTTTTGATGAAATTACAAAAAGCGCCATACAAAACGCTATCAAAAATCCGCGTAAAATAAATTTACAACTGGTTGATGCGCAACAAGCTCGACGTATTCTTGATCGCCTTGTCGGCTATGAATTATCCCCCCTTCTCTGGAATAAAGTACGCCGCGGTCTTTCGGCTGGAAGAGTACAATCTGTCGCGGTTCGCATTATTGTTGAACGCGAACGAGAAATAGAGGCATTCAAGGCAGATGAATTTTGGACTCTAGAAGCAAACTTAAAAGCTAAGGGCGGAGAGTTTATTGCAAAATTGCGTGCTCAAGACGGAAAAGTATTGGATAAACTGGAAATAAAATCAAGTGAAAACGCGCAAAAAATAAATGAACAACTCAAAAAAGCATCTTGGCAAGTTTCCAGTGTGGAAGAAAAACAAGTTGGACGTTCGCCATTGCCACCTTTTACAACAAGTACTCTACAGCAAACTGCAGCAAATCGTCTTGGCTTTTCCACAAAGAAAACCATGATGCTTGCCCAACGTCTCTACGAAGGTGTTGAGCTGGGAGAAGAAGGCGCTACCGGTCTAATAACCTACATGCGTACTGATTCATTGAATCTGGCTAATGAGGCACTGACTTCCATTAGAAATCTAATATCTTCTCAATATGGTGAAAAGTTTTTGCCAACAGAGCCGCGCTATTACAAAAATAAATCTCGCGGAGCGCAAGAAGCCCACGAAGCTATCAGACCAACGGATGCGAATCGCAAACCAGAAAATGTTGCGCAATATGTGGAGAAAGACATGGCGCGTCTTTACGATTTGATTTGGCGCCGCGCCGTGTCGTCACAAGCAAATGACGCAAAATTTAACGCTATGACTGTAGATGTAAAAGCTGATAATTTCGACTTTCGTGCCACCGGCTCACGTATCGATTTCCCGGGGTTCCTACAAATTTGGGGCATAGATAAAACAAAAGAAGTTATTTTACCAGACATAAACAAAAAGGAGCTGCTCGAACTATTGTCCCTCAACCCTCTTCAACACTTTACGCAACCACCAGCAAGATATTCTGAGGCCGGGCTAGTTAAAGCGCTGGAAGAACACGGGGTAGGTCGTCCATCAACTTATGCACCGACAATTGATACAGTTCAAAAACGCGGCTACGTTGAAAAAAGTTTGGAAGACAAAAGATTCCGTCCTACGGATGTGGGAAAAATAGTAAACGATGTATTAGTTGAACATTTTCCACAAATAGTGGATATGGAATTTACGGCAAAAATGGAAGAGGATTTAGATCAAATAGCCGATGGTAAAAAAGAAATGGTGCCAATACTAAAAGAATTTTACGAACCATTTCATGCAAATTTGCTCATAAAAAGCAAGTCTCTAAACAAAGACGATATAACTACGGAAAAAACAGACCTTACGTGTCCTGATTGTGGCAAGCCGGTTATTCTACGCCTTGGTCGCAACGGAAAATTTTACGGATGCTCCGGCTACCCTGATTGCAAATACACCGCCCCAGCAAGCGAAAAAGAAAAGGAAGAAATGGCCGCAGCCCCAACCGGTAAAATCTGCCCAGACTGTGGAAAAGATTTAGTTATTAAACGCGGACGTTTTGGTACCTTTCTTGGATGCGCCGGATATCCGGAATGCAAGCACACGGAAAAAATTGAAAAGAAACTTGGTATCACATGTCCCAAATGTAACAAAGGTGAAATAGTAGAGCGAAAATCTAAACGTGGAAAATTTTTCTACGGTTGCAATGCTTATCCGGATTGCGACTTCGTTCTTTGGACTAAACCAACCGGGGAAAAATGCCCGAAATGCAATAGCTTGCTTATTTTTGGGAAAAATAATACGGCAGTTTGTTCCAATAAAGATTGTGATTTTTCTAAAGAATCAAATAACGAAAATTAAAAAGAAAAACCCCCAATCGACACGAGCCGAACAGGGGTAACAACTGAATAACTACGACGCTTCCTGCATTTGATGGACGTGCGTTTGTTTGATTTCGGGAAAAATACCCGATTCAACCATAGCTTCACGCCAATGCTTGATGCGCGGTACATCCTTCTTCCAACAGTTCTCATCCAAAACGATGATCTTGTTCTGTGCATCCCATGTTGCCAACATGGCCACAGTTCCAAGTTCGACAAACGCCACCTGTTTTGCATGATCCGAAATACGCCTGCCGTGAGAACCATGTTTATCGACCAGAAGATCCAGAAGCGCGCAAATCCAATCGTGGTGGTGGTTGCTATCCGCACAAATAACGGAACGAATTCCCAAATTAGACGCCTTGATTGCAAACACCAGCCCAGCGGGAACTCCAACTCTAGGCGGAACTGCCGTCTTACTCATTGCCCCACGGAAAAGACCAATGGGCATCATCAGGTCAGTGAGCACAGCATCGAACTGCATACGACGAACATCAAGAACCTTAAACGCTTCCAACACGTTGTCGATGACAGTCACATCGTGGTCTGCAAGAGTCATTCGCGCGGAAGCGCGATTATGCTCTGCGTCATCAATGACGAGAATCTTCACGTATGATCTCCTTGAACTATAGAAAGAGAAGAAAAAATCAGAAAAGAACATAAATCCCAATCACTGGGAAGCCACGATAGTATTCTTAACACGTCAAAAAGTCAAGGTCGGTGATTTTAATCACCAAACACACGAGTACAAAAGAATTTTATTCTCCTTGCTTCACTATTTTTTCTACAATCCCCGACAATTCTTCCTGACTATAGTATTCAAGAATGACGTTTCCACCACTCTCTCCAAACGACTTTATCCGCACCCTTGTACCAAGTGCTCGAGCCATTTCCTCTTCATAAGAAGCGAGCTGGGGATCTTTTTGGGTTATGCGGGTGTGTGAAGCAATATTGACCTTTTTCATCTTGTGTTCCAGATCCTTCGTTCCCATTGTTCCATCCATCATCTTATGAAACATTTCCTTCTGTTCATTTTGGTCAGCTACACCAAGCAGCGCCCTCGCGTGCCCATACTGCAAACGATTTTCTCGCATCGCTTTTTGCATTTCCTCCGGTAAATTCAAAACACGAATAGCATTAGAGATTGATGGGCGTTCTTTTCCTACCGCCTTGGCAATTTCTTCATGACTCATACCAAATTCATCATGCAATTTTTTATAGGCCAACGCTTGCTCAATCGGATTCAAATCCTCACGTTGAACATTTTCAATAATCGCCAATTCCAGCTGTTCTTTGTTTGTTACTTCGGCATGTACCAAACAAGGAACTTCTTTTAACCCTGCTCTTTTTGCGGCTCTTAAGCGACGTTCACCGGCAATTAACGTAAATTTATTTCCATTCTGTGTAACAAGCAGTGGTTGCAAAATACCATGTTCTCGTATTGACTGCGCCAAATCTTGAAGTTCTTCTTCTGAAAATTCTTTTCTGGGCTGTTCTGGGTTGCGATCTATTTTTTCAACTAAAATATTCATTACGTTTCCTTCAACTTTTTCTCGCGTCTGCTCAAAAACATTGCCACGATTAAGATCAAACTGCGATCTCGTAGTCGCTTCTTCCCTCCTACTCGGTATTAACGCAGATAATCCTCTTCCTAGGCCTCCAGTTTTCATATTTGTGGTGTTTGTTGATTAATTAATTCAGTTGCAAAACGATGTACTTCTGCAGCAAACAAACGATATGTCTGCGCTCCTTGTGATTCATCATCGTACTCAAAAATATTTTTTCCATAGGAAGGCGCTTCGGCCAAACGAATGTTGCGCGGAATAACAGTGTCAAAAACGCGTCCCGGAAAATGCTCTCGTACTTCTCTCACTACATCATGCGCAACTTTTACACGTCGGTCAAAAAGTGTCAGCACTGCACCCAACACCTCTAAATTAGGGTGCAAATGTTCCTTCACTAGACCAATTGTTTGTAAAAGTTGCCCCAATCCTTCCAGGGCATAATATTCACACTGTACTGGAATCAAAACTCTCTCTGCCGCAACAAGAGCATTCATGGTTAAAAGACCCAAAGATGGTGGGGCATCAATAATTATATAAGAAAATTCACCCTTTAGCGGTTCTAACATTTCTTTTAAACGAAATTCCCTGTTTTCTATTCCCATCAATTCAACTGAAGCACCGGCTAAATCTCCGTTTGCCGGAATTACATGATAATTTTCTTGTGTCGTTGAACGAATAGAATCCATTGGTTGCGCCTCTCCACGCAAAAGTTCATAAGTTCCCGGCAAACGTTGTTCTTCTGTGATACCGAGCCCCGAGGAAGCATTGCCCTGCGGATCCAAATCTACAAGCAACGTACGATGTCCCGCTTGTGCCAAAGCAGCGCCCAAATTAACAGCCGTAGTAGTTTTTCCTACTCCACCTTTTTGATTAACAATTGAGATGATCATGACCTAGATGTGTTCATTATACATCCTTTATCAAATCACTTGAAATAAACGTAAATTCTGTTAAAGTATTGCTCATAAGCCGGAGTGGCGGAACGGTATACGCTCAGGTCTCAAAAACCTGTGGGAGAAATCCCGTGAGAGTTCGAGTCTCTCCTCCGGTACCAGTAAAGAAAAGTCAAATTTCGACAGCACATTAACAATAAGAAAGGAAAAACATGGCTATCAATGTCTTGATTATCGGTGGTGGTGGCAGAGAACATGCGCTGGCATGGAAACTCGCTCAGTCATCACGCATTGGCAAGTTGTATGTCGCACCCGGAAATGGCGGAACTCGTAATATCGCCGAGAATATTACAATTAAAGCCACAAACTCCAAGGGTTTGGCTCATTTTGCCGAAAAGAATTCTATTGACCTAACAGTGGTCGGCCCGGATGACCCACTTGCGCTTGGAGTAGTTGATGTTTTTCAATCTCGTGGCCTACGGATTTTCGGACCCACTCGCGCCGCAGCACAGATTGAAGCATCTAAAGCGTTCGCCAAACGGCTTATGCGTGATAACAATATTCCAACTGCGCCATTTCGGATATTCCGAAAGCATGAAAGTGCTTTAGCATATGTCCGTAAACATGGCGCACCAATTGTTATCAAAGCAAGCGGATTAGCACTTGGCAAAGGTGCTTATCCATGCAAAACGCTCATTAAGGCCGAGAATGCTTTGAAAGAGATTATGCTTGAGCGCGCCTATGAACAAGCCGGCAATGAGGTCATTGTCGAGGATTTTCTGAGCGGGCAAGAAGTTTCAATTCACGCCCTTTGCGACGGCAAAACTTCAATTCTCTTGCCCACCGCTCAAGACCATAAACCAGTTTTCGATGGCGACAAAGGTAAAAACACTGGTGGAATGGGAACAATCGCACCCGTGCCATGGGTTACGGATCAGATGTTGCGAGAAACAAACGAGCAAGTCGTTCATCCAACCCTACAAGCGCTTGCAAAGAAAGGAAAACCGTTCACTGGATTATTGTATCCCGGACTCAAGATGACAGACGATGGACCAAAAGTGCTTGAGTTCAACGCAAGATTTGGCGATCCTGAAACGCAAAGCTATATGCGACTACTCAAAACCGACTTGCTCGATATTTTGGACGCATGCGTTGATGGTAAGCTCGCCAACCTTGAGATTGAATGGAATTCTGGTTTCGCGGTTTGTGTCGTTCTCGCTTCAGGAGGTTATCCAGGAAAGTACAAAAAGAAAATTCCAATATCTGGCATTGTCGAAGCAGAGAAAGTTCCCGGTGTCACTATTTTTCACTCCGGCACAATGTACAGCGACCAACTGCTAACTTCCGGCGGACGTGTCCTTGGGGTTACAGCGATTGGCAATACTCTTCAAGAAGCCCTTGATCGAGCATACGAAGCGGCTCGTCAAATCAAATTCGAGGGTAAACACTACCGAAAAGACATCGGGGCTAAAGCTATTGCTTTGGGGTTCTAATTTCTTCGGGAATTGAACCCTTTTTTTATTTTTCAAGCTCATTTTTTATCTCCATAAAACGAAGAAGCTAAAAAGTACGCAGAAGAAAAAGTGACGAACCTAAGAGTCTCCTTACCGACCTAAGTAAGCCCTTTTCTTGTCACCAAGCGAGTTTTTGCCTACACTATCCCCATGCCTAAAAAAACTACAAAAGAAGTGAAATCCGCGAAATCAACAGTTGAAACAGCCGAAAATAGTCCCATGAAAAAAATAGCTGTGATCGGTACCGGCTATGTCGGACTAGTTTCAGGCGCTTGTTTGGCTCAAATCGGTCACCACGTAATCTGTGTCGACCGTCATCCAGAAAAAATTGCTAAATTAAGAAAAGGTATTAGTCCTATATATGAACCAGGCATTGAACCAATTATTAAAAATAATATAAAAGCAGGACGACTGGAATTTACAGAAGATATAGTAAATGCTGTAAAAAAATCTGATGTGATTTTTATTGCTGTAAACACTCCGCCCAAACTGGATGGTAAAGCCGATTTATCTCATGTCGCTAATGCCGCCAGACAAATTGCAGAAGTATCAGAAAGTTACAAAGTAGTCGTAGATAAAAGCACCGTGCCTGTGCAAACCGGTATTAAGGTGCTTGAAACTTTACGCGCGCACAACCCGCACGGCATTGAATTTGACGTTGTAAGTAACCCGGAATTTTTACGCGAGGGCTCCGCGGTAGATGACTTTATGCATCCTGATCGTATTGTGATTGGAACAGAAAATAAACGCGCGGAAAAAATTATGCGCGAAATTTATGCTCCCATTAAAGCTCCGTTTATCGCTACTGACATCAGCTCGGCAGAATTAATCAAACACGCGTCTAACTCCTTTTTAGCTACAAAAATTTCTTTCGCCAATGCCTTGGCCGCTATTTGCGAATTGACCGGAGCTAACGTCGAAGAAGTCACATATGGTATGGGCTTGGACAAACGTATTGGTTCGTCTTTCTTAAAAGCAGGCATCGGTTATGGTGGAAGTTGCTTCCCCAAAGACGTATCCGCCTTTGTAAAAATTGCCGAAGAAATTAACTATGATTTTTCGCTTCTAAAATCGGTAGAAAAAATTAACGAAGATGCTCGCATGAGCTTTATTAAAAAAATAGAAGACATACTTTGGATAGTTAAAGGGAAAAAGATTGCTATCTGGGGTCTATCTTTCAAACCAAATACTGATGACATGAGAAGCGCGCCATCAGTCACCATCATCGAACATTTACGCAAAGAAGGGGCTCAAATACAGGCCTATGATCCAGAAGCTACTGAAAAAGCCAAAGGTATTTTAGGTAACGAAAATATTTCTTATGCCAAGTCGGCGTTAGATGCTGTAAAAGATGCCGATGCTTTGATTATTGTTACTGATTGGGATGAGTTCAAAGAAGCAAATTTGGATAATGTTCGAGAAAAGATGCACCAACCTATAGTTATCGACGGAAGAAACATCTTTGACCCCGCCAAAATGAAAAAACAGGGGTTTGTGTATTATTCTATTGGAAGATAAAGTCAACTTAAACCTCCGCTCGTCTTTGCGAGCCATCGCCCATCGAAAATGGGCGAGGCGCGGCAATCCCCAATAATGGAATAATAGTATGTGGTTACACGTGCTTACAAGTACCGATATCTTATAGTGGAGATTGCTTCAGCGCCGTTTTGGCGCTTCGCAAAGACGCGAACACAAAACCAGTCTTACTTGGTTTCTCTCAAACACCTTTCGGCTTCAGCAACCTCTTCGTGCGTATTGGCAGGCAACCAAATGTCTGTTAATTCTGCGTAAAACTTCTTTCCTTGTTTAATCAAAACATTAACCATATCAGTCACTTCATACTCACCTCTTGAAGAAAGCGGGGTTTCTATTTTTAAAAATTCGGGCTGTAGTTTTGCCGCACCAACCCAAGATAAATCAGATATAAAAGTCTGTGGTTTTTCAACCATATCCTTTATGGTTCCATCTTCATTTAACTCTAATACGCCAAAACGTTCCGGATGATCCACTCGTCTGGCTAAAAGTGCCCAATCACGCTGCACAAGTTTTTGCATCCCCACTGCTCCGTAAATATCATCACCATAAAGAAGTAAAAATGGCATATCAATAAGGTGCGCGGCACATTTTACAGCATGTCCAGTTCCCATTTGTTTTTCTTGGACGGCATAAGAAATTTTTCTACCAAAAGCAAAATTACCATACAGATCCTTAATCATCTCGCCTTTATATCCAATAACAAAGACAATTTCCTGAACTTCTGGTGGCAAATTTTTTAAAGTGTATTCAACCACAGGCCTGCCACAAACTGGCACAAGCGGTTTGGGAACTGTTTCAGTAATGGGGCGCAGACGTTTTCCCAAGCCCCCGGCAAGAATAACAGCTTTCATAAATTAATTTTTTCCTTGATTAGCAATTCTTGCTTTCATAATATCGTTTGCCACATCCAACTGATCAGGATCGTTTATGGCCACCCAAAAACTTGTCTCGACTGCTTTGCATTTTCTCCCCCTTTCATTAATCAGCGCGTTTACAATATCAGGTAATTCAATTTCACCACGCCCCGATGGCGGCACAGTTACATCAAAGAATTCTTGATCTAAAACGTAACAGGCTCCAGCTGATACGTACGGCGATACAAACTCTTTTGGTTTTTCGACCATCTTTTTTATGTAGCCGTTCTCATCCAAAACAAAAACACCAAAGTTTTGCCAATCGTCCCTTTTCATTGTCAACGCTGCCATATCAGGTTCAGCAATCATCTTTTCCAAATCCGCCTTATTATAAATATCATCCGGCGCCGTAATAATAAAACGACCTTTTACCAAATCTTTTGCTTGTTGAATCGCGTGTCCTAGACCTAGTGGTTGTTCTTGACGCACGTAAGAAATTTTTCTGCCACCATGTTCGTCTCCAAAATATGCTCGAATTTCGTTCTCGTAGGGACCACCGACAACCAACACCAATTCATCAATTGCTTCTGGTAAAGATTCCAGCATATATTCAACTAACGGTTTTCCAGCTACTTGTAATAACTGTTTGGGACCAAGGTATTTTTTTGCCATCCGGCTGCTTTTACCAGCTATAGGAAGAATCGCTTGCATAGCAATTTATGATTATTTTAAGAGTGATATCTATTACTTATTAGAATACATAAAATACAAACTCTTTGCGAGTACAATATCCGTCATTGCGAGCCATCGCTTTCAAGCGAGGCACGGCAATCTCTATCATAAAAAATTACCCCGGATTCATCAGACTTCTTTGTGTCACGCCAGGGAGGGCGTAAGACATTGAAGCTGATGAATCCGGGGGGGTAATGTGGCCGCCGGCGCCCCGATTAGCAATCGGGCGCCGGCGGCGGAATCAGAAAGAGGAATTGACGGGCTGTCAGTACCAGCCTCCGCGGACAATTAATGCCGTAGCATTCCTTGCCGCACATCAATATTCCTCACACGAGGCGCCGGCGCCGTAGTTGTCCTACGTCGCGCCGCGGCCGTCGATCAGGTCGGAGTCGTCCCGAAAGTCATCGCGTACATATAGTTGGCCTTCTGAGCCGCCACAGCGACAAGTCGACTTGTGATGGGGGGTCGGAACATGAGCGTTCTCCTTCTCTTGGTGGTTACCTGGAAACAAAAAAAATTACGAAAAACAACAAATCACAAACCATTATACACCCCCACTATAATATGTCAAGTGTTATATTATTCATATTTAACTTACACCTAATATTTGGCTTGTCTAAGCCAAATATTAGGTGTAAGTTTTCCTTTAATTTCCTATTCCTTGTTAAGCACTACTGCTGTTGCACCCCTGGCAAATATATACGCAGGCGCAACATCCGCACGAGAAACATCTTTCCACCACGGAAATAAATCTCTCAAATAATTTTCGGCAGATAAGAAAATTTCTCGCACCTCATGATTCACGCTGTATTTAGAACGTTGCCAATTACAAAATTCCCACTGCCTCAGATTTGCACCCACAGTAAATCCAACATTCCAACCCAGAGTTAAGGGGTACTGCCGTAACTGCGCCGGCACTCCTTTACGTTTTAGTTCGTGTTCAATCCAAACACCTTCTTTAGACGTAGCGACAAATGCCTTTTCAAGCGGCGCAAAATTTACCTTATCGTATTTATAAAATCCAAGATCGGTTGTGATCATTGTACGAAAATGCGTACAAAAACCCATTCTCTGCAAATCACGCCAACCACGATAGGTCATTATTCCACGCATCGTCACTGTGTATCCTTCAAACTCGGCCGGCAATTTATCAAACTTTCCGCGATCCGTGTTTAATCCAGCATTAGCCATTTGCATAATAAAATCGTTTGATCCTCTCACACCATCACGCAAACGCAAAGATCCACCTATTGCTTCTTCAGCTGCTTGTTTAGAGTAAGAAGAAATCGGTTTTGTTTGAGGTTTTTCCTCTTTTGCTAAGTCCAAAAATTGCTGCGTATCTAAAAATTGCCAATGCGCCTTTTTCCAATCAGTAGGCATGTGATACCGGCCAAATTCTCTCGCCCCTATTTGGTCTGTTTCGGCCAGTATAGCTTCTACTAATGCTATGTTTTCCGGCGTATCATCCAAAATCAAATGCGACAAAACTTCCGCGAATGCTTCCCCACTTAAACACATACCAACAGATGTTAAGGCCGACAAAGGCAAAAGATTTCCTAAAACATCACAAGTTTCTCCAAAAATTCCGGCATCTAAATCTTTTGGTGCATTTTGAAAAAGTGTTCCAAATTTTTCTCGAAGAAAACTAGGAAAAGGCCCGTCAAAATTGCCACCCTTTAGCGCGTTGTACGCAGCAAACGCCTGATCACGTCCCTCGGTAATAAGTCCAGTATCAATTCCCCATCCTTCTTTGAGTTCATTTTCGATCGGATATGTTCCAGTGGCGGAAGAATCAACATAACGAGTGGAATATTCAATATATCCCGCTCCCGGCCTGCTCCATTCAATAGACTTCACCGCCAGCAAAGAAATTTTTTCGCAACAAAGCCAGAGAGTGCCGGTACGAGCAATAGAGTTGTGGCCGTATTTTTCACTCAACCAAACGCTTAAAAATTTCTGCGCCTTATCAGATTGAGCCAAATCTTTTAAATATTCAGGGTCAAGAGAAGCCCGTTTTAGAAATTCTTCAAATAGTTCCCGAGCTTGTATTGAATAATTAATAAACGCATCCAAACTATTTATATTTCGTTCTTTCAAAAACTTCACTTCATCTCCACCAAACACCGCCTCAACCTCAGTCATTCTTGTTGCTAAAAACTGAGGAAGAAAAGCATCAACAAACACACCGCGAATACCTCGCGGATTTTTTAATCTCGAAAACATTGCCAAAAGCGTAGTACCAACGCTGGCCGGCAAAGTGTGCATAAAAAACACCCGCTTGTTGCGATTTGTAAAAAACGGATCAACAGCCCGCGCCTCGCTTGGGGTAAACTGCCAATTAAGCGGCGTATTTATAAATTCTCGCGCCGAATCCAATACTTTTTCGGAAAACATTTTGGGAAAATTACCGATAAAATCATCATATTCGCAATCTTTTAAGATGGTTCGATAATGAGCCCTCCAGTACTCATGGTATACTGTCACTAAACAATTAACAATTAACCAAAAACACATGAACGGAAAAAAAATAATGACCATAGTTCTGCTCGGTGGCTTACTGTATGTTGCCGGACAATATGTCTCTTCTCAACCACAAAGAATCCAAAAAGAAGCCGAAGCAAATCGTTCAATCGCTATCCAAGGAATCGGAAAAGTTCAAACCAAACCTGACATAGCACAATATTCCTTAGGTGTAACAACTGGCGTTCAACCATCGGCCGCTGTGGCGATGGTAAATTTAACAAACAAATTCAATGCTGTTTTAAATGCCGTAAAACAGCAGGGAGTAAAGGCAGAAGATATAAAAACCACAAATTTATCTATTAATCCCGTTTATGATTGGAATAATGGAAAACAAGCATTGCGCGGCTTTGAAGCATCAGAAAATATCGAGATAAAAATCAGAGATTTAAACAAAATCGGAGACATACTTGCAAAAAGTACTATAGAAGGAGCTAATCAAGCCGGTGGAATACAGTTTACCGTTGATGATCCTGAAAAATTACAAACAGAAGCACAAAAAAAAGCTATCAAGGATGCTCAGGGGAAAGCGAGAGAATTAGCAAAAGCTCTTGGGGTAACCTTGGGAAAAGTTAAAACATTTTCCGCTTCCGCCACTTTCCCAGACCCATATTTACTAAACAGAGATTCGGCGCCAATGGGCGGAGCAAACGCAGAACTGGCAAAATCACCGGAAGTGCCCGTAGGCACTCAAGAGATTACCGCAAATGTAACAATTGTTTACGAGCTGAAGTAAATAATTACTTTCTCTATATTTCCTATTTGCTCCAGCACGCCTCGACGAGGTACGCTTAACGCTAATAATCATGCGTGTCATTTTCTTGGCGACTTTGCCGCCTCAAAGTTCAACGATACTGGGTCGCACTCTTCCACTGGCCAATGAGCTGCAAAGACATGGGCACCAAGTGCAAATAATTACACTAGGAGAACAACAAAAAGAAAAATATAACGTCCCGATTATTTGCGCCGGACCCTCCTTTAGAAATTCTTCAAAAAAACCTAGTAAATTTTCTTTGATTGGACGTTATTTCAGGGGGAAAAATGGGCTAATAAGCGCGCTCCACACCCAGAATCCCGACATTGTTGTTTTGGTCAAACCACATCCGCAAAATTATGCGGCGGTGAAAAACCTCGACATCCCGGTTGTCTTAGACACAGACGATGATGAAGTATATGCTTCGCGGCTTTCTTTTTTGGAACAAAAGTTTATGCAGAAAACAGAGAATGATTCGGCAAACAAATCTAAACTTATTTTATGCTGTTCGCAGTTTCTTGAAGAAAAATACAGTACCCTTTTCCCAAATAAACAGGTTGAGTTTATTCCTAATGGAATCAGTAAAATAAAAACCGAAAAAAATATAAACCTGCGCGAAAAATTTTCCATCACGACTGATGATCAAATTATGTTATATATCGGCGCTCTCGCCATTTCGTCTGGACACAGAATTGATCTGGTCCTCTCGGCTTGGAAAGAAATAATAAAAGAAAATCCAACACTTCATCTGGTTATAGCTGGCGATGGCATTGATGAACAAAAAATACGCAAACAAGCAGCTGGTTTGCCGGAATCTGACCGTATACATTTTTTAGGCAGATTTGATAATGAAATGTCACAAAACTTGGCTTTACAAGCAAATATGCTTATCGATCCAATAGATAATTCGCAAGTAAGTAGGGCAAAATCATCATCACGCGCCCTTCTTGGTCTTATCACGGGCGTTCCTGTTGTTTCCGGGAATATTGGAATAAGAAAAAATATTTTACCTTATAAAGTTCAAAATTGGGCTCTTTACGACACGCAAGATATTAACTCCATGACAAATTCCATTAAATATTCGTTGACAAAAGTCGCAAGCGAACAATTCAAAAAAGAAGCAGAGGATGCGTGGAAACAATGGACATGGGAACAAATTGGCGCTAAATTCAATTCTCTTCTAGAGAACATTTCTCAATGATTTTTTTAGCTATTTTATTGCTTATTTTTGTACCAGGAGTTTTTCTGGCTAGCGTTTTGTGGAGAAACCGTCTCCCGATTGTTGGTTTTTTTGCTTTATCCGGAGCATTGGGCACGGCATGGTCTATTGTCTTTACCTTTATCATGGCATTTCTACATATTCCTTTTTCGATCATCACGCTAGGCATTATTTCTGTTTTACCAGCCGTATTAACTGTAATTTATCGCCCATCTAGATCACGTTTAATTTACACCACAAAAAACCTCCCAACTTTTTCATGGAAGAGCGCTTCTATTTATTTGTTGATGCTGGTTTTTTTGATACAACCTTTTATTTTCTCGCACAACCAACTTCCAACCGGCGATATCCAAAAATCAATTTACTGGGCAAATAGTGTTTTAGAAACAGGAAAATTACCAAACTACGCCGAATCCGTATCGCTAAATCGCGATCCGTCAGATTTTTCAACTCCGGCATTACACACCACAACGGCGGCAATTATTAAACTAAGTGGCGACCAATACGCAGGTCCCGCATGGTTTTCATTTGTCTTGGGAATAATATTGACAGGACTTGCAGTAGTCATAACATCTCTTTTTACAAGCAGCCGCCAAACTCAACTCCTGGTATTTTTATTTGCAAGCATGAACATACGTTTTCTGCGATACGTTCTTTATCCAGGGTATCATTACCAGAATCTTGTCGGAGAATTATTACTTGTTCTGGGATTTACATTGTTCTTGTTATCAATAAAAACTCGAATAGAAAACAAAAAAGAAACAATATCCCTTCTGGCTTCATGTCTTGTTGTTTTATTATTAATACCTTTTATTCACCAATTTACCGCTTTTTTGGCTATTTTTGTCGGTGCCGCCATGATGCTGACATTATTTATTTTTTACAAATATAAACTGAAAAGCATTGTCATTCACCATAAAAAAGTTTTCTCTTTATCTGTAGCATTGGGGATGTTTATCGCAATAATTTTATTATTCTTCTCTCCCCTGTCCAGAAAACTTTCTGCATTATTTAATCTGCATCCGCACTTAAAACCATTTGCTATTACGATTGTGGAATACCCCTCGTTTTTTGGCAGTATAATTTTTTTCTTAGGTATTGCCAGTTTAGTATTCTTTTTACTCAAAAGAAGAGAATATTCGAATAAATTACCAATATTTCTTCTTTTGGCATACGCGTCTGTGTTTTTAATCTTAGGCCAAGGTAATTTCTTTTTTATCGATATTCCGTCTGCCAGAACGCTATTTTTTGCATCTCTACCGCTTGCTGTCTTGGCGGGGCTTTTTGCCGGAAATATTATTAGAAAAAAATCTGTTTTTGCTGCCATTGCTCTTTCTGCAATATTGGCATTGCAAGCAAATTCGGCCTCTCAGCAAATTATTTCCGTTAGCCACACACAGCGGGTAAACGCCACTTTGACAAAAGAAACGGTAAACATGATTGATTTTTTAAACTCTTTTGAGAAAAAAGATAGTTTAGATAATTTTTTGATAGACGATTGGAACAGACGACGCTTAACTTGGGGCATTCTTTCCAATTTCAACATGATTACAAGAATTGGTGGAGATTTAAAAATAATCGGGGATGAAGCAAAACAGTCTGCGCTAAGAAAATCACTCTACGAAACAAATCTTGATTATGAAAAAATATTCATGCTGGGAAACAGCTCAATGATCGAAAGTCTTTTAAAAAAACATAAAATTGGATTGATTGGAGCGGCGGAAGAAGCAACCAGCAATAGTTTTAAATACAACCCACTCCTCGGTAAAGCATATGGGGATTCCGATACAACCATATTTTCTTTTAATCCATCCGCGGACGAGGAAAAAAATGCAGACAAAGAGACAGAATTTCTTTTGCAACCACAAACAATTGCAAACGATGTTGGAGACGATGAAGATGTTTTGTCATATTCACCAATTTCTATTTTAGCCACAAGAATTTCTGATCCTATTTACCACGACGAACGCACCTACAGAGAAATTCAAGGTGCCGATGGAATCATTCGCCTTAATGTAAAGACATATGTTCTTCCTTTTTGGGACGCTGAGGAAAAAATGGTAATTAAAAAACCGGTTCGTCTGCTTTTACGTGTCAAAAATAACGGGGCCAAAGCAAGAATAATGTTTAATAACAAAGAAGTGAGTAATTTTGAAACTCCTAAAAAGGGAGATTTTCAAGATATTATCGTGGATATTACAGAAAATACACTAGAATATAATGATAATGGCTTTATCGATCTGAAATTGGAAATACAACACGGCCCACTCGCCGTTGATTTAATTGCTGCGGGTATTTCAAACAAATAATTTTATGATCAATTCTAACTCAATAAAAATTCACCGAACTTCCCGCCTTTCGGGGGCGATTCTTCTTGCCTCGGCACAGACTATTCTTCTTGGCCTGGGCTATGTTACCCACATTTTAATTGGAAAACTCGGAGGCCCAGCCCTTTATGGTGTATATGGTGTTGTTCTATCCTTTATGACCATTTTGAATATGATAATGACTCTGGGAATTCCTGTTGCTGTTTCAAAAGAAGTAGCCCAAAACGAAGAAAATAGCGGCGGCATTCTTACTTCTGCCTTAATTGGACAAATGGCGTTGGCACTCATTTTATCCTTTGGCACAGTGGCTTTTGCTGGAAATATCGCTGCTTTTCTTGGAGATCCGACACTCGAGCCGATTATAATGTTCACGGCTGTTGTTTATCCATTAACCGCCATATATTCCGTTTTGGCCAACTATCTCAATGGCCTACACGCATTTGCATTACAGGCAGGAATAATTATCCTTTACTCTGTAGCAAAACTTTCAGGATCCGTCGGTTTACTTTTTCCATTTCGTGTTTATGGAGCTCTTGCCGGTTTTGCTGTTGGTGGCGCAATAGCATCAATGGTGGGAATTCCGGTGATTTATAAAAGTATAAAAAAACACTACATAAAAAAATTCCCTGTAAAAAAACTTTTAACTTTTGCCGGAGCTGTAGTAGGAACATCACTAGCGTTGCAAATACTTATGAGTACTGATTTGTTTTTAGTGAAGAAAATTTTGCACGACAACACTTTGGCCGGATATTACAACGCCGCATCCACACTTTCCAAAATACCATATTTTATTTTACAGGCACTTGGTTTTATTTTTCTCCCAAGCATAGCGCGTTTAATGCGAGAAAATGAAGATGCCGCACGCCAATTTATCAGGGACATCTTTCGCTATCTATTTCTTTTGCTGTTGCCTGTTACGGCTTTAGCTGCGGTAACAAGTAAGGGACTTGTGTATTTGTTTTTTTCAGCGGAGTACGAACCGTCTGCGCAACCACTTACTTTACTCATGATCGCTCTTGGGATGTTGTCCGCATTTTACTTGTTAGCAATGATAGCGGCTGGTGCTAACAAAGCACGTGTGCCTCTCATTATTTCTTGGATGATGTTGCCAATAAGCATAGCCTTGGGAATTTTTCTCATCCCACGCTACAAACTCGAAGGCGCGGCCATTACAACTATTATTTCTTCTACTCTTGGCACAATCGCTATTGGAGGATATATGATAAAGCGCTTCAAACTTTCCTTCCCAATTAGCACACTATTCAACGGTATAATCGCCACTTGCTTGATGGTGCTTCCCACTTATTTTATTAACGTTCGTCCACTTTTAACACCACTTCTTTATGCGGTGCTATTTTCATTGTACTTTTTTATCCTGATCATTCTCAAAGAAATCAAAAAGGATGATCTGGCTCATCTCAAATCGCTTCTACCAAAGACAAAAGATAAACAAGAGGAAATCACAACAACAATATAATTATGAAATTATCTCTGCAAAAAAATATAGCCATTCTCGTTTCTTTGATAATTTGTATTATCTTTTTTGGGTTTTATTTTTTAAAAACTACAAAATACGAAAACGATTTTTCCGAGAAAAAATCATCCTTCGGACCATTTGAAACTGTAACCGGCGTACCCATTGTGGTTAATGATCAAACAGCGGTTGTGGCTGATGGACTGGCTCATCTTCGTATTCCATATAAGTTTTTTAAATTGGGGAAAAATTTGTCTTTAAACACAAATTATCAAATGGATGGAGCCACTATTTTAGAAGCAGGAATCAGAAAAAGTTCATTTTGGCTTGATTACGAACGCAAACCAATCCGTAATAAAATATTGGATGATTTGGCTTTTGCGTCACACAAACCATGGAAAACCCTCAGCTCAAGTAATGGAGAAACAATTTTCCTAAGTCCCCACATCGAAAATAATTATCAAACTTTTGAAGATTTTATTTCCAATCCTCCATCCAAAGGAGTTATTGCTCTTTATGGCAGCGTCACTATTGATTGCATAAAAAAATCATGTACCACGGAATCATTCCAATATTGGAACGATCCAAAAACATATCGTGCTATTTACGCCGAATATACTCCCATCAAAGACACAACATATCAAACAAGTAACCTCAATTTTTCTCTTGATAATGCTTATCAAAATTCAGACGGATCGTTTGATTTAATGTTTTTCTCTTTTTCAAAAAATAGTGATTCTCCAAACGTACTTTATAAAAATATTTCGGCTTCAATTAACCCACAAATCCCTACCATTGATGAAATTTCCGACTCCCTGAAAAATACATTAAAAACGTTAATATTCCGTAACAAATCATTATGAAAAAAACAATAAACAAATCTTTTACAGTACCGGTCGGTTATGGAATTTTTATTGCCTCTGTTATCCTGATAATTTTTTCTTCCTTTTTCTCTTATCAACAAGAAGTGGGGGTATTAGTTGCAGGAATGCTTACTGTATCGTTGTTGTTTATTGAAAAAAGTTTTAATACAAAAAATAATCGTTCCACAATAGAGAACATTTTTTCTAAGATCTTTTTTTTCTTAGTACCATTATTTCTTTCTTTCATTATAATTAAAGGGGATGGGCGTTCGTGGTTTCTTATTCTAATCGTGATCCTCACATGTTGGTTAATACTTTTCGACAAAACAAATGATGAGAAATAGTTTTTCTTCGTCAAAAATGCAGTTAATCGCGTTTATTGCTCTTATTCTAATTGGGGCGCTTTTCCTTTGGATTTCTCTTCATTTTGCTTTCTCTGTCACGTCAAATCTGCTCACCCCAAGACCACCAACATAGACTACTATTTGTCATGAACCAGTTGACTAAAAAAAGTATTTTATTCTTCAAAGAGACAGTAAAAAAACTGCTTCATTTGTTGCCGTGGATTATTATTTTATTTTTTACTCTCCAATACATACGTATAGGAGTTATTAATGAAATAATGCTCCGCAATGGTCTGGATCTCGGAACATACACACAAATCCTCTACAACATCGATAATGGCAAAATTCCACCCTTTAACACTCTAAAAAACCAAGTTGCGTGGGGAGATCACGCACACTTTATTATGTTGCCTCTTGCACCAATTTTTGCTATTTGGCAGGATCCCCGCATATTAATTATTATTCAAGTTCTTTTTGTAACATCGGCCGGATGGGCACTTTATAAAATTGCGCAAGATAAGCTAAAAAATTACTTTTTTTCTTTTTCGTTATTGATCTCCTATTTGTTGTTTTTCGGAATTCAATACGCACTAGATTTTGATTTTCACGCAAACGTGCTCACGTCCGCAATTCTGGCATGGTCATTTTTTGCTTTCCATTTCCGTAAATACCCTCTTTTTTGGTTCACAGTCATGATGGGTCTTATTACTCGCGAAGACGCCGCGCTCTTTTATGTAATGTTCGGCATATATATTATTTTATTTAAATCTGGTCTTGTAAAAAAGTTTCTTGTCTTTGCTTATTCATATTCAAAAAGTCGCGTCTTTGCGAGCGAAGCGAAGCAATCCCCAATAATAAGTAATCCACAAAAAATAAGAAGGCTTCGTAATCTGTTTAGTCCCATCTCAATCCAAGCCATTATTTTAGTGATTATTTCTCTTATTTATTTCTTCATAGTCACCTATATTTTGATGCCGAAGTGGACTCCGGGCGGCGGTGCACTAACCTACTTTGATGCCGCTGGTAGCCAAAAAGGACTTTTGAGTTTAGTTATATGGTTTATTTCCCATCCAATCGGGCTGATTAAAGAAATCTTTGCAACAGATGTAAACCGCAACACAATACGTCAGCTTTTTCAATCTTTTGGCTTTGCTCCGTTGTTCAGCCCAATTTCTTATTTGTTGTTAGCGCCAAATTTCGTAGCACGTTTTCTGAGTGAAGAATATCAGCGCCATCTTATGAGCTTCCACTACAATGCCAGTTTGGCGTCCATACTTGCGTATTCTGCAATTCTTGGCACAAGCAACATAAAACGTTTTTTCGTTCGCATTCTACCCAAACGAGGAGTTGGAACAATCGTCATTTCGCTTATAGCCATCGCATTATTAATCGGCACATATTTTTCTTCATGGAAAGATCGTGATCTGCCATTACACAAACTGGAACAGCCAGAATTTACTGAGGCAAAATATCAGCCCGTTTTGAGCGCCGGTGCGCTGACAATCGTAAAACAAATGATTCCAAAAAATAAATCTGTCTCAGCAGCCAGTGGCCTTGTTCCTCAATTGAGTGTTCGTCAATATATTTATAATTTTCCAGATCCTTTACCAAAACAAACTCAATGGGTAATTTTAAGTGCGGAATTCAACACGTGGCCACTGCATAAAGGAGAAATGCTCGAATATATTGAAAAGTACAAAGAAGATCCCGCCTATGAAACCGTGTGGCAAGATTATGGAATTTTCGCCTTCAAAAAGAAAAACGGCAAACCGCTTTAGTCGTTTAGTTACCACATGAAAAAGTTTTTGCTACAAATTAGAAAATGTATTAGTAGCGCAAACGACCGATCTCTCGGCTTAATTTTACTGATGGTTCTGGTTTTTTTTGTTTCTAAATGGGTGTTGCAGGGAGCATATTTTAAAAACGATTTAGTTATTATTACGATTCCTTTGGAGAATCTGTATGCTCAAATTCAACGATCAGGACAATCTCCTCTTTGGGCACCGGAATTGGCAGGAGGATATCCATTACTCGCAATTGGACAACTGGGCTTTTGGTATCCACTGCACATGTTATTGCGCCAATTTTTACCAGCAGTGTGGACTCTAAATTTATCCCTGTTGTTGCATACCATGTTGGCAGCTGGCGGAACTTATTTATTTTTAAAACACAACAAAATAAATAAGGTTGCAGCCGGATCGGCGGCACTACTTTTGTCACTAGGATCAACTTTTGTCGGTAAATATGAAATGATTAATTTGGTACTTCCCTTTATGTGGGTACCATTGATATTTTTGTTTCTTCAGCTCTTTATGGAGCGTGGAAAACCAGCTTATTTTTTTGCATGGATTGGCGCCAACGCACTGTGCGTATTAATTGGACATCCCCAAATGACAGTTTATATTTTATTTTCAGAAGCAATATTCGTATTCTGTTTAATGGGTCTACAATGGCGCCTTTGGTTACGTTCCTTTGTGGTTTTATTGGGAGTTTTTCTAATTTTAGGCCTAACTTCATTTTACCTTTTTCCCATTGTTGATAATATTCAATATACCGACAGAGCCAATGGATCTGTTAATGAAGATTCCAATGGTATATTTGATTACCAATTTTCTCCAAGAGCATTTAAGGGATTAATTTTATCTCATCCATTTGGGCATGGTGATACTTATAGTGGTCCTACAAATGAGTCTGAGTTGTCTTGTTACTTTGGACCATTGGCCCTGGGATTGGCAGTATTGGGACTTTTTGCCGGCAAACGAAAATTCCCCGTTGTGTGGTGGTTATCATTTTTACTTGTCGTAATTGGCCTTTCATTGGCCATAGGTGGATATTCTCCAATATTCAGGTGGATGGTGCATCATGGTTGGAAATATTTTAACTGTCCAGCCCGTTTCTTTTTTTATACTCACATAGGAATATCACTGTTGGCGGCTATGGGTTTAGATTTTTGTATCTTCCGTCCCAACTATGCACATTCGAATATTAAAAAATACATTATCGGTTTTTTGCTTGTTGGAACTTTGGCACCAGCACTATGGGTGAGTTGGTCTTGGGATAAAGGTGTGCCATGGAAATTTACCGGCGAACCCGCTGTAGCCAAAATCCTACAGAAAGAAAAAGGATCAGTGCGCGTCATTTCCAGGGATAGGATTTCAGATACCAGTCCAGATAACAACTTTGGCATTAAGGTAGGAAATCTTGTTTGCTCAAAATGTATTTATAAGCAAAGTTTTATTTCTCCATTTAAGGTTATCAACGGTCTTGCTGTGAAATTATCACGTCCTGGTTCTGAAACTGGATTAATTAAATTAAGTTTATACACAAACAATGGAGAAAAAATCAGAGAGTCAAGTTTGACAGCACAAAATATAATAGATAGCGACTGGAATAATTTTATTTTTCAACCCGTGGAAAATATTGATAATAAAGAACTTTATTTTGAGCTAACTTCAAACATGGAAGGCGACCAGGCGCCACGACTATTTATCCATACCAATCCTCTGGACCAATATGACCCTAGTGGAATGTTATTTAATTGCGCTAATAAAATTTGTAAAGAGGTGAGCGTTAATCAAAAGTTAATAGACGCCGATTTCAAAGTAATAACCAATCCGACTCAAGCAGTAGAATGGCATGAAGCAATGGCTCCATATGTTTCAGCCGGCTATGGGGTCGGCAGTATATTGTGGGCGGGTTCTTTGCCCATTCTTGATGTAAGAAACTACATCAAGCCACTGGGAGGATGGGGTGATTCTATTGGCCAAGATAATTATCGTACGATGATCAATCGTTTTTCCACAACTCACTTGATTGGTTTATATCCGCCATACCGTTACGCCACAAATTCAGACGAGGTTACACTATTATCCACCGTGCCGTTTGGTGATCAATTCATTCGACTTTATCGTAATAATAAGTCCTTCCCTCGTTTACAATTTGCACAATTTGTTAAGAATATATCGGGTGGCGTTAATCAAATAAATACACTTTTACAATTTGACACCAAAGAACAAAAAACCGTCGTGGCGGATGTAAATAAAGATTTTGTTTTTGATGTGTCGAAAAATAAAGCGCAGATTATTAAGGATGAACGAACACGAATAGAAATACAAACAGAACAAGAAAGCGAGGGTTTTCTTGTTCTACGTGATGTTTTATTGGATGGTTGGACGGCAAAAATAGACAACCAACTTGTAAGTGTTAATCGTGTAGATGGAATATTTAGGGGTATATTTGTACCTGCCGGTAAGCATTCTGTCATTTTTCAATATTCGCCAAAGTGGATTAAAGCCGCAATTTACACAGAGATTATTTCTGTAACTATTTTAGCTTTACTTATATTTTTTTCTCGTAAAAGATTTTAGTTCCTTCTTTTTTTATTTACATTCGTACAGCCCACCGCAAACATCAAAATAAGTACTATTATTTTCATTCAAATAGCGGTAGTAGTAATTATGCCCAGCTTCTTTGTCAAAACCCTCTTCTGCTTTGTGCGAATTCTCCATTTTTGCGCGAAAAAACCATTTTGTTGCTCCTTTTGAGTCCTTATCAACGAGAAAATATTGATGCGGAACAGCGTTAAAGGTAAGCGGGTATGCTTCATGTTTATTGTAATATTTTTCAAGTTCCGTTTTAAAATTTGTCAATTCATTTCGCCTTATACCGTCTCGTAATTCGCGTCGTGCATAAATAGCCGCAGGCAAAAGCAGGGTGGCAAAAACAACAAGAAGCAAGACTAAAAGAAAAAGTTCAACTTTGACGATGTTTCGCATGTATGAAATCACTGTAGTATATTACACAGATGAGAACAAATGTTTTTTTTCGGAGTCTGTGTTTTTTTCTACTTGCCATTTTCTTGCTCTTTCCTCGTGTATTAAATCTGGACGCGTTTCGTTCTCCAGACGAGGATAGATGGACAGCAAATTCAGCGGGATTTGTCAGTAGTTTGGCTACGGGGCATTGGGGTGAACTTATGAAACTTCCCCACCCAGGAGTAACTACCCAGTGGCTGGGAGCGTTATCCATCCGCTACGACGACTGGGGAATGAAAAAACTTCCTATTGTTGTTGGACAAGCATTGCTTATTATCTTTGCTGGATATGTCTTTGGTCGGCTCTGGGGTTTTTGGGGTGGACTCTTGGCGGCTATATTTTTGGGGGTTGATCCATTTATTTATGCGCACACAAGAGTTTATGGCATGGATTCACTACTGGCCTTGTTTACAATTTTGTGTTTAGGGCTATTGCTGCTTTGGAACAAGAACAAAGAATATAGATATTTGATTTTTTCCGGTTTCTGCGGAGCTGCTGCAGTATTGTCAAAAATTTCCGGTATTATTATTGTCCCATTTATTTTTATTGCTTTGGCTATTCTTGTAAAAAACAGGCAATTTAACAAAAAGTACTTCGTTTTTTTATTAAAAAACTATTTTGTTTGGTTTTTTGCTTTTTTCGTTAGTGCGATAATTATTCTGCCATCATTGGCAATCAATCCGCAAAACATCTTTGGTGACATTTTGGAGTTTTTTAGATCGGACGAGTATGGGCGATACCATGTGGAAAATTACACGTATTACTGGAGAAGTTTAGTTTTCTTTACTAGCCCTGTTCAGTGGATTGTTTTATTTTCTTGCACGGGAATTTTGTGGACCATTCTAAGAAAAAAAATAAAAACGAGATTCCACATGAGACATGTTATTATTTTGCTGCTTTTTGTGTTTCTTTTTGTTCTACAAATGTCGACGGGAAAAGAAAAGGCGGACCGTTATATCCTTTCTGTTTTTGCTATTTTTGACGTAGTTGCTGCGGCAACTGTAATCACTCTTGTTGAACTTTTTAAAAAAAATAAAAAAAGCTTATTACCAGGAGTGTTTATTGTCCTTATTCTTGGCGCAGGTGTGTGGCAAGAAAACATTATTCTCTCCTTGCAACCACATGGATTATCGTACATTAATCCCTTTACTAAACATCTTTTCGGGGAACGCCGGTTGGGCTGGGGAGAGGGTTTGGATTTAGCTGCCGATTATCTTAACAAAAAACCAAACGCGGGAAATCTTAAGGTGGCGACTTATTACCCAAATGAGTTTGGTAAAAAATTCGTCGGTTCCGTGGATCCAGCCGATAGATTTGAAGAAGAAAGTATCGATTATGTTGTTTTATATCGCGCCATGCTGGAAAGGGACGACTCGTGGGAGAAGGACGCGTTCAATTATTTTATCCACAAAAAACCAGAAAAAATTATCTATCTGGATGGAATTGAATACGTTTGGATATTTAATAAATAATAGTTTAAAAGCCCTTTAGTCTCGTACGCATTTTGTTGGCAAATTTGACCAGACAAAAAACATTCCTTAGAATTTAGAAGGTAAGTTTAACAATTTATAGATTTGCTTAAAGTGAAGTGGGTGAAAGTCCCACACTGTGCCGCAACGGTATACCAAGAAAAATTTTCTTGGAAAGTCCGATCCTTAAGCAGATAAATCTCCCGAGCAGGAATAAATATTATTTGCCATAAAGTGTGCTAATACATTCTGTTCGCGAGAACGGCGATTTTTATTACTAAATAAAACAAATGTTCGCAAAAATCCAAAACCGTTTTCGCTCTTTAGTTCTAGAGATAATAGTCCTCGCCATTTTAATTCCTGTATCGATTTTTTTATTCACAAAATTATCAGGTAAACCACAAGAAGAAATAACAGCATCTTCCAGCCCGTCGCCCACTACAGCATCAGTTGATGTGTCCGCCACCCCCGCCATACTTTCAGCTATAACCTCTTCAGAACCAACCGCACAGGCCATCAAGCAATCAATCACACTCACAATTACCTCTCCCGACAAATCGTCAACGTACAAAATCCAGACAGAAAAATCTCTGAGTGTTGTAACTCTGCTGCAATCGGCACAACAGCAGGGTCTGCAATTAAAAACAAAAGATTATGGCGCACCGCTCGGAATATTAATTGAAGAAATTAATAACATAAAAAACGACCAAAAAAATCAGAGATACTGGACGCTATATATTAACGATAAAATGTCTGTCCTTGGTGCATCTTCCACTATCGTATCGCCGGGAGAATCAGTAACATGGAAATTCGAAAACACCACCCTGTAGTATGTCTATTTTTTCTCGAACTTTCGCCGCATTTTTTATTTCGTACATTTCTTTCTTTGGACTTTTTGCACAAGCGGAAGAAATTGTCCCAGTTCAAATAGATTTTCGAATTGAAGGAAATGAAACGACGTATTTCAACGGAAAGATAACAACCAACGAATGCACAATCAAAGATTCAAACGGAAAAGAACATAAATTTTCACACTCCATTGCCTGCGCGCTTGATGATGCTTCTAAAGTTGCCCACTTCGATTACGTTTTTGAAGACGGCTCATGGGGCCTTTATCTTAAAAGTATCGGAACTGAAGCTAACAACTGGCTTCTTTGGACAAACAATGATCCTGCCAGTGTAGGGTTAACCGGCTACACACTACAGGAAAATGACTCTATTCTTCTGGTCTTTAGCAACGTGTATCCTGGCACTCCGCTTCGCGTAATCTTGCCAGATAAAATAAATCAAAACCAAGAGTTCAAAATAAAAGTTGATAAAAGAACCAATGTTTCAACTGAAGAATGGGGCTGGGAGGGATTATGGGAACCTGCCTTCAACGCTAAACTCTACATCAACAATCTAACATTAAATATTCCAGACTCCGGCGAATTAGCAGTAACTTTATCAGACACGAAAAACACGCTATGGGCGGACGGCGAGGATTTTATTCGCAGTGCAAAAACAATCATCGATTTTGCAGAACCATCACCAGAACCAACAGCAAGTCCATTGCCTTCTCCATCACCAAGCCCGACACCATCAGCTGAGCCGACACCAGAGCCGACAGATTTACCAACCCCTTCTATTTCGGCTGAGCAAAGATCTGAAAAAACCAAACTCGCGATAAACTTTCTAAAATCCAAGCAAGACGACGATGGCTCAATAGAAGGATCAACTTCAACAATTTGGAGCGTTATTGCATTTGGCGCTAATGAAGATCGCGCCGAGAAGATCAAGAATGGCAACAAATCTCTCTTGGACGCACTTGCCGACAATAACCCGGAGTCAGCTACAGATATTGAACGTCTAATTATCGCCATAAGAGCAACAGGCCAATACCCGCACTCATTTAATGGCATTGATTACGTCCAACAACTAAAAAATAAATATAAGAATAATCAATTTGGGGAAGAATCTTTTGTAAACGATGATATCTTTGGAGTATTGGCAATACTTTCTGCCGATGAATCCGCAAATTCTGAAATACTGCACAATTCGGTGGCCGCATTAATAAAAAAACAAGCGAACAACGGATTGTGGGAGAATGTCGACTTAACCGCCGCCGCCATCCAGATGCTTAGAGAATACAAAAATTCAGACGGCGATATCAACACCGACGATACTATTAACAAGGCGCGCACTGCCTTAAAAAACAGCCAAGATAAATTCGGCGGTTTCGGTGAAAATTCGGCCACTACGGCTTGGGGTATTCAAGCTATTGTGTCACTCGGAGAAAATCCGTCTGATTGGAAAATTTCAAACGGAAAAGATCCCTGGATGGCACTCCTTTTGTATCAAAACACTAACGGCGGATTTGGTTGGAAAAACAGCGATGATCCATCGCCCTTTATGACGGCGTACGCCATTCCCGCCCTTCTTAGCTCTCCGTGGCCGATATCCAAATTAAAAATTGAAAATAACTATAAATCTTCTGTTGTAAATACCGCCTCACAAACGCCGTCTACTGTTCTGTCACCAACTCCTTCCGCAAAACCATCTGCCATTCCAATTGTACAAAAAACAACTTTTAAAAGTTCCACAAAAACAAGCGCGGGATCCATTGCAGGCGCTGAAACGTCTTCCATCCCCCTTTCGAAAATAGCCACCAAATCAACAACAACGGATATTCAAACAAATAGAAATCCTGCAAAAAAAAATCCGAAAAGCTTGATATTCGAACTAGGATTTACAAACATCGGTATCGGAATGACGATAGCAAGCGCAATCAGAAAAATACGTTTATTTGTGTAAAACATTAAAACATTAGTACTATCAATTCTATGCAAAAAACTCTGTCTAAAATCGCTTTACCGCTTGGGCTGGTCATTCTGGCCATTGTTGCCCGTTTAGTTCCCCATGCCCCAAATTTGGCTCCCATAGCGGCGCTAGCACTCCTGGGGGGAGCATCCTATAAATTTCCTCAATCACTCGTTATGCCATTAAGCGCAATGTTCCTTTCCGACTTTATTATTGGATTTAGCCCATGGCCAATCACGCTAGCTGTTTATGGTTCATTCGCTCTAGCCACTCTTCTGGGAGCATTTCTCCGCCAACCTCGATTTTGGAAAGTCCCTGCCGCCGCACTAGCAAGTTCTCTTCTTTTCTACACAATTACCAATTTTGTGGTTTGGTTAACATCTGGAATGTACCAAATAAATTTTCAGGGATTAATCTATTGCTATATTAACGCCCTACCCTTTTTAAAAAACACAATCATTGGCGATTTTATTTATACAATTGTTATTTTTCTGACTCTTTTCTATTCAACAAAATTATTTAAATTATTAAAATTGGAGAAATCGGCAAAAAAAAGATCGGCTGCATCATTACAATAGATTTAGCTATATTTATCCAATAGTATTAGTCTTTATTTATGTCTAAATATTTAATAACGGGAGGAGCTGGCTTTATTGGCAGTAATATCGCACGAGAACTCGTAAAAAAGAAACATACTGTTATTGTTTTTGACAATCTCCATTCGGGAAAATTCACCAACCTACATGACATAAAAAACAATATTACCTTTATCGAGGGTGATATTCGTGATGTCAAAGCAGTAAAAAAGGTATGCCTCAAAGCTGATTATGTTCTACATCAAGCTGCTCTTCGTGGCGTTTACCAATCTGTTAAAGATCCCTCAGCAGTCAACGAAACAAACATTACCGGCACACTTAATGTTCTTATCGCCGCTCGTGATGCAAAAGTAAAACGTGTTGTTATCGCGTCATCTTCTTCTGTTTATGGATTAATAGGAAATAAAAAAAATATTGAAACCATTGCCCCCAAACCAGAATCACCTTACGCCCTAACAAAATTAGCAGGTGAGGAATACTGCCGTCTTTTCCACAAACTTTTTGGACTAGAGACGATCGCACTGAGATATTTCAATGTTTTTGGCCCTTATCAAAATCCCAATGATAGTTATGCCGCCGTTATACCAATTTTTGTAAAAAATGCTTTACAAAACAAATCTTCCGAAATTCATGGCGATGGATCTCAAAGCAGAGATTTTACATACATAGATAATGTTGTTCAAGCCAACCTTAGTGCCGCTACCGCAAAAAAACCAAAATTTGGTGAGGCATATAATATTGCTAATGGTTCAAATACATCTATAAAAAAACTCCACGAATTAATTCAAAAACAACTAGGAAAAAATATTGAGCCCAAATTCGTGCCAAAACGCCCAGGAGACATTGCAAAAACACAGGCCGTAATATCTAAAGCGGAAAAATATTTGGGATATAAACCAAAGACTAATTTTTCACAAGGTCTCAAAAAAGCATTAGAATGGTACAAGGATAACCAATAACTTTTCCCCACCACAAAGAGAAATTGTTGGGAAAATGATTTAAATTATTAAAATTTATATATCATGGATACTTCAGATAAAAAACCTTTTCAGAAAAACGTTGTTGCTGTGGTTGGTCTTGGTTACGTGGGTCTTCCGCTTGCTTTGGCCTTCGGCAAGACAAACATTAGAACGATCGGATTTGATGTTAAAGAAAAACGCATAGAAGACTTAAAAAAAGGCATCGATCACACGGAAGAAATTACAGAAAAAGAGATAAAGAGCAGTAAATTGGTTTACACATCTAATCCCGAATATTTAAAACAAGCTAATTTTTTTATTGTGGCTGTACCAACACCAGTTGATAAGAAAAATGAGCCGGACATGTCGCTTGTTATTAAAGCCAGTGAAACCGTTGGAAAATACATTCAACCAGGAGCAATAGTTGTTTATGAATCAACTGTTTATCCTGGTGCCACAGAAGAAGATTGCGTACCAGTGTTAGAGAAATTTTCCGGCCTAAAATGGAAGAAAGACTTTTTCGTAGGCTACTCACCCGAAAGAATAAATCCAGGAGATCATGAGCACACTCTTGAAAAGGTGGTTAAAGTGGTTTCTGGCGATACCCCAAATTCAACAAAAATAATCGCCGCAACTTATAAAAAGGTTTGCAAGGCAGGTGTTCATATCGCCCCAAACATTAAAACCGCCGAGGCGGCAAAAGTTATTGAAAATACCCAGCGCGACATCAATATCGCGCTAATGAACGAATTATCGCTTATTTTCCATCGCATGCACATAAATACCAACGAGGTATTGGATGCTGCTGGGACAAAATGGAATTTTCTAAAATTCACCCCAGGTTTAGTGGGTGGTCATTGTATTGGCGTGGATCCGTATTATCTCGTTCACAAAGCAAAGAAACTGGGCTATAAATCACATGTAATCACAGCAGGGCGATATATCAACGATTATATGCCGGAATATGTTGTCCAATTGACAACAGAGGGCCTCAATGAAGCCGGAAAATCCGTTAAGGGTGCAAAAATCTTGGTCATGGGACTTACCTTTAAGGAAAATGTTAAAGATTTCAGAAATTCAAAAATCGCCGTTTCTATTTGTAAATTAAAAGAACTTGGCGCTAACGTAATCGGATATGACCCCCTTTTGGATCCAGAGACAATCCAAAAAGAATTTAATATTCCCCATACAGACACACTTCCTGCTCCGTTTGACGCGATTATTGTCGCCACTCCCCATAAAAAATTTATCAAAATGCAAAAACAAGTGGAAGAATGTGCAAAAGAAAAATTGGTCATAGTTGATGTAAAATCAATTTATCCACAACTAAAAACACACAAATCATATATCTATAAAAACTTATAGGTGATCTTATGATTGTTTTGCATTCAGCACGAACTTTAGTAAAAAGTATTGCCTTAGGGAACTTTCCTCTTTTTACACAATAATCATGTCTGTATACCTATTGGGCGGCGAAGGATTTATCGGACACAATATAGTTGATGTTATATCACCAACCATGGATTGTGTTTGTGTTGATAAAAAACAATCAACTTTTTGCACAAACAATCACAAAACCATAATTCTCGATACCTACAACGTCGCTATGCCAACTCATGGTGATGTGTTTATACACCTCGTCGATCATCAAACAAATTTAGTAAATTTTTTCAATGACGAAAAAGGGGTTGTGGCCAATGTGCACGTTTCAAAATACAAACATGTTTTGCTCATTTCATCTGCCGCAGTTTATGCAAAACCAAATTCCGACTATGGCAAAAGAAAGTTAGCTCTAGAAGAAATATATTATAATTATTGCCACAAAAACAACATCCCATTAGCGATTGTGCGTATTTTTAATGTATTTGGAAAATATCAGTGGCCAAACAAACCAGGCAGTTTAATTTCAACTCTAATTGTCAACGCGCTACAAAACCACACGACTATCATACAAGACATGGAAGCTGAACGAGATTTCGTTTTGGCTTCCGATGTAGCCCAAAGCATCAAAATTATTATTAAAGAAAAGTTAGAAGGGATAATCGATATAGGTACTGGACATTTAACAAAAATCAAAGATGTTGTTGAAATTATTAATAAACTTATTGCTCCCGATACCTGTTTAATTCAAAACAACAACACCAAGGAAACAATCCAGATGAAAGCGGCATTACAAATTAATAATTTAACAGCGTCATACGTTTCTATGGAAAAAGGGCTACAAGAGACAATTTGTTTTTACAAAAAAAATCTCGATAAATTTTATGGCTAATGATATAAAAAATATTTTAATCGTAGGCGCAGGTATCGCTGGAAATCTTTTGGCAAAAGATATCAAAAATAATTATCCCCAATACAACGTTCTTGGTTTTATTGATGATTCAACACAAAAAAAAAGAGGCGTTATTGGAAACATCAACGCGATTCCTCGTATAATTAAAGTTTATAATATTCATGAAATTATTGTGGCTATTCCATCTATTGATGGAAAATTATTACGAAGAATTCTATTAACTAATATAAATAATCGAATCCCGATAAAAATCGTCCCACGTAACCAAAAAATTATTAGAAAAGAGCACGTTCGTTATGCGGAAATAAAAAATATTGATTTTGATGATTTTCTTGGGAGATCTTTTATAAACGTCAATGTAAATAAACTATCCGCTTTTTATTCAAAAAAAGTCGTTCTTATAACGGGCGGCGCGGGATCAATTGGTTCAGAAATTGTTCGGCAACTACTAGATCTCGGAGTAAAAAAAATAATTATTTATGATAACTCAGAATTTTCTATTTTTTCCCTACACCAAGAACTAATCCAAAAAAACATTTCGCGCTCTCGTTGCCAGTTTGTCATTGGTAGTGTTCGCAATGAATCACGCCTAGCAGATATTTTCAAACACACTAAACCCGATGTCGTTTTCCATGCTGCAGCATACAAACACGTTTATTTAATGGAAGATAATCCTTTGGAAGCATTCACAAACAATATTATTGGCACCATTAATACGGCTAATATGTCTATAGAAAATAAGACGAAAAATTTTACATTTATCTCTACAGACAAAGTTGTTAATCCCAAGAGTATAATGGGTGCTAGCAAAAAAATAGGAGAATTGTATATAAATAGTGTTGATGCAAAGAGCACAAAATTTAATATCGTCCGTTTCGGAAATGTAATAAATTCCAACGGATCCGTGTTGCCGTTATTTGAGCAACAAATTGCAAATAAAAAACCTGTAACTGTCACAGACAAAAAAATGAAAAGGTTTTTTATGTCAATTCGTGAAGCCGCTAATTTGGTGATCGAGTCATCTGCAAAAAATCAAGGGAATAAAACTTACATACTAAATATGGGAGAGTTAATTAATATACACGAAGTAGCGCTTTGTCTTATCCGTTCAAAAAACCTTATTCCAAATTTAGACATAAAAATTACAATAATCGGAAGAAAAAAGGGAGAAAAAATGAAGGAACAATTATATACAAACAGCGAAATAAATAATTTAAATATCACAAAAAACCCAAAGATATGGGAACTGAAAGAAAAAGACAAAACGCTCCTAAATATCCCAGAAGAAATTGATAAAATGAAGAAAATGGCGCAAGATAATCAGGAGAAAAAATTAAAAACAAAAATTTTACGACTTGCTCAATAGAAGGATTTTAAAAGGGCGAAGATTCATTAATATATATTAGTATGGCTAAGTTCAAATATTTCAAGAAAGGATTTGTGCTCTGGTTTACGGGCTTATCAGGCGCCGGCAAAACCACCATAGCTCTTTTGGTTCTAAAAAAACTACAAAAAATGGGCTACGCCATTGAACTGCTAGATGGTGACGAAGTAAGAAAAGTCATCGCTAGGGATCTGGGTTATACGAGAGAAGACCGGAGAACAAATCTAGAAAGAACTGCCTATATTGCTCAACTGTTAAGCAGAAATAATATCGGAGTTATTGCCTCATTTGTGTCTCCTTTTCGCAAAGATAGAGATGTTGTCAAAAACACAGTAACCAACTACATTGATGTTTACGTAGATACTCCCCTTTCTGTTTGTGAAAAAAGGGACGTGAAAGGACTATACAAAAAAGCTCGCAAGGGAGAAATTGCCTTATTCACAGGGGTTTCTGACCCCTATGAGCCACCAATAAAACCCGATATTGTCTTACGCGGTGACAAAAGAGGTCGCGAGGTGGATCGATTAGCAATGGAGGTAGTTAAATATTTAATCAAAAAAAAGTTCATATAATCACATGACTGACGACATTATCTCCCAATTATCCGGCACGTTATCAAAAGAAATCATAAATGTGTGCGAAAAAATCAATCTTACGGGTCCACGCCTAAAGACTTTTTTGTTGCGACAAATGTTAAAGAGTGATGAGTTGGAGTTTATTATGGAAGCCCATGACGGTCTTTCAGCAAAAATTGCGGAGGAAGCGGGATTTAAAGGGATTTGGGGAAGTGGTCTATCAATATCCGCATCGCTTGGTGTAAGAGACAATAATGAAGCTTCTTGGACACAAGTTTTAGACGTGCTGGAATTCATGAGCGATAGCACCTCAGTTCCGATCTTGCTTGATGGAGATACAGGATATGGAAATTTCAACAACTTTCGACGTTTAGTTGGAAAACTGGAACAAAGAGGCATTGCGGGGGTGTGTATTGAAGATAAACTATTTCCGAAAACCAATTCATTCATCAGTGGGGAAAAACAACCATTGGCAGACATTGATGAATTTTCCGGAAAAATCAAAGCTGGAAAAGAAACACAAAGTGATAAAAATTTCAACATTATTGCGCGAGTTGAGGCATTTATTGCCGGCTGGGGATTAAAAGAAGCCATAAAGCGCGCAGAAGCTTATCGTCAAGCTGGAGCCGACGCAATATTAATTCACAGTAAAAAGGCAGACCCATCCGATATTGAGGCATTCATTAAAGAATGGGCTGGCAGACACCCAGTTGTCGTTGTGCCAACTAAATACTATTCAACTCCAACGGAAGAATTCCGAAAATTGGGTATAAGTATGGTCATCTGGGCAAACCATTCTTTGCGGGCATCTATTTCAGCCATGCAAGACGTTACCAAACAAATCAAAGAACATGAATCGTTGGTTCCCATTGAAGATAAAATAGTTACAGTATCTGAAGTTTTTAGACTTCAAGGAGAGGAGGAACTACGAATTTTGGAAGAAAAATATCTGCCCAAATCTGGCAAACAAGTAAAAGCAATTATTCTCGCTGCTGCACGCGGTGGAACAGAATTGGAAAAATTAACAACAGATGTACCAAAAGCAATGATGGATATTGGTGGTCAACCAATTCTCTACCGTCTTATAGATACAGCAAACGAAGCTGGGATTAAGACAATAACAGTTGTTACTGGATATAAAAAAGAAACAATAAAAGGGTTAAATTTTTCCACAGTGGAAAATACAAAGTACGACGAAACAAAAGATTTATACTCTCTTTTTCTGGCAAGAGAAAAAATAAATGGCGATATGGTCATTGCTTATGGTGACACACTTTTCCGCAAACATTTGTTACTAGATACATTGAATTCTCAGGGTGATATCGTAATTGTCGTTGATGCTGATCTGCAAAAAAATAACACGACCAGAGACTATGTGATTTGCGACAAGCCATACACCAACGACTTTTTCAACAAAGAGGTACATCTGAATTCAATTTATTCTGACAACGCTCACGACGGCACACACGGAGAATGGACTGGAATATTATCCCTTTCTACAAAAGGTTCTGAAATTACAAGGCAAACCATTGACAAAATGTCTGTAGATCCAAAATTTAAAGATTTTACTATGGTTGATTTAATTACTGAACTGAATAAAATTTCTCCCGTGGAAGTTATTTACACCAAAGGTGGCTGGATCGACATAGATGACGCCTCTGACATTATTCAAGCAAATAAGTTGTTTATATGAATGATGCACAGCAGCTCAATACTATAAAATTCGGGCTAGCTCTTAAAAATGCTGGTTTCGATTTTTTTTCCGGAGTTCCCTGTTCCTACTTAAGTAATTTGATTAATTACGCAATAAACAATTGTAACTACATTGCTGCCGCAAATGAAGGAGAGGCCGTTGCTGCTGCCGCTGGGGCCACGCTTGCAGGAAAAAAGGGGGTTGCTTTGATGCAAAATTCTGGATTAACCAACGCGGTATCACCTATTACTTCCCTGCTTTATGTTTTTAGAGTCCCAATTTTGGGATTTGTGAGTTTGCGAGGCGGAATTAGCGACGAACCACAACACGAATTAATGGGTGAAATCACAACAGATATTCTTGATGTCATGCGAATCCAGTGGGAATTCTTATCGACAGAAGAAAACGAGGCATTAAATCAAGTGGCACGTGCAAAAACAGCAATTGAAAATAAAAAGACGTTTTTTTTCGTAGTAAAAAAAGGAGTATTCTCAAAAGAAGTTCTGATTAATAAGCTCCTTGCCCACAACCAAATTGTGGAATTTGTCGATTCTCAAGCTAAAGACGAACTTCCTGCTCGTCTGAGCGTAATTGAAAAAATAAGTGAAACAACCTCAGAATTTCCAGTAATTGCGGCAACTGGATACACAGGAAGAGAATTATATGAAACAGGCGATAAATCTAATAATTTATATATGGTCGGATCTATGGGATGCGCTGGATCAATCGGTTTAGGAATTGCTTTATCATCAAACAAACCAACAATAGTTCTTGATGGAGATGGCGCTGTATTAATGCACATGGGATCTCTTGTTGTAAATGGATATTATCGTCCCAAAATGCTGCATATTGTCTTTGATAACAACTGTTACGAATCTACAGGAGGACAGTCGTGTACAACCACCAATGCTGCTTTACCAAACATAGCTAAAGAATCTGGTTATTCTTGTGTTATTCATGCTCATACCACACAAGAACTGCTAATAGGATTAGAACGTTGGAAGAAAAATCCCGTATTAACATTTCTTTATTTAAAAATTAAACCGGGCACAAAAGAAGCGCTGGCAAGACCATCGATTACTCCTGCACAAGTAGCCACAAGACTAGAAAAATTTCTTAATCCATGATCGATACCGCCGTAATTCTCGCGGCTGGTAGAGGATCTCGATTAAAAGAACGCACCGCGGACATGCCCAAAGGATTGCTTAACGTTGGTAATTTAAAAATGATAGAAAGATCCGTTCGTCTTTTAAAAGATGCAGGCATAAAAAGAATAGTAGTCGGAACGGGATACTTGGCAGAAAAATATAACGATTTTTTTTCCAACGATAAAACTATTTCTTGTGTGAAAAATCATGATTTCAAAAAATACGGCAGCATGCACACTCTTTATTCTTTGCGCGACCACATAAACAGTGATTTCTTGCTCCTTGAATCAGATTTGCTTTATGAAACAAGGGCATTAACATCATTGCTTCAAGATCGTTTCCAAAACGCCATATTGGCAAGCGGATTTACCAAATCAGGGGACGAGTGTTTTATTGAATCAAACAACGAAAAACGCCTAATTAATATTTCCAAAAATCCCGCATTGTTAAAAAGAGTTGATGCCGAGTTTGTTGGCATCTCTAAATTAACAAAACTGGTCTTAACAAAAATGTGTAATTTTTGGCTTGAAAAAATGAACACGGAGGAAAATACTGAATATGAAACTGCTTTAGTTGAAGCAAGCAAGCACATGGATATTTATGTAAATAAGGTTGATGATCTTGTTTGGTGCGAAATTGATGATGAAACCCATTTTAATAGAGCAAAAAATAATATTCTACCACTAATAAAAAACAAGGAACTAAATGACTAAACATTTGAAAGTAAAAAGAAATATTTTATTAAACCCCGGACCAGCTACTACAACAGATTCTGTAAAGATGGCTTTGGTAAAACCGGATATATGTCCACGAGAAAAAGAATTTTCAAAAGTAGTTCATGAAGTAGTAGAAAAATTAACAAAAATTGCCGGTGGAAACAAAAATTATAAAACTGTACTTCTGGGTGGATCTGGTACTTCTGGTATGGACTGTTGCGTAAATTCTGTTGTTCCACCGGGTAAAAAAATTGCTGTCATTAATAATGGAGCTTACGGAAACAGGTTAGTAGAAATTGCCAAATCCTATGGCATTGAAGTCGTGGAGATAAAATCCTCAAACAGCCAAGATTTAGACCTCGGTCAAGTGGAAACAATATTAAAAAACGAGCCAAACGTGGCAGTTTTAGCTTTTGTACACCACGAAACAACCACTGGACTTTTAAATCCTCTTGAAAAAACAGTAAAATTAGCCAAAAAACATAATTGTGTAGTAATTGTGGATGCTATATCAAGTTTTGCTGGTATACCAATCAATGTTGCTAAAAATGATATAGATTTTCTAATTTCCACCTCCAACAAATGCATTCAAGGAATGGCTGGTGTTGCGTTTATTGTCGCAAAGGAATCGGAACTGGGAAAATTGAAAAATTACCCCCCAAGATCTTATTATCTTAATCTTTATAAGCATTACGATAATTTTTATAGAACAGGAGAAACACCTTTCACACCACCAGTACAAATAATCTATGCACTACTACAAGCTATAAAAGAGTTAGAAAAGGAAGGCGGAGTCAAAAAAAGACAAGCTCGATATAAAAGAAATTGGGATACATTGCATGAAGGACTAAAAAAAATAGGTTTTAACTTTCTTTTAAAAACCGATAAACAATCAAGGATATTACTTACCATTATCGAACCAGAAAATAAAAATTATTCTTTTCAAACAATGCACGACAAATTGTTCAAAAAAGGATTTACTATTTATCCGGGAAAGGTCGGGGAACAAAAAACTTTTCGTCTTGCAATCATGGGAGATTTAGATACCAGTGATATTAAAAATTTCTTGAAAGAGCTTAGAATCGTTTTAACTAATATGAAAGTACTTTTGATTAAATAATGGATAGTTACCTACACCTTCTTAGTTTATCGACAAAATTTTATAAACGTTATCCACTGCAAATAACCTTACTTGTTATTACTGGGCTTGGTGCGTCTTTTTTTGAAGGATTAACTATGGCGTTAATTTTTCCCCTATTGGACTCTGGGACAACAGTAAACGCCTCTACCCCAGCCATCAGTATAATTATAAAATTTTTCCAAAACATAAATATGGAAAATCGCATGCGGTTAATTGGTATTTTGCTTTTATCAATTACTGCGGTTAAAGGGACATTATTGTATTACAACAATGTGCTGACCGCTCGTCTTTCTGTGGAAGCAATAAAAAAATTCAGACATAGATGCTTCGATCAGTTGTTGAACCTAAGCACTGCTTATTTAAACACAAAAAGGGGGTCAGATTTGCTAACCATGACTTCAGATTACACAAAATGGGTTGGCTCATTGGTTAGTGTAATCAGTCCCATAATAACAAAAATCTTCACTACCATCGTTCTTATTATTATGTTGTTTTTTTTATCGTGGCAGTTGGCATTACTAGGACTTCTTCTTGTTGCTCTTGCCTCATTAACCCTTCACTCGGCTATCAAAAATGCTGAAGTGTCTAATAAAAGAAGCAATGAATCTTTATTGAAATTTAACCACCACCTACTAGCCACGATTAACGGCATGAAAATAGTTAGGGTCTTCAACAACGAAGAAATGATGAAAAAAGAATTAAAAACGCATGTTGCCACACAGGCCGAAGCAAACTATCAAAACAACAAAGCAAATGGTTCAATTAATCCAATCTTTGAAACTACCAGTATAGCCGCCCTAGCTATTATAATTCTTTTTTATTCAGCTATTTTTGGAAGCAATGCGGATACAAGTCTTCCGGTATTACTCGCTTTTATTATCATTCTCTTCCGTCTAATTATTCCTATCGCCTCTTTAAACCAATCAAGAGCACAAGTCGCTAGTCTACTTCCTTCCCTCTCCGGATTAGAATCATTTTTGAAAAAGGGTGACAAAACATATATACCCGATGGCACAAAAGATTACGTAGGATTAATGCACGGTATTACATTTAATAATATTTATTTTTCTTACGACAAAAATGAAAAAAACGTTTTAAACAATATTTCCTTCTCAATTAAAAAGGGTGAAAAAGTCGCCATTGTTGGTCCCTCAGGAAGCGGAAAATCCACTATCACAGAAATGTTGCTGCGTTTTTACGATCCAAACGAAGGACAAGTTTTGATTGACGGAATTGATTTAAAAAATTTAAAACTAACTCACTGGCGTAAAAAACTTGGCATTGTCACACAGGACACTTTCCTATTTAACAACACAGTTAAAGCAAATATTTGCTTCGGGGATCAAACGGCGGACATGGAAAAAATAACCAGGGCAGCCAAACTTGCCCATGCTCACGATTTCATCATCGAACTTCCTCAGGGATACGACACCATTCTTGGCGATCGTGGCATTCGTTTGTCTGGAGGACAAAGGCAAAGAATCGCCATTGCTAGAGCGATTCTTACGGAACCAGAATTACTTATATTTGACGAAGCAACATCCTCTTTGGATACAGAGGCAGAAAAGCAAGTTCAACACGCCTTGAACGAAGTCAGTGAAAACCGTACAACAATTACTATCGCCCATCGCTTGTCTACTATCACATCGGCAGATAAAATTATTGTCTTAGAAAAAGGAAAAATCACAGAAATGGGAAGCCACGATGAGCTTTGCAAAAAAGGCGGATTGTACTATAGACTAGTTAATGTTTCCACAAATACTATTTAGCTTATGACTGAAGAACGTAACAACCCCTCCAATAATAAAGAAATATTTTGCACACTCGGTCCAGCATCGTTAAATGTGCCTGTCATTAAGCGTTTGGAAGAAATTGGGGTTTCATTGTTTCGCATCAATTTGTCACACACGCAAATCTCAGATTTACCAAAGATTATTAGCTTTATTCAGTCAACGTCTATGGTGCCGGTATGTTTGGACAGTGAAGGCGCCCAGATACGAACAGGGCTCCTAAAAGAGAATACTGTGGAATTAAAAGAACACAGAACTATAAAAATAGTAAAAGAAACAATAATTGGAGACGAAAACCGCTTCAATCTTTCTCCCAAAGAGGCCTTTGATCAGTTATTGCCTGGCGATATCCTGACAATCGACTTTAATTCCGTACTGCTACAAGTTGTTGATATAAGTCCAAACGAAATAAATATGCGTGTTCTAACTGGAGGAATTATTGGAAAAAACAAAGCTGTTACAGTAAACCGCAATATCGTTCTTCCACCATTAACAGAAAAAGATGAACAGGCACTAGCAATTGGACGAGACTTTAACATCAGGCACGTTGCTTTGTCGTTCGCGCATAAAGCAGAAGATGTTTATCAAATTAGAAAGCATATCTTGCCAGAGACTTTTTTAATGTCAAAAATTGAATGTTCGGAAGGACTGGCAAATCTTGATGAAATTATTGTTGCCTCCGACGCAATATTAGTGGATCGCGGGGATTTATCCAGAGAGGAACCAATCGAAAAAATTCCTTACCTACAAAAGGAGATCATCAGAAAAACAAAAATGGCCAAAAAGAAAGCATACGTTGCAACAAATTTACTGGAATCCATGATTTCCGCTCCCCAACCCACCCGTGCAGAAGTGAATGATATCTACAACACTCTCGCCGATGGAGTAGACGGGCTTGTTTTGGCAGGTGAATCAGCCATTGGCAAATATCCAGTAGCTTGCGCGACAATGGTTAAAAAAATGATTCACGAATTTTCCAATCCCCCAAAAACCGGACAAAATGTTTTTTCAACAGAAATTCATTCTACACTTGTCGAACCACATGGCGGCTATTTGGTTCAACAGATTGCCACTTCAGCAGAACAATTGGCGGCTAATAGTCTTAAAAAAATACCAGTAAAACATACAGACTTAATGGATTGTGAACAGATCGCTTTTGGCACCTATTCACCGTTAAGAGGATTTATGGACAGAAAGGAACTGGCCAGTACTCTTGAGTATTATCAGTTGCTCAATGGAGTAGTCTGGACACTACCGATAATTTTACAGATCCCCGAAGAAAAGATTAGGAAGTATGGCATACGCATTGGTGAAACAGTAGCTCTTTGTAACGATGCTGGAGAAATCCACAGTACTTTACAAATCAGTGACATCTATAATGTAGATTTAGAGAAAACCGCTAAACAATTCTTCGGAACTGACGATATTAATCACCCTGGCGTAGCTAAATTTTTCAATGACGGAAAAACTTGTGTTGGAGGTAAAGTTTCTCTTGTTAAACGTAGCTCTTCACAGTGGCATCATTACGAGTTAACCCCCAGCGAATCACGACATATCTTCCAAAAAAAAGGTTGGAGTAAAGTAGTTGGATTTCACACAAGAAACGTGGCTCATCGAGCACACGAGTTTATTCAACTATCTGCACTTGAGCAAACAGGCGCGGATGGAATTTATCTTAATCCTGTTATTGGCCCCAAGAAAAACGGGGATTGGATGACCGGACCAATTTTGGAAAGTTATCAAAAAATGCTCGAGCTTGGCGTATACCCGCAGGATAAAGCTATTCTAGGCAGTTTCTCTACCTATTCACGATACGCTGGCCCCAGAGAAGCGGTTTTTACGGCTCTGGCAAGAAAAAATATGGGTTGTAGCCATTTCATTATAGGCCGAGACCATACTGGTGTTGGCAACTATTATCAGCCAGAAGATAATAAGAATCTCTTTGCCAGATTGGGAAACATAGGCGTCACTCCCGTTTTTTTTGATATGGTTGGCTATCACCAAGAAGAAGCTATTTATAAGAGATCAACGGAAGAAACGGCCCTCAATCACATCAGCGGTACAACAGCACGAGAAACTTTGCGTTCAGACAAGCTTCTGCCAGATTGGTATATGAGAATAGAAATTCAGGAAATGATAAAAAAAAGAATAAAAGCCGGCGAGAAGGTTTTTTATGAATCCTAAGAATAATGAAAACTGTTTCATTGGAGGAAAATGAAGGCGTAAATATAAAAAATACCGCTCTACTGTTACTAAGACAGATTCAAAAAAAATGGAAGTTAGCAAAAAATACTTCCCCACAATATAAAAACGGTGAGGAAGTATTGCTAATACAAAAACAAGAAAACCACGATTACCAAATATATGAGAGCCGTCTAACAACAATATTTGAAAATGGAACACCTTTTGTTTGGTTCAAATCGGATGGAGAAGAAAGTAGCACAGCAATCCCTCTTTCCATAAACACAGGTAGTCGAGCAGATTCTTTTTCACAAATTAAAATAGAGGGGGGATTTTATGATGAAAAGGAAATTATAGAAAATTTTTCAATCACTCTTTCGAAAACTGAACTCCAGTCGATTGAACGACCCAGTTATTGGTTAGAGTTATCTATACTCTTACCTAAAAAAATAAAAGCGGACAAATGCCGATTCAAAGCCCAAATTGAAAAAATCACGACAACAAGGATAGATAAAAAACAGGAGAAAAACCCCCATGTTTTTTTAACTAAACATCTTTCAACCCAAAAAGACTTAAAACCAAAACTGATCATAATTTGTTCTTTTGATGGAATTTCCCACGAAGATATCGATTTGAATGAAATGCCTGGCTTCTCTGCATTCGCAAATAATGCTGTAAGTTTCCAAAACGCTATTTGTTCGGCAAGCGTAACTGGCAGTGCATCTGCTTGTTTGATTTCTGGTTTAGGCACATCTAGACACTTAATTTACGACTATGATGAGTGGCATTATAGCCCAAACTTAAAAACTCTTTCTCCCCAAATAGTCGACATAGGATCCTTAATGAGACAGCAAGGATACAAAACATTCGCTCTTACCGTATTTTCCAAGTGGCGCCCGCATTATGGCTATGCCAGAGGATTCGACCAATACATCAACGTCGCGTCTGGTTCTTTGCAAAACTATAAATTTTTTCAAAAATCTTTGGAATTTATTGCCAACTCTAGAACAGAACCAACATTTGTTCTTTTACACTTGCCTGGCGCCCACCCTCCGTTCAAACCATCATTTGAAAACAACTCTTCATCTTTGCAGATGTCTGCCTACTTGGCCACGCTTAAAAGAACAGACTTGTTCTTGCAAGGACTAATGGGTTGGCTTAAGGAAGAAAATGTTTATAATGATTCGCTAATTTGTTTACTAGCAGACCACGGGCGTTCGGTTCATCCTTACTCAAGAGAGGGCTATCAATTCAAAGAGGACCGTTTGCGAATCCCTCTTGTTGTTAAATTTCCTGAAGACTCAGAAAATAAAAATTATTGGCAAGAAAAAACCAAGCAATACATTAGTGGCACAACTACTGCGTATGAAATTTTAGCACAAGAAACCAAGGCCACATTGCCAGACTACTTTAAAAAACTATCCCAAAGAACTTACGGAGAAATCAGCTGGGTTAATGAAACACTTGATTATGGTAAACTGAATAAAATAGGTATTGTCGGATATGATACTAAATACAAATGGGTGCTTTATTTTGAGTTTGATAATCAAGAACTAATAATTGGTAAACTCGTTAGCATTTTCGCTTTTTCCCTAAATAATCAAGGAATTGCGGATGATAGTAAACAGGTGGGTGACATTAGCGAAACAGACAAAAACAGAGCTATCGCTTCTGCGCAATCATATTTATTTAACGAAAATGATGCCCTTACACCCGTTCTTCAAAAAGATCTGATAAAAAATATATAATTATGCGTAGCACATGGTTAGATATTTGGAATAAAAAATACTCTACTAAAAATGCTCTACATGTGAAAGCGGGTTTTGACAACCTCACAAAAGAACAATATAAGAAGCTAGCCAATTTTAGTCTTGAAAAAATAAAAATTAAACCTACCGATGATATTCTTGATGTTGGCTGTGGAAGCGGAGCATTTTTACAAGAAATACAGAACTATCAAACTATCTCCGGTGTGGATTATTCAGAGAATGCTATTAAAGAAATTAAAAAAAACCTAAACGGAGATTTTAGCTGTGCAAATGCGGACAATCTACCCTTTCCGAATAAATCTTTCAGTATGACCTTTTGCTGGTCAATCTTTCAATACCTTGAATCCGATATTGCAGCACAGAAAGTGCTAAATGAAATGACTAGAGTAACAAGAGATGGTGGCACCGTTTTTGTTGGTGACGTTCAGGATGAAACAAAATTAGATTTGCGAAATAATTTAAAACCAAAGTTAGAAACGCAAAGAAAGCCGATAAGCTCTTATACACCAAATAGTAATTTCTACAAAAAAAGTTTTTTTACGAAATTTGCCAATAAAAATAATCTTTTATGCACCATTTATGATGAAGATTTGCCAGAACTAAACTTCTATATTCAATCAAAGTGGCGCTTTTCTGTATTATTCAAGCTACCCTAAATGCAAACCTCTTTAACAAAGACGGAAACAGAAGATCTAAGTAACCTTCCGGATAAACAATGGCAGAAAGTAAGAAAAAATCACGTTGCCTCCCCTCCCTATAATTTAAGTGACCGCGAAAAAGCATTAAAAGAAGCTTATGAGAAAATCATCCAATTTTCACTGCCCGTTTGGCTCACTGGAGGCAGCTTGCTTGGAGCAATTCGTGATCATGATTTTATTCCATGGGATGACGACGTAGATATGGACATGCGCGCCTCGGATTTGATTAAAATAATAAAAGAATTAAAAAATAAACTAATGGAATGTGGCTTTATTGTCCGTGCCAAAAAGAATCTTCCTTTTCCCAAATTGTCGTTTTTCAAATACGGACAAAAAATTTCTATTGGTGGTTTGCATGATCAAGGAGATTTTTTAACACGTCCACATTACAAATATCCCACAAAGTTTTTTTCTACTAAAGAAAGGATTGTTTTTAAGGGGTGCGAATTCCATGTTCCATCCCCCCCCGAAGAGTATCTTGCCTTTGTGTATGGCAACGACTGGAGAACACCTAAGAAATCAGATAATGAACTTGAATATATAAATCCTATCAATTTTATCACCTTGCCACGCTTCGTAACCATCAAACGATTTATTTTAAGCGTTATAAACTTTATAAAACGTTAACTTTATATTTTATGGATCAGATGAAAATTTTTTCCGATGTTGAACTAGAGAAAAGAAACACTGGATTAGTAGAAATTAAAAACATCCTTGAACATTTAGGTATTCAGTTTATGCTTTTTGACGGCGCGCTTCTGGGCGCCGTGCGAGAAAGTAATTTTATAAAGTGGGATTGGGATGTGGAACTAGCGTTGAAAGTAGAAGATTTTTTTTCAAACGAAAAAATCATTTGTGATGCATTGCGAAAAATTGGTTTCACCGTCTCGGTCACTAGCCCACTTTTCAGTAATTTTAAAATTAACGCTTTCAAATTCAACACAAAATATTCATTGATTGGATTCTATGAAAAAGACAACCTACGAATGCGAGATAAGTGGCAATATCCCAAGGAATTTTTCGAAAACACCCAAGAGTTAAACTTCCTGGGACACGCATATCGCTGTCCATCCCCTCCGGAAAAATATTTGGAATTCCAATACGGCGACTGGAGAACACCAATTAAAGAAAGAAGATCAAACCGTTATTTAAGTCGCCAGATATACAGATCGTCAGAAATTCATGATTATTTTTATAAAATAGTAGAAAGCTTAAAAGAGGTGGCAAGCCAAGTTTTCGATCCATTTTTACTAAGAAGACAATCAAAACGAGAAGAAAATTTTTTAACAATGCTAGAAAGTGTTCCTTTAGAAAATTTAAACTTCATTGACGTAGGTAGTAACGATGCATCGGAATCAATCTACTTGCTCAAAAAAAATGCGACAAACTTTCATTGCTACATAATTGAACCAGACCCAAACGCTTTTGAAAAAGTCCAACGTAGAATAAGAAGATTATGTCCCAACAAAATAAATGACGTAAAAATGTTCAACATGGGTATATCAGATACTGTTGGACAAAAAAATATTTACATCTTTTCTCATGATTCTCATTTAAACTCTTTAGAAAAACGGCACGAATCGCAAGTAGGTATACCAGCATGGTTCACAACACTAGATAAGTTCATTGAGAACGAGAATATTAAGACACCAATCTTTATCAAGATGGACATAGAGGGACATGAAGTAGAAGTACTCAAAAGCCTTACTGAAAGCGCCAGTACCATGAAACCAATTTATATCCTGCTTGAGGTTCATCCAAATAGATACTCGGAGAACCATTCATTGCAAAAAACACTTGAATACTATTTTGATCACGGCTTTAAAACAACCATATTAGAAACAGCTGGCTTAGTGCTACCGGATTTATTTAAAGAAAAGGGCTATAAGCCCTTCAAAATTAGCAAAGGACTTATGTCTTACCCGCGCGGCTTATACAAAAATTTACCAAATGATTTTGTTCTCAAAACAGCGTGTCATGAAATTAACAACAATATACCTCAAAAACCATATGTCACTACAAAAATAGTTCGCTCAATATTAATTACTAATACTGATCTCTAGTTTTGCTGATCTCTTCTAAACACCAAGAGAACTGTATGCCCGCAAAATGGCGATAAAATTATCGATAAAAAATAATTAATCACCATACAATATACACTTTTGCAGTCGTAGAGAATCTGAAAAATTTTCCTCACCCCCATCGGTGCTTCATCTTTAAAGCCCTTTAAACCATCAAATGGTCGTTTGTAAACCATGGTAAAACCAAATTGTTTAAAATTTTTGTTGACCTTTTTCCAATCTAAAGCAAATTGATAAAAATTTGATAAACCTAACTTTTCTTCACATGCCGAATAAAAACCCATCTTAACCTTCAAAAAACGTAAGGGAGACATGTAAGGAAATGTTAAAAAGAGAAATCCTCCGGGCTTAATCACTCTTGCCATTTCTTTAGCAATAGGAACATAACCATCAAAAAAATGCTCTATTACCCCCAAAGACCAGTAACCATCAAAGTTGCCATCAGGGTACGGTAAAGATCTTACATCCCCTATTTGTATTTTTAATTCCGGCATAACGTTTTGTATTTTTGCTATTGTGGAAGCAGCAAAATCCACGCCGTAAGCATCATAACCACGACACTGCAGTGAATACACAAACTGTCCATTTCCACACCCCCCTTCTAATATTTTTCTTTCTTTGTTTGGTTTAATAAATTTTCTTGTCGTTGCTGAAACAAATCTCTCACGTTCTCCTTTTTTTATAATGTCCAATAAATTATTTGTTTCCCATTGTTTATCCCAATATTCAGGTGTCGCCAACTGTTTAATAAAAATTAATCTATTATTGATACGGTCGTAATATTTTTTCATTTTTCGGCAATAACAACATAGTTTAGTGTCAACCCTTTGTGTATAAGATTGTAAAATTTTTGCAAAACAGACCAGTGAGAATTTTTACAAAATACATCAGCAAAAACATCCAATGTTCTACCAATCAGATTGTTAAATAAATATACAGGAATAAAAACATACGGAACACCAAACGAAGCAAAAAAATAATTGATCATTTGTAAAATTGTGCAAAGATAGCCAGTTGTTTCATTAATCTCGACCCTTGTAAAATTTTTACACAACACAATTAATCCATACTTTGAAAAACGCCAATAATCCCTTTGCCAGATTGGATGAATGTTTTTATTAAAATTATTATACTTTGCAATATCGGAACTTATTGGCGTTTCATGCACACGCATACAAAAAGGTGCAGAAATAAATGCGCGCCCACCCGGCTTAAGCAATCTTTCAACTTCATCAATCGCTTTTTGTGCGTCCTCCACATGTTCTAACACCTGTGTCATCACAATTCCGTCATATGTGGCATCAGATAACTGGTTATTTAATATGTCGCCCACGTAATCAGCTTTTGAATTATTTGCTACATCTAAACCATAATATTGACATCTAAAATAACGAGCATAGGGCTTGTCCCCGCAACCAATATCAATAACCTTCGCTTCTTCCGAAAAACCTTTGCCAAAAGTTCTAATGCTCTCGTCTATGCCCTTTCTGCTCAAATAGTTACTCGCTGTAATTGATTTCATTAAAAATTTTTAAATAATCTTGTGCCATTCTTTCTATTCCTAATCTCTCAACTGCAATTTCCCTACTTCTTTTAGCATAACTCTCTCTGTAATCAAGAATTTTTTTAAAATTATCTACCATTTTTATTATATCAATTTCCCTACCTTCCATAAAACCCTCTCCCTGAGTAGCCACTAACTCGCTATTTTTTCCGCCCTCCGTCAATTCAAGCATACTCCCATCAGCGATACCACAAATTGGTAAACCACAAGACATCGCCTCGATGACACTATTTGGACATGGTGGGTTTAATGAACTAAAAAGAAAAACGTCACAGGAACGAAGATATCCTGGCAATTTAGCATTAGCAACATTTTCAATACACTTTATGTTCAAATTTTTATAATTATCAACAATCTTTTTAAGTTCATCAGTCAACGCCCCAATCACATAAAATACAAAATTATCATCATATTTTTTTCTGAATAATTCTAACATGTCCAACAAAGGTACAATTTGATCTGCCCTTCTAAATCTGCCGGTAGTCACAAATATTTTCTGATTTTCTGAATCTTTTTGTACACACTTAACACCCTCGTGGCTAAACGTATTCACATCCACACCGTTATATATAATTGTTTTCGGTTTATTTATTGCCCCTAAATATATATTACAAACTTTTTCCGAATACTTGCTTTGATAAATACAGTAATCGGCGAAGTATTTTCTGATAATTTTAAGATGCAAATTAAAAAACCTGTAATTCTTGCCTACGACAGACATAGGATAATAAACACCATCTAGCCTTTGAATTATTTTTTTTCCTTTAATTTTAGCATCCCAAAGGTAGCGAAACTTGCATTGCGCCACAACAAACAATATGTCGTAATTTATAGAATATGAATTCGTGACAAAATGACCTTGCTTTTTTAGGTAATCTCCGAATTTATTTACGAAAGAAGCAGTTCCTCCACCAATTCTTGTATCAAAAGGAATAAATATTTTCACATGATTTGATATAACACATCCATAGAAATAATTGACCGCACAAACAAAACACGTTCCTTATTATAGTATGTTTTCATATTTTTGCATAATTTCCTTGATATCAAATTTTTCTTTCACCACAGCGTATGCACTACGCGAATACCTATTAATGTCTGATGTTACACGACGCACCCTGTCTGCATATTCACTATATTCTTTTTCTCTAAAAGGATACGCGTCCACAAAGGGATCGGAGCCATCTTTCACTTCGACGATTTCGCCATTAAAACCCGATTCAACCATCTCAAGAACACTACCCCTATTATAAGCCACGACAGGAATGCCAGCAGCCATCGCTTCAATTACACTATTAGGACAAGCTGACTGATCCGAAAAGAGAAAAATGTCGTAGTTACTAATTATGCTCTGAAGATCCCCGTTACTATATTCACCACAATAACGAATATTACCGGCCTCTTCAGACTCAAGAATAATTTTTTTGACATTATCGGTACATAATCCATAAATATCTAAGAAAAAAAAGTTTTTATCTAATTTCTCAACAGCTTTAATAATTGGTTCGATTTGATCTCTGCGTCGAAACATAGCATAAGTAACTAGCTTTATTACGTCTTTATTATTTTTTTCCATTATTGGCGCATCTCCAACATCTATTCCGTTTTGTATTATTACCCAATCCTTTCTTGGCCCACCCAAAAACTTACGACAAGACATTCTACTAAATTCACTTTGATAGACTACAACATCAGCAAAATAGTTGTGAATTATGCGCATTTTTATATTATAAAAAAAATACAAACCCTTTGCCGGCGTTGCTTTATGATAAACGCCGTCGAGGCGTTGAATTATTTTCTTCTTTTTCCATTTTGCATACAGTAAATAGACAAGTGGGCAACTAACAACTACAAAAATGACATCAAAATCTCGACTAAATTTACGCGACACGCCAAAATTATGCTCTTTGAGTTTTTTGGTAAATCTGTCCACAAATGTGGTTGGCCCCCCAACACCCTCACTATTAAAAGGGATGAAAATATTCATCTTAAAAACATTTCTTGATAATCAACTTTAATTTCTCGGGAAATAAAATCAAAAACAAGGGCTCCCATAATTCAAGATAATACATGGGACTCATATTGTATTTTTTGATATATTTACACTTTGTCTTAATGGCTTGCCACATTTGTTGTTTTTGCTTGTTTATAGAAATTCCCCCGTGATTCCGATGGCACAAAAATTCGGGCAAGTTGACCATTTCCGTAACTGCAAAAAAACGCAACCATAAATCCCAGTCTTGACCAAGTATTACACCTTCATCATAGCCACCCAGCCTGTTAAATATTTCTTTTCTAAACACAACACAGCTATGACCAAAAGGATTGCGGCTGATTATTGTTTTTTTTATATCCTGAGAACAAATCGGCAACATTACCTTCCGCTGATGTTGTCCATCATCATTTATATATAATGTTCCAACTAGACCTATATCCTGATGATTCTCCAAGTAGTTCACTTGTTTTTCAATTTTATTAGGCAACCACACATCATCAGCATCAATCCGTGCGTAATAACAACCACTTGCGTGCTTGGCGGATATATTAAGCGAACGCGTTAGACCCAAATTCTTTTCGTTGCTTATCACTTTCAACCTATTGACACCAATTTTTTCCAGCCATATTTTCAACTTTTTAGACGTTGAATCACTTGAACAATCATTTACACAAATGATTTCTATGTTTTGATAAGTTTGACCAATCACACTAGCCAAACACCTATCAATAGTCTCTTCGCCGTCGTAAACAGACAATAATACTGACACTAGAGGAAACAAATTCATTGCAATATGTTTTTTATTTCCTGCTGAAACTTATTCGCAGAAGCACTAATAGAAAAGTTATTTTCTACTTCCTCTTTTGCGCGAACACCTAGCAACCAGCGCAATTTTTCATCATTCAATACCTCCAAGATCTTTTCACTTAAATTTACGCTGTCCCCCTTAGAAAAAAGCAATCCACTATAACCATCTTTAATCAAAGCCTTGTTCTCGGGAATATCCGAAACGATGCATGCCAATCCGCAAGCCATAGCTTCAAGCAGTGCAACACTCATACCCTCAAAAAAAGAAGGAAATGCAAAAACGCTAGATATCGCTAAAAGTTCGTTAACATCTCGTCTCCTTCCAAGCAACTTGATTTTATTCTTGGATTTATAATTTGTGACCTGGTTTTCCATACTATGTCTCTCGGGTCCCTCACCAATCAGAATTAATGTTAAATTATCATGAGCATTGCTCACTTTTTCAAAAGCTTCAAGCAAATATTTATGTCCTTTGTTTACATTAAGGTTGGCAACACAACATATAATAAAATCATTCGCATTTATACCTAAACTTTGACGCACTTGCCCCTTGCGTTCATCCGATATTTTATAATCATAAATATTAACACCATTATGAACTATCTTTATCTTATTATCTGCTACTCCGAAATTATTGACATAAACCTTTTTGACTTCTTCTGAGTTTGCGAAATATTGCTTTGCGAAGTATTTTGATAACCTTTCGAATAAACGTGCTGGCCAATATTTTGGAAAATTATGTGTTGTTACTAAAAAAGAAACAATTGGTTTATGCGCCACAAATTGTAGAAAAATTCTCCCTACTACATCCGCATGAAAAAGATACGTGACTATAACGTCCGGATTAATTCTTTTAACCTCCCGAAATATTCTCACAAACGAACCTATGTCAAGAAAGTTCTTTTGACCAATATTAATAACTTTAATTCCCTTTTCCCTGAAACTGTCTGCCAGTTCCCCCTCTTTCCGTAGCGTGACTATTTCTTGATCAAATTCATTAAGCAACGGCAATCTGCGTAGCATCATGTTTTCACATCCGCCACTATCAAGAGATTGAATAATATGAAGAATTTTTTTTCTAATCATTTTTTCACATGCAAAAGTAATTTTCTATACTAGACATTTTGAATTCACAATACAAAATTAATGATGATCAAAATACTCCTGAAACCAAAGCTCCAACGTGACAAGTGCCCAAATGCGATTTCCGTGGTCTGTTTTCCCCTCTTCGTGCTCTTTTAACATTTTCTCTAAAGCCGATCTTTTGAAAATCCCCCTATTATTTGAGTGATCAGACAAAAGTAATTCCCGAGCATAATTCTTCAACTCTCCCCGAAACCAACCATGAATCGGGATCCCAAAACCCATTTTTTTACGATACAATACCTCTCTTGGTAGAATGTTTTCTAACGCTTTCTTTAAAATATATTTTTTATTATTCACACCTTTTAATTTATATTCAAAAGGAATTTGCGCAGTTAATTCTAGCATCTCGTGATCCAAAAATGGAGAACGTCCCTCCAGCGCAGTAGTCATTGTGGCAATATCCACTTTTACCAGTAGATCATCCGGCAAATAAACAGAAAAATCGGAATAGATCGCTTGTTCCGCTACTTTTTTTGTTCCAGCATCAACAAAATGTTCCGCTAAAATCGAAACTGAATCACTCCCGCACATTTTCTGCTTAAATATTTCCGTATACAAACTGTCTTTCATGTCGTTAGTAAAGTAACAAGTATAACCAACGTATCGCTGTCCTGGCGACAATGATAATGTCTCAGAAAAACGTTTCGTAAGTTCAAAAAAATTCTTTTGAAAAAGAGTAGCTGAAAGATTGCTTAGTGGTTGAATTATTTGTTTGTGAAACGAAAAAAAACGTTTATATACTTCAGAAAATTGCAAAATAGCATAACGCTCATAACCAGCAAAATTTTCATCACCACCATCCCCATTTAATGCGACTGTAACAAAATCGCGTGTTAGTTTAGAAACGTAATAAGTTGGCAAGGCACTGGAATCAGCGTACGGCTCCTCGTATTGTTTAACCAACATGGGTAAAAGCTCAATGGCCTTAGGTTCCACAATAAATTCTCTATGATCCGTACAGAACTTGTCTGCAATCATTCTTGCGTAAGGAAGTTCGTTGTATTTACTTTCCCTAAAGCCAACAGAAAAAGTTTTAACCGGCATCTTTGAATATTTGCTCATTAAGGCCACAACAGCACTGGAATCTACACCTCCCGAAAGAAAAGCCCCCAGTGGCACGTCTGCGATCATACGAATCTTCACACTCTCTTCTAGTTTTTCCATTATGCGTTCAATCCATTCCCCTTCTGTCAAATTTATTTTTTTTGAATAGTTGAGGCGCCAATACCGCCTCTTCTCTAATTTCCCACTTGGAACATGAAGATTTATATAGTGCGCTGGCTCTAACTTATTAATTCCAATAAAGCCAGTATAAGGAGCTGGACAGTATTGATATGTCAAATAGTGATGAATCGCTAAATAGTCTGGCTCTCTATGATACTCCGGTTGCGTCAGAATTGCTTTTAATTCAGATGAAAACATAAATAATTTTCCATCCCAATAATATTTGAACGGCTTTTTTCCCACCCTATCACGCGCACAAAAAAGAACTTCCTCTTTTTCATCATATATTGCAAAAGCGAACATCCCTCGCAAATACTCCAAACATTTTTCCTTGTATTTGTCATATAGAGCCATTATTACTTCTGTATCTGTTTCAGATCGAAAAGAATAACCTTCCCCTTCTAATCTTTTTTTCTGCTCCTGAAAATTATAAATTTCACCATTGAAAACAATCCAATACCTATTTAAATACCCCATCGGCTGATGACCCAGCGAGGATAGATCAATAATTGATAGCCGCTGATGACCTAGACCAATGTTTTTCTTTGGCGATACGTATACTCCAGAATCATCGGGGCCGCGATGCTTGATTGCATCGTTCATTTTCCAAATATCTTCTTTCGCCAAAGTCTGGCCGTTTACAAATACTTTTCCTGTTATTCCACACATTTAATCTATGTAAAAAGGTAATCTTTGTTATTTTTTAGTAGAAAAGGCTTGGCAAAAAATTTCATCATAACTCCTTATACTTTCTTTCCAGTCAAAACGATCTGAAACGGCCATAAACGCAATCTCTCCCATGTTTTTCCTTAGGTTAGCATCGTTTGCCAATTCAGCGATAGCGGAAGCAAGACCCTTTTCATCCCTGGGTTGCACCAATCTAATCCCTCCTTCTTTAACAACGATTTCCTTTGTTCCACCAACATCTGTGGCGATAATTGCCTTTCCAAGCAATGCCGCTTCTATTACAGACGTTGGCAGACCTTCTGAATAGCTTGGATTAACAAAAATATCGGATGATCTCAAAAGCGCAAGTGATTCAGCGTGAGATTTTTCACCAAAGAAAATAACCTTTTCTTCAAGACCAAATTCTTTTGCTTTTTCCTGCAAATAAACTTTCTGGGAACCGTCTCCAATAATCCAACAAACAATTGGGCAAAAAGACAAAGAATTTAACGCTTCTAACAATTTGACTACACCCTTACCGTCAATCAGTCGACCAATATAAGTAATGATAATTTTGTTAGGATATTTATCCTTTTGTTTTTCGTCGGCAACAACAGACAATATCTTTTCTTTTTCTACGCCACGGTAGATTACAGTATATTCCCCTTTTTTATATATTTTTTTAGAAAACTCCATGGATGCTTCAGAATTGGCAACAACTTTATTCGCCATAGCAAAAACTAAATATCCCAACGAATGATCGTATACGTAGGCAGTCAATTTTGTAATCTGATTATTGAGATGAACATAATCAGATCCATGTTCGATGTGTAACCAAAAAGTATGGGTCATTTTGGCAAAAGCCAACGCTAATATGGATGTGTTAAAAAATCTTGTTCTTGAAATAATTGCATCATATCTTTTGTTTGATAGTTTCCAATACATCCGCCAAAACTCACCTAACCAAAACTTTGGCAAAGGATAATTATTAACTATTTCCCATGCTGGAAAACGATAAACAGTAATCGTCCCGTGACCATTATCTAATTGAAATTCTTCTTCTTTTAGCCCATTGATTGGAAGACGCGGAGTAAAAACCGTGACATTGTAATCAAGCAGACTTATCTGCTCATTAAACTCACGCGCATGTGATTCAAGCCCTCCAACATGTGGAGGATAATAAGGACAAAAAATTAGAACTTCTTTTTTATAAATTTTATTTACTTGATGATTTTCCATATTTTAACTCTTTCTTTGTCGTTATACACAAGTTGAAAAGATTCTGGATGACTATCAAATACAATTTCATTGCACTGTGTTGAATTGTTGGCATATGGTCTATTTGCGTAAGGGTTTTGCTCATCTTCTTTGTAGTAATAAATAAAACCTAAAGAAGTCAGATCTTCTTTCGCCAGCCGCCGACCAACAGAGATATTTTGATAGGAGTATTTGTTAACTAAATGTGAAACATTGGAAATATTTATCGGCTCTTTTTTAAACAAAAAATCGGCAAATTCTTCTTTAAACTTTTTTTCCATACTTTCCATCGTTGGAACATAGGGAATTATGCCCGTCTCAAATAAATTCCACACATCGTTTACCCCCCTAATCTTTGGATTACAATAATATTCTCTAGATAAATAATAGTAATCTGACTGCGAATGAAAACGTATTAAATCTTTATTACCAGGGGAAAGGATAATTCGATCCTTCGGAAGATTTGTTTTAATCCATTCTGACATTACAAGTTTATATTCAGGAAGTACATATTGCTTTTGCTTATTGATGTAAATAGCCCCAGAAATGCTCACTACTATGCAACAAAGAAATAGAGAACTCCAAAAAATGCTCTTTTCCCAATATCGTGACGTCAAGAATAAAAACACGAAACCAGAAATACTAGCAAAAATCCATATCCTTTCAGGGAGAAAAGCAAAACCAAATAATCGCGGAAAAATCTCAGAAATAGAAAAGAAAAAAAAGAAAATAGACACCAAAATTATAATTTCTCTTGGCGTCTTTCTTAGTTTGTAGAATATGAATGGAATTGTTTTTTTATCCATCTTTTGAAAAATGTTTATTTTTTTTACAAAAAAGCAAAAGGTCAAGCTAAGAAGAATCAACATTAGTGGCCCAACGTAAAACAAATAATATTTGAAAACTCCATCAAATCCACTCCAGCCCATATTATTACCATCAATGTTTGTATATACAGCAGGAAAAAGCATGTTTGGTTTTGTTCCAACGTGAGAAGAAAGTACCAACGCCCATGATTTCAAAAAGCTTAAGGGTTCAGAAAAAATCGGAAAATTCATTGCAAAGAGAAGTATCGTTAATGTTATGGCGATTTTTTTATTTTTTGCAAAACGAACAATAGCAAGTCTGTCAGTCCAAATCGTCACTATGGACCAAAAGACAAGTAACGCTGCTCCAACTTCGTGATACCAAAAAATTGGAAGGGAAACTATCCCAGCAAGATAATAAAACGCCCTACTTCCAGTTTCATATGAATAGATGAGCCAATAAAAAAAATAAAACGCTAATATTATAGCTACCATCTGAGGCATTGGTGTTGTTATGTACAATAACGTGGAAGGAACCGCTAATGGCAAAAAAACGGTAATAATACGGCCCAAAAAAGTTTTCCGCGTTCTGCTTACCAAAAGTGCGGGAGGAAAACACAAGAGGATTAGTAGAGGAGAAACATATTTGTAGTAAGCGTAGGTATCAATTTTCGCTACCAAGGTAAAAAGTAAGTTCAAAGTTTCAAAAAGCGGCCTACTTTCAAAACAACTAAGTTGTATTCCCTGTGCTAAACAATTATTCGTGCGTGTTAGCCATACATAGGGGTCAAGATCTGGCAAATTATAAAACTCTGTAACTATAATTCCGGATACCACCAAATACACCAGAAATGTTGCAAAAACGAAAAATAAATTGCTTTTTTTATTTAGTTTAAAATTAAATTTCGGATAAAAAAGCGCTTTCCTTTCATTTTTGAAGAAAAATTTATGAACCAAAAAATTAAAAGGTAAGATTAACCCAGAAATCAGCAATACTAATTTTTCGTTATAACCACTTGAAACAAAACCATATAAATTTATAAGCGGAACAACAAGCAAACCAGATGCTATGGTTACATTAATATATTCAAGGGCATCGAAATATTTTCCACTAATTCCTTGCGCAAGTGCGGCAATATTCATTCCTCCCAAAACAAAAACAACAGCAATAGTCATTAACGATTGCACGTACGAAATAATACGTATATTTGTACTTCCTATAGCAAAAAACAAAACAAACAATAGGTAGACAACTATATTTATTTTTACAAGTGAAATGCTACGCACAGCCAGTCTATCCAACTTCTAAATTCATTTCACGATATCTTTTAAAGCATCCTTTCTGGCCAATTTGGAAATATCCCTTTCAATTCTTTCGATAATAGACAGAATACGAAAAACAATAGAGAAAATCAGTAAGAAACCAATCAACATCACGGCATTAATATTTCCCTCCATGCCAATAAAATGCGCAAGTGTATCAGTAAAAGAAGGATATAGCGCAATAATAATCATGCCGCACCAGACGATAATCCTAACCATGACTTTTAAGAAAGATTGGCTATTAAAATTTGTGATCAACCTACTTAAACCCTGTACCAACATGACAGCAGAGACCACAAGCACAATTACTTGATAAAACCTTAAGACCATTTTATTACATTAATTTTGAATTTCGACGACTTACATCGTCAACAACTGCAACTTTTAATTAATACGGGACAATATTTCAGCTGTTATGTTATCTATCAGGCAAAAATATTCCAAATCATTCGAACTGAGGTCTTGATGCCATTTTCCAGACTTTGTCTATGCACCTTACTTGTTGAGTACTTTGTATAATAGACCCTAATTGGCACCTCTTTGAAGCGTAAACCATACCTACGAATTTGGCGAATTATCTCACTGTCATATTCATATTTATCGCCCACATCATAAAGGCAATCCAGCACCTTGGCATTATAGGCCCTAAATCCAGACTGACTATCCAAAACTGCAACTCCTGTCATTACTCGTATAAAAAAATTGCCCACTTTATTCAAGTACACCTTAATTAATGGCATTTCGCCTTTGTCCATAGATCTTGCCCCTAAGACAACATCAGCCAATCCGCTTATCAGAGGTTGAGTAATGAGAGATATATCCAATGGATCATGTTGTCCATCACCATCAATGGTCACAACAATTTTTGCGTGCCCCATCTGTGCTGCCATTAATCCCGTTTTTACAGCCGCGCCTTTTCCACGATTTATTTTATGCCTATATACCGCTGCACCAGAAGCACTGGCTATTTGAAACGTTCGATCAGTAGAACCGTCATCAACAACTATTACATTCTTATAGCCGCAATTTATAATGCCCCGAACAACTTTGCCAATTACTGTCTCCTCATTATAAGCAGGTACAACAACACAAATATCACAATCTTGTGGGTTTTTTATATACGCATCCATCACCTAGATCTTACATTATCAGTGGAAAATAGGGTAATCTACATAGGTATGGAGGTATCTTTACACAAATTTTACAATCTGATTCTACTATCGATCGGAGTTTTAGTATTATTGGCGTTTTCTTTTCAATACTTTTTTTCCGCAACAGTACCGATTGGTGGAGATGCGCCATACCATATAAAAATATCAAAAGAGCTTCCACAGCACCCAAGCGCTTTAAAAGATTCTACTTACCCACTTTCACACACGTTTCTTTCTTTAACAAAAATTCTCCCCCTCAACTGGGAAAAACGGTTTATTTTATGGATGTGCGTAGGATACTTTTTCAGCGGCATATTAATTGGATTAATTACAAAAAAAATAAGTGGCGCATTAGCTTCTGCAACAGCAATGACTTTCTGGGCAGTATCCACGTGGAATATTTTGCCATTCTACAGAGACGGAACTTTGGCACAGCTGTGGAGTATAATATTTTTTCTACTCCTCATACTTCTTTTAACTTATAATTATAATATTCTAGCAGGAGGAACCGCAGTTCTTATATACTTTTGTCACCCCGCCACATTTGCGATAATGGCTGTAACATTAGCTTTGTTTTTGCCTTTTTTTCTTTTAAACAAGCCTAGATTTTCGAAACTTTTTTCCATATCTATATTGTTATTGATAATAATATCGATAATTTCTTTTTTTTATTTTTCCCCCAAAATATTTCCATACTCATCAGTTAATGAATCCGGAAAATACCTTTCCTTATCAGAATTTATGGAATCACGCATTGGAATAATATTACTACTATCTTCTTTTGGTTTTATTGTTCTTTCAAACACAAAAGCCATTAGCCAAAACGCAAAAATATTCATCATGCTAATCGCAATGACTTCATTTTTCACAACATTTAATTCTCTGTTTGGTGCCGGTAGTTGGGAAAGAAGATTTTCCCCATATTTTATTTCTACTTTCATCATTATTGGATCCATAGGCACGGAAGAACTTTTGCGAAAAATCTTCAGTTCAAGATTCCTGCGAATAACAGTAATTATTGCAATTATCGCCATTGTCTGCGTAGATGGGTGGCCGTCCGCTCGTGGCATGTATAAAATATTTGATGGTCAGCGCTCGGCAATGCATCCGGAAGAAAAATCATCCTATGAGTGGATAAAAAATAATTTACAAAAAAATTCCGTTATCGCCCTAAATAGCACACGCGGTAGGGGTGTAGAGTGGTTGCCAATAATCGCAGAGAGACAGACCCTTTATTTAGATGAAACAAAAAATAGTCTCAGTGGCTCTTGCGACAGTGTGTTAAAAGAGTTTTTGCACCTAGACGTTACCCATATATTTTTCTTTAAATGGACAGAAAATATTCCCGACGTGTACACACAAAAAACAAATATTTTTAAAAAGATTTACGAAAACACGGAAGTAATTCTTTTTGAATTTCCAAACAAAAATCATCTCTCTGAAGATACAATACAGGAATTATGCAAATAAATACTCGTATTCTAATATTAAGAATTTTCGCACTATATATATTGTCTCAATCAGTTTTTCTTATGTTCAAAATTCCTTCTTTAGAACAATTACTAGGCATCACTATTGCCATAGTGTGTATATTAATAATAAACAAAAGAAACTACTCTATTTTTCCAACTCTAGCAGCAATCATTCCAATCGCTCTTGGATTATTATTACCAATAAGAATCCTCAACAACTATCCTAGTGTGTCGGCATTCTTTATTGCTTTTGTTTGGTCGTCCTTATTTGCCGTTCTTCTTATGTTTTGTATTAAGAAACCAGAAAAAGACAATCGGTCCGACAGAGATAAGAAAAATAAATAATAAATTTCGCAACCAGCGAGCCAAAATCGTTGGACTACCCATGAACTGATTTTTCATGTGATTAATTTTAGAATACGAAGCATACGCAGACAACGCGATATTGCCATCCTTGTTAATTCCCACTATTGTCATTTGCCCATCTTTATATCCTTTTTTAGATTGTTCTCGGTAAACGCGTGGTGCAGCAATATCTTTAACTTTCCAAGAAACATCCGCTGCTGATATTAAAATCATCATGTTCCGTGCCGGTTTGCTGAAATTTAATGGAACCGAAAGATCTTGAATATCACCCGATATTTTAAAATTGCTCTCTTGCTTTTCTTCAGTATCTGTTTGTATCACAATAAATATGTCACTCGTGTAACCATAAGGTTGCCTTATTGGAATATCAATGCGACTTAAAATAACCGGCTCAGAAAAAGCAACGCTTTGAGTAACATAAAACTTAGAGTAAATCGGAAGTTCGGTGCTTTCGTGCCGTGCAGCAACCAAGTTGGCCACTTGCACTTGCACATTACCAGATAAATTCTTCTTGACCTGAAATCCTACCATTATTATCCAGATCAACCATGCTATAAAAAAGGCAACAAGTGCCAGCTTTCGTAAATTCAAAATTTTCCGCATTATATAAGCATACCAATTAGCTATGAATAATAAAATTGCATCCGTAAAAACAGCGATCAAAACATTTGCGCACACGCAGTGGCCACTACTTTCCTGTTTATTTCTAGTGCTAATTCCTTTTTTCTTTGTGTGGCTACGAGGGCGCCTTTTCTACGACTTCGACATGACCTTCATTACTGCGCCAATCGAAGATATGTTCGCGCATTATCAACGCGCTGGACAGTTGCCCTTATGGGACCCGGATCTCCAAATGGGCTATCCCCTGATCGCCATTTCCCATTTAGGTTTTTTCTACCCTCTGCATCTTGTTTTGCGTCAGTTTTTACCAGGAGTTCTAACTCTCAATATTTCATTGTTTTTACACACGATTCTAGCAACAGTAGGAATGTATTTACTGTTGAGGCAAGAAAAATTTCAGAAACAATCTTCTGCCATAGGCGCTTTTGTTTTTGCAGGAACCGGATTTTTTGTCGGCCGTTACTACTTAACAAACGTTATTTTGCCTCTTTCATGGACTCCCTTGTGCCTTTTTTTGTTAAGCAATTGGCTAAAGAAAAAATCTTATGGTTCTTTATTAGGACTTTCTATCGCGATTGCGATGCAGGTTCTTCTTGGTCAACCACAAGCAGCAATGATTAGTTGTTTTTGTTTGGCAATATACGCTATTGCGCACTTTTTCACTGATATCAAAAAAACTTCTTTACGGCTTATTCCGCTAATTCCTGCAGCCATCCTGACTATTCTCTTGTCGTACACTCAAATCATCCCTACCTTTTCTGTTATTCCATACTCGGACAGGGTTGATGCGATGCTTCCAAAGGAACTTTATGAATTCAATCTGCCTTTTTCACATCTCGTCTCTTGGGTTTTTCCTCACGCATTCGGTTACCACGAAAATTACATAGGAGCTAAAAACGAAACAGAACTAAGTTCGTGGCTCGGTATTACTGTTTTGAGCTTATTGCTGATCGGTATTTTTTCAATCAAGCGTATGCCAAAGAGATTGTTAATTTTTGTCACTTTATTAACAATTCTTTCTCTTTTAATGTCTAGCGGAGAAACATCTCCCCTCTACCGCTATTTAGTCGAACATCATTGGCTAGATTCGCTTGCCATTCCCGCACGATGGATTTTATTGCTGATAATTGCAATATCTTTCATGACCACGTATGGGGCGGAGGCACTGGTAAAAATGAGTAAAAATAAAAGAACAATCATGCTCGCGTGCGCTATATTTATTATATTATTAGTGTCTTATTTGAGTTACAAAAACGTACCTGCAGAAATACGCGCGCAAGTAAAAACAGCTCTGATCAGTGAATACATTCGCACGCTAATTCCTTTTCTCACTATTCCGTTTATTTTTTTGCTTGGGAGAAAAACATCAGAAAAAAACTTAATAGTATTTATTTTTCTTGCTACAGCAGAAATTCTTTTACCAAACCTCACGCGAAATGTCAGCGTTCCGGCACTACAGCCATTTCACGCAGCTAGTGCTGAAACAATATTACACAATGAACCTTCTTGGGGATCTCGTCTTTTTACCCAAAGAGATCTTTCTGTTAGTCCTGAACCCCAAGCGCTGTTTCATCAATTTAAACGATTGGATAAAGATATTGTCATAAAACAAACATTCACTAGTTTTGGATCGGAATTACGCGGAATAAATCTTGATCTACGCTGGGGAAAAAATATCCCAACCTCGACGTTAGTAAAACTTACAGCTGAAGATCTTGATACAAAACAGCAGCAAACAGTAACAATGTCTGCCAAAGATATTAAAGATCGAAATGGTCTGGAGTTTATTTTTCCAGACACTTTCAAGGATATTACTGGTCACAACTTTATCGTAAATTTTGGTCAGACAGGAGATAAACAAGGACCATGGGTTATGTATGCTGAATATTCACCAAGCGACAGCGCGGATTTCCTTCCTGGCGGATCGTCAACAATATGTATTGAAAACGATTGTGTCGAAAGCGCGATTGGCAACACAACAAACTTGGATGTAGCCCTAACCCCACTATATTCCCCTATAGACAGAATAAAACTTTCACAAGAAATCCTTTCTCCGCACATTGCCGCGGAAAAAAATATCCCAAGCACACAATGGCTTGGCGCCTTACAGCTTCGTGAGGTTAAAAGATATCTTTATGAGATTGGCGACCAAAATGAAAATGCGGTCGGATATAATCCTTTTATTTTAGAGAAAAGACAACTCTTAAACAGATTGGGTGTCGGTTACCTTTTGGGGGCGTATGAAAAAAATAGAACAATCGGTGATATACCCAACATCAAACTTGTTCAAGAAGAAAAAAGCGAAGGTCAAACAGTGCGATTGTATAAAAATTTAGAATCCGCCCCACGCGCACAATTTGTAAAAAATGTCGTCTCAGTCACACATCCAGACGGCGCGAGAGCGGTTTTGTTTGATGCCAAAACTGCGGAAGATCCTGTGCCAGTAGAAGATGATACTTTGTTAAAAAATAAAACTCTCAGCGTCGGAATAGTAGATTTTGTTTCATATAAACCAACGGAAGTTGTGTTAAAAACAAAAAACAACGGCGATGGTTTCTTGGTTTTACGCGATACATTCCACCAAGACTGGCACGCATATATCGATGGTAAAGAAACGAGAATACTTCCATCTGATTGGATTTTCCGCGGAGTTATAGTGCCTGCAGGAGAACATATAGTTACTTTTAAATATTTACCAGAAAAAACTTTAACTGCTATAAAAATCAGTGCCATATCTTGGCTGATTATATTTGTTTTAATTTTGTTTAATTTGGGAATAAAACTAAAAAAATCAAAAAAAGTGGAAGTTATTTGAAGCCGTTGCCCGATACGCTATTATTAGTAGATACAACAAACTCTTTCCGCAAAAATGACGCTTAGAAAAATACTGACCGTAAAACACATATTTCTTTTGATTATTTTTTCAATATTTTTATTTGCAAATTCACTATATATCAATCGGGTACCAGGGTTGATGGGAGACGAAGGAGACGAAGGACAAAATATTTCCGAACTTCTCACAAACAAAAAACCACCTCTGGTCGGCGAACGCTCTTACATAGGAGCGTGGATTGACTATATTAGAATGCCTTTTGTTTTTACTTTAGGCCACAATGCCCTCTCATTACGCTTAGTTACATTGATATTTTCTTTGGCTCTTTTTTGGTTTACTTACAAAGTATTAACGCGTCTTTTCGGGGAAATAAGCGGTTTGATGGGGCTTGTGGCAGTCGCTTTTTCCCCTATATATTTTGCCGAACAGCGCATGGCGTGGGCGATCACGCTGCTCCCTTTCTTTGTTATTTTAACAATATATTTTTATCAACAAAAGAAAAAATGGTCCGCATTATTAGCCGGCTTTGCCGCGGGACTCGGAGCCAATACACACATTTTGTTTATCGCAATACTTGCTGGGTTAGTTATTGCAGTAATACCAATCGCGGTATTTAAAATAACAAAAAAATTCTCACGGAAATACCTGAAAAGAGTTATTCTGAGTGTTTTTTTGGCTATTGTGGGCTTTTGGGCAGCATTCGGAGTACAGTATGCGAATCTTGTCATATACAAAAGCGACCAAGGAAACGCACAAAAAAATGCGCAATTTTTTACTAATCGCTTAATCGAATTACCACGACTTGCTCCAAGATTTCTGTCCGGCTCCGTTTATGTGGCACATTATACATCACATCTTTTTACCAACAATTTCAACACTGGTGTCTGGATTTCTTTAACCGCCCTAATTATTGCCGGAATAATATTCAACAGAAAACGTACTGCAATTATACTGTGGGTACTTGGGACAGCAGTATATTTGTTGGCTCTGCTATACATGATTGAATACTATGCCCTACGCTACTTTGTCGTTGTTTCTCTAAGTATCTGGCTTCTGGCAGGAGTTGGGCTAGGTTCTATTCTTGATCGTTACAAATTAAGAAAAATAGGATACTTGCTCGTAATTACAATTGGCCTATTTTTGGTTTTGTTTAATTTTCAAACTATTTTAATTCCCTTTATGAAAACGGGTGGTAGCACGGACAATTTTCAAATTATCGGCGAAAGATACGAAAATGCGTCCGGTCTGGTCGATCTTAATCCATTAATTTCCTGCATCGCTAATCGTGACAACGTTTTTTCGAACAATATAAATATCCGTAATCGCTTATATTTTCTTGCGGAAGGAAATAAATCTATAAAAATAGCAACCGAAAAATACGGCGTACAATGGCTTATTCGATACCGTATGCCCAACGATAAAATCAGCTCAAATGAAGCATGTCCAGACTTGCTACATTTCTCAGTTACCCCTACAACTGATAATGCAAAAGAAGTTGAATGGCCAAAAGATTAAACTTACGAAATAAATTACGCAAAATAAAAAAGTTTTCACTGAGTAATTTAGTGGCAATTATTTTTATCGCCGTTTTTTCCTTTCTTTACATAAAATTAGGATTCTCCAATTACCATTATTTTGAAACCGGGCTTGATCTTGGTGGATACACACAGGCACTGTTTAATTTGAGCCACTTCCGCCTTCCTTTTAATACTTTCAAAAATATGGTGATGTGGGGAGATCACGCACATTTCATCATTGCTCTTTTTGCTCCGTTTTATCGTTTTTTCCCAGATGCCAGATTACTGCTGATCATCCAAGCTCTTTCGGTTACTTTGGCTGGTTGGCCGCTATACAAAATATCTCGCCTGCTAATTAAAAACACCTTATTCTCCCTCGCCGTCCTTTATGCCTACCTTTCTTTTATCGGAAGTCAATACGCTTTAAATTTTGATTTCCATCCCAGTGTTTTAACTGGAGCGGCAATTATCTGGTTTTTCTATGGCATCCATTTCCGAAAAAAGTATATTTTCTGGCTCGCCTTTATTCTTGGTCTAATGACACGCGAAGATGCTCCCCCCATTTTCTTTATGATTGGGCTTTATTTTTTCTTGGCAGCATTATTTAGATCAATATTTTATTTTATTACCAATAAAATAAAAACTGCACGCAACGATGCATTGCCCTCTGAGCAATTAGAATCAACTGAAAATAAAAAAATCTTTCAAATAATTCGTTCGTTCGTTAAAAATAAGACACTTGTGACCGCTCTGGTAATAATGTCTGTTTCCTTCACTTATTTTTGTGTTGTTGCTTACATTGTTATGCCTGTTTGGACCAAGGATCACGCCGTCCTTACTTATTTAGATTCGGGTCAAAGAGACCCATATAACGTTGTTCGCGGTTTTTTTCAGTATCCAAAAGCAATTTTTCAAAACATGACGGACACGGAAGTAAAAAGAGCCACAATAAAAACTCTTTTTTCTTCATTTGGATACTTGTCGCTTTTTTCGCCACTAACATACATTTCAAGTTTAACTATTTTTTATTCGCGTTTCGCTAGCCCTGATAGTTACCGCTGGATTATCAGCAATTATTCCAATGCCAATATTTTGCCAATTCTGGCGATAGGAGCAATATACGGCGTTGCTAATTTAAAAAAAGTAACAAAAAAGACGTTTATTTTATTAACATATAGTAATTTAAAAACAGGCTATGTTAAAAAAGTTTTCTCAAACGTTGTTTTTATATTATTAGCCGCCCTTCTTGTTTATAGTGTTCAAGTAAACACTTGGAACGATACGAAAGCACCTTTGTATTTTAGTCACAAAAAACATGTCATGCCTGATGATTTAATACCCGCGCACGAAAAAGTGGTAAAAAAGGTTGACGAAATAATACCAAAAGACGACATGATTGCGGTCTCTGGCGGCTTCACGGCGCATTTGGCAAATCGCCTCAAAATCCAAAATTATCCAGATATAAACAATTCAACCAAATGGCTTGTTCTCAGCTCCTTCGCGTACTCTTGGCCTTTTTCTGAAGGATCAATGAAACACGAACTAAAAGTTATTCTGGGTGACCGTGAATTCGAACAAGTGTGGTACGAAAAAGGAGCTTATATTTTCAAACGTACAGTAGACAGAACAAACGAACCGGAACAACCAAATACAAACGCGCCATCAGCATCGAATGAAAATGGTGAGTAAATAAGATTCCACGGATAAACATACTGGCTGAAAATATTCCATCCCCGTGAAGACGGGGATCTTGGCAAAAAAACAAGAAACAAGATTCCCGCCTTCGCGGGAATGGGATTGCTTTTATATTTTTAGGTGATTCAAATAAAGCTACTTTCTATATTTTCTAACAACCAAGTACGCCATCAACAACAACGTAACAATCGTGATTATTGCGCCCGGTATTGCCCCGGGTGTTTTGTATTGAAAGACAACGATTGAATCACTTTTCTGCACCTTTACCGCCACTCTGCCGCCAACATCAAGAGCTGGCTTGTTATTTGCATACCAACCCTCTGCGTAATTGGAATTAATAATTAATAAGTCATCGTCTTGCACACTTACAGATATCGTTACTTTGTTTGGATTCCAATCAACCAACTTAACCAACCCACGTTTGTTTTCCAACTCAACATATTGATGATCTTCATCTTGAACAACTTTTACCCTTGCGTCAGGACCAAGAACTGAAGGAAAAATTGTTGACCCGTAACCAGCCAGAAACGATGCGTAAGAACGAGAATATTTAACATCATCACCATTGATATCAACTGTTTCAACATAATTACCATCTGCCGTATATTCGATTGGAAATTTGGCGTCTTGTGATAATTTTACTGGATCAAGAACAAACGCTTGCTGAGCTATGATATATGAATAACTCATCAAATCAATTGCCACAAAACCAATTAAAAACAAAGAGATCGTTTGCCCAAATTTTATCTTTTTTTGAATAAGGTCGAGACCATATCCAGCCAACAGTAAAACAGGAATCACTGCGAATAAGACAAAACGAGAAATATTAGAACGCGGCACATACGGGAAAACATCAAAAAAGGGCTTCAAAAATGGTCCACTTGCGGAAATCAATATAGCCACTACAGCCGCTAGAAATAGTCGTCTGGCTACTTTATCCCGTCTCATGCAAAAAAGCCCAACCAGAGCCAAAATAAGAACTATGGGCCCCAAATAAGCACCATATTCATGCCATCCGCTTCCCTGTCCATAAAACACATTCGCACCATACGGGATACGTTCCATAAATATTTCCTTAAGCCACGGAAGAGTATTGGCCGAGCTGGCATATATTTCATCTGGATATTTTCTAAGCCACAAAAAAACTGGAATTAGTTTAAATGCCGATATCCCCAACGCCCACAAACCGGCTTTTATCGTCAACAAAAATGTTCTAAATGGTTTAGCGGTAAAAAAACCCAAACCAACGAAAGCTATGGCGGTATACATTAATAAATAAATTCCACCGCCATAAAAAGCTAGCGATAAAAATATTCCACACACAAGCGGCTTTTTATTTCCGCGTATCATCGCAAGCCAGGCCAACAAAATCCATGGTATCCACATCGCCATGTAAATATTCACATGACCTTCGATTATTTCCAGAAGATTAACGCTACCAAACATAAATCCGACAGCGCACAGCGTTGCTGCCACCGAACTCAATTTCAAATATCTAGCCAAACAGAACATCCCCAACCCCCCAACAATAACTGAAATCATTACCGCCACTTTTATCCCAATAGGAACACCAAAAATCAATTCGGGAATAAATAGCGGAGAAAATAAAGGAAATTCTGGATCAGCCAACCCCGCCGTTCCACCCGCGGTAAAAGGATCCCAAAATGGGAAAACATGATTCTGTAAAATTTCCTGTCTATACGCGCTGTGTACTGAAATATAATAATCCCAATCAGAAATTCCCCATTTGTCCATACGTAAAAGTCCAGCTAAAGACATTGGAGTAAAAATCACCAAAAGAACAACTATTCCCACTAGGCGTTTTTTCTCCTTCAGAAATATCGTAATAATCGCAAATAAAAGAAAAAACGCCGTTCCAACACATACTCCAATCTGCAGAGAACGACTCGCGGAAACAGGTTCTAACAGAGAAAGAGCTACTACATTTTTCCCCGGCAAATCCCTACCCCACAAGGAAACCGCCTGTTTGCCTGTATTTTTTACTACAACGGAAATGTTTTCATTGGCAAATATTTTAACTATCGGGAAATGAAAAGTAAGTGTTGTGCGGGAATCGGAATACACTCGTTGTATATTTTTACTTTTAGCCAACTCTCTACCTTCTTTACTCAAAATAACTGCCTCAATTTCTGTACCAAAATATCCCGCGTTAGAATAAATGGTTATTCCTTTTATTTTATTTATTGTCGGTGTAAATTCATATTTTATTTCTTCACCAGAATTTAGATTAATGTTGTGCAAACCGTCTTTGAGACGAACAACAAAAATCGAGCGCTCATCAATAGGGAAATATTTTACGGCACTAACCACAGTACACGACATAAAAACAGCAAGTGCCATAAGCGCTGTTTTTTTTCTCCAGCTCCACTGCTGATAGTTATTTTGCATTCTTAGCAAATATTAACTTGAAGATAAACCCATGTACAGATAGACTGTCGATAAATGGAAAGCGCCAATTTGCGAGAATTCTTTGAGAAAAAAGTGTTTAAAAAGAGAAACGCTCTTTATGTTCTTGTTTTAGTTGCGGTAGCAGTCCTGTTTTTCTGGCAACCATTTGCCATTGTTTCGCAAATCAATGAACCGGATCAAAATCCACGCCACGTCAGAAAAGTGTTCAATCAATCAAAAATAGGACAAACAATAAATGTGCCACTGGGAAATATTTCCGGTATCACGCTAATTTTTAATAAAAAAAAGATACCAGAAGATACTCCAATAATATTCACAATAAAAAATTCTCCCAACGATACTAAAAATATACTACGGATAAATACAACCATTTCTTCCGTAAGTTACGACGAAAAACTCGTTTTTAAATTTAAACCGATAAACAGGGAGAATATCTATTTCGATCTTGAAGCGCCAACCTTGGACGAAAAAAATTTCCTTCCCTTGCGATATCAAATAGACAGCGGAAAATATCCAGAAGGACAAACTTTTATCAACGACAACCCTGTTTACGGAGATATTTCTTTTTCTATTATTTCTTCCCCGCCATTTGTCTCTATAATTATCGACTACATTATTAAGCGCCCAACTGTTGGAATTGCTCTTGTTTTGATGTGTGTATGTTTATTTACATGGCGTGCATTCCCACAGAAGAAGGAAAAGGGTTCGATAAAACCAATAAAATTTGATAAGGAATGGCCACAAATCGCTATTGTGTTTCTCTTCACTTTTACCTCGTTTACACCCCTTCTCAATATGTACTTTCGGCAAGATGATTTTGTCATCCTTGATAGGGCAAGAATATTATTAACGGAAAATCCCGTCTCACTTTTTACAAACCGCGGATTTGTCGAAGCAAGCAGATCAGACTTGCCGGTACAAATCGCATTCTATCGTCCGCTTGCTAATTCTGTCGTACCGGCATTTCTCTATACCATATTCGGTGACAAAGCATGGCCCCAATATTTTTTTAGTTTTTTTATTCACTCAGTAAGTGCTGTTGGAATATATTTTATTTTTCGCCATTTTGTAACCAAAAATATCTCCCTGATTGCTTCATTGGTTTGGGCAACACATTCTGCTGTATTTGCAACAGTTTCTTGGCTGAGTTCGATCCAAGAAGTTCTTTCCGCCTTCTTTTTTATTTTTTCTTTACTGGCAATGTTATTGTTTTGGAGAGAAAAGAAAAAAATGTATTGGCTAGCAAGTCTAGTTCTTTATGTTTTTGCTATTTTTTCAAAAGAAAACGCGTTTTTATTCTTAGCGATAGCCCCCCTACTTATTTTGGCAATAGATAAAAAAAATGAGCCACTCAAAAACAAGATCAGAAGAATACTTTTTTATTCAACTCCATATTTATTTCTTTCAGCGCTAGTGTTGTTAATCCGCAACTGGATGCTCAATGACCACGGACTTCACGCGGCATTTCTAGATCATTCCTATAAAATGTCTCTTAACCCACTGGTTGCTTTGGGAAATACGGCGGCATATTTGACATGGGCCGTTCAAAGCTGGATTTCCGAATTCATCACAAAAAATACACAGATAGGAATTTACCTTGTCAAAATCGAAGAAACAACTGGCTGGATGAACATTCCCCCAACATATATTTTAATAATGTTATTTCTTCTATTATTTTTTATTGCCGTGGGTTTTGCTAAAAATAAAAAAAACGAAGGATGGTGGTTCTCTTTGTCTTTTTTCTTGATAATGTCCCTACCCTTTTTACTGTTACTAAATGAACGCCAAGAACGATGGTTATATCTTCCCCTCGTTGGTATTGTCCTTGCCATTGGCACCGCAATTAATAATTTTTCAATGACCAAAATCATTTTAAACAAAAAAATTTCACTGCTTATAATTCTCATTCTTTTGGCCGCCGAAACACAGTGGATGCTCGGAAATTATTCACACATACTGGAAGCAAAAAAACAATCTTCTTTCACAAAACAAGCAACATCTTTTCTGAAAAAAACCTATCCTTCTCTGCCAAATTCGACAGAAATAGTTATCGCTAACATGCCACCAGATCGCAAACAGAATTTAGGATATGCCGCAATTCCGCTTATCTACAAAAATTCTTCACTCAAAACCTCCTACCCTGATGATATTCCAAAAGAAAAAGAAACTAATAAAATATATTTAATATATTCAGAAGAAAAAAATACACTAAGTGAAATGCGCTTTTAAATCTTCTTGCGAATTGTCTGGAAAATAACAGCAAAGAACATTACTAGTGTTATCAATGATAGTGCCAAGCCCACCCTATAAGATAGCGGTTTATAAAAAAGTTTTATGTTATTATCGCCCCTTTTTGCTCTCACAACCAAAAGGCCATTGTTCCCTTCGGTCTCTCTTGCGGGAGACGATGACCATCCGGGAAAATAATTTTGATTAATTATTATCCACCCATCTCTTTGTGCTTGAAACTCAATTTTTATTTTTGTTGCGGTAACTTCTGTTACTTCAACTTTGCTTTCACCATCTAAAAAGTATGCTTCACCCTTATATGGTTTCCTTGGGTTGCTGCTATTCACACCCACGGATGCAATGTCTCTGTTGAACTTCATATTTGGAACACACAAATCCGTAGTGCCCTGATTGGCAAGATAATTAAAATACCCGGCCTTGTAATAACCGCTATCTTCATTGTCATAACTTCCAACAACTCTCACGAATTTTTCCGATCTATTAATTTGTTCTTCGGAAAGTTTAAAAAGATTGCTGAAAATACCGGAGTGAAAAGTCAACAAATCTCCAATAATAATTAGTGAAATAATGCCAACAACAAGACCTCTGAAAAATATATTTTTGATAATAATTTTAGAGTAAAAAGACAAACTATAAGCCACAAGCAATCCCAGCGGTAAGAAAAATATACTACGAAGTCTCTGCGGATTTCTTACAATCTCATTTAAAACTGGCACGCGTTGAATGAATGTCCAAGGGAAATACCCAAAAACCATAATAAGTATTATCCCCGCGACAAAAAGCCATACTCTTAATATTTTGTTTTTTAAAAACAAGGGAATACCTGTTAAAAAAATGATCACCGGCAAAATACCAACATAACTGCCAAATTCCGACCAACGATAATTTTCCCCGGTAAGCGCGTAGTTCCATGCCGGAGTCTGAAGTTGATTACGATTCCAAAACATATTTGGAATCCAGCTAAGCGGAGCGATAAAAGACGGTGGCCTATTAAATTTGTCAAAAACTGCTATTAGCTCAACGGCGGGAATAAGCTTCACCGCAGAGAACAATCCGCTAACCACAAGAATCAGAAAAAAGATTAACCATGGGCGCCATGTTTTGTGGGTAATAGATATCCCGATTGTTAGTAAAAACACAAGAATCGCTGAAAACACCGGCATGTGCGGTCCTCCACCGAGAAAGATAAAAGCTAAAATTATTGCCGCTGAGAATATGTGTTTGTTTTGTTTTAAGGCAAGAAAATAAAAATAAACAAATAACGGAATCCAACCAACCGGAATCCACGCAAACACTCCAGTACCAAATGCCAACATTTGAAAACCGGAAAAAGAAAATATAGCCCCGGATACTAACGAAGCGAGAACTCCCGTATTAAAAAATCTTCTGGCTAACAAATAAGTACCAAAGAAACCAATCGCCAGTGTTGCTGTCACTGACAAACGCAGCCCCATATTCTCTCCAAAAAGTAGCGTAAACATAAAGAAGGGATCGAGATGAGCAGACTCAATGTTGGCTAAAAGAGGCACACCTCCACATAAGTACGGATCCCACTGAGCGACAGAACCATCCTTTATTAAAGATTCGCGCCCCAGTGCCCGAAATATAAGATTTCTTTGCACATCGCCCATTGTGTTGTGCATATTTACATTCACGTAGTACGAGAATGTAACAATAAACGAAAAAATCACGCCCAATAAAGCAACAAGTGTTTTTTCACGCAACCTCACTTTTAAAAATTCACCCAAAACAACAGGCACCCGCAAAATATTGGTCAAACTATTTCGTATTCTTCTATTGAAATACGTTATTAAAACCACCAAAACAAAAAACAACCAAACATAAAAAAACTTCGACCGTAAAATATTTCTACTAACTATTTCAAATGTCGGCTGACGTAAAACATAAAAACCAATTTGGGCAGTTGTTTTTCTGTTAACTTCGCTGTTTTTTTCAAAAATCGTCAGATAACTGTCAAAAAGGTGCTTCTTAATTGGCTCGTAGAAAAAAAACAAATCATTACCACTTTTCACTCCATCAGTTTGAATATCAATAAAATATTCCTTCCCTTCATTCAAAACAGCACTCATTGGTACCGGAGTATACGAATCTTGGCGTAAATCTTTTGCTGTGACAGTATTTTCCGCAATTAAATAATTATCGGCGCTCTTGAGCGTTACGGTTACTTTTGCAGAAGAACTCGTTTGACGTAAATTAACTAATCCAACAGCAATATGGGAAACATCCCTTTTAGTTGCAATAAACGATTGGCGAAATATAAGTCCATCTCTTATATACGACTCCGGCTGATCCTCTTTCGGTTTTGATGCCAAACCATCCACTGTTATCGGTTCATATCTCAACAACTCGACCTCTCTAAAAACCAATATTGAACCAACAAGAAAGATAAACAACAACAAAATTAACCAAAACCATATTTTTGATTTAAATATGACCTTCCTTAAAACAGCTAGCATGCTCTTGTACTAATAAAGATACTTTTAAAATACATAAGACAATCAAGTAATATTTACCATATTTCTTAGACTAAAACACATTTTTCGGCTATCCTTGAACATATTAATAGTTATGATTATGTCTCTCACCGCGGAGCAAAAAAACACTCCACCTCCGCTTTTTAAAGCCGTAAAAGCCGGAAGCGCTATCGGAATTTCCACCATAGCGGCACTTTTGGCCGGTTTCCTTTTACAATTATCCATAGCTTACAAATTCGGCGCCGGCGGTAGCACGGACGCGTATTTTATGGCGCAAGGAACCTCCGAACTTTTAGTAAAAATCCTTTTGGGAGGATCTATTACGTCTGTTTTTCTACCGATTTTTGTTGAATATTTAACAGGAGGACAACAGGAACGCGCATGGCGTCTGGCTAATAACTTGTTTAATGTTTCAGCCGTAATCTTCGCTATCGCTTTGTTTGTATTAGAAATATTCACCGACAAGCTGGTCTTTTTTATTGCTCCCGGTTTTTCACTAGAAATTCACAATCTCACTGTTGGAATTCTAAGAATCATGCTACCCGCATTTTTCTTTACCATGCTTTTAGATCTTGGTGCAGCAATGCTTAATTCCCTTCGTGTTTTTGGTCTACCAGCAGCGGCAAGGATTATTTCTCCCCTAGTATCTTTCTTTCTGGTAATTACTCTGGCCGATAAATACGGAATAATAGTACTTGCATTCGGCGCATTAATTGGTGGAGCATTACAATTATTACTTATCCTACTTGCCCTTAAAAGTGTCGGCGTACCATATAGACCAACCCTTTCTTTTAACGATCCCGATCTCCTAAGGGTTCTGTGGCTTGTTTCGCCTTTTATTCTTAGTATTCTTGCGGCTCAGGGTGCCGGAATTATTTACCGTATTTTAGTTTCCCATTTTCCCGTCGGATCATTGTCTGCGCTGAAATTCGGAGACAAACTATCTCAAATGACCAATTCTCTTTTTCTCACCAATATTGTCGTTGTTTCTTTTCCCGCCTTTTCTCGCGCAATAGCAACGGGGGTAGAAAAAGAAATAGTTAAAACAGTAAAACAGGCATTTCGTTTCATGGTTTTTTTTGGCATACCACTTACCATAGGCATTGTTCTTCTACGCACAAATGTCGTCAGATTACTTTATCAACGTGGTTCTTTTACCCCGGAAGATACAGGGATGACAGCAGCTGTTTTAGGAATTCTTTTAATAGGGCTTCTGGCCAATGGCCTAAGTTCTCTTTTGGGGCATTTGGCACTGGCTCTCAAGGTTACAAAAATATCAGTAACGGTTACCATTATCACTCAAGTTATTACTTCCGGTCTTTTCTTTTTATTCGCCCCACAAATGGGTGCCAAAGGATTAGCGCTCGGTTCAGCCATTTCGCCTTTTATTTTAACTTCCCTTTACGCTTTGGCCCTAACAAGAAAGATCCCGCACCTTTGGACAATATTCACAGATTCAAGTTTGTTTAAAATATTTATAAGCGGCGCTGCATTATTTGCTGGGACATATTTTGGAAGAAATTTTTTCAGCCAATTTGCCCACGGATTAACAAACGATATTATAACCATTATAGGAAGCACGGTGTTTGGCCTTTCTGCTTATCTAATCATTGCTTATATACTGAAGGTGCCGGAACTAAATACAATTCAAGAAATAATGTATTATGCAATTAAGAAGAAAAAATCATGAAATTTGCCTGTATAGAATACACAACAAAATCCCGTAAAGTCTGGATACCGTCCCCCGAGCACCCAAATTATCTGGGAGACCCGTTGTCAGAAATTGATCCAACGTCATTTGGCTCATACACAACGGCGCTTAACGGACAACACGTACCACTTATGGGTGTAATTCTTGGGCAATTAGATGGCGATGTCTTACAAGGTCTTTATCGTCGATTGCGCTGGCGACTATCAGGCACTTGGGGAAATTACCCGCTTAGTTATTTTCGCAATTTTGACACAATTCTTGCTGTTTACGACTGGAAGCGTGGAAATGAGATTGCAAAATTCGTTAAACGATTGCGCATTGCTTATCCAAACACAATAGTAGTGGGCGTGCCAACGCAACCCTTCGGACAACTTCGAGAACAATGGCGCAGCGATGAGGGCAATCTTTCAAACCTAAGAGAATTCTATGACTCATGCCATGCCGTCTTGTCTATTGTTCGTGCTACTGTCCCTTACCAGCAATCTCTAACAAAGACTCCTGTTGTTTATATTCCCCAACCATATCCTGTTGAATATGCAACAAAGAGTTGGCGAGATTACTCAGACAAAGAATCAGTAATTTTTGTGGCAGGAGACACTTCACGTCCAGATGTATTGGCCGGACATCTGGCGGCAAAAGAAATCCAAAAGACACACAAGGACTACATGATCCACGTTACACAAACCCCTGATTCAAAATTAAACAGACAGCTATTAGAGAATACTCTGCACGAAGTGGTGCCTTTTCGTCCATGGAGAGAATATTTGCCATATCTCGCAGGTGTTAAATTGGCAATTAACATGGATACGTGGTGGACACGCGGAAGAGTACAGGCCGATTGTGCCGCTGTGGGCACTCCTTCTATCGGAGGGCCAAGTGACGCTCAGGTAGAGTTGTTTCCCGATTTGCTGGTAAGAGACGTGGAAGATTTTCAAACGGCAATAAATTTTGGCAACAATCTTCTTGGAGACAAGTCTTTTTACGATAAGGTTACTGAACGCGCTAAACATAGATTAAAATCATATAATTTTGAAAAAACTGTTGAAAGATTTACAAAACTTGTGGAACTGATCAAAAAAGACGAAGCGTCTAAATTTCCTGAATACATCTGGGACAATGATGTACTAGTTGAAAAAAGTTCGTAATTGTATTTATACAAACTAACACCGCTTCTACTCAGTCAATGAACGAGCCAAAAAAAATCTTACTAAAACACGTAGGAAATATGGGGGACCATATTTTTATCGTTAGCCCGGTTTTAGAATTTATTTCAAAACGCTTTCCTGAGGCCGAAATTACATTAATAACCGCTTGGGGTTACAAAGACCGTAAGGGAAAGTGGGGAGAACGAAACCAAGATGGTTTCTGTATTGCATTAATGCAAGAAAATCCTCATATTGACCATCTTATTCACTGGCACGATAAAAAATTATCTCTTGAAGGAGGTGTGTGTGTGGAAGAGAACAAACGCTACCCTACTTGGAACAAAAAATATTATGAAAAAATAAAAAGTGAATATGATTTGGTGGCAGAATTAGATTTTGGCCTGGGAATTTTCGACAACCCTGTACAAAAAGCTTTCGAGCGTATTGGTTTAAAAAATATCAACTATGGAAACTATCCTTTCTACGGCTCATCCAACGATTGGCTTGTCGGAAAAAGCGTAGCTGAGCAATTTCCCGGTCCTCGTATTGTTTTTCTTGAGAGTATTAACGGAACAACCATGCGTGGTTGGGATCCAGAAAAAACCTCAATTTTAGAAGAAAAAATAAAATCAGAATTAGGGATCACGCCAATTTGGTTTGGCGCAAAATATCCTAAAAAATATAATGACAGAAATTTAACGCTACGAGAAAATATTGCTTTTGCCGGCTCATGCGATATAGGCATAGGCGTGCTGAGTGGCCCTCTCCATTTCGCCGCAGCGGCAGGATTGCAAACAATCTGCTTATATGGGGGTCAGCCGTTGCACCGCGCCGCTCCTAGTTATTTTTTGAATCCCCACACAAAAGATACAAAAAAATACCATATAACCATTGGAGGGCCAACTTGTAATGAACCTTGTTTATTAAAACGTGAAATTCCATGTAAAAACCTCTCACGAGCTGATGCCCGTTCTGCAAAGTTCAGGTCGTGGCAGGAACCAGGAAGACAATCTGACAAAAGCTGCGTTGCCACCATTTCCGTAGAGACAGTATTTGCTACAGTAAAAGAAGCATTGAGAAATAGAAAAATAATCTAACATTTGCTATATTAAAACCCTCATGAAAACAAGCGTTGTCATTCCCACGTATAATGAAAAAGAAAATATTGGACCTCTTATTGAAGCAATAATTTTATTAGATATTCCCGAATTATCTATTCTCGTAGTCGACGACTCCTCACCTGACGGAACTGGTAAAATTGTGGAAGATTACGCAAAAAAACATAACCAGGTGTCATTATTTACCCGCACAAAAAAAGAGGGGCTTGGCCGCGCTTATATCGCCGGATTTCAAGAAGCCATAAAACGCGAAGCTGAAGCCATTATACAAATGGACGCTGATTTTTCTCATGATCCAAATGATATCCCACGATTCATAAGTAAAATACAAAACTACGATTTGGTCATCGGTTCTCGTTACATGCAAGGAGGTAAGGTGTCTGACTGGGCCACAAACCGCAGATTATTGAGTCAGTGGGCAAATATTTACGCTCGTATGGTTACAGGCGTGCCCATTTCAGATTTAACTGGCGGCTTCAAAATATGGCGCACGGAACTCCTAAAAAAAATTAACCTAGACACAGTTCGAGCCGACGGATACGGCTTCCAAATAGAAATGAACTCGCGCGCCAAATTCTACAACGGCCGAATTTCCGAGATGCCAATTGTCTTTATTGATCGTCGAGTAGGTAAATCAAAAATTAACAAAGGAATAATTTGGGAAGCACTATGGTTAGTTTGGAAAATAAGATTTTCTACTTCTTCTCACTAGCCGGCACCCATCCCTGCAAAACCATTGCCTCTTGGACACGTCCAAGCGCGATCCTATAGGCAGCTTCACGAAAAGTGATCTTTTCTTTTTCTGCCAGATTGAATACATCGCTAGCAGAAACTTTCATTTTTTCCTCAAGACGTCTATTTACCTCATCTTTTGTCCAATAGAGATTCTGCAAGTTCTGCACCCACTCAAAATAACTCACAGTAACACCTCCTGCGTTTGCCAGAATGTCTGGAATAACCGGAATTCCGCGCTTTGCCAGGATTTCATCCGCTTCCGGGGTAATTGGCCCATTCGCTAGTTCTACAATCAATTTTGCCTGAATCTTATTGGCATTTTCGGCCGTAATTTGGTTTTCTAGTGCAGCTGGAACTAAAATATCTACCGGCAACTCCAGTAATTCTTCGTTGGATATGAGTTTGCAGACACTTTCTTTTTGCCCCGCCTCGGCGACTCCGATACGAGGATAACAAACATTTCTTTCCAGATGTCCCGCCTTACGTTGGCCTTCAAATAATGCGTCCACATTATGCCCGTCCGGATTAAAAACACCACCATGAGAATCCGAAAGTGCCACCACATACATTCCATTTTTATCGGCAAAACGCGCGAAGTGTGATCCAACATTACCAAATCCCTGTACCGCAACTTTCAATCCATCTTTGCTCATATTTTTTGAAGCCAGATAATTCAACAACACCAGTAGACCACCGTATCCAGTTGCTTCTTCTCGTCCCAAACTTCCACCAACAGAAACCGGCTTGCCGGTAAATGTCGCGTCCAAATGAGGTTGCCCGGCGTGTAATTTACGATATTCATCTACTGCCCAAGCCATAATTTGACCGTTTGTGTTTACATCTGGAGCCGGAACATCAGTATTTGGACCAATTGCCTCACCAAGCGTCTGCACAAAAGCGCGTGTTAAGCGTTGCAGTTCGCGATCAGACAATTCCATGGGATTTACAGCAACTCCGCCCTTGGCTCCACCAAATGGTATATCCACAACCGCTGTTTTCATTGTCATCCAAGCAGCCAAAGCTTGAACCTCTTTTTCATCAACATCCGGATGAAATCTTATACCACCTTTATACGGCCCTCGAGCGTTTTGATGCTGCGCCCTGTATCCACGGAAAATTCTAATTTTACCGTTATCCATTTCCACTGGTATGTATGCCTCAATTACACGTTGAGGAAAACTCAATATTTCTATGATGTCTTTACGTAACCCCATTTTTTCCCCTACTTCTTTCAAGGTTGTTCTAAACGACTCTAGTGGTGATGTTTTATTTTTATCCATGAAAAATTTATACGCTTATTTAAGAAAAAATGCTAGAAATATTTTAATATAGCAATTCAGTTTATCTGCCAACCATTATTTCGTCTTAATATTATCATTGACGGGATTTGCTCTTTCTAACGATGCCTAGCATAATTTTATTTATATCCACACGAATGAATAAAACAATCGTCATTTCAGTACCTTCGGGCTCCCATCATCGTGCGTTACTTCAACCAATGCGAGAGTTACTAATAAGCAAATACACATGGAATTTTGTTATTATCACTCCGGGTGCCCCATGGGCTGATCAGTTCTTTCCTAACGTTGATTATCCACGCAATCGCTTTTCTTTTGAAGAAATTAAAACCAACGAATGGCAAAGTCCAAGCACGAAAGAAAATTTGCGCGGAATTTATAAAAAATACAAACCCGCTCTTGTTTTAACAACCACGACTGGCCGTGATAATCTTGATCGTCCCATTTTAGCCGTCGCCAAGGAAATGAATCTCAAAACTTGCACGTTTATAGAATCATGGGACAACATTTGGAAAATGGCCCGAATGCGAAACGACCAAGTTATGCCGGACAAAATAATTGTTTGGAATCAAATTATGAAAGATCATCTCCTGCGTGAATTTCCTGAACTACAAGAAGAACAAGTATCAGTCACAGGATCTCCAAGGTTCGACTTTTTTTCTCAACCCGAAAGAATTCCATCGCGTGAAGAACTTTTTGAATATATTGGGCTAGACCCCGCAAAACGCCTACTGCACTTAGCGACTGTAGAGCTTTATGACATGTCAAACGTCGCTGAACAGATTGGAATCGCCAAACAAGAAGGAAAACTACCGCAGGACCTGCAACTTTACGCCTCTATGCACCCAGGAAGCGGAAAACCAACAATGCACCAGCATTGGGCTGAAAAATACGGTTATACATTACGCTATTCGTTTGGACGCAGAAATAACTCCCCTCATAAGGATTTTAACTTCAATCCTACTCCGCGTGAAATGTACATGCTTGTAGCTCTTTGGAAATACACGGATGTTATGATCAACTTTTCCTCCAGTGCCGCCGTAGAATCAATGCTAGGAGATCGTCCTACTATATGCGTACTTTATGGTATGCCATTTGATTGGTGGAACTGGCGCAAATCTATGGTTGTTAAAGACTTCAAAGAGCATTACAGAGACATCGTTTCCGGTGAAGGTGTACGTGTTATCAAAAAAAGAAAAAATTTAATTCCAGCAATCAATGACTATTTGGAACATCCTGAAAAAGATCGCGATGGACGCATACAAAGTTGCAAAAATATAATTACAACACTAGCCGGAGACGCGGGTAAAAAAACTTTTGAAGTGATCCAATCCTTGGTTTGAGGTCGTAAGTCAAATTGTCTTTAAGCGTCGCTCCGGCTGACGTCGAAAACGTCGTCAGCCTCACTCATCATGACTTCGCATTGCAATGCGAAGTCATGATGTCGCTTAAAGACAATTTGACTTACGACCTATTACGCTAGTCTTATTTCTTCTTCGTTTTTCTTTCTTTTAATATCATTTTGTAAATCTTTTCCGCGTGCCTTAAATCTTCTGGTGTATCAACATCGGTACTTGTATGAGGATCTAAAACATAACCATGAATATTTTCACCAAAAATATTTTCATTTTTTAATGCCTCTGGTCTTAACACAAACTTACGGCGCGTGATATCCACCTGTCCGTCTTGAAAAAAATATGGAAACATTGGTTGAATCCTTTGACGTGGCTGATCGGGCCCATGAACACGACGATATTCGTTATCCAGAATAGGCATCATGGCTCCGGCTTGCCCAACAGGAAGATTTTTTGCTCCTGCAAACTGCCATGTTTTATACGGATGATCCTGCGCGGGAATAACACTCTTCATTCCATCCGCACCGCTTTTTTTAATATAACTAATCATGGCATCAATATCCTCGGGAAAACGGATTGGACTGGTCGGGCGCAAATTTACAATTATATCCGGCGTCCAACCAAATTCTTTTTCCATCCACGTCACGGCGTGATGATAAAAACCGGCATCACCACTGGTTGATTGAGAATATTCAGCAGGACGAGGAGCAACAATCGCTCCCAATTTAATCGCTTCCCGCGCAATTTTTTTGTCTTCCGTGGACACAATCACAGCGTCGACGCTCTTGGTTGCAAAAGCCACATCTACGGCCCAAGCCAGCAAGCTCTTGTTTCCCATTTTTCTAAGGTTCTTGTACTTAATAGTCTGTTGACCACCCCGTGCCGGAATCAGAGCCACTACTTCAACAATCTTCTTTTTGGGATTTAGAATTTTTTTCATACACAATTTGTAGCATATTATTGCCACATAGACCACAAGTTGAACAAAGAGATATTTGCCCAATATAAAACATGCGGTATCCTGTATTTATGAATAAACTACCATCAAAAATATTAGGTAAAACAGGGTTGGAAGTATCCGTATTGGGGCTTGGTACAGTAGAACTAGGCCTTGAGTACGGAATTGGAGAAAAAAAGCTTCCTAGCGAGCAAGAAGCTATCGCGGTTTTAAAGACGGCTGTCGACTCAGGTATAACATACATCGATACGGCTTATGGATATGGAGTTGCTGAAGAACGTATTGGCAAATCAGGTATTGGAAAAATCCCAGGAATAATTATAGGCACCAAGTGCGCAATGATTCTCGAAAAAGGCGAAGACATCAGAGGCGAGGAATTAAAAAAACTCATTAGCGAACAAATCGATGAAAGTTTACAGCGTCTACAAACAGACTCCTTACAACTTTTACAATTGCATTACGCAACGAAAGAACAGATTGAGCGAGGCGAGTTGATTGAAATTCTCCAACAAATAAAAAACGCTGGAAAAATTCAACATGTTGGAATTTCCACGCGTGGTGAAGAGGCACCATTAGCAGCAATTGCCAGTAATTTTTTTGAAACATTACAAGTAGCACACAGCATTGTCGATCAACGCATGGTCACAAACGTAATGACAGAGGCGCTCAAAAATAACGTCGGAATTATTAATCGTTCGGTTTTGTTAAAAGGGAGTTTGGTTCCCGCACGTCGAGACAAGCTACCAGAAGAACTTGCAAAGCTTAAAGAAAATTCCAGACAAGCGGAAAAAATAGCAAATGAATTCAATATGACTTTACCGACACTTGCCATGCGCTTTGTTATTAGTAATCCCGCTGTTTCTACCGCCTTAATGGGAACAACAAAACCTGAAAGAATTGGCAATATGATCGAGGCGGTACAAGCCGGCCCATTACCAGAAGATATTTTGGTGGAACTACGCGAATTGGCTATTGTCGATCCTATGCAAATTGATCCAGCAAAGTGGCCGGCGGTATAAGTTCCGTTAGTCTTTGCGAGGGTTTGCAAACCCGAAGCAATCTCCACTAACGAAACAGAAGTATGTGGTTGCATCTACTTACAAGTGCAGACGTTTTTAATTGGAGATTGCTTCGCTCTGCATGAGCAGAGCTCGCAAAGACAACGACGGTTACTTAGTACGCCGAAAAACCGTGGTCAACGATTAAATTGTTTCCATTGACACCCAGCGAGGCGTCAGAGGCCAAGAAAATCAACGGACCACCTATTTCGTCTTGTTGAACCATTTTTCCATCCGGCACTTTCGCCCCATATTTTTTCTGGAAGTCTTCCGGATGATTTCTGATTACTCCGCCAAGAGTAAGCGTATTAGCACGAACTCCCTTCATCGCATAAGAAGTAGCCAACCACTTCGTTAACATCACAAGCCCACCTTTGGAAATAGAGTAATCAACAGGTTTTTGAGTACCTTCTGGGTATATCTTTTGATCCGGGCCATTAATTCCATAAAGAGAACAAATGTTAACAATATTACCCTTACCCTGTTTTAGCATTTGTTTAACTGAAGCCTGTGCCACAAGAGTCGCACCAAGCAGATTAACTTCTAAGCTCTTACGTATAAAATCTTCCGGATAGTTTTCAAACATCTTATCGTTAGTTGGAGTCTGTGCGTCAAATTTTGGATCAAGACCAGCATTATTAACCGCCACATCCAATGAACCGAATTTTTGCACAATTGCATCCAAAGCTTCAACAATATTTTCTTTTTTAGTAACATCCATTTCCATTCCCACAACACTTTTTCCAGTTTCAGCACTAATTTCAGCCGCTACTTTTTCCGCAACTTCTTTGTTTAAATCAGCCAAAACAACATTACCCCCGGCGTTAGCCAGAGCGCGACCAAAAATATTGCCTAAAAATCCCGTACCACCGGTAACAAGAATTGTTTTCCCTTTAAGACCAAGCTTTTCAAATTCATTCATATTTTTTAATTTAATTATAAAATATTAATATCCCAATAAAATTACTTCTTTTTTACTATCACCACCATGCCAGTAGAAGCAATCCAAGGTGAAATAGAATTAGCAATATTTTTTATAACCTTACCAAACAAATTTAATTGATATGGATTTTTACTTCGTAAAAAAGGATAATCAACATATAAACCATAATGGCTGTCCGCTTCTGGCAACTCGTGTGGTAGTACTTCTATCACATCAAAACCACTATTCCTGAGTTTGGAAATAAATTCGTTCTTATGAAAAAGATAATTACTAAAAGTCGGTTTCAAACCTCGGGACACTTTTATATATTTTTCTATTTTTTTAAGCGGAATATAAATTATCCTCCTCAATAAATTAGCAATTGGCACTTCCATAAAAAATATTCCATCTCGCTTGAGAACACGACTAACTTCAATCAATGCATTGTCTACAGCGCCTTGAACATATTCCAGTGTACCAATCGACAAAACCCCATCCAAACTTTCGTTGGCATATGGAATTGCAGTCATAGGTGCCATTTTCACTTTCAAATCCTGATCATACTCAGTTAGAGCGCGTAGCGTTCGAGCCGCTACGTCTATTCCTTCAATATTGTATCCCTGTTCTTTAAGAAAAATTATCCATCCCCCAATCCCGCATCCGGCATCAAGATATAATTTATCCTTGGAAAAATAGTTTTCCAAAAGTGGCCAAAATTCCTGCTTTTTAAATTCATCACTACTCTTGCCGGCAGCGTGCTCCTGGGCATAACGATCATCCCAATAACGTTTAGGATCAAACTCTGCGGGGTAGAATTTTTCTAATGCGTACATAAGATAATTATTTCATATATTGCTTAAGGTGTGTTAGGGCTTGAAAAAACCCTCTTCCATTGTGCAAATGCCCCTGCCATATTTCTGGCACCATTGTATGTTCATATCCACTCATAACACTCATGGTTTTCCCCCAATCGATAGTACCCTTTCCAATTTGCAAACCCTCTTCTCCAACACCGGCACCATCAGAAATATGCATGTGGCGAATGTAGGGACGCAAGGCAGCTATTTCTGAAACAATATTACGGTTATGCATATTACAAGCAAGCTCGGAATGACTCGTATCAAAACACATGTGCAAACCCGTTTGATCTAAAATATTTTTTATTTCCTCCGAAAACATAAAGATATTTGTTATCCACTCGCCACCAAAAATCCAGTTACGACCAGGCAAGTTTTCTGGCAAAATTTCTACTCCATCTCCTTTTAGTTTTCCAATCATTTCGACGAGAATTTTTACCAACTCTTCCGGTTTTTCATATGGCATCAAAGTAACTCCCCCGGAATGAAAAACAAACTTTGGAGTACCGGAAAATTGTTCACCAAGTTTTTTTGTAATATCCAAACTTTTCTGCAAACTCTTTAATGCCAACTCTCGGTCGTTTTTATCAAGTGAAACCAAGTTCAAATAACGACGATAACTATATTCAGGAGCATGAACAACCAGTTCTTGTTTAAATTGCCCTTTGGGCAACTGTTCTTCTAAATCTTTATCGCTTAAGTGAAATTCAAATAACTTCGGCTCATATTGCAAATATTTTTCAAAATCATGAAAACGCACAACAATTCCCCAGCGCCACAGAATATCCGTTCCGTGAAAGTCTTTCATTAGAGAATCACCACGCAAATCATCTTCAGTGAAAAATTCCCCGGAAAATATATCACGTTGGGCTTTAGTGCCAATAACATCTTTTAAATGCTGAGGAGAAAGCCCCTTGGCTGGACTCTTAACATCTAACATTGCACGTGTAATAACAGTGCCGTCTGGAATGAAAATCGCTGCACTTATGCTTTTCCCCAATATTTCCCGATTCATCATTTCGCCCTGTGACAAAGTCCTTTCTGCTTTTCCAAGCGATGCCTCAATTTCACGAATGCCTTCCACCATTTTTTTAAATTCTGCGGGCAACAGACTGGCCTTATGGTCTGTCCCTTCTAAAGTTTTATCAGTTGTTATGTGGCGCTCTATAATGCATGCCCCCAAGGCCACGGCTGCAATACAAACAGAAATTCCACGTTCATGACCAGAATAACCCACAGGTACTTTAAATTCACGCAACTTTTCCATAAACTTCAGATTGATTTTGTCGAAAGGAGCCGGATAAGTGCTATTACAATGCAAGAGCGCAAAACTTGTTTTCCTTTCCTCTAATATTTTCACAGTTTCCTGAATCTCTTCCATCGTACTCATGCCTGTGGAAAGAACCATTGGTTTTCCAAAACCAGCTACATGCTCAAGTAGTTCGGTGTTCGTTAGATCGGGAGAACCTATTTTATAGAAAGGAATGTTAAATAATTCTTCTAATTTATCCGCGCTTTTGATATCCCACGGATTAATTAAAAACATAATACCCTTCCGTACCGCATATTTTTCTAATTCCTTAAATTGCTCATTAGAAAGTTCAAACTCTTTCAACATTGGTATCATAAATTGATACTTTTGTTCTGAATCATTTGGATTATCTAATACTTTTTTTTGATAAATTTCCTCTAAATTTCTTTTTTGAAACTTCACAGCATCTGCACCAGCATTAGCGGCAGCATCGATTAATTGCTTGGCACGTTCCATGCTTCCGTTGTGATTTACGCCAATTTCCGCAATTACAAAAACGGGCTCACCCGTACCAATCACGCGTTTTCCTATGATCAATTTTTTATCTGCCATAACGTCATAATATAAGATATTTTATCGTCTTTGTACAGGGGCGTTACAAATGTGATTTATTCGCCCAACATTTTTGAGTAAACTTCCTCAGTTTTAGCAACTATATTCTCCCACGAGAATTCTTTAATGCGATCCAGCCCCTTGGCCTGAAGTTCTACTGAAAATTCGGGATTATTCAAAATTTTTATAATAGCTTCAGCAAATCCGCTTGTATCATTCGGATCAAGTAATACGCCGGCATCGCCCACCACCTCCGGCAAGCTGGTGGCATTTGAGCAAACAACCGGACAACCGCAAGCCATGGCCTCTAACGGAGGAACTCCAAATCCTTCAAAAAAAGATGCGGAAACGAAAACATCTGCCGACGAATATGCTAATTGTAACTTGTCATCACTAATAGCACCGGTAAATTTTACAAATTCTCTCACTCCAAGTTCATCAAGTTTTTTTAAGAAGTGCTCTCTACCAACACTCACTCCCGGTTCGCCGACCTTTAGAAGAAAGCAATTTGGTACTGTTTCAAGAACTTTGGCAAATATTTCCGCTAGCCCGTTCAAATTTTTCCGCGGGTGATCCGATCCTACATATAGTATAACTTTTGCATTCGCCGGAATTTTATATTCGCGAAAGAACTCGTGATAACCAACGGTATTTTTCGCATCACGATTAAAAACAAAACTATCACTAATCCCCAGTGGAATTACAGTGATTTTTTCATCTGCTACTTTGTAGGTATCTTGCAAAGTTCTCTTTGTATATTCGGAAATACAAATAATATGTTTTGCCCTTGAAATTCCTTTATATAAAAACTTTGCCGCATACTTACCAAACTTCTCTTGCGGATCAAGCAATTCTATTAGGTCATAAACCGTGAGTAAAAAATCTTCACGCGGAATAAAAGATAGTGTTTGATTTGTGAAATGCCAAAGATCATAACCACTTTTTGGCAACGACTTGGATAAACGCCACCAGGAAATCGGCTTCAACGCAAAAGGCTTTGGTAGCGAGCTTACAAATGAAACTCTTACATTATTTTTTATTAGCTCATTCTTTATGCCATCGAGATAGAAAAAATCCATCTCAAAGCGCTTTTTGTCTAATCTGGAATAAATCTCTCGCGTAGGTCTTCCCATACCGGAAAGTGGGGATGTGTTTGTTATGTATGCGACTTTCTTCATTGTTTTAAGACTACTATATTTCCTTCCCTTTCCCAAGTAAAAGCAAAGTACGAGAAGCCAGCACCAAACAACACAGTAAGCGGATTTGACGCCTCCTTTTACACAAAAAGGAGGCGGAGCCTCGGAGCCCCGCATCAGCGGGACGAGAATGAGCGTCTGGGTTGTTTGGCGCTGGCTTTTTAGGCCCGAACTTATAAACCTTTAAACTTTTGCGGTTTTAGGCATACACTTTAAGAAACCACCATGAAAACAAGAGGCGCGATTTCGTTAGTTTTTGACGATGGATATCAAGAAATCATCTCGGATGTTCTTCCTTTACTGAAGAAATACAACATCAGGGCCACTGTTGCCGTCCCCATTAACACAGAAATGGTTGAGCATTCCAGAGACACAACCATTGCCTCGATAGAAGAATGGAAAAGTGTTTGTACGGAAAATGGACACGAATTAGCCGCTCATGGAATTAATCACATCCCCCTGCCTTCGCTTTCCGATGAAAAACTTAACGAGGAGTTAAAAACCAGTCACGAAAAAACCTTAGCTAATACTCTTATATATCCAGGCGGTGCTTTCGATGAGCGAGTGAAAAAAAATTCGGCGCAATATTTTTCCGCCGCTCGCACAACAATTTGGGGCATAGAAAATTTACGATCCAATGATAATTACGCTCTTAAAACAATCAATGCCACAAAAAAGAACTTTGCTGCATGGAAATGGAATATTATGGCGTTGCGCGCGGTTGTCGAAAATAAGTGGCTAATAGAGACCTATCACAGAGTCAATAACGACACTAACGATTTTCACACTGCTCGTCTGGACATGCTAGAATCTCACTTAAAATTTATCAGTCTCTTGCCGACTAAAATCGGCACTATACAAGAGATTATAAAATCAAACTCATGAAAACTCTTGCTGCTATATGTATTGTCAAAAATGAAGAAAAACATATTAAGTGCGCACTCAATAGTGTAAAAGGTTTGGCTAACGAAATAATAGTTGTGGACAGTGGAAGTACTGACAACACATTGAATATAGCCAAGCAATTTACAGACAAGATATATACAAACAGCTGGCCCGGTTATGGTCCCCAGAAAAATTTTGCGGTGTCAAAAACAAATTGCGATTTTGTTTTACAAATCGACGCTGACGAAGAGGTCACACCCGATCTTGCGAAAGAAATTAAGTCAATTTTGTCACAGCCAAAATTTGATTATTACTGGCTTGGTATAGTTACAGAATTTATAGGACGACCGTTGAAACATTTATCTGGAAATAATCTGCGACTTTTTAATCGTTCGGCCGCACAGTGGGATGATAAAAAAATACACGAACAAGTTATTAAAAAAGAGAACGGTTACCCCGTAAAATATTCTTCTGTAGATTCTGGAAAATTATCGTCAAAACTCTTACATCACAGTCATTACCAGACTCTGACCGATTATAAAAAACGACAAGAAAAATATACCTCCGCAGACGCGGAAGAAATGTTAAAAACCGGAAAGGATCGGATCGGAAAAGATGTAAAAGTACAAAGCAAAAATATTTTTTCCGTTTGGTTTTTTTTATACGAAAGAGCATTGAAGCAATTTATAAAAAAATTATTTTTGCACAAAGGATTATTAGACGGCTGGCAAGGTTGGCTCTGGTGCTTTTTGAGCGCACAATATGAATACAAAATGTGTAAAAAATATTTAAAACTAAAAAATAACAACGCAAAGTAAATTTACGTTTTTATTTTTAATATATGAAAATTGTCCACACACTACTTCGTTATCCACCCGCTTCAGGTGGTGTTGAAGACTACACAAAAGAGCTGGTCGAACGACTACGAAACGAAGGTGACGACGTACTCGTTGAAACAACTAACTTAAAAATACATCATCCACCTGTTGTTTTAGACCCAACTCCAATTGACCCGCCATATATTCATCGACACAGCGCCAGAACATTCGATTCTGTCGGATATCCAATTCCTGAAAATCTCAAGGACGAACTTTCAACCATGGAAATGGATATTTTGCACGCGCATGCTTTTTGGTACGCCCCAGCCGATATCGCCGCCCGTGTGGCTCAAAAACGCAATATTCCATTTGTGTTGAATCCTTATTATTACAACACCGACAATCGACGATCAATGAAATGGCAGCTGTATCGCATTCTTTATGGAAAATCTACTGTGGCCGCAGCAGACGCTATTGTTGTAATCTCCCCATTCGAACACGAAATGCTCAAAAAAGACGGCTTTATGTTAGAACGTGTAGAACTGATACCCCCAGGCATAGATACGGAAGTTTTTGAAAAAAAATATTCCAACCCCTTCCCCACATGGGGGGTAAAAGAAAAAAATATTCTTTTGTTTGCAGGAAGAATTGCAAAAGCCAAGGGAGTCGACTTGTTAATAGATTCATTTGTCAAAATATTTAAAAAGCACCCGGACACAAGACTAGTAATTATTGGTGAAGATTTTGGTTTCAAAAAAACTTGCCAAGAACAAGCAAAAAAACTTGGCATAGAAAATAATATTACGTGGACAGGAAAATCCTCTCGAGAAGAATTAATCGGCGCTTATCAGAACGCTTCAGTCTTTGTTTTTCCCAGCCGATTTGAAGCGTTTGGCATTGTGTTATTGGAAGCGGGAGCTTCGGGCTGTCCAATTGTGGCAACAAATGGGTCTGCTATTCCGTATATAGTAAAACCGGAAAAAACTGGCTTATTGTTTAAACCCGAGGACTCCGCAGAACTTGCACAAAAAGTGGAATATCTTCTTACCAATCCGAATTTTGCAAAAGAGCTAGCTGAAAAAGCTCGCTGCCGCGCGCATACAGAATTTGCCTGGAGTCAAAGTGTTGCAAAACTCAGGCAACTTTACGAAGATCTGTTAAAAAAGAAGCATGGATAATTTCAAGAATGCAGATCATCCTCGTGTTCTACTGGTCGCTATGTCAGGAATTGGTAATTTGTTAATGCAAACACCATTAATCAGCAAGCTAAAAGAAGAAAATCCCACAACCGAAATTTCCGTCCTTGTTGCCCCCAGAGGCACAAAAGATGTTTTAAAAACCAATAAAAAAATAAAAAATACATTTTTGGGAAACACCAAACCATCCTTTAAACAATGGTTGAGTATGGTACAAAATATTCAAAAAGAAAAATTTGATATTGGGATAGTTTCCTATCCCGGACAACTAATTACAAGTAGCTCTATTCTATACTTTGGCGGCGCTCACCAAAGAATCGGCAATGTTTATAACTACTATTTCCTAAAAAAGAGCGGCTTTTTTTTAACTGCCGCACTACCAGAAAAACCAGTGCATGATGTCGAGCAAAATTTAAATTTATTATTGCCTTTGGGAATTGTGGCTAATGCTAAAAATTATATTTACGATTTTTCATTGACAGCAGAAGATTTAGCAACGGCGGAAAATTTTCTTATTGAAAGTAAAATAGCGGGCGAAAAATACATTGGCATTCATCCGGGAACAAACATGGATCTTGTTTACAAGCGCTGGCCAGTGGAACGATGGACAAAACTAGCTGATCAACTGGCTGAAATATATAAAGCTAAAATATTAATCTTCGGTGGGCCGGAAGAAAATTCACTTAAATCTGTCATCAAAAAAAATATGCGCCATAAAGCGTATGGCGTCTCTTTGCCGCTTAGAGCGACAGCGGCGTTAATATCAAAATGCGCGTTCTTCGTAAGTAACGATTCGGGATTGATGCACATAGCAGTTTCACAAAACGTGCAAACATTCGGATTATTTGGACCAACAGATGAGAGAAGAACTGCACCATGGGGACCTTTAGGGCATGTTATACGCGCGGAGGGAACAAAACCCAGCTACGACGTAACGAAACTTCAACAAATAAAAAACCAAAAAACAGCCGACTCAAGTATGCTGATACTAAACGAGGAATTTGTATTGAATAAAATCGAAACGTCTCTAACAGATCGTTAACACCTCGAGGCTTCTTCAAACAACGCCTGTTCATAACCGTCCATTTCGTCAAACTCTTTTTCTTGCGATTTTTCTTCAGATCTTTTGTAGAGATTATGCAAAAATATTTTTCCATTCTGCACGTCAGCGGCAGTTCCCTGAAAAATGCGCGGCGCAGCGGAAGAAACTAATTCTCCCAATGCGGAAATGTGCCTTTGTTCCACCGACTCTTTTTGTTGGCTAAATATTCCAGCAAGCAAACCATTGCCAATAGGTAAAACAGAAACAGAAAACCTACGATCGTCACTTATTTTTCTTATAAATTCCCCCAATTCCTCTTCATGCGAAATTATGTTATCAGCCAAAATAAGTCCGTTGACAGAAATTTTATCGCGCACACGTTCAAAATAACCCAAATACTCTTGTTTAGTTGCATCCAAAAAAATCAGATCAAACTCTCCGGTCAATCTTTCTAAAACTTTATAAGCACTTCCGGGGTAGACAGTGACTGTATCCATCAGACCGGCTTTTGTAATATTTTCCATCGCACTATCAGCTAAACGACCATTACGTTCTATTGTAATTACACTACCACCAAAATCTCTCGCAGCTGATCCCATTACAATAGACGAATAACCATTTGCTGTACCAACTTCTATAATCCTCTTGGGACGTAACAGCTTCACTAAAAAATACAACAATTCAGCAGTGGGATTGTTTATGTTGTAGTACAACCCACGTGTCATATCCATATTCTCAATAACTTCTCTAGCACGCTCTGGTAGTTTCATGAGCGTAGCGTATAGAAAAACAAGTCATTCGGTCAAATGGAAATCGCTGCTTGTAACTGCTCACTCATGCGAAAGTACACCTTGAAAGCCGTGTACGCCAAGATATATTCTCTTGAGCGGCCTCACGATTTTTTATCGCAATAGAAAACGTGCCGAGTGAGGTCTGCGTCGTACTTCGACGCAGACCGGAGCGTACGCTCAAGAGAATATATCTTGGCGTACTTTTGTGTGGGTGAGAAATGAATACTTATTGTTCCAACGATTCTGGGACACCTTCCCCATCTTCCAATACCGGCTCAATACTACTCCCAGTGCTCAATCCTTCAACTTTGCCCTTGAGACGACTAAATATTTTTTCTGCATCCTCATGACGATGCAATGCTTGTTCAAGATGCGAACCAACCTTTGAAAATTCCACATCTACACGATTAAAGTCCTTCTGAAATTTGCCTAGTAACTGCAAAATGTTTTTTGCTTCTTTCTCAATTTGCAGACCTTTTAAGCCAACTAAAACCGTGTACATATACGGCACAAAAGAATTTGGAGAAACCGGATATACCTTCATCGCTGTTATGGCATTCCACAACTCAGGATTACGCACAATTTCGTAATATACTCCCTCTGCGGGAATATACATAAATGCGAACGATAGAGTGCGATCCTGTTCATGAATATACTTTCGGGCAATATCTTTAGCATGTTTTTTTACATCAGCAGAAAATTCGCGATAAGCACTGATTCTTCCTTGTTCATCGGAAGCATGAACAAGCGGTTCATACCATGCCAGTGGAAATTTTGCGTCCACAGCTACAATATATCCATCTTGTAATTTTAAGACAGCATCAGCACGATCTCCCGAAGAAAGCGTGTATTGGAGTTCATATCTATCCGCAGGCAAAATGTCTCGAAGCAATGTTTCAAGCAACATCTCCCCAAAACCACCGCGTGCTGAGGGGGATGCTAGCATTTTCTGAAAATCCAATATTTCGGTGTTTGTATTCAAAATCTGTTGAGACGCTTCCCTAAGATGCCCAAAGTGTTGGGAAAGCTCGCGAGCAGTTCTTTCGGTTGCACTTACACGTTCAGATAGAAATTGTTTTGAAGAATCAAGCCTTGATTCGACTTGTTGTTGAAATTTATCAAAACGGTCAAGAAGATTTTTTTCACTGGAACGATCATTGAAATTTCTTTGCCGTAAAAATAAAACAACAAACACTCCTCCAATCAGTACGCCAATGATCAAAACAACTATTTCATTCATAAATGTGCTTATTCACTTGCCGGGCTGACAACAGGAGACGAGCTCGCCAAGGGAACAGCTAATTGCAGAACGTCTTTTGGAGCTTCAATTTTTAATTTGCCTTCAAACTTAGAAAAATAAATGGAAATATTTGTGGTACTTCCGTTTGTAGCATCTATACGTATGATATTAATCTTTTTTAAATTGTTAGAGTAATCAACCCAAACATCAAATGGTAAACTTTCGAGTTGAGAAATGTTTTTTTCAATCTGTTCTTTGGTTATCGAAGTATCGCCACTGGACTGTTTTACAAGTTCAGCCAAAAATGATGCGTATCCAGCAGACGAAAGCTTTACTTGAATATGTGTTGTTCCAATTCCATCCACTTTTTCACTGCCTATTTTTTTCGCCTCGGTAAATATTTTTTGATTTTTTAATGCTTCCAAAATATTTCCTCGAAACACATCCGAAAGAACATTCACGTTTGAAGATCCCTCAATCCATCGTCCAATAATTTTATCCGCGTCAGAAAAAATTGGAGGTATTTCATCTATGCGATAAAAAACTCTTCCACCAACAATCATTGCTTCTCCTTTTCCACTCAAAGAGGCGCCGGGGGTTTGCCCCAATACGTTAAATATTGTTGCTAATTCCAACATTCCTTCTTTTCCTTTTTGAAAATCTCCGTCTGTAGTAATTTTTATTTCTTGAAAGTTCGCTTGATTATCCTTTCCTGGCTGTAAGCTAATTTCGCTTTTTATGTGCCCATTTTCTTCCTTTATTAAATTAATAAAAGAGTCCTTTACTCTTTCTTCTGGTGGCTTTACGCGCCCCGAAACGATATACCATCCACCTACAACTAAAACCAACAATATTATGACTGATCCAATTAATCTGTTTTTCATGACTATAGCTTACCACTTTCCCCGTTTTCCTTCCGTATAACAGGAAACAGATCCGGAGATTTGTATTCACTGGGAAAAAGTTTGTTTAATATTTCCTTACCATTTTTATCAGTAACCACTTCTCTTAAAAGCGTCCTTAGTGACCCATCTGGCTTCTTTTCAACTACGTGAGGCCCGTCAATTTTCACAGTGCGTCCATCTGAAATACCAAAAAATTGAAATGTTAATTTGCTTCCCGATATTGAAGATTGAATCATCAACCAATTTCCAGTGTTATTAATAAAACGCAAATCCGGACGCGGAGAGTATATAGTAGCGTCAAAACCCGGAACACCATAGTACTTAACAGGATAGGCATGATTATGGCGCTCAATTATGTCTAACCCAGCGTTAACGGCTGCCCGAAAGAGCGTAGTAGAAATCTGACACAATCCTCCACCATATTCCGGCTTTGTAACATTTTCCTTAATTACCAATTCCGGGAAAAACCCCGCTGCTTCAGTTATTGGTCCCAAACTTTTGTTTAACGAAAATTCCTCGCCCGGCGGAACAAGTTGCCCTTGCAGTTTTGATCTGCCAACTTCGATATTTTTGATTCTGTTTTTTGGGCTACCGGCAAAACTCGTGGCGCCAGTAGACAAAATAGATTTTATCCCAGTTTCCTTAAACGCCTTGTCTGTTGTTACGGGCGGTAAATATCTTTTGAAATAAATCTTTGCACTACCTTTTCCACTCGCTAAAGCACTACGAATAGCAAGAGAAGTTTTTACACCATCTACTATAGTTCCTTCACTTCCCGGCTTACTCATTAAAAACGTGCCACCTTGCATAATAAATTTTGCGTTTTCTCCTGGATTATTAACTATCGGAGAAATATAAATGTTGAGATAATCATAAATTTTTCCAGGAGAAAGTCGCATAAACATCGCGCCTCCGTCACCCTTAAGTTGCACCCATGTTTTAAGTGTTTTTGAAGGCACTGAAAATTTCTTGTCTCCCGCTACAAGTACAAAAGATTTAGCAATTTGTTTTCGAACAATGTCGTTATTTACCGAAATTTGCTCGGTTAAAGAACTGCTCGCTTTAGCGTTGTCAGCGAGAAAGCTTGTTGCGAGAAAAATAACGAGGAAAAATATTTTTGCGGATGAAAACGCAACATTATACGTTGGCCGCATCTACAATCTCTTGTTAACAAAAACACTCAACAAAAAAAGCGCCAGTGCGACAACCACAATTGTTCCTCCGCTTGCAAGACTAAAATAATAAGAAACAACCAGCCCAATCAATACCGCCAACAAAGATACCATTACGGCCAAAATTATTGTTGCTTTAAACCCACGCCTAAACTGAATGGCGGTAATAACGGGAATAACCATAAGTGCGCCAATAAGGAGCACTCCCACTATGCGCATAGAAAGAGCTACGGTCACAGCCGCGAGCACTACCAACAAAGAACTATAAAGTTTGGCACGAATGCCATCAGTCTTAGCAAGTTCTTCATCAAAAGACACAAGAAAAAATTTGTTAAAAAATATAATAATCGTTGATAAAATTACGACCACCATAATCACGATTATGTAAACGTCAGAACTCAAAACAGTTGTAATACTGCCAAAAAGATAATTAAGAAGACTTGTATTAAAACCGCCGGAGGCACTGATAATAACACTAGCTATAGCCAGACTCCCTGACAGAAAAAGCGCCAATATGGACTCACTAAAAATTCTTTTGGTACCTCTCAATTTTTCAATCCCTATGGCAGCCAAGATTGCCACAACAATAGCAACAATAACCGGCTGAGTTTTTGTGAGAAGTCCAATCGCCACCCCAACCAAAGAAACATGAGCAAGTGTATCTGCCATCAAAGAATAACGCCTCACCACCAAAAACATGCCAATTGTGGGAGCAACCAGTGCTACGGCGATACCAGAGATAAACGCCCTAACCATAAAATCATATTGGAAAATTTCAAACATATTATTCTTCGTGGCTTGAATGATCGTGTTCGTGGGCATGAACAAATTTCATGTCCGCTTGATATAGATCGTGCATCACTTTTTCATCTATAGCTTCGCTCGGCAAGCCATAACAAACCAAATTATGATTTAAGCAAAGAACTTTCGTAGCTTCTTTTGCTATCATATCCAAATCATGCGTAATAAAAAGAATTGTAATTCCCTGTGCCTTGTTAAGTTTTTTTAAAAAAGCATAAAACTGTTTCTGTGCGGAAACGTCCACACCAACTGTCGGTTCATCCAGTATCAGAATCTTTGGCTCACTAGCCAAAGCCCTGGCGATGAAAACTCGCTGACGCTCTCCGCCCGATAAATCTCCTATTAGGCGATGTTTATATTCGGAAACATCCGTTACATTCATTACATTATCTAATACCCTTTCATCATCTTTAGTTAAGCGATAAAAAAGGCCTTTATCAGCCGTGAAACCACTTGTTACAATTTCATTTACTGTCGCGGGAAAATTACTCTCACCATGCGCCGCTATTCTTTGCGGAACATAACCAATCTCGTGATATTCGTGAAATGTTTGAAGCGGCTGATCAAAAATAGAAATCTCCCCGGAAGAAGGTTTTAAAAGACCTAGTAATATTTTAATTAAAGTAGTTTTTCCCCCACCATTTGGGCCAATGATGCCTAAATATTCTCCCTCGTCCACAGAAAAAGACAGGTTATTTAAAACTTTTTCACCAAAATATGAAAAATTAAGTTTGTTTACTTTTATTATTTTTTGTTTTGGCATTGAAGTGCTTGTTCTAGATTATGCAAGTTTTCTTCCATAATTGACAGGTAATTCTTGCCCATACTCACATCTTCCGGCGTCAATCCCTCCACAGGATTTAATACAGATGTTTGAATACCGGCCTCTTTAGCAACTGTTTCCGCCAATTTAGGACTAGCCAAAGTTTCGAAGAAAATATAGTGAATATTTTTCTCTTTTGCCATTTTGGCAATTTCTCCCAACATTTGCGCCGATGGCTCAATATCCGGAGAAATTCCAGAAATAGAAGTAACTTGCAAACCATAACGAGCGGCAAAATAACCAAAAGCCCCGTGCGAAACTATAATTTCAGAAAGAGAACAATCAGAAAGACTGAAGCGAATTGCGCTATCGAGAACATCAAGAGAAGCAGAAAATTTCTGAGCGTTTCCCTCATAAACAGCTGCGTTGCTTGGATCTATTTTTTTTAATTCATCACGAATAATGTTAATTTCTTTTTTTGCGAGAATCGGATCAAGCCAAAAATGAGGATCCTTCTTTCCAGCCTCGGCACTCATTAAATCAAAATTATCTGCCATATTTATGGTTGCCATATTGGATCCGCTTATGTCTTTAGCCACGCGTTCAGCCCACGGATCAAAATTAGCTCCTTGAAACAAAAACAAACGAGACGTACGAATGGCAACGATATCCCGAGGAGTCGGCTCGTAATCATGGGATTCTATTCCAACAGGAGTGATATTTATCACCTCTATTTTGTCGCCACCAACCTGCTTAGCAAATTCGGCAAGCGGATAAAAACTAGAAGAGACTACTATTTTCCCAGACTGGGATTGAAGTGGTTGCTTTTTTGACACTGCAAAAAAAGTCAGCAAAGCGCCTCCCAGAAGAGCAATAGCAAAGAAGGTGATAATCTTTTTCATTATTTTTAAGTATAGCCCAACCTTGTACTGTACGAAAGAATAAACCCCGTCGGAAAATATGCCTTGCAAAAAGAGAACTAATAAGCTATCTTTGTACAGATATAAATCATGCAAAAACGCGCTAAACTCATCTGGATTATTGCCATCGTCGCACTTGTTGTTATTGTCGGCGGTTATGCTATAAATGCGCGTCGCAAGTCCGCTAACCCGGCTGTTCGTACAGTTACCGCCGAAAAAACGGACATCGTGCAAGATGTTAGTTTTTCCGGAAACTTCGATGCCACTCAAACAGCAGATTTAAGTTTTGAAATATCTGGAACAATAAAAGAAATCTTAGTAAAAGTCGGGGATCACGTGCAGACAGGGCAAAAACTTATTCAAATGGATACACGTTATGCCGCTCTGCAAGTTGCCCAAGCACACGCTACCTTGGCTAGCAGCCAAGACCAGGCGTTATTGAATCTACAAAAGACGCAACAAGAACTTTCCGACACAGGCGCGCAAAATACTAAAATATTAGATAAATATAAATTGGCTGTTTCTGATGCCAAAGCGGCGTATACGCAAGCAAAGGACGCATACAATGCAACCAAAGATGAAAGCGGCGAGGATTCTTCAACGGCAAAAACAAAATACTCTACTGTTCTTTCCGCGGAGGCGGCTTATCATAATGCGCAAAAAGTATACAACGAAGGAAAAGTTTCACTGACCAAAACTCTAAATACAGCGACAAAAACTGCGGAAATAGCAGACGCGCAATACAAAGCAACCATACAAGCATCTATTAATACGCCAGGAATGTCCGCGTTGCAGGCAGCGGAAGCCCTAGCAAGATTATCTCTTACCAAAAGTTCTCTTTATGCACCGTTTGCGGGCATCATCACACAAAAAGATATCGAAGTTGGTGAACTGGCAAACTCTTCAAAATCAGTTTTGACCATCCAGGGAGAATCCGCTTTAGAAATTTCAGCCAATGTTCCGGAATCAGATGCCATAAAAATTGAGATTGGACAAGTTGCAACCGTAACATTTGACGCCTTCTCTCCAACTGAACAATGGCAAGCAGATGTGGTGAGTGTTGCACCAGCAGCTAAAATTATCGGCGGTGTTCCAACGTATGAAATAAAAGTTTCAGTAAAAGATGCTTCCGAAAAAATCAAAACCGGGCTAACCGCCAATGTCGTAGTACACACCGCAAAAAGATCAGGCGTAATTGGCATACAAAGACGCGCGATAGTTACAAAAGGAGATAAGCAATTCATCAATATTTTAGGCACTGACGGAAAAACACAAGAGAAAGAGGTTATTACTGGACTTTTGGGCTCTAATGGAATTATCGAAGTAATTAGCGGGCTTAGCGCCGGAGATAAAGCGGTTGTTGAGCCAACAGTATAAAAACATGTCTTCGCTCATCGAGCTTCGAGACATTAAAAAATCATACGAGGATGACGGCGTAAGCACGCAAGCGTTACGTGGCATAAATTTCTCCATTAATCAGGGGGAATTTGTTTCAATTATGGGCCCCTCGGGATCCGGAAAATCTACCCTTTTGCATATTTTGGGGCTTTTAGATAAACCCACTGAGGGAAAATATATATTTTCCGGACAAGACACTACGCAATTTACTGAGCCGTATGCGGCGCATTTTCGCAATGAAGAAATAGGTTTTATTTTTCAAGCGTTTCATCTTTTAGCCAGATCGACAGTCTTGGAAAACGTCTTAATGCCCATGCAATATTCTCGCATTCCAAAAAGCCAACACCAAGCACGGGCGTTAGAAGCGCTGGAAAAAGTAAACATGACCCACCGTTTGAAACATCAGCCATCACAACTTTCAGGTGGTGAAAGACAACGAGTAGCAATTGCCCGTTCCTTGGTTAATAATCCAAAAGTTTTAATGGCAGATGAACCAACAGGAAATCTTGATTCACAATCCGGGAAAAGCGTGATGGAAATAATAGATTCACTACACAAGCAAGGGCATACAATAATTGTTATCACACACGAAACACCGGCCGCCCGTTACGCACAAAGGATTATTCGTGTGCAAGATGGCGTAATAACGACTGACGAAGAGGGCTCAGTCGTGCATGGACACAATCATAATGGTTACGAAAAATAATATGGACTTTTTAGCAATCACTCGTACAGCATTCCACAGTTTACGTGTAAACTTGGGTCGTTCACTCTTAACAATATTGGGTATTGTTATTGGTGTAATGGCAATTGTTCTTGTTGTTGCGCTTGGCCAAGGGGCTCAAGGATTAATTTTAGACCAAGTAAAAGGAGTTGGGGGCAATACTATTATTCTGCGCCCGGGTCGCGAACCGAGCGGTCCCACAGATGCGGCAGAAAGTATTCTTTCAGACTCAATTAAAGAAAGAGAAATAAAAGCATTGAAAAAACCCGAAAACGTAACAGGCGTATTTGCCGTTGATCCAGCCGTACTCGTTACCGGGCCAGTAACATACCAAGATGCCTCATATCGTCCAACTACCCTTGGATGGACGGCAACCGCCATAGAAGAAATGTTTCAAATTACTCCAGCGGAGGGGTCCTTTTTTACTGAAGAGGACATTGCGCAAAGAAGTAAAGTGGCAGTGATCGGTTCGCACGTGAGAGAAAAACTTTTCGGTCAAAGTGATGCCATTGGAGAGTATATTAAAATAAAAGGTCAAAACATGCGCGTTGTAGCGGTGCTCCCTAAACGAGGACAAGTATCTGCGTTTAACATTGATGAAATATTATTACTCCCCTATTCAACTGCGCAGAAAGATATTCTTAGTATTGACTACTTCGCCGAAGTTTTCATTCGTGTAAAAGACGGCGCAGATGTAGATTTGGCCGCCAGCGATATTACAGCGACGTTACGCGAATTGCACAATATTTCTGATCCAGAAAAAGATGATTTTTTTGTCATGACGCAAAAAGATATCGTGGATCGTTTAAGCACCATCACTCAAGCCCTTACTATTTTCCTTGCCATGATTGCATCTATTTCCTTGGTTGTGGGGGGCATCGGGATCATGAACATTATGTTGGTATCAGTAACGGAAAGAACTCGTGAAATCGGACTCAGAAAAGCACTAGGTGCTACAAACAGCGACATTATGCGGCAATTTTTACTTGAGGCCGTTATTCTTACTGTTAGTGGCGGGGCAACCGGAACAATTATCGGAATAAGCTTGGCATTTATTACTTCCGAAGTCTTAAAATCGCAATATAACCTCGCGTGGCCCTTCCAACTGCCATTGTCTGCTATTATATTGGGTGTGGGCATGGCTGGATTTGTTGGTTTAATTTTTGGAATATATCCGGCCAGAAAAGCCGCGGATAAAGACCCGATCGAAGCATTGCGCTACGAATAAATCTTAAAAATTTCTCATGAACAAACAAATTATTGGTTTTATATTGATAGCAGTTTTATTAATCACCGGAACATACTTTTGGAAAACAAAAACCTCCTCAAATACCGCAAACACTAATGGCAATTCTGAAATAATTTTGTATTTTGGCGACACTTGCCCTCACTGCAAAATAGTGGAGGAATTTTTGCAGACAAACAAAATAGCGGAAAAAGTTTCGTTTATAGAAAAGGAAGTATATAACAACGCAGCAAACGCCGCAGATTTAGCCGATAAAGCTAAAAAATGCGGGATGCCAACGGATTCTATTGGCGTACCATTCCTTTGGGATGGAGAAAAATGCTACGCAGGCCAAATTGAAGTTACTGATTTTTTCAAACAAAAGGCCGGAATTTAACATGAAGATAAATTTTTTACTGCAAACAGCATTCTCGCTCGGACTTCTTTTTCTTGCTAAAACATCCTACGCAGTCTGCCCAGTTTGTGTTGTCGCAGTTGGCGCAGGTGTGGGATTTTCCCGTTGGCTTGGAATAGATGACACGATTACGGGAGTGTGGATAGGAGGATTGACTTTGTCTATCGCTCTTTGGACAATCGACTGGTTAAGAAGAAAAAACTTCAACTTTCCGGGAAGAAAAATACTTACCATTATCGCTTATTATGTTTTAGTATACGTTTCGCTGGTCTGGGCGAATATTATTGGGCACCCGCTAAACAAACTCTGGGGATACGACAAGCTCTTGCTCGGTATTGTTGTTGGAAGCATTTTTTTTCTTTTGGGGAATATCTCCTACATAACAATGAAGAAAAAAAACAACGACCACGCTTACTTCCCTTTTCAGAAGGTAGTTATGCCAGTCAGTGCACTTATTGTCGCAAGTATAATTTTTTACATCATCATCAAATAACCAATGGAACAAAATTTAGAAAAAATAAACGAATTTATTGAAAGAATAGATAGCATGAAAAAGCAAGAGAAAATGGATCTTTCTTCTGATCAAGATTTAAGTATTGCAATCATGAATTTGGTGAGCATCGAAGAACATCTATTATTCACAGGTAACAAAACAGAGAAAACACAATACTTCGACATGATCAACGAAGTACGGGAAATGCGTAAAGATCTGTTAAAAAAGATCGTAAAAAATCCCGAAGGAGAGATTTGGTGTATTTCTAAACATTTGCTAGCTGCCTCTATGCGTCTTTTTGAAGTGGGCACGAAACAACTTTCGCTCGGAAAAAAAGATGACGCCTATGATTTTTTCCATAAATCATACAATTTATATTCCCTTTTTTGGGGAATAAATCTGGGTGTTATTGAAACAGGAGACATAAGGAAAATCGACGAGCAAGCAATCAATAAGCACGATTCTGAAAAAACCGGCCTTATGGGAAAGCTCGGGGGGCTAGTCAAACGCGCAATCGACTGTTGTATTGAATGAAAAATGCCTCCTGTTTTGGGAGGCACACACGTCTTCGAATACTAAACGCTTCTTTTCGAATTGAAGCGCCCGAAGTTTCGGTAACGTCTTCGACGGCGAACTTTGCCGTTTCTTTTCGGTCTTAGATTAGGGACAAACCCGCCCCAGAAAGTCTTTGCGAGAAATTGGATTACACCTTTCTCCTTAAGACTCCCGACAAGAGAAAAGTATGCTTCCAAATACTTCGCAATCTCCCAAGGATCCTTTATCCTGAAAACCTGGTGTGCGAGATGGTAATTAGGAACTTTCCTCAACCGCTTGGGCCATCTCCTTTTGCAAGCACCAATTCTATCGATCCGCGTATCCGAGAAGTACCTCCAGTACTCTCGATCAAGATAGCTCAGCGCTTCGCCAAGCGATCTGCTCCAGTTCATCAACCTGTTCAAGCGATTAACAAATACACGCACCTCCCATGGTGTCCTGTTGCCAAAAACTCGATGGTAAAGCTCGTGCATATCTCTTCTGCACCTCACCTTGTTCCAAGGGAGGTCGCGAAACTCGGGAAAACGCGACTGAGGAAAAATATGGTGGGTGTCAATCACTCCTTTCGACACTCCATTGCTGTGGTGAATGTTGCTTCTTCTACAATCACCATCAACGGATTTACAAATCATCTTTCCTCCTTCAAGCGACTATCTGGCTTGTGGAAAAAGAACGCATATTAATTATAACCCAATATAAAAATAAATATGCAATACATTTATTGTAATATTGACTTTTTATGGGGGTGTATGATAATATTCTGTCACGGGGTAAATTACTCCTCGAATAGCAGACGTATAAAGACCGTGGGGAAAACGAAAGCGAGATCTCAGAACAAAGAGAGTTCAGCGAACGTAAAAAGGTCGAGCGTCCAAGGCGTTAGAGCGAAGAAAAAAACCTCGATCATATTTTTACGAAAAGAAAGTAGGTGAATTCTCTTTGAACCAAGATCCAAATCGTCCCATGTTTGATGCTACGTGCTCAGGCTGTGGACAAGCAACACAAGTTCCTTTCCAACCGTCTGGCGACAGACCGGTTTTCTGCAACGAGTGCTTTAAGAAGGAACGAGCTAACAGACCAGCATCAGCTGGCCGCGGCAATGGCCCAAGAATGGACCGTCAAATGTTTGACGCCACTTGCGCTGCTTGCGGACAAGCTACACAGGTTCCTTTCCGTCCTACGGAAGGTCGCCCAGTGTACTGCTTAAACTGCTTTAAAAAAGACCGCGCTTAATCTAATAAATTAAGAGCAACAAAAGTAACCGCCCGCAAGGGCGGTCTTTTGTTATTGGCTCTACTTTACACTTGACAAAATCACAAAATTAGAGTATACTTATTGGTTGTCTAAAAGACTGCCAATTCAAAACCTACTACCGAGGTGTACCATGACGACCGCGACCGCTCATTGCACCAGTGTCAGGTTTCCGGAGTTTTCTGAAGTGGAAGACTTCGAAACCAAGCGTGATTTCTTGCTCGATTACTTTCATCGGCTTAGCGATATTTCGATGATACAGGCGATTCAGGATGAACCTGTTGGATCGAGCTACGTCAAGTCCTTGTACCAGATCATCTCTGGCGGCGGGACAACGGAGGAAGACTAGCCGCCTCCGTTAGCAGACACTTCGCATGTTTAGTACGGGGAACCAATCGGTTCCCCTTCTCTTTTTGTGTATCAAATGTGGAAAACGTCAAATTTTATTGACTATTTCACCACCAGCCATTAAACTAAGGGCGCTTGAACTACTATGAATTCGTTAAATCCCGACCAACCGCAAACGGAAAATTCTGAAAAAGACAAGAAAAACGCGTTTACTTTTGCGACATTGGCCGGTATGGTCGGTGAACTTGGTTTTATTATTGCCGTTCCTCTTATTGTCACAATCCTCGCAGGAATCTGGCTGGACAAGAAATTTGGCACTATCCCACTTTTCATCATCGTGGGTATTTTGTTAGCCATTACAACATCTGCAATAACAATTGGCAGAAAAATCAAACATTTAAATAAGATTAACGGAATATGACAACCGGCATACACATTTCCCTCGCCGCGGAACCGCTGTTCCATCTTTTTGGTATCCCAGTAAACAACTCTCTCATCACAGGAATTGTAGGAAGCTTGGTAATAATGGCACTTTTTATTATGGCAGCAAAAAGGGTTACCCTAAACCCCAAAAGCAAGTTTGCCAACACAATTGAAGCCATTTGCGAGATGATTATTGATCTTATCGAACAAGTAATTCCAGACAGAGAAAAGGCGCGACGTTATTTCCCTTTTCTTATGACTATTTTTATTTTTATTGTCGTCAATAATTGGCTCGGACTATTACCGGGCGTGGGATCAATTACAGTGCAAACAGCCGAAGGAACTGCCCCGTTGTTCCGTGGTGCAAACGCTGATCTTAATACCACTTTGGCATTAGCGATAATTTCAGTCGTTATGACGCAAATTTATGCCGCAAAAGAGCTTGGCGTTGTTAAACACTTAAAAAAGTATTTCAGTTTTAATCCTATTATGACGTTTGTTGGTATGTTGGAACTGGTCGGTGAATTTTCTAAAATGATCTCTTTTTCCTTCAGGTTGTTCGGCAACATCTTTGCCGGAGAGGTTTTATTGGCGGTTATTGCCGCCCTGATGCCTATTATTGCCCCTCTGCCCTTTTTTGGGTTGGAACTTTTTGTCGGCCTGGTGCAGGCCCTTGTGTTTACCATGTTAACTTTGGTGTTTTTGGCGATTGCCACTTCCGATCATTCGGAATACAATCATGGCGAAGCGTCGGACACTCATGGACATGCGTGAGTTAGACGCCTACGGCATTTTGTCGTCGGCGACGCATCAAAGTTTCAAAAATTTTTAATTATTAAGTCAAAAAAGATGAACGAAGAAATGTTGAAAGTTCTTATTCCAGGGTTAACAATAATTTTAGGCGGAGCCATGCCGGCTTTTGCAATCGGCTGGATGGGTTCACACGCTATGGACGCCATTGGTCGCAATCCCGAATCAGCGGGAAAATTGCAAACAGTTTTGATCTTGGTAGTAGCCTTCGCCGAAGCTATCGCTATTTACTCATTGGTCATCGCTCTTATTTTGAAGTTTGTTTGATTCTTAGCTTTTAGAAGCAGTGCTTTTTCTAATCGCTCAGGCGACTGAAGTTGCGGCGGAAAGTTCCGCTGGCGGAATCGGCTCAATTGGCCTTGATATTCGCAGCTTGATTTTGCAAATCATCAATTTTGCGATCCTTCTTTTGGTTTTGAAAAAATTTGCCTATAAACCAATCATGGATATTCTCGATGCACGCCGCCATAAGATAGAAGAAAGCCTAGAAACAGCGAAAAAACTCGAGAACGAAAAGATTAATATGCAAAAGGAAAAAGATACGTTAATAAAGGAAGCTCATGGAAAGGCGCAATTAATTATTGAGCAAAGCAAAAAACAAGCACAAGACATCGTTGTTACAGCGGAAATAAAATCCCGTGAACGCGATGAACAATTGTTTAACGCAGCAAACGCCCGTATCTCTCAGGAAACAGAACTGGTTAAAAAGTCTCTACTGGGAGAAGCAACCAATTTTATAGCCGAAGCGGCAGAAAAAATTCTAAATAAAAAACTGGATACCGCTTCTGATATGAAAATAATTAAAGAAGCCATATCGGAAACTAAGAGCTTATGAAACGTTACTCCCGTAAACAACTTGCTCTCGCCACAATTGCCCTACTAGAGAAACATCCGGTGAAAGAAGTCGTTGCGGTTCTCTCAGAAGCAATAATGCGAGAAAAAAGAACCAATGATGTAGAAATCATTGCGCAGGAAATCGGCAAACAGTTTCTATTAACAAAAAACCATTTGGATGCCAATGTGGAAACTGCTCGAGAACTGAATCCACAAACACGTGACGAAATAATGGATTTATTAAAACAGATTACATCCGCAAAAACTGTTTCTGCGCAGTACGCAATAAACCCAAAACTTATTGGCGGATTTAAAGCATCCACACCAATTGTAGAAATAAACGCATCACTCGTACGTCCTCTTCATCAACTTAAAGCAAACGCACAATGACAACACACATTTCTATCGCGGATTTAACCGCAGAACTGCAATCAGCTATTAATGATCTAAAAACAAAACCGGAAATATCAGAAACCGGAGTTGTTACAAAAGTAAGCGATGGCATTATTTGGGTCTATGGTTTAACAAATTGTAGTTATAACGAAATGATCACGATAGAGACGGCAAACGGAACAGATTCCGTTTACGCATTTGCTTTGAATTTAGAAGAAGATCAAATTGGCGCAGTACTTCTTGGTGATGATCGTTTGATTAGAGCCGGCGCAAAAGCAAAATTAACTGGAAAGATTTTGGAAGTACCGGTCGGTCCAGAACTGGCTGGTCGCGTAGTTGATCCACTCGGAAGACCACTCGATGGATTGGGTCCAATCAAAACAGAGAAAACAAGCCCTGTAGAAAAAATTGCGCCGGGTGTACTGGCCAGACAGTCTGTAAAACAACCGTTGATGACCGGCGTTATTTCAGTCGACGGCATGATTCCGATTGGCAGAGGCCAACGTGAACTTATTATTGGAGATCGACAAACGGGAAAAACAGCCCTGGCCATCGATGCAATTATTAATCAGAGTCGACAAAAAAGCGGCGTTGTTTCCATTTATGTTTCCATTGGACAAAAACAAAGCACTGTTGCTCGCATCGTCGATCGTTTAAGAAAAGAGGGTGCGTTGGAAAATACTATTATTGTTATGACTTCAGCATCAGATCCTGCTGCGTTGCAATTCATCGCACCATATGCCGGCGCAGCAATGGGTGAATATTTCCGCGATAACGGAAAAGATGCTTTGATTGTTTACGACGATTTATCCAAACATGCTTGGGCGTATCGCCAGATTTCCCTACTCCTACGCCGCCCACCAGGACGCGAAGCTTATCCAGGTGATGTTTTTTATCTCCACTCTCGCCTATTGGAACGTGCAGCAAAATTATCCCCGGAACATGGTGGTGGATCCCTAACCGCTTTACCAATTATTGAAACTCAATCAAACGACGTTTCTGCCTATATTCCAACAAACGTTATTTCCATTACTGATGGCCAGATTTATTTGGAGAGCGATTTATTCTACCAAGGAGTACGTCCGGCCATTAATGTTGGCCTTTCCGTCTCGCGTGTGGGTGGTTCCGCGCAAACAAAAGCCATAAAAGAAGTGGCCGGTCGCCTACGTTTGGAATTAGCTCAATATCGTGAATTGGCCGCTTTCGCTCAACTCTCCACCGATCTCGATCCAGACACCATAAGCCGTATTGAGCGTGGTAAACGCTTAACAGAAATTCTTAAACAAGGACAATATGTTCCCCAAAGCTTGGGCCAACAGGCAGTTGTATTGTTATCTGCGACACGAGGAGTGTTTGACCAGGTGCCAGTAGAAAAAGTCAAAGAAACCGAAAAAGCAATTTTCGAAGCAGTCCAAAGTTCTCATTCAGAGATTTTAAATAACTTAGAGAAGAACGGTAAATGGTCAGAGGAAGATAAACAAACAATATTGTCTACCGCCAATGAAGTGGCAAAAAATTTCGTAGTTAACGAAAATATCTGAACAGATGGCAAAAACGCAGGCCATTCGCCAGAGAATAAAATCGGTGAAAAATATTCATCAGATTACTAAGACAATGGAAATGGTCTCGGCAAGTAAACTGCATAAAGCACAAGAAGCAGCATTGCAATCAAGAATGTATTCTTTCTCTGCTCGTGAGGCACTAACCCGCCTAAAGAAAATAGCTCCCAATTATATACATCCTCTTTTTGCCCAACGCGACATCAAGACACAACTTGTTATTGTTTTTACAAGTGATCGTGGTTTGGCAGGAGCTTATAACGGAAATATCTTCAAGAAACTTGTTGGATTCTTAACCGCTAACCCGACAATAAAAACCAAGACAATTATTATCGGGCAAAAAGGCGGGCAGTTTGTAAGCAAAATAAAAGACAGCATCGAACTAATTGGTCTTTATCCAAACTGGCCAAGTGAGCCAACAATTGTCGATCTACAGCCGATAGTTTCTTCGGCAATACAACTTTACACGGAAGGAACAGTTGATCGTGTTGGTGTTATCTTCACTGACTACATCTCCACAATTCGTCAAACTGCCACTTTGCGAAATATTCTGCCAGTCGATCCGGAAATGTTGGCACCAACAAAATTGCAAATGAATATTAATGAAGATACTGTATTCGAACCATCTCCCGAAGAAGTTTTATCTTTTATTTTGCCCCGGCTGATTGAAGTTCAAATTTATCAAGCCAATCTTGAAGCCATTGCTTCAGAACAAGCAATGCGCATGATGGCCATGAAGAGCGCTTCCGATAGTGCCAATGATATTATGGATGATCTGTCACTGGCTTATAACGGAATTCGCCAAGCAGCGATCACTCAAGAATTGTCGGAAATTACATCCGGCGCCGAAGCTATTAATTAATTTATTTCCACATATGCAACACGAATCCCACAAGGAAGAAGAAAAAGAAAACGAAGGAAAAATTCAGCAGATAATCGGCGTCGTTGTTGACGTTGAATTTTCTCAAAAAGTTCCAGATATTTACAACGCTTTGGTTGTAAATATTATTGACAATGACGTTGAACGAAAAATTATTTTAGAAGTTGCTCAACACCTTTCTGCTCACACCGTACGTACAGTTTCTTTGGGTTCAACTGATGGATTAAAACGTGGAGATAAAGTTACGGATACAGGTAGCCCAATTTCCGTGCCGGTTGGAAAAGAAACTTTGGGCAGAATGTTTGATGTCATTGGAAATCCAATCGACGGAAAAGGCGGCGAATTCCCAATAAAGAGCCCGATTCATAGACCAGCTCCGCATTTCGACGAGCAAAACACCAAGATCGAAATTTTTGAAACTGGTATTAAGGTTATTGATTTAATTGCTCCTATTACCCGTGGTGGAAAAGTAGGATTGTTCGGTGGCGCCGGTGTGGGAAAAACAGTTCTTATCACAGAATTGATCCACAACATTGCCTCTGAACACGGCGGTATTTCAGTATTTGCCGGTGTGGGAGAAAGAACTCGTGAGGGCAATGATCTTTATAACGAAATGAAAGATTCTGGTGTGTTAGAAAAAACAGCCCTGGTCTTCGGACAAATGAATGAGCCACCAGGAGCACGTCTACGCGTAGGATTGTCTGGTCTCACAATAGCCGAATCTTTCCGTGATGACGGACAGGACGTATTACTATTCATTGATAATATTTTCCGTTTCACGCAGGCAGGATCTGAAGTGTCGGCTCTACTTGGCCGTTTACCATCAGCGGTGGGTTATCAACCAAACTTGGCGCAAGAAATGGGCGCTCTTCAGGAACGCATCACTTCTACAAACAAAGGGTCTGTGACTTCTGTTCAAGCTGTTTACGTACCGGCAGACGATTTAACCGATCCAGCACCAGCCACAACATTTGGCCACTTGGATTCCACAATCGTTCTTTCTCGCCAATTGTCCGAACTTGGTATTTATCCTGCAGTTGATCCATTGGCTTCCACGTCTACTATTCTCTCCCCCGATGTTGTTGGAGAAGAACACTACAAAGTAGCTCGTGAAGTTCAGCAAATATTACAACGATATAAAGACTTGCAGGATATTATTGCCATTCTTGGCATGGAAGAACTATCCGAAAAAGACAAGGTTATCGTTGGGCGCGCACGTCGTATTCAGCGTTATTTGTCACAACCATTCCATGTCGCCGAAGTTTTCTCCGGCATTCCTGGAACATATGTAAGTCTTGCTGACACTATTCGTGGTCTAAGAGAAATTCTTGATGGCAAACACGATGATAAACCAGAATCGGCATTTTACATGAAAGGAAAAATAGAAGAAGTTGTTGCTGGACAAGCAAAATAAAAACTATGTCGCAGATTTCTTTTGAACTAGTAACACCCGAAGGTTTAAAGTTGCAAGAAGAAATTTATGAAGTTCTTCTGCCAACACCCAACGGACAAATCGGGATTTTCCCAAATCACATGCCGTTGATTACAATTGTCACTCCCGGTGTTATTTCGGTTCGTAGAAAAGAATCAGATTCCGATGACGCGTTAGAGCACTTAGCAACCTCTGGCGGTTTAATGGAAATTGATGGCACCCGCGCCCGTCTTTTAGCCGACACTGCCGAACGTGCCGAAGATATTAATGAGATGCACGTAAAAGAAGCTTTAGAACGTGCTCTGGAAATGCAGAAAACCGCGAAAGACCAGGTTTCACTTGCTGATGCAACATCAATTATCGAACAAAGCACAGCACGACTAAAGGTTGCGGAACTAAAAAGAAAACGCCGGAAGTAATAGTTTCTTATTTTAATATTAACAAAAATTTATATGAAAAGTTTCATGGTTCTCTGTGTAGATCATCGTATGTACGAAGATGAACTTGCGGATTGTATTCCCCAAGGCCCATATGTGCTTTCTTTCGTTGGAGGCGCGGTGGGCGCGTTGAAATATTTTGAAACATTGGCTGACGAAATAAAATCTCTTGAAGCCATCAAGGGTCCGTTCGATGAGATCATTATCCATGACCACATGAACTGTGCTGCTCATGGTGGCAGTGAAACAAAAGAAGATCATGTTAAGATCATGTGCGAACTTGAGACGAAAATTGCCAGTCAATTTCCTCACCTTAAGATCAAAAAGAGTCTAGTTGATATAGAAAGCAAGAAAGTAGAAGAACACAGCTAAACATAAGAGGACAGTAGCGCACGGCCCAACCCTTATTATTTTTTGCTTTCCTCGGCCTCGGGCCTCAGGGAGAAAACGCGAACTACGCGTTTTCAAACCCGCAAAAAGCAATAAGGGTTGTTCCGTGCGCGCGCCGTCTCCTCCCCTGATAAGGGGAGGTTGGGAGGGGTTAAACAGTCTTTGCTTGCAATAATACTCATTTTCATATACACTTTATCAATTCAATTAACGCACTACATAATTAAATCATGAACATCCGAAACGTCGCGATTATCGCCCACGTAGATCATGGAAAAACCACTTTAGTTGATGGTTTGTTAAAACAGGCACACACTTTTCGCGAAAACGAAGCTGTCATGTCGCAAACTTTAATTATGGACAGTAGTGATCAAGAACGAGAACGCGGCATCACTATCTTGGCCAAAAACACGGCCGTTGTGTACAAGGACACTAAAATCAACATCGTGGACACTCCTGGCCACGCTGATTTTTCCGGTGAAGTTGAACGCACGCTCAATATGGCGGACGGCGTTGTTTTGGTGATCGATGCCCAAGAAGGCCCAATGCCTCAAACAAAATTCGTCTTAAAAAAAGCGTTTGAACTTGGTTTAAAACCAATCGTCGTCATTAATAAAATCGACAAACGTGATGCCCGTGTTGAAGAAGCTCTTGAAGAAACCAATGACTTGTTTTTAGAACTGGCCACGCATGATCACCACTTGGAATTCCCCATTCTTTACGCCATCGGCCGCGAAGGCAAGGCATGGAACGAAATGCCTGCCGATATGACCGCCCCAGCCGACCTGACACCGATTTTTGAAGCGATTGTCAAATATATTCCACCGCCATTTATTGAACCGGAAAAACCGTTTCAAATTTTGATTGCCGCCCTTGATTGGGACGATTATCGCGGGAAATATGCCGTTGGCAAAGTGCGCCGTGGTGTTGCGAAACCAGGCATGGCGATTGCGATTATCGACAAAGATAACAAAATCGAAAATACTAAAATTGATAAGGTATTTGTAAACCGAGGGTTGAGTCGTGAAGAAGTACAAGAAGCCGTTGCCGGCGATATTGTCGCCTTAACAGGCCTTAAAAACGTTAAAATTGGCGATACTGTGGCCGATGCCGAGCACCCGGATGTTTTACCAACCATCGCCATTCAAGAACCGACATTAAAAATGTCTATCGGCGCCAACACCTCTCCTTTCGCCGGCCGTGAGGGACAATTTGTAACTAGCCGCCAAATATTGGATCGAATCAACAAAGAACTAGAAACTAATGTCTCAATGAAATTCGACCGCGGCGAAGCCGGTGAATATATTTTATCCGGTCGTGGTGAATTACATCTTTCTGTGTTTATAGAAACACTCCGCCGTGAAGGGTATGAAATGGAAGTTGGCAAACCGCACGTTATTACAAAAACAATTGATGGTGTAGAAATGGAGCCAGTAGAAGAATTGACCGTAGACGTACCAATGGAATATGTAGGAACAGTCACCAGCGAAATCGGCCGTCGCAGAGGAATACTATTTTCTAACACTCAAAATTCTGATGAGACAACTCATTTGGTTTTTGAAGTTACAACCCGCGGATTAATTGGGCTTCGCAGCCAACTATTAACTGTCTCGCGTGGTACGGCGGTGATGAATTCTCAATTTATTCGCTACGATAAAATCGGAGCAATTATACCGCAATTACGTAATGGCGTTTTGGTGTCATTTGATACCGGCAAAGCATTTTCTTATGGCTTAAATATTGCGCAGGGCCGTGGCAGTGTTTTTATTGCCCCACAAACAGAGGTCTATGAAGGCATGATTGTCGGATTAAACTCCCGTGAAGAGGATATTGAAATTAATGTCACAAAAGAAAAACGTCTTTCAAATATGAGAGCATCCGGATCGGATGACGCTATTATACTAACCCCTCCCACCATATTTAGTTTGGAACAATGCTTGGACTTTCTAGAAGAAGATGAACTACTGGAAGTTACACCAAAAAATCTCCGTCTCCGTAAGAAGATTCTAAACGCCACATTGCGGACAAAAGCGCGTCGATCAAATTAAAATCATTACACAAAAAAGCTCGCCAAAGCGAGCTTTTTTGTTATGCGATAAATTTTGTGCAACAACGTGTTTTCATCTATACTTTAACTAATGAAGAAAAGAAAAAAGAAAGCGGAAATAAGATTGTCTTGGCCATTACTCATATTTGTCATTTTATTTTTTGGAACATTATCCACTTTTTCTCTTGCTCAACAAATAAATACCCCACGTTATCGCTTAACACTAGAGGACGAAGAAAAATCCGGCTGGCTTGGTGCAATTTCAAAGGCTTTTCAAAATCTTAAACTTAGTGCTACTGGAGTAATAAAACCAACGACTGGACAAAAACTCGCGGTTACTGCAGTGGCTTATTCTCCAACTGTAGATCAAAACGATGCTTCTCCATGCATTACTGCTTCCGGAACAGTTGTAAGAAGAGGGGTCGTGGCCACAAATTTTCTCCCAATAGGAACAAGATTAAAGATTGGAGAAGATACTTATGTTGTTGAAGACCGCATGAATGCCAAATACAACGGAAAAAAAATTATTGATATTTGGCATCCCACAACCAAAGAGGCTCTTGCCTTCGGCTCAAAAAGATTAGAAATAGAAATACTCCCGAAAGATGACTCTCCAGCACCAACACCAATTCCAGAAGCGGTAGCGGAAAAACCAAAAAATGTCTGGGAATCTACAAAACTCGCCTTTAAAAACATGGGGAAATTCTTTGCAAAAAACGTACAGACACGAACTTACGCGCCAGAAGCTGATTGCAGCAAAGTAGTTGGGAGAACGTTGAAGTAAGAATAATTTATCACTCAAAAAGCGGCTCAGTTGCGCTGTGAGGGGCTCTGTGGCTCGACGCCACAGAGTTCTCAATTCTTGTGCAAAATATACTTCGCACGCTACGAAGTATATTTTGTGTATATTTAGTTTGTTTCGCAAAGCGAAACTAATTTCGAGTAGCCCCACGGAGAATCGAACTCCGATTTAAGCGTTGAGAACGCTTCGTCCTAGCCGTTAGACGATAGGGCCATGTTTTTAACGACGAATGTAGAATAATGAATTATTAACTAAGAATCAAGGATGTGATTTGTAACATCAAAAATATAGGAATAAACAACGCCCCAGCGTTGACTTATATACAAATTACATTAAGATAATCCTTCCCGTACGAAATAATTCCACTTTCCAGGTTGTTCCATTTAAAGGGTTACTAACATGACAATGCCCATTGATCTCGTGCTTGTTCGACACGGAGAGAGCGAAGGCAATTTGGCAAACAAGTTCTCCCGTCTTGGTGATAATCGCCATTTCACCCCCGAATTCACACGGCGAACAAGTGCCATGTGGCGTCTTACAGATAAAGGCCGTCGGGACGCTGGAAAGGCCGGCCAATGGATCCGAGATAATATCGGTGCAAAGTTCGGCCGTTATTATGTTTCGGAATACATCCGAGCCCAAGAAACAGCAGCACTACTGAATCTGCCAGATGCGCAGTGGTATGCCGAATTTTATCTGCGAGAACGTGATTGGGGCGAGATGGAAGTTCTTGCGGATGACGAACGCCAAGCCAGATTCGCAGAATCATTGCGTCGCCGAGAAGTCGATAGTTTTTACTGGACACCGCCTAACGGTGAGTCGCTGGCCCAACTCTGTCTACGCATCGATCGAATCATCAATACCCTGCACCGCGAGTGTAGTGAAAAACGAGTGATAATTGTCTGTCATGGAGAAGTAATGTGGGCTTTCCGAGTACGACTCGAACGCATGTCACAAATGCGTTTTCGAGAACTGGATGAGTCCACAAACCCCCATAACAGGATACACAATTGCCAAATCCTGCATTACACCAGATGCGATCCATGTTCAGACGTGATTGCGGCATTCTATTCATGGATGCGCTCAGTGTGCCCCATGGACACAGACCTTTCTTCAAACGAATGGCAAGAAATCAAACGGCCACGGTACTCGAATAGTGATCTTTTGACACTTGTCGGAACAGTACCTCGATTGGTCAACGAATAGACCGCCCCCCAAATCTAACAACTTTGGGGTTTTTCTAATTATTTTTTCAAACTTCCTGTATCAGTACGCGTTGGTGGAATCATATAATACGTCAGCAGTTTTGTAACAAACTACTAAACATCACTCCCCTCTTGACAAAAACTAAATTTTAGATTACAATAATTCGTCGCGTGTTTTATTACACGCATGTTGTTTGTTCAAAACAGGAAAAGGAATCCGATCATGTTTAAGAAGTTGCTTCTCGTTGTGACGATCATTTCGACGTCCGAGATTGTTTCCGCTCAGGAACTAACCGAATTCGCCGGCATTGTTAAGCCGGTTTCCTCAAAACACTATCGTGGCTCTCCTGAGAATGGGTTTCCAGTCACCCAGATCCACGTGAAAGAAGGAGATTGGGTCAACCAGGGAGACGTGTTAATTGAACTCGACCCAGCCGATCTCCCTCTAAACCTCAAAAAAGCTCAAGTTGAGGTTGCCAATGGCGACCTGGCCATGCTTCTCTCAAAACGAGAGATACGGGGGAAGGTGTTGGCTCGTTGTAAACTCTTGCGCGAAAAAAAAGCGATTTCAGTCGAGGAACTGGACTTGGCGCAGGAATGTGTCAACTGTCTGGATGCTGAAATCGAACGCGCAAAGGCCGCGATCAAAGTCGCCAAGGTTGCTTACGAACAAGCGGACTTCGTTCACACAAACTACGAGGTCATGAAATCTCCTATCGCGGGAGAAGTCGTGCGTGTAAATTGCGCCTTGGGGCAATGTGGACGCGCGGAAACGGGACCAGTTGTTTGGATCGATATCATTGATTCCAGAGAGATCGAAATCCACTTCCCGGTTCCTACAAAAACCGCGAAGTCCCTCAAAAAGGGGCATCCCGTCTTGATTTCGCAAGACGGCCAAACATGGAAGTCGGAAGTGACAACGGTGACGAAATTGGCCGACAGCAATCGGCAAATTCCCATCATCGTTAAGATGTCCAATCCCGACAAGCTCATCTGTGAAACAGAAGTCAGGGTGAGCATCAAGTGACAATGCGTACCCCGGTGGCGTGACCATCGGGGTGTTTTTTTGTTTATTTTCTACTCGGTGGAATCATATAATACGATAACAACTTTGTTGCAAGTTCCTTAAACATCGGCGCCGCCGTACCTGAAGCAAAACTTAATCCCTTAGGATTATCCAGTATAATCAACACCGCAAACTGCGGTTTATCAGCAGGCGCAAAACCAAAAAATGAAATAATTTTTCTGTCGGCGGAGTAACGTCCGGTTTTGGGATCAGCCACTTGGGCTGTTCCGGTTTTCCCGCCCACATAATATCCTTTTACTTTTGCGGAACCGGCAACACCATTCTCTACAACAGACGTCAGCATTGCCTGTAATTTATTCGCGGTATCAGGAGAAATAACCTGACGAATAATATTTGTTTGTGTTTTATCGATGCGTCCATCAGAATAACGAACCTCTTTTACTATATGCGGCGCTAAAAGTTTTCCGCCATTGATTGTCGCTATATCGGAAACAAGAATCTGCAGTGGAGTCACAACAACACCTTGCCCAAAACCCATTGTCGCTAAACGTACGGGCGACCATGTGTCCGGAAGAGGCAGTGCACTTGATGCTTCTCCATCAAGAGGAAGTCCTGTTTTGTCCCCTATTCCAAAATGACGTAAACCTTCAAATAATTTTTCAGCACCTATTTTTTGGGCAACCCAAACCATTCCCACATTGTCGGATTGTTCAAGAATTCTCGTCATAGTGACTGTTCCTAAATGCTTGCCATCAAAAGTATTAATAATATATTTCCCGATTTTTAGAGGCCCATTGTCTTCCATTGTTGTATTTGGGTTGACAAGGCCAAGATCCATTGCGATACCCATCACAATCGGCTTAAAAATAGAACCTGGTTCAAATAAATCCAAAATTGTATTATTGCGGAAAATAGCCATGTCGCGGATATTACTGAACTCATTCGGATTGTATGTAGGATAATTAGCCATCGCTTTAATCTCAGCACTATACGGATCCATAACAATAATACTGGCCTTCTCTGCCCCAAAACGATCACGCCCTTGTTTTGCAATATCTTCCGCGAAAGTTTGAACAACAGGATCTATGGTCAAAACTACATCTGCCCCATCTTCCGCCGGTCGAGTATTCACATCACTAACAGATATTAATCTGCCAACAACATCCCTTTCAGCCTCCATAAATCCAGCGCGCCCTTGCAAAACATCATCCAAGCCCGCCTCAATTCCGTATTCTCCTTTGATGATTCCATTATCCTGCTGACGAACATAGCCAAGAACCTGAGCGGCTAATGTCTGCTCCGGATAATAGCGCTCATAATAATCTTCAAAACGCACGCCTTTTAAGTTTGCATCCTTAAGCTCCTTAATTGCCTGTTCATCAAATTTTTCGTATGAGGAAATCAAGGGTTCGTAAGGATCTGTTGGATCTCCCATTTTTCTTAGAAGATTGTTTTTCAGATCATTAACTTCTTGCTCTTCTTTATTTTTCAGATCCTCTGGAGAAACAGTACTTTCTTTATTTTTTCTCGTCTCTATTTCATCAAGTGAATATTGCCCGGTATCATCTAATAATTTCTCTCGCTGAGCTGTTTCACGCTGTTTAAAACGCCATAAAATATCAGATAATTTATCTGCCGTATAATCAACATCTTTTACCGCTCTTGGTTCCAAAAACGCTGACTCAGTTTCTCTGGTAGAAGCTACAACAGATGAATTCCCATCTTTGTCTGAAAAAAGAATTTTCCCGCGACGAGGAAGAAGATCATCCGTACGCGTACGCTGGCTTTCTGCTAGAGCTGAATACTTATCGAACTGAAAAATTTGCAGGTACCCCAAACGCAAAAAAAGAGAAAAAAACAGGATAGCCACGATAGCATAAATGTAAGAAAAACGGTCGCTATTTTTTTTCGGCGAACTATTTTTTTTAATCATATTTCTTTTTCCGCCACAGAAAAAATACTAAATTCCACTCTGTGTTGCAGAGAACGCTACTGTACCAGCCAGAAGTGGGCTTGTGTACTCAACTTTGTTTGTGGAAACCAGTTTTAATTTTTGTGCCCCCAGAGCTACCGCTCGCACTGATTGCAAATTGGCCGATTCTAATTCTAGCTGCCTTTTTTCATCCGCAAGTTTATCGACCTGTTTTTCCAATGATGTAGTATCATAGCCATTCACTGCTGAACTTGTTACCTGAAAGATGTACATAAAACCTGCCATAACAATGATCGACAAAACACCAATTCCCGTAAGAAAAAAGTTCATGCTTGAACCGCGTTGCCCGTGTATACGACTTATCGTGCTTTGCTGACGCCGAAGAGAAGAAACTCTGCGAGGCATTCTACTGTTATTGAAATATTCTTTGTGATTGTTGGATGAATAGATGGTCATTTTGTTTTTATTGTTTATTCCCCATTCCCCTTTTCGATAACTCTTAATTTCGCGCTTCTACTCCAGTTGTTTGCTCTTACTTCAGAAAATTTTGGTTTAATTGGATGTTTGGTGTGCAAAACGTAATTTGCTGTTTGTGCCGCCTTCTTGAAAGATTGCTTCACGATTCGATCCTCTCCCGAATGAAAAGAAATAATCGCGAGTCTACCTTTTGGAGCCAATATCTTTAGTGCTTGCTTTATCCCCTGTTCAAGTGTTTCGTACTCACGATTTACCGCGATTCGAAGCGCTTGAAAAGTTTTTGTAGCAACATGAATTTTTCCATGTCGCGCACCTGCTGGATAAGCTTTAACAATCACTGGAATTAATTGCGTCACTGTGGAAAAGTCACCTCTTCGCCTTTCTGCGACAACTTCCTCCGCAATTCTTTCCGCAAATCGTTCTTCGCCAAATTGCATAATTATCTCCGCTATTTCATCTTCATGCAGAAGATTTAATAGATCGGCAGCACTATAAGCCAGATGCTTACGCGCAATTCTTTGCAATGATACTAGCGAAGGGTTGGGCAGATTTAACGACCCAGTGGGATCGAAACGCATATCCAAACTCCCTGAATTTTTGAAAGAGAAACCTCGTTCGGCTTGAAGATGATGTGTAGACATCCCCAAGTCGAAAAGAATTCCCGTTGGCGCATGAAAACCAGCTTTTTCCGCGGCTGAACCAATATTGGCAAATGATTCATGCAAAACTTTTGCTCTATTGCCAAAAACTTCTAATTCCTTTTGAGCTCGTTCAAGGCCCTCCGTGTCCATATCCAGTCCCAACAATTCCGATTCAGCACCACTTTTAGAAAGCAACTCTTTGGCATGTCCAGCATCGCCCAATGTTCCATCAATCAAACGAGCATTTGGTTGAGCCAGATATTGCAGCACCTCTTCAAGAAAAACAGGTATGTGCAATTTCCTCGCCGTTCTCTCTGAATCAATTGCTTCTTTTCCCATCGCTCCAATTGAGCTGGACACTTTTATTCTTCGTTATTTTGAAAGAGCTCTATTTGTTCCGCTATTTCCTCACTGTGTTGTTCAGCGTCTTTTGTATAACGCGCCCATTCCGTCTCATTCCATATTTCTAATCGATCATGAATACCTGCCACAACAACTGCCTTACTAAGTCCCGCAAACGTACGCAGATAATCCGGCAAAATTACTCTTCCCTGTCCATCGACAGTGGAATCCATCGCTCCAGCCAGCATCAAACGGGAAAAAGCGCGATTATTTTTCTGATTCATTGGCAAACTTGCTAAACGATTGGCGACTTTTTGCCACGCGCTTTTTGCGTAAACGAACAAGCAGTGATCCAAGCCCCGAGTAACCACCACTCCTCCACCCAACTCTTTTCGAAACTTTGTCGGCAAAGCTAGGCGACCCTTTTCATCTATGGCGTGGTGGTATTCACCGATGAGCATTGATTAACTTATTAGTTAGATTAGAGACAGGAAAATGGTGAAACGTAGGATGAGAGTTATACACATTTTCCCCACTTTTCCCCACTTTTTTCCACCTACAACCATCTTACACCATTTTTCGCCATTTTTCAAGTACCCCAAAAAATAAACGTTAAAAACATCCAGCAATAAAGTGAAAACACAACATATTTGGCTCTATCTAGCCAAATATACTAACAAATATTTTAATATACTTGCCCTATTTTGCCACTCTTACGATACAGAGAGGTGTTTGTTCTGTGGTTTGACCGAGAGGATTGTCTTTAAAAATTCCTCGAATCAACTCTTTATCGACTCCTTTTGAAGATCCCAAGACCTGCACACCAATATCGTTGGCATCAATAATCGCCACCGGAACATTGAATTTTTCCATGAGACCTTTTGCTACTTTGTCAGGATCTTTAGGGGCTAATTTGGCATATTCATTATACGGAGGCAACGTATACGGCGTGGGGCCATCAATAGCATTGATGTTTTTCCCCGCTACACGATAAAAAACACCTCTTACACCAAATGGCTTAGTTAAAGCCGAAGCTAAAGCCGCAAGTAATATTCGTGACACGCCGGCTTCTCTCAACGCCAGTTCCATAGTCCATGGACTGCCCAACCCTATTCCCCATTTCGGCTTAAAAACAAATTTAACCAACAAATTAGCAAGCCAGGACGGTTTTATATCTTTTATCGGAAATGATCTGCCTTGTGTTATGGCAACAACTTTCTCCGAAATAGCTAATGTGTCTCCTTCCCGAAAATGGGATTGAGCATACTTTTCGACAATATCAGCAATATCGTCTTCTTTTTTTACGACATGAGTCTTAATTGGCAATCGAATATAAATCTTTCCTGCGACTTCTCGTTCCAGTTGTTTCCCGATATTCGGGTTCAAATTATTTTCATTCATGGTCAAATAATACCCATTAAGGTTGACGGGAGCAACTTACAACAATTCCTTCTGAACTAAAAAAGAAACGGCAATGTACGTTTCTTTTTTTAAAACTGTTTAATAATCTACGGAATTATCGATTGTTTGACTTCCTGTATATTGACTATCTATTGTTGTCGGTACGCTTCCCACTACGCTAATCGCTATAACAGAAAACAGAATTCCAAATACAACCGAAACAACTACGGAGGCAACCAAAATGATAATTCCCCATTTCTGCCATTTTGCCTGCACTGTTTTGAAATGTTCAACACTGTCCCACTTCTTAGCCTTCCACGCCCATTCATTGCCCTTGAAACCAAGAATAATCATCATAATCAACGAAATTGGACTAACCAGAGCTAAAAGGCCAATCCAAACACCATTACCGATTGACCAAATCCAACTCAAGAGAAACGCTCCCCAATTAAATTTATCTAATTCCGCCGGAAATGGCCCATTAAGACTATTTTCGTTAGTCATTATAACAGCCCCCACTGGCGGAGTGCTGTTTACTGGTGGTTGATTCTCTTGTTGCTGATTTTCTTCCATATTTTTGTTATTAAAAAATTAATTATTTATTAAATTGTTGGAGCTTGTAAAAGTGGCTCTTTTTTAATACCGCTTTCAATCTTCTTACTATCAACATATCCAAGGGCACGATAAAAAAGTGTCCAGTATGTTGATGTAAAAGCCGTGACAAACCCACCCACCACTGCAAAAAATACTATGCTGACCGCTATGACTAATGGAGCATAGACAAAAATAGTTGTCTTATTTGCAAAAAACAAAATAACTCCTCCTAAAATCAACAGTGCAACTACAACAAACATTAAAATAATCACCATTAGCCCAATTAAGGCGCTAACTCCCATCATGATCGCATAACCAATAGCCACGTCCTTCAAATTCCTTTTAATTAATTTGTATGAATCACGAATAGAAGCAAAAACTTTTTTATTTTCTAAAACAATCATGATCTGCGTAAAGACAAGTACAATTGACACCACAAAACTAAACCCGATAACCGCAATGAAACCAATAAATATTAATAACCCAAGACTAATAGCAATAGCCACTGGATGCCAAACTATCAACAAGAAAATTAAAGCAAATATCGGAAAGATTAATGCGGACATAGCCAATATTACCAACCATCCCAACCCAAAAAGCTTCCAAAAATACTTTCTACCTTCTCGCATGGCAGATCGAAAACCAATAGCACCATCACCTTTTTCCATCCTATTCACGCTAATGATCAGCCCAGCTTTGGCACTTAAGGAGAAATAAAGTACCACAAGATAAATAATTAGTATAAAAACCAAAATCGTTGCTCCAATAGCAATAATCGCTGGAACATTGATTTTGGAAAATATTTCTGATACTTGTTTCGCAAAATCTTCTGATTGCATATTCGTGCCACTTGAGCTTTGTGACGGCGAAAATCCTCTCAGACCAGAGAAGTTAAACGATGGACTACCAAAACTTCCAGCAAACGCAGCTAAAATGCCCAACCACCAAAGAAATTTATTCTTTTTTACAATCTCCCAACTTCTTTTAATAATCTGTCCGTAGTCCATAAGTACTATTTTGATTAATCTTTCGGTTCGAATTGAATAATTTGAAAACCATATTTTTCAACATCTTCTTTTGGCCAAAAAACTTGACCCTTCGTTTTAAAAATATAAGTGGCAACAACTTCAATTTTCCTGCCTGTATATTTTTTCTTGTCTTCGTTCCACTCTTCTAAAACCAGAGTATCTCCTTCGTTAACCTCAAAATCCGCCAAACGTAATTCCATCCTTTTCTTACCGGAGATAATTTTGTCAAAATATTCTCGCCAAACCTTTTTGTGGATAATCGCCATAATTATATTATCCCACAAATTATAGCTTTTGTTAAAGTTATCTATTTCATACAATACAGTCAGAGTTCTTCGATATCTTGTGCAAAAAACAGCTAGTTCTTTGGCTTTTAAGTAGCCATGCGATAAATATCCGCTTCGGCGGAGATTCTCGCAGGGCTCATTTATTAGTAGTGCAAATAATACTTCACGCACCTTGAAGTATTATTTGTGTACTTATTGTTTGTTCTGCTTCGCAGAACCGTATAAATGAGTGGGCAGTGAGGGTATCGAACCCACGACCTCTACAATGTGAATGTAGCGCTCTACCACTGAGCTAACTGCCCTGAATATTGTAAAAAGAGCTATTCATTTTCCTGTCAACTGCGCGTCAATATAGCGTTCGATAGCAGGAACGTCAAACCTTTCTTCCGGATGATTGCAAAAACGATTCATCGCTTCCCAGCCAACTTTCACCTCTTTAAGAGAACTGCCACCAAAAATCGTTTCAAGTCCTAACACAGACCAATTTACCTCATAAGTAATCGTGCGCCATAAAGGAATCCTACTATTTTCAATCAATGTTTTCATTAGATTCCAATATCGCGTGCGATGCGGAATTGAAACAGGAGCGTTGTGATTATCGTCCCCCAAACTCCACTCTGAAAATAATTCTCCGGTACGTTTTCTGGTTGTACGCGGATGATTAACATGAATATGTCCGCACCACGGCATAATCTCTTTTATGTCCGATTCTATCGCGTCATAATTGCCACTATATGTTAATAACGCATGAGCAGGGTCAAAGGTCCACCCAAGAACCCCGATATCAAGCCATTCTTTGCCAATACCCAATAAAACTTCTTTTAGATTTCCAAATACCGTACCAATTTCCTCTTCTCCGGGATGCGAATAAACATTTTCAACAGAGATACAAATCCCGGAAGAATAAGCGTCTGGCATAATCGCTTTTAATGAAGCAACGCATGCTTGCAAAGATTCTTCTTTTCCAATGCCTTTTTCACGCCTTCCACAATGAACAACATAAATCAACGGGTGATTGATTTTCAATTCTTCTCGCAAAATTTTCATAAGGGCTATTTCTTTTTTTAAGCGATCAATATTTTCTTTTGTTATACGCGGGTCACTCAAATTCATAAAAAATCTTGCCAAGAGAAATCCTTGCCCCGCATAACCGGCATGCAAAGAACGTAAATCTGTCATTCCGTAATTCTTCAACATTACCTTAAAATGTTTTATTGTTTCTGGTTTTACATTATTTTTAATGTCAAACCATTTGTAGAAAGGCAAAAAAATCTCCAAATCCTTTCCTGCCTTTTTCAGAAAATCGCGCGAATTAGCACGCTCAAAGAAAAAACCCACTTTTCTTAAGAAACTAGCCAGAAAAGTAGTAATAGTAACACGATACTGTCCACTGCTCAGATCTCCAAAGGGGAATTTTACTTGCTCACCCAAGAATTTACTGTTTTTTTACCTTTATTCTTGCATTCGGTCCCAGAGTATTCAACAGTTCAGCGTGATTTTTCTCATATACTTCTCGCAAAAAACTATCGTTCATATTTCTACGATATTCAAACTCTGTGGCGGTCATCACAGTAAAATTTATTTCTGTACCAAGCTCATCTTCAATACCTAAAACAAATTGTTTAAATGATTGTTCGTTTATGTCGCCAACGATCAACAAATCTGTTGGGGCATTATGATTTTGAGTAAAGATGCCTGAAAGCAAAACAAGCTTAACATTTCCGACACGTTTTATACCTTCAAAGAGCCGATCTTGCAACGGCTTGCCCATTTTAGCCATCATCTTAGACAAATCGTCGAGAATAATAAATTTGGGATTAACAACATAGTATTTTTTCCCCTTGCGAACATAAGTCGACAGAAGCCCTATTTTTCTCAAATTTTCAACTTCACGTCGTACTGAGTTAATTCTTTCTTTGGTCAAACGCATCATCTCCCGCACGTAATAAGGCCTTCTAATGCCATTTGTAAAAAGCAATAAAAGCTTGACTCGCGTGCGTGAACCGAAAAGACGTTCAAGAGGTATAGACATATCGATATATCTGGAGTTTAGAGGTGTATCAGATGAAAGTAAAGCCCACAAAATACCCCCTCCCTACCACCAAGTCGAGAACAAATGTATACTTTACGCATGGAATCCTATGAGGAAGATTTAGGGGCTGGAGAGACAGAGCGGGATGAAAAAAGAGAAATTGCCCGTACTTCAATAAAAAAACCAAGGATGCTCACAGTGGATGCCGCCGAACTGGTTACTTGCGACTCAGAGTCTGGTCCGGTTCTTTGTGATACTTTTATTTTTGATCCTGATGAATCGGAAGCCAAACTTGGCTCTCTTTATTTGGTTTTAGAAACAGCAAATAATTCCGAGAAGTCCTCTCAAGCCATTGAATCTGTTGCTACAGCAATCAGAAAAGAATATTATCGAGATTCAGAACGCGGACTTTATGAAAGCATGGAAGAGGCGCTCAGTCAGGCAAATCATGTTTTGAGCGAATATGCCGATCAGGGAGAACTAGATCTGGTAGACAACTTCCACGCCGCGGCCTGTGCATTTTATGGACAGAATCTACATATTAGCCGCGTAGGTGAAGCAGAACTCTTAATGGCACGAAAAGGACGCCTCACTGATATTGGAGAAGGATTATCAGATAGTAACTTGCGCAGACCCCATCATGCTTTTACAAGTGTTGCCAGCGGATCAGTTATGGAAAATGACATCATTCTATTAGCAACCCCCCAACTAACCCGCATTATTCCACACGACCGGCTTAATCACATGTTGACAAACAGAACACCAGACGAAGTAATCACGTTACTTCGCCCTCTTCTTGATGATCCACGTGAAAACATAGCATTCGCGCTACTTTTACTTCAATTTGCAAAACTTCCGGAAAGACTTCCGCCACCAACCGTACCTCTGAATCTACCTAAAAAGGTTAATCTAACTCAAGATCAACCAACACGCCTTTCTGTGCGCCCTCGCCGTCCAATTAATATCAAACGTAGTTTTTGGAGTACTGCCGCTCGCATAATCAAACAGATTTTGGTACTTGTTTGGACATTTTTGCGCGACAAGGTATTTCCTATCGCAGCAAAAGCTTCTTCGTGGTCCGCAAAAAAAGGAAAAAACATAGCTTACTCCGCCAAAACTGGAGCGCAAAAAATTATTACTGCACGCCATATGAAAAAAAATGACTCGCTTGATGATTTATCTTCTAAAGACGTTTCTTTTGAAGATACTTCTACAAAAGAAACGAAAAACACAAATGACTACAATGCTTACGAAGAAGATAATGTTGTTTTTTCAGACGAAGACAATCAACATGAACAAAAACAAAGCTTTTCAGCACGTTTCTTGTTACCAATAGTTAGATTTTTACGACGAGGAATTAAAAAAATCGCCTCTTTCACCAAATCAGGAAAAAACGTAAAAATATCTCTGGTTGCAATTATAATCCTTGTAATTGTTCTAACTTTCGGGATTCGTGCCCTATCTCAGAAGAAACAGGAAGAAACCAATCTAAGAGGAATTGCAGAAAAATTGGAACAAGCACGCGTAAAAAAAGATAATGCCGATTCCGCTCTTATATACAACAACACCGATAAGGCCAAACAAGATTTGCAGGAAGCGTTATCTCTCGCTAACTCGGTCAAAGAAAGTGGAAACTATACACAAGAAGTAACCTCTTTAATTTCGGCAATACAAGAAATAAAAGATCGCATGGACAAAGTCACGCGTGTCACATCCTCCAACGTTGTTGGAGATTTTTCCAGCATTGCCGGAGCATTAAAAACCCCCGCCATGGTGGCAATAGATAAATTAATTTTCACTTTTGATCCGACAAACAACGCTATTTTTCAACTAGATACAACAAACAAGGAAACGAAGGTGGTTTCACAGAGTTCTCAAGGGATCGGATATTTTCGCACCGCCAACACTATTCCAGCCGAAAAGTCTATCTTATTATCCACTGACACTCCTGGTCTCGCGATATTTGATACACAGCGAAACGATCTACTAAAACAAGAAATCAAATTCCCCGAAGGATTTAAAAGCGTCAAAGCTGTTGGTCTTTTTGGAAGCCGGCTATATCTTCTATCAACTGAAAAAAAGATGATCTATGGATTTTCTAAGACATTGGCCGGATACGATGGTGGAAGCGCCTGGCTTACTGACACAAAAGTTCCCACTGAACGAGCAGTCAGTATGGGTGTTGATGGCTACATCTATCTGCTTTTAGATGATGGAACAATAGTTAAAATGCTAAAAGGAAAGCAAGTTGAATTTAAGCAACAAATGCCAACTGATCCAATTGCCAACCCGACTCGCATGGTGATTTACGACGGATTAAAACACATTTATATCCTCGACCCAGCACAAAAGCGTGTGATTGTTTACGATACTGTGGGAAATCTCGTTGATCAATACATCTTCCCGGATGCAAAAGATTTGCGTGATATAGCTATTGGCGGAAAAGAAGAAATATTGTACGTACTAGATGAAACGAGAGTAAACGCAGTACCCCTGAAAACAGTAACGCCAGCAAAACAACCTTAACTAAAAAGAGCAGGAAATTTCTTCCCTGCTCTTTTGCTAATATATATATCGATTATTTCAACACTACTGTTCCGCCGGCTTCTTCGATCTTTTTCTTGATATCTTCGGCGGTTGCTTTATCAGCGCCTTCTTTTACGACTTGAGGGGCTTTGTCGACCAAGTCTTTGGCTTCCTTCAAACCCTTACCAGTGATTTCGCGAACGATCTTGATGACAGCAATCTTGTTTGCACCACTTCCGGTCAATTCGACGTTAAATTCGGTCTTTTCTTCGACAGCTGCTGCACCCGCTCCGGCAGCCGGAGCCGCAACTGCTACTGGAGCGGCGGCGGAAACACCAAACTTTTTTTCGAGAACTTTGACCAATTCGGCCAAATCTAAAACGGACATTTTTTCAATGGTTGCGACCATTTCCTTGAACTTTTCAGGAACTTCTACTACTTCGTCTTTTTCTTCTGACATATGTTTAATAAAAATAATTAATGATTTAAACTGCTCCCTGCTTTTCGGCTATCGCCTGTAACACCGCGGGTAATCCACGCAATGTACCAGACAAAACACCCGCAAAACCACGCACCGGCGCGATCAATGTACCAACTAATTTGGCACGTAATTCGTCTTTGCCCGGAAGCAAAGCCAAACTCTCTACTTGCTCTCTAGTAATTGCTTCGCCCTCAAGAATACCAGCAACCAAACTTGAACCTTCATGTGTTTTCACGAAGTCAAAACTGGCCTTTGCGGGAGAGATCATATCTTGATCACTCCAGGTTACAGCAACTGAACCTTCGACTGTCGAAAAATCAGCTGTGATACCAATGCTTTGCGCCGCGCTGCGAAAAACTCTTTTCTTGATGACCTGTACTCGGCCACCGGTTTGTCGCAAACCACGACGAAGCTTGGCGCTGTCAGCCACAGTGAGTTTATTGAAAGAAAACACTGCGGCGCCCTTTGCTACCTTGAGCTTGTCAGCAATCTCTGTTGCGAGCTTTTCCTTCTCGCCTCTGGAAAGTGCCATATCGCTTATAAATAAATAATGAGACGCTACGCGTCTTCATAGACCAAACCATGTGCTATTACAGTCTTTGCGAGCCATCGACCATTCTCAAATGGGCGAGGCGCGGCAATCTCCTGCTATCGCAGATGTGAACTTCCTCGTCTGGGCTTATTTGGCCTTTTTCGCCTTGCCAGAGGTCTATAGAAGCGTGCGAAAGGAAGATTATCATAATAGCAAAAAACAGGCAACACTCGCCTATATAAGCCCAAAATTAACACCCAAGAGCCCTACACGTTAGCGTAAATACTTTTGCACATTAGAATTATGTTCATCCAGAGTTTTTGATAAAATTGTCTTGCCATCTGAAGCAGAAAGATAATAAAAATAATCGGTTTCCTTGGGGTCCATAGCTGCTTTTAATGTGTCTAATCCGGGATTTCCAATAGGACCGGGCGGCAAACCGAGATGATTTCGCGTATTGTACGGCGAATCAATTTTAAGATCACTGACCGTTAATTGTTTATTCCAGTTATTTAACAGATAGCGTGTTGTTGCATCGGCAGCGATGGCAACACTATTTTCAATACGACTCCATAATATTCCAGAGACAATACGACGATCTTCTGGTGTTTTTACTTCCCTTTCGATAATACTGGCCATAGTAACCACTTCATGCAACTTGTGTGTTTGAAGACCAGGCGTAGACTGTGACGCTATTTTGAACTGCTCATCAAATCTTTGGAGCATGCGGTCTATAACCTCGTCTACGGGAGTGTTTTTAAAGAATTTATAAGTATCTGGAAAGAGATATCCTTCAAGAGACCCATCTGGCACGCCAGCCAAGAAATCATATCTTGAACGAAACTTTTCTACTTTTGCATTTGCCACAAAATCACTAGCCGAAACTATTTCAGCTTGTTCAAGCCGCTGCGCAATTTCTTTAAGAGTAAGCCCCTCTGGAATAGTCACTTTATTGTCACGAGGCAAAATATCACCGGCAATCATCCTTTTAATCATATCGGCACCGGATTCATTTTTAGCAAAGTTATACTGACCGGCTTTTAGTTTATCTTTTGCTCCAAGTACATATGCACGAACAACAAATCCCCATTCACTTCGCACGAGACCTTTTTCGTGAAGAATAGACGCTATTTTTTTTACTCCACTACCAGAATTTATATCTACAGTGACTTCTTCTTGATTTTTTTTATCAATGGGAGCGTTACCAAAATAAGCAACTACATAATTTGCCACTAAAACCAGAACAACTACGCATGTTATCGCGAAAATATATTTTTTCATTTAGATAAACTTTTGAGTTTTCTTATTTTTACCAAACTCTTCCACAACCTTTTTAACGTCTTGTACATTATTTTTATTGCAAACAAGTAGTGCATCAGGGGTGGATATCACTATCAAATTTTCTACACCCACCAAAGCAATTGCCTTCTCATCTGTGTTATAAACAAAATTTCCAGAAGAATTAACTATTGCTGCCACACCTTTTTTCATTTCCAATCCTTCTCCGCCACCCAACAATTCTTGCAAAGCTCCCCAGTGACCAATATCGCTCCAGCCAAAATTACCTCGTACAACGTAAATATCTTTCGCGTCTTGATGTTCGGTCACGGCAAAATCAATGGATATCTTCGGCATATCCTCATAAACTTTACCAACCTTAGAAAACTTGCCGGCTCTAAATAATTCTTCAATTTTGTCCAGTTTTTTTGCTATTTCCGGCGCAAATTTATGCAAAAGCTCCAGCAGTGTTCCCACCCTCCAAGCATAAACTCCTATGTTCCAAACAAAATTTCCAGCTGCTAAAAACTCTTTTGCCTTTTCCAAGTTTGGTTTTTCCCTGAAACATTTAACAGAATTAAATTCTTTACCATTATGAGAAATTTTTTGAGCTGTGGTTTCTATGTATCCATAACCTGTTTCCGGATAAGTGGGCTCGCTTCCCAACAAAACTGTTGTTGAGGGATTTTTTTCAATATACGAACCAACAGCTTTCACAGTATTAATAAAAAGCTCCTCGTCTCTAAAATAAGGATCCGAAGGCATAAGAATCATCGCTTCGTCATGTTTGCCTTGAGAAGCCAAGAAAGCGGCAGCCATGCCTATAGAAGGTCCTGTATCGCGCTTTACGTTCTCTACTAAAATATTTTGTTTCGGCAGACGCTTTAATTGCTTTTGGATCTCCGGCACAAATTGTTCACGAGTGGTAACAACAATATTTTCCGGTTTATGCACAATCTTAAGCGCCCGATCAAAAGTGTGCTGAAGAAGGGTTTTTTTGCCAAAAAGCTGAGTGAACTGCTTGGGATAACTATCTCTGGAAAGCGGCCAAAGGCGTGTTCCTCCCCCGCCCGCCATAATAACAATATTCATACGAAAAACTTGAATTAAGAGTCAAAAATTATACTTAACTCCATATTGGCTGTTTTTATTTTACACCATTACTCATAATCCGTAATCCTACCTATTAAATACGCGCAAACCGTTTTTTAGACCAAATGTACAGTTGGTGGATTTGAGGACATTTTTCGAAAAAATGTCCGAGCCTCGGAGCTCTGCATCAGCAGAGCGAGAATGAGCCAGCTGTATTTTTGGTCTAAAAAACATTCTTGCACGAATGAGGAGCGGAGCAATTAATAAAGTTAACACTAAATTTGTGTTAATATTACTCACATGAGCTCTCGATCCGTGAATCACGCATTGTTGCATTCCACCGGCATCATCATCCCCCATCGTCACAATAATTACAGGCCTTATGCCCTTCGGCACCCGGTGCTTGTTTTTTTTACCTTCTTACTTGTCGTTGCCAAGGTTGGCACAGTTGCAATTTTGGCATTAACACCGGAAACTGCTTTTCTTTCCACTATTACCACTCCCTACCTGATTGACAGGGCAAATGCCGCACGACGTGAAGTAGGGCTTCCGGCGCTTACACCAAACAGTTCTTTGCAGGAATCCGCGCGGCGCAAGGGTGAAGACATGCTACAAAACAGCTATTTCGCTCACAATAGTCCATCTGGCGTAACGCCTTGGAAATGGTTCGATGGAGTTGGTTATAAGTATGTATATGCGGGAGAAAACTTGGCAATTGATTTTGCAACCGGTGAGGGTGTGCATGAAGCATGGATGAATAGCCCCGGGCATCGGAAAAATATATTGAATGAGAAATATCGCGACATAGGCATTGCTGTAGTAACTGGAAATTTTAATGATCGCGTAACAACTATTGTTGTTCAGCATTTTGGATCACTCACCTCAACATCTTCTGTTCTTGAAAAAATACTACCCAGTAGCAACACTGCACAACCAGAAGACATTTCCCCTCCTCCTTTCAAAACGACACCCGCCCCTCTGGCAGTACCTGAGATATTAGAACCAATTGAAGGTCAAATATTACCGGACGGAGCGGCAACAGTACGAGGCACATCGGCTGTCGGAAGTGTGATTCAGTTAAAACTTGATGGAAGCAAAGTTGGAACATACACATCGGTTAATGGAATTTTTAATGGAAAATTTTCTGTGCCAATGGAAACAGAAAAAGAATCTTCTTTAATCGCCTCTGCCACTCTCGGGAATCAAACATCTACCTCAAAAACAATAAACGTAAAAATTGCGACTCGGGAACCATCAATTAATCCCGACAGTGCTATATTTCTACCAGATCCTCAAGGGGATATAAGCTCCCTTTTGTTAATTGTGCCCGTTTTTGGAACAACAAAAAAAGCAACAGCCATGATTGATAATAATATTATTCCCCTAAAAATAACCGGCACTGTAGCTACGGGAAAAGTTGCGGCAGCATCAACAACAAATAAGCTCACTGTGCGCGCCGAAGACAATGTGGGGCACATTAAAACAGCGACTGTTTATCCGTTGCAAAGGTTTCGTGTGACACCTCCCACAAATGAGGAAAAACTGGCACGTGAAAAAATAGGAAAAATTGTTAAACAAATAAGGGACATATCTACAATACTTATTTATCTTTTATCGCTCATTGTGGCAATTAATATCCTCGTACACATAAAAATACAGCACGCAGATTTGATTGCGCACTCGTTGTTTGTTCTTAGTATGGGAGTTTTGCTATTTCTACTAACCTAAAATTTTATTTTCCGAATCTGCGTCCTCGTGTTGCGTAATCCGCCAAAGCGGAGTCAAAATCTTTTGTCGTAAAATCCGGCCAATATTTTTCCGTGAAATAAAGCTGCGTATCCGCGCAATCCCACATCATAAAACCAGCCGAAAGATGCGGTTCTCCGCCAGTTCTTATAAGCAAGTCAACCGGCGGTAAATCTTTTGTAAATAAATGCTGCTTCAAAAGTTCCGGGGTAATTTGCATTTTTGCTTTGGCATCTTTAGCTTTTTCCGCGATTGAACGTACGGCCTGTAGCATCTCATCAGTACCGCTGTAAGCCAAAAATATATTTAAAAAAAGTTTGCTATAGTCTTTTGTGGCATTCATTGCTTCCTGCACTGCACCACGCACCGGAAAAGGAAATTTTTCCTGCCAACGTCCAAGCACGTTGACATGAACTTTGTTGCGATGGATATCCTCATCTTGTGCCATATCCTTGAATTCGTTACGAAAAAGCTGTAGCAGCCCCGCTACTTCCATCGGGCTACGTTTTACAAAATTATCCAACGACATGCCCCACATGGAAACATACTCCACGTTACGCAAAGAAGCGTGCTTAAGAATATCTTTAAACACCTTTGTACCTTCTTCGTGACCTTGAATAGGGCTTTTGCCGCGACTTTTCGCCCAACGACGATTTCCGTCGGGCGTAATAGCTACGTGCCGCGGAATAATTATTTTCTCCGCGTTTTCTATCTCTTCCTTATCGTTCATACAAAAGTAAAAAAACGCCGGAGGAAACCAAGAAGAAAACGATTATTTGCGGTATGCCAAGTAATTCTGACACGTGTACACACAATCTATCACTTTAGCTAAATAGCTGGCAAGAGATAATAAAAGCGGTATTGGAAAAGTTCTTTCAGTTTTATGTTCGTAGACAATAAGAGCTTTTTTACTTATGATTCAAATAACTTGGGCGAGTCGGTTAATGGTAAACCATGGGTCTCCAAAACCCAAACTGGGGGTTCGATTCCCTCCTCGCCTGCATGTATTTAATAAATAGCCACCCCTTCGAGGGGTGGCTATTTATTAAATATTTGGAGTACTGAGGGAATCGAAGGGTATTTAAAAAACATGAACTGCTTCATGTTTTTTAAAACCCGGGCCGCGAAGGAGTTGAATTGCATCGAGCAAAGCGAGGCAATTCAACGGGTGAGCGGGATTCCCTCCGTCCTAAAACTGAAATACTTAGCGCCGAGAACTTTGTTATACTTCTGACATGTCCACTATAACCCTCGGTAAATACCAACACTATCGAACAAAAAACTTTTACAAAGTCCTTGGCGTGGCCAAGCACAGTGAAACATTAGAAGATTTAGTTGTCTACGAATGTCTATACGACAATCCCAAAAGCAAAATTTGGGTTAGACCAATAGGAATGTTTTTGGAAGATGTGGAAATTGATGGAAAATTAGTACCTCGGTTTAAATTCATCGAAGAGTAATAAAAAAGAAAAACCCCAATCTGGCCGAAACCAAACTGGGGTGGAAGGAACGACTGTGATGTCAAGGAGGACACTGCTCCGGCGCAACGGCCTTGATTGCAACCCTCATATGGGTCATCTCGAGTGTCGGCTGGTCCTTTTCAGCTTCCGACATAACCACCATGACAATGGATACCCAATCGCCCTTGTGCACATCCTCGCTGGCGGGAATGAGCACTTTGGCTTTGTGCCCACCACTACCCCTCTCGAAGCGAGCAAACTTGAAGCCTGGACAACCATCGATGCTAAGTGGCTCAGTAATGAGCACAGCCGTGGTCGGACTGTGGGCGTAGGGATCAAAACGCTCGTTGTAGTTGCGTTCCGGCTCACAGCCCACCAAACAGACAAACAAAACGAACGCGACAACCAAAGCGGTGATTCTTGAACTCATAGTTTTTTCTCCCTAGAAAGAAACAGGGTCTTCAGAAAATGAGCCAATTCAGAACACATTGGTATACTCTTATTTTATACAATTGTCAAGCTGGCCGCAACGCTACACATAAATAAATATACTAATATTATTATATAAAATTGACTTCCTTGTTTCATGAGCCAATACTTAATTTGCATACAAGTTCTTTCTCACCCTCTCAGCAAGGAATCGCAAGATGATGACAAATCAAAAAGTTCTCATCTTCGCTCCGGAACAATGGACTCTCAGTTGCCTATCCGACGAACTAACAAAACGTGGTTGCTTAGTAGAGTGGTTGCCTGCGGAAAGCTGGCACCATGATGTTTTCGAAAACACAGGGTTAGTCGTGTTGGACTTAGTTGATTGGTCGTTCGAAAACCGCGATTGCGTGCGAGCACTGTGTTCACACTTAGTCAGTCGTCAAGACAGATTTTTCCCCGTGGTCGTTCTGACTCGTCCAGATGTTTCAGACTCTTGTGTCTGCGGCTCAAATCCATTCAGGATACTGCAACACCGAACCAACAATTTCTTAGACATGGACGACTTGGCAGTATTGGGAAAAGATTGCCAAGACTTCACCGATCTGCTGTTTGAGTTAACAAGTTCCAGTATTCAGGAAGACTGGAAAAAAGCCGAGCGCATTCTTCTTCAGTTGGCTGTCCATGGAGCAAGAATTCCTGGTTGCGACGAAGCAGTGCGAGCATTGGAGCAGCATGGTCGAGAACTCGGTCATAAACCACGCATCCGTTTTGTTGAAAGCACTCTCGTGGACTGCGGAACGATCTAGCGCCCATCGGCTCACACATTAGACTCTTGGTCTAATGTGTGAGCCGATTTTTCAATTTCAACAACAAAACAGCGACGATAACTCGTCGCTGTTAGTTCTATAACAAATTGATTTATTTGGTTTCCTTGTGCACTAAATGTTCTCTGCAATGTTTACAGAATTTTTTCGTTTCCATTTTTTCTTGCTGAACTCCCTTTTTGGCCGGTTTGCGACGCATATAATTTATTTGCTTGCAAACTGTGCAGGAGAACTTTTTAAAATCGCTAGTTGCCATATTTTTTCTTAATTAATAAATTATAATTTAATTACTTTTATCATTTCAGATTCGCATCTTTCTTGATCCATTTACCAATCTCGGAATCGTATTCGTACAAAATTGTGGTTCTGGGGTCAGAAAGATCTTTCCCTTTTGTGAGTACCCATTCTCCTTCCGCTGGAGCGTAAACACCTATAACAGAATGCTGAGAAGCGTTTTCTCCCGCACCATCCACCTGCACGAGACGACGCCAAAGCGTTGTTCCCACTAAATAGTCTATATACACTGCACCAGGAACTGGCGTAAACCATATTCTCTGTGCCGTAACAGACTCAGCTACCGGTGCTTCAGTAATATCCCGGATGTGCTCCACAATATAACCCACTACGTCCTCTTGCGCAAGTGGAAACTCTGCAGCTTGAGACCAACCCTCAAAATTTTTAGTTATATGCAAATATTGCACAACCTTATTTTCAATATCTTGGTTGGAGTTTTTGTCATCACTAAAATCAGGACTATCGTTAGTTAACAGCTTTTTGATAATTATTTTGCCAGTCTTTGTTGCACGGGTTACTAAAAATTCGCTATTGCTTGCCTTTGTTGTATACACAATAAAGGCACCATCACCCGATAACTTCACTGAAGAAACTACCTCTTCTAAAACATAGCTTTCTTTTGAGTCTTTTGTGACATTCCAAATTTTTACTCCTTTTTCTATATCCTCCTTCAAAACAAGAGATCCAAAATCACTCCATCCTAAAATATCCACCTTTTCGTTTGGCAAAACCAAAATCTCTCTTTCGTTTTTTTCCTTTAAATCCAGTACTCGCAAAGACAAATTAACAACATCTTTTATTTTTTGCTTTATCAGATAAACAACCTGTGTCCCGCCGGGAGAAGGTATCATTGAACTGTCGGAAAAAAAACCATCTCTTAAATTAAGTTTTTCAGTCAAAATATCCATTCCAGTACGATTGGGCGATCCGCGCAATATTCTTTGTCCATCACGCAATAAAAAGCCACCATTAGCATCCCAATACGGTCCTACGGTGTGTATGGATAAACGCTCCACAGACACCCTTTTCCTTTTTTTCTCAGAATCATAAGTCCAAAGTTCTGTCATCTTCCCATTTGTGCTGTCCAGATAAAAAGCAATAATTTTCCCATCATTTGAAGCAATAACAGTTCGAGGAATTACTAAGTCTGTAGAATCGGAAATAAGCTCTTGTTTTCCATCTTTCAATGAAACAGCTATTAACGATTTTCCGCGATTCTTTGCGTTTTCAGTAATGTAGTAAATTCTCTCCCCATCAGAGACTGGAAAAACTTTTCTATCAGTTTTATCTGGAGGAGTAATATTTTTTAATATTCCATTGTCAAACAGATTCAACTCATCCCAACTTCCATCTTTATTTGAATCACGAGTAAGCAAAACAAAATCAGCTGAATTTTTTTTAATACTGGGATTACTCTCTTTAGAAATTACATCGGGCGTTGTTTTGGTGGTTTCCTCTGATGAATTTATATTTTTCTCCAGTTTATCTATAACACCGCGAAAAATAGAAGGTCCCACAAAATAAAACACACCAACCACTAAAAAACCTCCAATTACGCCAATAAAAAATTTCTTCATGACCTTGTTTAAGTATATCCTAACGCCCAATTCTGGACGATTACCAAAAAATCAGGCATGCTAGCGAAATAAATTATGCCGATGTAGCTCAGTGGCAGAGCACCTCCATGGTAAGGAGGGGGTCGTGAGTCCGATTCTCACCATCGGCTCTCATTGAAATAGGTCGCCAAAAGGCGACCTATTTCAAATGATATCTTCCTTATTTCAATGAACCCTGAGAGAATTTCACAGCAGTGATATTCTCGAATGGGCTGTTGAAAGACAAAAGAGGAAAATATATAAACAAAAAAGAGACTTGGCTGGACTAGCGGGGAGGGCTCCGAAGTATAGCGCCTACTGGCTCTATACTTCGGAGTTCTTCGATTCTTGTGTCCCGCCCAAGGCGGGATGTACATTACGTTGTTTCGCAAAGCGAAACTAATCTTGAGAGCCAGCTCCGAGACTCGAACTCGGGACCTTCGCTTTACAAAAGCGTTGCTCTGCCACTGAGCTAAGCTGGCGTTATTAGGTAAAATGACGCTTTTTTTGAATAGTGTCAAAGATATTAAAAAAGAGACTTGAATAAAGAGTAATTTTTTGGCACTATCTAAGACAGTCGCGGGCAGGTACCGAAGTGGTCAAACGGGGCAGACTGTAAATCTGCTGGCTTAGCCTTCGAAGGTTCGAATCCTTCCCTGCCCACTCGAGATTAGTTTCGTTTTGCGAAACAATATAAATGTACACAAATAAGACTCCGCGGTGCGTGGAGTCTTATTTGCACAAGAATCGAAGAACCCTGCGAGAGCCCTGCAACAGCATGGCTTCTCGCATGGGCAATTTAATTTATAACAAAAGTCTTTACTCCGAATATTTCCAGGACTCAGTAATATTCCGCTAGACGACATCCTCTGCGCCGAGAACACAGAAATTCTCTACGTTATTGGAGATTGCTTTATCGACAACCCCAGGCGAAGCCGCGGGGTCGCTTCGCTCGCAAAGACGAACTACCCATTTCCCCCCTACGCCGTAATCCGTTCCAGATATTTTTTGGCTTCAGTGTGATTCGGGTTCAACGCCAGAATTTTCTTTGCAACCATTTTGACCAATGGCCGGCGATCCATCCTGGCTGAAATTACAAGAAGTTGTTCCAAATATTCAATATTATTTTCGTCCATATTCAACGCTTGTTGATACATTGAAAGCGCTTTGCCATATTCTCCCATAGACATATAGCAAAAACCCAAGGGGCCCTGTAATCCACCATGTTCCGGATCACGTCTCAATGCTTCCTCAAAAACCTCTCTGGCTTGCGCAAAGTCTTTGCGCTTTAAATAGACAATGCCCAACAATCGATACGCTTCAGTGTTGCGCGGATTTTTACTCAAAACATCAATCAAATCAGATTCCGCTCGACCATAATTACCCTCTTGAATCATTTTTCCTATTTCTTGCGTAGAATCCCATAAAGCAACTCCCTCTTTATCTATAAACGAAACTTTTTTTGATTCTAAAGAAACAGAAGATTGTTTTTCAGAGTCAGCAACCAATTCATTCCCCTCAACGCCTTCCTCTTCTTCTGATTTTTTTGCCGTCACTTTTCCCATAAACCGGCGCCGACTTTTTGTGCGAATCTCTCGAGTTTTCTCTACGTTTATTTTCGGCTCCCTATCTATTTTTTTCAAATAAACATTATTCTCTTCAACTTTCTCAATATTGTCATTTAAAATTTCAACATCTTCTTTACTTTCTGATACAACTTTTTTCTTATTCTCCATTTTCTCGGACTTTTTATTTTCCTTTACTTTTTGCTCAGGAATCGGCTCGGGATAACGCAATGAATTTTTTGGCATAATTTTAATATCCGTAGTCAAAGTACTAAAATGCCTCTCGGACATATCTTTCTTGTCAAAATCATCTAAATTATCTTTTTGTCTATTAAACACCGCTACTGTTGGGTGAATACGAGGAACCCTGTGAAAAATAGTAAGTATTTTTTTAATAACAAAACGGGTTGCTGGAGCGATTTTTTTTAATACAAAAACAATACTTTTAGCAAAAAAGCCAAAAATATTTTTTAATTTCCCTATCTTTGGCGCCCAAAAATTATTTGAAGGTTTTGTTAACCCTATACTCCTAGGATTTACAGGAAGCTCATTAATCGGTTCTGCAGAATCCTCATTCTTTCGTTCTTTTATGCCACGCGCTATATCCGGTAAATGCCGGCCGAATAAAACAAGAATAACTGCGAGAGCTATGACTATTAGTAGGACTGGAAAGAGAATGGCAGTCAATTTTCCTCCTGTTCTACGTTAAAGTTCCATTCTGTTAAAACTCTCTACAAAAATATTCTCACCGAGCTCGGATATTTTTTGGGTGATCAAATCACCAACCGTAATGTCTGGATTTTTTACAAACGGCTGAGAAAGAAGTGCTCTCTCTGCGCGAAATTTATCCATTTTACCTTTAACTATTCCTTGCGCGACATTTTCCGGTTTTCCCAAAGCGGAAACCTCTTTTTCAACAATTTCCTGTTCTTGTGTAACAATATCTGCCGGTAAAGATTCCGCGCTAACGGCCATCGGGTCAGAAGCAACTATGTGCATAGCAATATCTTTTGCCAGATCTTGGAAAATGGGGTTGCGTGCAACAAAATCAGTTTCGCAACGCACCGAAACCATTCCTGCTACTTTTTTATTGGTATGCAGATATACTCCAATCAATCCTTCCACGGCAGAACGATCAGCTTTTTTAGCCGCCTTGATCTTGCCTTTTTCTCGCAAGATTTTAATTGCCTTTTCTTCGTCCCCTAATGCTTGGTTTAAAGCATCTTTAACGTCCATAATGCCAGCCCCTGTGCGGGCACGAAGCTGACGAATGTTTTCCGTCGTAATTGTCATGGTTTTATTTTCTTATTTAATAATACTACCCTTTCACCATCTGGACAGTGGCGTCGGGAACAGCCACGGAACGCTTGCCCTCAATAATAGCATCAGCAATTGTTTTAACTACGATTTCCAAAGAGCGAACAGCGTCATCGTTTGCGGGAATAGGATAATCAATGTCTTCGGGGTTGGCATTTGTATCTACCATTGCGATCGTGGGAACTTTGCGACGTAGCGCTTCTTTTGCGGCGATCTTCTCATTGTGCGCACCAACTAGAAATACAGCTCCGGGAAGTTTGCGTAATTCCTTCAGTCCTTGCAAAACTTCTTCCAAACCTTTTATTTCATTTTTAATAACCGAACGCTCTTTTTTAGTTAAAGTTTCCGCGTCTGGTGATGCCAAAAGATTACGTAACGTTTCCATTTTGGTAATACTTTTCAATATTGTTTCAAAATTAGTAAACGTGCCACCCAGCCAACGTGTGGTAATAAACGGCATACCGCAACGTTCAGCTTGCTCTTTAACGATATTTCTTGCTTGGCGTTTGGTGCCGACAAAAAGCACCAGCCCACCTCTTGCCGCTATACCGCTAGCAAAAGCTGCTGCTGTTTCCAGTGATTTTAGCGTCTCTTGTAAATCTAAAACATGCACATGATTGCGCACGGTGAAGATATACTTCTTCATTTTAGGATTCCATTTTGAAGTCTCGTGTCCAAAATGGGCACCGGCCTCAAGAAGGTCTACTAATGTTGGTAACTGCATTAAATTGGTCCTTTCTTCCTCTTCGCTGTGTTTCAAGACCGTTTTACCCTTTAAAAATCAGGGCAAATCGGCAAGGATTGAAACACCCCTCCAGGCGAATGTGAGATAAATTAACTTGTAAACTAACTACAGCAAAGTTAGCAAAATCTATACTTTTTGACAAGTAGCTGGATTTAGAAGGAAGAACCAAGGTTCTTCCTTCTAGGCATCTTTTTCCTTTAGCAGTGTCGCAAAGTTCGGGGAACCCGAAACTTTGCGACCGTACTGACGGTTTATAAAACTAATGATCGACAAAATGTAAGGGCCGAGCCTTCGCAGTGTCGTCCCCGAGCGGCATCGGGGACCCGTTCTCTCTTCCAAAATATCTAATATTGACAACACTACCAGTTCGTTTATACTCATTTCGTTATGAAACCAGAAATCCACCCAAATTATACCGAGGCAGTCGTGACTTGCGCATGTGGCAATAGTTTTAAAGTAGGCTCAACTAAAGACGAAATATTTACTGAGTCTTGCTCTGCTTGTCATCCTTTCTACACCGGTACAAAGAAAATTATGGACACCGCCGGACGAGTTGAGCGTTTTACTAAGCTCATGGAAAAGACCAGAACAAAGAAATCTGCAAAGGCCGAGAAAAAAGTATCCTCACCCAAAAAAACGCGTGTAAGTAAAAAGAAAAAAGCCGTTTAGCTGGCTTCCATACTTGTTATTCAATATTAGACATCCCCACGAAGGTGGGGATCTTAGAAAAAAGAATGATTGTTAACTAAAATAGATACAAAGACCCCCGCCTTCGCGGGGGTGGTACGTTTTACTTATTCAGGTTAAAAATAAGCTATGTCATCCATCATAGACATTGAAAAAGAATACGATGAGCTAAATATAAAGCTGTCAAACCCAGACGCAATTTCCCGATCAGAAATGGCTACTGTTGCCGCACGCCAATCAGAATTACAAAAAATCATGGACATTAAATACACAATCGATGGTTTAAAAAAAACCATTGCTGAAAACGAGAATATCTTATTGGAAGACGATACAGAACTAAAAGCACTGGCCGCTGATGAATTACCCAAAGCAAAAGAAGCTGTTGTTGAACATGAAAAACAATTACGCAGGTTGCTCCTGCCAAAAGATCCACACGCAGACAAAGATGTAGTATTGGAAATCCGAGCCGGCGCTGGTGGAGATGAGGCCTCTCTATTCGCGGCTGATCTTCTTCAGGCATATATACGCTTCGCTGAAAACAAAAATTGGAAAACCCGCATAGTGGATGAGAGTCACAACGAAGCAGGCGGATTTAAGGAAGTTATTTTAGAAATTTATGGAAAAGGATCTTACGGAAATCTGCGTTATGAAAGTGGCGTACATCGTGTGCAAAGAATACCTATTACAGAAAAAATGGGCCGTATTCATACGTCTACAGTAACTGTGGCAGTGTTGCCAAAAGCGGAAAGAGTAGATATAGAGATACGCCCCGACGACATCAGGATTGACACTTATCGCGCAGGCGGTCATGGGGGTCAAAATGTTCAAAAAACAAGCTCGGCTGTAAGAATCACACATATACCAACCGGTGTTGTGGCACAGAGCCAAAACGAACGTAATCAATCCCAAAATAAAGAATCTGCTATGGAGGTACTACGTTCTCGCCTGCTTGCGAAGCAGATTGAGGAACAATTAAACAAAGAAGGAGCCGATCGAAGAACCCAAATAGGAACTGGCGATCGTTCGGAAAAAATAAGAACGTATAACTTTCCTCAAGATCGAGTAACTGATCACAGAATAAAAGAATCATGGCACGGAATAAACCAAATATTAGACGGAGATATAGATAAAATTGTAGAAAAACTACAAGACGCGTACGAAGAAAAAGCTTTATCGTAAAGCATCTTCACCTCCCTACTATAAAAATGACAAGGTATATTTTTATGAACTTTAATCAAGTTAAAACGCAAAAAACCACCATTAAACAAGCCCTACAAGAAGGCATAGTTTTTTTACGTGATGCCTCGACAACATTTGGATTAGATTCGGAGATTATGCTTGCGGAATTAATCAAAAAACCACGTGAATATCTATTTGCTCACAACGACGAAACAATTACTCCAGTTAAAATAAAAAAATATCACAAATGGCTAATACAGCGTCGAAAAGGAGTACCTATTGCATACATACTCGGCAATAAATTTTTTTTGGATCACAAATTTACTATTGATAAGTACGTTCTAATTCCCCGCCCAGAAACAGAAGCTCTAGTTGAAGAATGTGTAAAAATAGTAAAATCAAGTTCTTCAAAATCTATAATTGCGGACATTGGAACAGGTTCCGGCGTTATCGCAATATCTATCGCCTTAGCAATTCCAAACATTAAAATTGTGGCTACAGACAAATCTTCAACTGCTTTAAAAACCGCCAGTCGTAACGCGAAAAAACACCGTGTCGCTAAACGTGTGACATTTTTTGCCAGTGATCTACTCAACGAAATTCCACAAGAACTATTGCCAACAATTATTGTCGCCAATCTGCCTTACGTCACATCTGATGAATTGAAACACGCCAGCGAAAAACCGGACACTTTTGGATTAATTTTTGAACCACAGGGAGCGTTGGGTGGTGGTCCGGATGGATTGGCCGTATTTCGCCGATTCTTCGCTCAAATATCTCGCTTTCCGCAAACAAAAAACAACCTACAACACTTACTACTTGAGCATAATCCAAAACAGCGTCGTGCTCTCTGGCAAATCGCGCACGATTTCCTACCGGAATTTACGCCACACGAAATAACACCGTTTACTTCGCGGTGGGACAAAGTTAGATAATTTCCAATAACCAAGATCCCCGCTTTCGCGGGGATGGTAGTTTTAAGATAGATTTATTATGCGAAACAAAGTTATTCTTTTTTGGCTTCTTTCTTTTCAGATTTATCAGCTTCGGGAGCACCTTCTGCTGCCACTTCAGCTTCTTTCGCCGCTTTCTTCTCATCGGCCTCAGTCTTTACTTCTGAAGCGTTCTCTTCAACCTCTTTATTCAATTCTTCCATTTCCGCTTCACTTCTTGGGGGTGTAACAACCGCAACAATTTCCTCTAAATTGTCCAAAACTTTTACATCAGCACCGACTTTCAAATCACCAATTGTAATACGAGCCTCAAAATCGTTTAAAGCGCTAATGTCTACAATGATATGTTCAGGAAGGTTTTGAGGTAACGCTTGAACATTTATTTCGTTGATGCTTTTTACAAGCATACCAGCCATATCTTTGACCGCCAAAGAAACACCTTCAAACACTAACGGAACAGTAGTTTCAATTTCCTCTTTTAAATTTACTTGGTGAAAATCAACATGGATTGGATTCCCTGTCATCGGGTCACGCTGTACTTCACTTACCAAAACCGCGCGCGAGTCACCATCTATATTTAAATTTAAAAGAGTACTTGAAGATAATTCAGGCAGAACCTTCACAAAAGACTTTGCATCTATCGCAACAGAAACATTAGGAATCTTATGTCCATAAAGAATCGCTGGAATAGATCCGTCAAATCTGACATGTTTAGCTTTTTTGCCCGCCTGTTCTCTGGTCTGGGCCTCGATTTGAATTTTATTAGTAGCCATCATTTTCTTTAGTTAATTCTTTTACAACACTTCTATCTTGTCGTTTTAACAATTGAATCATTTCCAAAAGCTCATTACCGCTGACGCTTGGCGACAGACGAAACTTGTCTATATCTTCACGTGTCATATCGGTCACCATTCCCAGCGAAATCATTCCCATACCACTCATGGCAACCACTGCCATAATTGAACTTTTGCAACGAGGACATTCCACATAAACACTGGAAGACTCATCGGAGGCCTCAATAATTTGGGAATCTTCCATCCGGTATCCAGCATTACACAGCGGGCACCGGGACATTAATTGATTTGTATCTTCGAACATGCTTCTTATTTAATGAGAGTAAACAACCTCAACCAATTTGTCAACAATTACTTAAATTAGTTGTTCTTTCTTCATGCCTCAAGCAAAAAAGGGGCAGACATTGGCCTCAGGACACTCTGTTTTCAATTCGTTCCAAATTGGATTGGTACAACATCATTAGTATCATTATGTTCCCATGTCTCGCCGTGAATTAGCACACTTTCAACAAGCCCAACAAGTATAAACATCGTTAACAAGCCACTTCCACCATATGAAATAAAGGGTAAAGGGACGCCAGTAACAGGCAAAATACCTAGATTCATACTTGCATTAACCATGACACCACTAAGCAGTGCCGTAAACGCTCCAACAGCCAATCCTCTACCAAACGGATCGGATGTTTTTATTGCAGCGTTCAACATCCGCCAAAGTATTGTTGCGTAAAGTGCTAGAACCCCCATTACACCAACTAACCCTAATTCTTCTCCAATTCTGGCAAAGATAAAATCTGTACGATTTTCCGGCAAAAAATTTAACCGACTTTGCGGTCCATAACCCAACCCTCGTCCCCACATTCCGCCAGAACCAAAAGCAGTAACGGATTGCATGACTGTATATCCGCTTCCTAGCGGATCTGACTCAGGTTGTAAAAAAACCATTACACGTTCTTTTTGGTACGGCTTCAAAAAAAACATCCAACCACTCGCTCCCAACAAAACAGCAATTATACTTAAAACAATAAATTGTCTTTTTTTTAGCCCCGCAGTCAAAATCATGCCTAACCAAATAAACACGAGCAAAGCCGCTGTACCAAAGTCCGGCTGAAGCATCACCAAAACTATCGGCAAACCAGCAAAAAATACCGTCTTTAACAGTACGCCGATATCAGCAACACCGTTTCGACTTTCTGCAATTATTTTTGCCAAAACAATAACCAAAATTACCTTAGCCAGTTCACCTGGCTGAAGATGAAGTCCTCCAAACACAAGCCATGAAGCTGCACCACGAATCATGCTTGCCTGCAAAACTATAACCAGAAGCACAATGAGTCCTATAAAAAATATCTGCGACATAGTGCGGAAGAGTGCGTAGTGAGTTTTCGCAAAAAAAACTAAGACTAGTATGGCGATCGCCATAAAGAGAGCTTGGCGTAAGAAAAAACCAAAGTTTACCGAGTTTGCGTTAGTGCCAAGTAGCACCAAGCTTAAAATACCAAGCAAAATAGCACTTCCCGCCAATAAAGAATCCCCACGCCTAAAAATCTCCCTAAACGTCATTTTAATTAATTACCACTAGAAAGTCCTGTCTGCACATCACGTACATCTTGTGCTCCTTCTCTTTGTTGAACAGCACCAGGAGAAAAAACATTCACCTCCGGAAAGACTTTTACATCAGAAATTTGAACGCCTTTTTGCAGAGGCCACTGTGCTGTAAATTCACGCCGTTCCAAAGAAACCAAGGAGCCCATAAATGTATTACCAATTCCGACAATTTCTCCTTTATCATTTAAACCAATAGCTGTAACGACAACTTTTGTGTAATCGACACTGCTTTGATTTGCTACTAGTCCTTTAAGTTGGTAGGTATCCGCGTCTACCCCAGGAATAATATTTGTGATTTTATTTATCAAAACCAAATCAGGCGGACTAAAGGTGCTGTCTACAAAATTCCATTGCGTTGAACCGATTTCCAAAGATATTTCAGTATCTTCAGAAACGTCCTGTCCAAAGGAAATCAAGTATTTTTGTGCACTGGGAAGAATAAATGATTCTCCCCCGATTGTTTGTGTAATCTGTCCGCCTCTCTTCATCAAAAACTTGTACGTAAAACGAACAGAGCCAGCATTAGGATTTGGATTTTTAATAATTCCAACCAAATCTGCTTTACTGCCGGAAGTACGAATGGTTTTGGTAGAAACCACTTGCAGAGCCTGTGCTGTTTTGGCTGCGGGGGGCCTTGCCGATGAAGGAGTATAATTCGCCCAAAAAATCAGTCCGCCCAAGCCAAGCCAAAAACCACAAAAAATTGTCCCTATAACTATTTGCTTATACGTTCGATGTTTAATCTGCATTGAGTATAGAATAACGCAGAATGAGTACGACTCCAAGACATACTTTAAAATGTCTTGTTTATATCTATTAATTTCTAGTACGATATAATTCCAACTATGCCTGAATTTGCTCACCTCCACGTACATTCGCACTATTCCCTATTAGACGGGCTTTCAAAAATAGACGACATGGTAAAGCTTGCCAAGGAACGAGGAATGACTGCAATAGGATTGACTGACCATGGCACCATGTACGGTGCAATCGATTTTTATTCAACTTGTATTAAAAACGGCATTAAGCCGATCATTGGCGTTGAGGCATATATAGCAAATCGCACTCTCCTCCAAAAAGAAGCTGGCATTGATAACAAACGTTTCCACCTCACTCTGCTGGCAAAAAACAATACCGGATACCAAAATTTAATAAAACTCGTAACAACCGCACATTTAGAAGGTTACTACTACAAACCGCGCATGGACAAAGACTTGTTACGGGCTCATTCGGAAGGAATAATCGCACTTTCCGGTTGCATTGGCAGCGAACTTGGTAGAACGATACAGTCGGGAAACAAAGAAAAGGCAATAGAAGTAATTCGCGAATACCAATCAATCTTTGGCCAAGAAAATTACTACCTGGAAATTATGCACCATCCCGATGTCGATGGTTTTATTCCATGGCGTTCAATGCTTATTGAACTTTCCAGAGAACTTAATATTCCTTTGGTCGCTACTCAAGACTCCCATTACCTTCACCCAGAAGATGCTCTTGCCCACAAAACATTAGTGGCTATTTCCACAAATACGGATGTGAGCGACACGGGTATTTTTTCCGGCGAAGGCCATTACCACTTTATTTCAGCAGAAGAAGCGCTTGAGTGGTTCAAAGATATTCCGGAAGCCGTCTCCAATACGCAAAAAGTTGCTGAACAATGCAATGTCGAACTCACGTTGGGTAAATTTATTTTCCCAGACTTCGCGTTAGAACCAGGAAAAACGGCTGACGAAATGCTCGATGAACTCACCAACCAAGGTGCAAAAAATCGTGGGCTAGATAATAACCCAGAAGTGGAAAAACGCCGTTTATACGAACTTGATGTTATAAAACAAAAAAATTACGCACCCTACTTTCTAGTTGTTGCAGACTTGCTTCGGTTTGCGCGAGAATCGCATATTTACAACACAGTGCGAGGATCCGCTGCTGGTTCATTGGTGAGCTATTTGGCAGGAATTACCAACGTAAACCCTATCGAATTTCAACTTCCTTTTGAACGATTTCTAAACCCTTTCCGTCCATCCGCACCCGATATCGATATGGATTTTGCCGATAACCGACGAGAAGAAGTAATCGAGTATGCCAAAAAAAAATATGGCGCTGAAAAAGTAGCACAGATCGGTACATTCGGTACGATGATGGCACGCGGTGCTGTTAGAGATGTTACCCGTGTTTTTGGTAAACCTTATGAATTGGGAGATCGCATTGCCAAGTTGATCCCCATGGGTTCTCAGGGATTCCCTATGACAATTGACCACGCTCTTGAAATTGAACCGGAACTAAAAAAATTATACGAAAGCGACAACGATGTTAAACAAATCTTGGATATTGCCAAAAAACTTGAAGGCACGATTCGGCACGTCTCCGTACACGCCGCCGGAGTTGTAATTGCCCCCAAACCACTCATTGAATATGTACCAGTTCAGTGGGATCCCAAAGAAGGCACCAAACTAATAACCCAATATGATATGTATACTGTGGGTGAAGATGGCGTAGGTCTTACCAAGCTTGATTTTTTGGGGATACGTAACTTAGCCATTCTTGGAGATGCCGTTCGACTGGTACAAAAGCTCCGCAATATTGTAATAGACATCGAAAAAATACCCTTCGATGACAAAATTACATTCTCATTATTATCCAAAGGCGAGACCGAAGGATTATTTCAGTTAAACGGCGAGGGTATGACAAAACATCTTATCGACCTAAAGCCCACCACCATTCACGACATAAATGCCATGGTAGCTCTGTATCGACCTGGACCAATGAACAACATTCCGGAATATATCGCCCGCAAACAAGGACGAAGTCCTATTAAATATTTTCATCCCAAAGCGGAAAGTTTTCTTGCCAAATCTTTTGGAATACTTGTGTACCAGGACGACCTTCTTTTTACCGCACTGGAATTGGCCGGATATAACTGGGAAAGCGTAGACAAATTCCGCAAAGCAGTGGGCAAAAAAATTCCCGCCGAGATGGCAAAACAACACGTGATATTCGTTCAAGGATGCCAAGATCGTAGTGGTATGAAAAAAGAGGAAGCGGAACAAATCTGGAACTTGTTCGAACCATTCCAGGGCTACGGTTTTAACAAAGCTCACGCTGCCTGTTACGGTCGCGTCGCATATCAAACGGCGTATATGAAAGCTAACTTCCCTGCTGAATATATGTGCGCAGTACTTTCCGCGGAATCAGGAGACACTGAAAAGGTTGCCGAAATTATCACTGAGTGCAAGCGCATGGGAATTCCTGTCCTGCCCCCTGACATTAATACCTCCTTCAAAGATTTCACAGTTCTGAAAGCAAATGAAAAAATCAAAACCGACGAAATTCGCTTTGGTCTTCACACTGTAAAGAATGTCGGCGAAAATGTGATTGGAACAATTATTGAGGAACGCACAAAAAACGGTACATTTAAGGATGTCTGTGATTTCTTTTCCCGCGTGCATTCAAAAGACGTCAATAAAAAATCTGTAGAAAGTTTGGCGCAAGCGGGTGCCTTTGATTCACTCTCAGAACGCAATGTTGTAATAGAAAACATGGAGACTTTGCTCAATTTTAACCGCGATATTACAAAACAAGCTTTATCAAATCAAGCGAATCTTTTTGGCGGAGCAAGCGCAGTCATAATCAAACCAACACTAATATTAAAAACTGTGGAACCGGCGACAATGAAACAACGCCTAAGCTGGGAAAAGGAGTTGCTGGGTCTTTTTGTTTCCGGACATCCATTGGCAGGTGCTTCCTCTGCATTGGCAGCAGCGACGGTCCCGATTGCTGATGTTACGACAGATTTAGCAAATGAAGTAGTAAAAATTGGTGGAATTATTTCAAAGGTTAAGCGCATTGTTACACGCAATCAAAAAGCGATGGCTTTCGTTACTATCGAAGACCGTAGTGCATCTTTGGAAGTCCTTATTTTTACAAAACTTCTTGAAACAACAAACAATTTATGGATAGAAGACAAAATAGTTGTTATTGAAGGCCGCATAAGCGACAAAGATGGTGTTGCGAAAATCTTAGCCGACAAAGCAGAAGAATTTGATCCCGAAAAACCACCGACACCAATAACAGACCGCTCTTTATTTGAAAATCGACCCCCTGAAAGCATTACAATAAGCGTCCCAGCTAAGGCAAATAAGCGCACTTTTTTGGATCTAAAAAATGTATTGGAAAATGTAACCAAAGGCCGTACGGCGGTATACCTGGAAATTCAACGTGAAAATGAAATAAAAGATATCCTAAAAACTTCCTATTCCGTTGTTTTTTCACCCTTTCTGGAATCTCGTGTTTCTTCTATTTTGGGTCAGAAATGCATAACGGTTCAAGAAGCTAAAATGATCACAAAAGACAGGTTTGCGACCGCCGAAGTAGAAAACGTCTAACTCTTTGCTTATCTCTCTTCAGTGATATAGTCTTTGAGTATGCCAACAAAATCTCCCAAACAACCAGAATCAAGCAAGGTGGAAAATATGCGCCATTCATTGGCCCATCTTCTTGCTTATGCCGTCATGGAAAAATACCCAAAAGCAAAACTGGGTATCGGTCCCGTTATCGAAAATGGTTTTTATTACGATATCCTTTTTGCCAAACCCATAAAAGACGAAGTATTACAGATACTGGAAAAACGCATGAGAGAATTGATCGGTGAAAAATTATCATTCAAGCAAGAAAATTGGACAAAACAAAAAGCGAATAAATATTTCAAAGACCAGCCATTCAAAAAAGAACTAATCAAAGAACTGCCGGGAAAAACCGTGGGAATATCAACAGTTGGAAAATTTGTTGATCTGTGTCGAGGAGGACACGTTTCAAACACTTCCGAAATTCGTGCTTTTAAATTGTCTCGCGTAGCCGGAGCTTATTGGAAAAGTGACGAGAAAAATAAACAACTTACGCGTATTTATGGTTTCGGTTTTGAGACCGAAGAAGAATTAAAAAAATACGAAGAGATGATTTTAGAGGCACAAAAACGCGATCATAAAAAACTTGGCCGTGAATTGGATCTTTTTGTATTTTCAGATCTCGTAGGTGGTGGCTTACCTCTTTGGACGCCAAATGGCACAATGCTTCGCAATCTGCTTGATTCTTTTGTTTGGGAATTAAGAAGCGCTCGAGGATACGAAAAAGTTGAAATTCCACATATAACAAAGAAAGAACTATATCAAGTCAGTGGACACTGGGATAAATTTAAAGACGAGCTATTCCGCATAAAAACACGCGAAGGACACGAATTCGTCATGAAGCCGATGAATTGCCCTCACCATACCCAAATCTATGCACGCAAGACATGGAGCTACCGAGAATTACCCCAACGCTATGCCAACACAACGATGTGCTATAGAGACGAACAATCGGGAGAATTATCAGGACTATCGCGTGTTCGCAGTATTACACAAGACGATGCTCATGTTTTTTGTCGTTCATCACAGGTGAAAGAAGAGTTTCTAAAGGTATGGGATATTATTCACGAGTTTTATGAAAAATTTGGTTTCAAGTTAAATGTTCGCCTATCCACCCATGATCCAAAACATCAGGAAAAATATCTCGGAGACGAAAAACGCTGGAAGTTTGCGGAAAATATTCTGCGCGAAATTGTAACCAGTAAAAAAATAGACTGGCACGAAGGTCTTGGAGAAGCGGCTTTTTATGGACCAAAGCTTGATTTTATGGCCAACGATTCACTTGGTCGTGAGTGGCAAGTTGCCACAATCCAGCTTGATATGAATATGCCTGAGCGTTTTGACTTGTCATGCACTAATGAAGACGGGAAAAAGGAACGAATCGTGATGATTCATGCTGCAATAATGGGCTCTATTGAAAGATTTTTATCTATTCTTATTGAGCATATGGCTGGAAATTTTCCATTATGGCTTGCGCCAATACAAGTTGCCGTTCTGCCTATTGGAGAAAGCCAATCAGATTACGCCCTAAAAGTCACAGACCAACTACGTTCTCAAGGAATTCGCACCACTTTGGATGAAAGAAACGAGAAGATTGGTAAAAAAATCCGCGATAACGAAATGAATAAAATTCCAACCATAGTGGTTGTTGGTGATCGTGAAATGCAAGCCGGGACTGTTTCAGTGCGCTTTCACGGGAAAAAAGACGGCGGTGTAATGCCAATAAAAGACTTCGCGGATCTTATTTTAGCCAACGTCAAAGAACGAAAACTGGCAGCATAAGTCGTCGCGTCTTTGCGATGCTGCCAGAGCATGCCGAAGCAATCCCCATAGAAAAACATCTGCACACTTAAGAATGTGTAAGACATATTATTATTTCATTTATGGAGATTGCTTCGCTTCGCTCGCAAAGACGGGTCTACTACTTACTACTTGGCAATGCGCTCGACAACGCGTCTAGTGCTTTTTTTGTGTCATCAACTGCTTTCGTCACATCTTCTGTTTTTTGTTGGGTTTTTTCGAAAACTCCTCTTAATCTATCCAAAGCAGACTTTGCTTCACCCACCAATCGTTGCGCATTAATAGGGACATCGTGCAATTTATCTCCAAATCCCCCTTTGTTTAATACTATTTCCGTGTTTTTTATTCCACTATCTACGTTGTTCAAAGCAATATCCACTTTCTCGTTACCCAACTTTTCACGAGTCGCTTTTTCTAATATCGTCAAACCTTTATAAGCATTACTAAGCGTCGTATTTTTATTAAAACCTTCTCTTGCCCATGGCAAGTTATTCTTTGCCCAATCACTCAGATTTTTGACCTTATTAATAGAACTCTCTCCACAAATACCTGTTTTTAGATTCCATCGCGCACAAAAAGCGGGGCTTTGTTCAATCGCCCATGGTAAAACAAAGACGAGAACAAACCAAGCAATAGCCAGTAGCACTAAAACGTTTATTGCGTTTCTCACTAATCTCATATTGCATATTCTACCAGGTTCGGTACTTTAAAACGACATGCCAAAGCCAATTATAGTAATTATGGGTCCTACCGCTTCAGGAAAAACAGCGCTTTCTCTCGAACTGACAGCACAATTAAACGCGGAGATAATCTCCGCGGATTCGAGACAAATATATTTTGGCTTAAATATAGGAACAGATAAAATAGTTACACGAAAAAAAGTTGCACCAACTCACAATGACGCTGTTTTGTTCAACAACATTCCTCACTACTTAATCGATATTATTACCCCAGATCAACTATATTCCGCGTCCGATTTTAAAGAAGACGCCGAAAAAATAACCCAAGAAATACATTCACAAAATAAAGTCCCAATCGTTGTTGGCGGTACCGGTTTTTATGTTCGTGCTTTAACTGGCGACACATTAATCCCATCCGTGCCACCAAATCCGGAATTTCGCGAGTGGGCAGAAAAACAGCCATTGGAAGAACTTGTAAAAGAGTTGATAAAAAAAGATCCTATTACTGCGAAAAGAATTGATCTCCATAATCCAAGACGAGTGGTAAGAGCACTGGAAATAGCACAAAACCCACCCCCAAAAGCAACTAAGGTGGTTAAAAACACAGAAAGACAAATAATTAAGCTGGCAATCGACCGCCAACCAAATGATTTGAGAAAAACCATTGAAACACGTATTGATTCTCAATTCAGTCGCGGACTTGTGGAAGAAGTACAAAGACTTGTGAATCAATACGACGAAAATGCTCCCGGCTTACGAACTATTTCTTATCAAGAGTTATTTCCTTATTTACGTGGAGAAATATCGCTTAAACAAGCAAGACAAGACATTATCACCGCCAGTTGGCATTATGCCAAAAGACAAATGACTTGGTTAAAAAAAGAACCAGGGTTGATTTGGATTAAAACAAACGATGAAGCGAGAAAAACATTACTCGAAAAAGTAAAATAAGTAAAATTCTCCACTCAAAGAGTATGTCTTTGCGAGCCATCGCCCATTGAAATGGGCGAGGCGCGGCAATCTCTACGCGAAAAATATTCATCTGGCTACGTTAAAGATTGCCCTGTCCAAAATTAAAAGCATGAAGAAATTGTCTAACCTTATTCGCAATTGGAGGTTGCTTTGCTACGCTCGCAAAGACGGAATGGCTTTGTCTATCTCTCCCACTGTTTAGTATCTGGCTTAAAATCAACCTGATATGGTGGAATACCTAAGGATACTCCGTATTCTTTTGCCTCAGCATACTGCTCCGCTTTGGTTCTATTTATCTTAAAAACTTTGTTTCTAAAAATAACAAAGTGAGTATTTTCGTTTTTGAAATCAGCATACCAAGGATGCGCTGCTTCCAATGAACCGCTAATTTCTTTCACAATCTCTTGAATAACATCCTCATTAATTTCAACATTATGCATAGTCCATTGTTTCAGCCATGGTGTCTTGTGTTCATCCACAACTTGCTCAACTTTTGTCTTTACAATATTAACAAGATTCAAAACATCCTTTCTCTCCAAGCTTTCTTCAATGATTACGCCCTTATAAACCACAATTATTTATTTTATCCCCAGCTCTTCTTTAATCATTTCCTGCACTTTTTGGGGATTTGCCCGACCTTTCGTTTTTGCCATAACCATACCCATTAAATACTGAATCACCTGCAACTTTCCAGCACGCGCCTTGTCTACTTCAGCAGGACTTTCCACCAAAACATCTTGCACGATTCTGCGCAGTTGATCATCATCACTCACTTGTCCAAAACCCTTATCAGCGACAATAGCAGACGGATCTCCTCCCGTTTCTTGCATCAAACGCAACACTTGTGGCATCGCGTTACGATTTACTTCTTCCCGATGCAACATCGTAATAAGTTCCGCGAAATTTTCCGGAGCAACTTTGGTATTCCTAAAATCAGCTTTTTCTTCCACTAGAATGTTTCTAAAATCTCCAAGCAAATAATTTGCCGCTAATTTATATAAGCGAAAAGTATTGCGCGCTTCGATATCAGAACGATCCGCGTTCCATTGTACAATTTCTGAAAAAACATTTTCCACGTATTCAGCAAGTGAACGATCACCAATAATTATTCTCACCTGTTCGATTGGCAATTCGAATTGTCTAATAAATCTCTCTGTTTTTTCTTGCGGCAACTCCGGCAAAGCCCCTTGCATTTTTTCTATCAGCTCATCTTCAATTTTCAAAGGAGGAACATCCGGTTCCGGGAAATACCTATAATCCGCCTCATCTTCTTTTATGCGCTGCTCCACTGTTTCCTGCGACGCGTCATTCCAACCACGAGTACTTTGCTTAACGATAGGTTTCCCAACTTCCCAGAGCTCTGTTTGTCGTGTTATTTCATATGCCAAAGCTCTCTCAACCGCCTTGAAGGAGTTTAAATTTTTTATTTCGGTCTTTGGATTTAATTTTCCGTCTTTCTCACGTAACGAAATGTTCGCGTCAACACGCAAGTCTCCATTTTCCATATCCGCATTGGAAACACCAATATAACGAATTGTTTGCTGCAGATCCTCTAAAAATATCCTCGCTTCTTGCGGAGTACGAATATCCGGTTCAGTAACGATTTCCACTAAAGGGGTTCCGGATCGCGTATAGTCAACCAATGTACCATCAGCTGTATGAATATTTTTTGCCGCGTCTTCTTCCATGTGAACACGCGTAATACCGATTTCCTTCTCTTCCCCATTCACAAAAACCTTTACTTTTCCAGAATAGCAGATCGGTTCGTCATATTGAGAAATTTGGTATCCCTTAGGTAAATCCGGATAAAAATAACTTTTGCGGGCAAAAGTTGTATGAGAGGCAATTTTACAATTAAGTGCCAAACCAACTTTTATTGCTTCTTCCACTGCCTTGCCATTTAACACGGGTAACATGCCCGGAAATCCCATACAGATTGGACAAACGAAGCGATTCGGTTCTTCGGATTCAGAAACATTTTTGCATGAACAAAACATCTTGGAATTTGTATTTAAATGTACGTGGATTTCGAGGCCTATAACTGTTTCTAGTTTCATAATATTAGATACAACAAAGAATAATTAAATAATCTTTTTACTCGAAAACTCCGCCCATTTTGGATGAAATAATAAAGCGGACTTTACTCTTTCGTGCACTTCTTCCGGTGTTTGTAAGACACCATTCAAATCGGCCGGCACATGGCGCCATGTGTTTGGATAAAAACTCATCAGTTCAAAATATGCTTTTTCAACCCGATCAAGATAAGCAGAATTTCCTTCATGCGCGTCCGGCTTTCCGTTTTCTCTTTTTTGTAAAAGTTTCTCTCTCATCTCGCTTGGCATGGTATGAAGAAGCACTATATCCGGACGAGGAAGTCCCATCATTTCAAATTCAAGGTGATCTATCCACTCATACCTTTTTTGTCTCTCTTCCGCGTCCTCAGCCAAGGCGCCCATATGTCCTTGGTTACTAGACACAAAACGATCACAAACCACAATATTACCTGGGACATTTAAAAGATCCTGCATTTGAGGCATAAAACGGGAACGATTAGATGAGTACAAAACCGCCTTTGATCGCCAATCGCGCGTGTTCCAATCGTCTTTTGCCTCGTGCAACATAAAGTGGATCAAATCCGCAACCGGGTCTTGATGATACGTAGGAAATGAAAACTTATGCAAGGAATATCCTTCCCTTTCTAAAAATTCACAGAGTAGTCGCGTTTGCGTTTCCTTGCCAGATCCGTCTGGGCCTTCATTAACTAAAAGAATACTCTTTTGCATAAGGTGATATTATCTTTTTTATTCTCTCAAGGCAATCTGGCACTTCATTATTGGGGATTGCTTCGGCATGCTCTGGCAGCCTCGCAAAGACGCGATGCCTACAGCTGTATCTTTACTCCCACTCCCATTGTGGAAGAAATTGCACCGGAAAGCAGATATTCGCCTTTTGCGGTACTGGGTTTGGCCTGTTTGATGGCATCAATTACAACACGAGCATTCCCAACAATTTTTTCCGCATCCCATGATGCCTTAGCAATACCCACATGAATATTTGCAGAATCATCCATTTTAAAACTTACCTTACCCGCTTTAAGAGATTTCACTATAGCTGCTGGATCATTGCCGATAGTACCGGTCTTGGGATTAGGCATTAATCCGCGTGGACCCAAAACTTTCGCAATCTTCGCCAACTCTTTCATCATATCTGGAGTGGTAACAGCAACATCGGCCGCTAGTGATTTTTTAGCCGCAATTTCGTTTACCAATTCAATGCCGCCAACAATATCCGCCCCCGCTTCTTTGGCCTTTTCTTGCAAAGCAACATCACTGGCAAAAACAGCAACTTTGATTGAAGAAGGTGAACCATTCGGCAAAGAAACTGTCCCTCTAACATTCTGGTCTGACTGTTTTGGATCAACACCAAGATGTACGTGAATCTCTACGGTCTCATCAAATTTTGCTTTTGCGTGGTCTTTTACAAACGCAACGGCCTCTTTTATTGAAGAGACACCACTTGGTTTTTCTTGCGTCGCTTGCTTTATTCTTTTCCCGGTCATTTGTAGTTATTTAACAGTAATACCCATCGAACGCGCTGTTCCTTCCACCATTTTCATTGCCTGATCAACATCAAAAGCGTTTAAATCTTCCATTTTTTGTTCAGCGATTGCTCGTACCTGATCCTTTGTAACTGAACCGATTTTGTTCTTATTCGGTTCTGCTGAGCCCTTTTCGACTCTCGCAGCTTTCTTCAAAAGTTCTGCCGCCGGTGGAGTCTTTAAAATAAACGTAAATGATCGATCTTTATAAATAGTGACAATAATAGGAGTAACTTCTCCGTTCTTGTCCTTAGTCTTTTCGTTAAATTTGGCACAAAAATCCTGAATATTTATACCGTGTGGACCAAGCGCGGTTCCAACAGGAGGAGCCGGATTGGCGCGACCACCAGCGATTTGCAACTTTACTTGTGCGACAATTTCTTTAGCCATATAGATTACTTAATTTATAATATCGAATGAAAATTGTCCAGTTTATCCTAGACCTTCTTAACCTGCAAGAAATCCAACTCCAAAGGAGTCTCGCGACCAAACATATTGATCAACACCTTAACCTTACCCTTGGCAGCATTAACTTCTGAAATCTTTCCATCATAGTCTTTAAACGAACCATCAATAATTTTGACAGTATCACCTGTCTTAACATCAATTGTAAACTTTGGCTCTTCTTGACCCATGCGCTCCATCAAGTGTTTCATTTCTTCCTCTGAAACAGGCGTAGGAGTCGTACCAGAGCCAACAAATCCCGTAACATTTGGCGTGTTGCGAACAACATACCAAGAATCATCCGTAACAACCATTTCAACCATTACATATCCAGGGAAAAGACGCTCTTCAACAGTACGACGTTTGCCATTCTTGATTTTTATCTTCTTTTCACGCGGAACAAGAACATTATAAATCTTATCTTCCATTCCCATCGACTCAATACGTTGCTTCAGATTGCGAGCAACATTATCTTCATAACCCGAGTAGGTGTGAAGAACGAACCAAGATTTTTCTCCCGTGGATTGCTGTTTAGGCATAAAGCTTATTTAAGAACGAATTTTTGCACAACAAATGTCAAAGTAGTATCAATAGCACCCGTTGCTAACGCAACGACGAAAGATACTGCAAGAATCACAACAGTATAACGAATGGTCTCTTGGCGGGTGGGCCATTGAACATTCTTTAACTCCTGTCTCGATTCACGAATATATGACACAACTCCCTGTGGGAGCTTGGTGATACTTGATAAATAATTCATGGTGCTCGGCCCGCCGGGGTAATAATTAGCAAAGCGCGTCGGCGAGTCCTCGATATAAACAATAACAAGACACAATCAATATGTCAAACATCTGTTTTTCTTTCACTTAATACCGAAATCTACGTTAGTCTATTTACTCTACCGCCCTATCACTAGTTTCTGCGCATCTTCCATAGTGATTGAGTCAGTCGGTTCTGGCACTGTTATTGGCTTGTTAATGTCGAATAAACTAATCGTAAAACTGGAACGGAATTGCTTATCCTTAAGTTTTTGCACATTGTCCGGTGGAACAAAAACTGAACTGGAGGTAAACTTTCTCGGCCAAAAATTCTTTGTATCGACCCAAAGATCTAATTGTGTGTTTTTCTCAGATATTTGGCTCATTTTCTCATATTCAGAACTACGAAGATATTTTAGTAAATCCTCTATCAAAAAATCGCTCTGCTCACCAAATTGCTTCTTAACTTCTTCATTAAGACGCTCATAAATAACCGCGGCCTTGTTGTTATTTATTTTTACCGAATAATGATACATACTGCCGTCTTTGTCTTTTTCTCTCGGCAATTCATCTAAAACAACAAAAAACTTTTCTTCCTTAAGGATTTGCAAAAGCGCCTTGGCGAGCAATAGTGTTTTTTGCTGATTTAATAATTCAAGACTTTTATCGGTATTTTCAACACCAACCTTACTCAAATCAGACGTTTGTATTTTTACCCATTTATCCTTTATTGCCGCAAGATCAAATAAACCAAGCGATGGCGCCTCTTTAATTTTTCCATAAATCACATCACCTTTTTTAACCAACCCAAAACCGGCGGAAAAGCTCATTCCACTGAGCGCTAATTTTCCATCTGCGTCAAAAGATGTATCACTGTTAACGTCATCAATTCTGGCCTGTCCACTAAGATTTACACTGGCATCTATTTCAGAAGGTAAATTTTGAAAAATCACTGATTGATCAAGGCCACCACTCGCACTTAAATCTCCGGGACTGCTTGGAATTTCTTTAAAACGAGGTGTATCTGCATGAATCTCCGCTAAACGATTTTCCGTCGTCTGCAACACCGCCGAGGGAACGGTAAGAGCGGCTGCTCGATAATCGCTTATACCTTTATCCGTCTCCATCTGCACGTGCAGAGTAAAATCTGCTCCATTTTTTTCTTGACGATAACCGTATTGATTTCTTGTAACGGGATCCAAAATAAGTTCTGGGGTTTGCGAAGCAATATCGTTTAAATAAAGTGGAAATTCCCCGTTTGTTTTTTTATATGAATCCAATGAAAGTTCTATTTTAGCAATGGCGTTTAGTCTCACCAAATCACGGCTGGAGGAAATATTTTTATCTCCATTTGTAGAGTTAAATGCTGTGGACAAATCCAGTGGTTGAATCCCCGATTGACGCGATTCTGACTTAAAACTCAATTGCGACGCGTATCCAGCGGAACGAATACTACCAATACTGTTAAACATCTTTTCAACAACTTGTTCGCGTGTCGGACCAAAAAAAGAAAACTTTATATATCCTCCAAAATAAGCTGCGGCAAAACCAACAACAGCAAGCAACAAAATTGGCGTGATAACAAAAAGTTTATTGAATGATCCTTTGTGAGTTTCATCAAATAAAACAGAGCCCGCTTCCTTTTGTTCCACTGGCTGGCTTGGAACTGCGGTAAAAATATCAGTTACAGGAGGCACCGTTACAGGAATTTCACTTGTCTTCTTGTCATCTTTTTTTTCTGGTGCACTGGTTAAATTTTCAGGAACAATATCCGAAATCACTTTCGTCTGCAATTCACTGTTCAGATTATTTTTTCCATCTTCTTCTTTATTTTTGTTATCAATATTTTTTATGTCATCCATTACATGATTGTACACCAAAAAGTGGGTGCTTTATAATCAGTGTTTTCCACTAAACTTCTCGCTTTTTGTAAAATTCGTCCCCATAAGTTGACACCTCAACAAACTTTTTGGAAATAACCCATCCCCTCGAAGGAGGGGATCTTTATGAAAAGATAGATGACTTACTAAGGTAAGAAACAAGATTCCCGCCTACGCGGGAATGGAATATTTTCTAATTTATTGTTAGATATCAAGATTCTGTACTGTTTTGGCGTGCGTCAGAATAAACTTTTTACGTGGCGCAACTTCACTTCCCATAAGAGTTTCAAAGGTGTTATTCGCTTCGTCCGCATCTTCCACAGTGACACGGCGCATCACACGCACACTAGGATCCATTGTTGTTTCCCAAAGTTGTGATGGATTCATTTCACCCAAGCCCTTATAACGCTGAATATTAACACCCGATGTATTAACAATTGCCCCCAGATCCACTACCACCTCTTCACTGCCCTCTTCTTTCGATTCAATATTTTCTGAAGCTTGCTCGGCGGCTTCTTTTGCCTTCTTCTTATCAGCTTTTTTCTTCGCCATCTCCGCTAAAATTTTGTCACGCTCTTCATCAGAATAAGCATAACGGTGTTCACTCCCGCGTGATAATTTAAAAAGTGGAGGTTGCGCAATATACACATAACCAGCATCGATCATCGGTTTGAAGTGCCTATAAAAAAGCGTTAACAAAAGTGTGCGAATATGACTGCCATCAACGTCAGCATCGGTCATAATCACAACTTTGTGATAGCGCAATTTTTCCAATTCGAATTCTTCACCAATTCCTGTTCCTAAAGCAATTATGAGAATCTTAATTTCCTCGGAAGTAAGCATGCGATCTAAACGCGCGCGTTCTACGTTAAGAATTTTTCCACGTAATGGCAAAATTGCCTGAGTTTTACGATCACGCCCTTGTTTAGCAGAACCGCCTGCGCTGTCACCCTCAACGATAAATATTTCACCTTTTGCAGGATCTTTTTCACTGCAATCAGCCAACTTGCCGGGAAGAGCAAAACCATCCAACACTCCTTTGCGCAAAACAGTTTCACGTGCCGCCCTTGCCGCCGCTCTTGCTCGCGCCGCTAAAACAACTTTTCCAATGATTGCCCTCGCATCCTGAGGATGTTCTTCCATATATGCTTGAAACCCGTCATACATCACTTCAGCCACCGCTCCCCGTACCTCCGGATTCCCTAATTTTGCTTTTGTTTGTCCCTCAAATTGCGGATTCGGAATTTTTACGGAAATAACAGTGGTAAGACCTTCACGCACGTCATCTGACGTCATATTTTCATCTTTTTCCTTCAAAAGCGAGTGCTTGCGGGCATAATCATTAATTGCGCGTGTCAAAGACTGGCGAAAACCGGCAACATGAGTTCCCCCTTCAGGAGTATGGATTGTGTTAACAAATGCTAAAAGATGTTCCGTATATGCGTCTGTGTATTGCAAAGCGATCTCCACCGAAACATCACCCTGTGATTTCGTGACAAAAAACGTTTCATTGTTTTTTATTTCTTTGCCGTAATTTAAATGTTCCACATAAGACTTAATGCCACCCTCAAAGAAAAATCCATAACGTGTAATTTTTCCCGGCTCTCTTTCATCATAAAAATTAATACGAACTCCGGGAGTCAAATATGTTTGCTGGCGTAAACGCTGTAAAATACGTTCGGTATCAAAACTAATTTCAGGAAATATTTCCGTATCCGGGGTAAATGTAATTGTTGTACCGTGATTTTTCGAAGATCCGATTCTTTTTGTAGCATGCTTCGCTTTACCCCGCTGATACTCTTGTCTAAATGCTCCGCCGTCTCGTTCAACCTCTGCAATTAACGAAGAAGAAAGAGCGTTTACCACTGAAACACCTACGCCGTGCAAACCGCCCGAAACCTTGTATCCCCCACCACCAAATTTACCACCCGCATGAAGAATAGTTAGAACAGTTTCCAATGTTGATTTTTTTGTTTGCTTATGAATTTCAACAGGAATACCGGCGCCATTATCACTCACACTCACTGTATTGCCGGACAACAGATGCACTGTGATCTCATTACAGCGACCCGCCATGGCTTCATCGATAGAATTATCAACTACTTCCCAAATTAGATGATGTAAACCGTCTAAGCCCGTACCGCCAATATACATACCCGGACGCATTCGTACCGGCTCCAAACCCTCCAGAACCTGAATTTGATCAGCATTATACGAAGAGCTCGCCCCACTCTTGGGGCTACCCCCCTTACCAGAGGATGTTTTCTTTACCATTTTCCAATTTTAACCTGTTTTCGACTTTTTTTCAACTCCAAACTTAGTTGATATTTTTTCTATATTCCTCGCTCTTTTGCACCCAATTTTTCCGCAACCAATACCAATATCTTCTTTTGGAGATTATTTACCTCGAAATCGGTTAAGGTTTTTTCACGAGACCCATAGGTTATGCGCAAAGTTACGCTACGTTTTTCGTCTTCATCATATAAATCAACAAAATCCACGTCCTGTACCAGCCCCTTACCGGCATCTTCAATTGCTTCCTCCACTTGATCGACAAGAATATTTTCGGGCAATAATAATGAAACATCGCGTTGAACTGTGGGATATGGGAAAGGCGGATTATAAACTTTTTCCAAACGCTCAACCTGTCCTATTTTAGATAAGTTAACTTCAAAAACAGTAACCCCGCCACGAATATTCATTTTCGCCAAAACTTCGTCTGAAATTTCTCCCAGTGAACCAACCTTTTGAGAACCACAATATATATCTGCGCTCACGCCATGGGCGAACCATTTCTCTGAAGTATTATCTGCATTCGGCCTGAAAGAAATTAACGACAAATTCAAAGTTGCAAGAATATACTCGACAATTCCCTTAACTTCATAAAAATCTTTAGGGTCTGTTTGCCCTCTACGTATTATCGCACCGGCTGCGCAAAGCTGTTCTTCTTTTTTTAAAGGATAAATGTGCCCAATTTCGAAGACATGCGTTAGGGATTCCTTTTTTACAATCATTTCGGAAGCATTCAAAAAATTCAACACTAAACTTTGGCGAAGAAGTCTTTGGTCATCCCGCATGGGATTAATCAGTTGAAGATATTCCGCCTCGTTTAAACCTGCAGCTTTAACGACACCCTCATTCATCACTGAATAAAAATATGCTTCTAACCAACCAGCCCCTTGCAAAATATTTTGAACTTTGCGTGTGTCATGCAAAACATCAGATGCAACAATGGGTATTACCGGAGATTCAGGAAGGCGCATCGGTAGATTTTCGTAACCTATAATACGGCCAACTTCTTCAATAACATTTTCTTCTATGGTTATATCGCTACGAAAAATAGGCGGTTTTACATTATATTTTTGCCCATTTTTTGAAACCGCAAAACCCAAACTTTTTAAAATTTTTACAACCTTCAGCGGAGAAACTTTGCTACCAAGAACATCTTCAATTTTTTTATGCTCCACACTAACCGAAATTGAACCGTTCTTCTTTTTATAAAAATCTAACTGAGCAGAAACGCGTCCATTGCCGTATTTTTGCAACAACTCCACCACGCGAGCTGCGCCAGCGGCTGCATGTTCAATTGTAAGCCCACGCGTATAACGATCGCTGGCATCGGTGCGCAAGTTAGTTTTGTTGACAAACCGCCTGATTTTACTAGATGAGAATAAAGCAGATTCTAAAACAATCTTCGTTGTTTCCGGCTTAACAGCACTTTCTTTTCCACCCATCACACCGGCAATTGCAACAGGAACATCATTTGAAGTAATCAATAAGGTTCCTACGGGCAGTTCCCTTTCCGTATCATCCAAAGTGCGAATTTTTTCTCCTTGTCTACTATCGCGTACAGTTAAAGAACCAGAAATGGCCGTAGCATCGAACGCGTGCGTTGGTTGACCAATTTCCCACAAGACATAATTTGTTGTATCTACGATTAAGTTTTGGGGTTTAAGACCGATTTCTCTGAGGTTGTCCTGCATCCATTCCGGTGAGGGACCATTATTTATTCCGTCAACAATTGTCGCGATATAACGCGAGCAATCATTGGTGTTTTCCACAAGAACATTAAAACCAAGTTTTCCCTTTTTTGTTGTTTTTGTCTCAATTTTCGGCAATTTTACCTTCCGCGACAAAAGCGCACCCAACTCTCTCGCAATGCCAAAATAAGACGAGCAGTCTGCCGCACGATCAGGCAAAACATCTAGTTCTAAAATATCATCCTTCGGGAAAAGCCCCGTCAACTTTTCACCAGATTTTGCGTTGTTGGGCAATTCCATGATTCCTTCATGACCGGTACCAAGCCCTAATTCTCTCTCAGAGCAAAGCATGCCTTCACTTTCTATGCCACGAATCATTGCCTTTTCCAGTTTTACATTTTTTCCATCTTTGCCTATTACTTCCGTCCCAGGAAAAGCCACAGCAACCTTTAATCCGGTTCTAACATTCGGCGCACCACAAATAATCGCGTAATCTTTTTTACCAACACGTGTTTTTGTTAAAGTTAAACGATCTGCGTTTGGATGTTTTGCAGTTTCTAAAACCTCTCCGATAAATATTTTGTCAAAAGAAACAGGAGAATTATTTTTTACAATAACTGTTTCAAAAGCATGTTCCGTAAAAACATCAGCAATTTTTTCCGCTTTTTCCGGCAGATCAATGTATTTTTTTAACCAATTCAAAGAAACTTTCATAAAATCAAAATTGTTTAAGAAAATGGGGATCTCCACTCCAAAAAAGACGAATATCATTAATACCAAAACGCAACATTGCTAAACGATCGATGCTGCCACCAAAAGCAAATCCACGATATTTTTTAGGATCAACTCCAACGTTACGTAAAACATTTGGATGAATCATCCCTGCAGGCAAAACCTCAATCCAGCCAGAATTTTTACAAACAGAACACCCGTTTTTGCAAAACAAGCAGGAAACATGGGTTTCAATTCCCGGTTCAACAAAAGGAAAAAAACTGGGTCGAAATCTTATTTTTATATCTTCCCTCTTTAATATCTTTTTCAAAACCACAGAAATTACCCCTTTTAAATCAGCAAGAGAAATGTTTTTATCAACCATCATTCCTTCAAACTGGTGAAAAGTTGTTTCATGTGAAGCATCCGTTGCCTCATGGCGAAAAACACGCCCCGGAATCAATATTCGAAATGGCGGTTTACGATTTGCCATTACCCTTCCTTGCCCTGCCGAGGTATGAGTACGCAAAAGTCGCCCATCATTCAACCAAAAAGTGTCCATTAAGTCCCTGGCAGGATGATCTAGGGGAATATTCACCATATCAAAATTATATTTTGCATCCTCTACTTCCGGAGTATCTGCAATTTCAAAACCCATACTCATAAACAAGTCTTCAATTTCTCTACGAACGATAGTCAATGGATGCAGGTGCCCTTGCGCCGGACGATTTCCGGGAACAGTAACATCTATCTTCTTCTTTTTTATAGATACTTCCCGTTCTTTTGCTATAAAATCATTTTCTAAACTATTACGAAGATCATTGGCGCGTTTGCCAACTGTGCGTTTTTCTTCCAAGGAAGCATCTTTTAACCCACGCAAAAACAAAGAAAGCACGCCTTGCCTACTTAAAAACTCTAAACGGAATTCTTCCAACGCTTCCTTGCTTGAAACAGCACCCAACACACGACGGGCGTCATTCTCTATTTGGTATAGTTCCTCACTTATGCTCATACAACTTTTTTAGTATCGGAAAAGATTAAATCTATCAATACAAGTATGCCGCCTAGAAGCAAAATATTCCACCATTGGAGAAATCTAAGACGTTGTAAAACAAGAACCGATACAATTGCCACAGAAATTAGCAATCCTTGACGAAAAGCAGGAGCAAGATGATTAGAGGCGAGTTCTGGTGAAGATTTTGATCTACCAAGGACGCCAAGAATCGTCATTGTACCGGTCACAGCCAAAAAAAGCGCAGAAAAGAAAAATATCTCTCCCCAAAGACCATTAGCAACGGGATCAATTGCCACGACAGCAAAAATAAAAGCAATCCAGGCCAAAAGTGTCCATACTCCAAAGATTATAAGTGATCCGCGCAGAGTCATTGACTAGACGCCTGATTCTTTGCCGACAATTGCGACACGCGGAACACGAAGATTAATATTTTTTGCCACAGCCAGAACTTCTCCATAACGCTTATTTTTGCTTCTCGCATGCAAGGCCAAATCAAGAACCCTTTCACTATGCCAATCTTTTGGTACATCTTTCATAATTATTTTCGCCAATTTTACTTCTGATTCATCACTAAGACGATTAATAACATCGCCGACAACTAATTCATTATATGGAAAAGACACTTCCGTTATTCTTTTGCTGACAGGATCTTGATAAGGATAAACATTCATAACCAAAACCGGTGGTTCAAATTCCTCCTTGTTTTCTTTTGCCATATTACGCAGTTTGGCAACCGATCTCTGTTGCACAGGAAGAAAAAACGGCATTTCTCCATTAAGACCGATGATTGGCCTCGGAATGCCTGCTCCTCTATCAATTAAATCATTAATAATGTCGGTTATTTCCCGAGTTAACTTTTCAATACGTTGTTCATGTGATCCCATGAGAACCATTATAATTGAGCTGGCAACTTGTGCAATATTTCCCCTACTTATAAACTGCAGAACATAACCTTTATCAAAAAAATATGAACGAAAAAGATAAGCTATCAATACCTGCCATAATTGGCTCATTAGTAATAGTCTTAATATTGGGATTCATACTAGTAAAAGGTCGCGTTCCTCAAGTGCAAAATCCGCCAACTGTAGCGGAAAAAGCAGTAGAACCAAGTACACAAAACGTCGCTCCTGCAGAAGCCACCTTCGATCCGGTAGTCATCCCTCCCATAACAGAAAAAGATTATGTCAAAGGAAGCGCTGGTGCCACGGTATCTATCATCCTTTATTCCGACACACAGTGTCCTTATTGCCGTATGTTTTATCCCATACTGAAAAGCTTCTTAGATCAAAATCGTGATGTTAATTTTGTATACCGCCCCACCCCATTTCACGAAGCAGGACAAATTGAAGAGCAAGCCATGGATTGCGCTAATGATCAAGGAAAATATTGGGAATATTTTGACGCAATATATGTTTCTGCGGATACAGAAAATTTGACTGACACAGCACGCCTAAAAAAGATCGCCACAGACAATGGATTAGATGGCACAGTATTTGAACAATGTTTCACTTCACAAAAATATATTGGAAACATTGACACTTACTTAAATGCATCAAGAAGTGCAGAAATAACGGGTACACCAACCTCGATTATTACCGGACCAAACGGAACTCAAAAAATAGAAGGTCTGAAATCTGCAGAAACATTAAAAGCGATAGTAGATTCTGTCAGATAACAAACAATTATTAAGAAAAACAGGGCGCCAGGCGCCCTGTTTTTTATTCTGCGGACCACAAATCCTATACACAACAAAAGAAGGCGTGTCATACCAACGAGGTAGCTCTTCGATTCTTGTGCCCCGCCAACTTTTAATCTCGTAGCCCTTCGGTTTGTATCGTTGCTACGATACATCCCTCAGGGTTCTCGATTCTTGTGCAAATAAGATTTCACGCACCGTGAAATCTTATTTGTGTACATTTAGTTTGTTTCGCAAAGCGAAACAAATCTCGAGCGGACCCGACCGGATTTGAACCGGCGATCTTCTCCGTGACAGGGAGACGTGTTAACCGGGCTACACCACGGGTCCATTTCCTTTGCCTCGCCTGCATAATAGCAAACAGGTACAAAAAAGAATACTGGATTAAGGAGAAAATATCAATACGAATTGCAGTGGCATGGTTCGGTCACGAATAAATTTTCTAACGGAATCCAAGCAGTTGGCTTGCTCTATCAAGTTTGAAGTAGCCCATGCAAGAAGCCATGCTGTTGCAGGGCTCTCGCACCCTTCGACTTCGCTCAGGGTAAAGGGTTCATTTATCAGATGCGCAAAAAAAAGACTTCGTAATTAACGCGAATTTCTCAACCAGTTCTCTGGCTTTCAAACCAGCCCCTTGCTTCGTCGCTGCGGCTCCTCAGTCTTCGGGGTTCTTCGATTCTTGTGCAAATACTATTTCACGCACCGTGAAATCTTATTTGTGTACATTTAGTTTGTTTCGCAAAGCGAAACAAATCTCGAGTAGCGGCGGCAGGGATCGGCACGAGTAAATTTGCTGACGCAAATTTCTCTTTGCCAGCCCTCGTGGCGCGAGTCTTGCCTTTCAGGCAAACTCGCGCAACACTGCGGGCTTCAATCCCTGACGTGAGCCAAGTAGTTGGCTCACTCCTTTAGCTACAAAATAAAAGCCCCTTTTCAGGGACTTTAATTTTGTAGCGGCGGCAGGGATCGAACCTGCGACCTAAGGCTTATGAGTCCTTCGCTCTACCACTGAGCTACGCCGCCAAAACAATGAACCAATCTTTTTTACTATAAAATTGACTATGCCACAAGCATAACACGATAGCTACTAAGCCAAGGAGTTAGCTCGCCCTAATACCTCGGCGCTAAGTATAGAGGCTAGTCACCACTAAGATTCGGCTACAAGTAAATTTCCTGACGGAAATTTCTCGCAGCCCGCCGCTCGCGGTTTTTGCCTTTCGCCTTCGGCTCAAACAAAAACATCGCTGCGCGCTTCGAATCCCAACGCGAGCCAAGCAGTTGGCTCGGCTCTAGTACCTCGGCGCTAAGTATACCTGCTAGTCTCATATTTCTGATCCCGGGGATATTTCAAAGCGAAGACATTCGCTTTGAAATATCCCTTCGAATCCAAATGTTCCCTACTATAAATAAAACAGACCCTTTCAGAGCCTGTTTTATTTATAGTAGCGGGGGTGGGATTCGAACCCACGACCTCCTGGTTATGAGCCAGGCAAGCTAACCACTGCTCCACCCCGCGTCAAACTTCCTTATTCGTACGATGATTTTAGTCCAATATTACAAAAAAAGCAAGATATCTAATACGAACCTGTATCTATTTTAATTTTGTGAAATATGAAATACAAACAGCAACTTTTTCGTGTATAATACCTTCTATGTCAAATATTCCTCCCAAGCCGTTAGTTTTAATGATTTTAGATGGATTTGGAATTTCTTTTATACCAGATGGAAATGCAATTATGGCCGCAAAAATGGAAAACTTTGAGCGGTGGATACGAGAATATCCATCCTCAATAATCAAAGCGTCTGGAATAGAAGTCGGGCTACCTTGGGGCGAGCCCGGCAATTCAGAGGTAGGTCACAAAAACATTGGATCCGGAAGAATTATATACCAGCCGTTACCTCAAATCACGATGTCAATTCAAAACAGATCTTTTTTCCAGAACCCCGCCTTTATGGATGCCGCAAATCATGTAAAAAATAATCCAAATTCTGCACTCCATGTAATCGGATGCGTAAGTAGTGGCGGTGTACATAGCCACGTAGATCACCTCATTGCGATCTTGGGTTTTGCAAAAGAGCAAAATATAAATGATAGAACATTTGTCCATGCTTTCTTGGATGGAAGAGACACTCCTCCCGTCAGTGCCGGTACTTTTCTTGCAAAACTACAAGAAGAAATGGACGAATCAAAATGCGGTGGAGTCGCATCCCTTATAGGCAGATATTACGCTATGGATCGTAATAATAATTGGGATCGAATTCAAAAAGCTTATGATCTTTTAACAAAAGGTACGGGAGAATACGCGGACTCGTGGAAAGAAGCGTTACAAAAGGGCTATGATGCCGGTAATTCAGATGAAAATTTTCCTCCTTTCACTATAGTCAAAAATGGAAAGCCATTAAGAACAATTCAGGACGGCGACACCATAATTTTCTTCAACTTCCGTCCCGATCGTGCAAGACAGTTAACATATGCTTTTACAACGAAAGGTTTTAAAGATTTTCCAGTTCAAAACTGGAACGACCTGGATTTTATTACAATGTCGGAATATCAAAAAGATCTTCCTGTTACTGTTGCCTTTCCGGAAGAACAAGCTGAATATCCTACCGGACGCGTTGTTTCCGACGCCGGAAAAAATCAACTGCGTATAGCCGAGACAGAAAAATATGCACACGTTACATATTATTTTAATAGTGGCAGAGAAATTTCTTTTCCGGGAGAAGACCGCGTGATGATTCCCTCTCCCAATGTAAAAGATTACTCATCCACTCCTCCCATGAGTGCTGAAGCTTTGTCCGACAGAGTTATTGCAGAAATAGAAAGAAAAAAATACGATCTAATTGTTATGAATTTCGCCAATCCGGACATGATTGGTCATACAGGAAATTTTGAAGCTACTGTAGAATCGTTAAAATTTTTAGACAAACAAATAAAAAGAATTGTGGATGTCGCGCTTACCAATGGAGGAGCGGTTCTAATAACATCTGACCATGGAAATGCCGAAGAAAAAATCAATCCCATTACACGAGAAATATCCAAAGACCACACCACAAATCCTGTTCCAGTTGTCTATCTGACAGCAGACAATAAACAAGATCCTCCAAAAAGTGAAGACATGATGATGCAGGTGCTTTCTACTCCTATTGGCTGTTTGGCCGACATCGGACCAACGGTTTTGGAAATTATGCAAATTCCACAACCACCCCAGATGACCGCGCAAAGTATATTTAAAAGTCTGGTTTAGAAAAACAAAAGAGCGTTTTTCGTCTTTGCGAGCAAAGCGAAGCAATCTCCACTCGAGAACATTTGTTCTACTAAACGATGGCAAATTCGTTCGTTATTGGAGATTGCTTCGGTTGCGTATGCAACCTCGCAAAGACAAATTTTACACTAAGTAAAATAGTACTGAGATCGATTCGACGCACTCGTCGCTAAATTATATACGACTCTGTTTTTTGACTTCTTTTTTAAACAGATTCCCCTTTTCTTCAAAATCTTTCCAAATACTATAACTTGGCGATGCTGTGGAAAGCAAACAAACTAAACCGCTTGATGTGTGCGTATACGCAAATTTTACAGCTTCTCGCATGTCTTTTGTTTTTAAAACATTGCTAAATGAATTTAAAGACTCAAACATTCTTTCTCCAGTATCTGGAAATAGCACGACATTCTTAACTTTGTATTTATCAATACATTTTCGTAATTTAGAAAAATCATAACCACGATCCTGACCTCCAAGAAAAATAGTTTCCACGTTGCCAAGAGCATTAATCGCTTCGATTGTAGATTCCGGCGTGGTTGAAATAGCGTCATCAAAAAATTTTATTCCCTTAAATTCTCCAACAAATTCCAGACGATGCGAAAGAGGTTTAAAATCTTTAATGGCTTTAATAATCTTTTTATCTGTAATTCCCAACTGTCTAGCCACGGTTGCGGCAGCTCTAATGTTTCTCATGTTGTGTTCTCCCAAGAGATTGGTGTCACTTAATACCAAGGGCAGATCGGAAATAAATGGCACGCTAACGACATTACTTTCTTGCGCCCATTTGGCCAAAACCTCATCTTCGGAATTGTAGACGAAAATATCGTCAAACGATTGGTTTGTCACAATATTCTGCTTCGCTGCGTAGTACTTATCTACTCCATCGTGATAATCCATATGCTCAGGAAATAAATTCAAAACAACAGACAGATGCGGTGCGTATTTAATATCTTCCAATTGGTAACTAGATAGTTCTAGAACAAAATACTCATTACTGTTAATTTTTTTATCCAAAACACTCAACATTGGCGTTCCAATATTGCCCAATAAACGAGACTTTTTTCCGCTTTTTTTAAGTATCCAATGAATCAGTGAGGCAGTTGTGCTTTTCCCCTTTGTTCCGGTAACACCAATTATTTGCTTTTTTGGCACTACAGAGAAAAATAAGTTGGTAGCAGTGGTATATGGAATTTTAACAAGCGCGCGTGAAATTCCCGCCGTTTTAACAGCCACATCATAATTCAGTTGTTTTTCCAAATAATCTTTTCCATATTTTTTATCGGCAATTCCTACCTTCAAACCAGGAAATGTCTTACGCAGATATTTATGAGTTTCCTTGCCTTCGCGTGCATATCCGATCAATAAAACCTTGTTTATGCCAAAAAATAAATACGGGGGCTTCAAATTAGAATTCTGCATACGCACAACCTCCCAATTTTCTTTTTTAAGCACCTGTCGCCCAAGCTCTGTATAAATATATGAGTTCCTGTATTTTTTTGCCGAGCGCCTGAATGCTTCTTGGGTTTCTTCAAATGTACCAACACAATCAAACGGCTTTAAAATTCCTATCCCAAGAAGGTCTTTAAACAGCGGCAATAAATCCTTTCTTTCATATAAATTATCTTTAAATATTCCCAACAAATCTTTTTTACTCAAAAATGCCGACAAGAGTGTAAAAACAAAAACACATTTGGCACACTCTCCACACCACTTGCTATTTTGTTCTTCTTTAATTTTAAAATTACGATTACAACTAGAAAAAATAGAAAAATATTTTTTGTGTTTCGCAAACATCTCTGCAATACGAATTTCGTAGAACGGCCTCAAAATAGAGAAATATTCTGTGTCGGAAGATAAATTGTTTTTCGCATACTCTTGAAATGCCGTCTCAAATTCTGAAGATTTACTCCATTGGTGGTTAACTGCCATTCCCTTGTAATCGATATTTCCAAAATTACTGCTATATTCATTGCCGACGATAATTTTTTTAAAACCGAAAAGTAATGCGGAAAAATATCCTGTGAAAGCAATAATTGCGGAAATCGGCACGTGGCCATTGAATGCGCTTGGTAAATTTGCGAAAATCTTATCATCCAGTTCCCTCTTCACTTTCAACGAATCTATTTTCATTTCTTCGATCATTTCATCAATAATCGAAGATGTTTTTGTTTCAAGAACAAATGCTGTGGTTTTTATTTTGTGACTTTTTAAAAGTTCAACCGCAACGACAGATTCCTTACCACCACCCACACCCGCCAGCACTTCATTCCGAGGAGAAAGATAATAATTTGCTTTTTTTCCATTTTCCACTCCAACAAAACCCGGAAACACATTGGGATCAATACTGTTCTGATAATAAAACTCTCCTAAACCATTACGATAGAGTAAATTCCAAAAAGTTGCCTGATCAAAAGTAAGACGGCGATGATGGACAATTTCCTTGGGACAATAAAGTTTGTAATAACTAACACCCAAAACAAAGTGTAAATCATCCAACGCCGCATCCAAAAGCTCCTTATAAACCCCAATTATTTTTCTTTTTTGGGGAAAATAAAGTTTCTCTATGAAATCTATTTTCTCTCCATCGGAAAAATAAATACTATAATTAAAAACCGCAACCAGAGAATTTATATCAAAGCTCCGCGAGACAAACTCAAAACTTTTCGGCTGCCTTAATACTTTAGTTTTTTCTTCTTCAACCATTAATCTTTTCGTATTCAGCACCAACACGGAAACATAAATCTTCTCTTTTTTGTGCCGCGATAATCTGGAGACCTACTGGCAAATCATGCGCCTTGCCACAAGGCACAACCAACGCCGGTACACCTGCTACGTTAATAGGCACAGTGAGTACATCGGCAGCATACATACGCAATGGATCATTTGTCTTTGAACCAATTGGAAAAGCTACTTCTGGGGCAGCTGGACCAACTAAAACATCTAAGTTTTCAAAGGCATGAGCGTATTCTTGCGCAATCTCTCTCCTTACAGCCGTGGCTTGTCGATAATACTTGTCAGCATAACCAGAAGTAAGAGCAAAAGTGCCTAACATAATCCGCTGTTTAACTTCCACACCAAAACCCTTACCTCGTGTTTTGCGGTAGATTTCTTCCATTGTTTTCCCCATTTCAGTGCTGCCGAAACGCACACCATCATAACGTGCAAGATTTGTTGACGCTTCCGCGCGGGTTAAAACCAAATAAACCGCTAATGCAACATCGGTCAGGGGTAAAGAAATTTCAGAAACTATCGCGCCGGCATCACTCAATTTGCCAATCGCTTTTTTTACTTCCGAAGCAACTTCCTTATCAACCCCTTCTGCAAAAAATTCTTTGGGAACACCAATTCTTAATCCTTTAACTCCGTCAAACATTCCATTCAAAACAGAAGAAGTTGCGCCGACCAAGGTTGTTGAATCTTTTGGATCATTACCGGCAATAGCTTCGTAAACCAAAGCAGCATCCTCAACAGTTTTTGCCAATGGACCCACCTGGTCAAAAGAAGACGCATAAGCTATTACGCCGTAACGACTCACTCTGCCATACGTTGGTTTTAGTCCAACAACACCACAAAAACTGGCTGGCTCACGAATTGATCCACCAGTATCGGTTCCTAACGCATAGGGCACCATACCTGATGCCACAGCTGCGGCGCTGCCACCCGAACTGCCTCCAGGAACCAAAGAAAAATCTTCCGGGTTATGCGTTGGCCCCTTTATTGAAAATTCAGTAGAAGAACCCATCGCAAATTCATCCAAATTTGTCTTACCCACAAACACGGCGCCATTTTTTCTTAAACGAGTAATTACTTCCGCATCGTATGGTGGGACAAAATCTTTTAACATCTCAGAAGCAGCGGTGGTTTTCGCTCCGTTAATGCAAATAATATCTTTTATTCCACAAGGAATACCAGCCAAAACGGGGAGGTCTTCTCCGTTTTTTCTTCGCTCATCAATTTCTCTGGCCTGTTTTTCCGCAATATCTTTTGTAATACTGATAAAAGCATTGATTTCCGGCTCTTTCTTTTCTATTACGGAATAAGTTTGCTTCAAAAGATCAGTGGAAGATATTTTTCTTTCCTTCAAATCACCGGCTAATTGTCTAATAATACTCGGCATATTTTTTCTTAAAGAATCTTTGGCACTTTTACCATACGACCTTCCTTTTTGGGTATCACTTCTAGCAAAGCATCGGCAAATTCCGATTCCGCAGAAATATCTTCCCGAACAACATGTGCTATTCCGGAAATAGTTTTAGTCAAAGGTTGAGGAGAAGTTTTAATTTCAGAAATTTTTCCGACAAATTTAACTATTTCATCTATTTCTCGCGCGTACCGAACCTCTTCACTTTCTGTCAGCTCCATGCGCGAAAGAGTAGCCAAATGTCGCACTAAATCAATTTTATTATCGTCTTCCATTTCCTTACCCTAGCGATTTTTTGACCGTTTTACAAGTTCCAAAAATTTCTGCGCTTTCATAATTTCTACTCCAAATTTTTGCGCCTTGGTCAATTTTGACCCCGCTTCCTCCCCGGCAATCAATAAACCAGTGCTGCGAGAGACACTCTCACTAACCTTTCCACCCAATTCTCGAATTATTTCCCACGCTTCTTCGCGTGAAATATCACCCAGTGAACCGGTAACAACCACTGTTTTCCCGGAAAATATTCCCTTCTTCACCCCAGATAACTTCTCTATTTTTACACCGAATTCTTTTAATTTTTCCAATAATTTTACAGATTGTTTTCCACGAAAATAATCATAAATACTTTTCCCAACTATTTCCCCTACCCCCTCGATTTTACTCAGTTCTTCATAAGAGGCAGAGGAGATTTTTTCCAAAGAACCAAATTTCTCCGCCAGCTCGTTTGCCATCACCGCTCCCACATGCTGAATACCAAGCCCATACAGAAATCTCCCAAGTGGTAAAGTTTTTCTTCCTTGAATTGAAGCCACAATATTTTCCGCGGATTTATCAGCAAATCTCTCTAAATTCAAAACATCTTCCTTACGCAAAACGTAAAAATCAGCAATGTCACGCAACAAGCCCGCTTCGGCTAATTTTTCAATCATCTTTGGCCCAATCCCTTCTATATCAGCTCCCGTACGTGAAACAAAGTGCCTGAACCCTTCTAATTGCTGGGCGGAACAGAGCTTATTTATACAACGGTAGATAGCACCACCATCATCCTTGGCCACAGAAGAACCACAAATTGGACACATGTTCGGCATTTGAAAAACCTTCGTATTTTTGGGGCGCAAATTCGATAAAACACTAACAACTTCCGGAATAATATCACCGGCCTTGCGCACTATCACTGTGTCGCCAATTCTAACATCTTTGCGTCTTATTTCATCTTCATTATGTAATGTTGCGCGGCTTACAGTGGTGCCAGCAACACTGACTGGACGCAAAACAGCAACTGGAGTCAATGCACCAGTTCTACCCACCTGCACTAAAATATCTTCTACAACAGTCGTTGCTTCTTCTGCTGGAAATTTAAAAGCTACTCCCCCTCTTGGTGTTTTGCCCACAACACCCAAACGCCTAAAGGTTGCGTTGTCATTGATAAACACCACAACACCATCAATCCAATGTGGCAATGATTCTCTTTTTGCTTCCCATTTCGCATGATACGCCAAAACTTGCTCGATATTATCACAACGCTCTGCCTGTGGGCTAGTACGAAAACCGTAATTTTTTGCCGCAGCGTGCTCCTGATCGTGTTGCTTAAAACCTTTGTCATCTACAATATCATATACACAACACTTAAGTTTTCTACTGGCTGTTATTTTTGGATCTAATTGACGAATACTCCCGGCAGAAACATTTCGTGGATTAGCAAAAATGTTTTTACCCAGCGCTTCCTGCTCTTTGTTTAATAAATCAAATTGTGTTTTATCCATGTAGATTTCACCACGCGCAGTTAATGTATCCGGCGCAGAACCGCGTAATTTTAAAGGCACACTTTCTATTGTTTTAATATTTTCTGTTACATCTTCTCCTGTCTTGCCATCTCCCCGCGTAGACGCTTCAACCAAATGACCATTCTCATATCGGATTTCAACAGCCAAACCATCAATTTTAAGTTCGCAATAATATTTATAATCCCCTTTTGGAAAAATCTTCCGATTACGTTTTTCCCATTCATTTAGTTCTCCCAACGAAAAAACATCTTCTAACGAAAGCATGGGTGAAGAATGTACGACTTGTTTAAATTCTTTCTTCGGTTTTCCACCCACCCTCTGAGTCGGGGAATCAGACGTAATCAAGTCTGGATATGTTTGTTCCAGTTGAGAAAGTTCGTGTTTTAATGAATCCAAGGCGGCATCGGAGATCTCTTGTCTATCTTCAACATGGTAGAGAAATCGATGGTGTTCTATCTCCAGACACAGTTGCCTTATTCTTTTAGCAGCATCTTGCTTATTCATCCTCTGATCATAAAACAACTAGACGAATAGTTATAGAGCTAATATCGCTACAATAATTTATCTTTTCACTAAGATCCCCACTCCGCCAACTGGCGGACACGGGCATGGTACTTTAGGATATTCTTACGCGAAAATATATTTATTTGAAAACACACACTGCTGTTGGGTCGTTGTTTAATCCCAATTCGTTAGATAGTTTTCTTTCCGTATTGCCACTTTTACCTATTGCCTCAATACATAATTTTTTACCTACACCTGTATCATTATTTATTTCATCGACTGTTGGACATGCCCCTGTGCCATCTCCTTCATCATCTACGACTAATTCATACGAAGACAAAGCTGTTGAACCAACCAGTGTTACCGGGAATGTTTGATTATTGGATACACAAGCACCAGCACCAGCGTCACCTCCTGCCCACCAGTATTCAGAAGTTGCCTGTTCTATGCCCGTATCTGCTGCGTATAGCGCCAGTGCGGAATTTTCTCCGGTCTTTGCGCTTTTAATCGTACCTATGGATATAATAGAAATAGTGAATGCTCCCATTAAAACAATCATCAAAATAACAAATGTAAAAACGATTGAAGCTTCACCTTTATTTAAAAAGTTTTGTTGTTGTTTTTTCATGGCATTGGCTTGAACTGTCTAATCGACAGTGATGTTTGAGTAGACAAACAATTATTATCTGCTTTATCTACACATGCCTTTACGAGAACCGTGACTCGAGTCGATGGGCCAGTCAGATAACTATAGGTAGCATCACCAGCCGCAACTGATATACTAGGAACTATAAAATTTAATTGTTGTATATAAGTTCTATCTGAAGTTATCGACGCACCACCTCTTTTTACCTTGTTTTCTGTATTGTCCCAACCATATTCAACACTGTCTTTTTCCTGATTATTAAACACCAAAGAGCTTGATGTCGCAGTGTTATTTACAACAAATGTATCTCCATAACCAGTGCGTATTTCCCGTTCTAAGGTATCAAAAAAGTTTTGGACATCTTGTTGAACATTCTGCATTCCTAGTTGATCACGCTGTTTTTGAACAAAAGTTGTATATATACCTCCAACAATGGCTGTAACAATCACGAAAACTGCCAAGGAAACAAGCATTTCCACAAGTGTGAACCCTCCAATTTTGTTTTTTAAAATGTTTATATTCATGGCCTTTGTGTTATCCAATCATAAAGGGACTCTTGCAACACCACAGTATGAGTAGCACCAACAGAATCCTCCCACAACACAGTCGACGTCACAATTATTGGAGCTGGCTTTTCTAATGTCGTGGCTGGTGCAACCAAAACGCTTTCCGCTTCTTGTCCGCAAGCGCTAGATAATCCGCCTGTAGTATCGGTATTAATAAAAATTTTACGGCTAAAAATTGTGCTTTGTGTTGTTGTATTGTGTGTATAATAACCATCACTATCCAAATACAATTTTTCGCCATCAACAGTTGAAACAGCTTTCAATCCCAAATCCACACCCGGTGCCCCGTCAACAGTGTAATAATCGGTGCCAGAATCGCATATATCCCTTAAATGAGACTCATCAGCGGGATATAAAGTACCGCTATTATCACCTCTCCACCACATTTTTGTAGTTGGCAAAGAAGATCCGGAGGTCGTATCGTACTCATAAAACAACCAATTACCGTCTCTAATATTTCTCACCAATTCGATTCCCTCTTTAGCTAAACCCACAGCGATAAAACGATCCCTGGAATTGCGACTAGAACCATAGACCTGTGCAGAAAGAGACGCGATAGCCGCGATGACTATAATTGCCAAAAAAGAGGAAAACAACGTTCCTAAAAGAGTGAAGCCACCAGAATGATCTTTGTTTTGATTAGTTAACATATCTTTGTGCATATATATATTATAGGCACGAACTAGTTTTAACACTCACCACACCACCAGGAGTCACACAAACATACGTTTTTATACTGTAATCATTCTTGCTTTCGACAGTATAATTTAGCGTTCCTCCAGTAGTAACTAATGGAAAATGAAGAAAATCAAACGAAGTAGTATCAATAGGAGATAATTTTGTACCCCCAGGAAGAACGAATGGTACACTCCTGTAGTAAGTAGCACCAACCACAACTTCACGAGTATAACTATTTCCATCCGCCGAAACAACTATTTGATACGAAGAACATTCTCTTGGAACCGGCGGAACTGACGAAACACAATCTGTTGCATTAACGCCATTTTTAGTCATTAGAATTGTCTCTCGCAAATCGCTTGCAAATTGCTGGGCTGCGTTTCGTACTTGGAATCTCTCACGTGCTCCGTTTGTGCCAGCCACAACCAATGCACTCATAAGCGCAACAATGGCAGTTGTTACCACCGCCTCTATCAAAGTAAATCCGTTTTGCTGTTTATTTTTTGCCATATCTTTTATTTAATTCTACATCAAACCGTAAAAAAACAGAATCTGAACATACAGTCCAGGAAAAAGAAGAAAAATGGCAGTTGCTAAGGTTAAAAATGGTCCAAAAGCGATTTTGCTTTTTGCTGTTGCTTTTTTTCCAATCAACAATACCGCTCCAACAATACCGCCAAGAACAAAAGCCAAAAGAATGGCAAAAACCACTTGTCCTGCACCCAAAACAAGCCCCATTGCTCCGGCCAACTTTACATCACCCCACCCCATTGCCCTTCCTTTTGAAAAGAGAGCAAATCCTCCCAATACAATAACTCCCAAAATCGCACCCAAAAGAGCGCTATTTATCGACAAATGCCCAAGGAAAAAAACTTTTACAACACCCAAAACTCCAAGTGCTCCAACAAAAATATCGGGAAGCGTTTGAAATTTTAAGTCTGTCAGCGTTAAGGCAAGAAGAATTTCGAGAAAAATAAAGCTGAAAACAAAATCATACCCAAGCGGTTTTGCTGAAAAAAAGATAGCCATAAGCGCTAAAAAGACTGCTGCCAGTTCCGTATATATATGGTGTAAAGGAATATTTTTTGAACAATAACGACAACGCCCTCTTTGCAATAAAAAGCTGAGCACGGGAACCAGATCCAACGCTCCTAGAACATGACCACACTTTGGACATCGCGATCTCTTTTTCTTCAACCACACAAGACCTTCTGGATCCTCTGTTGCAACAGTTAAAAAACTGCCAAAAATTAAACTAATAACTACAACAAAAAAGTAAACTAAGGACTGCACAAAGATGAACTGTTGCAGCTACCTGTAGTTTGATTCGATGCAGAATCTAAGCAATAATAATCGCCGTCGCTTAATTCGGTACTGACACAAAAATTATTCGGAAAATCTGGGCCAGCAGATATAGAAGGCATTGTCTTGCTCTTACTTCTTTTTTGTATATCTGCCTTCAACTCAGTTAAACGTGCGTTTCCCGACTCAAAGCAAGAACTGTCTCCTAAGGTCACACAATACCCCCTGAGACCGTTTTCGGTATACATAACTTCGGCAAATTTTCTCAACTGATCAACATCGTTCTTGATAACCGAGTTTCCCGCTTTTGTTCTTACAAGTGTAAGTGAGACAAGTACAATAGCCGAAAGTAAAGCGATAATACCTACAACCATCAGCAACTCGATCATCGTAAATCCTTTTGTTTCTTTGTTTTTATTTTTCAACATATTTATTACTTCTAATTATAGAACACTACCCCCTAAACGCAAACAACGCGGAAAGTTCTCCGCGTTGTTTATTAAGAGTATTTAATAAGCACTCTTTTAAAAACTATTCGCAAGCACCATCTGCTGCTCCACCAGCAACGCTTCCAGCACATGCTGAGGCATCATATCCTTTAGCATTACCAAGCGTATCTATACAAAAATACTTCCCTGTCGCGGGATTTGATGGCAAAGAAGACTCCCCACACCATGAAGTTCCACCTGCGTTTGTGCTTTGCTGAAATGTACCACCTTGAGTAGCAATGTCAGCTGTTATTTTAGCACTTGCTGGATTAGAATATACACCAGCATCAGTAGCACTAGCTTCTGCCAACACTCTCATCTGTTGTACTCCAGCTTTAACACGAGCATCCTTGGCCTTTGTTCTTGCTGTTGATACAGCAACCAAAACCATGGAAGCTAGAAGACCGATGATCGCAATAACGACCAAGAGTTCAATGAGAGTAAAACCTTTAATCTTGTTATTTAACTTTTTCACGCGCGATCACCTCCTCTCAAATTAAGTAGATTTTGCATTTTTATTGAATAATATTTACTAGTTGATAAATAGGCATCAATATTGCCACAATCATTACCGCCACGCCGACACCCAAAATTGTAATCACCAACGGTTCAATCAGTTGCGCCATGTTTTCCACAGCGTCGTTTACTTCTCGTTGATAGAAACGATTAATAGAACCAAGTGATTTACTGAGTTCTCCACTTCTCTCCCCCACACTGATCATTTGCGAAACCATCATAGGAATTTCGGGGTATTTTTCAAAAGACGACGAAATGGTCGCGCCGTTTTTTACTTCTTCTGCTGTTTCATCCACAATTTGCCGGTAAATTTTGTTTCCCATAATATCGCGCGCAACTAAAAGCGCCTGTACAACAGGAATTTCGCTTTTTACCAATACTTCCATCGCACCCGTGAACTGCGCGAGATACAGTTTTTGCAAAAGTCGCCCAGCGACTGGTATGCGCAAAAATAACGCATGTAAATTATATCGACCTTCTGTTGTCCGAACATAATAAACAATCATATAAGCGGCTAATGCGACAAATATTATTATGAACCACCAGTAGCCGGTTACTACTCCGGCAAAACCCATGAGCATTCTAGTGATTAGCGGCAACTCAGCTTCGGATTGTTCAAACAACGTGGCTAATTGGGGCACAACAAAGACCACCATTAAAATACCCATCACTAACATAACAACAACCACAAAGACTGGATAAACGAACGCTCCCCGAACCTTGCTAATGAGTGCGTAATTTCTTTCCTCGTTATCAGCTAAACGTTCCAATGATTCTGAAATACGCCCGCTCTGTTCACCGCTTCGCACCATACTGACATAGAACTCAGAAAACTGCCGTGGATACTTTTCCAAAGCATTGCTCAAAGATTCTCCACCCTCAATATCATATGATACTTCGCGTAAAATTTCCGCCAATTTTGAACTTTCTGTCTGGGAAACAAGAATACGCAATGATTGCAAGATTGGAATACCAGAAGAGATCATCGTCGCAAGTTGACGAGACAAAATTGCCCGATCACGCACACTGACATTTTTAACTGTCAACTCTCTTTTGAAAAAAGAAACGTCCTTCGTATCGCGTAATTCAATCGGCACCAACCCGTGTTGAGCCAACATTGACGTCGCTTCTTCCTCGGAATTGGCCTTGATTATTCCCTTTGAAACATTCCCTTGCCTATTTCTTACTCTATATTGAAAGTCGGTCATTTTTGTTTAGATGTTGGTACTAAAATCATACCACATTGCCATTGGAAACAAAATCACCATATCCAATTAAAGTTGGATCTTGGGCAAAAACCATTGCTTCTTCCGGAGCAACTAATCCCTGATCGACCAAAGACCTTAAAGAGCGCTCTAAAGGAATCATATCTTGCGATGCACTCGTCTGAATTACACCAGGAATCTGTGCTGTCTCACCCTCTCTGATTAAATTTCGGATCGCAGGAGTTGCCAACATTAACTCAACGGCAGGCAATCTGCCTCCCGCTTTTGCCGGTACAAGACGCTGAGACACAATACCAGTCAAAGTTCCGGCCAATTGTGTACGAATTTGAGATTGCTGACCCACCGGAAAAACATCCACGATGCGGTCAATAGTTTGAGCGCAGCTGTTTGTGTGCAATGTTGCAAAAACCAAATGCCCTGTTTCCGCAATTGTCAGCGCCGTAGCGATACTTTCCAAGTCGCGCATTTCTCCGATTACCACGACATTGGGATCTTCGCGAAATGCCATTTTGAGAGCTTGCGGAAAAGATTCGGTGTCTCTTCCTATTTCCCTCTGATGAATTAAACACCGATCTTCTTTATAAACATATTCAACAGGGTCTTCTATAGTAATAATATGAGCTACTTTAGAATGATTAATCATATTGACGACGGACGTCATTGTTGTTGTTTTTCCATGTCCAGTAGGCCCTGTAATCAAGACAAATCCCTGCGATGGTTTAGCAAATTGCTCAAGCATGCTTGGCAAATGCAAATCATCAAGAGTGCGTATTTCACTCTGAATTGTACGCATCGCAATAGTTGCGGTTTGAGATGTAAGATAAACATTCACACGAAAACGGAATCCGCTCTCATGAGCATAAGAAAAATCAATCTCGCGTTGGCTTTGTTCAAATTTTTTTGCTCTTTCTTCCCCAGCAATAATCTTCAATATTTCCACCAAATCAACTTTGGACATTTCTCCCATCTCCGTAATAGCAAATAATTTCCCCTCTACACGTATGATAGGAGGCCTTCCCACAGATAAATGCAAATCAGACGCATTGCGACTAATGACATTCTCAAAAAGTTCCTTTGCTAAGGATTCAGGCGTGCGTCCAATCATGAAATTTATCTAAACAAAGATCGTTTATCTCTTAAGCCGCGGCTCGTTTAGTCAACATTTTTTCTATTTTTTCCACAACTTCACTTGGAGTAAAATGTGCCTTAATAATGTAGTCGTCAGCACCTAACTCAAGACCTTTTTGCACATCCGGCTTCTGTCCAAGATTTGTTAATAAAATTACAGGAAGATTTTTCAACTTTTCATCACAGCGTATATCTCCCAAAATCTCAAAACCATCCTTTTTAGGAAGCACAATATCCAGTAGAATCAAATCGGGAGCTTCTTTTTGTAATTCAGCCCACCCCTCTTCACCATCTGTAGCCGTTCTCACTGTATAACCAAGCATGGAAAGCTTTGTTTGATACATTCCAGCAATAAATACATCGTCTTCCACCAACAAAATTGTCGCTTTTTTTTGTGCCATAGTTTTTTCCGTTAATGATTAGTCATTAAAATATTTTAATCCTCTGACGTCGCTTCCAAAACCTCCCGCAAAGACACAGCTCCTGATAATGCTTTCAGGAATCCATCTTGGCGCATAGAAATCAGCCCTTCAGCCGCAGTAATTTTATAAAGCGTGTCTCCGGTTTCACGCCCTGCCACCGCCTGACGCACTTTCTCGGCTACTGGGATAATCTCAACTATTGCCAATCTGCCTTTGGTACCCTTCCCTCCGCATTCTTTGCACCCTTGAGCTTCAAAAAGAACTTTAGGATTTTTTTGATTCTCTTCCGTTTTTTCCGATTCTGGCACTTCTGAAACAACTTTGTTTATTATATCACGAAACTCATCCGGAATAGGAATTTCTTTTTTACAATCATTACAGAGACGTCGTACAAGACGCTGGGCGCCAACCAGACGCAAAACTGCGGCCAACAAAAACGGTTCCAAACCCATATCAATAAGACGAGCAATTGCTCCCAACGCATCATTGGTATGCAATGTGGACAAAACAAGATGGCCTGTTAATGCTGCATGCACAACTAGTTCCGCTGTTTCTTTATCGCGCACTTCTCCAACCATTATTGTATCCGGATCCTGACGCAAGATACTGCGTAAACCGTTTGCAAAAGTGAAATTTATTTCACTATTAATCTGTGACTGATTCGCCCCAACAATACGATATTCCACCGGATCTTCCAGTGTCACAATATTTCTAGTTGGATCACAAATACTATCGATGGCAGTGTAAAGCGTAGTAGATTTTCCGGAACCTGTAGGTCCGGTGATTAAAATCAATCCGTAAGGACGCGCGAGAGCATCTTTAAAGTTTTCAAGGCGCTTCCCGCTGTAACCAAGTTTTTCAAACGGCACCGCTCCCTCGGATTTATCAAGAATACGAAGAACGATCTTCTCACCATAAACTGTCGGCAAGATAGAAACACGAACATCATATTCATGCCCACCCGCACTTGTGGAAAAACGACCATCTTGTGGTAGACGCTGCTCATCTATTTTTAAATTGCTTAAAATTTTGATACGTGAAATCAACGGATTATGCAATTTGAGAGGCAAAAGCAAACTTGTGTACAAAAGCCCGTCTACACGAAAACGAACACGCAGATTATCAGTGCTTGGCTCAATGTGAATATCAGATGCTTTGCCTTCAATGCCATGCCGCAGAATAACCGCAACTGCTTTTGTTACAGGCGCATCACCAACAATTTTCTCTAAATCACGGTCTCCCCCGCCATCCACTTCCTTTTTTACATCTTCTAATTCCTCATTAAATTCACGAACTGCGCTCTCCACTTCGCCAGAAATACCACCCGTTACTTTTGAGATTGTCTCCGCAATTGCCGTCGCGGAAGTAATATGTATTTCAGTTCTTAGTCCAGTATTTTTTGTTAAAAATTTTAGTGCTTCGAGCGCCTGAAAATCGTCCGGCTGAACCATGGCAACATGCAAAGTATTATCATCTTTTGCAAAAGCTAAAAAATTATAATTTTTTGAAACATCGGAAGGAATAAGCGCGACAGCATCCGACTGAATTTCCATTTCCGCCAAATTGACGTATGGAATACCCAAAACTTTTCCTTTAGCACGATAAAATTGTTCCTCTGGAACAATGCGTTCATTGAGTAAAATTTCGTCAACTGTTTTTCCGCTTTTTATTGCCGCGTCTCTGAGAGTTTCTTTCTGTTCGCTACTTAAAAAACCCCACTCTTCCAGAATGTCTTCGATAGATCCTTGATAAAGCTGAGTCATAGCCCGCTATTTTCTTCTCTCCAAAACAAGGCGGTATCAAATCCCAAATAAATTTGCCTTACCACGGTTTTCGGGAACATTCACGGGCAGTTTTTGCGCATCCAAAAGAGAGCGATCCAAACTTTGGTATGCCTTTTCACTCAAAACATCTACATTAAACGGACTACCAGCTTCCACAGGAGATACTCCACCTATTTTTATATGCTGAACTGGAGAAACGCCTTCAGATTTTCTAGAGCTTGGGTAAAAAGCGTAAGCAAGCACAATAATCAGAACAACAACCAAAACGCCGATGGTACTGTATGCTATTACGCGAACATTTTTTGTGGAATTCATTTGTTTTAGTTTTTAGTACTAAGGTTGGACATAAGTGCGAATAACCATACTGGCAGTCAAAACATCACTGGGTTGATCTTTATCAACTAACGGAGATTGTTCAATAGATATATCTCGCAAATCAGAAAGAAGTAATGAATCTTCCAGATTCTTAACAAAAGTTCTTATCTGAGAATAATTTCCTTTCAAAGCAATTTTTGTATCCCAACTCTCCAACTTCAAATCAGTAGCATTTCCAATAGCTGCCTCGGCTTTAATATTTACATTAGCCTTCGCATTATCAACAGCAGCAGCACTTTTTGTAACTTTCTTTGCTTCTTCAATGGTGTCCACTACAACTCCTGCGGAAGAAGCCATATTTTCAATATTAACCCAGAGATTACTCTGCATAAACTTGTCCGGTAACGCTAAAGATAATTCTTTTGTTTCCTTTTCATACTTCTGCATATCCTGCAGACGAGCATCTAAATTATCCAAAAATGCCTGCCGTTCTACTTCCAACTGCATTGCTTCAGCGTACTTTTTATTCATTTCTCCATATGCTCCCCACTGAGGAACAATAACGAATACTGTAAAAATCAATGATCCCAAAACCACTAGACCGAATGTTAGATAAGATAATCCTGTTGTTGCGCGTGCCATGGAAATAAATTAGGGAGTTAAGGGAGTAGTAACCTCTGGAGTCGGGGTTGCCTCGACTGCAACAGGGGTAGTCACTGTGCTTGTATTTATAAATGCCTCTGGTTTCACGCCCAGGTTCAAAACAGTGTCAAATCCACTGATTACTGTCTGATCCGTATTTTTAACAGTCGAAAGAGAAGATGCTGTAACATCCTTAAAATAGGTTTCATTCTTGCCTATCGCATCCTGAAGCGAAACCACCAAATCCGCTGCCGCCTCAATTGTGGGAGTATTAAACTCTACGGCAATTAAATCTTTTTCGGTACCACCTTTTAATGTTTTAACAGTTACATTTGGCAAAACCAAACGTTCCAACTCTGTTAGAACCTGTGACCAACGTGTGTGGTCATTTAGCAAGGTTTTCATGTTTACAAGCCGAGAACTAAACGCTTTTATTTCCTTTCCACCAGGTTCCCTTGTTCTCAACTCACCTTCTAATCCTGCAATCCGCTGGTTAACAATCGCGACTTTTCCTTCAACATTTTTCGTAAGAAAAAAGCCACCAAAATAAAACGCAGCCACCACCAAAAGTAAAACTGACGAAATAGCGTAAACAGTTTTACGTCGACGAGCTACAACCTGATTACGCATTGTCTCTTGTGCTAGGTTTATTTTCGGCATGTAATTTTTATTTAGTGTCTGTTATGCGCTTGTGAATAACTTTATATTTATTTTACTCGCTTTGTTCAAATTCACGCAATGCCAATCCAACAGCAACAGCAAAAGAAGGACCAATCGCCAATAATTTATTGTTCAGAATCGGTGGCACCTTTATTCCCTTCCACGGATTTCCTACCTCTGTAGAGATCCCTGATACCTCTGCCCAATATTCTGCCAGTCCTTTCAAATTTGCTCCTCCACCGATCAATATTGTTTTAGCGACACTCCTATTACTCTTCCTTTCAAAAATTCGGCGTAAGTTGGTGCCTCGATCAATGATATCTTTAATAACTGTTTTAGTGGCAGTGGCAAGACCATCATCTCCTCCGTCTTGAGTTAACCCTAATTTGTATTTTCTTTGTTCTGCATCTTCCTCTGAAATACTCAATTTTGCCGCAATAGTTTTTGTTATAACATCGCCACCTACATCAGCACTTTGGTTTATTCTCAAGTACCCGTTATCTACAATAGAAAAATTTGTTGCCAGATCACCTATGTCAACCAAAAGCGCCGGCTCTTTCGATGTTCCAAGAAGAGAGCGCGACAGAGGAAAAGATTCTATTTCCAAAGCGACCAAGCTTAAGTTAAGGTGTTCTATTACAGAAGAATAGTTTTGCACAAGGTCTTTCGAGGCGGCTGTCAAAAATATCTCGGAATTTCTGCGAGCCAATTGACGGCGCGCCTTATTCTCTACATTTTCATCTTTTACATTTCCACCTTTCGGGGCGATATTTGGTTCATTTGGCGCCATACTTTCTGTAGACACTGAATTTTTGGAGACATTAGATAGTTCTTTCATCACTGTCCACCCCAAAACAACATCTTTCAAAGGAGTTGGTACGTAATTTTTTGCTGCCAAAACAACCGCTTTTTCCAAATCACGCTCACTCATTTCTGGTAAAGATATTACTGTGGAAAATACCGACAAACTCGGCAAGGCGGCAACAGTGGATGTGGCAGATGCTCCCGATCGCCTCAGCATTTCATGGGCAATCGTAGCCACTTTAGCAACTGAGTCACCATCTCCGCTTTTGTACAACGACAGAGAGCTTTTAGCTGAAGCGTATGTGGAGAGACGTACACCCGTTTTTCCGTCACGCACAAGTTCAACAATTTTAATAGACGAGGTTCCGATGTCTAAACCTATAAATGATTCCTTCTTTGAAAAAAATGCCATTAGTTGATGTTGGTTTTTCTGTTAACAAAGATATTATACAACAAAGATGCTTATGACAACAATTTCCGATTTATTAAGCACGACAAACTTGATAGAAAGAATCCGTCTTCCATTAAGCGGCCTCACGATTTTTTGTAGCAACAAAAAAACGTGCCGAGCGAGGTCGTTGGCGTGGTTCGCCATCGACCGAAGCGTACGCTTAATGGGAGACGGATTCTTTCGAATTCAACATCACAATGAAGCTACCCTTGCTTCTTTTTCCCTTGATTAAATTCATAAACAGCAATAGGTTAATGAATGTTAGTCTTAAATAATTAAATTCAATGTTAATTACATTTCTGATAGTTCTTGCCGCCCTCGTTCTGTGGGCAGTAATGATCTACAACAGCTTTATTCGCCTCAAGAACAACGCTGATGAAGCATGGTCAGATATCGACGTCCAACTCAAAAGACGTCACGACCTCATCCCTAATCTTATCGAAACAGTCAAGGGCTACATGGGGCACGAGAGTAACGTCCTTACTGCGGTAACTGATGCTCGCGCAAAGGCGTTATCCAGCCAAGGGGCAGTTGATTCAGCCAAAGCTGAAAACGCGTTGTCTGGCACTTTGAAGTCCTTATTCGCTGTTGCAGAAAGTTATCCTGACTTAAAAGCCAACACGAATTTCTTAGAACTGCAAAGAGAGCTTTCAGACACAGAAAACAAAATTCAAGCCGCTCGCCGTTTCTATAACGGCACTGTGCGCGACATGAACTCAGCAATGCAGGCATTTCCGGGAAATATTGTTTCTCAGATGTTTAGTTTCAAGCAAAGAGATTTCTTTGAACTAGACGAGCCGGCAGAACGCGAGACTCCGCAAGTCAAGTTCTAGTCGTGACCGCGTATTCCACTATTGCATCCAATAAGCGCCGATCTTTTGGCCTTGTCATTGTATTCATCATCTTGATTATTTTATTAGGATGGCTCATTGACCAAACACAAGGTGGCGGAACAATAATTTTTCCTTTTGCCATTCTTCTTTCCGCCGTATCGGCACTGACCGGTTATTTTGCCGGAGACAAAATCGCTCTTGCTGCAAACAGCGCACAAGAGATTGCAAAAGCGGATTCGCCAGAGCTTTATAGAATAGTGGAAAACCTAGCCATTACAGCAGGCATATCAACACCAAAAGTTTATATCATCCCCTCCCCGGCCATTAACGCTTTTGCAACAGGAAGAGATCCCAAACATGCGTCCGTAGCTGTAACAGCCGGCGCTTTGGAAAAACTGGATCAATCAGAATTGGAAGGAGTATTGGCGCATGAATTTTCACACATAGGAAATTACGACATCCGTTTAATGACGGTCGTAGCGATTTTTGTCGGCACAATAGCACTTGTTTCCGACATGTTCATGCGCGCCAGATTTTTTGGCGGCAGTCGAAACAATAACCGCGAAGAAGGCAATTTGGGAATTATTATTGCCATTATCGGCTTTGTCTTCATTCTCCTGTCACCGGTTGTTGCACAACTTATCCAATTGGCTATTTCTCGTAAACGAGAATTTCTCGCTGACGCTTCGGGTGTACTTTTGACACGTTATCCACAGGGATTAATCTCCGCTTTTCAAAAAATCGAAGCGGAACAAATTCCTGTAGCATCTGCCAATAGCGCAACGGCACACCTTTATCTCGTCAATCCGTTGAGCGGTCGTACAATCAGCAAATTATTTTCCACTCACCCACCTATGGAAGAAAGAATCGCCGCGTTGGAAAAAATGGGGTAATTGCGATTGCGTGTCCGTCGCGTCTTTGCGAGCCATCGCTATCAAGCGAGGCAAAGCAATCTCCATAAACGAAACAGTAGTATGTGGTTATATGTGTTTACAAGTGCAAACTTCTTGAATTGGAGATTGCTTCGGGTTTGATAACCCTCGCAATGACGGGCTTTCATACTATTGAGAAATTATAAAATTAGATAGCATTTTAATCTCCAATATCTCCAAGCGCTTCTCTCACAACATCTCCCGAAAACCCTCTCCCCATTAGATATTGTCCAATCCTGCGATACCAAAGTTTTTCAGAGACACCCCGTTTTTTTAATTGTTGTTTCTTTTTTTCCATTACACCCATTGCAATCTCTAATTCTTTTTCCATAGGTAAATATTCATTGATTGTTTGCGTGATAAGGTCGCCGGCAAGTTGAAAATTGCGCATTTTTTTTATTATTGACTTTTTGCCTGAGTTTCCCCGCGAAAGCATTGAATCACAGACGATTTTTGCAAATTGATTATCATCAAGGTACTTGAATTCAACGCATTTACTGATTGTTTTTTCCACTTCCGTAGTTGAAAATTTCTTGGCTAAAAGACGTTTCCGCATTTCCGCTATCGACCTCGGTCTGACCCCTAAAAGCATCGTCGCCACGTACCAACAATTGCCCCTTTTTCCACTTGATGTATTTGTGGGGTTACTCGAACCTTGATTTTTAAGATTTTTTATGCTACTTTTCATCTCTCATTTTATTAATTGTGTTACACTTTAAAAAGACCTTTTGCACAATATGAAAAATTTTCCAATACAAGACAAACTTACAACCCGTTTAAAACACGTTCTCGCCACCGCATCGCAAATCGCGAACGATCTTCAACATGGAGAAATTGGCACGGAACATCTTTTATACGGCATGACAAAAGAAACTGGTTCTATCGCATCAACTATTCTGCGTAAATTTAATATTACTCCTGAATACCTACGTACAGAACTAGAAACGCTTCCTCATCAGACAAATTTTCGCGAAGTTTTATCAGACCAAGCAGAGAAAGCGTTTGAAAAAGCTGCGCGCGTAGCTTTCGAGCACCAACATCGCTACATTGGCACTGAGCATCTTTTATACGGCATAGTTTCACAAAAAGAAAACACTGCTTATCGCATTTTGGAACGATCCCCTGCTGACATCAAAGCATTGTCCCGCCAAGTAAAAACCGTTCTGCAAAATACGGCGCATTTTCCTGATCTCTCCAATTTCTTGTCTGGCATGAACAGTTTGCCCAATATGCCAATCCAAATGCCAAAGGGCACAGAACAACAACTAAAAAAGCCAAAATCAAAAACTCCCGGGCTCGATTATTTCTGCATCGATTTCACTGCGCAAGCCAAAGAAGGAAAATTCGATCCTGTTATCGGGCGCGACCATGAGATTCAGCGCATGCTGAGTATTCTTTCCCGCAAATCAAAAAACAATCCCGTACTAATCGGAGATCCAGGTGTTGGTAAAACAGCAATTGTAATCGGGCTAGCGCAACGTATCGCAAGTGGAAAAATTCCGGCTAATTTGGCTGAAAAAAGAGTGCTTTCGCTTGATTTAGCGGCAGTGCTTGCCGGCACCACTTTCCGCGGCGAATTTGAAGAACGCCTTAAAGAAATATTACGAGAAATAAAAGAAACTCCGAATGCACTGCTTTTTATTGATGAAATGCACACTATCGTAGGCGCCGGTTCGTCTGGTGGTTCCTTGGATGCCGCCAATATTCTCAAACCGGCACTTTCGCATGGCGACCTACAAGTTATCGGCGCCACAACTCTTGATGAATATCGCAAACATATTGAAAAAGACGCCGCTTTAGAGCGCCGCTTCCAGCCAATCGTTGTGCGCGAATCTACTGAAGAAGAATCAATCGGCATTCTAAAAGGAGTACGCGAAGCTTATGAAGCCCATCACGGCTTAGAAGTAACAGACGACGCTATTGAAGCCGCCGTTGCATTATCAACACGTTATATCACCGATCGCTTCTTGCCGGACAAAGCATTGGACTTGTTAGATGAGGCGGCTTCCCTTGCGCGCTTAAAGCGCGGCGGTGAAAAGAAAGTAGACACAAGTGAATTGCAAAACGCTAAAGAACAATTGCAAGAAATCCAATCACAAAAAAATCGCGCAATTGAAGAAGAGCGCTATGAAGAAGCATTGGTTTTGAAAAAAGAAGAAAAACAACTGGAAGAAAAAATTCATCGCCTGCATTCCGAACCGGCTTCCGCGAAAAATAAAGCCTATTCCATCAACCGCGATGACATCGCTGCCGTAATCGCTGAAATGACAGGCATTCCTGTTACTCGTCTTTTGAAAGCGGAAGAAAAAAAGCTGATGTTCTTAGAACGCACATTGGGCAGCCGCATTGTCGGCCAAAGAGAAGCCATTAACAATATTGCACGTTTTATTCGAAGGTCACGTTCAGGAATTGCTAATCCAAATCGCCCGGTAGGATCATTCATTTTCCTCGGCCCTACAGGTGTTGGAAAAACAGAATTGGCAAAAGTATTGGCACGTGAAATTTACGAAGACGAAGATGCTCTTATTCGCGTGGATATGAGCGAGTTTATGGAAGCACATTCAGTGAGCCGTCTTATTGGCGCACCGGCTGGTTATGTTGGATACGAAGAGGGCGGAAAATTAACCGAAAAAATTCGTCGTCGCCCCTACTCTATCGTCCTTTTTGATGAAATTGAAAAAGCTCACCATGACATATTCAATATCCTTCTCCAAATTATGGAAGAAGGAGAATTAACCGACACGCACGGCAAAAAAGCCAATTTCCGCAATACAATTATTATTCTTACCTCTAATATCGGCTCCGCCGAACTTTCTAAAGAAGCGAAGATGGGTTTTGGAACAGAAGACGAAACAGAGAAAAAAGAAGCACAAGAACGCTACGACGAAATAAAACAAAAAGTCATGGCAGACCTGCGTGAAGAAATGGCACCCGAACTTTTGTCTCGTATAGATCAAATAGTTGTTTTCCGTCCGCTCGGCTTGCCGGAGTTGCGCCGCATTACAGCTCTAAATCTGGAAGAGCTAAAAGAACGCCTACGCAAACAAAAACTAGACGCCATTATTACAAATGACGTACGCGACCAAATCGCGGAAAGATCTTTCAAGAGTGGCGAAGGAGCCCGCCCAATCCGCCAATTTGTCCAAGAATTTATCGAAGATCCGATTGCACAAGGCATTATCGACGGTTCTATTAAAAGCGGTCAGAAATTCAACATCTCATGGGAAGGCAACAAAACAAAGATATCCCCCGCTGCGAAGATAAAAAAAGAACAAAAGCAACACGCTGACGCAAAGGCGTAAGTGATGCGTGGCGCTCCCCTAGTACGCGCGTCGAAATATTTTTGTTCAGTTCTGGTTGAACTCATATTTCCTTCCTCTTGCGTTGGCTGCGGTGATTTTGGGCCGTTGCTTTGTAATATTTGTTTAAATAAAATAGGAGAATCGCAAAATACTTGTATTTTTTGCGACGACAAAACACTCCACGGAAGAACCTGCTATCAATGTCAAACCATAAACTCTCTTGCGGGAGTAGTTAGTGTTGGTAAATACCAAAACGTAATACTACGAAACGCCGTCCATGCCTTAAAGTTTTCAGGAGTAAAAGAAATTGCCGAACCATTGGGAGATATGTTAATCAAAAGCATTTTACAGGCATTGAGTAGTTACCTTTCAGAATTTACTCTTGTTCCCCTTCCACTTCACTCTATCCGTAAACGAGAACGTGGCTTTAACCAAGCAGAATTATTAACGCAAAAAATTGCGGAAAAATTATTATTGCCGTACCAAGAAATTTTAATCCGCACGCGTGCTACAAAACCGCAAGCCAAAATCGACCATAAAACAGAAAATCTAAGAAAAGAAAATGTGGCAAAAGCATTTGCAATTAATCCAGTAGTAACCCACATTCCGGAAAAAATAATCATCATTGACGATGTTGCGACAAGTGGAGCTACGTTGGAAGAAGCAGCCAAAACTCTGCACAATGCCGGCGCAAAAGAAGTTTGGGGCACAGTGATCTGTAGAGGATAGGCATGTTTGTCATTCCTGCCGCAAGCAGGAATCCGTAGGTCGTGCTGAATCGAGCCCCGCGCTATTTTGCTTTTCTCGCTTGTTAGCGAGAGGACTTCGTGTCGAACTACGACGCTTCGTAACCCGCAAAACAGCGTGGGTCTCGCTTCAGCACACGAAACGACTTGATTCATTCGCACTTGTCGAACACCCTCAATCATGGCAATCTCAATACGTAAAAGAAAATAAGGAGAGGTCACATAGCGGCCTAGTGTGCAGTCCTGGAAAGACTGTGAACCGAAAGGTTCCGAGGGTTCGAATCCCTCCCTCTCCGCACAACAATAAACGGGCATTTTATGCCCGTTTATTGTTGTGCCAAACAGGATGGATTCGAAGGATGTTTACTGAAGTGAAAGTCTTCACTTTAGTAAACATCCAGGACTCAGAAATATTTCACTATCAGGCATACTTTGCGCCGAGCAACCCAAGACCTCACACTCCAGTTGTTTTTGTTATTTCTTCCACGATCTCCTCCCACGCCTTTTTATGAATCTCTGCTTGTAGCCCAGCAGTCAATTTGTTAGTTATAACTCGCCAAACCTGTAGCCAAATAATTCGTGGGTCATTTTTTAACTCAGACCAATCGGGCTGACCATGAAAACTAGGAAAAGGAATTATTTTTGTTTTAATGGTCGTATCTTGCAAAATAGCCGAAAC